>Ga0208179_1000008_pt1 | contig 658168 bp, 573 predicted proteins | sample Malvired_Geostar_FD_184238 | JGI IMG/M metagenome (GOLD analysis project Ga0208179, IMG submission 184238) | Marine viral communities from the Global Malaspina Expedition - Malaspina viral metaG DeepMed_Geostar (SPAdes) (version 2) | ecosystem: Environmental > Aquatic > Marine > Oceanic...
CAAGCTACAAGCTACAAGCTACAAGCTACAAGCTACAAGCTACAAGCTACAAGCTACAAGCTACAAGCTACAAGCTACAAGCTACAAGCTACAAGCTACAAGCTACAAGCTACAAGCTACAAGCTACGCTGGTTGGATAGGGAAAGATTGGAAAGTTCCCTGAGCTCATTGCCATTCTACGAAGCTGCTGTGGGAGCGGTCGTTCGACCGCGAACCGCGCTTGCGCGGAAATCGACCGGAGGGCGATCAGGCATTTCAGAACTCGACAGGCCTAACCAAGCCCTACCAATCCGGTGCCAACTCCAATCGCCTGCAAGCAGGCTCCTACAAAAAACGCGGGCAGGGCGCTATTCGATTAGCACGGCCCAACCCGCGTTGCAGCTTGCAGCTTGAGGCTTGCAGCTCCCTGTTATTCCTGAATCGGCATCCAGCCGTTCTCTGAATCCCGGAAGGTAATCACCCGCTGGCGCTGGAAGGTATCGCCCTTCTTGAAGTTGCCGTGCTCCATACGCAGGGCGCTGAGCGTCATGATCATGGCAAAGCGATCCATGCCGGACAGATCCTCGTTACCCTTGATCTTGTCGGTGTAGCCACCCAGGTCGTCCCTGGCTTTCAGCTGGTAATCCACTTCCAGGGTGTAGCGGCCGTCTCCGTCGTCGTACCCATTGCGCTTTTCCACATCGGTGACTGCCAACAGGCCGGACAGGTGCGCGTTGTCCAGTTCTGCCTCCAGCGCTTGACGGGCATCGCTGGCGTCCGGGGTGCGGCTGCAGGCCGCCAGCAGGGTAGCGAGGAAGAGGGCAGCGAAAGCGCGGAGATAAACAGGCATGGTCTGGCATCCTTGTTGTTCTGGAACCGACACTCTAGCACTGCTTTCGGCTCGCCCTGAAGTACCGAGTTGGAAAGGTGGACACACCAGAGTAAATCCTCAAGGATACGGTGATTACGGATGACCTATTGCGAGGACTTGGCCTGTGTCAGAGAACCTGTTTCGTCGACTGTTATTGCTGGTAGCCCTGAGCTTTTGTGTGGTGTTTGCGGTGCTGATTATCCCGCCGCTGCTGGAGAACCCGGATATCCTGGCTGCCGCCGCCGGAGGCTTTGTGAATCCCTTTGCGGCCGGGTATTCCACGGATGTTATTTTGTGCTGGGTGGTGCTTGCCATCTGGGTGGTGTTCGAGCGTCAGCGTTACCAGGTCCGCGGCGGTTGGCTGGCGCTGCTGCTGGGGCTGGTTCCTGGTGTCGCGGTGGGATTTGCCCTCTATCTGCTAATGCGTCAGCGCCAGCTGAAGGGCTCCGGCATCGTCTGACAGGGTGGCGCTGAGAGCCTGATAAGGGCTCGCAAGGCTGTTATACTCGCGCCCTCGAAAATCCCTGTCAGAGTCGGAAGCCCCATGAGCCTGCAAGACCAGGTGGCCAAGCGCCGCACCTTCGCGATTATTTCGCACCCGGACGCCGGTAAAACCACCATTACCGAAAAGCTGCTGTTGTACGGAAACCTGATCCAGAGCGCAGGTACCGTGAAAGGCAAGAAGTCCGGCAAGCACGCCACCTCCGACTGGATGGAGATGGAGAAGGAGCGGGGCATTTCCGTGACCACCTCGGTGATGCAGTTTCCCTACAAGGGGGCCACGGTCAACCTGCTGGATACCCCCGGCCACGCCGACTTCTCCGAAGATACCTATCGCACCCTCACCGCCGTGGATTCGGCGTTGATGGTGATTGATGCCGCCAAGGGTGTGGAGGAGCGGACCGTCAAGCTGATGGAAGTGTGCCGCCTGCGGGACACGCCGATCCTGACCTTCATCAACAAGCTGGACCGGGATGTCCGCGATGGCATTGAAGTGCTGGATGAAATCGAGGACGTGCTCAAGATCGAGTGTGCCCCGGTGACCTGGCCCATCGGTATGGGCAAGAGCTTCAAGGGCGTCTATAACCTGCTCACCGACACCACCGTTCTCTACAAGACTGGCCAGGGCCACACCGTGCAGGACGTGCGCGAAGTGAAAGGGCTGGACAATCCTGAGCTGGACCAGGCCGTCGGCGCGGACTACGCGGAAGAACTGCGCGAGACACTGGAACTGGTGCAGGGTGCCAGCCACGAATTCGACCTGGAGCGTTTTCTGGCCGGCAAGCTGACCCCGGTGTTCTTCGGTACCGCCCTGGGCAACTTCGGTGTGGATCACATGCTTGATGGTCTGGTGAACTGGGCGCCGCCGCCCCAGCCCCGGGACGCCACCGCACGTACGGTGGCCGCCGACGAACCCAAGATGACCGGCTTCGTGTTCAAGATCCAGGCGAACATGGACCCCCGTCACCGGGATCGTATTGCCTTCATGCGCATCTGTTCCGGCAAGTACCAGAAAGGGATCAAGCTCAAGCAGGTACGTACCGGCAAGGACGTGCGCATCCCCGATGCCCTGACTTTCCTGGCCGGCGAACGCGACAACGTGGATGAGGCCTTTTCCGGTGACATCATCGGCCTGCACAACCACGGCACCATCCAGATCGGGGACACCTTCACCGAAGGGGAAGAGCTGGCCTTCACTGGCATTCCCCACTTCGCCCCGGAACTGTTCCAGCGCGTGGTGCTCAACGATCCCCTGAAGAGCAAGCAGCTGCACAAGGGGCTGACCCAGCTGGCGGAAGAGGGTGCCACCCAGGTGTTCTTCCCGCTGCGTAACAACGACGTGATTCTTGGCGCCGTGGGCACCCTGCAGTTCGATGTGGTGGCAGCGCGGCTGAAAGGCGAATACGGCGTGGATTGCCGCTATGAGCCGGTGAGTGTGGCCACCGCCCGCTGGATCGAAGCCGACAGTGATAAAGAGCTGGCGGCCTTTGAACGCAAGGCCTACGACAACCTGTCCCGCGATGGCGCCGGTCACCTGACCTATCTGGCGCCGACCCGGGTGAACCTGCAGCTGGCCCAGGAACGCCATCCGGAGATTCTGTTCCGCGAAACCCGGGAAATTTCCTGATAACGGGGCGCGTGCCTGCGCCATCGCGAGCCTGCGGCGTGCCAGTTCCGGGGCGCCAATGGGCTTGCGGTGGTGTATTGAGCATGGCTTTCATGGCGGGAGGCTGTTCATCGGGTGACATTATTTTTCATTAACCCGGGCATTCCCCGCTGCCGGGTTGTCGCGATCCTTTCCGCAAGCGGGTAAACTCTCGGCCTGTTTCGGCCCCACCTCACAAGGGTACTGTCGAAGCTCAAGACCCCGGCTACCCGCCGGGGTTTTTTATTGGGCGGATGCGCCCGGGGCCCGGGCAACATGCTCATCAGTGCCCACCTGTTTTTCCGGTGCAAACGACCGGTTGTGCGGTAGGCGGTGGGTAACAGGGGCGGTATCATCTCCATGGCCGTTGCTGCCAACGCGACACGGACAGGCGACGGTTTCTCAATGGCCGGCCAACCAGGACACCGGAATCATGGACGTAAAAGCCGCTGAAGCCTACCTGCTGAGCAAGCCGGAAGCGCGCAAGGATTTTCCCTTTGGGCCGGATGTGGCGGTCATGAAAGTCCGTGACAAGATGTTCGCGACGCTGAGTCAAGAGCAGGGCGAAGGGCGCATGAATCTCAAATGTGACCCGGACCAGGCCCAGGCGCTGCGGGATATTTTCGCGGCGGTGACTCCCGGTTACCACATGAACAAGAAACACTGGAATACCCTCAAGCTGGATGGCTCCATCCCGCGCGGGGAAATCGAGCGCATGATCGACCATTCCTACGCCCTGGTGGTGGGCGGCTTGCCGAAAAAAGTGCGCGAAGGCATGGCGGTCCGGCACGGCCGTGAGGCACTCTACGGACAACAGGAACAGGAGCGTTAACGGTGGCAGTGATTATTGGTGGTCTGATCGTTATCTGGCTTGGCCTTGGCATGGGCGGCGCCGTTCTGCGCTGGCTGGGCATTGAGCTGCATTACCCGGCTCGATTGGCGGCCCCCTTGTTGCTGGCAGTACTGGAGACCGTGCTGTTCCTGGTGTTTGTACCCGGCACCGACCTGCTGCCGGAAACCTGGGGTTGGCCCATGGCCGGCGGCCTGGTGGCAGCCGCCTGGCTGATCAACGGCGCGGTCAGTGGTTTGGATTGGTACCGCAACCGGCCGGTGAAAGAATCTCCGGCTACGGAATAACCCCTTCCTTTCTGTAGGAGCGTCGCTGGCGGCGCGAACCGGAACGCAGTGGAGGTAACGCCCGCGAGGGCGGTCCGTAGGGTGCATGAAGTGCATAATCCAACGCCTGGAATCGCGCCGCCAGCGACGCTCCTACGGTTTGCGAAGCTGGCGCGTCTACTTTGCGGTGAAAATTGCCTTTACCCTAGAAACTGCTCCACCCGGTAAATTCCATTACCCGATACACCCAGTACTTCCAGCTTGCTTCGTCCGCGTACACCCCGTAATCGGTACTGTGCTTCTCCCCGTCACGATTGTCCCAGCGTCTGGCAAAGGCGGATCGGGCATTCACCATGAACGCGTGATCCGTTTTCGCCAGCACCCGCACGCTGCTTTCCAGGTTCAGGTTGTCCAGATTGCGGCGGGTGAAATTGGCGGAGCCGATGATCACTTCCGAGCGCTCAGCGCCTCTGCGCAACAACATCTTGGTATGGCACTGCTCGCCCTGGGTGTTGCACCAGCGCACTGTAATGCCCGCTGCATGGAGTTCTGCGCCCACCTGGCGGTTGGGGATGCCGTTTTTCTGGCGGCCGAATGCATCCTTGTTGGGGTCCAGCAGCACGCGTACGGCAACGCCTCGCTCATGGGCTGCCAATAGCGCCTTCACCAGGGGGCGGTGGGACAGGTAGAACACCGACACATCCAGCGCTTCACCGCGCTGGCTGCGGGACACGGCGGCCAGCAAGGCGTCGCGGATGGCGCCCTCGGTGAGTACCTGCAGCTGGGCGGCGGTGGTTTCCGCTGTGGGACCGGTGGGGACGGGGGGCAGATCCGGGAGCGGAACGCCTGCCATGCGAACCACCGCCAGTTCGCTGTCCAGCAGTTCCGCCACGGCCGGGCCCTGGAAAGTGAGGCCCAGATTGCTGTGGGCACTGCTGGCGTCGTGGGGGTTGGCGGTGGTGACCAGAGCGGTCCACCGGTCGCCTTCATCCACCACCAGGGTCTTGCGGTGGTTGGCCTTGAAATTGAGCAAGGTCAGGTAGCTGCGCAGGGTGACCTGGCCGGGCCCCATGGGGTTGGGCAGCCAGCCCCCCTCGTTGCTGTTGCCCAGCCACTGACAGCAGATCCGCCAGATCCCGGACCAGCTCGGATTGGAGTCGCGTAACCGGTGCAAGGGCGTGGTGGCCACCACCACCCCGGCGTTTTCCAGGCGCTCCAGGTGCTCGCTGTGCAGGCCGCCGTAGAGGGTGTTGATGGGATCAGTGATCAGGACAACGGGTAGATCCGGTTGCTGCTGTTTCTTGGCCACCAGTGCCCGGGTCAGCTGCTCGGACAGGGGCCGGTAACTGGCCTCATCGGCGCCCTGAAAGGCGTTGAACAAGAACATGTCCACCACCACCAGTTGCCGGGCCTGTTCGATCAACCGCAGGGCCTCGTCGAAAATGCGCTGACGCATGCCCCGGCCGCCATCGGCGGTTTCCCAGGTGTCATCCACCAGCAGATTCAGCCCCATGGCAGGGAGCAGCGGTGATTCATGGGCGAGACCGTCCGGCAGGGGTTTGTAACGGTGCCAGAGGGCGGTGCAGGCGATCAGCGCCAGCAGCAAGAGCAGGGCAAGTTTCAGTCGGATCATGGGCGGTCCATCCAGAGGTTGCGGCTACCTTAACAGCCTGGCTCGTGGGGCTGAACCTTGGCGGATCATGGTGTGGTACATTCGTACAACATTCTGCAAAGAATGTCCCCTCCTGTTAACTATCGCGCAACCGCACATCAACAGTAAGTCGGCCCCCGGTCCTCGAGAATGGGTTGACACTGATGTTAATAACAATAAGCCGGTCAGCGCACCGGCCTGGAGTCTCCCATGAAATCCCTGTCTCGTTTGCTGGCGGCCGTCCTGGTAGCCCTGTTGGCGGCTTGTGGTGGTGGCGGTTCGTCGTCGTCGCCGGCGGCCAGTAATCCGGTTCCGAATACCCCCGATCCGGACCTTCCCGAAACGCCGCAGGCGGGAGAAGGTGATATCCGTGTGCTGTCCAATCGCGCGGACCTGATCAGCGGCGGTGATGCCCTGGTGGAAATTACGGTAGACGATAGCGCCCTGTTGAGCGGGGCAAAGGTCATGCTGGGTGATCGGGAGGTGACCGAGCACTTGACGGCAACCAGCGAGGGCACCCTAAAGGGCTTGCTGGAAGGCATGGCGCTGGGGGCCAACACGGTCACCGTGGTGCTGGCCGATGCGTCGGTGCTGGAGCGGCAGATCATCAACCACCCCAACGGCGGTCCGGTGTTTTCCGGGCCCCAGCTGCAGCCCTGGCAGTGCACCAATGAACAGGCGGTGGATGCCCAGTGTAATCAGCCGCCGGAATACACCTTTCAGTATGTGCAGGCCAACAAACTGGAAAACCTGCTGACCAACTTTGATCCGGAAAACCCCGGCTTGCCGCAAGCCTTCCAGCCCTACGACCCGGCAAATCCGCCTGCCGATGACAGCATTGCCCGCATTACCACGGATGAAGGCATGGAAATGCCCTTTATCGTGCGCATGGAAGAAGGGGTCATGAATCGTGACCGTTACCTGATCATGACGCTCTATCAACCGGATCAGCCCTGGACCGCCCTGGACCCGCAACCGCAATGGAACGGCAAGCTGCTGATTCATCATGGCGGTAACGTGGGCGTCAGTTATGGCATGGGGGAGGTGCCCCGTGGTGATATCGCCGGCACTGCCCCCGCGGGCGCCGAGCTGTTGCTGGGTGACAGCATCACTACCGCCCTGGCGCGGGGGTTCATGACCCTGTCCACGGCCCAGGCCAACCTGGGGCATAACGCCAATCTGGCAACCGCGGCGGAGTCCCTGATGATGGGGAAAGAGCGGATCATCGAACAGTATGGGGAAATCCGTTACACCATCGGCACCGGTTGTTCCGGTGGTTCCATTACCCAGCACCACGTGGCCAATGCCTACCCGGGCATTTATCAGGGACTGATCGTGCAATGCTCCTACCCGGATGTCTGGACCACCGCCACCCAGTTCGCGGACTACAACCTGCTCAGTAATTACTTCGGCAACCAGCTGCCTACCGATCCGCAAGGGTTTCAGGAGGTGGTTACCTCGCTGCTGACCTCCGGGGTGATTCCGGCCGCGCAGTGGTCCGCCTTCTATGGCCACTTGCCGTTGAATCCGGTGGTCTCCGATCTGGCATTCTTCCCGTCCGCCTACCCGGACCAGGAAGATTGTCCGGGTCTGCAGGAAGGGGTGGCGGTCTATGACGCCGAGTCGCAGCCGGACGGACTGCGTTGCGGCTTGCTGGATTACATGATCAACCAGTTTGGCCCCCGTGACCCGTCGGTATGGACCCGCAATGAACAGCTGCTCGGTCGCGGTTTTGGTGGTATTCCGCTGGATAATGTGGGCGTCCAGTATGGGTTGAAAGCATTGCAGAACGGGGTGATCAGCGGCGAACAGTTTCTCAGGGTGAATCGGGAAATCGGCGGTTTGAGTGTGGATATCGACTATCAGGCCGAGCGCACCGTGGCTGACCCGCAAGCCTTGCGAAATGCCTATCGGACCGGCGCCATCAACACCGCTGAGCATCTGGCCAATGTGCCGATCATTGATCTGCGTGGCCCGGACCCGGGCATTGCCCATGACGCCTACCATTCCTGGCAGATGCGTGCGCGGCTGGAGCAGACCCAGGGTCACGCCGATAACCATGTGATCTGGTATGGCCCGGCACCGCTGTTTGGCGATTCGGTTTTCACCACCGAAGCCCTGCTGGTCATGGACCTGTGGCTGTCCGGCATCGAGCAGGATGCCACGGCCACGCCGGTGGCCGAAAAGGTGATCGCCAACAAGCCGGTTTATGCCCGCGACCGGTGTCTTTCCGTATCGTCCCTGTTCGGCCCTGAAGGCCCCATCGTGCCGTTGACCGGCAATCTGTTGTACCCGGACCCGATCCTGCCGGGGCTGGATCTGTCCCTGCTGCCGCCGGCACCGGCGGAAGCCGGGGTGGTGGTGGATGCGCTCACCGGTCAGGTATGTGGCCTGGATATCAGCGCGCTGCCGGTGGTGTCCGAGCTGCCGGTGCTGGGTGAGTTACTGGGCACCCTGGGTGAGTTGCTGGCACCGCTGACCGATCCGGTTCTGGGCCTGCAACAGACCGTGGTGCAGACCCGTTTCGGGACGCCACGGACCGTGGCCGGTGACAGCATCCAGACCCTGACCAACAAATGCCAGCTGAAACCGGTGGATCCGGCAGATTACCCCACGGTACTGGATCCGCAGGGTTTCGCGGACCAGGTGGCGGAGATCTTCCCGCAGGGCGTCTGCGATTACAGCAAGCCCGGCGAGGGGACCATGCCTACCCGGACCTGGTTGCAGTACGGTGATGCGCAGCAGGTCATTTACGGCGGTGCCCCCTTGGCTGATGGTATGGCCACCCGTCCTCAGGGCTGGGCGTCGCCGGCCTTCCAGGTGGAGATTCGCTGATTTTCAGTCGCTGGGGGTGCTGAGTGACGAGTTGCGAAGACCGGGAAAGGTTTTCGTAACTCGTAACTCATACCTCGTTACTCACCCTTTCCCATCCGAGTAGCGCTAGAGATTGATTTGGTAAGCCGCCAGGCCGTTGTCGTCGTCAAAGGGCATGGCGGTGCCGCCATTGAGTTGCACCGCATCCCCGGTCAGCGTCACCGCTTCATCTCCCATTACCCCCTCGTTAAACCGGTATACCGGTTTGGGGGCTTCGTGCAGGCAGTGGTCGCGGAAACGGCTCTTGGCCTGCAGCACCGTGTCACGGGCAGTTTGCCAATGGCTGATGGCTTTGCTGCCATGGCGTTGTTGCAACATGGCCTCGGTGACCCGAGCGGACAACGCCACAGCAGTGGCGTTGTTGCCTCCAAACCCCTTCGAGTTGATCAGGCTGGCTTGCAAGTCGTCGCGCGGGACGTGGTCCATGGCGAAGTCCAGGTGCTGGCGGTGCACATCACTGGCAATGTGGTCGATGGTGCGGATGCCCGGCAATATCCCTTGCGCGAAGCTACCCAGCGTCGCGGCCAGCTGGTCGCCGCCGGCACTGCCCAGGGAGTGTCCCACAAACGCCTTGATGGCCGTCACCGGCCACTGGCGGACACCGAAGGCCTCGGCCACCCGGTCCAGAATCACCGATTCGGTGACCCGGTTCTGGGGGGTGCCGGTACCGTGAGCATGAACAAAGCTGTGCTCGCGCAGGCCCTTGTCGCCGATCAGCTGAAGGGTCAGGGCAGCGGCTTTACCCACGGTCAGGTAGTTACCCACGCCGGGGGCGGAAATGGATTTCTTGGCCCCGTCCGCATGGATAAACACATCCGGTACGGCGCCGAGAATATCGGCACCCAGTTCCAGGGCCAGGGCATCATCCATCAGCACGGTGAACTGGGCGGACTCGGCCATGGTAAAGCCGCAGTTATCGGAAAACGGCCGGCAAGCGCGGCGCACATCCGCCTGTTGGGCACTGTCCAGAGCGGCCAGGTCCTGGTCTTCTGCCAGCGCACCCATGGCCCGGTACCCTTCCATGACTTCTGCTACCAGCGGGGCTTCGCTGGTGCCGACGATGGCCACCCGTACCTTGCCGCTGCGAATGGCCTGCACCCCTTTTTCCAGGTTGTAGAGGAAGGTGGCGCAGGCGCCCAGCATGCCGCCGGTGGTACCCACCGAGTGCAGCACATAGGCATTGAGAAAATCCGCGGTCATCTCGCCCAGTCCCAGCGGCACCTGTTTGGAGGTGATGCGCTGGCCATTGGGCGGGAAGCGCATGACGCCGCCCAGGCCGTTGTCGTCCAGCTGGGACATGGCGTTGCTGGCGTAAACGGCGACCTGATCCGGGCGCACCTTGCCGGCCACGGTGGCCCAGTCCATGCCCAGATCCCCCAGCGCATCGCTGATACCGAAGATGGCCATCTGCAGGGCCCGGGGGTGGTTGCGCGAGGCATACAGGGCGCCGGGATCGAAGCCGTCCGGCAATTGCCCGGCAGCGCTGACCCGGCGCGGGGCGTCATGGGGAACACGCAGATCCAGCCCCGCGGGCAGGGTGACCTGGCAGCGGCGTTTGTCGATAGGGGAGACCTGCCAGCCAGCGGGTAGCGGGTCAGGCAGGTCCATGTTGCGCATTTCCAGGGTAACGGGAATGTCGCTGGTGCCGCTGATGGCGGCGTGGAGACGGTGGGCGTCGGGCAGGGCGCGAATCAGCGTGGCGGCCAGCTGCTGGTCCATGCTGCGGCCGGTCAACTGGCCCAACGAACGCAGGGTGTCCTGGCGGCCGGCATCCGGCAGGGCGTCAAATACCAGCCGTTGAAAGCCGAAATGCAGGGCGCTGCGGCCGGCCGCATTGATGCCGCCCATGGCGGTGATCACGGGTAATGCTGTCATGGTGCTCCCGGGCCTGCGCCCAATCCAAAACGGTGACTAGCCGGTCAGGGTACAGATGAAACCCTGTTTTGCGTATACGACGGAGGGCGAATCCGGTCAGGAAAGTGCAACAGAATTTGAAAGTGAAAGCGGATGTTTCAGGAGCGGGGACTGTTGATAGTCGATGGCGAATGCGGTTCCGGCGGTCGGTGGTGAGGAATCAAGGGGATCGCGAGGTACGAGTTTCGAGTAGCGAAAAGCTTTTACGGGTTTCGTCACTCGCTTCTCGTCACTCGCTACTTGGTCATTTCCCTACAAAAACGGGGCCCGAAGGCCCCGTTTGGTCTGGCATCGAGCGTTGTACCTATTACAGCAGCTCAACAGCCACCGCAGTGGCTTCGCCGCCGCCGATACACAGGCTGGCCACACCGCGCTTGCCGCCGGTGCGCTTGAGCGCGTGGATCAGGGTGAGGATGATGCGCGAGCCAGTGGAGCCCACCGGGTGGCCCAGGGCACAGGCGCCGCCGTGGATGTTCACCTTCTCGTGGGGAATGCCCAGGTCAATCATCGGCATCATGGCCACCATGGCAAAGGCTTCGTTGATCTCGAACAGATCCACGTCGTCCACGGTCCAGCCGGCTTTTTTCATGACCGCTTCGGTGGCACCGATGGGCGCAATGGTGAACTCGCTGGGGTGTTTGCTGTTGGTGGCGTGGGCCAGGATGCGGGCCAGCGGCTTGAGGCCGCGTTCATTGGCCACGGACTCACGGGCCAGTACCAGCGCGGAGCCGCCATCGGAGATGGAACTGGCGTTGGCGGCGGTGACGGTGCCGTCTTTGGCGAAGGCCGGACGCAGGGTCGGGATCTTGTCGATGTTGGCGTTGCCGGGCTGCTCGTCGGTGTCGACAACCACTTCACCCTTACGGGTTTTCACGGTCACCGGCACGATCTCGTCCTTGAACCAGCCGTTCTCGATGGCCGCCTGGGCACGCTTCAGGGATTCGATGGCGTAGTTGTCCATGTCTTCCCGGCTGATGGAACGCTTGTCCGCCACTTCCTGGGCGAAGGAGCCCATCAGGCGGCCGGTTTCTGCATCTTCCAGCCCGTCCAGGAACATGTGGTCATAGACCTGACCATGCCCCATGCGCATGCCGCTGCGGGCCTTGTCCAGCACATAGGGCGCATTGGTCATGGATTCCATACCACCGGAAACGACGATGTCGTTGGTGCCGGCCTTGATGGAATCATAGGCGAACATGGTGGCCTTCATGCCGGAACCGCACAGCTTGTTGATGGTGGTGGCACCGGTGTTGTCCGGCAGGCCGGCCAGACGCATGGCCTGGCGGGCGGGGCCCTGCTTGAGGCCAGCGGGCAGTACACAGCCCATGATGACTTCCTGTACGTCTTCCGGCTTCAGGCCGGCACGGGACACGGCTTCACGGATAGAGGCGGCGCCCAGTTCGGGAGCGGAGACCGCAGACAGGGAACCCTGGAAGCCACCCATGGCAGTACGGGCACCATTTACAATTACTACAGCATCATCAGACATCGTTTTCTCCTGCCAAGCACGCAGTTATCAAAATTTGGGGCGCATTGTACTTGAAACAAGGGGCAGACACCCCATCTCACAGGGACCTGCCGGTCACGGATCAGGCATTGGCGATAGAAATCGTCTATTGCAGCCAAAGGCAATCATGGTAAACCCCTGGTCCGTGGTGGAGATTGCCGCCGGTAGCTTGTTATTATCATTCAGCCGTTGGCGACAGGCATGCCGCCAGCGGGGAATTTCTTTCTGTTGCCGAGCCGCAACAGAACAACATGATGTCAGGGGAAATGACTATGGCTTTTGAATTACCGCCGCTTCCGTTCGAGAAAAATGCACTGGAACCGCATATTTCTGCAGAGACTCTCGAGTACCATCACGGCAAGCACCACAATGCCTATGTGACCAAGCTGAACGAAATGGTTGCCGGCACTGACAACGAAGGCAAATCCCTGGAAGAGATCATCAAGAGCGCTGAAGGCGGTCTGTTCAACCAGGCGGCCCAGGTGTGGAACCACACTTTCTACTGGAATAGCCTGAGCCCCAACGGCGGTGGCGCCCCCACCGGTGATCTGGCTGCGGCCATCGACAAGGCCTTCGGTTCTTTCGACGAGTTCAAGTCCCAGTTCAACGCCAAGGCTACCGGCAACTTCGGCTCCGGCTGGACCTGGCTGGTGAAGAACAGCGATGGCAGCCTGGAAATCGTCAACACCGACGATGCGGATACCCCGATCGCCCACGACAAGGGCCAGACTCCGCTGTTCACTGTGGACGTGTGGGAACACGCCTACTACGTGGACTACCGCAATGCCCGTCCCAAGTATCTGGAATCCATCTGGAACCTGATCAACTGGGACTTTGCCGCCAGCAACTTTGCCGGTTAAGACGGTCTATCCCTGCGGGGATACCGTTCAGGTAACGAAAAAGGCCGCCTTCGCGGCCTTTTTTGTGTCCATATGGCGGCGATCAGGGAAGTTTGGTAGCGTCCCCAGCCTGGGATATTGTCGGCCGTTGTGTGGTCCAACCCCCAAGCGAATGAAAATAACAGGTGTAATGTATGCGTTTTTTGGGAATCTTTTTTCTTGTAATGGGGCTGTGGGCAACCAGTGTCACGGCTGAGGAGGCCCCTGCCGCAGCGGCTGAAAAGCAACAGAAAAGCCCTGAACAGCAAGCCATGGACCAGCTGGCTGAAGCCGGCCTTCGCCAGGCGCTGAAAGCCATCCAGCGCTCCGGCGGGCTCTATCCTTTCGGTATGATTCAGTCTGGCGATACGGTTCGGGCGGTGGGCTATTCCGGGGATAAGGAAGATGCGCCCAGCGCGGAAGAGTGGGCACAGGGCCTGTTCATGCAGTTGCGCAAGATCGGTAAAGAGCAGCCGGACATCGAGTTGATGGCGCTGTTCCGTCTCCATGAAATTACCGCTGAAAATGGCGACAAAGTCACCGGGGTGTGGGCCCAGGTGGATCACCGCGATGTTCGCCCCTGGGTGATCTTTCTGCCGCTGCTGAAAAATGAGGCAGGCAAGCATGAGCTTGGTGATATGGTCTACTACGCCACCGAGCAGCCGCTGTTCGAGAAAGGCGGCGAATAAACTTTCAAAAACAGGCAGGCCAGGGACCGCGGTGAGCGCCAGCCGTTCTCCAGGGGCTCCCCGGATGAAATGGGGGCTGCTTGGCAGCTATGCGGCCCCGCCTGTGGCACTATCCAACCATCGCTATCAACAGGGCCATTAGCCGGGATTGCAGGACACTGGAATGACGCGAGATCGTGAAGTAAATCTGGGTAACTTGAATGACGTCACCGTGGATGACCATGGTGATACCGGTCGCCGCTCTTCCCCCGCCGGAGCCGACAACAACGGCAAGGGCGAGGGTAAAGGCAAGCCTCCCAAGGCCCCCAAAAAACCGGCCCCGAAAGCCCATAGCAACGGAGGCGGTGGCGGTGGATGGATGATTGCCTGTCTGGTGCTGGTGGTTCTGATTGCTGTGATGGGGGTCTGGTTCCAGAAACAGATGACCGTGCTGCAGGCTCAGATGGATGAGCGCATTTCGGAATCCAGCCAGAAACTGGGCAATCTCCAGTCCCGGCTATCTGCCACCGACGAGAGTCTGAATCAGTCCTCCGGTCAGCTGCAGGACACGGTCCGTGCCCAGGGCAAGAAGCTGGAAGAAAACAACACCGAAATCCGTAAACTCTGGGACCTGAGCAATAAACGCAATCGGGCGGATATTGCCGAGCAGAGCAAGAAACTGAATGCCCTGTCCTCCACGATAAACGAGGTAAAAAAGGCCCAGGCCGGTGTCGATGGCAAACTCCAGGGTATCGGTAAAGACACCGCCGCCCTGAAAAAGCAGGTGGACAGTGCGGTCGCCGCAGTGAACAAAAGCAGCGAGCAGTGGCAGACTCGCATCAGTCAGATGCAGACCCAGCTGGATGTGCTGGTGGAAAACATCAATCAGCTGGAAAGCCAGCAGCAAAACCTGAAAAACGCGCTGGCCAAAGTGGAGAAAGGCCAGGCCGGGTTGGCTGCGCTGAAAGACCGGGTGGATGAAACCGAGGCAGCCATTGCGGCGTTTGACGCTTATCGGCTCCAGGTCAATAGTCGGTTGGATAAACTGGAAGGGCGTTGATCGAACCCGGGGGGGTAGGGATCAGCGAAAAACAATAATGATAAAGAGCGTCTTGCCATGGCCAAGTTGCCGGAAAATAAAGAGCGGCGTCTACAGGGTTTGAATCAGGATGTGCTGGCGGTAACCGCTCCACTGCCGGGGCCGGATAGGGAGCCGGTAGCGCTGCGTCCCCAGAACAAGAGCAAGCCGGTATCGGTCAGCGAAGGCGGCCATTCCGGCTTGCTTTGGCTGTCCCTGGTGCTGGCGGTGATTGCCCTGATGTTGGCGGTCAGTCAATGGATGGCTCACGGTGACATCCGTCATGAGCTCAGCGAGCTGCGTCAGCAATACTACCAACTGGCGTCTGAACGCCAGCAGCAGGAGGAGCGCAGCATGGCAACATTGCCGGCGAGGGCAGACCTGGAAACCTCTCCTGCTCTGGCTCCCCTTCGTGAAGACCTGCGTGAGCTCAATGCCAAGGTGCGTGGTCTGACCGTGGCATTGGCCAAACAGCGAGGCAATGGCCCGGAAAGTCGCGAATGGGAAACCCGGCTGGATGCGCTGGACAGCAGATTGAGCGGTTTGTCCTCACGGATCAGCAACCTGGCTGCCCGGCCGCAACCCGCTGCACCGGTGGCGCAACCGGTATCAGATAACAGCGCCGAGCTATCGGCTCTGGCGAGCAAGGTGGAGAAAGTCGACAAGGACCTGCAGGCACTTTACCGGATTCTCCAGGGCGGCTGATGCCGCTGGTAATTAACGATTAGCCTGCTAGAATAGCCGCCCATTGCGCCAGTGGTGGAATTGGTAGACACGCCAGATTTAGGTTCTGGTGCCGAGAGGTGTGGGGGTTCAACTCCCTCCTGGCGCACCATCTCAACGAAAGGCCGTAACGGCATTGCTGTTACGGCCTTTTGCTTTTCTGGGCGCTGCAACGCCTCCGCATTGCCGCTATCAAGTTAATTTCATTACCTTTCAGGTTTTACCTTCTTTTCATTCTTTTCGCCGCTCAGATCCCTACTATTCCCCGCTGTCGAATCCGCGAATCGGGGAAGGGTATGCGGTATTACCTCAGCAAGATCCAGGCTGATGATGACACTTGGGAAATTCACACGGTGAATTGCCGTCACTTGCCCAAGGAAAATGACCAGCGAATTTATCTGGGCGATTTTTCCCACTGTATTCATGCCTTGCCGGTGGCAAAGCTGTATTTCCGTAGCTTGCGCTTTTGTCCGGAATGTTCCATCAACACCTGACCCCCGCTTGCAGGTTCACCCCTCGCCGCGTAGAACTAAAGGGGAGGTGTACTATGCGAGAGCACACACAAGATAAACATCGAAACGCCGGTCACTTTCCTGCGGCACGAAAGCTTGAAGCCGATCGTGTGCGCCTGTTGGCGCTGGTCGTGTTGGCGGCGGGGGCGTTAATTCTGGGTGGGCTGATCTATGCAGAGGGGCAGGCAACCCAGGGGGCCCTGCATGAGATCAAGGCCTCGCTCATGGAGTCGGTGAACTCACTCTAGGATGATGTGGGGAGCCCGGCGAGCCCCCCCACGTTTCCTGACTACAGCGCGGCCTGAACCGTTTTGGCCGTGGTCTCCAACGCCGTGTCCAATACCCGACGCCGCCGGGTTGGATCCATCATGTTGAACCCGAAAGCCTTGAGGTCCTCGGCATTGGGTTCCAGGCGAATCACCCGCTTGCCAGCCTTTTCCAGTTTGTTGACTTCCTTATCCACGATGCGGGTCATGTAGCGGCGTACCCGCCGCTCGATGGCGGCCAGGGGGGAGCGCGGCCGGTCCGGTTGCCGTGAGGCCATGGGAGCAAGAATGATGACCTCATCCACGGCACTATCCACCAGAAGGTCTGCGGAGGTGGGGGACGCCACGCCGCCGTCGATGTAGGTGCGGCTGCCCAGGCTTACCGGCGGACACCAGACGGGGACCCCGTAGGACGCACAAACCGCATCGCGGATATTCGCCTGTGGCGCGCCGCCTTTACCGAAGGGCACCCGTTTGCCGCTGGTGGTATCCACGGCCATGATCCAGGTGGCCGGGTGGGCCACCCAGTCCGCGCCCCCGGTGGCGTCGTCCACCAATTTCCGAAAGGGCGTCATGTCAAACTGGCCCCGGGGCAGCAGGCCGCAGAAGGCGGTCAATGGCGAGACGTCTCCACGCAAGCCCTTCAGAGCAAGTTTGGCGCCGGTGAGACTGGCCGCGGGTAGCGGTGGCAGGGCACCGCCGGTATCGCTGTCGTGATTCCAGCGGCATTGTTGACGGGTGCCCTGCTGGCAGGCCAGCAGCTGATCCACGCTGACGCCGCTCCCCAGCAAGGTGGCCAGCACCGCGCCTGCCGAGGTGCCGATAAGGATATCGGCGTCGCGGGCGTCCCAGTCCAGTTTCTGCTCTAGATGGTGCAGGGCGGCAATGGACCAGGCGCCGCCGGCGACACCGCCGCAGCCCAGTACCAGGGCGCGACGGGGAGATGGAGTGTTGTTTGTCATTATTCGGGCCTGTTCACATTAAAAGACGGGTTGGCTGGCGGGGGTGAGCGAGTAGTTTTCCGCATCAAAGTCCTTGAGCAGACGCTGCATTTCCAGGGTACTCCAGGGAAAGCCCACACTGTTGAAGCCGTTCTTGTCCAGGTAGTAGCTGGAGCAGCCGCCGGTGTTCCAGACGGTGCCCTGCAGGTCTTTCTGGACCTTGCGGTTGTAGGTTTTCTGGCTATCGGCTTTGACTTCCACCCGACTCAGCTGCTGCTCGCGCATGGTTGTCAGGGTGCTGAGGATATAGTTGATCTGCGCTTCAATAACGATAAAGGCAGAATTGTGGCCGATACCCAGATTGGGCCCCAGCACCATGAAGGCGTTCGGCAGGCCGGCAATGGTGGTGCCGCGGTAGGCCTGCATGCCGTCCTTCCACATCTGGCTGAGTGAGTCGCCGGCATCGTTATAGATGTGATCGGCAATGGGCGGCTCGGTAACGAAGAACCCGGTACCCAGAATAATGGTGTCCACCTCGCACTCGCTGCCGTCCTGGCCCACCAGGGTATTGCCGCGCACCGCTTTCAGGCCGGTGGCGAACACATCCACATTGTCCTGATTGAGCGCCGGGTAATACTGGTTGCTCATCAGCACCCGCTTGCAGCCCAGGGTGTAATCCGGGGTCAGCTTGGCGCGCAGGGCCGGATCCTTGATGGCCAGGCGAATATGCGCCTCGCCCAGTTTCTGGATCTGCCGCAGCAGGGCCGGTTTGCGAAAGCCGATGCCGAAGGTTTCAAAGCCGCCGTAAAGCATCTTGCGCCAGGCGTTCAGGGTGAACGGCAGGCGGAAGAAGTTTTCCTCGATTTTCGGGATGGGGTGATCCGGCTTGGGCAGCACCCATTGCGGGGTACGCTGGAACAGGGTCAGGTGCTGCACCTTGGGCTGGATTTCCGGCACAAACTGGATGGCCGAAGCGCCGGTGCCGATCACCGCCACCCGTTCGCCGCTCAGATCATGGTCATGGTCCCAGCGGGAGGAATGGAACAGCTTGCCTTGAAAATCCTTCAGGCCGGGGATGTTCGGAATGATGGGTTCGTGCAAGTAGCCGGAGCAGGCCACCACGGTACGGGCCCGGTAGAGCTGGTCGCCGGTCTGCACTTCCCAGAGATTTTCCCTTTCCCGCCACTGGGCCCGTTCCACGCCCTGATTGAAACGAATGAAGGCGGGTATGTTGTGGCGGCCAGCCGTGTCACGCACATAGTCGAGAATCTCTGCCTGGCCGGCGAAGGCCCGGCTCCAGTCCGGTTTCTGGGCAAAGGAATAGGAGTACAGGGCCGAGGGCACATCGCAGGCACAGCCCGGGTAGGTATTATCCCGCCAGGTACCGCCCAGGTCCGCGGCTTTTTCCAGGATCACAAAGTTATCGAAGCCGGCTTCGCGCAGGCGAATGCCCAGGCCGATGCCGCTGATGCCGGCGCCCACAATCAGGACGTCATAAAGGGGAGTGTTGGCTTGCTGTGTCATGGGAATGTCCGGGGTCACTGGTTGGGTTGCGGGCTGAAGAAATCCATGGCCCGGTTGGTCAGATTCAGGTTGGCGACCTGTTTGGCCAGGGCGTAGATATCCGGGTAGATCACCCGGGCGCCACCCTTGCAGAAGGTGCGGTAGATGCGCTCGGCCAGCACCTCCGGCTTGCCGGTGGGGATATAGCGGGACACCGGGCCTTTCTTCACCTGGCTGCGGGCATGGCTTTCCAGGCCGGAATGGATCGGGCCCGGGTAGACAGTGATCACATTCACGCCCTGCTTCTTCAGATCCAGCCGGGCGATTTCCGAGGCCAGGCCGATGCCGGCCTTGGCGCCACCGTAGTAGCTGCAGCCACGAATTGGCACGCGCCCGGCCATGCTGGCCACATTGATCACGCAACCGTTGCGGGCCTCCACCATGGTTGGCAATGCCAGGTCCATCAGCCGCATGGGGGCAGTGAAGTTGATATCCAGCAAACGTTTGCCCTGCTCCCAGCCGGTGCCGGTGATGCTGATGATGTCCATGATGCCGGCACAGTTGACCAGCACATCCACCGGCCCGCGACGGTCAATCAGCGACTGCCACCAGCCAGGCAGGGCGTCGATATCGGTCAGATCGCAGGTTTCCGCTTGAGCGCCGTGCTGGTCGGCGGCCAGGGCGAGGGCCTCGGCATTCAGGTCCACCAGGGTGATGCGTGCGTCCGGGTGATGCTGACGAAACTGCCCGGCGAGCTGGCCGCCAATGGCGCCGGCACCGCCGGTAATCAGGATATGTGTGGGTGTCATGATTGCGTGCCTTTGTTGTTGTGATTGGCGATGGCGAGCCAGCAGGCATCCCGTGCCCGTGTCAGGTCGTCATCATCCAGGGTCAGATAGCCCAGGCGCTCTGCCTTGAAGACACCCACGAAAGCTCCCCAGAACAGGGCGATGGCCAGATCCGGTTTCATGATGTCGTTGAGCAGGCCGGTGCGCTGGCCGATGACCACCATCATGCCTAGGGGAATCAGCAGGGCCTGTTCCTGATGGCGGCTTTCCGGATCCAGGTAGCTGTGGTGATCCTGCATCTCCAGAAAATGAAAGGCGTCCGGCTCTTCGCGGGCAAAGGCGGTAAGCCGGGCCCAGAGGGTATCGAAGAGACTGCGGGAGGGGTGTAGCAGGTCCAGATCGCTGAGCAGACGTTCCTTGAGGCGGCGCTTGCTGTCCCGGAAGACGGCGTTGATCAGCGCTTCCTTACTGTCGAAATAGCGATACAGGGTTCCCACGCCGACTCCGGCCTCCGCGGCGATGGGCGGTACCGGCGTGCCGTGCAGGCCATGCTCAGCAAACACCCGCAGCGCGGCCTGGATGATCTGGTCGCCTTTGCGAGCTTCCTTGTTATCGGCCGGCACAGTCCGGTCAGCGAGGGTCATGGCAAGTCTCACTCAGTGATTGAATGAATGTTCATTCCGTAACTGTGCCATTGAGTGATGTTTTTATGGAAGGGTCATTTCGGGACAAATGATAGAGGCTATCCGTAGGAGCGTCGCTGGCGGCGGGATAACCCAAAGTTTCGAGTTGCGAGAAGCGAGTCTCGAAAGGCGAACCCCGAACACGGGAAAGCCCAATGATTTTCGCTTCTCGAAACTCGTTACTCGCAACTGGTTTATCGCGCCGCCAGCGACGCTCCTACGAATGGAGGAGGGGGGGTCAGATCAAGCCCTTTTCCCGGGCGGCCAGTTCGGTGAGTTCTGCCGCAAGGGTGACCGGGCGGGCGTAGGAGCGGTCGTAGTGGGCCTGGGCCAGGGCGTGGCATTCGGCGCTGATCTGATCGTAGAGCTCACGGGGCAGCAGGCCGCGGGTCGCGGGCAGGGGGTGCAGGCCGAACCGGTCATAGGGAATCGGTTGTTTGCCGGCGGCCTTGAGCAATTCCGGCACCCAGCCCTGGGGGGAAAGCTGGGTCTGGTAGCGCAGGTTCTGGAAGTCCATCTCCGCCGCCAGCCGGTTCGCATCGGTGACCTGGAAATAGTTGTCCACTACCTGGCAAAGCAGCAAATTCAGGCGTTTCCAGACGATTCGCTTCTCTTCGTTGGTGTATCCGTTCCAGTGCACAACCTCGTGGCTGAAGCGGCGACAGCCACGACAGACCGTATCACCGAAAACGGTGGAACAGACGCCGATACAGGGGGTGTGGATACGATTGACTGCCATGGCCGAAGACTACCAGAAAACCCCGGGCAGGGAAGCGCGAGGGGACGCCGTTTGGCGGGAATTTGAGCGTTTGCTGCTATCTTGAGCAATGTCGGCAAATCGGCCATAGTTAGCACCTGAATCCGTGGCTTGATCGCGGCGCCTGACGCAAGTCTTTGTCGCCACAGAGTTGTTGTTTTCTCAAGAGCGCCTTCAATGGAGCGTATTTGCGACGACGCTTCTGCAGAAAACACCCTGTGGCAACCGATGCTTGCGCCATGCACCCACGCTGAAGTCACAGACTCAGGTGGCAACGAACAAATGCTCTGTCTTGCGCGAAATAATAAACAGGGTCGCCCCGGATTAACGGGAAGCGGCATCACTGGAGAATAATAATGCGATTGGCTGTGTTGCTGGCAGCTTGCCTGTGGATGCTTTCCGGATGTTCCAGCCTGGGTGTGGGCGTTCCCTCAACCCCCGGTGCTTTTATCCATGCCCCCCAGGGCAAGACCTTCAAACCCATGGATACGCTGGATCCGCGTAATGCCATGGTCTATATCTACCGTCCGATTACCCGTTGGGGCTACGAAGAAGTGCAGGCGCCGGTATTCTTCCTGGATGCCACGCAGCTTTTTGGTCTCAAGGCCGGTGCCTACAGCTGGCTGGAATTGCCCGCCGGCACCCACGACTTCTATGCCCGCCGTCCGCTTAGCGTGCTCTATCTGAAGATGGTCTTCGAAATGCCGCTGGAAGTGGAAGGGGGCAAGGATTACTACTTCCGCTACTCGGAAACCCGTCCGCTGGATATGGAAGAACTGGTTGCCGACCCGGAGAACTACCAGCAGGCCGGCCCCTTGCAACAGGTTCCCCGTGCCGTGGCGCTGCGGGAAATCGCCGATCTGCGTCTGGATGAGCCTGGCGTCTACTATGCCGGCCGCGACAGCAAGGTGCCGCGTTGGGCACCGTTTTATACCTATACGATGGAGTAAGGGACAGCTACAAGCGACAAGCTTCAAGCTGCAACACGGGCGGAGCCGGAGCCAATCGAACGGCCGCCTTTGCCGCGCTTCGTAATACGTGCTTATGAATCAAAAAAACGGGGAACCCTTTTGGGTTCCCCGTTTTCGTTTTTGCAGCTTGCAGCTTCTTAGCTAGTCACTCTCTGTCAGCCGCCGCTTGGTCTGCAGCAGTCGCTTCCACTGTTCCACGTACTCCGGCAGGGCCGGGGAGGTTTGATTGAAGCCGGTAATTTCCTGCAGGGTCTGGGGGCTGATGGATTTGCCGCCATACACATTGGCCACCCGCAACAGGGCATGGGTGTGCAGTTTGCGCTGGGATTCGAAGCGCTGATCGTAGTACACGTATTTGTCGTCCCAGCCGAGAATGCGGGTATGCACCTGGAATTGCTGGTACGGGCGCAGCTCGCGGATATAGGAAATCTCGGTATTGGCAACCACACCGTTACAGCGCGCTTCGATCATGCGGTTGAGCAAGCCGGTAACCACCGCGTGCTCCAGCCGGCAGCGATCCATGAACTTCAGGTATTTGGCGTTGTTCAGATGCATGTTCAGGTCAATATCCAGCAACCCCACCCGGTATTCCTGGGTGACAACATCAAAAAGCTGGTGTGTGGGCGGCCGTTTACGACGGCGAGCCGCGCTGATCAGTTCGAGCATCCGATCTCCCTATGCCACGGTGGTCCGTGACCCCTTTTATTCTTTCGAAGACTGAATCGGCAAAAAAACGCGATTCAGTATAACGGTACCAGTGCCGGTTCACACTATTCGCTGATATCAAAGTGCTCAGTTTTACAGTCTTTGCAATCCTGTCCCGCGCCAGGCGCGGGTTTCGGCGCGTGATGCCCTGTGTGCAGGGGGCTGCAACGGTTACGCACAGGCCAGATGCAGACTGAACAGGCTGTCGCTATCCGTCCAGCACCCGGATGGGGAAAAACCGGCGGCAACCAGTTCGGCGGAGAACCCTTCGATGGTGAATTTGTAGGAGTTTTCTGTGTGAATACGGGTGCCGGCAGTAAGTGTCAGGCTGTCGTCGCCAAGGCGGATGTGCTGATCCTGCAGGCACTCCAGGTGCATTTCGATACGGCTTTGCGTGCTGTTGTAGAACGCCAGATGGCGCACGGTATCGGTATCGAAGCCGCAATCCAGTTCCCGGTTCAGATGGTGCAGGGCATTCAGGTTGAAGGCGGCAGTCAGTCCTTGCGCGTCATTGTAGGCGGCATGGAGCTGCTCAGAGGGTTTCTGCAGGTCCGCGCCAATCAGCAGGGCGCCACCGGGTCCGGCCAGTTCCCGCAACCCGCGCAGAAAGCTGGCTCGCTGGGCCGGTTCAAAGTTGCCAATGGTGGAGCCGGGGAAAAAGACCAGACGGCCCGGCTGTTGTAATCCCTCGGGCATGGCCATGGCCTGGCAATAATCCGCGCAGACCGCACTGATGTGAATCTGCGGGAAGTCGTCGGCCAGGCGCCGTGAGGCGCCAAGCAGACACTCCCGGGAGATTTCCAGCGGCATGTAATGGGCCGGTTGCCAGGCATCCAGCAACACCCGCACTTTTTCGCAGCTGCCTGCACCGGGTTCGGCGATGGTGTGGGTGCTCTCCAGGCGCGACTGAATATCCCCGGCATAGCGACGCAACAAACGGGCTTCCGTGCGAGTGGGATAGTACTCCGGAGTGCGGGTGATGCGGTCGAACAGGGTGGAGCCGGTTTCGTCGTAGAAGAACTTGGGGTGCAGCGTCGGCGTGGTTGCTCGCAAGGATTCACTGACCTCGGCAAGCATGTCGGTGGTCGGCGGGTGCAGGTCGAAGAAGGTCAGGTTGGGGCCGAGCTGTTGTTGATTCACGATGGCTCTCCCGCAAGCCGGATACCACTGAATTGCCAGCGATGGTGGGGATAGAAAAAATTACGGTAGCTGGCACGAAGATGGTCCCGGCTACTGACACAGGAGCCGCCGCGCAGCACCATCTGGTTGCACATGAATTTACCGTTGTACTCACCCACGGCACCGGCATCAGGCTGGAATCCCGGGTAGGGCAAATAGGCGCTGGCGGTCCATTCCCACACATCCCCGAACAGGTGTGCCATGCCGGTATCAATGGCCGGGCCGGGTTGGTAGAGACCGTTGTCCACAAAGTTGCCTTGCTGCGGTTGCGTGGTGGCCACGTGCTCCCATTCCTGTTCCGTGGGCAGACGCTTGCCTGCCCAGCGGGCATAGGCGTCTGCTTCATAATAATTCACATGGGCCAGAATCTGACCGGGGTGCAACGGTTGTAGCCCTGCCAGGGTGAAGTGCTGGTCAAGGTCCTCATGCCAGTAAAGAGGGCGCTGGACAGCGTTTGACTGAACCCAGGCCCAGCCGTCAGACAGCCATAAATCCGCACGCCGATAGCCGCCGTCCTGGATGAAGGCGCGGAACTCACCCTGGGTGACAGGCCGGTTGGCCAGGGAGAACGGCTCCAGCCAGACTCGATGCCGGGGCGTTTCATTATCGAAGGCAAAGCCATTGCTGCTGGCGCCCATATCCACCAGGCCGCCACTGAACGTTTGAAAGCGCAATGGGGCAGCCGGGCCAGACGGGTCGAAGGGCTGGCCGAGGGTTGGCGCCAGCGGATTGAACGAGAGGCTGTATTTCAGATCGGTCAGCAACAATTCCTGATGTTGCTGCTCATGATTGAGCCCCAGTGTCACCAGATCCGCCAGACCCGGATATTGCGCGATAAGCCGTGCCATGGCCTCATCCACCTGCTGTCGCCATGCATAGACGTCTGCGCCGGTGGGGCGTGACAACAGGTGGCGTTGCGGGCGGGCAAACTGTTCGCCAATGCCGTTGTAGTAGCTGTTGAAGAGATACTCGAATTGCGGTTCGAACACCCGGTAACCGGGCAGGTGGGGCTTGAGGAGGAAGGTTTCGAAGAACCAGGTGGTGTGGGCCAGATGCCAGCGGGGTGGGCTCACGTCAGCGCAGGCCTGCAACCCCATGTCCTCGGTGAGTAACGGCTCACAGAGTTGTTCGCTGAAGGCCCGGATACGCTGGTAGTGCGCCATCAAGGTAGCGCTGGGGTCTTGTCTGGCGGTATCTGGCAAGGTTTTCCCTCCCAATCCGGTTGTCAAAGAGTGGCACCCACTTTGAGCGAAAGCAACAATGTGACGCGTGAATGGTGTGGGTATACTGCGGGGCAGCATTTGTAGTGGGTTGTTGCTGTGACGCAGTGACAGCCCATGCCCTTTCACCACAAGGAGAGCATATGAATATTACCGATAAAGTTGCCGTGATCACCGGCGCTGCATCCGGTCTGGGCCAGGCCACGGCCGAAGCCATTATCGCCAAGGGCGGCAAGGTGATGATTCTGGATCGTGACGACAAGCGCGGCCCGGAAGTGGCGGCGGAGCTGGGTGCCAATGCGGCGTTTGTGCAGACCGACGTGACCGACGAGGAATCCGTTAAGGCGGCCATCGACGCCACCGTGGAAAAATTCGGTGCCATTCATGTGTGTGTGAACTGTGCCGGTGTGGGGTCTGCCATGAAGACCGTGGGTCGCGAGAACAAGCCCCATGATCTGGGCGTGTTCAACATGGTGGTCAAGATCAACCTGATCGGTACCTTCAACGTGGCCCGTCTGGCCGCCGCCGCCATGGCCGAGAACGAGCCGGGTGAAGACAACGAGCGTGGCCTGATTGTGAACACGGCTTCTGTGGCAGCCTTTGATGGTCAGGTTGGCCAGGTGGCTTACGCGGCCACCAAAGGCGGTGTTGTCGGCATGACCCTGCCCATCGCCCGTGACCTGGCGCCGCTGGGCATTCGCTGCAACACCATCGCCCCGGGCATCTTCAACACCCCGTTGATGAATGCGGCTCCGGACAAGGTGAAAATGCCGCTGATCGAAATGACCCAGTTCCCCAAGCGTCTGGGGAACCCGGCGGAATACGCGCAGCTGGTCTGCCACATGATCGAGAACAGCTTCCTTAACGGTGAGACCATCCGTATCGATGGTGGTATCCGTATGCAGCCGCGGTAAGGCAGCTGCTAGCGACGAGTGAAAAGGAAAAGCCCCGGATTTCCGGGGCTTTTTCTTTTTTGCAGATGCGGCGCTGGCGGGCGATGCATCAGTTTCGAGTTTCGAAAAGCGAGAGCCTACCTTTCATGAATTTCGGGGTTTGATTTTCGAAACCCGCTTCTCGCAACTCGTGACTCCTGTAATCGCGCCGCCAGCGACGCTCCTACGGAAGTCTTGCCTGGCTGCTAGGTCCTTTCCTTCACCCCACCAACGCATAACACGGCTCGTAATGGCTCCCGGGGAGTTTCATGCGATGTTGCTCCACAAACGCCTTGAGCAGTTCGTCCAGGTGGGTCATCAGTTCTCCCGGCGCATGCAGCCGATAGGGACCGTGCTGTTCGATGGCATGGATGCCTTGCTCTTTCACATTGCCGGCCACAATGCCGGAGAATGCCCGGCGCAGGTTGGCAGCCAGCTGGTGGACCGGTTGGTTGGTGCTCAGATCCAGGCTGGCCATGGCCTCGTGGGTAGGCTCGAAGGGTTGCTGGAATTCCAGGGGAATGTTCAGCCGCCAGTTAAAGTAGAAGGCGTCGTCATTGTCGCGGCGGAACAGGGTCAGACGGTCGATGCCCACGCACATTGCCAGGGCCACGGCTTCCGGGTCATCGATGATGATCTGGTAACGTTGCGCCGCCTGGTCTCCCAGTGTTGCACGAATAAAGGCATCCACCTGGCGGAAGTAGTCCGCACTGCTGGCCGGGCCGGTGAACACGACCGGCAAGGGCATGTCCGCATTGTCCGGGTGCAGCAGCACCCCAAGCAGGTAGAGGATTTCCTCGGTGGTGCCCACCCCGCCAGGAAAGACGATGATGCCATGGCCGACCCGCAGAAACGCCTCCAGCCGCTTTTCGATGTCCGGCATGATCACCAGCTCGTTGACGATGGGGTTTGGGGCCTCGGCGGCGATGATGCCGGGCTCGGAGATGCCCAGATAGCGGCCGCCCTTGAAACGTTGTTTGGCGTGGGCCACATGGGCGCCTTTCATTGGCCCCTTCATGGCACCAGGGCCACAGCCGGTGCAGATATCCTTGTGACGCAGGCCGAGTTGATAGCCCACGCTCTTGCTGTAGTCGTATTCTTCCCGGGAAATACTGTGGCCGCCCCAGCAGACCACCAGGTTTGGCGAGGCTCCTGCCTTGAGCACGCCGGCGTTGCGCAGAATGTGGAAGACCGCATTGCTGATGCCCTGGCTGCTATTGAGGTTGAAGCTGTCGTTATTCTGGATCTCATTGGCCACATAGACGATATCGCGCAACACCGCCGATAAATGCTCGCGGATGCCGCGGATCATGCGTCCGTCCACGAAGGCGCCGGCGGGGGCATTGTCCACCTTGAGCCGCAGCCCACGGTCTTCCTGAATCACCTCGATATCAAAATCCTTGTAGGTCTCCAGTACCTGGCGGCTGTCATCGGTGGGGGTGCCACAGTTGAGTACGGCCAGCGCGCACCGGCGTAGCAGCTCATGCAGGCCGCTGCCGGAGGTGTCACGCAGACGTTCAACTTCGTGTTGGCTGAGAACTTCCAGGCTGCCTTCCGGGGCAACAATGGTGGATACCGTTTCGGTCATAGGGTCGGGTCCGTCGCAAAATAATCGTTACTCAGAGGCTGCAGGCCAGCCTGTGCGGCTACGAAGCCGCTGTAGGAGCGCCGCTTGAGGCGCGAACCTTGCTTGAGCAAGGAAGCCCCCGCAGGGCGGCCAAGCCGTCGCAGTTCATCCCAAAAGCAGCTACAACTCCCAAGAGTACCCCAGATGACACTCCCGGTGAGTGAAGAGTTGCAAGCCCTTGTCCCTGGGGTGGCGACAGACTCTTTTACAATTTCCCGGGAACGCCTTGTCGCCGCAAGCGTCACATCCTTTATCAGGTCTGGCACACTGACTGCATGGTTGATCTGTGTCATCTGGCTGTCTTCAGCAGCGGCCATACTTGATCGATTGGGAGCCGGCATAAGGCCGTCCCGTTAATGAGGTTTATCAGGAGCAAAACATGTTGCTCAAATATCTGAATCAGCTGGAACAGGCAGTCAAGGCGGCTTGCGATCACCCGGATACGGATACCGTCAACCGCTGCGCGGATTGCGTGGCCACCCTGGACGCTTATCTGGATGCGCAGATGGAGCCGGTACAACGTCGGGGACGGGAGCTGATGGACGGAATGATTCCCTCCGAGTTGCACAGCCGCGTCTGTCAGCGGGTGCATTGAACCCGCCTCGCGTCCCGTAGGAGCGTCGCTGGCGGCGCGATTAATCAGTTGCGAGTTGCGAAGATCAAAACCTGCAATTCATGGCAGATAGCCTCTCGCTTTTCGCAACTCGTACCTCGAAACTGGGTGATAGCACCGCCCAATGGTGCTACAGCCGATTCCGCTGCTGCCGCAACGCCTTTTCCCTCTCTTCCGGAAACAAATCCGGCTGCTGCGGAGCTTTCAGGTCGCGCAGGCGGGCCCCGATGCCGATCAGGCGGGCGGGGCCCTGGCGGCGTTCCCACAATTGTCGCAGCAGTGCCTCGAAATGGGCCGGATCCAGATCGTTGCCGGCCTTGTCGCAGCTCAGGCTGACAAAATCCTGGTATTTCACCTTGGCGGTGAGCCCACTGATCAAATAGTGCTGATCCAGTTTGGCGAAACGGGCCTTGAGCTTTTCCAGCAGACCATCCAGTTCCCGCAGCCAGGCATTCAGGTCCGGCTGGTCCTGGTCGTAGGTGCGCTCTACGGACACGGATTTGCGTCGGCGGCCGGTTTGTATGGGCCGATCATCATGTCCGCGGCTCAGGTGATAGAGCCGCTCGCCGAAACTGCCGAAGTGCTGTGACAGCTCCAGTCGGCTCATGCCTTGCAGGTCGCCACAGGTATGCAGGTTGAGACCGGCCATGCGCTCGGCCGTCACCCGGCCCACCCCGGAAATCTTTTTTACCGGCAGGGCGGCCACGAAGGCGTCCACCTGGTCCGGCGGAATCACAAACAGGCCGTCGGGCTTGCGCCAGTCGCTGGCCACCTTGGCAAGAAACTTGTTGGGCGCCACGCCGGCGGATACGGTAATGCCCAGCTCCCGGCGAACATCCTGTCTTAACGCCTCGGCAATACGGGTTGCGCTATTATCGAACTGTTCGCTGTCGGTCACGTCCAGAAAGGCCTCGTCCAGGGACAAGGGTTCGATCAGGCTGGTGTAACGGCGAAAGATGTCGTGGATCTGTGCCGAGACCTTGCGATACTTGTCAAAGTTGGCGGGTACAATGACCAGTTCCGGGCACAGGCGCAGGGCGTGGGATGAGGCCATGGCGGAATGCACCCCGAAATGCCGGGCCGGGTAATTGCAGGTGGCGATAACGCCACGGCGGTTGGGGTCGCCCCCCACTGCCACGGGCCGATTGCGCAGGGACAGATCATCACGGATTTCCACGGCGGCGTAGAAGCAGTCGCAGTCCACGTGGATAATCTTGCGTGAGGCCTGTGCCATGAATGAACTCTGGGATGTGGCAGGATTGACAATCGGGTTGCCTGTGTCGCTTGGGCCGCCCTGAGGAGAGTGTAACATCGGCATTACCGCAAACCGCACACCGCAGGTCCTGATTATCGGTGCCGGGCCCACCGGCCTGGCCCTGGGCATAGGCCTGCGTCGACACGGCATTCACTGCTGTATTATCGACCGGCTCGCCGAGCCGTCTCCCTGGTCCCGAGCGTTGGGGCTGCATGCCCGCACCCTGGAAATCTTTGCCGCCCTGGAAGTGCTGGCTCCGATCCGCAAGGCTTCGCGCACCCTGAGCGCGGTGTCTGTCTATGGCGACAAGGGATTCCTGTTCGAGCTGGATCTGACCAGCCTGGATGCCCCGTACCCCTGGGTGCTGAGCTGCCCCCAGTCCGATGTGGAAAGCGTCCTCACCGAGCGCTACCGCAGCCTGGGAGGCGAACTGGTCCGTGGCACGGAATTGCTCGATTTTACCCAGGATGGGGCAGGGGTTCGCGCCCGGCTGCGCCAGGGGACGGACGTGGAAACTGTCAGCTGCGATCTGCTGGTGGGCGCCGACGGCGTGGGTTCCACCGTGCGTGAGCAGCTGGGTATCGGCTTCAACGGCGTCGATTACGATGAACATTTCCTGCTGGCTGATGTGGACTGGCAGGGGCCCTGGCGCAATGACAGCTCCCACGGTTTTTTGCAGGAAGAGGGGTTGCTCATAGCCTTGCCTCTGCCCACGGGGTGGCGGTTGATCATGGCCCGGGACGAGCCCTGGGAAGGGGAGATAGATCTACAGCCTTTTTCGGATCGGCTCACTCCGATACTGGGTGATACGCCTGACCTGGGTGAACCACGCTGGATCAGCCGCTTTTCGGTGCAACGGCGGCTGGCCCATCACTACCGTCGCAATCGTGTTTTTCTGGCGGGCGATGCGGCCCATGTGCAAAGCCCGCTGGGCGCACAAGGCATGAACACCGGCCTGGCAGATGCCTTCAACCTGAGCTGGAAACTGGCGTTCTATCTCAAGGGGTATGGCAGCGGTACCCTGCTCGACAGTTACGAGCAGGAGCGAAAACCGGTGGCGGACAAAATGCTGCACGGTGTGGATTTGTTGTCGCGGGCTTCACTGGTGAAGCTGCCCATGTTGCGCCGCACCCGCGATTCGCTGCTGAAAATGGCGGGGGGGCGTGCCGGTTTGTCCCGGCGTTTACTGCGCACGGCTAGCCAGCTGGACGTGCACTATCGATCCTCGCCGCTGGTGAGCTGTGGTCCGGAAGCGGATCTGGGCTGGCGCAATCGGGGGCCGTTGCCCGGGGATCGACTCCCCGATGCGGCCCTGCGCTCTGTACGTACCGGGCACCTGCACCAGCTTCATGGTCTGCTCCGGAAACCGGTCCATCACCTGTTGCTGCAACTGGGTGAGACCCCGGAGCATAACGAACGGCTGGTGCTGTATGCGCTCAGTGACCGTCTGGGGCAGGAATATCGCGAGCGGGTTCATCTGACCGTTATCGTGGCCAGCGGGACTCCCACTGAAGCGATTCCCCGGGAGGGCACCACCCGAATCTGGCAGGATCACCAGGGTGAGTTTGGCGAGGCGTTTGGGGAGGGGCCGAGAATGTGGCTGATGCGCCCGGATGGCCACCTGGCCTACCGGGCCCCGGTGAGCAACGCCAATCACCTGCTGGAGTACCTGGATACGGTGCTTGGGAGAGTGAACAGTTAACAGTGAATAGTTAACAGCGACGCGCGCAGAGTGGTTTCTGTTCTTAAACGCAAGAAGCCGCGCCCGCCTCTGGGCGCGGCTTCTTTGCTATGAATACAGCAAGCGTTTTCCGCGCAACTGTTCACTCTTCACTGTTAACTGTTCACTGCTTTTGTCCACCGCTGAATCACAAAATGTGCATTCATGGTCTGGCCCGCCAGCTTGCCGATACCGGCCTTGGCTTCCGGTTTGGCGCGCCAGTGGTGTGGGGTCATGGCCAGGAGATTCTGCAGTTCCTGCTCGTCATCCGGCACCCATTCCAGGTGGATATCCTGATTGTCGATCTGCGTGAATCGGGCATCGAGAAACTTGCCTGCATCGAACCCGGATTGACGCACTTCTTCATAGAGTGCCTCGCGCAGAGGCAGCAAATGCTGCTCACCGGTGCCGACCACAATCAGTTCCCCTCCGGGCTTCAGAACCCGGGCAATGTCGTCGGTGAACAAGCGGGTGAACAGCACAAAGACCCGCTGCTGACTGTTATCAAACAACGGCAAGCGGGCGCCGCTGGCCACCAGCCAGGTCAACGCCTTGTCTCGTTTGGCTGCCGCGTCCACGGCAAACTTGGAAATATCCACGCCCACGCCATTGGCGCTGCCAAGCCGGCGGGCGAATTGGCAGGTATACCAGCCTTCGCCGCAGCCGATATCCAGCCAGGGCTGGTCCTCGTCGTCCAGGTTATCCAGCAGGGTGTCGGCCAGCGGTTGATAACGCCCCAGCTCCAGAAACGCGGTACGCGCCTGCACCATGGCCTTGTCGTCGCCGGGCGCCCGGGAGCGGCGGTGCTGGGCCAGCAGCAGGTTGGTATAACCCCGTTTGGCGCGATCAAAACGATGACCGTTGTCGCACTGCCAGCTGTTGCCGGAAAGAAGCAGGGGGAGGTCGCAACTGGGACATTTCAGGTTGGGCATGGTCTGCGGGTGACTCGGGTAGGGCGCACTTGGCGATGGCAAGAAACCGCATTGTCGCAAATTCTTCCGGCAATAAAAAAGGGCCGGCAAGGCCGGCCCTTTTCTTTGTGGTGTCTGTTCAGGCTTTGCGCCGGTACAGACCCAGCAACACCATGAGGGACAACAGACCCAGGGGAAGGCTGCCGCCTCCGCCGCCTGAGCTGCGCGGAGAACGTGTCGCAGGGGGTGGGACATCGGGACAGGCTTCCAGGTCTTCACGACTGAAATCCAGTTCCACCGCGGTCTCCATCATGGATCCCACTTTGATGCCGTTATCGTTTTCTACTTGTACCATCAGGGTTTTCTCGATCTCGGCATCGGCACGAATCACCACTGTGGCTGCCAGTTCCTGCCCTGCATCGAGTTTGCCTAGTTGGCAAACATAGTTCCCTTCGTCGGTGCTGCACCCTGTACTGAGGGTGCCCACAAGGGTTAGATCCTCATCCAGCGGTCCGGTAAGACGGGTGCCGAGGGAGTGGATTGTCGGATCGGTATTGGTGAGAGTCGCTTCGACACGCATCTCAACCTGGCCGTTTCTGGGAGAGAGGCAAACCGGCTCAGCGGCGACAGCAAATTCCGGTTGCCCGAGTTGCAGGGAAATCATGCCGCTGTTGTTCAACCGGTGGTAATCCCGCTGGTTGTCCAGCTCGACCGTGGCATCTATCTGGAGGTTGGTATCGCTCTGGCTGTTGCTGTCCGTGGCGGTAAAGCCGAACGGCTGGCTCGATCCGCCGGGGATGGCTGCGCCGTCATACTGACATGCGGTGACTCCGTTGTCCGACGGGTTGCAGGCAAGCCCGGTTTGCTCTGGAGACGGGGTCAGGGTCAATTCGGCGGGATGCGAGAGAGACAGAGCGAAATGAGTTGCTGGCCGGCTGCCTGCGTTTTCTACCGGTACCTGGAAATCGATGGTACCGAATCCCTGGAAGGTATTGCCGTCGTCAGCAATGGTGAGGTCCCGGAGCGCCAGCTCGGCGGCACCAGTCTGTTGCTCAATCCAGTCCAGATACTGGGAAACCCGAGTGTAGATAGAAGGAATTTCCGAGTCGCCACATTTATCATCGGTGGAATAACCGAAACTGGTAATCCCGACCTGGGGGCTGTCATTCAGTAACGCGCCGGTCAGTAGCAATGGGCCGCCGCTGTCGCCCTGGCAAGAGTCTTCCCCAAAGGTATCGCCCTGATCCGGGTTGGGCTCATTGGCGCACAGCATGGTGTCCAGAATCTGATCGCCATTGGTATAGAGATCAATAGTGGCCTGGCAAGATGCGTTGGTAACATAGTCCAGCGCTGCTTCTTGCAGTTCTACAAAAGCAACAGGCTCCAGAGTGGCGGGGTTTTCATCCCTGTCCTGATAGGTAGCAACGCCCCAGCCCAACACACTCAGAATGTCATCGTAACTGACCAGGTTTTCCATGGCGCTGTCGGTGTCGACCTTTGACAGTACCCCGGTATGGATGCCCGGGCTGCCGGTTTCGGCCTGTTCCGCCAATCGAATCAATGCAATATCGTTTTCAAACGTCGCTGCGTTGTAACCGGGGTGGACGATGATATTTGCAGCGTTCAGCAACAGTGGGCTATCAGTGGGGACCTCCAGGGTCTGGCTGCCGACAAGGAGTTCGAGTTCACTGGCCGGTGTTGTAACGATGCCGGAGCGGACACAGTGTGCTGCGGTCAGCACCCAGTCCCGGGACAGCAAGGTGCCGCCACAGACCTGTCCTTGACCAACCGGGAAAGGTTGCTCTGCATCGATGGCGTCTTGTTTTCTCTGTTTATCAATCAATGCAACCAATGTGTTCCAGTTAGTGTCAGCGGTCTCCCCGCCGACAACTCTGGGTGATGCGCTTGCAGCGAATACGCTGCTGCAGGCCAAAGTAGAAGCCAGTGCGACAATCAAGCGATATTTCATGTGACATTTCCCAGATGAATCAAAATGGCGAAAGGGGGGCATTCTAGGTCCGGGAAACGACTAGCGATGTAGGAAAATCGCCATTCATCTTGTAGTCACAGTGAATGATGTGACGGAAATCACGTTTTACTCGGTGAAGATTGTGTCCGGCTAAGGCAGCGGATTGCCAAACCGCTCAAGATAAACCCGACCAATCTCTGTGGACCCCACATGGTTCAGATGACTTTCGTCCCGGTAAAGAGGGATGCCATTCAATACGGTCTGGCAGCGGCTTTCATCGCAGAGGACTTTTTTCGGATTAATCCAGGTGATATCCGGGAAACGTGCCTGTACGGTTTGCTTGAAGCGATAGAAATTGCTCAATTGCGCTTCCGCCTCCACTGCATCAATTGAGCAGTCGTCCATATTTTTCAACAGACATTCCGCATAGGACGAGGAGGGCAGCTCGGGTACATCTTCAATGAGGATAACGTTGTGGCCCTGGCTGTGAAGCCAGTCCACGGTGTCCACGAAATAGCGCTGGAAGGCATCACTTTGCAGGTAAGCGCTCCACCAGGCATTGACGAACACGGTCATGGGGCGTTGTTGCAGGTACTCGGCCAGGGCGATGTTGCGTTCGGTTTTTTCCGGGTCGCCGAAGGCGTTGGCCGAGTGTTCGGGGATTACGAAAGGCGTCGAAGCGCGGGTCACCACCAGCATGGAATGGCGCTCACCAATCAGTTGCTCGACGAAACCCAGCAGGGCGATGGCATGGGAATCGCCGATCAGCATGGCATCCGGCTGGCCGTTCTCGGGTTCGGCGCCGAACAGGCAGGCCTTGCCCTTGTTGAATTCTGTCGGATCACCCTTGAAGCAGCGTTTGTACAGATCGGCGGCATTGTTCTGGGCGATGATGGTGTAGAGCTCGCGACGTTCTTCGGAGATGCGGAAGCTCAGGTCGTCGGCGATGCGGATGGTGGACTGGATGGCCCAGATGATCAGCAGCGGCACGAAGATGAACACCATGAAGGATTTTTTGAAGCTCCAGGGGCGATGCCGGTACCGATTCTCCACAAAGCGGTAGCTCAGCCAAGACAGCGCCACGACCACAAGCATGAGTCCCAGGCGGTTCGCCCAGGTCAGTTCAATCAGTTGGTAGTGCAGCAATGCCACCGGCGGCCAGTGCCACAGGTACAGGGAGTAGGATATGCCGCCCAGAAATACCATCACCGGCAGGCTAAGCAGGCGGGCGGTAAGAGTGCGAGTCTGGTGCAGGCCGGCATAGATCACCATGGCGGTGCCCAGGGTGGGCCACAGGGCGTTATAGCCGGGGAAATGATCGTGCTTGGTCAGCAGCAGGCCGGTGGCGATGATCATGGCCAGCCCCAGGCTCGCCAAGATCTCGGCACTGGGTCGGTTCAAGGCCGGAAGCTGACGGCTGAACAGGGCCACGCCGGTGCCCAGCATAAACTCGAATAACCGGGAGGGCAGCAGGTAGTAGGCGGCAGCAGGGTGGGCGCTGGCAAGATACACGGACAGCGCAAAGGTACCTGCCAGGGTGATGCGGAACGGCCAGTGGCCATCGCGGCCCTTGCCGAAGCGGTAGGCCAGGTACAGGGCCAGCGGCCAGATCAGGTAGAACTGCTCTTCCACCGCCAGCGACCAGGTGTGCAGCAGGGACAGGGAGCGGGTTTCCGGTGCAAAGTACTGGCTCAGTTCCTGGAAATAGTAGATGTTGCTCAGGCCAACCAGGGAGGACAGCCAGCTCTTGGCAAAGATGTAGTAGGCGTCGCCGATGTAGAAGGGCGAGATCATCAGGAAGGTGACCGTGGACACCAGCAGGAACAGGGGCACCAGTCGGCGGATACGACGGGCATAAAAATCGCGAAACCGGAAGGTGCCTTTTTCAAACGCCCGCTGTAGAAGCTGGGTGATCACAAACCCGGAAATGACAAAGAACACGTCCACACCGATAAAACCGCCGGTGATGCCGGGAACCTCATAGTGATAGAGAATCACCAGGACAACGGCCAGCGCACGTAGCCCTTCGATATCGGCGCGGTAACTCGGCGTGGTCTTCAAGGCGTTCTCCCGGAATGATCAGCAAACCGGGGAGAATATAGGGCGGTGCCAGGGCAAACAAGACGGGCCGGGCCTGCCGCCAAGGGGAGGGCGCTTTCCCGTCTCTGTGGCCGCCACAGGCCCGGCATGCGCGAACCTGATTCAGGGTGGCGCTCATGCATGTTACTGTGAGCCCGACTCAATCCCTTTGGCTGCCATCAAGGAGCACTCTGTGGCTGCATCCCTGCCGTTTTCCCTGCTGGAACTGGCCTCCGTCCGTGAGGGTGACACCATCGGGCAGACCCTGGCTAACAGCGTGGCCTATGCCCGCCATGCGCAAGCCCTGGGCTTCAAGCGCTTCTGGCTGGCCGAGCATCACAACATGGAGGGCATCAGCAGTGCGGCCACCGCGGTGCTGATCGGTCATATCGCCAATGCCACGGAGACCATCCGGGTGGGCTCCGGTGGAGTGATGTTGCCTAACCACCCGCCTCTGGTTATCGCCGAACAGTTCGGGACCCTGGAAATCCTGCATCCCGGCCGGATTGATCTGGGGTTGGGGCGGGCCCCGGGCACCGACCCGATGACCAGCCGCGCCCTGCGCCGCGAGGGTCTGGGTGCCGAGCAGTTCCCCCGTGACGTGGCCGAATTGCAGCGGCTTTTGGGGCCGCTGGATCGTTCCCGGTCGGTCAACGCCATTCCCGGTGCCGGCACCGAGGTGCCGATCTGGTTGCTGGGGTCCAGCCTCTATAGCGCCCAGCTGGCGGCCCAGCGGGGGTTGCCCTATGCCTTTGCCGGGCATTTTGCGCCGCGATTGTATCGCGAGGCGTTGCGTCTCTACCGGGAGCAGTTTCAGCCGTCGGCGCAGCTGGACAAGCCCTACGCCATGCTGGCGGTACCGGCGGTGGCGGCGGAAACCGATGAGGAGGCCCGTTTTCTGGCCACCACCAGCTATCAGCGCATTCTGTCCCTGTTCCGGGGACAGCCCCTGTGGATGCGTCCGCCAGTGGAGAGCATGCAGGGCCTATGGAATCCGCAGGAAGAAGACGGGGTCAGAGGCTTTCTGGCCCTGCAGTTGCTGGGGACTGCCAGCGCGATTCAGGGGCAGCTGGAACAATTGCTGGATACCGTGGAAGTGGATGAACTGATGGTAACCGTGGATCTGTTCGACCCGGAGAAGCGTCGTCATGCCCTGGATATTCTGGCGTCGCTGCCGCAGTTTCGTCGTGAGCAGTAGCGACAGCGTCAGACTCCGTTGGAGCTTTGCTCGCAAAGCGAATGGCCTTCGCCTTGTGAACAAGGCTCCAACGGAATAGGGAGGGGCTAGCGCTGTTGTTTTTTTGCAGGAAGGCCGCGCAACGCCAGCAGCAACCCGGCCAGCACAGTGAGAAGGCCTGGTGCGCCTCCGCCACTACCACCGCCAAAGCCGCCACTGCCACCGCCTGGGGCCGGGGCCGCTGAAGGGTAACGCAGGGTCAGGGTGACACTGGAGTCGCTATCATTGGGTACATCCCCGTCAGCAGAGAAACCGCTCAAGGTGATGTTCTGACTGTCACCGGTATCCGAAGCAAAAATCAGGTTGAGCGTTCGGCTGGACGAGGCGGGGACATTGCCTGCCGGACAGCGTACCGGGTTGGACAGTGAACAACCCAGTGCGTCGGCGTTGCTCAAGGTGGTGTTCCTTGGCAGGGCAAAGCGGACCTCACCATTGCCAGCAAGATTGATCGTGGAGCGGTTAGTGAGCGTGACGACGACCCGGGTCTCATTGGCACTGCCACTCTGCTGGACTGCCGAGAGGGCCAGGTCCGGCTTGTCGGAGAACACCACTCGTTGCTCAATGCGATTATTGCGACGCCGGTAATCATCCTCGATGGCGCTGGCGGTGATGCCCACGGTCACCACCTGATCGGCGCCGCCGTTACCGTCAATGACCAGATCCCGGATAAGGCTGCCCTCGGCGGACAGATTGTCTGCGAGGCGACAGCGGTTGCCAGAGAGCAAGCCGCCGCACCCGGACCAGTCGCCACTGGCCACCGTGTTACCGCTGAGGCTGAAGGCCAGTGCCGGGTCAGTGGCAGGGTTTTCCTGGCTGCCATTCTTCAGGGCCAGGGTGAGGGTCTGGCTGCCGCCGGGGGGTTGGTAATAGTACTGCGGTGGTGGTGTTGTCCATTCGGGGAGTAGATCCACCAGCGGAATCCCTTCCAGAGCGGTCAATACTTCCAGCTCCCGGGTCTCCGCAGACAAATGGGTATAACCGGACGGCGCACCGGTGGCGCAGTTGCGCAGGCCGAAACTGGTCAGGCCCACCAGCCAGGGTTGAGGATCACGGCCCAGAAACAGGGGGCCGCCGCTGTCACCGAAGCAGGAATCCTGCTGGACACCGTCCTGAGGATTCAGCTCGGCGGCACACACGGCAAAGTCGGTGATGGTCAGGCTCGAGAGCGCACGGCATCGTTGCTGGGGGATGTAGTCCAGTTGCACCTCTTGCAACACATTGCTGAGGCTGCCATTCCCGGTGTCCCCCCATCCGAGAGCTGTCACAGACTCATCCAGCTCAGCAGTGTTTTGCTGTTCCAGCGCCTCAAAACGTTCCTCGCTGATAATGCTGGGCCAGCGGGTGTTGGTGCGGGTATCGATACGCAGCAGGGCCAGGTCGCGGTTCAGGTTCTGATATTGGCGGTGAATGAGGATCCGTCTGACAGGGATGCCGTTTTGCGGAATGTTATTGCGATCCCGGTCGCCGATAAACACGAAGGTACGACTCTCTTCCGCGGGATCGCCGTTCAGGTATTCCATGCAATGGGCGGCAGTCACCAGCCATTCCGGACTCAGGTGGCTGGCGCCGCAGAGCAGATAGCCGCTCACACTGGGATCATCCACGGCCACCTGGGCCATCCACGGCCAGCGGTCAGGTGCCGGTTCGCCACCCACAATACGGGGGGTGGCGGTGTCAGCGAGGGGGCTGGAAAAGGGAAGAGTGACCAACCCCGCCAGCAGAGCGATACGACGGAACATGACGGCTGCCTTGCACGTTTTTGGCGAGTTTATCGCCTTTCGCGGCAAGGCAGTGTGAGCCTTGTGTATCTGACCCGCGTTCACTCCATGGCGGTAGATGCTCAATGCATGGGCGGGGCGTGGGCCAGCCAGTGATCGTTGTCGTCCCGGGTGCGGGCCATGGAGCTCTGCAGGTGAGCCAGGGCCTGCTCCAGGGCCGCATCGCCATCGCTCAAGGTCATGATGGCGGCACGCAGCCCAGGGTGGCGGTCGCGCAGATCGTTAAGCAGCTGCTCGGCGGCGGCGGTGGCCGTGCAGGGCAGCAGCAGGGCGAGATGCTGTTCATCGTAGCGGGCCGCCACGTCACTGCGGCGGATGCGATGAGCCACCCGGTTGGCCAGCTGGGGCAGTTCGTCGTGTCGGACCAACGCCAGGGTCAGGGGCGAGGAAATCCGGTCGTGAAGTGGCACCAGCCAGCCGGCGGTGCTGACCAGTGCCTCGCGGCTGATGAAATCCGTGTCCGGATCCCGCCAGGTGGCTTCCAGGGCCGCCCGTGCCAGGGCCTGGTTGCGCCAGATCATCAGCCCGAAATAGAGCATGCAGGCACTCAGGGCGATGACCAGGAACAGGCTCGCCGAGGCTGTTGGCGTGGTCACATAACTGAGCCGGATTGGCAACACGAAGGCCAGCACGATTTCCGCACCGGCCAGCATGATCAGAAAACGTTTGATGCCATGCAGCAGGCCGTTGCTGAGCACGGCGATAAACAGCAGCGCCATGGTGGGCGGCGGATTGCCCGGGTCCAGCAGCAGTACGATACCCAGGGTCAGCAGATCCAGGCCGGAAGCGAACGCATCGCCATTGGCCGGTCGCCAGAACACCAGTAACAACTGCAGGCCCACATAGGCGGCAAACAGCAGCCAGGGGGTGGCCTTGGGCAGGGTAAAAAAGAAGTTGTCCGCATGGTGGAAATAAATCACGGCCAGGGCGGCAAACAGGGCCCGGGCCAGGTACTGCATGATCACCACACCCTGATCCGAGGTGATACGGCTGGAAGTCGTCATGATTCATCGATCCCCGGTTATTTATGGAGCCTATGTTGCGTCAGGGCCTCTCCGGAATAAAGATGTCCGGTACGGGAATGTTGTTAAAAATGCGTTTTTTTGCCGATGTCATGGCCAAGGCCAATGGGCTCAGGCATAAAGAAGGCCATACCGTCCTGCAGTCATGAAGGAGTCACCGTGGATAACAGTGTCAACACGCCGCTGAGAGATGATGTGCGTTTGCTGGGGGATTTGCTGGGCCAGTGCCTGCGCCAGCAGGCCGGAGAGGATCTGTACCAGACCATCGAAACCATCCGTCAGGCCTCGGTAACCACCCGCGGAGAACAGGGGGCGGCGCTGTCGTCCCTGCGCGATCTGTTGTCGCCCCTGGATGATGCCACCCTGCTGGAAGTGGCGCGTGCCTTTAGCCAGTTTCTCAACCTGAGCAACATTGCCGAGCAACACCACCGCGAGCGTCTGCACCGTCAGCATCAGCGTTACCCCGGGGATCCGGGTGGTGATCAGGGTATTCGCGATGTGCTGCAGCGCCTGCAGGAGGAGCAGATTCCCGGTGATGTGATCGAAGGCACCCTGCGGGATCTGTCAGTGGAGCTGGTACTCACTGCCCACCCCACGGAAGTAACCCGCCGTACCCTGATCCGCAAGTACGACCAGATGGCGGATCTGCTCGGTGAACTGGACCGTCCGGATCTCACCGACGATGAACTGGCCTTTCGCAGGGAAAAGCTCTACCGCCTGATCCTGGCCGCCTGGAGCACCGATGAAATCCGCCGCGAACGGCCCACCCCGGTGGACGAGGCCAAGTGGGGCTTCGCCACCATTGAGCAGTCCCTGTGGCAGGCGGTACCGGAAATGGTTCGGCAACTGGAGCGGGAGCTGGCCGAGCAAGGGCTGCCCCAGCCACCCGCGGACTGGGCGCCGGTGAGACTGGCCTCGTGGATGGGCGGGGACCGGGACGGCAACCCCAACGTGACCGCGCCGGTGACCCGGGAAGTGTTGCTGCTGGCCCGCTGGATGGCCGCTGACCTGTATCTGCGTGATGTGGAAAACCTGCTGGCGGACCTGTCCATGGAAACGGCCAGCGACGAGTTGCTGGCCGAAACCGGTCACAGCCACGAGCCCTATCGGGTGATTCTGCGCCAGGTGCGCCAGCGGCTGAAGTTGACCCGCCGGCAGATGGAAGCGCGGGTGGAAAACCTGCCGGTGCCGGAAGGCGAGGGGTTCCAGCGCCGCGAGGAGCTGTTGGCTCCCCTGCAACTGATCGACCGCTCCCTGCGTGCAGTCGGGCTGGGCGATATCGCCGATGGCGACCTGAAAAACACCCTGCGCCGGCTCAACTGCTTCGGCATTACCTTGCTCTGTCTGGATATCCGTCAGGAATCCACCCGTCATCGTGATGCGGTGGATGCGGTGACCCGCTATCTGCAGCTGGGCAGCTACGCGGACTGGCCGGAGGAGCGCAAGCAGGCCTTCCTGGTAGAGGAACTGCAGGCCCGTCGCCCGTTGATTGATGACGGTTTTTACCGCAGTGAGGAATGCAGCGACGAGGTGGCGGAAGTGCTGGCCACCTGCCGGGTGATTGCCGAGCAAGGCAGCGAAGGGCTGGGTGCCTATGTGATCTCCATGGCCCGGGCCCCCTCGGATGTGCTGGCGGTGATGCTGCTGCAGAAGATCGCCGGGGTCAGCGAACCCATGCGTGTGGTGCCACTGTTTGAAACCCTGGATGACCTGGACAACGCTGAGGACACCATGTCGGCCCTGTTGGCGGTGCCGTTCTATCGGCAGCGAGTGGCCGGGGGCCAGGAAGTGATGATCGGCTATTCCGACTCCGCCAAGGATGCGGGCTTTCTCGGTGCCGCCTGGGCCCAGTACCGCTCCCAGGAAAAACTCACCGCTCTGTTTGCCGAGCACAAGATTCCACTGACCTTGTTCCATGGCCGGGGTGGTTCCATCTCCCGGGGTGGCTCGCCCACCCGCATGGCGTTGCTGTCCCAGCCGCCGGGTTCGGTGGCCGGGCGCATTCGCGTCACCGAGCAGGGTGAGGTGATCCGCTTCAAATACGGTCGCCCGGCAGTGGCCGTGTTCAACCTGGCGCAATATGTGGCCGCCACCCTGGAAGCCACCCTGTTGCCCCCCCGGGCGGCGAAACCGCAATGGCGGGAACAGATGCAGACGCTCACCGACGTCTCCGTGGCCGGCTACCGCAGCGTGGTCCAGGAAGAGCCGGAGCTGGTGCGTTATCTGCGCACGGTTACCCCGGAGACCGAACTGTCCCGACTGGCCCTGGGCAGTCGCCCGGCACGGCGAAAAAAGGATGCCGGCATCAGCTCCCTGCGAGCCATTCCCTGGGTCTTCGCCTGGACGCAGATCCGCTTGATGCTGCCCGCCTGGCTGGGCACCGGGGCAGCGCTGGAGGCGGCTCAGGCAGACCCGGAACAGAATCGCACCGTGCAGGAAATGGTGGCGCAATGGCCGTTCTTCCAGGGTGTGGTGGACATGCTGGAAATGGTACTGGCCAAGGCCGATCTGCGCGTGGCGGCCTGGTACGAGCAGCGCCTGGCCGGGGAGGACGTTGATCTGGCCCGGTTGGGTGAAGTGTTACGCGAGCGGCTCACCGGCACGGTGAACGCCTTGTCTGCGCTGACCGGCCGTGAAGACCTGCTGGACAACAACCCGGTGATGCGCTGGTCCATCCGTGTCCGCGACCCTTACACGGACCCTCTGCATCTTCTCCAGGCAGAACTGATGGCCCGCCTGCGTCAGCAAGACGGCGATAAAGTCCTGGAAAGTGCGTTGATGGTAACCATCGCCGGTATTGCAGCAGGGCTTCGCAACACGGGGTGAAGGTAATTGACAGTGGACAGTTGATAGTTGGCAGCTGCGCGCGAACGGCTGTCTTCATTTGAAACGCAAGAGGCCGCGCCCAATCTTTGGACGCGGCCTCTTTGCTTCATCAAGCATCACAACGCAATCGCGAGGTTTTTAGCTGTTAACTGTCCACTATCAACTGTCAACTATCTTCGAATGGCTGCCATCGCAAACCGGTCCCTTGGTGCTGTGCTTGCAGCCGCAGAAAAACACGATTTTGTCCCGTGGTGCGGTGTAGGCCACCGGGGTTATGCCGGTGCCTTTGTGGCTGCCATCACAGTAAGGCTGGTTTTCGCTGCGCCCGCAGGCACACCAGAACACCTTTTCCCCTTTCTTCACCGGCAACGGATAGGGAAACCGGGAAGCAATGACAGGCTTGTCCATAAAATATCCTTTTCACAAACGGCCGGGGCGTTGTACCTGCTACGCGCATTGCTGCGCAATCGACTCTCTATCTTCAACCCGGAATTTCACTCCTCACTTTTGCGCGCGGTCTCATGCGTTTCAGCAGCCACCGTGCCACTTCCGCGCAACTATTAACTATTCACTGTTAACTATTAACTGCCTTTAACCCTTGTCGCACAACTGTCACTCAAACGTCACTGCTGTGCCACGTCCACTGGCGAAACTGCCCGAAACTGCCAGTGGAGTACACTATGCTTGCGCAAGCCGCAGGAAAGATCAAAGCACTGAGCCCCCACTTAAGAGGGGCCCTGACCAAGCCGTTTACGGCCACTGCCGATATTCTCCGTTTCCCCCGGGACATGGCGGCGGATGCGGAAAATGCCGGGCGCTTCAGTGCCTACTTCACCCGCTCCCGACGGGAAATCATCAAGGTCCAGCGTTTGCGCTACCGTATTTTCTCCCAGGAATATGGTGCCAGCTTCAGCGCGCCTTTCGGACTGGACCGGGATCGCTTTGATAAACACTGTCTGCATCTGGTGGTACGCGACAACCAAAGCGGTGAGATCGTGGGTTACACCCGGGTGCTGCCCGGTGAGCGCCTGCACCGCACCGGCGGCTTCTACTCCAGCGGCGAGTTTGATTTGTCCATGCTGCGTCATCTGGATGGCCGGGTAGCAGAGATTGGCCGCACCTGTATTCATCCCGCCCATCGTGGTGGCGCGGTAATTACCGTGCTGTGGGCCCGGCTGGCCCAGTACATGCTCGAAAACGATGTGCGTTACCTGCTGGGCTGCGCCAGCATTGCCCTGAGCGAGGGCTACAATGTGGCCGCCATTCAGCGGCGCATCAGTGAGCGCCACCTGAGTGATGCCACGCTGCGGGTCCAGCCGCACCTGCGCCTGGAGCGGCTGCCGGGCAGTGCCGACGACGACAACGTGAAAATGCCGCCGTTGCTCAAGGCCTACCTGCGCATGGGGGCCCGGGTCTGCGGCGAGCCCTGCTGGGACCCGGATTTCAATTGCCTGGATTTCTTCGTGTTGATGGCGGTGGATGATCTGCCCGCCCGTTATGTGCAGCATTTCTTGCAGCCCGCCCAAGCGGTTTGAGGGGCATCGTATAGAAATAGCGTCCGGTCCGGGCCGTTGGAGCCATGCTTGCATGGCGAATGAGGGGGAAGCACTTGGTGCTTACTGAACCCTTCGCTTTGCGAGCAAAGCTCCAACGGTTTTGGGGCGTCTGATCTGGGTGGCAAACGCTTATGACTCTGGAAAGCAATGAACGATAGCGTCAGCGTCAGTCCTTATGAGGGCAGCGGCCTCTGGCCGCAACTGCGCAGGATGTTCCGGGTTGCCCGCATCGTGCTTTATCTGCTGTGGGGCTTTGTGTTGGCCTTTCTGCTAGGGGCCTTCTGGTCGCCTTACCGCCCCGTGGTGCTGGCGGCCAAACAGCGCTGGTGCCGTCGTTTTCTGGGTATCCTCGGCGTGGAGCTCACCGTCACCGGCAGCCCGGTCGATGCTCCGGTGTTTCTGGTCAGCAACCATGTGTCCTGGCTGGATATCCCGTTGATCGCCAGCCAGCGCCATCTGTATTTCCTGTCCAAGGCGGAAGTGGGGGACTGGCCGTTGATTGGCACCCTGGCCCGCGCCATGGGTACCCTGTTCATCAAGCGGGGCAGCGGCGAGTCCGGCCGCAAGGCACTGGAAATTGCCGACCGCCTGAAGCGCGGACACACCGTACTGGTGTTTCCGGAGGGGACCACCACCGATGGCACCAGTCTGCGCCGCTTTTTCCCGCAACTATTCGATGCGCCGCTGATGGCCGATGTGCCGGTACAGCCTTTGGCGGTGCGCTACCTGGACGACAGCGGCGCCCCGGACGCTGCCATGGCCTTCATCGGTGACGACGAATTCCACCATCATCTCTGGGCCATGCTGTTGCGCAACCGAATCCGCGTGCGCCTGCACTTCTGCGAACCGGTATCGGCTCAGGGCACGGACCGGAAGGAGCTGTGTGAGGCGGCACATGGGAAGGTGGCGGAGCAGTTAACAGTTGATAGTGGATAGTTGACAGCTCGCGGTTGATTTTTGTCCTTGTTTTCAATGCTTGAGGCCGCGCTTAGCATTTGGGTGCGGTTCCAAACAGAGAAGAGTTTTCCTCCTTTTCGCTGTCAACTATCAACTGTCCACTGTCAACTGTATTCCTCCTCCCTGTTATCTGGCGCCACACCTTTAAGCTCGGATACCATGTCTTTTTATTCACAAGGACATTGCCCTGCCATGACCCGCGCCAGCGATCTGAAGAAATCCGACGTTATCGAAGCCAACGGTACCCTTTACGCCATTCGCCAGATCGAGGTGCAGTCGCCCTCGGCCCGGGGGGCGGCGACCTTGTATCGGGTGAAAGCCAGTGCGGTGGGCGGTGGACCCAAGTTCGAAGAACGCTACAAGGGGGATGATGAGGTCACCACCGTGGAACTCCTGCGCCGGCCGGTGCAGTTTTCCTATGTGGATGGAGATGATTACATCTTCATGGATAACGAGGATTTCTCCCAGTACCTGCTCAAGGCCCAGGACATTGCCGAGGAGTTGGCCTTTATTACTGAGGACACCGAAGGTCTCCTGGCGCTGCGGGTGGACGATGCGGTGATCGGCCTGGAGCTGCCTGCGTCAGTGGTGCTGGAAGTCACCGAGACCGCCCCGGCCATGAAAGCGGCCTCTGCCTCCGCACGCACCAAGCCGGCCACCCTGAATACCGGGCTGGTGGTGCAGGTGCCGGAATATATCGTGGAAGGGGAAAAGGTGCGGGTGAACACCGCCGAGCGCAAATTCATGTCCCGGGCCTGATCCCGGATCATGAGGGTATTACGGGGTGTCATGCTGGCGGCTATGACGCTGCTTGCCGGTTGCCAGCTTGGCTATTACAGCCAGGCCGCCAAAGGACATTTGTCGCTGATGGGCCAGCGTGAACCCCTGGAGGCGGTGCTGGCGGACCCCCAAACCCCTCCACAGATTGCCCATTCCCTGCTGTTCAGCCAGCAGGTGGTACGCTTTGCCGGGGACAATTTGGCGCTGCCCGCCGAGGATGTCTATCACCAGTATGTGGCCCTGGAGCAGGACGCCGTGGTGTGGAATGTGCTGGCGGCACCGGCCTGGTCACTGACGCCCAAAACCTGGTGTTACCCGCTGATCGGCTGTGTCAGCTACCGGGGGTATTTCCAGCGCCCGGCGGCGGAAAAGGCGGCCGCACGCCTCAGCGAACAAGGGCTGGATACCTACGTGGGCGGCGCTATTGCCTATTCCACCCTCGGCTGGTTTGCCGATCCGTTGACCACGCCCATGCTGCAACGCTCTGAGCCGGCCCTGGCGGAACTGTTGATCCACGAGCTGGCCCACCGGCGCCTGTATATCAAGAACGACACCCGTTTCAATGAATCCCTGGCCACCCTGGTGGGTCGTGAGGGCGCGGTGGATTTCTTTGCCGCCACTGGCACGCCGTTGCAGGCCAATTTCTGGCAGCGTCGTGAGCAGGTCCGCCAGGCTTTTCTGGCCATCGTCACCGATACCCGTGAGGCGCTCAAGAAGCTGTATGCCAGCGAGCAGGACGAGGCGGTCATGGCCCTCGAGAAAGCCCGCATCCAGCAGCAGGCCCGGGAGCGCTTTGCCCGCGAACAACAGAGCCTGCCGGCCCTGGCCGGTTATCAGGGGTACTTTGACGGGCCGTTGAACAATGCCCAGCTAAATGGTGTCAGTGACTACAATGATTATGTGCCGGCCTTTGCCCGCCTGCTGGAACAATGCCGGCGGGACTGGGACTGTTTCTGGCAGCAGGTGGAAACCCTGGCTGAGCTGGATAGCCTGCAACGTACCGAGACCCTCAAGGAACTCACATGGAACTGATCCGCACCCCGCAACCGGAACTGGCCGAGCTGTTTGAGCACACCCTCAAGCGGAACGGGTTTTCGGTAGTGCGCCGGGAAGAGGGCGGTGAGCAGATTATCGACCTGCAGGACCCGGCCCAGTACAACCCTGCCAAGGCCTTGCTGGAAGAGCTGATTACTGATCTCAGGCATCAGCAGGGTCGCCAGCCGGTGGAGCCCCTCACCGGTCGGCCCCAGCCACTCATGTCCGGGGGCTGGTTTGCCAGCCTGGGCTGGGTCACCCGCATCGTGCTGATTGTCAGCGTGCTGGTATACCTGACGCCGTATCTGATGGGAGATGGTGTCTACCGGGCGCTGTTATTCCCGGCGGCGCTGGACGGGCTGGAAAGCCAGCCCTGGCGGCTTGTGACCCCCATGCTGCTGCACTTTTCCCTGCTGCATCTGCTGTTCAATCTGCTCTGGTGGTCGGACCTGGGGCGCCTGATCGAGCGCTTCCAGTCCAGTGGCCAGCTGGTGCTGGTTACCCTGGTCACCGGCATCACCGCCAATGTGGCCCAGTTTTTCCATACCGGCCCCATGTTCGGTGGTTTGTCCGGGGTGGTGTACGGGCTGCTTGGCTATCTGTGGATTTACGGCAAGGTGAATCCCCAATCCGGTTACCCCCTGCGCCGGGAAATTGTCATCTTCATGCTGGCCTGGATGGTGATCTGTTTTGTGGGGCTCTCCAGTGTGGTGGCCAATGCGGCGCATCTGGCGGGGCTGGTCAGCGGTTGTCTGCTGGGGGCCGGTTTCGGTCTCTGGCGCCGGGCACAGGGGGCCGGGGCCGTTTGAGTTACCCCGGTCGTACTGCTATAAAGACAGCCAAAACAATCAGTCACAATAATGAAAGGATACCGGCGACCTATGCAGTGGCGCGTCCTACCCGGGTTGGTTCCCTCTCTCCTAGTTGCAGCGGTCGTTTCCTTGCAGGGCTGTTCCCTGGCCAGCATCGACGACAACCTGCCCTATGGGGTATTGAACAACAATGATCTCGAGCTGGTGGCCGAGGGCCTGCCCACCTATCTGTTGATGGTGGACGGCCTGATCGAAAACTGGCCCGACAGCGCTTCCATGCTGGCCAGCGGGGCAGACCTTTATGGCGCCTATGCGGGCCTGTTTGTGGAAGACCCGAAACGGGCCCGCAAGCTCAGCGACAAGGCGCTGGGTTATGCCTTCCGTTCCGCCTGTGCCCATGATGATGATTACTGCGAACTGCGTGCGCTGTCCGTGCCCGAGTTCGAGGCACTGCTGGAAGACGCCGGCAAGGGCGATGTGCCCATGCTGTTCACCCTGGGCAGCGCCTGGGCCGGGTATATTCAGCAAAACACCAGCGACTGGAATGCGGTGGCCGAGCTTGGCCGCGTGGAAGCCATCATGGAGCGTGTAGTGGCTCTGGATGAGGGCTACCAGTATGGCCAGGCGCACATGTACCTGGGGGTGCTGAGCAGCATCCTGCCCGCGTCCCTGGGAGGCAAGCCGGACCAGGCCAGGGCCCATTTTGAGCAGGCCATGACCCTGTCAGAGGGCCAGAACCTGCTGGCCCCGGTGCTTTATGCCGAAAAGTATGCCCGTTTGGTGTTTGACCGTGAGCTGCATGATAGCCTGCTCGAGAATGTCCTCGCCGCTGATCCGCAGGTGCATGGTCTGACCCTGCAGAATACCTATGCGCAGGAGCAGGCCGAAGCCCTGCTCGCCGACGCTGACGATTATTTCTAGGAGTACTTATGCTGCGTCTTGCCACGATTCTGGTCGCGTTGTTGCCGGTCTGGGCTTCGGCCGCCAACACCCTGAAAATCTCCACCCTGTACCCGGATGGCACCACCATCGTCACCGGCCTGAAAGAGGCGGGGAAGGAAATCGCCGAGAAGACCGACGGGCGTGTGAAGCTGAAAGTGTATCCCGGTGGCGTCATGGGCGATGACCGCGCGGTACAGCGCAAGATTCGCATCGGTCAGCTCCACGGCCAGGTGGCCCAGGGCGGCGCCTTTGCCTCCGCCTACAAGGACAGCCAGATTCTCAACGTGCCGCTGGCCTTCAACAACTACGACGAAGTGGACGCGGTGCGTGCCGAGCTGGACCCGGTGATCAAGCAGGGCCTGGAAGAGGGCGGCTGGGTGAGCTTCGGCCTTATCGATGGCGGCTTTGCCTACGTGATGTCGGAAAATCCGGTAAAGAGCATCACCGACCTGCGTGACCAGAAACTGTGGTTGCCGGCCAACGATGAAGGCTCTGCCAAGGCGGCCAAGGCCTTCGAGCTGTCGCCGATAATGCTGAATATTGGCTCGGTGCTGACCTCCCTGCAGACCGGGGCGGTCAATGCCTTCGCAGCACCGCCGGTGGCAGCCCTGACCCTGCAGTGGTATTCCCGGGTGAATTACCTGACCGACATGCCGCTGCTGTACACCTTCGGCACCCTGGGTATCCACGAAAAGTTCTTCAAGCGTCTCAGCGCCGAGGATCAGCAGGTGGTGCGCCAGGTGCTGGACAGCACCTTCGCCAGGCTGGATGCGGAAAGCCGCCAGGAAAACCTGAGCGCTTTCCAGGCCGTCAAACAGCAAGGCCTGGAAGTGGTCGAGCCGTCCCCTGAGCAGCTGGCAGAATGGCGCGACTACGCCAAGCGTGCCACCGCTGAACTGGTGGAAGAAGGGGAGATTTCTCAGGACATGCTGGACCGGCTTAACGGCATTCTGGCCCAACAGCGCGAAGGGCAGTGATGGCAGCCTTGTTACACAGGCTCCACCGTACCCTTCACCAAATCGAGGACGGCCTGATCGTGGCCGTCCTTTTGTTTATGGTGCTGCTGGCGGTGGCGCAGATCGTGCTGCGGAATTTCTTTGGTACCAGTCTGGTGTGGATCGAGCCACTGCTGCAGAACGCGGTGCTGTGGATCGGCCTGCTCGGTGCCATGATCGCTTCGCGCAATGATGAGCACATCCGCATCGATGTGGCCTCGTCGCTGCTGCCGGAGAAATATCACCCCTTCCTGACCACCTTCGTGGATCTTTTCACCGCCTTTATCTGTGTGCTGGTGGCCTGGTACAGCGTGGGGTTTGTGATCGAGGAATACGACTACGCCGGCGCGGCCTTTGCGAATGTGCCGAGCTGGCTACTGCAGAGCATTATCCCGGTGGGGTTCTCGGTGATGGCCGTGCGCTACGTGGTGCTGTTTGCGCTGGGGTTGCTGGGTAAGCGGCCGAAGATGCAGGAGCCGGTGCCATGATCCCCGTCGCCATACTCCTGCTGGTGTTGCTGGCGCTGATGGGCGCCCCCCTGTTTGCGATTATTCTCGGTGCCGCAGCCCTGGGCTTTTATACCCTGGGCATCGAAATGTCGGTGCTACACATCGATATCTATCAGCTCAGTAATTCCGTGGTGCTGATGGCGCTGCCGCTGTTCACCTTTGCCGGCTTTTTGCTCAGCGAATCGAAAACCGCCGACCGCATGCTGCGTCTGAGCCAGGCGGCCTTCGGCTGGATGCCCGGTGGCATGGCCTTTGTGTCGCTGATTGCCTGCGCCTTCTTTACCGCCCTGACCGGTGGCTCCGGGGTCACCATCGTGGCGCTGGGGGCGTTGTTGTTGCCGGCACTGGTGAAAGGCAATTACCCGGAAAAATTCAGCCTGGGTCTGGTGACGTCTTCCGGTAGCCTGGGCCTGCTGCTGGTGCCCTCCGTGCCGCTGCTGATCTACGGAATTATTGCCCAGCAGATGTCCCAGCAGCTGGATATGCCGACGGTGGAAATCGTCGACTTGTATCTGGCCGGCCTGGTGCCGGCGCTGCTGATGGTTGTGCTGATGTACGGCTATTGTGTGTGGGCGACGCGTGGCACCGAGGTTCCACGTCAGAGTTTCGATTTCCGTGAACTGGTGGATGCGCTCTGGGAAGCCCGCTGGGAGCTGCCGCTGCCGCTGGTGGTGCTGGGCGGGATCTTCTCCGGCTTTCTGGTGATCAGTGAGGCGGCGGCGGTGACCGCGCTGTATGTGCTGGTGGCGGAAGTGTTCCTGTACCGGGAAATTTCCCTTAGCAAGCTGCCGGGAATCATGCGTGACTCCATGATCATGGTGGGCGGCATCCTGCTGATTCTGGCGGTGGCCCTGGCCTTCACCGATTACCTGGTTTATGCCGGGGTACCGGAGAAGCTGTTCACCCTGATCCAGACCCACGTGGAGAGCAAGATCACCTTCCTGATCCTGCTCAACATCCTGCTGCTGTTGCTGGGGGCGTTGCTGGATATCTTTGCGGCGCTGGTGATTATGGTGCCCCTGATCCTGCCGGTGGCGTTGCGCTACGGCATCGATCCGGTGCACCTGGGGATTATCTTTGTGGCCAACATGCAGATCGGCTACATCACCCCGCCGGTGGGCATGAACCTGTTCATCGCCAGCTACCGGTTCAAGAAGAAAGTCACCGAGCTCTTCGCGGCCACGTTGCCTTTCATGATGGTGTTGATCATTGCCTTGTTGATGATTACCTATATTCCGCAATTAAGTCTCTGGCTAGTGCGCTGAACGAGCGAAGCGAATGCATCGCTGGTGGCGCGATTAGTCCAGTTGCGAGTAACGAGTTACGAGAAGCGAAAATCATCAGGCTTTACCCTGTTTTGGGGTTTGCCTTTCGAAACTCGCTTCTCGTGACTCGAAACGTTGGTTATCGCGCCGCCAGCGACGCTCCAACATAACAGGCATCACTTCCTTAGCGTCTTCACCTGAATGCTCTTGCCTTGTCCTTTCTGTATCTGGAACCACTTGGGGTAGGCGCGGATCATGTCGCTGAGTTTCTTGTGGCCGAACAGGCGGGTGTCGAAATCCGGCTTGCGCTTGCTCAGGTGCTGGCCCACGGTGCCCAGGTTGGCCCAATCGTCTTCGTCGGAAATATCGTCAATCACGTTGGCAATCAGTTGCAGCGGAGGCGGTTCCTTGCTGACCGGGTCGCTGGGAGTCGGCTCCTCGGCTTTGCCGGCGGTGTCCTGCGGAGCGTGGTCCGAACGCAATACTTCGGTATAGATGAACTTGTCGCAGGCGGCCACAAAGGGCCCGGGAGTTTTGCGTTCTCCGAAGCCATAAACGGTCTGCCCTTCCTCGCGTAATCTGGCTGCCAGACGGGTGAAATCGCTGTCACTGGATACCAGGCAGAACCCGGACAATTGTTTCGTATACAGCAGATCCATGGCATCGATAATCATGCTGCAGTCCGTGGCGTTCTTGCCCTGGGTATAGGCGAACTGCTGGATCGGCTGCACGGAGTGCTTCAGCAGCACGTTTTTCCATCCGCCCAGATTGGGCTTGGTCCAGTCGCCGTAGATGCGTTTGACGCTGGCCGTGCCGAATTTGGCAATTTCCTCGAACAGACCGTCGACGATTTTCGGTGGCGTGTTGTCCGCGTCGATAAGGACTGCCAGTGAGGTGCTGCTGACCGGTGAAGAGTCCGTGCCCATGTTGCTGCCTGCCATGATGCATTCCTTTTGCGTGGGATGCCCCAACATAACGGATTCGGCGGGGAGGGGACAGGCGCGGATGGTGGGGCGGCTTCGTGGATCAGCTTTTCATTTCCTTCACCGATTTTCGGTAGACAAAATTCGCCATGACGCGCAGGGGCATCATGCGAATCCAGATGCTTTGCAGGGTGACGGACAGGCCGGGGAGGGCGTAGCGCTTTCCCTGGTTGAGGGCCGCGTAGCCGGCTTTGGCCACCTGTTCCGGGGTGGCAATTTGTGCCGACACAAACTCCCTGATGCCGCTGGAAGAGGCATGTTTGCTCTGGGCCGTATCCAGAAAGGCGGTCTTTGTGGTGCTGGGGCAAAAGCAGGTGACCTGTACGCCGTAGGGTTTCAGCTCTTCCTGCAGGGAGGCACTCAGGTTGATCACGAAGGCCTTGCTGGCGCTGTAGGCAGCGAAGAAGGGCATGGGGCAGAAGCCGGCCAGGGAGCCGATGTTCATGATCTTGCCGTGGCCACGGGCTTTCATGCGCGCGCCCACCAGCATGCACAGCTTGCTGAGCAGGATGTTGTTGAGGGTGTGCATGCGTTCCAGTGTCTGGCTGTCCTGTTCTACGTGCTCGCCCATCATGCCGAAGCCCACGTTATTGACCAGCACGTCCAGTTCCAGGTTTTGCTGGTCCAGCCACTGCATGATCTGTTCGGCGGCACCGGGTTGGGACAGGTCCATCTGCACAGCATGGTAATCCACCTCGGCACGCTGCACCTTCAGGTCGTTGCCGAGGGCATCCAGCTCGTCCTGCAGCAGACTGAACACCACGATGCGATAGCCATCCGCGTTGAACAGCTTGCAGAATTCCCGGCCAATGCCACCGGCGCCGCCGGTGATCAGAACGGTCTTTGTCATAGTGGTTCTCCTGTCAGGCGTTACCGGCTTTGTCGTCGGGGCCAAGCTGGAACGGGCGGATAATCATGCTGCCGGAATGCTCTCGGTGATATTGCTCGCGGGCCTTCCAGGCCTTGCCGTAACGGTAGAATGGAATGGTCGGGTAGAGGTGATGGATCAGGTGATAGTTCTGATACATCAATACCGGCGTCAGCAGCCATTCCTTGCCCATGCGCATCAGCGCGGTGGTGTTCGGGTCCACGTCTTGGCGGCCGGTATGCGGGTAGTGGGGCAATACCATGAAGACCAGGCACATCAGGTAGAAGGAAAAATAGGACGGGATCAGCCACAGCATCAGGGCTTCGTAGGGGCGCCAGAGAAACAGGGCGGCAAGTGCCATCCCGGCCATGGCCAGCTCCCGCCAGATCTCCGCGGGTTTCACATTGGGGAGCACGTCAGGATTGCGCAGAAAATTGATCAGATAGAGGAACGGCCAGAAGCCCCACAAGGGCATGGTCCACAGGCTGCTGGCCATCCAGTGATCCGGATCTTTTTGCGGATCATTGGCAAACCGGTGGTGACGCATGTGCATCAGCCGAAACATCTTGCCCTTGCCAAAGGGCACCGCCACAAAGGTAGCAATCGCGAGAATCCAGTCGTTGTGTTCGGGCTTGCGGGCCGCACAACGATGGATGGCTTCATGGGCGGGGGTAAACATCACATAGCCGGCGATGCTGTTGATGATCAGGCCCACCCAGGCGGGCCAGAGGCCGTTGAGTACCATGACCCAGCTGAGGATATTGGCGCCGTGGGATACCACCATGAGAATCACGGTGGGCCAGGCGATCCGGGGAGATACCTTGAGCCGTGCCAAGGCTTTCAATTTGTCGTTTTGCGCAGTGCTTGTCGTTGTCATGGGCGCTCTCCTGCAAGGTACTGAAACAGAGTGTTTACTTTTTCCAGGGCGAAGATAAGAGCGGAAAATGCCAACAGGGGGATAAAAAATGACAATCTGCCCCTGTGGTGGGACTTCACGGGACGCTATTGATCTCCAGTGCGAAAGCGGCCGGGACTGGTGCCAAACCAGCGCTGGAAAGCCCGTCTGAAGCTGGCCACGTCGGTATAACCCAGCTCTTCGGCCACCATGCTAACGGTGTAGTGGGGCAGGCTGAGCAGCTGAGTGGCCCGGCGGCTGAGGGTCTGGTCCCGCAACTGCTGGAAACGGGTGTCTTCCAGCTTGAGTTTACGGATCAGGGTGCGCGGGCTGAGATGCAGGCGCTCGGCCATGGTTTCCAGACTGGACTGACCGCGGCACTGGTGCAGCAGGGCCAGCACCTGATCGCTGAGAGTGCCCTGTCGCCGCAGGCTTTCCTGGCGTGCCTCACATTGCTGCACGGCCATCCACATCAGGTCGCGGTCATGGCCGGGAAGTGGCTCATCACCGTAGCGGGATGGCAGGCAGAGCGCCACGGCCGGGGCATCAAAGACGATACGGATGCCCTTGAAAGTGTGCGGATAATAGTCGGCATGGGGCGGCGGCGGGTAATTGAAATGGGCTTCGCCTTCCTCGATCGGCTTGCCGCGCAGAACCAGATGGCAGGCATAAGCGGAGGCCATGGCGGACTCGGTGAGAAAGCGAACCACGTCATCCTGCGGGTAGGCGAATGACAGCACCAGTTTGAGACGGTCATCGGTTTCCTGCATTTCGGAACTGAACACCCGGGTGCGGGTATTGTTGAAGCGGGCGAACAGCTGCATGGCGTCACGCAGGGTGGGGCTGGCCATGGCGGCAATCCCCATGGGGCCGTGCATGGCGGGCAGGGCACGCAGGCCGGTCTGCAGGGCGATATCCGGGTGCTCGGTGAGTTGCAGGGCGTTACGGATCAACTGACAGGCACCGGGCCAGTCGATAAAACCGTCGTTGTGTTGCAGGGTATCCTCATCCACCCCTGAGCCCGCTACCAGTGTCTGCAGCCCGGCCTGATCCAGGCCCAGGGTCTGGGCGATCATGCGGCAGTAGGTCAATGCCAGGTCCGGGGTCATGGTCGAGCAGGTCCTGTGCGGCGGTGATCACGGGGATCGGGAACACTCAGATAGTCGCACCTGGATTTCCGGCAGGCAATGACACAACCGCGCGGCCCATGGCAAGGCTGAGCGCAGTGGACAAAAAAACGGCCGTCAGGGGTGACGGCCTAAGGGGGGAAGCATGAACCCTCACGGGTTCGGGTATCACAGAATCAACGCAGGGATGTCTGTCTGGAAAGGCATGACGCTTTCCAACAATCACAGATTAGCGACAGGCCGGAACGAAACACAGAAGACTGTATTGAGGGGTGTAATCAGATTTTTCGATCAATAAGAAAAGTTGAGGCGGGGTTCAGACCAGCGACTTGCGCATGGCATGGCGAGTCAGCGGGATGCCATCGCGTTCCGCCTGTTCCTGACCTTCGCTGGTAAAGCCCATGTAGGCAAAGAAATCATGGGCGGTGAGGCTGGCGTGGGTGGTCAGCTCGGTGATGCCTTCGATGCGGGCGCCGTCTTCCAGGTGCTGGTAGAGCAGGGTGGCGATGCCCACTCGGGAGGCCTCCGGATGGACGAAGACCATGTTGATGTAATCGCGGATTCGGTGGGCAAACCCCACCAGCTTGTCATCCCATTCCGCCACCACGGTGTCGCCCTCGCTGAGCACCGAGATCAGGCTGTCGTAGTTCTGGGCCTGGCTCCAGGCATCCCGTTGTTGCTGGTCGTACTCCGCTGCCGCACTGACCTGGATGGCCTCGCGGAATACGCCCAGCAGCTCGGCCATGTCCTTGCTGTCCAGGGGGCGTATCTGGAAGGGCATGAGGGCCGCGATGGGGTCCGGCTCCGACGCGCGGGGAGCGGGTTCCGGCGCAGGCTGAGCGGCGGAGTGGGCCGGGGCCTCCGGTTGAACGGGGGTGCGGTGAAAAAGCTGGCGTAGCCATTGCAACATCATTGCTCTGCCCGGGCAGTGTCATCTGCCTCTTCGGATTGTTTTTTCAGTGCCTGTATTTCTTGCTGTAGCGCATCCAGGTATTGGTCTTGCTGGCGGAGAAGTTGCTGCGCAGTGGCCTGCCGCTCCTGTAATTCTGCCGCCCGCTCTGACAGCTCCTGCTGTTCACGCAGGCGAGCGTCACGCTCCTCTTCCGTGAGCAGACGGGCGTTGCTGTCCTGTTCGGCAAACAAGATGCTGGACAGGATCAGCGCGATGGCAGCAAACAGGTAACGCACGGACTTCCCCCAAACTGGCCGTGAAGGGAATCAGCATAGCAAAAAGGGGGCGGGAAGGGGGAGGGCTAGCTACGAGCTACGCTGGCTGGATAGGGAGAGGCCAAGGAGTTACCACGAAATCCGTGTTCTCTACGAAGCCGCTGTGGGAGCTATGCTTGCATGGCGAACCGCGCTTGCGCGGAAATCGCCCGCAGGGCGATCAGGCATTTCAATCCTAGACAGGTCATTCCGGAAAGAACGGAGGGCGGACTTCCTCCCCTTGTCGCCTCGCGACGCTCGGTTCGCACCTCAAGCGGTGCTCTTGCGGGGCGGGGGAAGATCGGTGCAGTTCGCCCGAGGCTCAGTGCACCCTACGGTGGGGCCACAAATGCAGGAGGCCGCGTCCGGTGTTCGGGCGCGGCCTCCTGGGTGAGAGCAAGCAACGCGTTCAGCCCGCGTTGCAGCTTGTCGCTTGCGGTTTCTCCTACATCATTTGCCGCAGCACATAGTGGAGGATGCCGCCGTTCTTGTAGTACTCCACTTCGGCGGCGGTATCCAGGCGGGAGAGGGCGTCCACCTTCTGTTCCTTGCCATCCTTGCGGAATACCACGGTGACGGTGTCGCTGGGCTTCAGGTCATTGCCCAGGTCCGGGATATCCACCTCTTCCGTGCCATCCAGGTTCAACGTCTTGCGGTCGGTGCCTTCCGGGAACTGCAGTGGCAGCACGCCCATGCCGATCAGGTTGGAGCGGTGAATGCGCTCGTAGCTTTCCGCGATCACCGCTTTCACGCCCAGCAGGTTGGTACCCTTGGCGGCCCAGTCGCGGCTGGAGCCGGTGCCGTATTCCTTGCCGGCCACCACGACGGTGGGGACGCCTTCCTTCTGGTAGCGCATGGCGGCGCCGTAGATGGAGATCTCCTCGCCACCGGGCAGGTGTTTGGTAAAGCCGCCTTCGATATCCGGCGTCATCTCGTTGCGGATGCGGATATTGGCGAAGGTGCCACGCATCATCACCTCGTGGTTGCCCCGGCGCGAGCCGTAGGAGTTGAAGTCCAGGGGTTCCACGTCATGCCCCTGCAGGTAATGCCCGGCGGGGGAGTCCGCCTTGATGGCCCCGGCGGGGGAGATGTGGTCGGTGGTGATGGAATCGCCCAGCAATGCCAGGATGCGGGCATCCTTCACCGGCTGCACATCGTCCACCTGCTTGGTCAGCCCGTCGAAGAACGGCGGGTTCTGAATGTAGGTGGAGCTGCTGTCCCAGTCGTAGGTTTCGGAGTCCGGGATTGGCAGGCTCTGCCAGACCTCGTCGCCTTCAAAGACGCTGGCGTACTGGCTACGGAACATGCTGTTGTTGATCTTCACCAGCTCATTCTGGATTTCCTCGGAGCTGGGCCAGATATCTTTCAGGTACACCGGCTGGCCGTCCTTGTCCTTGCCGATGGGGTCCTTGTCCAGATCGATCTTCACCGTGCCGGCCAGGGCGTAGGCCACCACCAGCGGCGGGGAGGCCAGCCAGTTGGTGCGAACGCTCTGGTGGACCCGGCCTTCGAAGTTCCGGTTGCCGGAGAGCACCGAGGCCACCACCAGATCGCCATCACTGATCGCCTTGTCGATTGCTTCTGGCAACGGGCCGGAGTTGCCGATACAGGTGGTGCAGCCGTAACCCACCAGATCGAAACCGATATCGTTGAGGGGTTTCTGCAGGCCGGTCACATCCAGGTAATCGGTCACCACCTTGGAGCCCGGGGCCAGCGACGTTTTCACCCAGGGCTTGCGGTTCATGCCTTTCTCGGCGGCTTTCTTTGCCACCAGCCCGGCGGCCAGCATGACGCTGGGGTTGGAGGTGTTGGTGCAGGAGGTGATGGCCGCAATCACCACGTCACCGTGGCTCATGAAGTGCTTCTGGCCGTCGATCACCACTGGTACCTGGCCGCCACTGGGTTCATGGTTGCCCACGGCGGTCTGGCCGCCTTCTCCTTCCAGCGTGCTGATTTCGTCGTCGTTGAGCTTGAGGGTCTCGGTGACCACATCAATGAAGGTGCGTTTCACCGCTGTGAGCGGTACCCGGTCCTGGGGCCGTTTGGGGCCGGCCAGGCTGGGCACCACATCGCCCAGATCCAGTTCCAGCACATCGGTGAACTCCGGGTCCGGATCGGCGCTGGAGCGCCACAGGCCCTGGGCCTTGCAGTAGGCTTCCACCAGGGCAATGGTGTCCGCATCACGGCCAGACAGCTCCATGTATTCGGTGGTGCGCTCATCAATGGGGAAGAAGCCGCAGGTAGCACCATACTCCGGTGCCATGTTGGCGATGGTGGCCCGGTCGGCCAGGGTCAGGTCGGCCAGACCGTCGCCGAAGAACTCCACGAACTTGCCCACTACGCCGCGGCGACGCAGCATCTCGGTGACGGTGAGCACCAGATCCGTGGCCGTAATCCCTTCGCGCAGCTTGCCGCTGATCTTGAAGCCGATCACCTCGGGAATCAGCATGGCAATGGGCTGGCCAAGCATGGCGGCCTCTGCCTCGATACCACCCACACCCCAGCCCAGTACGCCCAGGCCGTTGATCATGGTGGTGTGGGAGTCGGTGCCCACCAGCGTGTCCGGGTAGGCGTAGGTGTTGCCGTCGTCGCTTTCGGAGGACCATACCCCCTTGGCCAGGTATTCCAGGTTCACCTGGTGACAGATGCCGGTGCCCGGTGGCACCACCCGGAAGTTGTTGAAGGCTTTCTGGCCCCAGCGCAGGAACTGATAACGCTCCCGGTTACGCTGGTATTCAATCTCCACGTTGTCTTCAAAGGCCTGCGGATTGCCAAACTTGTCCACCATTACCGAATGGTCGATGACCAGATCCACCGGTGTCAGCGGATTGATGCGGGAAGGATCCCCGCCGGCCTTGTGAATGGCGTCGCGCATGGCGGCCAGATCGACCACGCCGGGGACCCCGGTAAAGTCCTGCATCAGCACCCGGGCCGGACGGTAGTTGATTTCCTTGTCGGAACGTTTGTTCTCCAGCCAGCGCATCACGGCTTCCACGTCGGCGCTGGTGACGCTGTCGCCGTCTTCAAAACGGAGCAGGTTTTCGAGAAGGACTTTGAGGGAGAAAGGGAGCTTGCTGAGATCACCCCAGCCCTTGTCGGCGACCGTATTGATATCGAAGTAATGATAGGTCTTGCCGTTGGCTTCCAGCGTTTTCTTGCTGTTAAGGGTGTCCTGGCCAATCCGTGTCACTACACACCTCCTGGGCTCTGGTTGGAGTCCCGCACTGATGGATAGAGCGGCCACCAGCGGGAACACTGGCGCAGGATCCATATCGCAATGCCACAAACCGAGGCACTGATGACCCTGCGTTATGACGTTAAGTCATTTCATACTACGCCCTTATGGTGGGGACATGAAACTGCCGGCCAGGGTCTTTGGCGCTATCCGGGGTCTGGAATGTAACAGCTTGTTGAATAAAGGGGTTTTGACGTTGCGAGCAGCGGGTGGGCCCGGGTAAGGAGGGCGGAAGGAACCCCTGCCGGCGTTGATCCCGGCAGGGATGTCAGCCGTTGCCGGTGTCCTGCCAGAGCAGCCAGAGGCGGGTGTCCAGCTCAAGCTGGTGGTAGTCCGGTGCCATGTGCGAGCAGAGCTGGTAAAACGCCTTGTTATGCTCCGTTTCCTTGAAGTGGGCCAGTTCGTGGACCACGATCATCCGCAGAAAGGCTTCCGGTGCTGCCTTGAACTGGCTGGCAATGCGCACGCTGTTATGGCTGCGCAGTTTGCTGCCGTGGATACGGGTTTGCCGGGTGTGCATACCCAATGCCTGGCTGAGTGTTTTCAGCTTGGCGTCGTAATGGACCTTGCCCAGCGGCGGCGCCTTGCGCAGAAATTGTTGCTTGAGGCTGTTGGCATACTGGAACAGGGCCTTGTCGCCCTGAATATCATGTTTGTCCGGGTAGCGCTGTTGCAGATAATCACCCAGCTGCCCCCGCTCCACCAGGGTTTGGGCCTGCTGCTGGATCTGGGTGGGGTAGCCGGTCAGGTACTGCAGGGGGTTCATGGGCCGGTTATCGCTTCCTGGAAACGTTGGGCGTTAGTGCCAATGCTCTTATTCTGCCGAGTGGGTATGATCGCCGCTCTCTTTGCAATGGACAATCCCATGTCGTCACCCCAGGACTCTGATTATCCCCGTCGCGGCAATGCCTTCTCCCGGTGGCTGGCCGGTGGCTTTTTGCGCCTGGCAGGCTGGCGGGTGACCAATCCGATGCCGGCATTGCCCAAGGCAGTCATCATCGGTGGGCCGCATACGTCAAACTGGGATGGCATCTATACCCTGGCGGCGATGATGCAGCTGGGGCTGGATGCTCACGTGATGATCAAGGATAGCGCCTTCAAGGGGCCGTTTGGGTCAATGCTGCGCTGGATGGGAGCGTTGCCCATTGCCCGCCACAAGGCCGGCGGGGTCGTGGAGCAGACCGTGGCGCAGTTCAACAGTCGTGACAAGCTGGTCATGGTGGTGGCGCCGGAAGGCACCCGGGGTGGAGCCACACAATGGAAAACCGGCTTCTACCGCATCGCCGAGCAGGCTGGTGTGCCTATCGTGTTGGCCACAGCGGACTACCAGAAAAAAGAGATTACCTTTGCCCGGGTGATTGAACCCTGTGGGGATGTGGAAAAGGATATGGCGGAAATTTTTGAGTGCTATGCGTCCATTCACCCCCGTCATCCGGATAAATTGTCGGCACCCCTGAAAGCCCTCCGCGAGCGGCGTTAATCGCTGTCAGAGCATGAGGGGCAAGATCTGCCCCACTGTTATGCCCCTCATCGTTAAGCAACTTTGGTCTAGAACCCCCCTTCCGGTACCGGAAAGGGTTGGGTTCCGCAGCTGAAGAAGTAAGGAAGCTCATCGACCGCGGCCAGGATAAATTTTGTCTGTGGTCCAAGAACGGTCTCTTTCGTTTCCGGGTGCTGCCAGCAGCCCCGCGGGAAATACACGTCGCGGCCGTCAGTGCCTGGAGATACCACCGGTGCCACCAGTACATTCGGTCCCAACATGAACTGCTGGTCCTGACGGCCGGCCTCCGGGTCGTCCGGGAATTCAAGCCATAGTGGCCGGGTTATCGGAATGCCGGAGGCCAGGGCTTCCTGCCAAAGACGATAGATCAGCGGTTGCGCAGCGATGTGCCTGTTCATCGCTTCGCGGTAGTGCTCGACAACCTCGGGATCGTCGAATCGCCAGGGCATGGGCGTGCCATTGACAGGGCCTCCATGTTGGCGGAATACGGGCATCAAGGACGCATGATTGGCCCAGCGAATCAATAATTCCGAATCGATGGAGCCGAAGATATCAATGTAGCCTCCAATCTCGCTGACAAAGCCATAGGCTCCGCCAACACTGCGATTCAACATGTCAGGAATGACCGAGCCAAGCCCCGAGGCACGGCTCCAGTCGGCGGTATTGTCGCCAGGCCAGCTCGCGGACTCGTAGTGCGCTGAGCCTTTACGTCCGGAGTTGCCAAAGCGCACGAAGAACCACGGTTCCCTGTCCGGGTTCTCGGCAACAAATTCGTCAAAGGCCTGCCGGGTTGCCTGATGGAACAGCGCCGCATTGCGGTTGTGCATGGCGATGCCCGAGCTGCCATCATGAAAAACCATATCAACCTGAACCTGCTCCCCGAAGTCTTGCATAAAGCCTTCGCTGCCTTCTTCGAGGCCTTTCTTGATGCGCTCTTTCCACCACTCGACGGCTTGCGGATTTGTGAAATCAATCAGAGCGGCGATGCCCCCCATCAGTGGAGAGCCAAAAATGTAAGGCACTCCTGATGCCCGCTTTGTGACATACCCGCGGGATAGTGCTTCTTGATATACCTCGGGTTCTTCAAGCTCGTCCTCTGTCTGGCCCACAAAGCCCCGATAATAGGTCACAGGCTTGATGTTCTGTGCGCGCAGTCGCTGGATAATCTCATCGAAGGCGCCTGTTTTTTTGGTGCCGACCCACCCTTCAAAAGCAAATGCGGTAACAGGGAGCTCCAGCGCTTCGATTTGATCCAATGACTCTTTCACTTTTTCGGTGTAATTCTCTGGAGAATCGGTGAACTCCTGAATGGTTTCAGACAGCATCGGGCCCAGTGACCAGCGTGGTGGCACCCGATGCCGACCGTTTATGCCAGACAGACGGCTCACGACTTGCTTTTGATTGCCGGGGACGACAAGGAAATCCAGTTCGTCGCCCGCTACTTCGACACGCCAGGCATCGTTATGGTCTGATGCCATTCGCCAATGGGAAAGCTCATCGCGATCCAGCATAAAACCGTAACCTTGATCTGAAATGAAAAGTGACTGGATGTAATAAGCCCCCTGGGGGCCGGTGGGGAACTGATACTGTTCGCCGAACGTATCGCCAATCAGAGGCTCAAGTTGCTCAGGGGTTTGTGAAAACTCCTCCGCCCAATTCAAGAAAGCTTCATGGCGTTGATCAATTTTGTTACGTCTGCCACCAAATCCCCTGAACGCCTCGCCGGATCTTGAATCGAAACTGGCTGAGATCAGCGGGACCTCACGGAGGACGTGATTCACCTTGACGGAGACATGAAAGCTGCTGTTTTCATCGGCCTTGACGGTGACCCGTGCCTCTCGCCCACTGGGGTCGGAGGTGTCTACCCGCAACAACAGCTGATTGCCGTCAATAGAAACGTCTTTCACATTGGTTAGACGAAACTCGACACCGGTGGATGCCGAAGCGAGCATATTTCCGACCCAGAAGGTCGCCGGGAACTGAAGGTTTATCTGGTCGCCAACAACAAATGAGAAGGGCGCATACAGGGCGGGTGCTTCCGGCATGACCTCGGTCCAGCCACCCAAAAGCCGGCTTGGTAACGGTGTTCTTAACAGCAGCGGCACCGGCGGTTGCTGCCTGTCGCTGCTCAAGACTTTTTTGCCATTCTCGTCGTAAAAGCTCATGGATAATGGCGCGAGTTTTATTTCCACGTGCCCATAGTCTGTTCTCAATGTAATGAGCTCAGGACCATCTTCTATCTGGATATTGTCAGGTGGCGTCGTGGCGGGTGTTTCATTTTTTGCTTGCGGGGGTGCGTCTGGTTCAGAGGCCGTGATGTCGAGAGACAGGGTAGAGGGTGAGGCTGGGGGTGACATTGACGTTGAAGAAGACGAGTCGTCTCCACTGCCGCATCCCCACAATAGACCTGAGAGAAGAAGCATGAATTGGATATTTTTAGTCATGTTAAGGGCCCCATTCCAGAAACATAGCTCTGCCCTGGTGCTCTGAGAGCTGCTGTTCGGATAGTAAAAAAATAAAAACCCTCCCCTTGCGGGGAGGGGCCAAACACTCCTCCCGGAGACAAGGGGAGGAGGGAGGGGGAAAGGTGCAGCGCTAGTTGCAGGCGCTGCCGTTGGTGTAGCTGCTATCCACTACCTGATTGATCCACTGATCCAGCAGGGCAGTGGCTTCGTTGTGGGCCACGCTGCGGGCGATGGGGGGCATCATCCGTTGCGGGTCGTTTTCCGCGGCCAGGCGGCAGGAAACGATGGAACTGTTTGCGCTGCCCGGTACCACCACATGCTGGCGACCGCAGGAGCCGCCGCCGGTGGCGGTGGGTTTCTTGCAGATGCCATAGCTGGCGTCCACTTCACGGAAATGATCCAGGTAGTAGCCCGTGTTGGAGGCGGCGCCCTTGTCGTTGTGACAGTGCTGGCAGTTCACTTCCAGATAGGCTTTGACCCGGCTTTCAATATCCGCATCGGAGTTGGCGGTGTTGCCGCTGTCGCCGGGCACGTTCCAGTGCGGCAGTCGCTCGATGTTGGTGGCGACGCCGTTGCTGATCTGCAACTCCGGGGTGCCGCTGAGGATGCCCACGTCGGTCCAGTACTGAAGCTGGTTGATGCGCGGGAAGCCCGCCTGGCCGGTGTTGCCCATGAAGGCGGATTCCGGCTTGTAGGCACGGTTCAGGTTGCGTGGCTTGGGACCAATGGGGGCGCTGCCGCCGGCCTGGTCGTCGTTGCCATGACAGGTGATGCACTGGTTGGCGTTGGGCACGGAATAGTTGTCAGTGCTGCCGGTGAGCAGGGCACCGGAGTCGCTGTCGCGATAATGCCAGCTGGCGGCGGTACTACCCCCGCCCATGGTCAGACGGGCCACCGGTTGGCCATCCTCTTCGCCCCAGATGTAGGGCAGGCCTTCCCAGAAGGGTTTGCCGCTGCTACTGACCCGTTTGATCAACAGGCGGGTTTCCACCAGGGTTTCATCGCCGTTGGCCTCATCGGTGAATGCGAAGGTCTTGGCCAGCACGGTGCCGGTGGGGAAGTGGATACCGCCATTGGGGTTGCTGCCGTCCTGGCCGTCCCGGTAGACCGCCTTGGTACCGGGGGGGACGAAGGCGACCCGGTATTTGGTGGCGTAGTCGGAGAACAGTTTGGTGTTCAGGACATAGGGCACACCACCTTCGTTGGGCAGACTGCGTGGATCGGTGGCGTCGGCAAACAGGTTGTACTGTTCCAGTCGCGGGCAGTTCACCGCCAGGGCATCGCGATTGATTTCACCGCTGTCCACCTCGGCGTTACAGAGTTCGTCTACCACTTCCTGCGGCGGGGCCGGATCAAAATCGCCGCTGGGCTCGAAGGGGGGAATCTCTACCCGTGGGAGTGACGGCAGCAGTTTGCCGAAACGGGCCTGGCAATCATGATCCGACAAATTTCTGTCCGAGGGCATGTTGAGCAGCCCTTCCAGTGCATCCAGCAGCCCGCCGGGTGAGAGAATGGACAGGTCCTGCTCAGCCAGGGCGAGCACCAGTTCCAGGCCGTCAGTGCCGTGGAAGTTCAGATAGGGTTCGCTGTCCTCGGAAAAGTCGTTATCGCGGATACAGGATCCCCATGTGGGCTGGATGCGTTCGTTGTTCTCATCGAACTTGTAGGCGTTGTAATGACAGCTCGGATTGGGGTGCTCATTGGTGTGCAGGGGCTTGCCGTTGCTGTCCATGGGCACCGGATCCCCGTTGCTGTCCACCGGATAAGGGCAGTCCGCATCCAGCTCGTCGCGCAGACCGTCCCAGACAATGTGGGCGCCTTTACCCAGGTTGAGAATATTCTCCAGGCTGCCCAGCAGCTGGGTGGGATCGTTGATGGTGGGCAGGTTCTTCAGGCCGATCAGGGTGGGCAGCACGCTTTCCACTTCCCCGTTGGCCACTTTCTCCAGATCCGGCGATGGCAGATCGTACCCGGAGTTTTTCATTACGTTGTTGTGGATGTAGAGGCCTTCGGTATAGGGGTCCAGTTTCTTGTCTGCGGTCTTGCCCTTGCCATCGATCAGCTCATAGCTGGTGTAAATGATGGCGGCGGTGCTGTGGTCTTCAAAGGTGTTGTTGAACACCTCGATATTGTCATAGCCGAGCGTGATAAAACCGGTGCCCCGCGGCACTGCAGACACCAGCCCGCTCTGGGCGAAGTTGTAGGTATTGTTGTTGCGGGCCAGATTGTTGAGCATCACCGAGGTGTCGCCGTACTGGGTGATGTTTTCCAGATCGTAGATCAGGAAACCGCCGGTATTACACTCGGCCACGTTGTTGTCGTATTCGCCGCCTTGTACATTCTCGATTTCAAAACCCATCACGTTATAGACAGCACGGCTGTCGCGAATGATGGCGGTGTTGGTCTGTCCCACGTAGATGCCGGCATCGGACGCGCCCACGGATTCACTGCCTTCCACCAGAATGTTTTCCGATTCCACCGGGTAGATGCCATAGCGGCCACTGGCCGCGCTGGGCACGTAATCCGGGGCGGGGTCCCCTTCGTTGAAGGGCGGCTTGGTGCAGGCCACATGCAGACGGTCTTCGTAGTTGTCGGCGGTGACCGGCTCGCCGCCGCCAGACCACATGGCGCGCACATTGCGCAGGGTGCCCCATTTCACGCCCTTGAGTTTGAAGGCGTCACCGGGGGAATCCAGGATGGTCAGGTCTTCCACGGTAATACCGCGAATGTTCAAGGCTTCCAGGCCGGTGACGTTGGCGCTGTCCTTGAATGACAACACGGTCTCGTCTTTACCACAGCCTTTGATCAGCACATCTTCGGTGGCCTGGATCAGGAGCCCCTGGTCCAGATCGAAATAGCCGCAGTCGAACTGCAGGGTATCGCCGGGGCGCAACTGGATCATGGCATTGACCATGTCTTCGGTGGCATTGTCGCCGGGAGAAATGATGAAGGTGCGACCGTCGCCGGTGGGCGGCGTGCCGGTGTCCCCGTCATCATTGTCGTTGTCATCGCCATCATCAGCGTCACTGTCCCCATCGCCACCGTTATCATTACCGGTGTTGGCGGTGGGTGTGTTGACCGGGTCGCTGCTGCCGCCACCACCGCAGCCAGAGATGACGGTGGTGGCCAGTAACAGCAGAAAGAGAGAGCGGGCTGTTAGCGTTTTCATGGTATTCCCCAAAGTCTTGTTATGCTGCGGCGTTACCGCGCCGCCTGTTCAAGCCGTTCCCACATGCGCAGGTAGGCTTCCGCCGAGGTAAATAACTGGTTGATGGCATCGTCGATCTGTTCCGGCGGCCGGTCGCTATGAGCGACCATGTCGGCGATCTGGTCCGGGTAGAGGCCGTAGTGTGCGACGCCGCGCCCCTCATAGAGGCTGAAGGCGTGGTCGCCGGTGACTTGCTTGTCGAACACCACGCGACCATCCACAGAGGTGAACGGGTACAGGCTGTCTTCCTGATCCGGGGTGCCCGGATTGCCGGACAGGGCGGCGATACCGTTCACGTCAGAAGCAAAGGGGGCGCCGCCAAAGGGGCCCACCTTGTAGCTGTCCGGGCGCGGGCGATTCCCGTCGCGGGTAAGCTGGTCCACCCAGTCGTCGCGAACACTGCCGAAGGAAGCGCTGATGCCCCCCTGGGCAGCGACCCGGTCACGCAGGGTTTCGGTGCCACCCCAGCTGCCATGGCTGTTGATTACCGGGTAGCCGCGCGGCGCGGTCAGGTCGAGAATCTGGGTGGCGGCCTTGCGGCTGATATGGTCGGTTTCGATCATCATGCCGCGCTTGGCCAGTTCTTCGATCAGGAAGAAACCCAGGTCGGTAAGGCCACGGGTATTACACAGATGGTCGGTGCCACGACGTGGGTCCAGCTCTGCCACCTCTTCCGGGCTGGCCGGAAAGCGTTCACCCAGGTAATCCAGCTGGAACAGCAATTGCTCAAAGATGCCGTAGGGTTGTAGCGGGTCGGCGAGGGGGCTGTCGTTCACTGCGTGGTCGTGATCATGGTTGTGATCCGGACACTCTTCGAATTCCACCAGATGGCCGGTTTCCAGCAGGTTGCCGCCGTACAGGACGGCACCAATGCCGATGCCATCGGACAGATCCGGCAGATGGCCGCCGAAGGCGTTATCGAATTTGTGTACCGGGAACAGGCTGCGCACATCCATGGCATAGAGGCGGTCCAGCCGCTCCACAATTTCCTCGCGGCTGCATTCGGCCACGCCAAGGAACTCCCCGCAGTTGAGGGCCTTGGACGCTTCCACGCCGAGGATCACGGCCATCTTGCCGTCGCCGATCACCTGGCGAGCTTCGCTGGCGCTGGTCACGATGCGGAACCAGCCCTCGCCGGGGCCGCCCTGCTGGGCGTCGATGTAGTCCTCCATGCGATGCATCAGTTCCGCCTGCTGCTCGATAGCGGCCACGGTGTCGCAATCGTTCTGCTTCTGCGGATTGATCTGGCAGAGGATTTCGTTATGCACCAGGTGGTTGACCAGAATTTTCAGGCCGGACAGGTGGGCCCGCTCGATCCACTTGTAGTAACTCTGGTGGTGTTGCAGGGAGTCGTTGCGGGGCCAGAAGGGAAAATCCGGCCAGCCGCGGGTCTCGTGGGGGCCCGGGCTGCTGGTGACCTGTTCCACCAGGCCAGTGAGGCCCTGGGGCCCATGGTTTTCCTGGCAGTCGTGGAGGGCGTGATCGACACCGAATTTGTGGAAGGGGTCGCCGTAGTTGACCCGGCCGCCGATGAATTCGTAGGCGGAAATATGGCTGTGGGCGTCCACGTAGCCGAACACGTCGTCGTCATCGATGCCGGGAGTGTCGTGGAAGCGCTCCACCTCTTTCAGGTAAATGGCCGGTCCGCTGTCGGCCACGGTGGCGCTCAGCTCGGCTTCCGGGTAGCCGCTGCAACCCTCGGCATCGTTGAGCACGAAACGGGTGTCGGCGTTTTCCAGGCTGGGGGAGGTCAGGGTCAACCCATTATCGCCGGCGGTCAGCAGCAGACCGGTGACCTGGGAGGCCAGCGAGAAACTGTCGCCCTCACTGGGAGAGAGATTCCATACCGCCAGATCATTGGCATCGGAGACCATGGCCAGAGATGGACGCAGGGTGGTGTCGCCCAGATTGTTGCCGATGCCTTCAAGGCTTTCCCCCAATTCCCGCAGCAGGCCCCCCAGGGGGGCCACCGGGTCCAGTACCAGATTGAGGGTGTCGCCCAGGCCGGCTGCCAGATAGCTCAGTTCACCAACGAAGTTGCCCCCCTGATCCAGTAACTCGCCGGCCGGGTCGCTGATACCGAGCAGCTGTTTCTGCCCGGCGCTGCCAGTGGTGCGCTGGTAATCCGACACCAGCAGATAGCGGCCCAGATCGGTGGGTTTGAGGGTAAAGGCGGTGGCCTGGGCGGGGTCGGTTGTCAGGCCGTAATCGCTGTTGGCGGTGTTGGCCTGCAGGAAACGGCCATCGCTGTTCAGGGTGTAGCAGCCATTGGCAAATTGGTAGCGATTGAGCGGTTCCGGCTCAGGCGCAGGCTCCGGGTCCGGGCCGGGTTCCGGTGTGGGGGCCGGATTGTCGGTGCCGGGTTGGCGTGGTTGCTCGGCGGCAGTGCTGGAGGAGCTCCCGCCGCCACAGCCGGCCAGAAGACTGGCGGCCAGCAGCAGTGAGCACGGCAACGCAGAAGTGGTCAGGGCCGAAGCCCGGGTCAGTTGTAGCATGGCTAACCCCTTATGGCGGTCCTCGCAGGTTGGGACGCCCGTTGTTGTTATAGTACGTTCGTTCTTATTGGTACGTTTGTACAACTAAAGGGTTGAGGGAGGCTGTAGCGTTATTGTCAAAAAGGGGGAGGGGTTTGTTACAGGAGCGTCGTGGAGGCCGAGAGATGACGGTGTAGAGTGCACTGAGCCTGAGGCGAACTGCACCGGTCAGCCGCCGGGGTGGTGCAGTTCGCCTTAGGCTCAGTGCACCCTACGAAGTGGGGGGGAGTTGGGAGAGCGGTCGAGCCAACCGGGCATGGCAAACGACCGCTCAACTGAACACGGAAAAGGCCGCTTACGCCGCCTGTTGATTATCCAGCGGGCGGGTCAGGTAGCCCAGCACCAGAGCCGCGATGTCCACCTTGGGCTGATAGTGCAGGAAGAAGCCGCCCAGGGTGCCGAACACCCGTGCCAGCATGATGAAGTCGCCGGGGAGGGTGTCCACCGGGTCCTGTTGCAGTCGGCCCAGCAAATGGCTTACCTGCTGCATCATTTCCTCAGGGCTGGGCCAGCCCTTGTCCGGGTCCGGGTAGATGATGGCGTTGCGCACCTGGTCCAGAACGGCGGACACGAATGCCAGCAGGGTATCCGGGTTGCCGCTGCGGGTGGTAAAGCCCATGGTGGCCAGGGTGTCGGCGATCACTTGCTTGTCGTCCACCACGCAGGCCTGCAGAACACGGAAGTATCCACGCCGGGCGGTGTCGCTGAGGCGCTGGGCACAGCCGAAATCCAGCAGCACCAGGGTATCGTCGTCGGTGAGCATGATGTTACCCGGGTGCGGGTCGGCGTGGAAAAGGCCGCCATGCAGTACCTGGGAAAACCAGGCGTCCAGCAGCCGGTGCAGCACCCCACCCAGGCGTTCCGGGTCGGTGTGGTGCAGTTCATCCAGCACGGTGGTGAGTTTGCGACCGTGGACGAATTCGGTGGTCAGCACATGCCGGCTGCTGTGTTCCGCCACCAGGGCCGGGGTGGTGATGCCGGGGATGCCTGCCAGTTGCTCACCGATCTGTGTCATCACCCGGGCTTCGCGCTCATAGTCCAGTTCTTCGCGGACAGTGCGCTGGATTTCACTGACGATGGTGTCGATGTCCATGGGGGGCAGGGCAGACTTCACCGCGCCCATGAAAATCTTGAGCAGGGTCATGTCCAGTTCCACGACTTCTTCCAGACCCGGACGCTGTACTTTGACCGCCACGTCGCGACCGTCATGCAGGCGTGCCCGGTGTACCTGGCCGATACTGGCAGCGGCCAGGGGCTCCGGGTCGACATGGGCAAAGAGCGTGTCCAGTGGCTGGCCGAATTCCTGTTCCAGCACCCTGGCGATGCCCTCAAAGGGCACCGGGTTGGCCTGATCCTGCAGGATGGCGAGCTCATCCACCCAGGCCTGGGGCAACAGGTCCGGGCGGCTGGAGAGCAGTTGACCGATCTTCAGGAAAGCGCCGCCCTGTTCCAGAGAGGTGTCACGGAAACGACGGGCATTTCGCTGATGCAGGCTCTCCAGTGCGCTCTCGCGCATGTTGCTCGGCAGAAAGGCCGAACGGGTACCCCACAGGCGGTAGCTGGCAACGACCTTGGTGAGCATCCAGCCGGTTTTGCTGAGGCGCTTGAGGCGGGCGGGCCAGCGTCGCATCTCATCGGCAAGAATCTGCATTTCCTCGTTCACAGCGTTGGCGCCCCGGCCCATCGCCTTCCAGGTTTTGACGGTCTGATCGGCGATTTCCCGGCCCTGCCAGGCGGTTTTCTCAATGGCCCGGATGCAGCCTTCCACCACCGCCAACCAGGCCTTGAGGCCGCTGTCATTTTGCTTCTGTTCGGCAAAATCATTGAGCGGCTGCCAGTTGGGTTCTGTCGGGGTGGTCGGACGTTGTGTTAATGACGTGTTTTTCATGACGCACGCCTCCGCTTTGTGAATGAGTGTTCACAAAATACCGGTCCCGGGGCGAATCTTCAAGAGAAAATAAACAAGTGTTCACAATTGTTCCGAGAGTGTTGTTGTTAGAGGGCTGCAGGCAGCTTTTATGGGCTCGAATGTCCACATATTAAGGTTTTTGCACGCTGATGGGAAACAGGGCAAGCCGGGGGATCCTATCCGCGGGTTCTCTTGCAGGGCACGGCTGAGGACTGCTACGAATAACCGATATTGCTATGGGTTGATTGAATCAAGACGTTAATACGCCGCCGGAGACCGGCGGTAGGGGGATTTCAGGGATTGGCATGAACGCCCCTGTCCGGGATCGGGGCGAGTGCTCAGGCCCTTATCGGCGTGACAAAGGTCGGGGGCGGTTACCCGCCCAGCAGCCGGTTTTCCGCCGCTTCCACTGCCTCCAGGGGCCCGTAGAGAATCACCGTATCTCCCGGTTCCAGAACCAGTTCCTCATCAGGGCGTTCCAGCGTCTTGTCATGGCGCTTTACCGCCCGAATTTCCACGTCCCGCAGCGCGCAATCGGCGATGCTCCGGCCGATACCGCGGGCCTTGTCCGACAGCGTGACAGCATGCAGCAGACGGTAGGGGTTACCGGCGCTGTCGGTGGTGGGCAGGGTGTCACCATGGTAGTAGCCCTGCAGCATACGATAGCGCTCCCGCCGAGTTTTGCGCAGGGTGGCAATGACACGGTCGAAGGGCACATCCAGCATCATCAGTGCGTGGGCCACCAGCATCAGGGAGGCTTCCAGCACTTCCGGTACCACTTCCTCCGCGCCGGCACTGATCAGGGCATCCAGATGGGTGTCGTCCCGGGTGCGCACCAGCACGCGGATATTGGGGTTGAGCTCTCGTGCGGTGTGCAGGATACGCTCTGCCAGCCGCGGATCGTCAAAGGTGACCACCAGCAGACGAGCATGCTGAATGCCCGCATTCACCAGGATTTCCTTGCGGCTGGAATCACCAAACAGGATGTGTTCGCCGGCGGCACTGGCTTCCTGTAGTCGTACCAGATCCCGGTCCACTGCCACGGCCTTCATGTGGAAGCGGTTCAGGTAGCGCATCAGGTTCTGGCCCACCCGGCCATAGCCGCAGAGGATGACATGGTTACGGGTCTCATCGGAGATCGGGATGTCCTCCGGGATTTTTTGCCAGCGTTGCAGCAGACGGCGGGTCAGGCGACCACTGTTATTCAGCAAGGCAGGCGTGCACACCATGGTCAGGACCACGATGGAGACCAGCAACCCCGCCTTGTCCGGGGTAAGGAGCTGATGGGAGACCCCCAATGCAACCAGCACAAAACCGAACTCCCCTGCCTGGGAGAGAATCAGGCCGCTTCGCATTGCGGTATCGCTGCGTTCTTTCAGCAGGCGCAGCAGTGTGAATATCAGCAGACCCTTGAACAGCATCAAGGCGGCGGCGGCAATAATGATCCAGTGCCACTGATCGGCAAACAGGTTCGGGTCCACCAGCATGCCGACGCTGATAAAAAACAGCCCCAGCAGCAGATCCCGGAAGGGGCGAAGATCGGCTTCGATCTGATGACGGAAGTGGCTCTCGCCCAGCATCATGCCGGCCAGAAACGCCCCCAGAGCCATGGACAGCCCCAGCCAGTGAGTCACCCACGCGGCCAGCAATGCCAGCAGCAGGGCGGTCATGACGAAGACTTCATCAGAGCGGGCCCGACCGGTTTCTTCCAGCATGCGCGGCAGGACCCAGCGGCCGATCACATAGATACCGGCAAACAGCAGCAGGGACTTGGCCAGTGTCAGAGATGCCAGGGACCATACCGGGCCGGCATTTTCCTGGGTCAGGATCGGCAGCATCACCAGCATGATCACCGCGGCCAGATCCTGGAACAGCAAAATGCCGGTGGAGGTTCGGCCGTAGCCGGTATTGACCGAGCCCCGGGAAATCAGATCGCGGATAACAATGGCAGTGGAGGAGAGCGACAGGGCGCAGGCCGTAATCAGCGACAGGGTGTAGGAGAAACCCAGCAGCTGCATGATGGCAAAGACGGCAAGACCGGTGAGTAGCACCTGCAGCGGACCGGCACCAAACACAATCCGGCGCAGGGTCATCAGCCGGGGTATGGAAAATTCCAGGCCCAGGGTAAACAGCAAGAACACGATGCCGAATTCGGCCAGATGCTGAATACCGTCGGTATTATTGACCCAGCCAAACCCGAACGGGCCGGCGGCCAGGCCACAGAGCAGATAGGCGAGAATGGGGGGCATCCCCAGTCGACGAAACAGCACCACGGCGGCAACCGCAGTACCGAGCAGGGCCACAATCAGTGTCAGAGCGTCGTGCATAAAAAATGGATTCCCCAATGTCCAGGCTACCAGTGTAGCAGCAGGATCCTGGCGGGTCAGAGCCGGATCTTGATAGACATCAAGGGAAGCCGGAAAGGCTTCAGAAGCAGCTGAATCGGTAGCTGTCGTCCAACGCCAGGGGAAGGGTCAGGGACTGGAAACCCAGTGCATTCATGTGCTCGCAGTGGTATCCACGGCCTGTCGCATCCTGACTGAACCGGTAGTCGATGTGCAGCACCGGTTTGCCGGCATCAATAAAGGGTTGCAGCAGATGGCATTCGCGCCATTCATGGCAGGACTCATTCACAGCGAAGTCCGCATAGTCCACCAGCTCGTTGACCTGTTGCAGGTCGTTTTTCAGGGAAACAGCCATGCCATATTTATGGGCAGTACGGAACAGGAAGCGGTTATAGGAAAGCTGTTGTCGGCTGTTGAGCGGAAAGCCGGTTTGATTGGTATAGCCATCCACATTGTCCGGGTCCACCCCGTCGCAGCCTTTCTCTGCCGCCAGTTCAATCCGGTCTGCCATGCGCTTGCGCACATTGAGGGATCGGATATCCAACCAGCGTTCTCCCGGCCAGTTACCCAGGCGCCGGCCCTTGTCGGTGGGCAGAAAACGGTAGCGGTCCGGGCGCCAGTTTTCGTAGGTGCCGGCGGAAAAATAGCAGATCACCTTTTTGCCTGCGGCTTGCAGGTCATCAATGACACTCTCTTCGGTATCGAAAAGGTCCACCACATAGAGATCCACGTCATAACCGATGTTGACCTCACCCTGTAACTGGATATGCCACTGCACGTCCACAGGGGGCTGATAACGCTCGGCCGCCAGATTCCCGCCATCGGTGGGTAACGGCAGCAGCAGGGCAGAGACAAGACTGAGAGACAGATCCATGGCCAGACACCGGAATTTGACACCTGGATGCTAGCCGGTTTCCGGGGCGGCGAATGTTACGTTATGAGATATCTTTGTAAGGATAGGGGCAGGCAATCCCTGGCCCATTGCGCGGGGCGAACAACCGAGCCACCGGCGCACCCGGCGAGCGCAACATGGGCCAGCAGAATGGGGGGCTAGAAGGTGACCTCAACGGTCACGGTATCCGAGTAACTACCCGCTTCAGCGTTGGGGTCGGCAAAGACACGCCCGAAAACAGTCAGGTTCTGCGCCGAGCCGGTGCCTTGTCCGATGCCTGTCCGTCGGGCTCCTGGCAGGTTTCCCCATACCACTGTGCGACCGCTATTCTGATAAAGCTCATAGGCAACCTGATCCGTGCCATTGCTCATTTGGCGGCTACCGGTGAGGCCGCCGTTGAGGCCCACCTCGAAATCCGTGGTGTTGGTGCAGCGAACGGTCACTGTGGAGGTGCTGTCAGCCTGGGTGAGGGGGGTATTGCGGGTGCCGAAATCCAGATTGGTGGCGGACACCTGGCATTGGTCGGGGATATTGACCTGGGCGGTGAGGGTATAGTTGCTGGTGACGTTGCCGGCGTTGGCGCTACAGCTCTGGTTAAAGCCGCCGGTACGGACCCGTACCTGGGAGCCAGTCATCAGCGCCTGATGGAATTCAGCCCGGGTTGTTCCTGGTAGTGGACCGGGGAGCAGTCCATACAGGGTGACGGTTCCACTGTCACTGAAAGTAAAAAATGGCATGCTCACATTGACCGGGATGCCCACGTTGGTGGCGCCCCCCGGTTGCCCGACCACTTCGACCCTGGCTGCGGTTGTATAGACATTGAAAGGGATCGATGGGGGCTGGTTGCTATTGGCAACCAGCCGGCGGGGTAGCATGCCGCCACTGTTGTCGTTGCCCACATGAACGCACATGGTGTTCTGATTGGAATCAAACAGAGCGCGGGTACAGGACCAGTTCACGGTCACCTGTGTCGTCACATTGCCGCCGGTAAAGGGGTCCACGTTTCCAAAGTCCAGGGTGGGGCTGCCCTGTAAACTGCAATTCACCGCACTCCATGCGGGTGCTGCGAAACAGAGTGCGATGCCAGCCAGTAACAGGTTTCCCGTTTTCATCATTCCTCCTCAACGGGCAAGGTAAGTTTCTTGCCGTTGGCGGTGACGCTGATCGCTGTCGGCTGGCCATCCCGGGGGTCGTAATCAAACCCTAAATCGCTATCGGGAAGCACATAACCGGCCAGCCCTTTGCGGATCAGGCGGGGTTGTTGTTTGTCATCCAGCCAATAGGCATTCACAAGGCGGGCGTGGCCATTGCCCTTGTTACGAATGACAAAGCGATTCTGTTGCCGCGTTACTGTCAGGGCATGGGTCTGGTTTTTGTCTCCGACAAAAACCGGCACGGAAAGCCTGAGCAGGACTTTCAGTTGAGCGCCACGTTCCGATTCGGTATCCGGTACCTCACTGATTATCAGGCGATAACTTTTTTCCTTGTCGGACACCGTCGGGCGCTGACGGACCACTCGCACCACCTGATCACTGTTGCCGGGAATCATGGTGACCGGGGGAGTGATGATCAGATCGTGTTGCTGTTTGAGTACCGTCTCCCCCTTTTCCTGTTCCCAGGCAAACAGCTGTAATTGATAGAAGCCGTCCTCATTGGAACCGTTAGTGAGCGTGAAGGTGGCATTGGGCTGTGTGGGGCCCATATGCAGGCGAATGGGCGCCACGGTAAGCTGCCCGGCTGTTAATGGCCCCGCCACGGCTGACAGCAGGAAAACCAGAAAGATCGAAAAGCGTTTCATCATGATGCACATCATCCCTTATGGATCACGGGTGTCCGATGTCGGTCTGCAAGTAAAGGGACCCAGACGTGGCAAGGTTCCCGGCGCGGGTGTGAAATCGAAGCGCACGGTACACAGGCTGCCATCGTTAAGGATTCCCAGTTCATTACTGCCCGCTTGCAAACCCTGAATGAAGACCTCCCCATCGTAACCTACAACGGTGGCGGTGGCGTCACTGAACAGCACCCGGCTGCCGGCGGGAACGGGTTCGTCGCTGCCGTTGTGGATGACCAGAACGGCACTATGTCGTTGCTCCACCGAGAAGCGGGCAGTGATGCCGGTAAGGTCGGCGGGTTTGACCAGTAACTCCGTGTCTCCGATCCGGGCATCCACCGGCAGATCGTTGATGTCGATGTTCAGCTTGTTTTCCGTGAACGGAACCATGTCCGGCAACAACAATTTGCCGTTGCGGTTGGTATGGCCGATCACCCGGTTGGCCCGGCGCACTGGCACATCGGCGAAACCGCCGGCATCCACGATGGCAAAGCTGTTGTTCATGGTGTTGGCGGCAAACACATCCTCGTAGTTGGTCACCAGGGAGCCGCTCAGATTGGCAAAGGTGCTGGTCGTGTCCTCCTGACGGAACACGCCGGCCTGGACATCCAGATACGGCGTCCACCAGCGGCCGCTGGCCCGGCGAATGCCGTCCGAGTCAGGGCTGTAGGCCAGATCCCAGCCCAGGTCCCAGAACTGTTCCACCGGCCGCTGCAGGGTCAGCAGCGTGCTGGTGGTGTCGTCCCTTTCATCATGACTGAAGCGGGCACCCGCCTGGACGGAGCGATCCCGGCCGCGGTCAAGGTAGTAGTTGAAGGACGCCAGCCAGGTCCGGTCTTCACTGTCCTCCAGGTTCTGGTTCACGCTCAGGGTAAGAGACAGCCGACGCCACAGCGTGCGGTTATAGCCGATCACCAGGAAGCGGTTTTCATCGTCATTGAACTGCCGGGTGTCCAGATAACTGGCATTGAGACTGCCATGCTGTTCCAGGTTCAGGCTGCCGTTGACCTGCAGGCTGCTCTCGATGGCCGGGCGCACATCCAGGCTGTTGCTCAGGTCCCGGTACCCCTCGGTGCGACGGGTATACTGGGCGCTGACCCCAAAGCGGCGGGTGCGGAATTCATGGCCGGCCACCCACTGGGTGCCCTGGCTGAGATCGTCCTCGCCATGGGCCAGGGCCAGGTTGCTGACGCCCAATAGCCAGGGCCGAAAGACGACCCCGGCACCGGCATTGGTCAGTGATTCGCTGGCGCTGGCGGTGGCCTCCAGGGTAAGCCGGTCATTGAAGCCGTAACGTGCCACCCCGGTAGCCACCGGGTCGTCATCATAATCGTTGGAGCGGGCGCTGTAGAAACGTCGGGGGGCGCCGACCGTGGCGGAATAGTCCCAATATCCCTCACGTAACAGTTGCGGGCTCACGTAGAAGGGAACGGTCTGGCTGACTTGCCGGCCCAGCGTGTCGGTGGTCACCACCTGTACTTCCCCCAGGCCGGTGAGCCGAGGGGAGGTTTCCAGCAGAAACGGGCCCGGCTGAACATCCTGTTCGGTCAGGCGCAAGTCGTTGACGAAGACTTCCAGGGCGGAGGGCAGTGTGGCAGAACCGCTGATTTGCGGCAGCGGAAAGGTGATCAGGTCCGGCCGTGATGCAAAATTCCGCGAGATCTGAACCCCGCCGAGTCGTACGGTGGGTGTCCAGCTGAGGGCACCACTGAGGGTGTCGCCGACCACATAGGTGCGCATCCGGTCCGGGTTGGTATAGCGCCAGAAACTGTCCAGGCGCACATAGTCCCCGGAAGTATCCGGGTCCGCATCATTCCAGCGTACTACACCGCTACTGCTGAGGGCGCCCCAGTGGCCAAACAGGCGCGCTTCATGGCTTGCCGAGGTGGTTTTATCGCCATCGTCCTGCCAGGTACTGAAGGCATCGTAGTTCAGCAAGGCGCCCTGGCCACGTTGCACCGGGGTGTTGTTCTGGAATGTGCCTGCGGTCAGAGATTGCTGGGGCAGCCATTGCGCCGGCACCACCAGATTGATCTGTTGGGCGTTATTGTCATAACGGCCCGCGATACCCAGTTCGTTGAGGGTTTGCCATTGGGCCTGGGGCGGGGTCGGGAACTGAACACCGATTTTTCCAGTTCCCGGGTCTCCACCGCCAGCTCCTGGCCATACACCTGGGTGGGCAGCATGTGCGGGGTGGCGGAACCGTTGAGGATCAGTTGCGGGTAGGCAATGTAGGCCGCGTTGCTTTTGCCGCTGGCCTGGGCGCGAAGGCGAGCAATGTCTGATTGCGACAGACTCTGGTTCAGGGATACCCGGTTCTGCGGTGCCTCCCCGGCGTCAGCGAGCTGGGGTTCCTGGCTCTGGACCAATCCGGCGTAACACAAAAACACCGCCAGCAGACTGACACGGGCAGGGAGTCCCCGTGTGTCTGGCAGGCGGCGTATTGACGCGGATGATGACTTCACGCAAATGCATCCCCGATCCTGTCCGCCCCCCAGCGGGGGCGGTAAATAGTGGTTATGCGGATCAGAATGTGACGGTCACGGTAATGGTATCTTGCAGATTGATACCGCTCATGCCGTCAATGTCGTCGGCTGCATCAATGGTGGCAGCGTCTACGGGAATCAGGCCATAGACGGGAAAGTCTTGTTGGTTACCGTCACCAACATCTGAGACCACGGAGGTATCGTCCCACTCGGTGGTTCTGGCGCTATTTTGGTACAGCTCATACGCTACTGTTGAATTTCCTGAGCCTTGGGAGACCATTTCGCGGTCAGCATTTGTTCCGCTAAGGCCGATGTCATATGCCGTGCCGTTAGAGCAGGTCACACTGATCTGACTCTCGGCGGTAACAGTGCCACCGTTCACGGTGGTTTCGTTTTCTGTGCCAAAGTCCATGTCAGTGGCTTGGTTAATGGTGCAAGAAGCAAGCAGCGTGAGCAGGACATCAAAGGTTTCAGTTTCCGTGGCCGCCTGGCTGGCCAGGGGAGCACCGAACAGTGCCGCGGTCATGGCAGAAGCAGTGAGAAGTTTCTTCATCTTGAGTCTCCTGGCCGGTCTGGGACCGGATTGTTGCATATGAATTTTGTGACGCATGTCGCAGTTTGTTTGTGATCGAGACATTGATGATTTTCGGCTGGTTAGTAAATAACCAACCTGTAAGAAGGGGTAAAATGCCGATGAACGGAATTTAGTACTCAGTGAGTGGTAGCAAACAGGGTGTGAGTGGTTTGTGAAAACAGGGGCGTCTTGCGTGTATGCGTCCATGACAACACCTGTCACTGGCCGGGCAGGGTAAAATCAGGGGAATGAAAAACGGGCCCGTCACCTTCCGATGACGGGCCCGTGCTCCCCGGTCCACAGGGAGGTAAGGGTCAGGACTGCGGAGTGCGAATCACCAGCAGCCGTTCTTCGGTCATGTCGTTGATGGCCCAGCGGATCCCTTCACGGCCCAGGCCGGAATCCTTCACGCCGCCATAGGGCATGTTGTCCACCCGCCAGCTGGGCACGTCGCCGATCACCACGCCGCCCACTTCCAGCTCGTCCCAGGCTTTCTGGGCCTTGTACAGGTCGCGGGTGAAGATGCCGGCCTGCAGGCCGAACTTGGAATCGTTGACGGTGTTCAGAGCGTCGTCGAAATCGCTGAAGCGGCTGACCACGGCCACCGGGCCAAAGGCTTCCTCTTCCACGATGCTGGTGCCCTTGGGGGCATTCTCCAGCAGGGTGGCTTCCAGCATGGCGCCGTTGCGCTGGCCGCCCACCAGCAGGGTGGCTCCGGCATCCACGGCTTCGTTGATCCAGTTTTCCAGACGCTTGGCTTCGCCTTCGGAGATCACCGGGCCGATAAAGGTGTCTTCGTCTTTCGGATCGCCCATTTTCAGGGCAGCGGTTTTTTCCACCAGCCGGGTTTTCAGTTCGTCGTAGATGGCATCGTGAATCAAGATGCGCTGGACGCCGATGCAGCTCTGGCCGGACTGATAGAAAGCACCGAAGACAATACGTTCCACGGCATCGTTCAGGTCTGCATCCTCATCCACGATCACCGCCGCATTGCCGCCCAGTTCCAGGATCACCGGTTTTTTGCCGGCACGGGCTTTCAGGTCCCAGCCCACGTCCGGGCTGCCGGTGAAGCTGAGCAGCTTGAAACGCTCGTCGGTGGTGAACAGGTCGGCGCCTTCGCGATGGCAGGGCAGAATGGAAAACGCGCCCTTGGGCAGATCGGTTTCCGCCAGCACTTCCCCGATGATGATGGCGCCGATGGGGGTGCGACTGGCCGGTTTCAGGACAAAGGGACAGCCGGCGGCGATGGCCGGGGCGACCTTGTGTGCAGCCAGGTTCAGCGGGAAATTGAACGGGGAAATAAAGGAGCAGGGGCCGATGGGCACGCGTTTGACCATGCCCCGGTAGCCCTTGGCGCGGGCGGAGATTTCCAGGTTGGGCATCTCGCCATCGATGCGCACGGCTTCTTCGGCGGCTACCCGGAAGGTGTCGATCAGTCGACCCACTTCGCCGCGGGCATCCTTGATGGGTTTGCCCGCTTCGATACACAGGGCCAGGGCCAGTTCGTCGTAGCGCTCTTCAAAGCGTTTCACGCAGTGGTAGAGAATCGCCTGGCGCTCGTAGGGGGCCAGTTTTGCCATGGCGGCGGCGGCCTTGTCGGCGGCGTCGATGGCTTTATCAATGGTGGCCGCATCGGCCATGGCCACCCGGGTGGCTACCTCACCGCTGTACTTGTCGGTGACATCCAGATCCTGGTTGGCGAAGACCGCTTCGTTGGCCAGGTAATAGGGGTAGGCGTCTTTTAGCATGTCGGTTCCTTAAGGCGTTTCAGTGGGCCATGAGGTTTTTTTGACTGTCTTTAAAGCGTCGGACGACAGACGTCGGACGTCCGACGCTGCAATCAAAACCGCAAACGGTGGTGGCTGGCACCACCGTTTATCTGGGCAATTACAACTTGCTGCTCAACTCCCGAATTTCCTGATTGAGAATCCGGTTGTTGTCCGTGTAGTTCACCCGGCAGTCGATGACGTGCACACCGCCGGTCTGGTAGCACTCTTCCACCAGCGGCGCCAGGCCGGCGGTGGATTCCACTCGATGGCCATAGGCGCCATAGGAGCGGGCATAGTCGACGAAATCCGGGTTGCCGAAGTCCAGGCCGAAGTCCTGGAAATCCATGTCGTTCTGTTTCCACTTGATCATGCCGTAGCCATCATCGCGCAGGATCAGTACCACCAGATCCAGCTTCAGGCGCACGGCGGTTTCCAGTTCCTGGCTGTTCATCATGAAGCCGCCGTCACCGACGATGGCCATCACGCGGCGGTCCGGGTAGACCATCTTGGCAGCCATGCCGGAGGGCAGGCCGGCGCCCATGGTGGCCAGGGCGTTATCCAGCAGTACGGTGTTGGGTTTGCTGGCCGGATAGTTGCGGGCGAACCAGATCTTGTACATGCCGTTATCCAGGGTGAGGATGCCATCCTCCGGCATGATTTTGCGGATCTCGTCCACCAGTCGTTGCGGGCGGATCGGGAAACTGTCGTCCTGGATACCTTCGCGGATGTGTTTCTGCAGGGCATCGCGGATGCGGTGGAAGTCGGAGAAGCTCCAGTGCTCCTGGGGATCCAGACGTTCCTTGAGCTGCCACAGGCTGTTGGCGATGTCGCCCACCACTTCGATCTGCGGGAAGTACACCGGGTCCACCTGGGCAGAGTTGAAGTTGATGTGAACCACTTCGGCACCGCCGGGGCGCATGAAGAACGGCGGTTTTTCCACCACGTCGTGGCCCACATTGATGATCAGGTCGGCCTGGTCGATGGCGCGGTGTACGAAGTCGCCGTCGGACAGGGCCGTGTTACCCAGGAAGTGCGGGCCGGTTTCGTCGACCACGCCTTTGCCCATCTGGGTGGTGATTACTGGAATGCCCAGCTTTTCCACGAACTGGCGCAGCATCTTGCTGGTCAGCTTGCGGTTGGCGCCGGCGCCAGCCAGCAGTAGCGGCTTGCGGGCACCCTGGATCGCTTCGATGGCCTTGCAGATGGCCTTGTCTTCGGCAATCGGGCGGCGGGTGGCGCTGGGCTCGGTGACCGGCATGGTAGAGTGTTCGCGGGCGATATCTTCCGGCAGCTCCAGGTGGGTGGCGCCGGGGCGCTCTTCCTGGGCCAGGCGGAAGGCCTCGCGGATGCGGGTGGGGATGCTGTCGCCGCTGACTACCTGTTTGGTGAACTTGGTGAGCGGGCGCATCATGTCGACCACATCGATGATCTGGAATTGCCCCTGTTTGCTGGTCTTGATCGGCTTCTGGCCGGTGATCATGACCATGGGCATGGCGCCCAGCTGGGCGTAGGCGGCGGCGGTCACGAAGTTGGTGGCGCCGGGACCCAGGGTGGACATACAGACACCGGCCTTGCCGGTGAGTCGACCATAGGTGGAGGCCATAAAGCCGGCGGCCTGCTCGTGACGGGTGATCACCAGTTTGATTTTCGAGCCGCGCAGGGACTCCAGCAGGTCCAGGTTTTCTTCACCGGGAATGGCGAAGACATGCTCCACCCCTTCAGCTTCCAGGGCGCGAACGAACAAATCTGATGCTTTCATGGTGCGTTGTCTCCAGTTGATCCCGCTATGGCTTTCGATTCCCAGCGGGAGTCCACGATGCGTGGCTGTCAAAATTCACCGCGGTTAATGCAAGGATGGTGCCGCATTTTCCTCATGCTGGTGCAGGAAAATTGCCTTAAATTAGTGCGCCAGCTACATGGCGAGCTTCACTATAGCGCGCCCGGGCCCGGAACAGGTATGCGGTAATCTGATCTGTTTCATTAACAAATGTGATATTCGCGCTTGAGGCTGCCGTCAGGTCACGGCAGAGTCAGCGCTAGCAGGCTGCCAAGGAGCGATCACTATGAAAAAAGTCGGGCTAATCGGGGCGTTATCGCTGTTGGCGTTGCTGGCAGCGGGGGTGGCGGGAGTGCATCGCTGGTTCAATCCGCCGCCGCCGCCTGTGCAGCTGTTCACCAACGGTACCATCCTGACCATGGACCCGGGCAATCCCCGTGCGGATGCCATGTTGGTCAAGCGCGGTGAGATTGTTGCCCTTGGCGCGAGTGATACCTTGCGTGATCAGGTCAGTCGCGATGTGCGTGTGGTCGATTTGCAAGGCGGGGTGCTGATGCCCGGCTTTATCGAGGCCCACGGCCACTTCCCGGGCGAAGGGTTGTCGGCGGTGGCGGTGGATGCCAACAGTCCGCCGATTGGTGACCTGGACAGTATCGCCACCCTGCTGGAACGGCTGCGAACCCTGTCTCAGCGACGTCTTGACGGGGCGCTGCTGGCCTACGGATTTGACGATACCACCGTGAGTGATCAGCGTTATCCCACCCGGGCCGAGCTGGACACGATCAGCGACACCCGGCCGATCATGGTGCTGCATATTTCCGGCCATTTGGGCGTCGTCAATTCGGCGGCCCTGAAGGCCATGTCCATCAGTGAGAATGTTGAGGATCCACCCGGCGGTTATTATGGCCGTGATGATGACGGCCGCCTCAATGGTCTGTTGGCGGAAACCGCGTTTAATCCTGTCCGTGCCAATATCCTGAAACTGTCAGCCATTGACGGCTACCGGGTCATGCGCCGGGCGTCCCGGTTGTATCTGTCGCGGGGAATTACCTTCGCCCAGAATGGCCTGGCTGATACCACCACCATCAAGGCGCTGGTACCCGCATTACGGTTCGGGTTGATTCCCTTGCGACTGAGCGTCTGGCCGGGAGCCGCTGCGGAGGAAGCACGCAAGGACGGCCAGTGGACCCTGCCGGAGGGGGAGCGGATCCATCTGGGGCCGGTGAAACTGGTCAGTGATGGTTCCCTGCAGGGCTATACCGGCTTTCTGGAGGAACCCTATTACAGGGTGCCCGACGATCATCCGCCGGAATACCTGGGTTTTCCCAATCAGTCTCCACAGCAGCTTGCCCGGCAGGTGGTGCAGTTCCACTGTGCCGGCAGGCAGACCGCGATCCATGCCAATGGCGATGCGGCCATTACCATGAGCCTGGACGCGGTGGCGCAAGCGCGTCAGCAGTGCCCGGAAGTGGCAGTGCAGCCGGTGTTGATTCATGCACAGATGGCCACCCGGGACCAGTTGGCCCGCATGCAGGCGCTGGATGTGATTCCGTCGTTCTTCAATAACCATGTGTATTACTGGGGTGATCGCCACCGGGATCTTTTCCTGGGGCCGGAGCGGGCTTCCCGGATCAGCCCGCTGGCGGAAGCCGCCGAGCAGGGGCTGCGTTTTACCCTGCACGCGGACTCACCGGTGGTGCCGTTTCAACCGTTGCAGCTGGTCTGGAATGCGGTCGAGCGGCGCACCGCCTCCGGCGACTTGCTGGGGCCGCAGCAGGCGATTTCCGTGGAGCGGGCCCTGCAGGCGGTGACCGTGGATGCCGCCAGGCAGTTGGGTGTCGACGATCGGGTCGGGCAATTGCGTACCGGCATGCGCGCGGACCTGGTCTGGCTGGATCGTGATCCGCGGGAATTTATCGGTGACTGGTCGTCTATCCAGGTGCGAGGAACCTGGGTGGATGGGGTACGCCGTTATCCGGAAAGGATCGCGGAGTAGGGGGGGAGTGGGGCCATCGATGCGGCCCCTGTCACTTCAGGCTGAGTGGAACTAGTGCCAGGTCCCTTCCAGGTTCTCGCACTGTTCCAGGAATTCCTCGGCGCTCATTTCAACCGTGTACGGGTCCAGGTGTGAGGCCACCTGTTCTTTCAGCTGCCCGACCACCTTGGACATGACTGTCAGGGTTTCTTCTACCTGTTCAATCGTTTCCAACAGGTCTTCGGCTTCTTGCTGGTAATCATCTCTGTCGTCGTAATCGCTCATGCGAAGCCTCCTGCAGTTGGGATGAGCCTGTGTTGCCCTGTTCAGGCTCTACTCCATGTTGCCAACGATGCCGGCACAAAACAAACGGGAAATCTCCGGGGTTGGTGAAAGTTTCGCCACTCAGGACAGGTGGTCATTGTTATTTCGTTAACGGCCCAGTCCTGCTGGCCAGTTGTGGTGTCGCTGGCGCCAGTGAAGCCTGGTGAGCCTGAGCGGGAAAAGGGCAGGTGATCAGGAGCGCCATTTGTGGGTGGTCACTCAAATAAGTCCTGATATCGCTTGGCTTGCAGCATTGGGATGTACGAATTCAGTCTGGTTACCCAAGAGTGAAGCAATTGCCTTGGATTTCATTCTGAACCCATTATCCTCCGAAATGCATATTTCTGAGTGTATTCCATAGAAGCAGTGCAACGCATCATTGAACCTGCTTGCTCTTTCAAAGATCTTCTTTTTCTCTGGGTGATATCCAAACGATTCCAGAAGTGAATATAAGATCGAAACCATTGTGTCTTGTCTGTTGATTGGTTGGTTTTTGCTCCTCCGAAATTGACTCACATAATTAGGCCTTTGATTGGAATATTGTAGTACTAGCCTGGCTAGACTTAACGCTGGGGTCTCTCTGAACTGGGGAGGAAGTTTGTTGGAAGCTTTGCTGCTTAGGATGGCTCTGTCAATTTCATCCCATATCTTCTCAGGGTCTATATTGTTGAGTTGGCGAGGGTCTAGTCCCAATAACGGCCTAATGGTCATCAGCAACGGCCTTGTGATTGTGTTGCCAAGCGCCTTCATTATTGCTTCGGCTTTCGATGTGCTTCTTACAGTGTTATAGACGGACAAGGGGGATTTGGTAACAAGCCCAGTATTAGTTATTGAATTTTCGAAGTAAATTTGGTTTGAGAGCTTGCTGATAAAATTTAACCTTGTTGAGATTTCTTTCTGGCTACGAATGTTGGTGGCTTCGTTGATGTGGACCGCACTGAAAGGAATAACTATCCCTGATGATTTAGCATGGTTTAGTGAATTGGCGAGATCCGAGTAGTCGCCGCCTAACAGACGAACATAGACATTCCAGTCTAGGTAAATAGATTTTACGGACATGTAATTTATTGATGGTTTATTCAATATACAGGTTGTTTGAGTGCGTGGTTGCTACCAAGTGTTGAGGAACTATTCGCCGGCTTGGAACTTTTTAGGGGGACGTGAGGCCTCCCAACAAAAAAGGGCGCCGAAGCGCCCTTGATTTCTCGTCTTAATCCCAGCTCAGCGCACCGCCGACCTGATACTCGGTCACCCGCGTTTCGAAGAAGTTCTTCTCTTTGCGCAGGTCCATGATTTCGCTCATCCACGGGAAGGGGTTGTTCACGCCTTTGAACTGCTCCGGCAGGCCCAGCTGGACCAGGCGACGGTTGGCGATGAACTGCAGGTACTCTTCCATCATGGCGGCGTTCATGCCGAGCACACCGCGGGGCATGGTATCGCGGGCATACTGGATTTCCAGCTCGGTGCCTTCCAGGATCATCTGGGTAGCCTTGTCACGCATCTGGGAATCCCACAGGTGCGGGTTTTCCAGTTTGATCTGGTTGATCACGTCTACGCCGAAGTTCACGTGCATGGATTCGTCACGCAGGATGTACTGGAACTGCTCGGCCACGCCGGTCATCTTGTTACGGCGACCCATGGACAGGATCTGGGTGAAGCCGCAGTAGAAGAAGATGCCTTCCAGTACGCAGTAGAAGGCGATCAGGTTTTCCAGCAGTGCCTTGTCGGTTTCCACGGTGCCGGTGGTAAATTCCGGATCGGACAGATCGCGGGTGTACTGAATACCCCACTGGGCCTTCTTGGCCACTGAGGGAATCTCCTGATACATGTTGAAGATTTCGCCTTCGTCCATGCCCAGGGATTCAATGCAGTACTGGTAGGCGTGGGTATGAATCGCCTCTTCAAAGGACTGACGCAGGATGTACTGGCGGCACTCCGGGTTGGTGATCAGGCGGTAGATGGCCAGCACCAGGTTGTTGGCGACCAGGGAATCGGCGGTGGAGAAGAAACCCAGGTTACGCTTGACGATGCGACGCTCGTCGTCGGTGAGACCGTCGGCCTTTTTCCACAACGCCAGGTCGGCGTTCATGTTCACTTCCTGGGGCATCCAGTGGTTGGCACAGCCATCCAGGTATTTCTGCCAGGCCCAGTCGTACTTGAACGGTACCAGCTGGTTCAGGTCGGCGCGGCAGTTGATCATGCGCTTGTCGTCCACTTCCACACGACCGGCGGTGCCTTCCAGCTCGGCAACCCCTTCGCTGATATCCATTTTCGCCACGGTATCGCGGGCGCGGGCTACGGCGTCTGTGGTGGCTCGTTCTGTTCGTCCTTGTCGCTGCTCATCGGCTCCTCCAGTAATCGGCGCACTTCCCGCTGCCGATGTTTGAGCTTGAGGTGCCGCTTGGTCAGATACCGTCTCAGGTTGCGGCGGCGTTGGGGCTTTGGGCTGTTGTTTGGCGACAGGCGTCTCTTGCGCATTAAATTCGTCCCAGTTCAGCATGTGCTCTCTCCATTCCGTGCTTACAAGTTTGGTGGTGTTGATCACCGCTTGCGTATTCTTTGGTGGGTCGGACGTCAGAAGTCTGACGTCGGACGCATTTATCTTTTGTCGTCAGACGTTCGATTCCGGACGTCCGACCCATTTCCGGCAGCGCTTACTGGCAAGCCTCGCAATCCGGGTCATCAATGGAGCAGGCCTGTGGTACATCGGCGGCCTGGCCAAACTCGGCGGTCTCTTCCACCTTGGAGGAGACCCGGTTGAGCTTGCCATCATTGATGGTGGATTTTTCCGTCTGGGTGGCACCGATGGCGCGCAGGTAGTAGGTGGTCTTCAGACCCAGCAACCAGGCCATCTTGTAGGTCACGTCCAGTTTCTTGCCGTTAGCTTCGGCAATGTACAGGTTCAGTGACTGGGCCTGATCAATCCACTTCTGGCGACGGCTGGCGGCTTCCACCAACCAGCGCGGCTCCACTTCGAAGGCAGTACGGAACTGTTCTTTCAGGTCCGCCGGCATACGCTCGATGGGTTGCACGGAACCGTCGTAGTACTTCAGATCATTGACCATCACGTTATCCCACAGGCCACGCTCTTTCAGGGCGTTGACCAGGTAGGGGTTCACCACGGTGAATTCGCCGGACAGGTTCGATTTCACGTACAGGTTCTGATAAGTCGGCTCAATGGACTGTGAAACACCGGTGATGTTGGCAATGGTGGCGGTGGGGGCGATGGCCATCACGTTGGAGTTACGCATGCCCTTCTTCGCCATCTCGCGCACGCTGTTCCAATCCAGGGTCTGGCTGCGATCCACCTTGCAGTAGTCTTCGCCACGCTGCTTGACCAGGATGTCGATGGAGTCGATGGGCAGTACGCCCTGGCTCCACAGGGATCCTTCGAAGGTCTGGTAGGCACCGCGTTCTTCGGCCAGTTTGGCGGAGGCCTGGATGGCGTAGTAGCTCACTGCTTCCATGGAGTTGTCGGCAAACTGCACGGCGCCTTCGGAGGCGTAGCTGATGCCCTGCTTATAGAGCGCGTCCTGGAAGCCCATGATGCCCAGACCCACCGGGCGGTGCTTCATGTTGGAACGCTCGGCCTGGGGCACGCTGTAGTAGTTGATGTCGATCACGTTGTCGAGCATGCGCACGGCGGTATTAATGGTGCGCTGCAGTTTGTCGGTGTCGAGACCGTTCGCGTCCACGTGCTGGGCCAGGTTCACGGAACCCAGGTTGCACACGGCGATTTCTTCCTTGTTGGTGTTCAGGGTGATCTCGGTGCACAGGTTGGAGGAGTGCACCACACCCACGTGCTGCTGCGGGCTGCGCAGGTTGCACGGATCCTTGAAGGTGAACCAGGGGTGGCCTGTCTCGAACAGCATGGACAGCATCTTGCGCCACAGGTTGATGGCGGGAACCCGCTTGAACAGCTTCATTTCCCCGTTACGGGTTTTCTCTTCATAGGCCAGGTAGGCCTTTTCAAAGGCTTCGCCGTACAGGTCGTGCAGGTCCGGGGCATCGTTGGGGCTGAACAGGGTCCAGTCTTCCTCGTTGATGACGCGCTTCATGAACAGGTCGGGAATCCAGTTGGCGCTGTTCATGTCGTGGGTACGACGGCGGTCGTCACCGGTGTTCTTGCGCAGCTCCAGGAATTCCTCGATATCCAGGTGCCAGGTTTCCAGGTAGGCACAGACCGCGCCTTTGCGCTTGCCACCCTGGTTCACGGCCACGGCAGTATCGTTGACCACTTTCAGGAACGGTACCACGCCCTGGGAGCGGCCGTTGGTGCCCTTGATATAGGCGCCCAGTGCACGTACCGGCGTCCAGTCGTTACCCAGGCCGCCAGCAAATTTGGACAGCATGGCATTGTCCTGGATGGCGCCATAAATGCCGTGCAGATCATCAGGCACGGTGGTCAGGTAGCAGCTGGACAGCTGCGGGCGCAGGGTGCCGGCGTTGAACAGGGTCGGCGTGGAGCTCATGTAGTCGAAGCTGGACAGCAGGTTGTAGAACTCGATGGCGCGTTCTTCCCGGTTGTCCTCTTCCACGGCCAGGCCCATGGCCACACGCATGAAAAAGCACTGCGGCAGCTCGATGCGGGTGTCGTTGTGATGGATGAAGTAGCGGTCATACAGGGTCTGCAGGCCCAGGTAGGAGAACTGCAGATCACGATCACCATTGATGGCTGCGCCCAGTTTTTCCAGGTCGAATTCGCCCAGCACCGGAGACAGCAGCTCCAGTTCGATACCTTTGGTGATGTAGGCCTTGAGGGCATCGCTGTACAGGGCGTTCATTTCCTCGTGGCTGGCACGCTCGGCCACGCCCAGATACTGCAGGGCTTCGGCGCGGATCTTGTCCATCAGCAGGCGAGCGGTGACCTGGGAGTAGTTGGGCTCCACTTCGATCATGGTGCGGGCGGTGATCACCATGGAGGTGTTCACGTCATGAATGGAGACACCGTCGTACAGGTTTTTCACCGTTTCGGTGATGATCTTGTCGGCGCTCACATCGTCCAGGCCGGAGCAGGCAGAACGGATCAGATGTTCCAGGCGCGCCATGTCCAGGGGAGCCTTGCTGCCGTCTTCCATGGTGACGGTCATGTCCACCTGGTGGGTGGGTTCGGGCAGGTTGTGATTTTGCTCGGCACGCTTGGCCGCCTGGCGCTCACGATACAGCACGTAATCGCGGGCCACTTTCTGCTCACCGTTACGCATCAGGGCCAGTTCTACCTGGTCCTGGATTTCCTCAATGTGGATGGTGCCACCCGAGGGCATGCGACGCTTGAAGGTGGCAGTGACCTGCTCGGTGAGGCGCGCCACGGTTTCATGGATACGGGAAGAGGCGGCTGCCGTGCCGCCCTCTACCGCCAGAAACGCCTTGCTGATGGCCACGGTGATCTTGTCGTCATCGTAGCCCACCACTTTGCCGTTGCGTTTGATAACGCGCAGCTGACCGGGGGCGGTGCTGGCGATGGACTGGTCCTGGTCGCTCTCGCCGCTTGCCGGGGAGCCGGTCTGGTTGGGGTTTTGGCTCATATCCGTCTGCATGGTGCGCTCTCCGTTGTTTGTGCTGTTCTGTCTGTTGTCGGTTTGTGTGGTGGTGCCGGCGTGGTCTGATGCCGCGTAGGGCACACCACGCAAAACGCCACAGCGGTCAGGCCGTGGCGCAGTAAAATCCGTGTTGGGTGGTGCCTGGTGGTCTGATTTGGGTGTGGACCACTATATCTTGTGTCTTGTCCATGACGATGTACTTGCCCCTGGTCGCCAGAAAAGCCCTAAATGGCTGATGTGGCTGTATTTTTCGGTACGCTGGATGCGGTTGTCCCGGGGTGGCAGCGATTTTACAAAAACCCAATATGTTGGGGTCGCCGCCCGACTTCAGTACAAGTTATAGTTGTGTCTATGGATTTGCAAGCACTTCGCCTGGGGAAATTTTGTGGATAAGTTGTGGACCACTGTGGGTGCATTTGGGTTGCACTTTTGCGGGGCAGGGCGGTACTAGATATTGTGTTTGTCAACGGAAAAAAATACACCGTGAAGCAGCTTCAATGTACCTTTGGTATCAGTAAGGTTGCCGTGGACAGTGTCTATGCGTATAAACACCTGATAGGGATACGTTTGTTACAGTTTGCCGCCTTGGGCTCTGTGTACCAACGACAATAATGATACGAAGTGAAAAAGGATAAGGACGGGATGACAACGGTGCAGGATAACCCGCCAGCCATCATGATCGTGGAAGACGACGAAAGACTTGCCGATCTTACCTGTGAATATCTGCAAACCAATGGTCTCAATGTGACGGTAGTCAGTGATGGCGAAGAAGCTATCCGTCGCATTCGTGCCGAGCAACCGGATCTGGTGGTCCTGGATCTGATGTTGCCCGGAGCCGACGGCCTGACCGTCTGCCGCGAGGTTCGCAGCGCCTACAAAAATCCCATTCTCATGCTCACCGCCCGCACCGATGATATGGATCAGGTACTGGGCCTGGAGATGGGGGCCGATGACTATGTGGCCAAACCGGTGAAACCCCGGGTGTTGCTGGCACGTATACGCGCCCTGCTGCGCCGGGTGGAAACCGACAGCGAACGGGACAGCTCACCGGCCCGGCTGGAATTTGGTGCCCTGGTGATCGATAACTCCGCCCGGGAAGTGACCCTGGCCGGGGAATCCGTGGATCTGACCAGTGCGGAATACGACCTGCTCTGGTTGCTGGCGTCCAATGCGGGCACGGTGCTGTCCCGGGAAACCATTTTCGAGAAGCTGCGCGGTATTCAGTACGACGGGCAGGACCGCTCGATTGATGTGCGCATTTCCCGGATTCGTCCCAAGGTGGGGGACGACCCGGAAAACCCCAAGCGTATCAAGACGGTGCGCTCCAAGGGCTATCTGTTCGTCAAGGAAATCGGCGCGGCCTGAGCGTTTCTGTGCCGCGGCGTGACGCTGGGTGACGCTTGAATAGTATTTTCCTGAGGCTCTACGGGGGCTTGTTGCTGGCGCTGTGTTTTATCGGCGCCATCACCTATGCCGCCGTGCAGCTGGTTAACAGCTACCGCTCGGATATTTACCGGGAGGAAATGGCGCGGGGTACCTTCTACCTGATGGCGGAGGGCTACCAACGCTATGAGCCCGGGGAGCGTGACCGCTGGAGCCAGGTGCTCAGCAAGCTGTTCAGTGCGGAGATCCAGCTACAGTCTGCCAACGAGCTGGAGCTGGGCTACCGGGAGACGTTGCATCTGGAAGACGGCCTGGTGGTGATGCGTCTGAATGATAAGGAAGGCTACGCCGATATCCTTTTTCAGTTGCCCGGAGAATCCGAATACATCACTACCCGCATGACCAAGGTGTCCGAGCAGCAGGCCCGGGCCACCGCCGTGCTGGTGCTGAACCATCTTTCCCACTTCCCCGAAGACGAATGGGAGCAGGCCCTGGGCCGGCTCCAGCAGCATTTCGGCTTCCCCCTCAATCTTGTGCCACGGGACCAAGTCTCCCTGGACCCGGAACAGGAGCAGCGGCTCAATCGTCGCGAAGTGGTTATCGGTCTGGATGACAGTACCCGTAACAACTCCAGTATCCGCATTTATGCTCCGGTGGCGCAGACCGGCAAACTGCTGGTGATCGGCCCCCTCAGTCTGTTCGACCAGTTCCCCATGGAATTGCTGCTGGTGGCCGGGGCCCTCAGCCTGTTGGCAGTGGCGCTGGCCACCTATCTGCAAGTGAGCCCGTTGCAACGGCGCCTCAAGCAGCTCGACCAGGCGGTGAGTCAATTGGGCAGTGGTGACCTGGGGGCCTACGCCAATATTGAAGGCAACGATGCCATCGGCCAGGTGGCGGCCACCTTTAATGGCATGACCGCCCATATCCGCCGACTGATTGAGTCCCAGCGGGAGATGACCCGGGCGGTGAGCCATGAACTGCGCACCCCGGTGGCGCGGCTGCGTTTCGGTCTGGAGATGCTGGCGGATATCGAGTCGGCGGAATTGCGCCGGGAAAAACTCAATGCCCTGGACCATGATATCGAGCAGCTGGATCAATTGATCGATGAAATTCTGACCTATGCCCGCCTGGAACAGGGCACCCCCAATATTGAATTCAAGCCGGTCCTGGTGGGGGAGCTCTGCGAGCAGCTGCGTGACGAACTGGAAACCATTCGTGGTGATACCGTTATCAGTGTGGAGTGCGGGCAGCCCACCCTGGAAGTGGAAGCGGAAGAACGCTACCTGCACCGGGTACTACAGAATCTGGTAACCAATGCCCTGCGCTATGCCGGCTCGCGGATCGTGATGGTGGTTGAGGGGACTGAAAGCCAGGTGGTGATCCATGTGGATGACAATGGTCCCGGCATTCCCGAGCACGAGCGCGAGCGTGTGTTTAAACCCTTCGCCCGGCTGGACAAGAGTCGCCATCGTGCCAGTGGTGGCTATGGTCTTGGCTTGTCCATTGTGAAACGGATTGTGGATTGGCATGGTGGAGATATCCGCGTGGATGAAAGCCCCATGGGCGGCGCCCGATTTACCGTCATTCTGCCGCGCCACCAACAGGGCCAGCATGTGCTGGGGCGGGTTAATTAAGCTGCAAGCTTTCTTCGAAGTCGCTGTAGGAACGGAGTGTAGCGGAGTAGCGCAGGTAGTTCCGTGCGGCCCGAAGGGTGAGCGAAGCGAATAAACTGCTTGAGGTGCGAACCGCGCTTGTGCGGATATCGACCGAAGGGCGATCAGGGTTTTCAAAGCGCAACAGATGTCGACAACCCGGCAGCATCGTAGGGTGGGTTTAGAGGCTCTTAAATCGCCGATAAGGTCCATCGGGTTGTCCGTTATCGTTCAATCTGCCATCGCGCCATCATGTAAAATACGGTTCCTGGCGCCTCCAGTAGCGTCTGACTGATCCAGCCTCCAATTCTGATAACAGGGTTAGCCGAGCCATGTCATACATCCTTTCCATCGACCAGGGCACCACCAGCTCCCGCGCCATTGTTTTTGATGCCAGTGGGCGGGCCTGTGGGCAGGCACAGAAAGAGTTCCGCCAGCATTTTCCTCAGGATGGCTGGGTGGAGCACGATGCCCTGGAAATCTGGAAGGATACCCTGGCGCTCTGCCAGCAGGCCCTGAGAAATGCCCGTGTGGAAGCTCAGCAGCTGGCGGCTGTTGGTATTACCAACCAGCGTGAAACGACGGTGCTGTGGGATCGCCAGACCGGTGATCCGCTGGCGAGAGCGATTGTCTGGCAAGACCGGCGCACGGCAGAGTACTGCCAGCGCCTGCGTGATGCCGGCCATGAAGACAGTGTTCGCAGCAAGACCGGACTGTTGCTGGATCCGTACTTTTCGGCCACCAAGCTGGCCTGGTTGCTGGATAATGTGCCCGGCGCCCGCCAGCGTGCCGAAGCCGGTGAGCTGGCGTTCGGCACCATCGATTGCTGGCTGCTCTGGCAACTCACCCGTGGCAAGGTCCACGCCACCGATGCCACCAATGCCTCGCGCACCCTGTTGTTCAATATCCACGAACAGGCCTGGGACCCGGCCTTGCTGGAGTTGTTCGCTATTCCTGCCGCCGTACTGCCGGAGGTGCGTGACAGTGCCGGTGAGTTCGGTTCCACGTGCCCTGAACTGCTGGGCGCCGCGGTGCCGGTGGCCGGCATTGCCGGGGACCAGCAGGCGGCACTGGTGGGGCAGGCCTGTTTTCAGCCAGGCATGGTGAAAAGTACCTATGGCACCGGCTGTTTCATGGTGATGAATACCGGCGAGGCGGTGGTGTCCCATAACCGTCTGCTTACCACCGTGGGCTACCGGCTCAATGGCAAAACCACCTATGCGCTGGAAGGCTCCATCTTTGTAGCGGGGGCCGCCATCCAGTGGTTGCGCGATGGCCTCAATCTGATTCGTGATGCCAGTGAAACCGAGGCACTGGCCCGCCGCGCCGGTTCTGCCGGTGGCGTCTATCTGGTACCGGCCTTTACCGGTCTCGGTGCTCCCTGGTGGGATCCCCACGCCCGCGGTGCCCTGCTGGGGCTGACCCGTGACACCGGCATTGCCGAAGTGGTAACGGCGGGGCTGGAGGCGGTGTGCTACCAGTCCCGGGACCTGCTGGATGCCATGGCGGCGGATTGCGGTACCCGGCCCACCACCTTGCGGGTGGATGGCGGCATGGTGGTCAATAACTGGCTCAGCCAGACCCTGGCTGACGTGTTGGGAGTGTGCGTGGACCGTCCCATGGTCACCGAAACCACCGCCCTGGGCGCGGCCTACCTGGCAGGGCTGGGCGTGGGTCTGTACGACTCACTGGACGCCGTGGCCGAGCAATGGCGCTGCGAGCGGGAATTCTCACCGCTGCTGGAAGATGAGGAGCGCCAACGCCGCTATCAGGGATGGCGTGAAGCAGTGGCCCGGGTCTGTCAGAGCCCGGTCGGTGAATAGGCTGCAAGGGTAATGCCCGAAAAATCAGGGACTTCTGTGCCACTTTTTTCATTGGCACGGTGATGGACGGTCCGGTTTCAGGGATGAAAACTGTGACGCGGTAGACATTTAGGGTTAGAGTTCACACAACAATAATACTAAATGACTACCATTGGGTGCGGCTGCTGGTGGGAATGGCTGCACCGGATCGGGAATCCGGCATGGATCAATCATTAACGCTCAATCCTGCAGCCCTGCAGTCCCAGAGACTGCGCCGGGTGCTGTTTGCCATCCTGGCCGGGGGAAGCGCCCACACCCTGCTATGCTGGATTGCCCTGCAGCTGGATTTCTTCCGCGGCGGTTCCGCCCTTTTTTACGGCATGTTCGCTGCCATTTGGGTGGGGCATCTGGGTTTCGTCCTGTTCATGCTGCTGGGGTTGAATCGCCGGCTTTCCGAACCTTCCATGATCATGCCGCTGATGGTCTGGTCCACCACCGGGATTCTGCTGACTGCCCTGGTGGTGGACCAGGTGCGCCTGTGCGTGATGATGATTTTCTTTGCCATTGTCCAGATGGGAGTGCTGCAGGCGTCATTCCGACAGTTCGCCTGGCTGGCCGGTTATTGCGTATTCGGTTATGCGGTCATTCTTGGTGTGGTTTCCGGCTACTGGCCGGAGGTGGTGGACCTGCGGGGCGAATGGATACAGTGGGGGCTGTTCTCGGTCATGGTGCTGGCGATGATTCTGCTGGCCTCGGAAATTTCCACCATCCGCTCCCAGTTGAGTCGCCGCAACCTGCAGCTGGCGGACATTGTTGAGCGTATCCACGATATGGCCGTGAAAGACGAGATGACCGGCTTCTATCGGCGCCGCCATGCCATGGAGTTACTGGCCAAGGCCTGTGGCCAGTCGGCACGTGGCGCCTACCAGCTGGCCGTGGTGTATCTGGATCTGGATCATTTCAAGCGTATCAATGACGACTATGGACACCGTATTGGGGACCGGGTGCTGGAGCGCTTTGCCGAGGTGGCTCGCCGTCACCTGAGCGGGCAGGATTTTGCCGCCCGGCTGGGGGGAGAGGAGTTCATGCTGGTGTTGCCGGTCAGTGATCCGGATGAGGCCAGTAACCTGGCCGAAGGGATCCTGCTGGGTATGCGCAGCCAGCGCTTCGAGGAGGCACCGGGACTCGCCGTCACGGTCTCCGCGGGGTTGGCCATGTACCGGCGTGAAGAAACCCCGGAGCAGGTGATCCTGCGTGCGGATCGGGCGCTCTATCAGGCCAAGGAGTCCGGCCGCGACAAACTGGTGGTGGAGCAGAGCGAATGAATCAGGATCTGCGACAGGCGGAAAAGCTGACCCTCAGCGAGAAGCGTTTGCTCAAGCGGCATAGCCGTTCGGCCATTGCCATCATGGCCATGCATACTTTGTTATGCGTGGTGTATTTCCAGTTCGGCTATTTTGACGTGGCGCTGGAACAGGGGCTGGTGATGTTGTTCGTGGTCTGGGCCTCCCTGGTGGCCTACCAGCTGCTGCTTGCCACCGGCTGGACCCTGCGTCTGAGTGAACCGAGTCTGTCCTTGCCGCTGGTACTGCACTTCATGGTGGTATTCATGGTCTCCGGTTACTACGTGGACGAGTTCCGGCTCAGTGTGGTCACCCTGTTTTTTGCCGGCCTGTTGCTGGTCTCGTTCCGGCTTTCCGGCAAGGTAATGATCGGCGTGGCGGTGCTTGCCAGTGCGGCCTATGCGGTGATGCTGTGGTTGGCCATGAACGACCGCTGGGTGCAATTGAGTCTGTCCGTGGAAGCCTTGCAGTGGCTGGTGTTTTCCATGATCTCGGTGAGCTTTGCCATTACCGGCGGGGGCATCAACCGTTTGCGTGACGCCTTGGCCGACAAGAACCATCAACTGGCCCGGGCGGTGGAGCAGGTCCGTGAGATGGCCATACGGGATGATCTGACCGGCCTGTTCAATCGTCGCCACCTGCTTGAGATCCTGGAGCGTCAGCGGGCGCTGTTTGCCCGCAAGGGGCTGCCCTTTGCCATCTGCTATGTGGACCTGGACCATTTTAAACAGATCAACGACCGTCACGGTCATGACTGGGGAGACCGGGTGTTACGCCGGTTTTCCGCGCTGGCCCTGGCGGGCATGCGTGATGGTGACTATTTCGGTCGTCTCGGTGGGGAAGAGTTTCTGCTGATTCTGCCCCAGAGTGACGAGAGCGGTGCGCTGCGGGTGGCGGAGCGTTTGCGCGAGCGCTGGCGCGAAGAAAGCTTTATGCAGGAAGGCGGGCCCGGCGCCGTCAGCCTGTCGGTCGGTGTGGCCGCCTGCCAGGAAAACGAAACCATTGACGAGCTGATCAACCGTGCGGACCGTGGCTTGTACAAGGCCAAGTCCGGGGGGCGCAATCAGAGCCGGGTGGCGTGAGAGGCCAGTGAATAGTTAATAATGAATAATTAATCGTTGCGCGGAAAAAAATTGATGGTTTTGAACGGCAAGAGGCCGCGCCCATGGTTTGGGCGCGGCCTCTTGGTGTTTGCAGACCAGAGTCAGTTTGATCGCGAGTTATTAACTATTAATTGAAAAAGCGACAAGGTGCTTGGTCGCCAGTCGCACGCGTAATACATCGCCTTCCACCACATTGGTGTGGCTGTCGGTCTGGCAGAGCAGGGTTTCGTCGGCGCCGACGCGCAGGTGATAGAGGATGGTGGCGCCGGTGAACTGGCGGCGGGTCACGGGCAAGGCCAGGTGCGCGCTTTCGTCGGCGATCACGTCTTCCGGGCGTAATAAAACATCCACCTGGCTGCCCGGTATCAGTGCAGCATTGCTGCGCCCGGTGAGCTCCCCCAGGCTGGTCCTGACGGTGTTTTCATCGAGCACCTCCCCGCGCAGAAAAGAGCCGTAGCCGGCGAATTCCGCCACGAAACGGTTGGTCGGGGCGTGGTAGATATTGTACGGGCTGTCCCATTGTTCCAGCCGGCCCTGATGCATTACGCCGACCCGGTCGGCCAGGGCGAAGGCTTCTTCCTGATCGTGGGTGACCAGCAGGGTGGTGACATTTTCCTGGCGGAGAATATCGCCCAGTTCACGGGCCAGGGCCCGGCGCAGGTCCAGATCCAGGCTGGCAAAAGGTTCGTCCAGCAGAAGCAGGGCCGGGCGGGGGGCCAGTGCCCGTGCCAGCGCCACCCGCTGTTGCTGGCCACCGGACAGCTCATGGGGGTAACGGTCTTCCATGCCGGCCAGCCGGACCCGGTCCAGGCACTCGCTGACTCGCTGGCGTTGTTGCGCGCGAGGCTGTTTGCGCAGGCCGAACGCCACATTGTCGGCCACGGTCAGGTGGGGAAAAAGGGCATGTTCCTGGAACACCATGCCCAGGCCCCGTTGTTCCGGAGGCAGTTGACGGCTGCGGCTGGAGACCTGCCGGCCCTGGATGTGGATACTGCCACCAGAGACCGGTTCCAGCCCGGCAATGGCGCGCAGGGTGGTGGTTTTGCCACAGCCGCTGGGCCCGAGCAGGCAGGCAATTTCGCCGGTGGCCAGCTCCAGGCTCAGATCCTTTACCACGGCTTGCTGGTGGTAACCGCAGGCCAGGTTTTCAAGGGTAAGCAGCGGCGGGTTCATTGCGTTTGCGCCTTCTGGAGATGTTGGAGGCTGGCTCGGGGCGAAAGCCGGAAAATATTCGCCCTGCGAGCAAGACTCCAACGGTTTACGGGTTTGTATCAGTGCTGGCCTGTGAGCAGGAACTCCAGCAGCGCCTTCTGGGCATGCAGACGGTTTTCCGCTTCATCCCAAACCACCGAGCGCGGGTCGTCCATCATCTCGTGGCTGACTTCCTCGCCGCGGTGGGCAGGCAGGCAGTGCATGAAGAGGGCGTCCGGGTCGGCCCGATCCATCAACTCGGGGGTCACCTGGTAGCCTTCAAAGGCATTGAGGCGGGCTTGCTGCTCGTCTTCCTGCCCCATGGAGGCCCACACGTCGGTAACGACCAGATGCGCCCCTTTCACGGCTTCGTTCACGTCGGCTTCCAGACGCACCCGCTCGGGATAACGGTTGAGCAGTTCGCTGTCCGGTTCAAAGCTGTTGGGGCTGCTGATCACCAGCTCGAAGTCGAACTGGTTGGCGGCATTGATATAGCTGGCACACATGTTATTGCCGTCGCCCACCCAGACCACCTTTTTGCCCTGGATGCTGCCACGATGCTCCACAAAGGTCTGCATGTCGGCCAGCAATTGGCAGGGGTGGAAATCGTCGGTGAGCGCATTGATCACCGGCACCGCCGAATGCTGGGCGAAGGTTTCCACGGTGGCGTGGTCGAAGGTGCGGATCATCACCGCATCCACCATGCGTGACAGCACGCGGGCGGAATCTTCAATGGGCTCGCCGCGCCCCAGCTGGGTGTCCCGGGGCGACAGAAAGATGCTGGCCCCGCCGAAGTGGGTCATCGCCACTTCAAAGGATACCCGGGTACGGGTGGAAGATTTCTCGAAGATCATGCCCAGGGTCTTGCCCAGCAGGGGCGTATGGCTCTGGCCATTACGCAGCATGGTTTTCAGTTCAATGGCGCGCTGGATCAGGTAGCCCAGCTCGTCCCGGCTCAGATCGGTGAGCGTCAGGAAGTGGCGGGTCATGCGACCTCCTGTTCGTTGGCGAAGTCATGAATGACCTGGGAGAGAGTCTCCACCAGGTGCTGCATCTCGGTCTGGCTGATCACCAGTGGCGGAAGCAGGCGTACCACGGAGCCTGCGGTGACATTGATCAGCAGGCCGGCTTCCCGGGCCCGGTTGACCAGCTCGGCGCAGGGGCGATCCAGCTGGATACCCAGCATCAGGCCGCGTTGACGGATTTCCTTGATCATGGGCAGATCGGCAAAGGCGTCAGTAAAGGCGTGCTTCAGCCAGGCCCCTTTCTCCGCGACCCCTGCCACCACGTCATCGGTGAGGGTGTTGACCACGGTCAGCGCGGTGGCGCAGCCCAGCGGATTGCCGCCGTAGGTACTGCCGTGGTTGCCGGGGCCGAACACCCCGTCGGCCTTGCCGGCCACCAGGCAGGCGCCGATGGGGAAGCCGTTGCCCAGGCCCTTGGCGGTGGTCAGCACGTCAGGCGTCACCTTGTCGCCCACGCAGGCGAAGTAATCGCCGGTCCGGCCATTGCCGGACTGGATTTCGTCCAGCATCAGCAGCCAGTCATGCTGGTCACAGAGGGTACGCAGGCCGGGCAGATAGTCACTGGCGGGGACATTGATACCGCCTTCGCCCTGTACCGGTTCCACCAGGACAGCGACCACATTGGCGTTGTCGCCCAGGGCGCGGACCGCGTCCAGATCGTTAAACGGCACCCGGACAAACCCCTCCAGCAGCGGGGCAAAGCCTTCCTGTACCTTGGCATTGGCGGTGGCGGACAGGGTAGCCATGGTGCGGCCATGGAAGCTGCCCTCCATGACCACCACAGTGGGGCGGCTGACGCCCTTGCGCTGACCAAAGAGCCGGGCAATCTTGATGGCCGCTTCATTCGCTTCGGCGCCGGAGTTGGAAAAGAACACGCTCTGCATGCCGCTCACTTCGCACAGGCGCTGGGCCAGGGTTTCCTGGGACGGAATACGGTACAGGTTGGAGGTGTGCATAAGCTGCCCGGCCTGATCGGCCAGGGTGCGGGTTACCGCCGGATGGCAGTGGCCCAGGTTGCAGACCCCGATACCGGAGATGGCATCCATGTACTTGTGGCCGGCCTCATCGTAGAGCCATACCCCTTCACCGCGCACAAACGCCAGCGGCTGCCGTGCATAGGTGGGAATCAGATATTGCGACATAACAGGCAATTGATAATCGATAATGGAGAATTGATAACGGGCACCGGACCGTTGATCACAGCACCGTCTGTACGCGTCCCAAATAAAAAACGGCAGCCGAAGGCTGCCGGAACCGTCGATGATAGCGCACAATTCAGTGAATAGTTAACAGTGAATAGTTAACAGCGGTAGGCTGTTGTCCTGTTTTTAGTTATTAACTACTCACTATTAACTGTTAATTGCTTCTATGAATCCTGTCCAGCTAAGTATCTTCGCCAACCGCCTGTCAGGGATCTGTGACGAGATGGGGGCGGTGCTGCGGCTCAGCGCCCTCTCGCCGAACATCAAGGATCGCCTGGATTTCTCCTGCGCCGTTTTCGACAAACAGGGCAGGTTGTGTGCCCAGGCAGCCCATATTCCGGTGCATCTGGGGTCCATGGCCTATGCCATGGCGGATCTGGTCAGTGGCCGGGATTGGCAGCCCGGCGACCTGCTGGTGGTCAATGACCCCTATCTGGGCGGCACCCATCTGCCGGATGTGACCGTGGTCGCGCCGGTGTTTCATGCTGCCTCACTGATTGGCTTTTCCGTTACCCGTGCTCATCACGCCAATATCGGCGCCCACAGTCCCGGATCTATGCCGGTGTCGACCCATCTGGAGGAGGAGGGCATCGTCATTGCTCCCAGCTGGCTGAAACGGGCGGGACAGTGGCAGGTGTCTTTGTGTCGACACCTGGCCGGGCTGGATGAGAGCGGGGGGCTGCCGGTGGAAAACCGGCGGTTTGCCGATTTTGTCGCCCAGGCCAGCGCCTGTGAGGCGGGGGCTCGGCGTCTGGCAGAACTGGCGGAACAGCAGCCCGACCTGGTTGCTGCCTTCGATGCCCTCAACGCCTATGGGGAAAAACGGGCCCGGGCCCGAATCGCAGCGTTACCGGACGGCTGTTACCGGTTCCGGGATTACATGGATGACGATGGCCAGGGGCAGCAGGACATCGTCATTGCCGTCTCCCTGACCATTGCCGGGGAGCAGGCCAGCCTGGATTTCTCCGGCACCGCTGACCAGGTGGCAGGCAACATCAATTGTCCGCTGTCAGTGGCCGCCGCCGCCGCTTATTACTGCTTTCGCTGCCTGATGGACAATGATGTGCCCGCGTGCGATGGCCTGTTTCGGCCCATCAGCCTGTCAGCCCCGCAAGGTTCGTTGCTCAATGCCAATCGTCCGGCGGCAGTGGCGGCCGGCAATGTGGAAACCAGCTCCCGGGTGGTGGATGTGGTGCTGGGGGCGCTGGCCCAGGCGGCCCCCCAGGCGATTCCCGCTGCCAGCCAGGGGACCATGAACAATGTGGCCATGGGCGCCGCCGGAGAGGATGGCTGGGATTACTACGAAACCATGGCCGGGGGCACTGGCGCCCATGCCGGTGGTCCGGGGTTGTCGGCGGTGCACAGCCATATGACCAATACCCTGAATACCCCCATCGAGAGTCTGGAGTCCCACTATCCGCTCAGGGTGCACCGCTATCAGCTGCGCCGGGGCAGTGGCGGTGAAGGGCAGTTTGCAGGCGGTGATGGTCTGGTGCGTGAGCTGGAATTCCTGGGCGATGCCCAGGTGACCTTGCTGACTGAGCGCCGCCGTCACGCACCCTGGGGACTGGCAGGGGGACAGGATGGGGCGGTGGGGGAAAACCGTCATAACGGGGAGTTATTGCCGCCGAAAACCAGCTTTTCCGCTCGCGCCGGTGATCGTTTGGTAGTGGCTTCACCCGGTGGGGGTGGGTATTGCGATACGGAATGTAAATGAGAATGATAGTGAATTGATATCGATTCCTTTTCGCTGTATCTTCTCTGCGCTTACGATTTTTACATTTTTGTCATTTGCGTCGGGAAGGAACAAACATGCTTTTACAGCGTCGCTTGCTTTGCTGTGCCATCGCGTCTGCCGTGGCCGCCGGGGCTGCTCCGGCTTTTGCCGATCAGGCCAATGAGCTGAAACCGGTACAGATCCTCGGGGATCGTCAGAACACCTTTAGCGTTAGTGGCTCTGCCCACGTGCTCTCCAACGAAGACCTGGAAGAAAAAGAAAACACCGATGTGCATCGCATGCTGCGCGATGTGCCCGGCGTTTACTTCCAGGAAGAGGAGGGTTATGGCCTGCGCCCGAATATTGGTATCCGTGGTTCCGGTCGTGATCGTTCCAGCAAGGTTTCCCTGATGGAAGACGGGGTGCTGATCGCCCCTGCTCCTTATGCTGCCCCGGCTGCCTATTACTTCCCCAGCGCCGGTCGCTTCTACGGTATTGAAGTACTGAAAGGCCCGGATACCCTTCGCTATGGGCCCTTCACCGTGGGCGGTGCCATTAACTTCCTGTCCACCCCGATTCCTGCCCGTGCCTCCGGCATGGTCAATGTGGAAGGCGGTGAAGACGGTGCCCAGCGGGCCCATGCCTACTATGGCGCCACTGAAGGCCAGTTCGGCTTCATGCTGGAAGCCCATCAGCAGCGCACCATGGGTTTCAAGGATATTGACCGTTCCAACCGCGACAGCGGCTTCGACAAGCGGGACTATGTCGCCAAGCTGCGCTGGCAGGCCCCGGAAACGGCAGATATTCAGCAGGCGTTTGAGCTGAAACTGGAGCATTCCAGTGAAGTGTCCGACGAAACCTATCTGGGTCTGACCGACCGGGATTTTGAGCGTGATGCCAACCGTCGTTACGGCATGAGCGACATCGATCAGATGGACAACGACCGGGATGCGGTTTCACTGCGTCATACTCTGGTATTTGACGAGAATACCCAGTTGAACTCCGTGGTGTACCGCAACGAGTTCAACCGTAACTGGTACAAGCTGGCCAGCGTCGAAGGGCAAGGCATTGGTGGCTTTGTGGCCGACGCCAACGCCAATGGAGGTGCGAAGCAAGCGATCTTGCGCGGTGCCGATGCGGATGATCTGGTATTCAAGAACAATAATCGTGAATACGTCTCCGAAGGCGTGCAGACTGAATTGAACCACCGTTTCCAGACCGGTTCCGTGGACAACGACCTGATTGTCGGTGCCCGTTACCATCAGGATGAGGTGGATCGCTATCAGCCCACCGACACCTTTGACCAGCGCAATGGCAGCCTGGTGTACCAGACGTCCACTCTGCCCACCGGCGGTGATAACCGTCTGGAAAACGCCGATGCCATGTCCGCCTGGATCATCGATCATGCCTACATCGGTGATTTTATTGTCACCGGCTCCCTGCGTTATGAGAACGTGGAAAGCAAGAGCAAGCGCTGGGGTGATCCGGCTCGCAACACCGTCAGTGCCCGTACTGAAAACCGTAACGAAGAACTGATGGCCGGCCTGGGCGCCACTTGGCTGCTTAACGACAACTGGTCTGTTCTGGCCGGTGTGCATCAGGGCTTTGCTCCGGCGGGTGCTTCTTCCAAGAAAGGCACCGATGCTGAAAAGAGCGTTAACTACGAAACCGGTTTCCGCTACTGGAACGAGAACTTCAGTGCGGATGTGATCGCCTTCTACAGCGATTATGAAAACACCATCCAGAACTGCTCCATCGCTAATCCATGCCCGAATGGCAACGATTCCGGCACGCAAAGCTTTGGTGAGTCCGAGGTTCGTGGTCTGGAAGTAGGTCTGAATAGCGTGGTCTGGGAAGGTGACAGCGGTCTGCAAGCTCCGGTTCGTCTGACCTATACCTATACCGACGGCGAAATCACCAAGGATGCGGATGATCTGTCTGTGCTGGATGGCGATGTACTGCCTTACCTGCCGGAGCATCTGGCCAGCCTGACCTTCGGCCTGGAAAAGCCGGCGGCCTGGTCTGCGCTGATGTCTGTCAGCCACACTGAGGGTATGTGCATCGACAATAGCTGCGACCGTCCTGGCGAAGTGACCACCTTCAAACGCACCAGCGATTACGTGATTGCGGATGTGGTGGCTACTTACCACGTGAACAGCGATATGGAAGTGTATGCCAAGGTGGATAACGTGTTTGACGATCAGGAAATCGTCTCCCGTGACCCCGCCGGCGCCCGTCCGAACAAGCCGCGTACCGGCTACCTGGGCATGAAAGTGCGCTTCTGAGCAATGTGCCTGTAGCAAGGAAAAGGGGGCTTCGGCCCCTTTTCTGTTGGTGGCGCCCCTTGAAGGGGGAATGCCACGGCCCCATCTGGGAGGGGCAGGGCCAACAGTGGTAGAATGGTGGCCAACCACAGCTAATACACCCCAAACCGCCAGGTAGTCAGTATGGATGTTATCCAGGTCATCAAAGACCAGATCGAAAAGAACCCGGTGATCCTCTACATGAAGGGCACCCCGCAGTTTCCCCAGTGCGGTTTTTCCGCCCAGGTGGTGGAAGCCATGACCGCTGTCGGCAAGCCGTTTGCCTATGTGAACATCCTGGAGGCGCCGGAAATTCGCCAGAGCCTGAAGGAATATGCCAACTGGCCGACCTACCCGCAGCTGTGGGTGGGCGGTGAGCTGGTCGGCGGCTGCGACATCATCATGGACATGTACCGTTCCGGTCAGCTCAAGGAGCTGGTGGACGGCGCCGCCGTGGATGCCGACGACAACGCCTGATACCGTCGTCGCGTCTGACAAAACCCGGCCTCGCGCCGGGTTTTTTTGTGTCCGGCGTTGGGGCGGGCCTGACACTTTCGCTCAGCCAGTGGGATGATCCCGGTGTTGGCTCCGCTGCCGTAGCGCCTACAATCGAAGCGGATTATTCGCCGTCGCGAGGAAACCCGGTGAAAAAACGCAAACCCACAGGTGGATGGCGTCGCTGGCATCGCTGGCTGGGCCTGCTGGTGGCCATGCCGGTGCTGGTGTTGTCGGTCACCGGGATTCTGCTCAATCATGTGGAGTCACTGGATTGGGCCAGTGAGCCGCTGCCGCCCACCCTGGCACGTAGCTACGGTGTGCCGATACCGGAGCAGATCAATGGTAGCCCGGTGGACGGGCACTGGTACGCCCAGGCCGGAGAGCGACTCTTTGTGGATGGCCGTGCTGTGGCGGCCTGTTCGTCGCCGTTTCAGGGGGCGGTGGCGGTGCAGGGGCTTATTGTGGCCGGCTGTGGCGGTGAGTTGCTGTTGTTGCAGGGAGAGCAACTGGTGGAGCGGCTACGGCCTGCCCAGGGAGTGCCAGCCTTTACCCGTCTGGGAGTGGCGGCAGGGGCACTGATCCTGGAGACAGATAATCGCTTACTGCAGTTTGATCCGGACAGGCTCGGCAGCGCGGGGGCGCCCTCGGGGGACTGGCAGCCTGCTCCTTTGACTCCGGTACCATCGACAATATTGTCCGATTTGCAGGCGGCCAGTGTGCCGGCGGCATTGAACTGGCAGCGATTGTTGCAGGATCTCCATGCCGGGCGTCTTTTCGGGCGGGTCGGGCAGTGGCTGATGGATCTGGCGGCCCTGGTGTTGGTGGTGCTGGCGCTCACGGGAGCGCTTGTCTGGGCCCGTAGCCGGCGATAATTTGAACGGCTGAGGCCGAATTCACGGACATTGGCCGGCCTGCCTATTGAAAGCATGGCCATAATCCCCATGATAGTGCCATGCAGCGCGACGGTAGCCGTTGTACTATCGCTGCTCGGATTCAATGTTGGTTCCGGCACCCTGAGGTGCCGGAGAGTCAATCTAGTCATAATGGAGAGAAGCAATGGGCGTTCTGGTAGGTAAACCTGCACCTGATTTTACGGTTCCCGCAGTACTGGGCGATGGTAGCATCGTTGACGAATTCACCCTGTCCGAAGCCATCAAGGGCAAGTATGGTCTGGTGTTCTTCTACCCGCTGGACTTCACCTTTGTCTGCCCCTCCGAGCTGATCGCTCTGGATCACCGCATGGACGCGTTCAAAGAGCGCAACGTGGAAGTAATCGGTGTGTCCATCGACAGCCACTTCACCCACAACGCCTGGCGTAACACCCCGGTGAACGAAGGCGGTATCGGTCCGGTGAAATACACCCTGGCCGCTGACATGAACCACGGCATTGCCCAGTCCTACGACGTGGAATCCGAAGGTGGCATGGCATTCCGTGGCGTGTTCCTGATCGACCAGAACGGCGTGGTACGCAGCCAGATCGTTAACGATCTGCCGCTGGGTCGTAACATGGACGAGCTGATTCGTCTGGTTGACGCGCTGCAGTTCCACGAAGAGCACGGCGAAGTGTGCCCGGCGGGCTGGCAGAAAGGCGATTCCGGCATGAACGCCTCCCCGGACGGCGTGGCCGAGTACCTGTCTGGTAATGCAGACAAGCTGTAATAAAAAAGCAGCACAAAAAAGGGCGGCCCAATGGCCGCCCTTTTTTTGGCTGCAAACTTCTGCGGTATTCAAATGTAGGGTGCAGTTCGCCTTAGGCTCAGTGCACCCTACGCAATCAGAGGCGGTGTTCCGGGATTCAGAGGTGAGGTCCAGTCTTGTCTCGGTGTCCTCAGTGCCCTCTGTTAAAAACCGCAGTTCAATCCAGCTGCTTCGCCAGCGTCGGCGGCATATCCTTCGGCGGCGGGGGTGGCCAGCCGCCCAGGTCCTTGAAACGATTGACCATGGAGCAGAACAGCTCCGCGGTTCGCGTGGCATCGTAGAGCGCCGAGTGGGCCTCGCGCTGACTGAAGCGGATGCCGGCGGCTTCGCAGGCCTTGGCCAGTACGGTCTGGCCATATACCAGTCCGGCCAGGGCGGCGGTATCGAAGCTGGAGAACGGGTGGAAGGGGTTTCGTTTGATATCGGCGCGTTCGGATGCCGAGTTCAGAAAGCCCTGATCAAAAAAGCTGTTATGCCCCACCAGCACCGCGCGGGTGCAGCCATGCTGTTTGATTGCCTTGCGCACCGGTTCGAACACGCCTTTCAGGGCCGTTTCCTCGGGCACGGCACCCCGCAACGGGTTGTCCGGGTCGATGCCGGTGAAATCCAGTGCCGCCTGTTCGATATTGGCCCCCGGGAAAGGGTCCACATGAAACTGGATGCGAGTGGAGGGGCGCAGATAGCCCTGGGCATCCATATCAATCAGGACGGCGGCAATTTCCAGCAGCGCGTCGGTCTGGGCATTGAAGCCCCCGGTTTCCACATCAATCACTACCGGCAAAAAGCCCCGAAACCGCAGCGCCAGGCTGGGGTGCTGATCATTCATGATCACTCCATCAGACACACGAATCCCGTCTTGCCGTCAGTGACGGCTGCGAGAGGAGGCTATGCTACCGGAAAGCCTGCAGGGGCAACAGGCGAGAAAGTGGATCGGAGATGACGCCAGCCGGGCAGGGCGGGTACAATACGCGGCCTCGATTCACCGGGGGGCGCCTGATAGCGGGGCCTCTCACATGCGGAGTCTTTCAATGTCCAAGATCAACAAGGTGGTACTGGCCTATTCCGGTGGCCTGGATACCTCGGTTATCGTCAAATGGCTGCAGGATACCTATGACTGCGAGGTGGTGACCTTTACCGCCGATATCGGTCAGGGCGAAGAAGTGGAGCCGGCCCGCGCCAAGGCAAAAGCCATGGGCGTGAAGGAAATCTACATTGAAGACCTGCGCGAAGAATTCGTGCGCGACTACGTATTCCCCATGTTCCGCGCCAACACCATTTACGAGGGTGAGTACCTGCTGGGTACCTCCATCGCTCGCCCGCTGATTGCCAAGCGGCTGGTGGAAATTGCCGAAGAAACCGGTGCGGATGCCATTTCCCATGGCGCCACTGGCAAGGGCAATGATCAGGTGCGTTTCGAGCTGGGCGCCTATGCCCTGGCCCCGGGCATCCAGGTGATTGCGCCCTGGCGGGAGTGGGATCTGAACTCCCGCGAGAAGCTGATGGCGTACTGTGAAGAGCGCAATATCCCGGTGGATTTTTCCAGCAAGAAAAAGAAATCCCCATACTCCATGGACGCCAACCTGCTGCACATCTCCTATGAAGGCGGCAACCTGGAAGATCCCTGGTGGGAAGCGGAAGAAGACATGTGGCGCTGGAGCGTGAGCCCGGAAGCGGCGCCGGACCAGCCTACCTACATCACTCTGACCTACGAGAAGGGTGACATCGTTGCCATCGACGGCGAGCGTCTGAGCCCTGCCGAGGTGCTCGCCAAGCTCAACAAACTGGGCGGTGACAACGGCATCGGTCGTCTCGACATCGTCGAGAACCGCTATGTGGGCATGAAGTCCCGTGGCTGTTACGAAACCCCGGGCGGCACCATCATGATGCCAGCTCACCGTGCCATCGAGTCCCTGACTCTGGATCGCGAGTCCGCGCACCTGAAGGACTCCGTGATGCCCAAGTATGCGGAGCTGCTCTACAACGGTTACTGGTGGAGCCCGGAGCGTCTGGCCCTTCAGAAGCTCATCGACGCCACCCAGGAACACGTGAATGGCGAAGTGCGCATGAAACTGTACAAGGGCAATGCCACCGTGGTGGGGCGTCGTTCAGACAATGACAGCCTGTTCGACGCGTCTATTGCCACGTTCGAAGACGATGCTGGCGCGTACGACCAGAAGGACGCGGAAGGCTTCATCAAGCTGAATGCCCTGCGCTTGCGTATCGCCGCCAAGAACGGCCGCAAGTTGCGTTAAGGCTTCCGGGCGTTTCCCGTCCCGAAGCTGACCCCCAAAAAACCGCCACAGCCGGCAGGCTGCGGCGGTTTTTTTGTGCCCGTTGCAGGGGATTGGCGGTTACATAACGACAAGGAAAAGGCATTTAATTTGCACGGTAGTCTCAATTAGCCTGAGAGCAGCAACATTCTTACAACAACAGGCTGATCGAGGAGCTTGCCATGACTATCGGGCAATACCGTTTTTCCTTTAAGGATCTGGGGATTCTGACCTTGCTGACCGCGTCATTACTGGTCGGCTGTGGCGGCGGGGGCAGTGATTCCGCCGCGCCTGCCACGGCGACCGACGAAGCCCAGCGGGACGCGCCCCCGCAGCAAGACGCTCCCGATGACATCGCCGAGGAGGTACCGGAAGAGACTGACGACGGCCCACGTTCGGTGATCTTCGTGGGCAATAACTGGGAAGGGGTGATTGATGTGATCGATGCCTCCAGCTACCAGCGCCTGGGTCGTATCAGCGGGATTCCGGACCAGAAGGAACGGGAAAAAGCGATTGCCCTGAATCCCCTCGATCTGCTGTTTTTTCAGGGTATTCGGGTATTGATCGGTGAGGGCAACCACCAGTATGTGGACGACATGTACAGCTCCCCGGATGGGCGCCTGCTGATCGTGTCCCGGCCCAGCTACGCGGATGTGGTGGCCATCGACGTGGTCAGTGGGGAGATCGCCTGGCGCTTTGAGGTGGACGGTTACCGGTCTGACCATATGGCCCTGTCACCGGATGGCACCCAGGTGGCGGTATCCGCCTCCACCGGCAACGTGGTGCACATTCTGGATGTGGAAACCGGTGAGGAGCAGGGTCGTTTCCCGTCCGGGGATTCTCCCCACGAAAACATCTATTCCGAGGATGGCGAGCGTATTTACCATGCCAGCATCGGTACCGTGTACACGCCGCTGGACAATGAGCTGGTGGGTGATCTGACCGACGGGCTGCTGGGGCAGAACCTGCTGGATGCCACCAAGGGCGAGCGGGTGTTCCAGGTGGTGGATGCCAATAGTCTGGAAATCATCAAGCAGCTGGATCTGGAAAAAGACCTGGCAGAGGCCGGTTATGGCAATCTCAGCACGGCGGTGCGGCCCATGGCACATACTGCCGATGAGCGCTATTTCTACTTCCAGCTGTCCTTCCTGCACGGGTTTATCGAGTACGACATGCAGGAAGAAAAAGTGCTGCGTCTGGCCGAGTTGCCGGATTTGACCAATGGACTGCCACGGGAACTGTACGTGAATGATTCCGCCCACCATGGCATCGCCATGAGCGCAGATGATTCGACGTTGTGTGTGGCGGGGACCATGAGTGATTACGTGGCCCTGGTAAATCGCGAGGATTTCTCCCACCAACTGAAAACCGGCATTGGCGAGAAACCCTACTGGGTGACCACCAGCGCCGATGGCAATCACTGCTATGTGTCCTGGAGCGGCACCGACCAGATGTCCGTGTTCAACTATCAGACCGGCCAGGAAGTGGCTCGAGTGGACGTGGGGGATCATCCGCAACGCATCCGCGAGGGGAGTGTGCCGGAGGCATGGGTCGAGGCGCAGGGCAGCCTGTTCCTGCCCTGAATCGCGATGCATAGCGCGTTGCCCGTCGGAGCGTCGCTGGCGGCGCGATCACCGCAATGCCCGCCCGTCTACAACGAAGCGGCCGTAGGCGTTCCTCCCGAGGGACGATCCACGCATCAGCGTGGAAATAGCCCGAAGCGCCGATCCAGGATTCGGTTCGGCGCAGATTCGTTCCTCGAGAGGAACTCCTGCAGTGGCTTTGTCGATATCACGGTTCGCGCTGCCAGTAACGTTGTTGCGGCGGGATAACGTCCAGACTGTCTGCCATGAGCGGCGATTACCTGGATGTTTTACAGTGTTCCCCTCCGTAAACCCACTTTTTCATTGTCAATCCTCCCCTCTGCCACCACTATTCGCCCTGTAGATAGCTGGGGCTCCGTGCCCGCTGAATTTTGCTGATATCAGGAGCGAAGCAAGCAATGCGAATCCTGCATACCATGCTGCGCGTGGGCAATCTGGATCGGTCCGTGGCCTTCTATACCGAGGTGCTGGGCATGAAGGAGTTGCGCCGCAAGGAATACCCGGAAGGCCGCTTCACCAATGTCTTTGTGGGCTATCAGCCGGAATCCCGGGGCGCGGTGCTGGAGTTGACCTTTAACTGGGATCAGCACGAGTACGATCTGGGTGATGGCTATGGCCATGTGGCCCTGGCGGTGGACGACGTGTACGCTGCTTGTGAACGTATTCGCCAACGGGGTGGGCGCATTACCCGCGAACCCGGCCCCATGAAACATGGCAGTACCATTCTGGCCTTTGTGGAAGACCCGGATGGTTACAAGATCGAACTGCTGGAAAGGGACTGATGGGCTCTCCAATGGCAACCAAAGTCACCGTCGGCTGGCGGGAGTGGGCAAGCTTGCCCGAACTGGACATCGAAGCCATCAAGGTCAAGGTGGACACCGGAGCGCGGACGTCGGCGCTGCATGCTTTTCAGGTGGAAAGCTTTATGCGCGATGGACAGGAATGGGTTCGTTTTTCTATCCATCCGATTCAGGGGCAGGACCAGGTCAGCCATTGTGAAGCGCCGGTACTGGACCGTCGGGTGGTGACTGACTCCGGTGGTCACAAGGAAGAGCGCCCGGTGATCTGCACCGAAATTGAACTGGGTGGCCGCCGCTGGCCCATCGAGATCACTCTGACCGACCGTGAAAACATGATATTCCGTATGCTGCTGGGACGCACCGCCATGGGCGAGATCATTGTCGATCCCACGGCATCTTTTTTATTAGGTGGAAACAAAGAGCAACCATGAAAATTGCCATTCTTTCGAGAAACAAGCGACTGTACTCCACGCGCCGACTGGTGGAAGCGGGCGAGGCTGCCGGTCATGAAATGCATGTGATCGATACCCTGCGTTGCTATATGAGCATGGTGGCACACAAGCCGGAGATTCATTTCAAGGGCGAAGTCCTGGAAGGCTTTGATGCGGTGATCCCGCGGATCGGTGCCTCCATCACCCAGTACGGTACGGCAGTATTGCGCCAGTTCGAAATGATGGGCGTCTTCCCGGTCAATGAATCCGTGGCCATTTCCCGGTCCCGGGACAAGCTGCGTTCCCTGCAGCTGCTGTCTCGCAAGGGCGTGGGGCTGCCGATCACCGGTTTTGCCCACTCTCCGGATGACATTCCCGATCTGATCAACATGGTTCGCGGTGCGCCACTGGTGATCAAGATGCTGGAAGGCACCCAGGGTATTGGTGTGGTGCTGGCGGAAACCCGCAAGGCGGCGGAATCGGTGATCGAGGCCTTCATGGGGCTGAATGTGTCGGTGATGGTCCAGGAATACATCAAGGAAGCCGGCGGCGCCGATATTCGCTGTTTCGTGGTGGGCGGCAAGGTGATTGCGGCCATGAAACGTCAGGCCGCGCCCGGCGAGTTCCGTTCCAACCTGCACCGTGGCGGCAGCGCCAGCCTGATCCGCATTACCCCGGAAGAGCGCGCGACCGCCGTGCGGGCCGCTCGTATCATGGGCCTGAATGTGGCCGGGGTGGATATCCTGCGTTCCAACCACGGCCCGGTGGTCATGGAAGTGAACTCCTCGCCGGGCCTGGAAGGCATTGAAACCGCCACCGGCAAAGATGTGGCGGGGATGATCATGAAGTTCATCGAAAAGGATGCGCGCCCCTACCGGACCCAGACCAAGGGGTCAGGCTGAACCGATGCTCCGCGGGAGCCGTGCTTGAGGGTTGCAGCTCGCAGTCTCGGGTCGGCGTCCCGGGGGGAGCCGTTAGCGTGGTTGGGTCTGCAAGGTAGAGAAAAACAGAATGAAAAACAGCAAAGAACCGAAAAACACCCCTTTTGAACTGGATGGCGTGACGGTAGCGCCCGGTACCCGGGCCAAAGTGGAATTGCCGCTGGCGCAGCTTTATACCCAGACGCCCTTGAATGTTCCCATCCATGTGATCAATGGACGCAGACCCGGCCCGGTGCTGATGGTCAGCGCGGCCATTCACGGGGATGAGCTCAATGGCGTGGAAATCATCCGTCGCCTGCTGCGTCACTCTGCCCTGAAAAGCCTTAATGGCACCTTGCTGGCAGTGCCGGTAGTGAACGTGTTTGGTTTCATTCACAAGACCCGCTATCTGCCGGACCGGCGTGATCTGAACCGCTGTTTCCCCGGCTCGGAAACCGGCAGCCTGGGCGCGCGAATGGCCTGGCAATTCAAGAGTCAGGTGCTGGACCGTGCCACCCATGCGGTGGACCTGCACACCGGCGCGATTCACCGGGCCAACCTGCCGCAGATCCGCGCCGACCTGTCCAACGAGGATACCGCTGCCATGGCCAATGCCTTTGGCGTGCCGGTGGTGATCAATTCGGTGCTGGGCGAGGGCACACTGCGTGAAGTGGCCGAAGCCCAGGGTATTCCTGTCATCACCTATGAAGCGGGCGAAGCTCTGCGCTTTGACGAGTCCTGCATCCGCGCTGGCGTTAAAGGTGTGCTCAATGTGATGCATCATCTCGGCATGACCGGTTCCCGCCGCACCAAGGCCCCCGCTGAGCCCTATATCGCCCGTTCTTCCAGCTGGGTCCGTGCCGAGCGTGATGGCGTATTCCTGTCCCTCGTCGCCCTCGGTGCCTGGATCAAGAAAGGGGATCTCATCGGCCGTATCTCCAGCCCCTTTGGTGGCGATGACATCAACATCCACGCTCCCGCCGCCGGCATCCTTGTCGGCCGAAACAACCTGCCTCTGGTCAATGAAGGGGAAGCCCTTTACCACATCGCCCGCTTCGAAGAAGTTGGCGAAGTGGCTCAGTCGCTGGAAGAATTTACCCACGATATTGAAGAGGGGCCGACACTTTCTGGTGAACCACCGATTGTTTGATTGATTTTCGCGGCCTCCGGGTCGCGGAGAGTCGCGGGTTAAATGTCCGGTCTGCAGCAGGTGGTTCAATGTGCCGGAAAGGCTGCGATCTCGGAGTTCGCAGCGCTTTCATTCTTAACCTTTCGGCATTCGCTTCATGGCTCTGAATATCGTATGAATTCGCATATTTGGTTGCCGTTAAGCTGCGTTTAAGACTCGACGTAGATAATGCTGTTTAAACTCCCCTGCGCCGAGCGATTTGATGCGAGATTTTGCCCGCCGATACCCTTTGTTCTGGGTCTATCTGTTTTTTCTGTATTTTTCCGCAGTACCCCAGCTGCTGATCCACATTTCCGGTATGTCCGGGACGGTGGGGTTGCGGCAGGCCATTATCATGAGCCTGCTGTGGCTGGTGCCGGTGCTGGTCTGGCCCCGTGCCGTGCGTGCTTATTCGGCGTTGCTGGGGGTGGTGCTGTGGGCTGCGTCGCTGGTTGGATTCAGTTACTGGCTGGTGTTCGGACAGGACTTTTCCCAGAGCGTGATCTTCATCATCTTTGAGTCCAACGCGGCGGAATCCCTGGAATTCGTGTCTTCCTACCTGAAGCCATGGCATGTGCTGGCGGTGCTGGGTTTCTCGGCAGTGCCGGTGTGGATGTGGCGACAGATTACGGTACCGGTGCTGACGGTGCGGTATCGCTCACGTCTTGCAGTAGCGTTGGTGCTGGTGGTGGGTTGGCCGTTCTGGGGCTCCTTGCTGGTCAAGCAGGAAGGGCTGGATAAAAGTCGCTATCACCAGGTGATTCGGATGGAGCCGGCGGCGCCGTGGAATCTGGTGTTTGGCTACATGAAGTACCAGGATCAGCTGGCGGCCATGGAGTCCATTCTCGACAAGAACCGGCAGGTGCCGCCGCTTGAGCAGCTCACCGAGCAACAGTCGGATGCCGAGAAAACCCTGGTGCTGGTGCTGGGCGAATCCACTAACCGCCAACGCATGAGTCTGTACGGCTATGACCGCGAGACCACGCCGCGGCTGGATGCCATGCAGGATGAACTTGTGGTGTTTGATGATGTGGTGACAGCGCGCCCTTATACCATTGAGGCGCTGCAGCAGGCATTGTCCTTTGCCGATAGCAACAATACCCAGACGTTTTTCGAGAAACCCACGTTGATCAATATGATGAAGCAGGCGGGCTATGAAGTTACCTGGATCACTAACCAGCAGACCCAAACCCGCCGCAACACCATGCTCACCACGCTGTCGCAGATGGCGGATCATCAGGTGTATCTGAACAACAACCGCGCACAGAATGCCAGCCAGTATGATGAAGATGTGCTGGCGCCATTCGGCCAGGCGCTCAGCGGCGAGGCACGCAAGAAAGTCATCATCGTGCATCTACTGGGTACCCACCGCAAATACGATTATCGCTATCCAGCCAGCTTCAGGCATTTTTCTGGCCGCGAGGGTGTGCCGAACTGGGTGGATGAAGGCAATCTGGAAGAATATAACCAGTACGATGATGCGGTGCGCTACAACGATTTTGTGGTGAGCAGTCTGATCAATTCCCTGAAAGGTACTCCGGGTCAAACCTTGTTGATGTACTTCTCTGATCATGGCGAAGAGGTGTTTGATTACCCCGAGCCGTTCTGCGGCCGCAACGAGTATGATCCGTCGCCGGCCATGTACACGGTGCCGTTCATTGCCTGGGCAAACAGTGACTATGCCAAGGCCAACGACTTCCAGGGCTGGAACAAGTTCCGTCATCGTCCCTACAGCACGGCGGATTTCATCTATACCTGGGCGGATGCAGCACAGCTGGATTTTGCCAGCTTCGAACCGCAGCGGAGTCTGATTTCCGATGGTTTCAAGGCGATGCCGCGCCTGATCGGTGATCCGGATAACCCGCAAACCCTGCGTGATTACAGTGCGGTCTTCCCCCGCGGTGATGTATGGAACGAGCTGGCTCAGGAGTCAGTTGGAGCTGGCAGGGAGAAACCCGGCAAGGGTGGCTGAAGCGGACAGGCACTGTTACTCGACATCCGCTCCTTCTAAGACAGCCAGAGTATTTCGGCCAGGCTGTCCACAATCCGGATTCCGCTCCCGGTATAAGGAAGGTATGAAGGCTTCCCTTATAATTTTTTGTGCTTTCCTTATGCTCCAATCCCGGGCCGACCTGCCGCTTATCCTTTGATATACTCCGCCGCTCACGGAACCCTCGTTGATTGAGCATTTGGAGTAATTAGATGGTCGCTTTGGTGAAGCCGCATGGTGCGGATGCATTAACCCCCCTGTACGTCGCCGATGAAGCCGCGCGCGTTGCCTTGCAGCATGAGGCGGAGTCCCTGCCGTCGGTTGTGATCAGCTCAGCTGCTGCCGCCAATGCGGTAATGATGGGTGCTGGCTATTTCACCCCGCTGACTGGCTACATGAACAAGGCGGATATGCTGTCCGTGGCGGACAATATGACCACTGCCAATGGCCTGTTCTGGCCAGTGCCGATCGTCAATGTGCTCAAGGATGTCAGCGCAATCGAAGGCGCCAAGCGCATTGCGCTGCGTGACCCCAATGTAGACGGCCAGCCGGTGATTGCGGTCATGGACGTGGCGGCCATCGAAGAAATCTCTGATGCCGATCTGGAGGCTGTTGCCGAGAAGGTCTTTGCCACCACTGACAAGCAGCACCCTGGTGTGGCCAACTTCCTGGCTGCCGGCAACTTCATCGTGTCTGGCGACATTCAGGTACTCAACTACTCCTACTTTGCTGACGACTTCCCGGATACCTTCCGTACCGCAGTGTCCATCCGTAACGAGTTCGTGGAGCGTGGCTGGAACAATGTGGTTGCCTTCCAGACCCGTAACCCGATGCACCGCGCCCACGAAGAACTGTGCCGCATGGCCCAGGAAGCGCTGAACGCCGACGGTATCCTGATTCACATGCTGCTGGGCAAGCTGAAACCCGGCGATATTCCTGCCGACGTGCGTGATGCTTCCATCCGCAAGATGGTGGAAGTGTACTTCCCGCCGAACACCGTAATGATCACGGGCTATGGTTTCGACATGCTGTACGCCGGTCCCCGAGAGGCGGTACTGCACGCGGTATTCCGCCAGAACTGTGGTTGCAGCCATCTGATTGTGGGCCGTGACCACGCCGGTGTGGGTGATTACTACGGTGCCTTTGATGCGCAAACCATCTTCCAGGAGCAGGTGCCGGCCGGCGCACTGGAGATCAAGATCTTCGAAGCCGACCATACTGCCTACTCCAAGAAACTCGATCGCGTGGTGATGATGCGTGATGTGCCGGATCACACCAAGGACGACTTTGTACTGCTGTCCGGTACCAAGGTCCGTGAGATGCTGGGCCAGGGCATTGCCCCGCCGCCGGAGTTCTCTCGTCCGGAAGTGGCCCAGATCCTGATGGACTACTATCAGGCGCTGGACGCCGACAAGTAACAGGCTGAGTGCTCCGCACTCAATGCCCTTCGGGAAAAGCCTCTTTCGAGAGGCTTTTTTCGTTTCCGGCAAGGCGCTCGCCAGTGCGAAATGCCCCCGGCGCTGTCGTAACCCAGGACGGATAGCGCCGAGCAGCGGCGGAAAATTACCGATGTGGCTCCGGTTTTGCGGGCCAGGATCAGGTAAAATTCCGCCTAATTCATTTTCCGGGTGCCGCGGTTCACTGGCGAAACCCCGTTAGCAAGAGTGAAAAGGGACAGGTTATGGCCGTTATTGTGGTCTGTTTGCTGGTCTATGTGGGCTGCATCGTGTTTATCCGTATGCGTAACCGGGAGCCGTTTGGTCTCAAGCGCCAGCTTTCCGATTTTTCCACCTTCATGGTGCCGTTCAATATTCCGGCGTATATATTGTCAAAGGTGCCCACCACGCCCCGCATGGACAAATCCTGGTTTCCGGAGCTGCAGCTGATCGAGGATAACTGGGAAACCATCCGTGACGAGGCGTTGGCCCTGTATCACGGCGGCAACATCACCGCCAAGGAAGACCTGCCGGCCAGCAGTTTCTACAAGGACAATCGCTGGACCAGCTTTTACCTGAAGGTTTATGACAACAAGCTGCCTTCCGCCTATGAGCTGGCACCGAAAACCATGGCCCTGCTGGACCAGCTGCCGTCCATGAATATTGCCCTGTTTGCCGTGTTGATGCCGGGCAAGAAGCTTAATCGTCACCACGATCCGTTCGCCTACACCCTGCGCTATTCCATGGGGCTGAGCACTCCCAACGATGAGGGCTGTGGCCTGACGGTGAACGAGGACGACTATATCTGGCGCGATGGCGACAGCATCATCTTCGATGAAACCTATATCCATTCCGCCTGGAACCGCACCGAGACCCCGCGAATCATTCTGATGACGGATGTGGACCGGCCCATGAAGTGGAAGTGGGTACAGAAGGTGTACTGGTACTTCGGCTGGTTCTTCAATCGCCTGTTCTTTATCGACAACCTGGATAGCAGCCATACCGGGGTGGGTAACAAGCTGGGCAAAGGGGTGCTGGCCTACAAGGGCTTCCTGAAGTCTGTAAAGCGGAAAAACAAGACGTTCTATGTGACCGCCAAGTGGGCCGTGGTGCTGGCGGTACTGGGGAGTATCGGCTACCAACTGGTGTAGCCTGGCGTAGAGGTTGGCAAGAAAAACTGCCGAGCGGTCGTGGTTTTGCGTCCGACTGGCTTGGGACGTATTACTGCCTCGTGCCACCATGCCGGTGAACATATCGGCAGGGAATAACAATAATGATAAGGAACATCATTGCCGGGGCCGTTATGGCCTTGGCGTTTGTCGGGGTCACCAGCGCAGAGGTGACGGTGGCGCCGGCGGGGGCGTTTTCCGCCAGCGGTAAACTGGCCATGAAGAAAGGTGCCATCCCGGTCAGTTGCCATACCACGTTTAACGGCCATGTCAGTGAGCAGGGGGCGATCCGGGTGACCGAGGTCATCTTCGGTGGCATCAACCCGTTGTGCAAAAGCATCAAGGCGCTGGCGCTGCCCTGGCAGGGCCAGGTAGAGCACCCGGGGCGCCTCACCGTGGATGACATGCAGGTCAAGGTCAGGGTGCCGTTACTGGGGGGGATCTGTGGGCCCGGGCCGGTGACCCTGGTGTGGGGCAACACGGACGGTTCGGCCACGTTTGATGCGGTGACCCTGGGCCCGGACTGCGCCATGGACGGAACCATGATCACCTCTCCCCAGGTAGATATCCGCCGTGCCAAACCCTCTGCCTCTTCCTCACAGGCGGTCCGTCAACCTGCTGTTACCCACAGCGGTGGCTCCTGAATCACGCCTGGGGGACTTGGCATGGCCTGAAAGCCTGCGCCTGCAAGGCGTGATTCAGACGCGCCAGGTTGATACTCCTGCGTATAAGCTTTGTTATTCCGGCCCGATTGGCGTTTCCCCTCGGGCCATGGCCCCGCTATCATGAGTTTTTTGAGTGACAGCAACTGTTTGCAAGGCAAGGACATAACAATGCAGAACGTGGTGGCGATTCCCGCTAACCCGGCGCTGGTCAACAGCACCGAAGACTTCCTTCATGCCGTCGAGCACGATCGTAAAGACAGTGCCGAGAAATTCATTCACATGGTGGACCATCTCACCGACCGGATTCTCAGCCTGTTTCTGGTGGAGCCGGCCAATATGACCGAGCTGTCAGGGGGCCAGAAAAAGGTGATCGATTTTGCCGTGTCCACCGCCGGCAAGGCGTCCAGCATGCTCACCCGCCAGATTTTCAAGAAGGTGTCCAACGCGGAATTCGCCCCGGTGGTGAAGAACGTGAAGGCCATGTACTGGCAGGCTGGCGACGACAACGATAATCACGCCAGTATCGCTTTCCCGGTGGAAGACAGCTTCGCCGCTGATTTCCGCAAGGCCACCGAGCTGTGTGCGGCAGGCAAGGGCACCGAAGACGTGGCTCTGGTCACCCGGGTGATGAGCGCCATGTCGGACAAGATCATCGATGAAGTCTTTGTCGCCAACACCAAGGAAGTGAAAATCGGTTTTGTGACCCAGAAGGCCTTGAACGTGGGTATCGACGGTAGCCGCAAGGCGGTGCATGCGGTCAACAACAAGGTGCTCAAGGACCTGAGCGATGACGAGCTGAAAGGTTATATGGCTCACTACCAGGGGTTGCTGCGGCAGCGGTAAGCGATGTTAGAGTCAGAAAAAAGGCGCCTCTCAGGCGCCTTTTTTCGTTCAGGACTGGGCTTGCGGCCGGCGGTTGCCTGCCGGGCGACGCCGTCGCTGGCTGTTGCCACCGGGGCGGCTGTTGTTGGCAGGCCGTGCCTGGCGGTTCTGGCCATTGCCGCCTCCGCCATTGCCTTTGCGAGCCTGGCCGTTACCGCCGCCATTGTCCGGACGGGAGTGGGCCGGTTTCGCTTTCTTCGGGCGTTTGCGCTTGGGTGGCTGTAGCGCCCCCGCTGCCGGTAGCGGTTCGCCGGGCTCAAAGCCGGCCACGATTTTGCGCTCCAGCTGTTGCTGGGTCAGCCGTTCGATATCTTTCAGCTGTTGGGCCTCATCGGCGCTGACCAGGGAGATGGCCTGGCCGGTGGCGCCGGCACGGCCGGTGCGCCCGATGCGATGCACGTAGTCTTCCGGCACATTGGGCAGGTCCACGTTGACCACCTGGGGCAGCTGCTCGATATCCAGACCCCGGGCCGCAATGTCGGTGGCCACCAGGGCGCGGATCTTGCCGTTCTTGAAGTCTGCCAGGGCACGGGTACGGGCATTCTGGCTCTTGTTACCGTGGATGGCCGCGGCTTCGATGCCGTTGCTTTCCAGTTGTTTGGCCAGCTTGTTGGCGCCGTGCTTGGTACGACTGAAGACCAGTACCTGGTACCAGTTGTTGTCCTGGATCAGGTGGGTAAGCAGGGCGGCCTTGCGCTGTTTGTCCACCGGGGCAATCCACTGGGTAACCAGCTCGGTGGTGGTGTTGCGCGGGCTCACATCGATTTCCACCGGGCTGTTCACCAGGCCCTTGGCCAGGGCGCGGATTTCCGGTGAGAAGGTGGCCGAAAACATCAGGTTCTGCCGTTTGGGGGGCAGCTTGGATAGAATCTTGCGGATGTCATGGATAAAGCCCATGTCGAGCATGCGATCCGCTTCGTCCAGCACCAGGATTTCCAGGCGGTCGAATTTCACCGCGTTCTGCTGATACAGATCCAGCAGACGACCGGGTGTCGCCACCAGGATATCCGCGCCGCCGCGCAGCCGCTGCATCTGTGGATTCACCTTCACACCGCCGAAGACCACGGTGGAGGTGAGGGGCAGATGCTTGCCGTAGGTGGCCACACTGTCGGCGACCTGGGCGGCCAGCTCCCGGGTTGGGGTCAGTACCAGGGCGCGTACCTGGTTATGGCTGGCGGGCTGGCCGGCGCGCAGGCGCTCCAGCAGGGGCAGGGTAAAACCAGCCGTCTTGCCGGTGCCGGTCTGGGCAGCAGCCATCACATCACGGCCGCTGAGTACGGCAGGGATGGCCTGGGCCTGGATCGGTGACGGGGTGTGATAACCCTGATCGGCAACAGCGGCCAACAGGTCATCCCCCAGTCCAAGGGAAGTAAAAGGCATGTAATTGGGTCTGACATAAGAAGGGGCGGCAAGCCTACCGCATCCCGGGGCGGAACACGAGCCCGGCGGTCCGGTGCCCGACGGTGCCTCATTCCCAGGCTCGCTAGCGTATCGGCGCGGTATTACTGAGGATTTCGTCGACCCCGGAGCGCAGCGCCTGGCGCTGCTGCTCCCGTCCCTCCGGCAGGAACGCCAGCACCCGGCCGCCGAGACGGTGATAGGCATCGACCAGAGAGTGCCGGAACAGGGGCAGGCCGTGAAACACCGGTGGCAGGGAATAGGTGCGACCGGCGCGTATGGCGGCCAGCGGGCGAAGCCCCATCAGCAGCGACAGGCCGGCTCGGCGGCATTCTGTCTGCGGCGCCATGGTGATAGCGGCGGGGAAGTGCTGGCGTAGCAATCGAGTGTGCTCCGGGTGCCAGAGCAGGAAACGGGCCTGGCGGCAGAGCCAGTCGCCTTTCTGTTGCTGGTCGGCCCAATGGCGCAGCGCTGCCAGGGTGCGTGCCGCGCTCTCCGGTTTGATGTCGAGAATCCAGCGCTGGTCGGTAAAGGTATGGGCGAAATGCTCGAAGGTAAGCAACGGCTGGCCATCATGGAGTCGATGGCGTAGGCATTGGTCCCTGTCCATGTCTTCGATAACGGCGTGACTGCCGGTGGTGCGAATCAGGGAGGCATCATGATGGAGGACGATCTGGCCATCATGGGTGGTGCGCAGGTCGGTTTCCAAGGTGTGGAAACCGGCTTCGGCGGCGGCCTCGAACGCATGCAGGCTGTTCTCTCCATGGCGTTGGTGCAGGCCGCGATGACTGATCCATATCACATCCATGGGAGTATTCTCCCCCGGACGCGGGTCAGGTTAAAGCGCCGCAGGTCGGGCGAGGATGCGGGATGGCTGGGCTCTCTCAGGCCGCGTGGGCGGCGGTGCTTTCCGCGTCAATGGATTCCCATTGGCCGCAATGATCCGCGTGGGCATCCTCAAAAACCCCTGCCAGGGCGTCAGGCACCCATTCCAGATCCAGCTGCACGTCTTGTTCCATGGTTTGTCCCCACAGTATCTTTTTTGAACAGGATCAAGAGTAGCGTGGCTATGGCCATGGCTCTGTTGTCTGGGTGTAAGCTTTTGCTTACAGAGAGTGACAAAGCGTGCTGCAAAATTTGGCGTAGCCCGGGCCTTTGTCACGGCAATGCTGGCTAAGGAGAGTGCGTATGCAGGAGTTAGGGAGCCTCTGAATAACGCTTTGCGTACTCAGCGTGACCTGAAGGGTGCAGCTGTTGTGTTTTGGTGCGACGGACAGGGTGGTTCCCTTTCCTAGCGACAAAGCGCAGCAGATGTGCCCTTCAGGTCGCGCCCTTCGGGGCTTCCAGGCTGGCCCACACTCGTTGTTGCACTTTCTCGACAGGCAACCAGCATGCCTTCAAAAGCGCGCCTAGATTGTGAGCCAGCCTGAAAGCCTGAGCATGCAAGGCGTTATTCAGAGGCTCCCTGGACTGGAACCAGGTCGTTACCCACCTGTACCAACTGGGGATTGCCTTTGTGTTGGCGTTACCGGTGGCCTGGAATCGGGAGCAGCGCGCCCGGGGTGCGGGCCTGCGGACCTTCCCGCTGGTATCCATTGCCGCCTGCGGTTACATGCTGGTGGGGATGCAGGTCTATAGCGGCTCTGATGCAGAAGCCCGGGTGATGTACGGGATTATTACCGGCATGGGCTTTATCGGCGGCGGGGCGATTCTCAAGGATGGAGCCAGTGTCAGTGGCACTGCCACGGCGGCCAGTTTGTGGAATACCGGGGCCATTGGCATTTCGGTGGCTTACAGCCGCTATGAAATCGCCCTGGTGCTGTCACTGATCAACTTTCTGATCCTGCAGTTCTCCCGTTCATTCAAACGGCTTCCGGTGGAAGACTGAAGGCGGATGGGCGGTACAGGCGCTTTTATGCCGTGGCAAGGATGGCCTGACGGACGCAGTGCAGGACCCCGGTGGGCCAGTCGTCGGCCAGCAGGTCTTTCAACTGTCGGTAGCTGAAGGTGTCCTCGGCCAGGTTGGGTTGGCTGAGCAGCGCATCCTGGATGATGCCGATCTCGGTTTCGCTGATCCCCAGCGCCTGCTCCAGGCTGAGCTGATGGGTGGTAACCAGCTGTGCCAGCTCCCGGTACACGGTTTGCTCGTTCAGATTCTGCTGGCGGGCGATGGCGGCCGGGCTCATGTTTGCCTGGGCCAGAGCGAGAATCTCGTTTCGATCCGGGCCGACGGGCTCGGCGACACCGGCGGCATCATCCTTCCCGTTGAGGATGGCCAGAAACGCATCCCCGTAGCGTTCCAGCTTGCGGTCGCCGACGCCGCTGACGGCGGCCATTTCCATTCGATTGCGAGGGCGAATGGCGAGCATGTCCATCAGTGTGGCGTCGTGGAAGACCACATAAGGTGGCACGCCTTCTTCATCCGCCAGCCGTTTACGGCAGGCGCGCAGGGCTTCCCAGAGGGTGCGGTCGGCGTCAGCGATATTGGCGTGCGCGCGGCGGGTGGAGGCTTTCCTGGCCTTGGCCATTTCCTTGCGCAGGTGAAGGGGCTGTTCGCCGCGCAGGTAGGGGCGACAGGCTTCGGTGAGTTGCAGCGCGCCAAAGCCGTTCATGTCCACGGTCAGCAGGCCACGGGCCACCAGTTGCCGGTAAATGCTTCTCCACTGGCTGGCGCTGAACTCATTACCGATGTTCCAGGTGGAGACATGGTCGTGGCCGGCGCTGGCCACCTTGTCGGAGCGGTTGCCGGTGAGCACGTCGATCAGGTGATTGGCGCCAAAGCGTTGGCCGGTGCGGTATACGCAGCTCAGCGCTTTCTGGGCGGCCTCGCTGGCATCGAAGGTCTGCGGCGGGTTCAGGCAGGTATCGCAGTTTCCACAGGGCTGCTCCAGGGTCTCACCGAAATAATGCAACAGGGCCTGACGACGGCACTGGGTGATCTCGCACAACCCCAGCATGGATTCCAGGCGCTGATGTTCGTTGCGTTTATGCTGCTCGTTGCCGCTGCTCTGGGCCAGCATCTGCTTGAGTTTGATGGCATCTTCCAGGCCATAGGCCATCCAGGCAGTGGCGGGCTCCCCATCACGACCGGCACGACCGGTTTCCTGGTAATAGGATTCGATGCTTTTTGGCAGGTCCAGGTGGGCCACGAAGCGCACATCCGGTTTGTCGATCCCCATGCCGAAGGCAATGGTGGCCACCATCACCAGCCCATCCTCGCGCAGGAACCGTTGCTGGTGGTTTTCGCGGGTTTGCGCGGGCAGGCCGGCGTGGTAAGGCAGAGCCTTGACGCCCTGCTGGCACAGCCATTCGGCGACCCGTTCCACCTTGTTGCGTGACAGGCAGTAGACAATCCCGGCATCGCCGTCATGCTCGGCACGAATCAGGCGCAGGAGCTGATTCCGGGCGCCGTCCTTACGTTCGATCCGGTACTGGATATTGGGCCGATCAAAACTGGAGACGAAGTGACGGGCCTGGGTCAGGTCCAACCGTTCGGCAATTTCCGTTCGTGTGCGTTGATCCGCCGTGGCGGTCAGGGCGATGCGCGGTACATGGGGAAATTCCCGGTGCAGCAGGGACAGTTGCAAATAATCATTGCGGAAATCATGGCCCCACTGGGAGACACAGTGGGCTTCGTCGATGGCAAACAGGGCAGTCTGTGCCTGGTGCAACAGCGACAGGGTGCGAGGCTGTATCAGACGCTCCGGGGCGATGTAGAGCATGTCCAGTTCGCCGTTGAGCAGGGCATCTTCCAGGGCGCGCTGCTGCTCCATATTCAGCGTGGAATTGAGAAATCCGGCTCTGACGCCCAGCGCCTTGAGAGCATCCACCTGATCCTGCATCAGGGCAATCAGCGGGCTGATCACCACGCCGGTGCCAGGGCGTACCAGCGCCGGAATCTGGTAGCACAGGGATTTGCCGCCGCCAGTGGGCATCAACACAAGCGCATCGTCGCCCTGGATCAGGCTATCGATAATGGTCTGTTGCTCACCACGGAACTGGTGATAGCCAAAGACATGCTGGAGAACGGAGTGGGCATCGGATTGCATGGGGCGAGTATACCTGCCGCTGACCGGCACTGACATCCGCCCATCAGCAAACTGTGCTAGGTTCTGGTGAAATTTCAGCGGGAATACTTGTCAGTGATGCGCGATATCTTTCGTCAGTTTCTGTTGCTGGGGCTGATCAGCTTTGGCGGGCCGGCGGCCCACGTGGGGTATTTTCACCGTCGCTTCGTGGAGGAATTGCAGTGGCTGGATGAGGCGGAGTTCGCTCGCCTGCTGGCGCTGACACAGTTTCTGCCCGGGCCGGCGTCCAGTCAGTTGGGCTTTGCCATCGGCCGGGTGCGCGGGGGGATCTTCGGGGCCTTTGCAGCGTTTGTTGCCTTTACCCTGCCGTCTTTTCTGTTGATGGCGCTGTTGGGGATCTACGCCGCCTCTTTGCCGGACTGGCTGCAGGGTGGGGCAATCACCGGGCTGAAGTGGCTGGCGGTGATCGTGGTGGCCGATGCGGTGTGGAATATGGGCCAGCGTTTCTGTGCCAACGGCCTGACCCGCTCCATCGCCGCCTTGGTGGCTGTGCTGTTGGTGCTGTGGCCGGCGTTGCTCGGGCAGATGCTGGCCTTGCTGGTTGCTGCCGCCATTGGCTGGCACTGGCTGCGACCGGATCAGGGCGTGGCGGCACCGGGTAAACCGGTGTGGCGCCGTGGGCCGTTGCTGCTGTTCGCGTTGCTTGCGGTTGTCGCCCTGCTGCCGGCGGGGCGGATGTTGGGCCTGTGGAATGATTTCTTTGCCGCCGGTTCCCTGGTGTTTGGTGGGGGGCATGTCGTGCTGCCACTGTTGCAGGAACTGGTGGGGCCGCAGATGTCTCCGGATCAATTTCTCACCGGTTATGCCGCCGCCCAGGCAGTGCCCGGGCCCATGTTCTCGCTGGCATCTTATCTGGGTGCTGTGCTGCTGCCGGCCAGCCCCTGGTGGGGTGCACTGATCGCTACCCTGGCGATTTTCCTGCCGGGCTTTCTATTGGTGCTGGGACTGATGGAAGGGTGGCAGTGGCTCTCTTCCCGTCCGGCCCTGGCCGGGGCAGTAGCGGGGATCAATGCGGCGGTGGTGGGGCTGCTGCTGGCGGCCCTGTATCAGCCGGTGTTCGTCTCTGCGGTGAATGATCTGTGGGATTTGTTGATCGTGGTGGCGGGGTTTGTGGTGCTGCGTAGCAAGACAGTACCGTTATGGGGGATGGTGCTGGGCATGGCGGCGCTGGGGGTGATGACCAACCTGCTGTAGGAGCGCCTCTTGAGGCGCGAATCCGAGCCTTTGGCGAGGGATTTGTCATCCGATCAGGCAAATTGCCAATAGATTCGCTGGTGCTATCTGCAGCCGGTTCTTCGCCTGGGCTCAGGTTCGCGCCTCGAGAGGCGCTCCTGCGGGGAGCTGGGGTGCGCGACAGGCGGCGCTTGCCTGAAAGTCGGAATCATGGTTCACTTCTTTTAAGAAATGAATATGGATTCCGATTATGGCTTACCGGGAAACCGCCAATGTGAAAGCGCGCAAGGCGGCCCAGCGTGACCATCTGCTGGTTTGCGCTGAGCAGCTGGTCCGCGAGGGCGGCTTTGCCAATCTCACCATGCAGACGCTGGCGGCCAAGGCCGGGGTAGGCGTGGGCACCCTGTATCGCTATTTCGACAACAAGGCGGTGCTGGCGGCGGAGGTCTTTCGTGTGGCCACCGAGCGTGAAGTGGCTGCAGTGGCAAAGGCGATGGGGCATCCCGGCAGCTTTTCCGAGCGGCTCTGCCATGTGCTGCAGGTCTTTGTGCGGCGTGCCCAGGCGGCACCGCGGCTGGCCTGGTCGTTGATCGCCGAGCCGGTGGATCCGGCCGTGGACGCGGAGCGTCTCACCTATCGCCAGCGCTACGCCGCGCTTTATCAGCAGTTGCTCAGCGATGGGGTTAGCCAGGGGGCGCTGCCCATGCAGGATACGGCGATCAGCGCGGCGGCGCTGGTCGGCGCCATTGCCGAAGCCCTGGTGGGCCCATTGTCCGACCCGTTGGCCAAAACCCAGCTGGCGGAATCCCTGACCCAATTCTGTCTGCGAGCCGTGGGGGTACCCCCGGCGCAGGCCCAGTTTATCGAGCAGCAACAGACTGCATGATTTTTTCGGGAGAGCACCAATGACCGCCAAGCACGATAACCTGAAGCCGGACCCGCTGGCCCAGACCCACGAGGTCTTCAACCAGGCCCGGGCCCTGGAAGACTACAACGCCTACGACAATGACACTGCCCTGCGTGAAGCGGTGCGCCGCCACGGGGCCGGGTGGGCAGAAGACCGCCTGTCTGCCCACGGTGCCAAAACCGGCAGCGCGGAAGTGATCGAATGGGGCTTCCTAGCCAACGAGCACAAGCCGCAGTTCTTCTCCCACGACCGTCAGGGCTATCGCGTGGACGCCGTGAAGTACCACGAAGCCTACCATCGCCTGATGACGCTGGGTCTGGAGTCCGGGATTCATTCGGCTCCCTGGACGGATCCCAGGCCGGGTGCCCATGTGGCCCGTGCGGCACAGAGCTATCTGCAAGGACAGGTGGAGGCGGGCCATGGCTGCCCGTTGACCATGACCTTTGCCTCGGTGCCCTCTATCAAGCTGACGTCCTCGCTGGCAAAGGAATGGCTGCCGAAGATTCTCAACAATGCCTATGACCCCCGTAATGTGCCGCACACGGAAAAGCAGGCGCTGACCATCGGCATGGGCATGACCGAAAAGCAGGGCGGTTCCGATGTGCGCGCCAACACCACCCGGGCCTACCCGGTGTCAGCGGAAGGCCCCGGTGAAGCCTATGAACTGGTGGGCCACAAGTGGTTCACCTCGGCGCCCATGTGTGATGCCTTCCTGGTGCTGGCCCAAACCGACAGCGGCCTGAGCTGTTTCCTGGTGCCGCGCTGGCGTCCGGATGGCAGCAAGAACCCGATCCAGGTACAGCGCCTGAAGAACAAGATGGGCAATGTTTCCAATGCCTCATCGGAGATCGAACTGCGCGGCGCCCTGGGCTGGATGGTCGGCGAGGAAGGGCGCGGTGTACCGGCCATTATCGAGATGGTGGCCATGACCCGCTTCGATTGCATGGTGGGCTCCACCTCCGGTCAGCGTCAGGCCGTGGCTCAGGCGGTGAACCATGCCATGGGCCGAGCCGCCTTCGGCAAGACCCTGATTGATCAGCCATTGATGCGTAACGTGTTGGCGGATTTGCAACTGGAGGTAGAAGGCTCCCTGGCCATTACCATGCGCATGGGGGAGGCACTGGATAACAGTACCCTGGACCCGGCCAATGAGCATGAGAAACTGCTGCTGCGGTTAGGTCTGCCGGCGGGCAAATACTGGATCTGCAAGCGCACCCCGTTCCATGCCTATGAAGCCATGGAGTGCCTGGGGGGGAACGGTGTCACCGAAGACTTCATTATGGCGCGCCTGTATCGCGAGGCGCCCATCAATGCCATCTGGGAAGGCTCCGGCAACGTGCAGGCCCTGGACATGTTACGGGCCCTGGCCAAGACCCCAGCGGTACTGGAGGTGTGGTTCGCCGAGCTGGCGAAAACCGCCGGCAGTGATAGCCGTCTTGACCAGGCAGTGACGTCGCTCAAGCGGGAATTTTCGGACATGGATGAGGCCGAATACCGGGCCCGGGACATCGTCGATCGCCTGTCCCTGACCCTCCAGGCCAGCCAGCTGGTGGCCGCCGGCAATGGGGCAGTTGCCGAGGCCTTTATCGCCTCCCGTCTGGGCGAGCACGGTGATCGAAACTATGGGACGCTGCCGCGGGGGCTGGATCTGGATGAGATTCTGCGGCGGGCAAACCCGTGGGAGGGCAGTTGACAGTGGACAGTTGAAAGTTGACAGCTACGCGAGAGGGTTCTCTGTTTTTTCAACGCTTGAGTACGCGGCCAAACCAAGGGCGCGGACTCAAGTGTTTAAGGCAAAGACGAAATCCAGATCGCGAGCTGTCAACTGTCCACTATCAACTGTCAACTAGAGTTTAAGTTTTCCTGCAATCTCGAACCACATGGCCCGGAAGGCCTGGGCGGAGGGGGTGTAGGGGGCGAATTCGCCTACCGGGGCGCGGTGATCGCCCATCTGTTCCACATGGGTGGAGTAGGGGATCCAGGTCTTCAGGCCGCCTTTCATGCTTTTGGGACGCTTGACCAGCATTTCCACATGCAGGTCCCGGTGGCGGTCCACCATGTTGAAAAAAGGCACCACGGTGAGGTTCTTGACGTTCTTGCTGGCCAGCCAGTCCAGCACCTGCTCATAGGCCCGCACTGACAGGTGGGTCGGGATCACCGGGACAAACAGGTAATCCACCGCGGCAAAGATGCTTTCGGCCATCGGGCTCAGGGTGGGCGGGCAATCCAGAATGACCAGTTCGTAGCTTTCCCCCAGGGGGGCAATCAGCTGCTTCAGGCGACTCTTGGCGCCGCCGTTTTCCATCAGCTTGATATCCGCGTTACGCATGGAAATATCGGCGGGGATGGCATCCAGATTCTTCCAGCGGGTTTCCCGTTTCAGTCGACCGATGGGTTGTTTGCCCTTGATCAGATTGCCGGCCTTGTAGCCGTCGCCGTCATCCACCCCCAGATAGAAGCTGGCGGCGCCCTGGGGGTCCAGGTCCCAGAGCAGGGTACGGTGCTTCCAGCGCGCGGCATGCCAGGCCACATTCACGGCCGAGGCGGTCTTGCCCACGCCACCTTTCAGGTTGTAAAAGGCTATGGTTTGCATGGCGTCCCATTCCTGTAAGCTTACAAAAAGCGCTACGATATTGATTGTTAGTGCTGGCGCCGTGAGTTGTCCGGTGCAGCGGTTTGTGCTCAGGCTAGCATGAACCAGTGGGATGTCCCACGATCGGGGGGCTCCGTCAGGTCCTGCGGGTTGTGATGAGGACCCACAGGCGGTTTAATAGCCAGCCAAAAAGTGCCCGCGAGGGCCGAACTCGACGCTACAGGTACCCAGGGTGACAGCGACGAAACGCTACCAGGTCTTTATCAGTGCCACCTTTCCCGATATGCAGGGGGCGCGACAGGCATTGATGTTGCCGTTGATCGAGCACGGCATGATTCCCACGGGTCTGGACAGTTCCGCTGCGGATGGCAATACCCTGTTGCCGGTGATCCAGAAACTGATCGAAACCAGCGATTATTTCGTGCTGATCGTAGGTGGCCGCTACGGCACGCTCTCACCCATGGGGCTCAGTGAGCTGCACCGCGAATATATCTTTGCCGCCACCAAGCGCAAACCCATTGTCGCCTTTATCCATGATAACCCTGCCATGTTGCCCGCTGACCAGCAGGAACCCACCCGCGATGGCCAGGTGCGCCGGGATGATTTTGTGCGCCTGCTGGAAGAGAAAGTGGCCTGCTTTCGCTGGACCACGGAGAGCGGTCTGGCAGAGTTGGCTCACAAGGTGATCCCCAATCTGATGCGGGAACATCGAGCTGACGGCTGGGTGCGCGCAGACCAGGCCGGCATCGGTGGCGGCGGGGCTGAGGTCGAGGCCCTCAAAGCCCGTATCGAGATGCTGGAAAAGGAGCGCGAAGACAGCATGAGCCAGGCCCGGCCCCCGCTGAAAACCCTGTCCCGGGGGGGCGATCTGGTGGCGCTGGATTACTCCTGTAATGTCTATGAAGGCGGTGATTGCAAACTGGCTATGGTCACCACCCGGATCAGCTGGGACCAGGCGTTTTCCTGTGTGGCTCCGCTGATGCTCAATCCGGCATCCGAACCGGTGATGCAGAAAGCGCTGGAAGATTTCATCGGTCGCAAGGCTCTGGGCGATGTGCAGCAGGACTTCCCCCGTGCCCATGCGGTGCGCAACGTGGTGCTGGCTGCCCATGCGTTCAACCAGATCAAGATCCATCTGCGGGCGCTTGGCTTGATTGCCAAATCGTCGGAGAAAGATAATCGCGGCCTGCCGTTGTGGCAGCTGACGGCCCACGGAGATAACACCATGAGCCAGGTGATGGCGGTAAAGCGGTCTATCAAAATCTAGTTAATAGTGAACAGTTAATAGTTAACAGCGGCGCGGAACAGCGTTGTCTGTTCCGGAAGTAAAGAGGCCGCGCCCATGGTTTGGGCGCGGCCTCTTGCGTTTCCAGTTACGAGGCGCTGGCGCGCGTCGCTGTTAACTGTTCACTATTAACTGTTAACTCAGCCCAGCTTCCCTTTCAGGAATGCTAGAACTTCATCCATGGCCACCTCGGTATTCTCCGCATCCCCTCGCCCTTTATATTCGAGCACCCCATTGTCCATGCCCCGTTCGGCGATGACGACGCGGTGGGGGATGCCCAGCAGTTCGCTGTCGGCCAGTTTCACGCCCAGGCGTTCTTTCTCGCGATCATCGAACAGCACCTCGATGCCGGCGCCTGTCAGCTCGGCGTAGAGTTTTTCGGCCAGTTCCCGCTCGCGGGGGCTCTTCTTGATGTTTACGGGCACCAGGGCCACCTGGAAGGGCGCGATGGCCGCCGGCCAGATAATGCCGCGGTCGTCATGGTTCTGCTCAATGGCGGCAGCCACCACCCGGGTAACGCCGATGCCGTAGCAGCCCATGGGCATGACCACGGACTTGCCGTTTTCATCCAGAACCTTGGCGCCCAGAGCCTCGGAGTACTTGGTGCCCAGCTGGAAGATATGGCCCACTTCAATGCCACGCTTGATGGTCAGGGTGCCCTTGCCGTCCGGGCTGGGGTCGCCCTCCACGACATTGCGCAAGTCGGCCACCTGGGGCAGCGCCACGTCCCGTTCCCAGTTGATGTTGAAGTAGTGCTTGCCGTCTTCGTTGGCGCCGGCACCAAAGTCACTCATCACCGCTACGCTACGGTCGATGACAATGGGGATCGGCAGACCCACCGGACCCAGGGAGCCAGGGCCGGCGCCGATGGCCTGGCGAATTTCCTCCTCGCTGGCGAACTCCATGGGCGCGGCCACGGCGTCCAGCTTCTCCGCCTTGATATCGTTCAGCTCGTGGTCACCCCGAACCAGCAGGGCGACCAGCTGGCCTTCCTCCGCCCCCTTCACCACCAGGGTCTTGACGGTTTTGTCCATGGGCAGATCGAACTGCGCGACCAGCTCTTCGATGGTTTTGGCGTTGGGGGTATCCACCTTTTCCATGGCCGCACCGGGGGCCGGGCGCTCAGTGGCGGGGGCCAGGGCTTCCGCCAGTTCCACATTGGCGGCGTAATCGGAGCTGTCGGAGAAGGCGATATCATCTTCACCGGAGTCGGCCAGCACGTGGAACTCGTGGCTGGCGGCGCCGCCGATGGCACCGGTATCCGCTTCCACCGGGCGGTAGTCCAGGCCCAGACGATCAAAGATGGCGCAGTAGGCCTGATGCATGACCTGATAAGTGGCGGCCAGGGATTCCATGTCCGCATGGAAGGAGTAGGCATCCTTCATGATGAATTCCCGCGAGCGCATGATGCCGAAGCGCGGGCGGATCTCGTCCCGGAATTTGGTCTGGATCTGGTAGAAGTTGGCCGGCAGCTGCTTGTAGCTGTGCAGCTCGTTTCGGACCAGGTCGGTAATCACTTCCTCATGGGTCGGGCCCAGGCAGAAGGGATTGTTGTGACGGTCGGTAATCCGCAGCAGCTCCGGGCCGTAGGCCGGTGCCCGGCCGGACTCTTCCCACAGCTCCATGGGCTGAACCACCGGCATCAGCACTTCCTGGGCCCCGGCACGGTCCATTTCCTCGCGGACAATTTGCTCCACCTTGCGCAGCACGCGCAGGCCGGTGGGCAGCCAGTTGTACAGGCCGGAAGCCAGCTTGCGGACCATGCCGGCACGCAGCATGAGCTGATGGCTGATGACAACGGCATCGGCCGGGGTTTCTTTGACGGTGGCAAGCAGGTACTGGGAAGTGCGCATAGGAGACAGTCTTTGACCGGTTATTGCTGAAGCCGGTTATTTTAGGGGCAAAGACGTCTTGTCACCAGCCATCATGATTGCTGCTGGGATTGTTGCACGGGCTTTCGTATCCTCCCCGTATCCAGAATTAAATGGCGAGTCATATGCTGAATGCACAAGAAGTACAGGACGTGATCTATCAGGGATTGCCGGCGGCATCTGAGGAAGGTCTGCGGGTCGAAGCGGTGGGCGAACGACGTGCCCGGGTGCGCAGTCCGTTCCGGCCGTCCACTATTCGTCCGGGCGGTACCCTGTCCGGCCCCACCATGATGGGGCTGGCGGATGCGGCCATGTATGCGGCGATTCTTGGCGAGCTGGGTCGCGTGGAAATGGCGGTGACCCAGAACCTCAATATCAATTTCCTGTCCCGCCCGGCACAGAAGGATCTGATTGCCGACGCGGTGATTCTGCGTCTGGGACGGCGTTCCGCCGTGCTGGAAGTGCAGCTGTTCAGCGAAGGCAGTGACGAGATGGTGGCCCATGTGACCGGAACCTATGCGCTGCCGATCTAGCTCCTACGCCAAGGCTTGTTTCGCCCTCAGCGACCTCCTACAACTCGCCCTCCTCACTGCAACTCCTTCTCCCAGATCAGATCGAGGCTGTTGGCGCGGGTGCTCGAGCGGGCTTCCAGGTGCAGCTGTCGGGTCAGGGTGTAGCGCAACATCACGGTGGAGACCGCATCGAACAGTCCCACCGCATAGGTCAGGTACAAGCGGTCAGACAGCTGTTTGCCCAGCATCAGGGCGGCGTCGTCGGTTTCCCAGTCGCTGCCCACGCTGATTTCATCCACGCCCAGTTTGTCCCCGAGTTTTTCCGTGACGCCGCTGCCTTTTTCCAGGCCGTAGAGTGCCAGCGCCTGGGCGATGCGGTTGTTGTCGCCTTTGGAGCCTCTTTCCAGTGGTCGGCCGGTCAGCAGGTAGGACATGGCCTGGCTTTGTTCCATGCCCGGCTCCGAGAACAGGCTGGCTTCCGGTGCCTGCAGGGTGCCGCTGAGCTGTACCCCGACCACCACGTTCTCACTGGGTATCTTGCGGATGGCTCGGATATCCAGCCCGGGGTTGTCCGGCGGGCCCTGGAAGATCAGTTGACCGTCACTGATGGCCAGGTTCTGGCCGTAAGCCCGGTAGCGACCTTCCCGGATTACCAGTTCGCCGTTCAGTTGAGGGGGTTGTTGCGGTTGCTGGTTCACTTGCAGAGTGCCGCCAAGCATGGCGTCCAGGCCAAAGCCCTTGAAGTGCACCTTGTCACCCAGGTTGACGATCACATCAATCCCCAACGGCAGGCCACTCTGCTGTTCTCCCTCCTGATGTACCAGGACCTGATCCTGACTGACGGTAACCGCGCCCTCGGGAAGCTCCGTGGGCTGGATTTCCGCCTCCGGGATGGTCAGTTTGCCGCCCAGCTGCAACTCATCCAGGTCGCCCTTGAGGGTCAGGCTCGGATTGAGCAGCACGCGGGCATCGGGTCTGTCCGCCACCCGCAACCGTTGGCCATCCAATGACAGGTTCACCGTGGCTGGCCACTCCCTGGGATCCAGTGTGCCGGTCAGGGTCAGGGTGCCTTCGCCCAGAGTTGCCGACCCGTTCACATCCAGTTGTCCCCGGGGCGAGCCCTGCACATCCATCTGCAGGTTGGTGACGGCGACGCCGAGGGCGGGGACCAGGGCGCTGCCGTTATGCAGACGGATGTTGCCGTCCATCAATGGTTGTCGAAGGGTGCCTGCCAGGGCGAAATCGCCACGGACCTGACCGCTGATTTCGCGCAGGTCGGTGGTAAGCAGCGCCAGCGGTGACAGACTGGTGAGCTGGAAGGCTACCTGGCCGCTCAGGGGGCCGTTGGCGTCCAGGCCATGCTCCAGGGAGGCGTTGGCGCTGGCCAGGTCGGAGACCAGGGTCAATTCGCTGGTCAGCCGCTGGTCTTGCAGCTGTCCTTTCATGGAGAGCTGCTCGATAACCAGCTCCTGGGGAGTGTCCGGGGTGCGCACGGCCAGGCGGGCATTGTCGGTTTGCAGCTGAAACTGCCCAGCCGGGTTTTCCAGCGGGCCTTGCAGGGAGGCGTCGCCGTTCAGGTTGCCCTGCACGGTAAAGTCCGGTCCCAGCAAGGCGCCGGCCAGCGCCAGCGGCAGGGCGTCGACGGAGGCGCGGACGTGGACCTGGTTGGCGTCGTCCCGTTTGCCTTCCAGGCAGAGTTGGCTCGGCGCTTGCTCAAGACAGAAAGCGCTCAGGGACTGCTCTGTGGCGGACAGCACCAGCGACGTGTCCCGGCTTTGCTGCCAGCGCCCCAGTTGCGCGTGTACCAGGCTGGTATCGGACAGCGAACCCTCCCAGCGGGGCGCGTTATGGAGGGAGACCAGGCTGCCTTGCAGGCCTGTCTCCAGGCGGACATCGTCACGACGGAAACGGGCCGTGGCACGATGGTCGGCCAGGGTGCCGTTGAGGCTGAGCTGTGCGGTGGCCAGTTGTTCGCTGTTGCCCTGCTGCAACGTCTCGGTGTTCAGCTCAAGCATCATGGTCTGCGCGCCCGGGCCGAGTGCGCGGAACCGGGTTTGCAGGGAGGCCAGCGACCAATCCTGCCAGCCCAGTTGCCGGCCGGTCAGATTGCCGGTCAGATGGGGTGAGGCCATGGGACCACGGATTTGCACCTGACCGCTGAGCTGGCCCTGAATATCCGGGTAGAGCTGGTCCAGCCGCGGCAGGGCCAGGGTGGTGTCCAGGGACCAGTCGGGCAGGATGGCGCCGCGGCCGGTGAGCCGGTTGTCACCCCAGCGGATGTTGCTGTCCAGTTGCAGGCCTTGCTGATGGCTTGCCACGGTGGTCGTGGCGGTCAGAGGCTGCTGGCGAACCCGGCCTGCCAGTTCTAGCCGGCTGGGTGACAACTGCCATTGCCCGTCTGCATGGGTGCCCTGGCTGTTGCCTTTCACATTGAGCTGGCCCGGGAAGTGCGGATGCAGCAGGCCGGTATCCAGTTTGCCCTCCAGCTCCAGGTCCCAGCTCAAGGGGCTGAACTGCAGCTCACCGCGTCCTGCCAGTTGTTGCTCGCCGTCATCAAGCTGCAGCTGCTGCAGTGCCAGGCCACCGTGGGTGAGCTGGCTGTTCAGTGACAGATGCACCGTCTTGTCGCCACTGGTCAGGCGACTCTCGCCTGCTATTTGCAGCGTTGCCAGTGGCCCCCGGGTGGTCAGCCTGCCGTCGCCCACGGACAGTGGTTGCGGCAACACCAGTGGCAACGGCTGTGCCGGCCACTGGTGTTCCAGGGCCAGGGGCCGTTCCGGGTCCGCGAGTTGCCATTCGCCCTGGCTGTGAATTTGCACCGGGGCGCTCAGTTCATGATCCAATATCAAGGTCGAGAGCGATCCGCGGATATTGAGCTGGCCCGCTGCTTTCTGCGCGTTGAGGGTTTCGTTCTCGGCGAGGGGCATCTGCCAACGGGCTTGCCCCTGAATCTCCATGGGGGCGGCAAGACTGCCCTGGGCGGTGGCTTCCACGCTGATATCGGCCACCGTGCGGGTGGTCAGGCTGGCCAGTTGAAAGCGACGCCAGGCAGCCAGCTGTCGGGCATCCAGCCCACTGACCAGCTGGGTGTCGTTGAGGCGAAGTGAGGCCAGGGTCAGGGTGTCGATGCGTACCCCAAGGGGGAGTGCCAGGCTGTCAGGCAAACCGGCCGTGGCGGTGTCCTCTGTTTTCGGATCCGGGGGCAGTGACAGGCGGAGATCGCCCAGGGATAAGGTGGTGAATTCCAGCCAGCCGCGGGTGAGGGAAGCGGGTACCAGCTCCGCCTCGAGACGATCCAGAGTCACTGACACCCCGTCCAGCTGATAGTGCACACCGGTGATCGTGACCCGGTCCAGCAGACTGCCCTGCCAGTCTTCCACCTGCAGATCCCCGGGTATCCACTCGCTGACCTGACCCAGCAACCAGCGGTTGCCGGTGGCCGTGCCCAGCAGCAGCCAGGTGGTCAGTACCACCATCAGGATCAGACTGAACAGCACCCCGAGCAGGCCGACACTGAAACGCTTTAGGGTTCGCTTTATCACAGGTCCGGCCCCATGCTCAGGTGCACGCGCCAGTCGCGGTGTTCATCCACGGCCCGGGCCAGGTCCAGCCGGATTGGTCCCAGCGGGGAGCGCCAGCGGATGCCGAACCCGGCGCTGCGGCGGATTTCGAAATCATTGACGTTATTGAAGGCATTGCCGCCATCGGTGAAAACTGCCAGGTGCCATTTCTCGGTAATCGGATGGTCATACTCCAGGCTGCCGGTGGCCAGATGTCGACCCCCAATCACATCCCCATTGTCGGCCCGTGGGCCCAGGGATTCATAGGCGAAACCGCGCACGCTGGAGTCACCGCCGGCAAAGAAACGGATGGAGGCGGGCAGCTCCCGGACATCCGTGACTTCTGTATAGCCCAGGTCCCCGCGCATCAGTACGCGCCCCCCAAGCAACGGGAAAAGCAGCTTGCCGCTGCCGGTCAGTTGCAGGAAAGAGGCTGTGGAAGACAGGTTACGATTGGCGAAACGGATTTTGCTGCTCAACCGCCAGCCGAAAGACGGATAGATGGGGTCGTTGGCCTTGACGCGGCTGAGCTGGAAGCCGGGAATGATCAGCTCGGCCTGATCCACTTCCCCGGCGATCTCGTAGGTCTCGCGCAGGTAGGTCAGTGACGTGGTGGTGACCCAGCGATTTTGCAACTCGACGATATAGTCGGCACCGGTGGTCCAGCGTTCATTGTCTTTGCTGTCGGTGACTTCATTGACATAGCTGGTGTGAAAATCCAGCCGTTCCCGTTGCGGATCTTTCAGCGGGATCTGGTAGCTGGCACCGGCCCCTTGCTGCACCTGAGAGACTTCCGTTTCCGCCCGGAAGCGGTGACCGGCCCGGTTCACCCGGCGATTTTCCACCCCCAGGCGCACCCGTGGTCCGGTATCGGTGCTGGCGCCGACGCCGGCGAGCAGTGACCAGCGATTGTTGTCTGTCAGGTTGATGCTCACCGGAATGGTCCGGCTGTCATCATCCGGGGTGCCTTTCTGGACCCGCACGGCACTGAAATACCCGGCGCCCAGAAAGGCCTGCTGGGTCTCCAGCAGCTGTTTGCTGTCGAAGGGCTCACCTTCATGAAAGCTCACGTAGGCATCGACCAGCTTGTCCCTCAGTTCACTGCCGGTCAGGGTGATGGCGCCGAAGTCGTAGCGGGGGCCGCTGTCCATATGCAATGCGATGGTGGCCTGACGTTTTCGGGTGTCCACGCTCAGTTGATTGCGGGTCAGTTTTCCCTGCACATAGCCACGACTGATCAGCTGTTGCTGCAGATTTTTTTTCAGGGAGGTGTACTGGTCATGTTGCAGTCGCTGGCCGATGGCCAGTTGCGCAGTGGCCACCAGCTGATTGAAGGCAGGATCATTGGCGGCATCGCCGCGGATGCGGATGTCGGCCCGCTGCAGGATCACCGCCGGCCCGGTATTCACATCCAGGGTGACGCGTGCGCAGCCGTCTTGCTGGTCGGTTTGCAGGGATAAGGTGCTCTCGTAGTAGCCCATGGCCTGCAAGGCTTGCTGGCTATTGGCGAGGATCTGCCGGCGGATCAGGCCGAACTGGGCCATGGGTGGCTCGCAGGGGTAGCGGGACAGATTGACCAGGGCGCGAATGTTGCTGTTGACCGCGTCGCTGGCGTTGCCAGTGATACGCAGTTGCGGGGCGTCATCAGCAAAAGCCGGTACGGCGAGCAGCATCAGAAATAGCGTTAGGAACCAGGTTGTCTGCTGCTGTGCCCTCAAGTCTTGCATCCCTGTGCGCTGTTTCCCGGCGGCATGTGGATTTGATGCTGTGTCCCACCGGTTGGGTATGTTGCCACTCGCCCAACAGTGTAAGGCAAGTTGTGACAGTCAGTCTTCGCGAAAGTGCTTGTCGCGTTGGTAGTCACTGGCGGTAGGGCGCTTTTTCAGCCGTCGTTGCAGGGTACGGCGATGAATGCCCAGGGCGTCGGCGGCCCGTGAAATATTGCCATCATGGGCATCCAGGGTGCGCTGGATGTGCTCCCATTCCAGTCGTTGCAGGGACGGGGGCGTGGCGGGTAAGGGCAGGGCCGGGTTGGCCGGGTCGGTATCCAGGGCCTGCAGGATGTCAGCAGGGCTGGCGGGCTTGGTGAGATAGTTGCGGGCACCACGGTGGGTTGCCGCCACCGCCGCGGTAATGCTGCCGTAGCCAGTGAGCAGAATGATACGGCAGTCCGGGAAATGTTCGAGGATCGGGACAATCAGATCCAGGCCGTTGTCGCTGCCCAGATTCTGGTCGAGGATGGCGCCTGCCAGGTCTGGCAAGCGGTCGAGCAGGGCGAGGGCCTGTTCCGCGTTGTGGGCCACGGCCACACGATTGCCACGATGCTCCAGGGCGCGAGCGGTCTGTTCGGCCAGTTGCTCATCGTCTTCCACCAGCAAGAGTTGGCGCACAGTCATCTGGCGAGCTCCCGTGGCCAGTCGATACGAGCCTGGGTCCAGCGAGGTCCCAATTCCATTTCCAGGTGTGCGCCCATTTGCTCCAGCGTGGTGCTGACCAGCGTCAGGCCAATCCCCATGCCTTCCCGCTCCGACGGGGCGTGGGCGGGGCCGTCATCGCTGACTTGCAGGCGGTAACTCTGATCCCGGTCATGCAGCGTGATTGCCAGCCGCGAGGCGCCGGCATCCATGGCGTTATAACCCAGGTTGCAAAGGACCCGGAACCAGCCTTCCGGGTTGGCCACGTTGGGGTTGGTATCCAGTTGATGGGTCACAGAGAGGGTCGGTGCCAGATGCCGAAGGTGTTGTTGCAGCCTGGTCAACAGCTCACTGAAAGGCAGGGATTCCGGTAGCGGGGTGTCGTCGCCCTGTTTCAGGCGTCGGGCCACGTTTCTTGCCAGTTGTTCCATCTGTGTCACTTCATCACGAAGCGCGCCGGGCAGTTGTGGCGAATGCAACAGATTGTCTGCCAGCATTACCAGCGTCCCCAGCGGGGTATTCAGCTCATGGGCCTGGTCAGCCAGGGTCGCGGCGATCTGGTACATGTGCTCGCGGCGACCGGCCAGGTCAATGGCCTGCTCCTGCTGGCGTTGCTGTTGGCGCATCAGGCGCTGGATCACCTGTCCCAGCAAGGTCAGCATGACCAGCAGGGCGATAAAAACCGCGGCCATGCCGACCCCATGCAAACCGCTGAGTTGGTGGCTGAGAGCATGAAGGGGGCTGTCCATGGCCGGCATCTGATACCAGCTCATGGACACCATATAGCCGCCCAGTGCCAGGGCGGCCACCAGCATTCCGCTTCTCAGTGGCAGGGTCAGCGAGGCCAGCAGGGCGGGGACCAGCAGATAGAATGACAGCGGGTTGCCGGCGCCGCCGAACCCCTGGATCAGGCCGGTAAACAGGATCGTATCCAGGGCCAGTTCCAGTGTTAGCAGCGGAGCGTGGCGCTGGCGACCCACCCGGTGTGACAGCAATGTAATCAGGCTGGGCAGCAGCAAGGCCGCCAGCCAACCCAGTTCATTCAGGCGATAGCCGCTATGCCCCTGACTTTGCAGCACCATCAGGGCAAGGGTAATGATCAGCACCAACAGACTGCGCAGCCATATCAGGCGCAGTCGCCAGTTCAATAGGGGGGGGCGGTTATCCATGGGGCTATTGTAAAGGCAAAGTGCCGCGAGTGGGTGTGGCAGTTTGTCCCGTTGGGTGAGTTGAAAGCTCAAAGTTTAAATGCGTTCCGGGGTGCCGCCTCCCGGAGCCTCACGCTCCGCGCTCATGGGTTTGAGCGCGGGCATGGCATAACAGCGCACCAAGCGTTGTCTCGCGCTCAACTTTGAACTTTTAACTGGGTTTCAGCAGCGCCCCGTCAAGCAACTCACCGGCAAAGGCGGGCAGTTTCGGGTGGCGGCGGTGGCTGGCCTTGTGCAGGCGGAAACCGGCTCCACGGAAGATGCTGGCGGTATCGCGGGTGAGTTGGCAGCCGCAGGCCAGGTGCTTCCAGGCCGGGTTCATGCCTTTTTGCAGGCGCTGCACCCACCGACGTTCACTGAGTACATGCTCCAGTGCCAGCAGGGTGCCGCCGGGTTTGAGTACCCGGAAGGCCTCTGCGGCGGCCCGCTCCGGATCCGGGATGGTGCAGAATACCAGGCAGGCGACCACGGTATCGAAGTGGTGGTCCGGGTAGGGAAGTTGCTGGGCATCACCGGTGCGCAACACAAACCGCTCCGGCCGCGCACACTGGCTGGCCGCTTCCTGCGCCAGCGTTAACAGCGCCTGAGCCGGTTCGATGCCGTGGATCTCTGTGGCCGCATCGCCATAGAAAGGAAAGTTGCTGCCGGTGCCGACCCCCAGTTCCAGAACACGTCCCCGGGCCTGGCCGATGATCCGCTCGCGATCCCGGTAGACCGGACGGGTTGCCCAATCCAGTAATACCGGGAACAGCGTATCTTCGTAGAGTGACATCAGCCGCGTGGGGGCAGCACGTAGTTTTCCGGATTGTTCAGCATATCCATGGTCAGCGGATCGCTGATGATGCTGGTCAGATTACGGTCCGTCTGCTTGCTGAACTTGCGGCGCAGCTTTTCAAACTTGCGGAAGCTGCGGAAGTTCAGGGCATACAACCGCACTTCCTGCAGGCGCTTGTAGGAATACATCACATCCAGGGCATCCATGGAAAATTCCGGACGGATTTTCATGGCCTTTTCCAGGTAGCTGATCGCTTCATTCAGATCGCGCTTGCGGTTCATGTAAATGAGGGCGTTGGCGTATTCATAGTTGACGATGGGAATGTCGCCAGCCATTTCCAGCGCTTCAGCGAAGGACTCTTCCACGGTGGTGGTGCGTGCCCCGTAGGTCATGCGGCCGGTGAACTTGCCGACCCGGCGCATGATGCCGGCATCCACGCCTGCGCGGAAAGCATGGGCCAGCGGTTGCTCCGGCATGACTTCCACCACTTCCTCGGCGCTGCTCTTGATCTTGCCGATATAGCGTCGTGCGACAACGATGGGGACCGGAGACTCTTCGGCGATACGCGCGATGGCATAGGCGTAACCCAGCTTCACGGTGGCCACGATCGGCGCTACCTCCGGGTCATCCTCGGCTTCCTTCATATCGTCGAAATATTCCTGGGCCTGGTTCGCCACGTCCTGCAGCATCATGTACTTGGTGCTCTGGCGGTCCGCCAGGTAAATCGCATACATGAGCTGGGAGAACAGGGAAGGAATCTTGCCGATGGCGCCCAGTTTCAGGCCCTCTTCCCGGGCTTTCTGGAAATCACCGGCAAAGAACATTCGCCACACTTCCAGGTAGCGACGTTCCAGACCGTCGAAATCCTTGCCATCCCAGTTCTGGATGTCTTCAGACATAAAGGGGTATTTCTTGAACTGGGTGCGCATGTAGTCCGCAGAGGGGTAGGGGACTTTCAGGCCGCGCATCAGGTAATCCCATTTTTCCCGGATTTGCGCGTCGGTGTAGGTGAAGTAGCTTTTCTTGTAGGGGACGTCGTTCCATTTTTCCTGGAAGATGCGTTCATCCACGGGGATTTCCTGCATTTGCAGTTCTTCCGCGGTGACTTCGTCCATTTCATCATCGTAGTCATCGTCCCGCGCCGCATGAAGTTGCAAGCTCAATGTACAAAGCGCGATCAGACAAAGGGAGTGCCAGAGTCGTTGAGGATATGCTGTCATGATGGTTACAGCTCTTGTTGTTGTTGTGTGTTTTATCAGGGTAGGAAATACAACGTGCTGTAGTCCTTGCCGCCCGCTGCCTGCGAAGACAGAGGAAACAAAAACGTCAGCGAAGCCTTGTCAGGCCTTTCCCAATACCCCGTTTTGGAGGCGATATGATCGCCGGGCCCCGATAGCCCTTGTAATGGCTTAACAATGCCATGGGCTTGGGCGGTGGACAAGTTTCTGAGGGTATCTATTTCCCTTGGGAAATGTATCTGTAGGGTTGCTGCCCGACAGGAGTCAGGCGACGGGGTGGTCTCAGGGAGCCGCTGGGCAACACCTCGCCGGGTACGCAAGGGGTTATTCAGAGACTCCCTGGCAGCCAGCTAGCGGGTGCCGCCGGCATCACGGAGCAGCTGGGCATAGTCGCTGCACTTCGGGTGGCTCTCGATCAGGGCCAGCAGGGTGCGGCCCTTGGGGTCACGGGCGTTGATATCCCGGCCGTTTTCCTGAAAGAACCCGATGAAGCGCTCGAAATCTTCGGCCCGCAGGGCCCGGTAGGCTTTCTCGAGCACGTGGAAGTCGGCGTCGACCCCTTCCTCGCTGGAGAAATCCAGGAAAACCTTGATCTGTTCGTCGGTCATCGGCTCGCCGATTACCTTCTTTTTGTCCTTACGCTCTGCCATGGGCGCGCTCCTAGTGTTGTGCAGGGGCTGAATGCTGGCGCCTCGGAGTGGCTGCGGTTGGCCAGAAAACAACCAGGGTCAGTCAGCGTGATATCAGTGGGCGCGGATTATAGAGGCTGGGGTGGCCAGGGGCCAGAGGAGGGAAAAGAGAAGGTCAACCGCCGGGCCGGAGCCCGGCGGTGGCAAGCGGCATCAGGATGCCATGTCCTTGAGCTTTTTCAGCGGACGCACTTTTACCATGGTGCGGGCCGGCTTGGCGGCGAACGTGGTTTCTTCGCCGGTGAACGGGTTGATGCCCTTGCGTGCCTTGGTGGCGGGTTTTTTCTGGGTGACGATTTTCATCAGGCCCGGCAGGGTGAACTGGCCAGCACCGCGTTTCTTCAGGTGACCTTCCATGATGTCGGCCAGCTCATCGAATACGGCGTTGACGTCTTTCTTGGTCAGGCCGGTGGTATCGCTGATCTGGTTAACGATCTGGGTCTTGTTCATCGGTTCGGTGATGGTTTTAACCTTGCGAGCCGCAGTAGCGCTGGTGGCTTTGGCAGCTGTCTTTTTCTTTGCAGCCATGGATTACTTACCCCTTGTTTTGTGTCTTCCTGAGAATGTGTGTCTCCGCCGATCGGCGGGGAACCGGTCTTGCTTCCCTGTCAGGTACGCCCCTGGACTGCGCAAACTCAGAGGGCCACTGAATTGGTTCGCATCTGTTATATGCCATGAATTTTCACTGCACAAGCCGTGAAACCACTATTTTTTACGGACTTTCAACAAAAATGGGGCGGATGTGGCCTGTTTGGCAGGGAATCGCCCCCCGGCATGGCTCGCAGGCGGTGGAATCGCTATACTGTGGCGCCTTTTTCAGCGACCCGGGGACTGGCACTGCCGACAGATGCGGTTGGCCCCGGGTAGCGCCCTCAGAAATACAAGCGGAAGTTAAGCATGCGAAGCCATTATTGCGGTGATTTGCGAGCCTCCCACGATGGAGAAACAGTTGAGCTTTGCGGTTGGGTCAGTCGCCGCCGTGACCACGGTGGGGTGATTTTCCTCGACCTGCGTGACCGTAATGGTCTGGTGCAGGTGGTGTTCGATCCGGACACCGTGGAAGCCTTCGCACTGGCCGACAAGGTTCGCAGCGAATACGTGGTGCGCCTGACCGGACTGGTGCGTATGCGCGATGAAGCGGTGCGCAACAGCAAGATGGACACCGGCGATATCGAAGTGCTGGGCAAGGAACTGACCATTCTCAACGAGGCGCAAACGCCGCCGTTCGAGCTGGATGCCCATTCCGCCGCTGGCGAAGAAGTGCGCCTCAAGTATCGCTATATGGATCTGCGTCGTCCGGAAGTGCTGCGTAACTTCCAGTTCCGTTCGCGGTTGACCCACGTGGTCCGCGCCTTCCTGGAAGGCGAAGGCTTCATGGATGTGGAAACCCCGATCCTGACCCGGGCCACCCCGGAAGGTGCCCGGGATTACCTAGTGCCCAGCCGTACCCATCCCGGTAGCTTCTTCGCCTTGCCGCAGTCTCCGCAGCTGTTCAAGCAGCTGCTGATGGTGGCGGGCTTCGACCGCTACTACCAGATTGCCAAGTGCTTCCGTGACGAGGACCTGCGCGCCGATCGTCAGCCGGAGTTCACCCAGATTGACCTGGAAGCTTCCTTTGTGGAGGAAGAGGACATCATGGGCATCACCGAACGCATGGTGCGCTCGGTGTTCAAGGAGCTGCTGGATGTGGAGCTGCCGGACTTCCCGCGCATGCCGTTCTCTGAAGCCATGCAGCGTTTTGGTTCCGACAAGCCGGATCTGCGTATCCCGCTGGAGCTGATCGACATCGCCGATCTGCTGGCCGGCGTGGACTTCAAGGTATTCTCCGGCCCGGCCAACGATCCGAAAGGGCGTGTGGCGGCCATGAAAGTCCCGGGAGGGTGCAGCCTGTCCCGCAAGGACATCGACGGCTATACCAAGTTCGTCAGCATCTACGGCGCCAAGGGGCTGGCCTACATCAAGGTCAACGATCTGGCGGCGGGGGCTGAAGGGCTGCAATCGCCGATCCTCAAGTTCCTCACCGAAGAGGCCATCCAGGGCATTCTGGAGCGCACCGGCGCCGAAACCGGCGACCTGATCTTCTTCGGTGCCGACAAGGCCAAGATCGTCAACGAAGCGCTGGGTGCGCTGCGCGTCAAAGTGGGCCACGACCTGAACCTGGTCGAGGGCGACTGGGCCCCGTTGTGGGTGGTGGACTTCCCCATGTTCGAAGAGGACGAGGGTCAGTACTACGCCCTGCATCACCCCTTCACCATGCCCAGCTGCAGCCCGGAAGAACTGAAGAGCAACCCGGAAGGGGCCCTGTCCCGTGCCTATGACATGGTGCTCAACGGTACCGAACTGGGTGGGGGTTCTATCCGTATCCACAACCCGGCCATGCAGCGTACCGTGTTCGAGGCCCTGGGTATTTCCGATGAAGAGGCGGACGAAAAGTTCGGCTTCCTGCTCGACGGTCTCAAATACGGTGCACCGCCCCACGGTGGTCTGGCTTTCGGTCTGGATCGCATGGTCATGCTGATGACCGGCTGTGACTCCATTCGTGACGTGATCGCTTTCCCGAAAACCCAGACCGCCTCCTGCATGATGACCAATGCGCCGTCACCGGTGGACAGCAAGCAGCTGCGTGAAGTGGGTGTGCAGGTACGAAAAGAAGACAGTTGATTCGATAACAACCGGCGGCGCGGCCCGGCCGCGCCGGTCTGTTCGTAGCAATTACGGGAGACACCATGGCAGGACACAGTAAATGGGCCAATATCAAGCACCGCAAGGCGGCCCAGGATGCCAAGCGCGGCAAGATCTTTACCAAACTGATTCGTGAAATCACCGTGGCGGCCAGAATGGGCGGCGGTGAAACGGCGGACAACCCGCGCCTGCGGGCGGCGGTTGACAAGGCCCTGGGTCAGAACATGACCCGCGACACCATCGACCGGGCCATCAAGCGTGGCGCCGGTGGTGATGACGATGCCAACATGGAAGAGATCACCTACGAAGGCTACGGCAAGGGAGGCGTGGCGGTGCTGGTGGAAACCATGACCGACAACGTCAACCGTACCGTCGCCGAGGTGCGCCATGCATTCTCCAAGTTTGCCGGTAATCTGGGCACCAGCGGTTCCGTGGCCTTCCTGTTCACCAAGCGTGGCGAGATCTTCTTCGAGCCCGGCGTGGACGAAGAAAAGCTCATGGAAGTGGCCCTGGAAGCCGGTGCCGAGGACGTGGAAGAAAACGACGATGGCAGCTTCCTGGTGATTACTACGCCGGACAAGCAGTTCGGTGATGTGGTTGACGCCCTGCGCGAGGCCGGCCTGGAGTTTGCCGATGCGGAAGTCACCATGCATCCCTCCACGGAAGCGGAGATGGATGCGGATACCGCTGAAACCGTGCAGAAGATGATCGATATGCTGGAAGATCTGGACGACGTGCAGAACGTCTACACCAATGCCAGCTGGCCGTCGGAAGAAGCGTAGCGGCAAGCCTCAAGCTACAAGCTACAAGCTACAAGCTACAAGGAAAACCCAAAAGCCCCGAGTGTTTCGGGGCTTTTTGGTATAGGGAGGTTGTGCCGGCCGTTTGCGGCAACACAATCTTGCTTGCAGCTTTGCTAACTGGACATATGGACAGCTGTAAGGTACAACTGGACCAGTTTTTATTTTCGGGTCAGCGGCTTATGGCATTACTACTGGGGATCGACCCCGGCTCCCGGCGAACCGGCTACGGTCTGGTGGAGCAGGTGGGCAACCGCAGTCGGGCAGTGGCCTTCGGGACCATTACCACGACCCATAAGGACATTCCCCCGCGCCTGGGTGAGATTTTCGCCGGTATTCATCAGGTGGTGATGGATTACGGTCCGGCGGAAGTGAGTATCGAAAAGGTGTTCATGGCCCGCAACGCGGATTCCGCCCTGAAACTGGGGCAGGCCCGGGGAGCGGCCATTGCCGCGGTGATGCAGGCTTCGCTGCCGGTGTTTGAATACTCTGCCCGCCAGGTAAAGCAGGCAGTGGTAGGGCGCGGCGGCGCGGAAAAGGGGCAGGTGGCGGAAATGGTCAAGTATCTGCTTGGCCTGGAAAAGCGCCCCCAGGAAGATGCCGCCGATGCGTTGGCCATCGCCTTGTGTCATGCCCATATGCGTGTGTCACTGGCCCGGATGGGTGGAGCCACCGCAGTCAGAAACGGACGAATACGCTAAAAAGGACAGTAAAACACAGCCATGATAGGACAACTGCGCGGAACCCTGCTCGAGAAACGCCCTCCAGTGCTGTTGCTGGATGTGAACGGGGTGGGCTATGAAGTGGAAGCCCCGATGACCGTTTTTTACAGCTTGCCGGAGACCGGTGAGCCGCTCACCCTGCACACCCATTTCGTGGTGCGTGAGGACGCCCAGTTGCTGTATGGCTTTGCTGATCGCTATGAGCGCGAGCTGTTTCGGGCACTGATCAAGGTCAACGGCGTCGGCCCGAAAATGGCCCTGGCCATTCTCTCCGGCATCGAGGCAGACCGGCTGGCGCAATGCATTCACGATCAGGACACCACCTCGCTGGTGAAAGTGCCGGGCATTGGCAAGAAAACCGCCGAACGACTGGTCATCGAAATGCGTGATCGGCTCGACAAGATTGATGGTGGTCCAGTGTCCCTGCCGGGGCAGACGCCTCTGGCCCAGCCGGACGATGCCCGCTCCGATGCCATCGCTGCCCTGGAAGCGCTCGGTTACCGTAACAAGGATGCCGCCGCCGCCGTTGGCAAGGTGGCAGAGGAAGGTGCCACCAGTGAGCAACTGATCCGTCTGGCACTGAAAAGTCTGGCGCGCTGACCCTGGTAGGAGCCATGCTCGCATGGCGAACCTGGCGGCGAATCCACTGAAGGGCGTTTGGAAACCTGACGTTTTTTCGTGGCTCGCACTGCAGCCTTGGCATCATGGTTTACTTTGCGAGTCATCATAGGGCGCCTTCGGCAGGCTCTTACAGGAAATCTACAGGGAAAGATGACTGCCGGTACCAATCCGTCTACGCTAGCTCAACATCACTCTCATAACGCTGGGTCTCCCTACTGCAAGCATGGAAAACGACCGTCTGATTTCAGCTGCCGCTGTTGGCACCGGTGAAGAACAGCAGGACCGGGCCATCCGCCCGGCCAGTCTGGCTGACTACAAAGGCCAGCCGAAAGTCCGCGAGCGCATGGAAATCTTCATTGATGCTGCCCGCGGCCGCCAGGAAGCGCTAGATCACACCCTTATCTTTGGCCCGCCAGGTCTGGGTAAAACCACCCTGGCGCATATCATTGCCCGGGAAATGGGCTGCGAACTCAAGTCTACCTCCGGGCCGGTACTGGAAAAGGCCGGCGACCTGGCGGCCATCCTCACCAACCTGGAAGAGGGTGATGTGCTGTTCGTGGATGAGATTCACCGCCTGTCACCGGTGGTGGAAGAGATCCTCTATCCCGCCATGGAAGATTACCAGCTGGATATCATGATCGGTGAGGGGCCGGCGGCTCGCTCCATTAAACTGGATCTGCCGCCGTTTACCCTGGTGGGGGCCACCACCCGGGCGGGCCTGCTGACTGCCCCTCTGCGTGATCGGTTCGGGATTGTTCAGCGGCTGGAGTTCTACTCCGTGGAAGATCTCTCCGGGATTGTGATTCGTGCCTGCGACATTCTTGCCATTCCCATTGATGATGCCGGCGCCCTGGAAGTGGCACGTCGTGCCCGTGGTACGCCGCGCATTGCCAACCGGCTGCTGCGCCGGGTGCGCGATTACGCGGAAGTGAAGGGCGAAGGGCGAATTACCGAAGCCATGGCCCAGCGTGCGCTGGACATGCTGGAAGTGGATAGCTGCGGCCTGGACGGCACTGACCGGCGTTTGCTCGACATGATCATGCATAAATTTGATGGTGGTCCGGTGGGCCTGGAGTCCCTGGCGGCGGCGCTCAATGAAGATGCTGGCACCCTGGAAGAAGTGGTGGAGCCCTATCTGATTCAGCAGGGCTTCATCCAGCGTACCCCGCGCGGCCGGGCTACCACCAACCATGCCTGGCGGCATTTCGGGTTGCAGCGGCCGCGTAAGGACGGTGATTTGTTTAATGATTGAAAAAAAGCCGCAAAACGGGGAATTTACCCTGCCGGTGCGCGTCTACATCGAGGACACCGATGCCGGTGGCATCGTCTATTACGTGAATTACCTGAAATTCATGGAACGGGCGCGCACGGAATTCATGCGCACCCTAGGTTATCAGCATTATGTGCTGGCCGATGAGAACTTCCAGTTTGTCGTGCATTCGGCCAATGTGCAGTACCGTCAGCCGGCTCGCATTGATGATGCACTGGTAGTGACCGCCCGCTTGAAGCAACTGGGCAAGGCGACGCTGTTTTTCGAGCAGCAGGTTCGCCGGGGTGACACACTGCTTTGCCAGGCCGAGATCAAGGTTGCCTGCGTGAATGCAGATACATTGAGGCCCGCCGGGATCCCGGTGGACCTGTACAACAAATTCAAAGCAGCCAGCGAAGGAGAAGGGCTTAATGGTTGAGGCATCCAGTATGTCCGTCATCAGTCTGATCAGTCATGCCACCATTGTGGTGCAACTGGTCATGGTGCTGTTGGTGCTGGCGTCGTTGACGTCCTGGTACATGATCGTCAGCCGGTATCGGGTAATGGGCCGGGCCCACAAGGCGGGGCGAGCGTTTGAAGAGAAGTTCTGGTCCAGTGATGACCTGGCGTCGCTTTACAACCAGAGCCGCAAGGATCCGGACGTGGACGCAGGCACGGAAGCCATTTTCCGCGCCGGTTTCCAGGAATTCGTGCGCCTGTCGAAAAGCACCCGTGGCGCTGAAGCGGTGATGGATGGCAGCCAGCGTGCCATGCGTGTGGCCCTGCAGCGTGAACAGACCCGCTTGACCAAGCACCTTCCTTTTCTGGCGACAGTGGGGTCCACCAGTCCCTATGTGGGGCTGTTCGGTACCGTGTGGGGCATCATGAACTCATTCATGGCCCTGGCCAACGTGAAGCAGGCCACGTTGAGTGTGGTGGCACCCGGCATCGCCGAGGCCTTGATTGCTACGGCCATTGGTCTGTTTGCCGCCATCCCGGCAGTGATGGCCTACAACCGTTTCTCTGCGCAAAGTGATGCTCTGCTCACCGAAAACGAAATGTTTGCCGAGGAGTTCTCCTCGGTACTGCACCGTCAGGTTCACGGACGCGAGGGGTAAGCCATGAGCGGCGTGAAGATCAGGGTGCCGCGCAAGCTCGTTGCCGAGATGAACGTGGTGCCCTACATCGATGTGATGCTGGTGCTGCTGGTGATTTTCATGGCCACGGCGCCGATGATGACCCAGGGCATCAATGTGGACCTGCCCGACAGCAACAGCGAGCCCATTGATACCACCAAGGATGAGCCGGTGATCATTTCGGTGACCGCTGATGGCAGTTACTACATTGATGTGGGCAGTGACAGCCGCAAGTCTGCCAGCCTGGAAACGGTCCAGGGGCATGCCTTGCGGATTCACAAGCAGAAACCTGCCACCCTGTTTTTGGTCGAGGGCGATGGCCAGGTGGCATATGCCAAGGTAGTCCAGTTGATGGGTGCCTTGCAGGAAGCCGGCATTACCCAGCTGGGTCTGGTAACGGAACCGCAGGGCAGCAATGAGTGATCGTGGCGCCGCGCTGCTGTTTACCCTGTTCATTCACCTGCTGGTGTTTGGGCTGCTGGTGTTCAGCTGGAGCACCGACCCGGCATTGCACAAGGCGCCGGTGATCCCTCCCCATGTGAAAGCCACCATGGTGGAAACGTCCAAACAGAAAAAGGCGCCGGTGAGCAAGCCGAAGCCGGAGCAAAAGCCAGCGCCGAAACCGGAACCGAAACCCAAGCCAAAGCCAAAGCCAAAGCCGAAACCCAAACCGGAGCCCAAGCCCGAACCCAAGCCTGAGCCTAAACCCAAGCCCAAGCCCAAGCCGAAACCGGAGCCTGCCAAAAAGCCGGCGCCGAAACCGAAACCGGAGCCCAAGCCGGATCCCAAACCGGTCATCCCCGAGATTGAGGAGCCGAGCCTGGAAGAAATGCTGGCCGAGGAAGAGCTGGAAATGGCAAAGCCCGCGGAGCCAGCCCAGCAGGAAACACAAGATGCGGCCAGCAATGCGGATCAGTCGGATGTGGAAGTGGCCAGCTTTACCGATGCCATTTCCGCACAGGTAGGGCAGCGCTGGCGGATTCCCGGCAACTATCGCAACCGGGATGACATCAAGACACAGGTGCGGATTCAGATGATTCCCGGCGGTGAGGTGATCAATGTGTCTGTGGTGAAAAGCAGTGGTTATCCCGATTTTGATGAGTCGGTCATGAATGCGGTGAAGCTGGCCAGCCCCCTGCCGGTTCCAGATGGCCCGCTGTTTGATAAACAGTTTCGCTCACTGGTGATCGAATTTGATCCTGGAGTTGCACAATGAAGTTGGAATATAAGGCACAGAAAATGTGGCGGATTGGCCTGGCGGCCATCCTGATGTTCGGCGCCGTGATGGCCCGGGCAGAATTGCTTATCCGGGTCACAGAGGGCCGGGTGGATGCGGTGCCCATCGCCATCGTGCCTTTTGAGGGTGCGCAGAACGCGCCCGAAGATGTGTCACAGATTGTGCAGGCCGATTTGCACCGCAGTGGCCAGTTCAAGCCATTGCCGGCGGAGGATATGCTCAGCCGTCCGCGCAACGAAAGTGAGGTCATCTACCGGGATTTCCGCGTGCTGGGGGTGGAGTACATCATCACTGGCAGCATGAAGGCCCAGGAGAGCGGTGGGTATGAAGTGAGCTACGCCCTTTTCGATGTGAATCGTCAGGTGAAGCTCATGTCGGAGACCTATCGCCCGCCGGTCTCACAGCTGCGGGATGTGGCCCATGCCATCAGTGACCGGATCTATGAGCAACTCACCGGTATCCCGGGGGCGTTTTCCACCAAAATTCTCTATGTGACGCATAATCGTAGTGACAAAAACCCTTTCCAGCTGCAATATGCCGACGCCGACGGGCACCGTGTTACCACTATCCTGCGCAGCCAAGAGCCGATCATGAGCCCGACCTGGTCACCAAATGGCAGGAAAGTTGCTTATGTCTCTTTCGAGGATGACGGGATGCCGGCCATTTATACCCATGACCTGGCAACCACCAACCGGGAAAAGGTGTCCAGCTTCAGGGGTATCAATGGCGCCCCGGACTGGTCACCGGATGGTCAGAAGCTGGCGCTGACCCTGTCGCGGGACGGTAACCCGGAGATTTACATGCTGGATATCGCCAGTAAGCAGCTAACACGGCTGACCCAGCATTACGGGATTGATACGGAGCCTCGCTGGTTGCCGGATGGTGAGCACCTGGTGTTCACCTCCAGCCGATCCGGCGGGCCCCAGATTTACAAACTGAACATAAATGATAAGTCGGTCCGGCGAGTGTCATTCGAGGGTGCGTATAATGCCCGCCCGGATGTCACGCCTGACGGTCGTTATCTTGTTTATGTACACCGGCGTAATGGAAATTTTAACGTCGGGGTGCAGGACCTCCAGCGGGGCACATTCAATATTGTGACCCGCACAGACATGGATGAATCGCCCAGTGTTGCGCCCAATGGAAGTATGGTAATTTACGGGACGCAAGATCGGGGGACGGGGGTTCTGGAAGCCGTATCCATCGATGGCAGAGTGAAAGTGACGCTGCCGTCGAAGGAAGGTGAAGTCAGAGAACCGGCCTGGTCGCCGTTCCTCTGAGTGATTCTCGGAGTCCAATACTAGGAAATTATAGGAGCTTTTCGCATGCGTTCATTTCTTAACCCGCTGTTCGCCCTGATGTTGGCAGCTGCCCTGGCAGCCTGTTCCAGCACCCCGACTGAAGATGACAGCTCTGCAACCGACGATATGTCCCAGCAGACTGATACCTCTCCGGTAACTCCGGTTGAGCCGTCTACTCCGTCCAAGCCGGACACCAGCAGCATTCCGCTGACAGCTGACAACTTCTACAACCATCCGTCCAACTACGATGGCACCACTGACAGCCGGGTGATCTACTTCGCTTTCGACAGCAACACCGTTCCGGCGGCAGCTTTCGAAACTCTGCGTGCCCATGCTACCTATCTGAAGAACAACTCCAACGCCAAAGTGCGCCTGGAAGGTCATGCTGACGAGCGCGGCACCCGCGAGTACAACGTGGCTCTGTCCGAGCGTCGTTCCAAGGCCGTAGAGAAGTTCCTGCGGGTTCAGGGCGTGTCTTCTTCCCAGCTGGAAATCGTTTCCTACGGTGAAGAAAAGCCGGCGGCATTTGGTCACAGCGAAATGGACTGGGCCAAGAACCGTCGTGTAGAAATCAACTACACTGCCGGCCGTCCGTAAGGCATGAAAGCAGTAAAGAGAACGCGCCTGCTCGCAGGCGTTGTGCTCGGCTCCCTGGTGTTCTGTGCGCAAGCACAGAACACCGGGCCGCTGGCCGTTGAAGAGAGAAGCCTGGCGCAGGCCCGCTCCGGTGGCAGTAGTGCCGGTAGTACTGCAAGTCAGGATGGGTTGCTGCTTCTCATGCAGCAACAACAGCAGTTCGAAGAGCAGATACAGCAACTCCAGGGTCAGATCGAAGAGTTGCGGCATGAACTACAGGTCATGAAGGACGCTGAACGTGAGCGCTACCTGGACCTGGATACCCGAATCAATACGCTGGCTGAGCAGAGCAAGACCGAGCAGCCAGAAGAGAGCGCCGACAGTGCGGCGCCCAATGACCCCGAAGCCGACCGTGATGCCTACAGTGCCGCCAAGGACAAGCTGATCAAGCGTGACTTTGATGCGGCGGCAGAAGCCTTCGAGGGTTACCTCAATGATTTTCCCAACGGGCAATTCCGTGCCCACGCCCACTTCTGGCTGGGCAAGGTCTACAGTAACCTGAAGACCCCGAAGCCGGAGAAGGCCCTGGCCCAGTTCCAGGCAGTGGTAGACGACTACCCGGAACACAGTAAAGCGCCCACCAGCCTTTATACCCTGGCAGTGATGCAGGCCCGTGACGAGCAGGTCTCCCAGGCCAAGGTGAATCTGCACAAGCTGGTCAAGCAGTATCCGGACAGCTCGGAAGCCAACCAGGCGAAGACGCTGTTGGAACAACTCGATAAGTAATCCCTATCGTTGCCTTGCCGGCGGCACAGACGCCGGCAAAGGTGATAGAATCCGCCGCATTTCCCCCTCCCGGGTGCTCAGGAGATGTTGTGGACCTCCGTCTGACCGAAATTTTCTATTCCCTTCAGGGCGAGGCGCGAACGGTGGGCCGGCCCACGGTGTTCGTTCGTCTGACCGGCTGCCCGCAGCGTTGTGTCTGGTGCGACACCGAGTACGCTTTTTCCGGTGGCGAGAAATGGTCTCTCGAGGCGATCCTGGAGCAGGTGGCCGGTTACCAGGCCCACTACGTGACGGTCACCGGCGGCGAGCCCCTGGCCCAGCCAAACTGTCTGGGGCTGCTGACCGCCCTGTGCGATCAGGGGTATGAAGTCAGCCTGGAAACCGGTGGCGCCATGGATATTGCGGAGGTGGAGCCGCGCGTCTCCGTGGTCATGGACCTGAAAGCGCCGGGCTCCGGCGAGCAGCACAACAACCGGCTGGAAAACATTCCGCTGCTGCGCCCCCATCACCAGGTCAAGTTCGTGCTGGCGGACCGCAAGGACTATGACTGGGCCCGATTCATGCTTGATCAGCATCAGCTACACAAGCGGGTCGGCGACGTGCTGTTTTCTCCGGTACAGGGGCAGTTGGCCCCGGGAGAGCTGGCTGACTGGATTGTGGCGGACCGCCTGCCGGTGCGGTTTCAGCTGCAATTGCACAAACTACTCTGGAATGACGCCCGCGGGCGCTAGCTGACAGGTTTGAAGGAGAGCCATCAATGAAAAAAGCCGTGGTATTGCTGTCCGGTGGTCTGGATTCGGCCACCTGTTTGGCCATTGCCCGGGATCAGGGCTACCAGTGCCATACCATTGCTTTCGACTATGGTCAGCGCACCCGTTCCGAGCTGGATGCGGCGGAGCGGGTGTCCGCAGCCCTTGGCGCGCTCAGCCATCGGGTGATTGAACTGGGCATGGGCAATATTGGCGGCTCTGCGCTCACCGACCATACCATTGCGGTGCCGGAGGAGGGCGGTGAGGGTATTCCTGTCACCTATGTGCCAGCCCGTAATACCGTCTTTCTGTCTCTGGCCCTGGGTCTGGCGGAGGTGGTGGAGGCCCAGGCCATCTATATCGGTGTCAACGCGGTGGACTATTCCGGCTATCCGGATTGCCGACCGGCCTTTATTGAGGCGTTCCAGACCATGGCCAATCTGGCCACCAAGGCGGGAGTGGAAGGCAGCCCGATCACTGTGGAAACGCCATTGATGCACTTGAGCAAGGCGCAGATCATCCAGCAGGGCACGGCCCTGGGGCTGGATTATGGGTTGACCGTGTCCTGTTATCAGGCTGACGAGAATGGCAATGCCTGTGGCAAATGCGACAGTTGTCGCCTGCGCAAGCAGGGCTTTGAAGAGGCATTGGTCAAAGATCCAACAAACTATCAGTAAAGGGGAAAAAAAATCGGTTTCCCCCTTGTCACCCGGAAATAAATCCGTATTATTTGCGCCTCCTTCGGGAGCGGGTCGTTAGCTCAGTTGGTAGAGCAGTTGGCTTTTAACCAATTGGTCGCTGGTTCGAATCCAGCACGACCCACCATATTTAAAGGGCTCGCCTACGGCGGGCCCTTTTTCGTTTCTGCAGTCACAGACAGTCTGCGCCCCACCTTTCGCTCATCCCCTTGAAACTGCGGTCCCCGGCTGCTGTTTCTCTCTAACCCGCTCTCCAACCCGCTTTGCCCAGTGGCCTCCACCGGGAACACCTGGACCGGCGTTGTCACGGCGTCCTGTGTGCTGAAAGACAAGGCGGGGGGCTGTCAGCGGGCGACCAGGCCCTGGGCTGTGGGCAGGCCATCTTCGCCATCCAGCGCCGGCTGCCAGACTGGCAGGCCCGCATCCTCGGCCAGCTGAATCATGTTGGTGGTGCCTCGTCCGCCGGGAAAGGCCACCACGGCCTGGGGCCGTCCGTGATGGAGCATGCGCCGGTTACGCATGGGGCCCGCCGCCCGGCCGTGGGCCACCCAGTTGGCCGGGTAACTGACCTGGTCCACACCGCTGTCATGGGCCCACTGGCTGGCCAGCCGGTCTGCCCCACTGGCATTGCCGTGAATCAGCAGACTGAAGGTGTTGTCACGCAGCAGCCGTGCCAGGCTGCGGGTGAGTAATGCCTGATCGGAAAAATCCCGACCGCCACACACAAGGATACGCATGATACTGTCCATTTGGTCAGTTTTTCGGGCAGTATAGATAGCCTGGCCCGGGATTGCACCCACCGGTTGTGATGCCGCGAGGCAGGATCATCACAGGCTTCACGGCGTGTTGACTGTACTCCGGCCTAAACTTGTACAAATATAATTATTTGTACAGGTATGAGGTGGCACATGATCCGCTCTGCAAAAATCCCGGTTGGTATCAGCGCCTGTTTGCTGGGTCTGGAAGTGCGCCACGACAAGGGGCACAAACATTCCCGCTACTGCACCGGCGTTTTGTCCCGTTATTTCGAGTTTCGTTCCCTGTGCCCGGAAATGGGGGCAGGGCTCAGCGCGCCTCGCAAGGCCATGCACCTCACCGAGCAAGACGGGATGCTGCGGTTAATCACGACCGACGGCCTGCGTGACCATACCGAGCTGATGCAGGATTTCATCGACCGGGCCATGTCCTCTCTGGCACCGCTGCGGGGCTATATCCTGATGGCCAAATCCCCCAGTTGCGGTATGGAGCGTATCCGCGTCTATAACGATGACGGCCATGTCCAGCACCGTGAGGCCAGCGGTCTGTTTGCTGCGGCCCTGCAACGCCACTATCCCCTCATGCCCCTGGAAGAAGAGGGCAGACTCAATGACGACACCCTGCGGGAAAACTTCATCGAACGGGTGTTTCTCTACGATGACTGGTGCCAACTTCGTGAACAGGGGCTGACAGCCCAGCGGCTGATTGATTTCCACAGCCGGCATAAATTCCAGTTGCTGGCGCACTGCCAGAAAACCTATCGCCAGCTGGGTCCGTTGCTCAGTGACCTGAAAGCCCGGCCACTGGAAGAGATTGCTGAGGAATATATCCACGGCCTGATGGCGGCCATGAAAAAGCGGGTATCCCGGGGGGCTCACGTGAATACGCTGCAGCACCTGGCAGGGTTCCTGCGCGAGGGGCTCAGTGACACCGACCGCGCCCTGATCAATGAACAGATCGAGGCCTATCTGCGCGAGGAAGTGCCTTTGATCGTGCCCATGACCCTGCTGCGTGGCGGCATGCGCAAGGTGCCACAGCCCTATCTGGAAAAGCAGGGCTACCTGTCTCCCTACCCGGATGACCTGGGACTGAGGAACCGGGTATGAGCGATGTGCTGACCATTCAGCAAGCCAGTGAACAATGCGGCGTGAACCCGGTCACCCTGCGTGCCTGGGAGCGTCGCTATGGGTTGTTGAAACCGGAACGCACCGCCAAAGGGCATCGCCGTTATCGGAGCGCCGAGGTGGAGCAGATCCGGCGTATTGTGCACTGGGTGGAAAAGGGGGTGCCCATCAGCCAGGTGGCCTCCCTGCTGTCGGGGGAGCAGGAGCCGCAACAGGCCGTGGACAATGGTCAGCCCTGGGCGCAGGCCCGACAGGATGCCCTGCAGGCCCTGGAAACCATGAACGTGCGCCGACTTGAGCAACTGATCAACCGTTTGCTGGCGGACTACAGCCACGGCCAGGTCATCCGTGAGCTCACCGACCCCTTGCGCGAGCAACTGACGGGCAGTGCCTCCCTCTCTGCCCACCTGGCGCTGCTGGACGCGGTGCTGACGCAGAAATGGGCTGCCCGCGCACTGTCTCTGTCCCCCAGACGCCGGGAGTTCGGCTGGCTGCTGATGCCAGTGGGCGATGCCTTGCCGGCCCTGGAGCTGGCCATGGTGCTACAACGGCCCCTCTGGTGCCTGCAGCGGGACGTGGAGATGGATGCCCTGGCCGCGTTGCTGGCTGACCGGCAGCCCTGCGGGGTGCTCTGGGTGATGGATCACTGGCCCAGCGCCAGTCAGCGCCAGCGTCTCTGGTCTCAGCTGTCATTGCCCTGGCCTGCCGCCTGTTGGGGCAGAGTGGTGGAGGCGCCGCCGGCAGCGGTTACCCGACTGACCGGGGACCGTCAGGCGGTGGCGGAGCAATTGCTGGCCCTGGAGACGATGAATCCCGCGGCCAGTGTGGCAACGGTAGACGATAACGGGGGCAACCCATGAATCTGGTTTGGTATCGCAACGACCTGCGTGTTCATGCCCACCGCGCCTTGCAGCAGGCGCTGGCGCAGGGTGGGCCGGTAAGAGCGGTGTATTGTCTGTGCGAGCAACAGTGGGATGCCCACGAGGTGGCGCCATTGCGGCGCTGGTATGTGCTGCAGAGTCTGTTGGAGTTGGGCGATGCCCTGGCGGCGCGGGGGGTGGATCTGCATGTGCTGGATGCCGGTGACTTCGCTGCCGTGCCAGCAATGCTGGCGGATTTTGCCAGCGAGCATGACGTTGAGCACATTTTCTGCAGCCGCGAGTATCCGCTGAACGAATTGAACCGCGACCGGGCCGTGGCCCGGGCGCTGGAGCCGCAGGGTGTGGGTATCACCGGCTATGACGACAGTGTGCTGGTGCCTCCGCGCACTCTGAATACCGGCAAGGGAACGCCGTATACGGTGTTCAGTGCCTACAAGAAACGCTGGGATGTGTGGCTCGACAGCCACTTCCAGCCGGTGCCGCCGTTGCCGGAGAAGAGCCACGGCAAGGGGCATTTTGTCGGCAGGACCACAGTGGACGCTGCCCTGAAGACCCTGACGGTGGCCGACTCCCTGACCCGTCATTGGCAGCCGGGTGAGTCGGCGGCGCTGAAACAACTGGACCACTTTGTTGAGCACCATCTGGCGGGTTACCGAAAACACCGGGATTTCCCCGCCGAACCTGCCACCAGTGGTTTGTCCGCGGCCCTCTCTGCCGGCACCTTGTCTCCGGCCAGCTGTTACCGGGCGGCGACCCGGGCCATGGCCGATGCGGGTGCCCGGGATGGCGCCGCCTGCTGGATTGGCGAGCTGGCCTGGCGGGATTTCTATCGCCAGATCATGGCCCGTTTCCCCCGGGTCAGCCGTGGTGGCGCGTTTCGGCCGGAAACCGAGCTGCTCCAGTGGTCCCGGGATCGAGAGCGGTTCCAGGCCTGGTGTGAAGGCCGCACCGGTTACCCGCTGGTGGATGCGGCCATGCGCCAACTGGTGGCCACTGGCTGGATGCATAACCGTCTTCGCATGGTCACGGCCATGTTTCTCAGCAAGCACCTGTGGCTGGATTGGCGGTGGGGGGAGAGTTTCTTTATGCAGCACCTGATCGACGGCGATTTTGCCGCCAACAATGGTGGCTGGCAGTGGAGTGCTTCCTCCGGTACCGATGCGGTGCCGTACTTCCGGGTGTTCAATCCGGTCCGCCAGAGTCAGCGTTTCGATGCCCAGGGTCAGTTTATTGCCCACTGGGTGCCCGCATTGCGCGAACTGGACAACAAGACCGTCCACGAACCCTGGAAACAGCCATTGCTGGCACCGGATTACCCCCCGCCGGTGGTGCCCCATGCCGGGGTGCGCGAGCGGGTCACCGAGGCCTTCAAGGCCGCCAAGGCCCAGTACGATAACGATCACAGTCATCACAGCCCCGTCAGCAAAAAGGAACAGGCATGAGTCAGCGTATTGCCATTGTCGGCGCAGGTATCAGTGGCCTGACCGCCGCCTGGTATCTCTCCCGGCATCACCAGGTGGACGTCTTTGAGGCCAACGATTATCTCGGTGGCCACACCTGCACCGTACCGGTACGTCGTGATCACGGCGATTACGCCATTGATGTGGGCTTTATCGTTTTCAACGACCGCACCTACCCCAATTATCTGCGCTTGCTGGACGAGTTGGGTCTGCAGGGGCAGCCTACCGCCATGGGCTTTGCCGTGAGTGACCAGCGCAACGGCCTGGAATATTGTGGAGATGGGCTGGGCGGCATCTTTGCCCAAAAGCGCAATCTGCTGAGTCCGTCACATTGGCGTTTTATCGGTGACATCCTGCGTTTCAATCGCAATGCGCCCGGCTTGCTGAACACTGAGGCGGGGGAAATGCCCCTGGGAGAGTACCTGCGCCGGCACGGTTACGGGGAGCGTTTCTGCCGGGATTATATCCTCGCCATGGGAGGCGCCATCTGGTCCTGCTCTCTGGAGCAGATGGAAGTGTTCCCGGCCAAGTTTTTCATCCGCTTTTTCCAGAATCATGGTCTGCTGTCACTGACCAACCGGCCCCAGTGGTATGTGGTGCCCGGAGGCTCCAACCAGTATGTGGCTCCCCTGGTGGCGAAGTGTTCAGCCCGTTTTCATACCCGCGCCGCGGTCAGTGAAGTGCGCCGCCACGACCAGGGTGTCACTCTCACGGTGAACGGCGAACAGCAGACCTTTGATCAGGTCATTCTCGCCTGCCACAGCGATCAGTCCCTGGCCCTGCTGGCCGACCCGGACAGCCGCGAGAAGGATTGTCTGTCACAGCTTGGCTACCAGGATAACGAGGTGGTGTTGCACACGGACATCCGTTTGCTGCCCCGGCGGCAGCGGGTCTGGTCGAGCTGGAATGCCCTGTTGTTCGATAATGACCAGGATCGCGTCCAGGTGACCTATGACATGAACATTCTGCAGGGCATCCAGGCGCCGGAAACCTTTTGCGTGACCCTTAACGCCACGGACAGGATTGACCCGGACAAGATCATCGCTCGCTATCACTTTGCGCACCCTCTCTTTACGCCGGAAACGATGGCGGCCAGAGAGACGCTGTTGGCCGGCAATGGTGAAAGGCGCACCTGGTTTGCCGGTGCCTGGTGCCGCAATGGCTTTCATGAAGACGGCGTGGTGTCGGCTCTGGATGTGGTACGGGCGCTGTCCCCGGAGTCAGTGCCGTGATCAGTCAGGCGGTGGCAAGGGGCAAGGTGTGGCATCAGCGCCTGGTGCCGTTCCGTCACGGTTTCCATTACCCGCTCTGGCTGGTCTGGTGTGACCTGGCGGAAGTGGACGTCATGCTGGCGAGGCATCCCGGCTGGGGGCGTCGTTGGCGCCCGGTAGTGTTCCGGGACAGTGATTTTGTGGACTCCCGCCCGGATAACCTGGAAAACAAGGTCCGTGAAAAGGCGGCCGCACTGGGCCTGCAATGGACCGGGGGCAGGGTGGTGATGCTGGGCCAGTGGCGCACCCTGGGGACATTGTTCAATCCGCTGGTGCTGTACCTGCATTTTGCTGAAGGCAGCGATCAGCCGGACAGCATGCTGGCAGAAGTCCAGAACACCCCCTGGCGTGAGCGTCATTTCTACCCGCTGGAGCTGCAAAAAAACGCTCAAGGAAGCTGGCAGGTCAGCCACCCCAAGGCGTTCCATGTATCGCCTTTTCTGCCCATGGCACTGGACTATCATTGGGATCTTCACGTGGCTTTACCCGGCCTGCGCCTAGTCTTGGAAGATAGAAAGGATGACCAGATCGTTTTCGTGGCAGGTTTGCAGCTGAATTTGCAGGAAGCCAATCGGCGCACCATGACAACGGTGGTTTTCCGTTTTGGCGCTCAGGGGTTAGCCACGTTGCGTGCCATCTACTGGCAGGCATTCCGGCTATGGCGCAAAGGGGCGAGATTTCATTCTCACCCCGGCAAAAACAGTAACAATCGGTACGGAGATTGACCGCATGCTGTCTGGCGAAAAAGCCACAACCAATCGACTCGAGCACAGTGTGACTATTCGCTGGCCGCAAACTGTGGCCCGCAAGCTGGTGCTGGCGCGTCTCAATGCGTTGCCCCACGGGGCTCTTCGTATCCATGAGCCTGACGGTAATCAGGTGGTCCTTGGTGACAACGCCCGCCACGCTGATGCCGCGATAATTCGCCTGCATGATTGGCGAACCTACTCCATGATGATGAGCGGCGGCGCGCTGGGGGCGGCGGAAGCTTACCTGGAAAAAGGCTGGGGCAGTCCGGATCTGGTGGCCGTGATTCGCTACTTCGCCGCCAACGTGGATGCCATGAAAGCGCTGGAAGGCGGCATGGCGTTGCTGTCCAAGCCCGCCCTGAAAATGTTGCACCGTTACAACCGTAATTCCCTGCAGGGATCCCGGCGCAATATTTCTGCCCACTATGATTTGGGTAATGACTTTTTCAGCCTGTTCCTGGATCGCAGCATGATGTATTCCAGTGCGGTGTTTCCTCATCCGGATGCCACCCTGGAAGAGGCCTCCGAGCACAAGCTGGAAAAAATCTGTCAGTACCTGTCACTGTCCCCGGGCATGACCCTGCTGGAAATCGGCACCGGCTGGGGTGGCCTTGCCATTCATGCGGCCAAGCATCACGGCGTGCAGGTCACCACCACGACGATTTCCCGGGAGCAGGCACGCCATGCCCGTGAATGCGTGGAGGCCGAAGGCCTGCAAGACAGGGTGACGGTGCTGGAAGAAGATTACCGGGAGCTCACCGGTCACTATGATCGGGTGGTCTCCGTGGAAATGATTGAAGCGGTGGGCGCGGAATTCCTGCCGGGGTATTTCCGGGTGCTGGGTGAGCGGTTGAAGCCGGATGGCAAGATGGTATTGCAGGCGATCACCGTTCCGGACCAACGCTATGAGCATGCCCTGAATCAGGTGGATTTCATCAAACGCTATATTTTCCCCGGCGGCTTTCTGCCCAGTGTTTCGGTGATGTGCCAGCACCTGGCCGAGCATACCCGCATGGTTGCCACGGAGCTCCATGACATCGGCCACGATTATGCCCTGACGTTGCACCATTGGCGCGAACGGTTTCTGGCATCCTTGCCCAAAGTTCGCGAGCTGGGCTTCGACGAGCGGTTTATTCGCATGTGGGATTACTACCTGTGCTACTGCGAGGGCGCTTTCCTGGAGCGTGCCATCAGTACCGTGCACCTGGTGGCAGCCGGCCCCGACTATCGCCCGGCATCTTGAAAAGCCGCCCGTCCGGGCGCATTTTAACTACCAAGGGTATTTGCGTGGCGTCGTTTCGGCGCCGCGTTGTGGTATTATGCCCGCCCTGATTTCCTGGTTGTTAGCTAAGTTATTGATATCAGGGGGAAACCCCGGGCGGTGAAGCCAATGACAGCAGAGGCACAAGCACTGGTACAGGCCCACCTGGCCAAGGTGGAGCACGAAGACTCGCTCAACGAGGAGCAGCGTGCATCCTATCGTCAGCGCATTAAGGAATTGTTACGCCAGCGCGACGCGGTACTGGTGGCTCACTATTACACCGATCCTGAAATTCAGTCCCTGGCGGAAGAGACCGGCGGCTGCGTGTCCGATTCCCTGGAAATGGCGCGCTTCGGCAAGGAACACCCGGCCTCTACCCTGATTGTGGCCGGGGTCAAGTTCATGGGCGAGACCGCCAAGATCCTCAGCCCGGAAAAACGGGTTTTCATGCCCACCCTGGAGGCAACCTGCTCCCTGGATATCGGTTGCCCGGAGGACGAATTTGCCGCTTTCTGCGACCAGCATCCGGATCGCACCGTGGTGGTCTATGCCAACACCTCGGCGGCGGTGAAAGCCCGCGCCGATTGGGTGGTCACGTCCTCCATTGCGGTGGAGCTGATCGAACACCTGGATCGCAACGGCGAAAAAATTCTCTGGGCCCCGGACAAGCACCTGGGCAGCTATGTGCGGGACAAGGCTGGTGCGGATGTGCTGTGTTGGGACGGTGCCTGCATTGTCCACGAGGAATTCAAGGCCAAGGGGCTCCAGGACCTCAAGGCGGCCTACCCGGACGCGGCCATTCTGGTTCACCCTGAATCCCCGGCCCCGGTGGTGGAGATGGCGGATGTGGTGGGCTCGACCTCGCAGCTGATCAAGGCGGCCTGCGAGATGGATAACGATACCTTCATCGTTGCCACCGACAAGGGCATCTTCTACAAGATGCAGCAGCTGGCACCGGGGAAAACCTTCCTGGACGCGCCGACGGCCGGTTCCGGCGCCACCTGCCGCAGCTGTGCCCATTGCCCGTGGATGGCCATGAATGGCCTGCAGAACATGCTGGCGGTGCTGGAAGACGATAATGGCATGGGCCAGGAAATTTTCGTTGATCCGGCGCTGGCGGAAAAAGCGATGGTGCCGCTCAATCGCATGCTGGACTTTGGCAAGTCCTTGAAAGGGTAGAACGCAGAAGCCTGACGAGAAGTTTGTCAGTCACGAGAAGCGAGTTGCGAGGAACGAAAGGGAAAACCGGTGTCGCCTTTCGCAACTCGCCAACGTTCCACCGAAGCCGCCAACCCGTGACCTGCCTCGCCACTTTTCGGACACGTTGCCAGTCCTTCTAGAATTTCTCTTCCGATAACGCCTTCATGGTTTGCAGCCGGCCATTGAGTTTGCTGTATAGAGCAAAATCATTCTCGGCATCACGCAGGGCATATTCCATCTGCTGCATGGCCTGCTGGTCCCTGCCACGCAGAAACTGGCTCTCCGCCCGGGCATGCAGGGCACGAACCTTATCGCCGCTGTTCCCATAGGCGTCGGCGGCCAGCTCCCAGAGATAGGGGTTGTTGGGACGCTCGCTGAGCAAGGGTTTGAGGACCGGCAAGGCCCGGGCGGGTTGTTCGCTTCTCAATAGTGCCTTGCTCATCAGGATGGACGCGGGGTAATTGTCCGGTGCCAGATCCAGAACGCGTTCGGCCTGGTTGATGGCGCGCGTGTAATCCCCTTCGTCCAAGGCTACCTCCACCAATCCCAGCCGGAACCACAGCTGGTCCGGATGTTCCTCGGCCAGTGATTGCATGATGGTTCTGGCCTGCTCATAGCGGTCGGCACGCAGATAACTCAGGGCCAGTCCGTAGCGGGCGGCCTGCAAGCCCAGCGCATTGCGTTCGTTGCTGTATCGCAGAAAGTGGTCGATGGCGTGGTTATCGCTCTGGATAAACGCGGCCTGGAGCCGGGCCTGCACCAGCAGAAAGTGCAGGGACGTATTCATGCGCGGTGTAGGCAGGGAGCGAGCCCGGGCGCGGCTATCCGCAATGCGGCTCTCGGTAACCGGGTGAGTGAGCAGAAACTCCGGGGGATCACCGGCAAAGCGCTGATTGTTGTGCATGCGCTCGAAGAACCGGGGCATGGCATTCGGATCCATCCCGGCGGCGGCCAGGGTCTGCATACCTACCCGGTCTGCTTCGCGCTCGTTCTGCCGGGAATAAGCCAGCTGTGCCTGGATGGCACCGGCCTGGGTGGCAGCAATACCGGCCATGCCGGCTTCGCCATCGCCGGCGATGGCCACTGCCAGGCTGGCCAGCATGGCGGCAAGCACAGCGGTGTTCATCTTCCGGGAATCCAGGTAGCGGCGGGCAAAATGCCGCTGGCTGACGTGGGCGATTTCGTGCGCGACCACGCCACCCACTTCGTCCTCGTCACGGGCGTTGAGGAACAGCCCGGCGTTCAGGCCGATCACCCCACCGGGCACCGCAAAGGCATTAATCTGGCGGCTGTTGATAACCACGATGTCCAGGTTGGGCTCTTTCAGGTCGCTGTAGGAGGCGAGCCGGTAGACCAGGCTTTCCACATACTCCTGTACCAGTGGGTCGGACATGATGGAAGTCTGGCCGCGCAGGCTGCGTAGCCAGCCCCGGCCCAACCGGTATTCCTGGTCGGCAGACATCAGTGCGGCGGTAGGATCACCGAGCACCGGCAAGTCGTCATTGGCACTGATGGCTGCCGGGATGCAACAACTCCATAATAAAAGAGTGCGTAGCAAAAACTTCAAGTCGGGACTCCCGTGATTATTTGTGCCGACCGACACAGATCGACCCTTATTCCATAGCCGGGTTGTGACTATAATGCCGGTAGACCAGAGACGAATGAAGCGCCTGTATGAGCGACCAGCCAATCGATCTGCAGATTGATGCCTCCAGCCTGCAATGCCCCATGCCGTTGCTGAAGACCCGGCAGGCATTGCGACATCTCAAGCCGGGTCAGTTGCTTGAGGTCATTGCCACCGACGTCGCTTCTGCCGATGACATTCCTGCTTATCTGAGACAATCCTGCCACGAGCTGGTTCGCATGGGCGAAAATAAAGGCCACTATGCCTTTGTCATTCGCCGCGGCGAACAGGAGAGCTGATGTTACGTATTCTCAAGAACTGGTCCGAAAGATACTTCTCCGACGAGGAGGCAGTGTATCTGCTGGTGGTGCTGCTCGCCGCCGGGCTGGTGATTCTTTTTTTCGGCGGCATGCTGGCACCGGTGCTGGCAGCGATCGTGATTGCCTACCTGATGCAGGGGCTGGTGGCCGGGCTGGAGCGCCGGGGCATGCGGCGTCTGCTGGCGGTAAACCTGGTGTTCACCCTGTTCCTCGGTTTGTTGGTTGTCACCCTGGTGTTGCTGCTGCCCATGGTCTGGCGCCAGACCTTGCTGTTGGTACAGGATCAGTTGCCGCATCTGCTCAAGAATGGGGAAACCTGGCTGCGACAGTTGCCGGAGCATTATCCGGAAGTGATTTCCATGGAACAGGTCAATTCCATTGTGGCTGTGATACAGCGGCAGGTGGCGGAAGCCGGGCAGGGGGTGCTGACGCTGTCGCTGTCGTCGATTCCCAATCTGGTGGAGATCATGGTTTTCCTGGTGCTGCTGCCACTGCTGGTATTTTTCTTCCTCAAGGACAGGGAAGCCATTATTGCCTGGATGATGCGCTTTTTACCCCGTCGCCGACGGATTCTCGATCACGTCTGGCATGAAATGGATGACCAGATCGCCAATTACGTGCGTGGCAAGGCCATCGAGATCCTCCTGGTCGGCAGCGTCACCTTCATCGCGTTCCTGTTGCTGGGCATGCATTACACCGTGCTGCTGGCGGTGCTGGTGGGGCTGTCGGTGGTGGTGCCCTATATCGGTGCCACCGTGGTGACACTGCCCGTGGCGGCGGCGGCCTATGTGCAGTTTGGCTGGAGCGGAGATTTTGCTCTGGTGATGGTGATTTACGGTGTGATCCAGTTTGTGGATGGCAATATTCTGGTGCCGTTGCTGTTTTCGGAAGCGGTGAATCTGCACCCGGTAGCGATTATTACCGCGATCCTGCTGTTCGGGGGGATGTGGGGATTATGGGGGGTATTCTTCGCTATTCCCCTGGCCACCTTGATCAAGGCGGTGATCAATGCCTGGCCCAGCCAGGGGGACTACCCGGACCCTGGGGCGACGGTGCAGGCCGATACATAGCGGCGTTACGCGAGGGGCGCGGCGGCGCCCCTTGCCGTGAAGCGGCTCCCTAGATTCCCAGTGCGTCCAGTTCTGCCAGCAGATCCTCGTGATGGCTCTTGGTTTTGAACTTGTCCATCACTTTCACCAGCTTGCCGTCCTTGCCGACAATAAAGGTGGTGCGGATCAGCCCCATGAATTCCTTGCCCATGAATTTTTTCATGCCCCAGCATCCGTATTTCTCGGCAACGGCATGATCTTCGTCGGAGAGCAGGGGGAAGTTCAGATCATGTTTGTCGATGAACTTGGGCAGCCGTGCCACCGGATCCGGACTGATGCCAAACACCACCACGCCACGTTTTTCCAGCTCGGCTTTGGTATCGCGGATACCGCAGGCCTGGGTGGTGCAGCCCGGGGTGAGTGCCTTGGGGTAAAAGAAAATGACCACCGGGTTCTTGCCTTTGAAGGATTTCAACTCAACCGGGTTGCCGTCCTGATCGGGCAGTTTGAAGTTGGGTGCCAGATTACCAATCTTGGGATGTGCCATATCGGGTCCGTTTCTCTTTCTGAGGTTGATGGTATAGCCGTCTGAGCGAGCCGTTCAGCGTTTCGGCGTCATGGTGGCGTCCAGGTTGCGCGCCTCACAGAAGTCCAGGAAGGCGTCGCGCAATTCGGCCACCGATTGTTCCGCGTTCATGCTCAGCACCAGGTGAAGGCTGAACATGCGGGTGCCGGTGTGAGGCGCCGCGTAGGTGCCGGTATGCAGATCATCGATATTGATGCTGCGGCGGGAAAAGAAATTGGCAATTTCGTGGACGATGCCCGGGTTATCCATGGCGACCACCTCTACCTCGTAGGGCAGGGCTCGGGCCTGCAGGTCGCGGGGGCGGGTACGCTTGAGGGTGAGCAGCAGGTCCAGTTCGCCAGCCAGCTTGTCCCGGTCCGTTTCCAGCTGGTCCAGGGTTGCGTCGCTGCCGGACACCAGCATCAGCACGGCAAACTCACCGCCCAACACCGTCATGCGAGAGTCGAGGATATTGCCGTTGTGTTCCAGTACCGCCCGGGACAGCGACTCCACAATACCCGGGCGGTCTGAACCCAGGGCCGAGATAACGATGAGTTGTTCCATGATGCGCTCCGCAGGCATTGTCTTGTTGGTATTTTGAGAGTGGTGTGGTGAGAGTTTAGAGGTTTTCTGCGGGGTGTGCAGGGGGCTGAAGGCTTATCGTAGGCGGTGGGGACCCGGAAGCAAAACCATGGCGAGGAGCGAGTGACAAGGTTCGAAAGGCAACACCGGGTTTGTCTTTTCGAAACTCGCACCGCGTGACTCGCTTCGGCCTGTTTGCGGTGGAGCGACCGTTTGATCTCGCTGGCTCGGTTTCGACAAAGGGCTTGCCGGGCGTCAGGCATCTGGCGTCCGGCGTTTTCGAGGTTTACCATAGCGCCCTTCGACGACAGGGTCCGGTGCACCGGAATAATCGCGATTGCGCCCGATTGGCGCAAAACAGGAGACAGGCATGATCCGTGGCAGCATTGTAGCGCTGGTAACCCCCATGCGCGCAGACGGAGCAGTGGACTGGGAGCGCTTGCGCGCCCTGGTGGACTGGCATGTGGAGCAGGGCACCCACGCCATCGTGGCGGTGGGCACCACGGGCGAATCCGCCACCCTGGGCTTTGAAGAGCACGATAGTGTGATACGTGAAGTGGTGGCCGTGGCCAAGGGCCGCATCCCGGTGATTGCCGGTACCGGCGCCAACAACACCGACGAAGCCATCCGCCTGACCCGTGATGCCAAGCGCGACGGTGCCGATGCCTGTCTGCTGGTGACCCCGTATTACAACAAGCCGCCCCAGGAAGGCCTCTACCAGCATTATCTGGCGGTGGCCCGGGCGGTGGATATCCCGCAGATTCTCTACAATGTGCCCGGCCGGACCGCCTGTGATCTGTTGCCGGAAACCGTTGAGCGACTCAGCAAGGTGCCCAATATCATCGGCATCAAGGAAGCCACGGGGAACCTGGAGCGCGCCCGGGAAATTCGCGAGCGTTGCGGCGATGATTTCATGCTCTATTCCGGGGACGATGCAACGGCCATGGATTTCATCCTGGCCGGCGGGCACGGTGACATCTCGGTAACCGCCAACGTGGCGCCGGCCAAGATGGCTGCCATGTGCGAAGCGGCCCTGGCTGGCGACGCGGATCAGGCCCGGGCACTGAATGCGGAACTTGAACCCCTGCACCGTGATCTGTTTATTGAAGCCAATCCGATTCCGGTGAAATGGGCACTGTATGAAATGGGCCTGATTGACCTTGGTATCCGCTTGCCGTTGGTGCCGCTGTCAGAAGCGGCCCAGCCGCGATTGCGCGAGACCATGCGTCAATGCGGCCTGCTGGAGGTTAAATGAAGAAAGCGGCGTTAACGCTCGCACTGTTGGTATCCGCCGCATCCGGTTGTAGCTGGTTGCCGGATAGCAGCCTGAATTATCGTGATGCGCAGGTGCTGGAGCCCATGGAGGTTCCGGAGGATGGCGTATTCATCGGCGAGCAACCGCTTTATTCGGTGCCACGCCAGGAAGAACGACTGGTGGGCCGTGGTGAGGACGAGAAACGCTTTGCCGTTCCCAGACCGCCCCAGCTGGTGGTGCTGGGAAGCGCCGATGACGACGAGGCACAGCAGCCGGCGCCAAAGGATGCCTCATCCAAGGCGATTCTGGCCCGTGACGGGAACGGTTACCCGATCATCATGATGTCCACCCGCTTTGCCTGGGCCTGGGAATATGTGGGCGAGGCCCTGGGCAAGACGGACCTGAAGATCAGCGACCGGGATCGTGAAGTGGGCATTTATTATCTGAGAGTGCCCGAGCGCTACACCCTGGGAGCCAAGAGTGCCCAGCTGAAGCTGAGCCACACCACCAATGGCATCCAGGTGGCAGTGTTGAATGAAGAGGGGACTGCGCTGGTGGAAAAAACGCCCGGCCAGGCCATTCTCGAACGCATTTTTGACGAACTGAATTAAGCATCATGAAGTTGGCATCCCTGGGCAGTGGCAGCAAGGGCAACGCCACCCTGGTGGAAGCAGACGACACCCTGGTGTTGATCGACTGCGGGTTTACCGTCAAGGAAACCGAGCAGCGACTGGCCCGGCTGGGTCTGGCTGCAGATCAGCTCAGCGCGATTCTGGTAACCCACGAGCACGGTGATCATATTCGCAGTGCCGGGGCGCTGGCCCGCAAGACCGGTTGCCCGGTCTACAGCTCCTTCGGCACCGCCAGTGCGGTACAGGGCAAGCGCACCAGTCTGAGCGGCGCCAACTGGCAGGAAGTGCGACCGGGGCGCCCCTTTACCATTGGCGCCATGCAGGTTCTGCCGGTATTGGTACCCCATGATGCGCGTGAACCTTGCCAGTACCGCTTTAGCTGGCAGGGCCGAACGTTGGGTGTGCTCACGGATCTGGGGGCAATCACTCCCCATGTGGTGGAGGCCTACCAGGATTGCGATGCGCTGGTACTGGAATGCAACCATGATGCGCAGATGCTGGTTAACGGCCCTTATCCGCCGTCGTTGAAACGTCGTGTGGGTGGTATGTTGGGGCATCTGAGCAATGATCAGGCGGCGGCCTTGCTCCGTCAGGCCAATGTGGATCGCCTGCAGCATCTGGTGCTGTCGCATCTGAGCGAGCAGAACAACACGTCCCGGCATGCATTGGATGCCATTGAACAAGTGGTAACCCAGGGACGCGAACGAATTGGCGTTGCCAGCCAGACGGAAGGGTTTGGCTGGCTGCAAGTACATTAATACTGACCCGAATAAAGGCCTTTCCATGGAAAAACGCGACGAGTTGTATGCCGGCAAAGCCAAGTCTGTATACACCACCGATGACGCGGACAAACTGATCATGCTGTTCCGCGACGATACCTCGGCCTTTGACGGCAAGAAGAAAGAGGCACTGGCGCGTAAGGGAGCGGTGAACAACCAGTTCAATGCCGCCATCATGGAAAAGCTCAAGGCGGCCGGGATTCCCTGTCATTTCGAGAAGATGCTGTCACCGGTGGAGTCACTGGTGAAGAAGCTGGACATGATTCCGGTGGAATGCGTGGTGCGCAATATTGCCGCTGGCTCTATCTGCCGTCGTCTGGGGGTGGAAGAAGGCCTGGAACTGAATCCGCCCACCTTCGAATTCTTTCTCAAGAACGATGACCTGGGCGACCCCATGGTCAACGATTACCACATCCGCAGCTTTGGCTGGGCCACCGACGAGCAGGTGGTGCAAATGAAGACTCTCACCTTCCAGGTCAACGAAGTACTGAAGCAGCTGTTTCTGGATGGCGGCATGCTGTTGGTGGATTACAAACTGGAATTTGGCGTGTTTAATGGTGAGGTGCTGCTGGGCGATGAGTTCAGCCCGGACGGCTGCCGCTTGTGGGACAAGGACAGCCGGGAAAAGCTGGATAAAGACCGTTTCCGCCAGGGCCTGGGTGGCGTGGTGGAAGCCTATGAAGAAGTGGGACGCCGATTGGGGATGCAGTTTCAGTACTGATTCACGGCGTGCCGGTACAACTACACACTGAAGAATAATAAGGAGCAACTATGAAATCCGTAATGCGTCTGGCGGTGGTGGGCCTGCTGGCTGCCACTCTCAGTGGCTGTTTCCTGACCAAACTGGCCACCACTCCCATGCGACTGGTCGGCGCCGCCGGCTCTGTGGTGGGTGCGGTGCTGTCCATTATTCCGGTGGCCGGGAATGCCGCTGATGAAGCCCTGGAAAAGGTGGATGGTGCCATCGATACCACGGCGGACAATATCGACAAGATTCCTCTGTAACAGGCGTCCTTTGGCCCTGCGGAGGCGGGGCCAGGGATTTCCGGGCTTGTAATCCCCGGGGCGGTTGTGAAAAATACAGACTCCCCGGCCCGCTTGCGGCCTGACCAGGCGTGAAAGCCCTGGCGACATAACAACAATAACCGGAGTTCGCCATGCACCGCTGGCTACTTTCCTTCCTTATGCTTATGCCTTTGCCGGCTGTGGCAGATGATCTGCTGATAGGCCTGGGTTACCTGAATGGTCTCGCCGGGGTGAACCTGGAGTGGGCCACCGAGCACAACAGCTTCTACGCCATGCCTGCCATGTATCTGGACTCCGGTGGCTTCGACACCGATGAGCCTCGCTGGGTGGCTGGCTGGCGCCGTAAAATGGAGCGGGGCCTGATGTCCGAGAGTGGCTTCTTCACCGGCCTGATGGCAGGGGACCTGGGCGGTGAGCGTCATTATGAACGCCTGGGTGTTGGTGTGGAGCTGGGCCATCAATGGGTGAAGCCCTATTCCCGCTGGACCGTGAGTGCCGGGGTGGGCGCTATCGAAGCCCTGGACTGCGACGAATACAAAGCGGCGATTCGTTGTGATACGCAAGAAGAGCGCGACAATAACGACCTGGATGTAGAGCCGGTGGTCGTGCTCGGTATCAGCTTCAGTTTGCGCCGCTGATTCCCCAATCCTTCCGTGTTCCTACGCAAGTGTCTGTGGCGGTTGAAGAAAGCGCCACGGGCACTTGCTTTCTTGTGTTTGCCCTGATCTGAAGCAAAAGTTTTGCACAGCGTTTAACCGTTTTTCACACCTTGTGTGAATGTTCTTGGCTAACTCGTTGATTTGCAGTGGATGATTGTTAAGTTGCTGTTTTTAAAGGTTTTAATAAAACGGCCATTTTTTCATCATTCTGGGGGAGGGGCAGGCAACATGGGTGCTGGCGGCAGTTCCTGACAGTCTATGCACAAAGTTATCCACAGATGTTGTGAGTAACTTTTCGGGGCCGATGTTGGGCAACGGAAGGCCGCGAGACGGTGTACACACCGCCGCGTTGCTGATGGAGGCGGCAAGCCGGTCGTCGCGCTCAGCGCTTCAGCATCGGCAGGGGCCGCCAGGGTTGGCTGAGGAGTTGCTGGCCGCTGAGTTTGAGCAGCAGACGATGGAAGCCGGCGTTGGGGAAAGCGTGTTTGATGAGCCGGACCCGGGCCATGGGGACGCCGAAACGCATGACGCCCAGACTCACATCGATCCAGTCTGCGCGACGGAACACTTCGACCAGGTTATTGCGGTCCTTGTCGTAGCGGCTGATCTTGTGGTGATTGAGGATCATGGCCCGGACCTGGGTACGGCAATGGCCCAGCTGGTGTTCCTCCAGGTAGTGTTCTGCCAGGCGAGCAGAGGGCTGCAGGTAATCGAAGGTGCCGGCCAGCCAGATACCGGCATCATGAAAAAAAGCGGCAATTTCCAGGGCTTCCCATTCCTGCGGGTCCAGTGTTTTTTGCGCCGCCACAAGATTGATCAAACGGTAAACGTGGTTCCGATAGGGGGTCTGTTGCTTGCCAAAGCGTTCCGAGTATTGATCGAACAGTGCATCTAGGCGCGGCAATTGCGTAATCAGGTCTTGGGGCATCCTGTCTACCTGGTGGTCTTCAAGGGGCGCATCTTAACGTCACGATAAGACACCATGTCACTTCATACTGGCCAGTAGTGTGAATGAAATCCAGTGGGCACGGGTAAAAACTGGGACCCCGGACACACCTTCAGGGCATCGTGATATTGGCTTTACGGTGTAGACAGTGCCGGTGGTGAGCAAAATTGTAAGCAATCGATTTCCGGTGCTTGGTACTCAGTCTTCCTTGTACTATAGTCGGACAAGAATTTTGGGATTGTTCAACAAGCCTGGGGCCGCAGTACCACTGTCTGATCCCGCCGTCGGCAGGCTTCAATACGGCTGCCTGCGGGCTGAGACAATCCCCACAAGGAGTGCCCGTGAGCTTCAAAGCCAAAGAAAGCCTCTCTGAGCAGATAGCCCAGCATCTTGCCAAGCAGATTATTCATGGTGACATGCTGGCTGGCGATCGTATCCAGGAGCTGCGTGTCGCCGGTGAGCTGGATGTGAGTCGCGGTTCTGTCCGCGAGGCGCTGCTGATCCTGCAGCGCCGCCAGCTGATCGATATCCTGCCGCGCCGGGGCGCCGTAGTGAAGGAGATGTCTGAAGCCCATGTGCGCAGCCTCTACGAGGTGATGCAGGTATTGCTGGGGTTGGTGATTCGCAAGGCCATCAAGGTGGTACGCGAAGAAGACCTGGATGCGTTTATTGAGCTGGTTCACGGTTTGCAGGTGGCCGCGGAGGATCGGGATCTGGATGCGTTCTTTGTGCTCAGTTTCCAGTTTCTCGAGCATGCCTACCCGTTCGCCCGCAATGTGTTTGTGGAAGACATCCTGATCAATATGCAGCCGGCCATGCAGCGGGCCTATTTCATGGCCTTGCATCTGGAGGCCGATGAAGTGAAGGAATGCCTGTCGTTCTTCAAGGCCCTGGTGGAAACCATCTTCCGCCGTGATGTACGCTCGGCCCTGGAAATCATTCGGGAGTTTGCCGAGCACCAGTCTGAACTGGTGGAGGAATCCATTACCCGGGCCCGCCAGATCGAAACCGCCTGGGGCTCGCGCCGGCGTAAATAAATTCCCCCTTGCCCTGTGCCGCCAAGCTGCATAGAATTGCCACCCTCTTCAGGGAGCTGGCCGGGTCAGTGACCCCATCAACCTGAAGATCGCCATAGAACCGTAGCTCAGTTGGTTAGAGCGCCGCCTTGACATGGCGGAGGTCGGCGGTTCGAATCCGCCCGGTTCTACCAAGATTCAGAAAAAGGGTTTGTCGCAGTGATGCGGCAAACCCTTTTTTCGTTTGGCCCCTTTTTCACGCTGCCCTGTAGAATACCTGACACTCTGGAGCCGACGAGAAAGTTGGGATGCCTGACATTGATTATCTCGGGGCTGCCCGCCCGGCCCTGATTCTTTACCTGCCGCATCGGCCGAACGGTCTTGCCCGGTTGCAGCAACGCCCTGACGCTACTGAACTGGTGGCGGCCAATTCCAACCACTGGCGCAAGATCGTGAACCTGCTCGCCAAGTTGGCCAGCCCGGTGGCGGAGGACTGGCGGTATTTTCGGGATGAATGTCTGTTCCAGAACGCCGCACTTTGTTTTGTGCCGACAATGTCCGACAAGGAATGCTGGCACTGGATTGGAGGCAGGGACAATCTGCAGCGTTTTGCCGGCTTGCAGCACAATGCCTGTTCGCTGGCCGGTGCTCCCGGGGTTTCCGTGGACACGGAGCGCCGCTTGCTACTAACCCCTTACCCGGACTATCGCCAGCTCAGCAACGCGTTGCTGGAAAAGGTGCGTCTTTGTCTTGAGGAGCAGGGCTTCTATGGCGGGGTTTGCCCATGACGCGGCCGTATTTTCTTGGCTGCCCGCAGTGGCAGCACCCCGGCTGGAATGGTCGTCTGCCTGCCGGCGAGAGTCCTCTGGAACGCTATAGTCGGGTCTTCAATAGTGTCGAGGGCAATACCTCCTTCTACGCCACCCCGTCACGCAAGCAATGTGAACAATGGCGGGCTCAGGTGCCGGAGGATTTCCGGTTCCTGTTCAAGTTTCCACGGCAGATCACGCATGACCGTCTGCTAAAGGGGGTTGATGGGCAGGCGCGGGCATTTCTGGATGTGCTGGCTCCGCTGGCGGATGTGCTCGGGCCGTTCTTGCTACAGCTTCCCGCAGCTTTCGGGCCGGAGCGATTGGAGGATTTGTGGCGCTTTGTGGAGGCGCTGCCGGCACCGTTCGCTTGCACGGTAGAAGTGCGTCACCGGGATTTCTTCGCCAAGGGCGAGGCGGAGAGGGCGCTCAATCGCGGCCTGCGCGAGCGCAATCTGGCCCGGGTCTGTTTTGATAGCCGGGCGTTGTTTGCCGCCAGCGCGGAGGATGCTGCCACACGAGAGGCTCAGCGCAAGAAGCCCCGCCTGCCAGTGCATGTGCTGCCCGGTGACGCGTCGCCGGTGATTCGTTACGTCGGGCATCCGGATCTGCAGGCCAACCGGGCGTTTCTTGCGCCCTGGGTGGAACGGGTAGCGAACTGGATAGCGGCGGGGGAGGGCCCTTACGTTTTCATACACATGCCGGACAACGGTGATGCGCTGGCTCTGGCGGCATTGTGGCACGACATGCTGGCGGAACGTTTGCCGGGGCTGGCGCCGTTGGCGTTGGGGAGGCAGGTGAAGCAGCCAGGGTTGTTCTGAGACGACGTTGCGAGTTGCGAGAAACGAGTTTCGAACAGCAAAACCGTGACAGGGTTTCGCTACTCGTTACTCGCGTCTCGTCACTGTCTCTTAATTCAGCGCGATCAGCGTGTCGTCACGACGGCGGCTGTTTTCCGCCCATACCAGCAAATCATAGTAGCGGCGGATGTGGCGGACGTAGATCACTGCCTGGCCACCACGGGCATTGCCGTAGCGCAGCTGGTCGGCGTAGGCCGGGTTGGCCAGCATGGGGAGGCGTTGCTTCACATCCTGCCAGTTGTCCGGGTTGCCGCCTTGTTTTTCCGTCAGCACGCGCGCGTCTTCCAGGTGACCGAAGCCCACGTTGTAAGCGGCCAGGGCCATCCAGGTGCGGCTCGGTTCCGGGATGCGCGCAGGGATGCGTTCGTGGGTGTGACGCAGGTAGTCGGCGCCGGCCAGAATGCTCTGGGCCGGGTCGGTACGATCACTGATACCCATCTGGCGCGCGGTGTCGTTGGTCAACATCATCAGACCCTTCACCCCGGTGGGGGAGATGGCACCGGGATCCCACAGGGATTCCTGGTAGGCCAGGGCCGCCAGCAGGCGCCAATCGAAACCGCTGTTGTCTTCCGCCTGACGGAACAGTTCCTCGTAGCGGGGCAGACGGTCTTCCAGATGGCGCATGAAGCTGCGGGCTGCATACAGGTTGAACTGTTCCACATGGCCGTAGAAACGGTCTTCCAGCTTGGCGGTGGTGCCGTTGGCCTTGGCCTGGGTCAGGTAGCGCTGGGCGGCCAGATACAGGCTCTGGTCATCCTTGGGGCTGAAAGCCCAGGCCAGGGGCATATCAGTGGCGGCGGTATAGTCGGCAATCAGCTCCGGCCACAGGGCGCGCTGCAGGGAGTAGCTGTTGGAGTGAATCAGGGTGTAATCCACCTGACCGTCCTCCACCAGGGCCATCAGTTGTTCCGGGTTGGCGTCTTCCACTTCCTGGAATGCCAGGCCCGGATTTTCCAGCTGCGCCTTGACCAGCAGCTCTGCGTGGCTGGAGCCGGCAGCGACGGCCACACGTTTACCGGCCAGGTCTTCCAGATCCCGGATGCGCGGAGTGTCCAGACGGCGCACCACCAGAGCGTCCACTTTCTGGTAATCCGTGGTGAAGCGCAGGCTTTCGCTGCGCTCTGCGGTGGCTACCAGGCCGGCCGCTGCCATATCGGCAGTGCCTTTGCGAATGGCATAACGAATATAGGAAGGGTCGTCGGATTCCAGCATCCGCAGCTCCACCCCCAGGCTGTCAGCAAAGCCTTTGGCCAGCTCGTATTCCATGCCGGTATAGCCGTGCTGGTCCTGATAGTAGGTGGTGTTGGACGAACGGGTCATCACCACCAGCTCACCGCGGGTCATGACCCGTTCCATGGCGGTAGGGGTGGGACGCATGGCCAGCATCATGCCGATAACGCCGAACAGGGCCAGCGAAGCCAGGAGATGCTTAGTATGTCGAAAGAAAACCGTCATCCTTGGTGTACCTCTGTCAGGTTGTCCAGACAGGTCGATACTGCTTACCGCCGACCGGTTGGGGATTGTTTGGTCCCCTGCCTGTGATCTATATCACGTCAATGTGGCGCAACTCTATCAGTGGCAAATGGCTGTTATGTAACGCTTTGTCGAACAATTGAGCGTTTTATGCACAAATGCGACAAGTCCGGAAGAGAGCATTAAATTGCGTATAAGGCAGGTGTCGTAGGCGATTTTTCCTCGCGGTAAGACAAGGCTGCACTGGATGGAAATTGGCGGTGTGCGGAGGCTGCGAGCGGCGGTCAAATCCCGTATCATTGCGGCCCTACTCTCCACCCCCACTGGTAATCATATAAGGCGCACTATGCTGATCCTCTCCGGAAGCCCGGCCCTGTCCGCATTTCGTAAGGAAAAACTGCTGGAGTCCCTGACGGGCATTTCTGCGATCTCTGCCCGTTACGTGCATTTCGTGGCGCTCAAGTCGCCCCTCAGTAATGAGCAGCAACAGGTGCTGGAAGGGCTGTTGCAGTACGGCCCCAGCCTGGAAGAGGATGATGTGGAGGGGCAGCGTTTTGTAGTGGTGCCGCGCCCGGGCACCATTTCGCCCTGGTCATCCAAGGCCACGGATATCTGTCACAACGCCGGCCTGACTCAGGTAGAGCGGGTGGAGCGGGGCATCGAATACCGGCTGGCTGGCGAGGGTGACCGGTCTGTCCTGGCGCCGGCCCTGCATGACCGCATGGTGGAAGTGGTGCTGGCGGAACTGGAAGACGCTGAAGCCCTGTTCTCCCATCACACCCCCCGCGAACTGACCACGGTGGATGTGATCGGCGGGGGGCGCGACGCCCTGGAAACCGCCAACCGCGAGCTGGGCCTGGCGCTGGCCGAGGATGAAATCGACTACCTTGTGGAGCGTTTCACGGCGCTGGGCCGTAATCCCTCCGATGCAGAACTGATGATGTTCGCCCAGGCCAACTCCGAGCATTGCCGCCACAAGATTTTCAATGCGGACTGGACCATCGATGGTGAGGAACAGGATCTGAGCCTGTTCGGCATGATCCGCAACACCTACAAGCATGCCCCGGAAGGGGTGCTGAGTGCCTACAAGGACAATGCCTCGGTGGTTGCCGGTCCGGTGGCCGATCGCTTCTTCCCGGCACCGGGCAGTGCCGAGTACCAGTTCGTCAACGAGCCGGTACACCTGCTGATGAAGGTGGAAACCCACAACCATCCCACCGCCATTGCGCCCCATCCGGGCGCGGCCACCGGCTCCGGGGGTGAGATCCGTGATGAGGGTGCCACCGGCCGTGGCTCCAAACCCAAGGCGGGCCTGAACGGTTTTTCCGTTTCCAACCTGAATATTCCCGGTTTCGAGCAGCCCTGGGAAACGCCTTATGGCAAGCCCGGCCGTATTGCCTCGGCACTGGACATCATGATTGAAGGCCCCATCGGTGCGGCGGCCTTCAACAACGAATTCGGTCGCCCCAACCTGTGTGGCTACTTCCGCACCCTGGAAATCCAGGCCCCGGGCGTGAACGGTGATGAAGTGCGCGGCTACCACAAGCCGATCATGATCGCCGGTGGCCTGGGCAACATCCGCGACGGCCATGTGGAAAAGAACCCGATTCCCGCCGGCGCCAAGATCATCGTGCTGGGTGGCCCGGCCATGCTGATCGGCCTGGGTGGTGGTGCGGCCAGTTCCATGGCTTCTGGTGAGTCCGACGAAACCCTGGATTTTGCTTCCGTGCAGCGGGACAACCCGGAAATCGAGCGTCGGGTACAGGAAGTGATCGACCGCTGCTGGGCAGAGGGCGATAACAATCCCATCGTCTCCATCCACGATGTGGGCGCTGGCGGTCTGTCCAACGCCCTGCCGGAGCTGGTCCACGACCACGATATGGGCGCCAGACTGGAGCTGCGTGAAATCCCCAGCTCCGAGCCCGGCATGAGCCCGGTGGAGATCTGGTGTAACGAAGCCCAGGAGCGCTATGTGCTGGCAGTAATGCCGGAGGACATCGAGCGTTTTGATGCTATCTGCCAGCGCGAGCGCACCCCTTACGCAGTCCTCGGTGAAGCCACCAGCGAAGAGCATCTGACGGTCAGTGATGAACACTTCGGCAAGGCGCCGGTGGATCTGCCCATGGACCTGCTGTTCGGCAAGCCGCCGAAAATGCAGCGTAGCTTTGACCGGGAAGACTTCCTGCGCCAGACCTTCACCACCAAGGGCATCGATCTGAAAGAGGCCAGCGAGCGCGTGCTGCGCCTGCCCACGGTGGCGTCGAAAAGTTTCCTGATTACCATCGGTGATCGCTCCATCACCGGTCTGGTCCATCGTGATCAGATGGTGGGCCCCTGGCAGGTGCCGGTGGCCGATTGCGCGGTGACCGCCACGGGTTTCAATCAACGCACCGGTGAAGCCATGGCCATGGGCGAGCGAACCCCGGTGGCCCTGGTGGACGCAGCGGCCTCCGGTCGCATGGCCGTGGCGGAATCCATCACCAACATCGCCAGCGCCCATATCGGTGATCTGGGCCAGATTCGCCTGTCAGCCAACTGGATGGCCGCTGCCGGTCACCCGGGCGAGGACCAGGCCTTGTTCGATACCGTGAAAACCGTGGGCATGGAATTGTGTCCGCAGCTGGGTATTGCCATTCCGGTGGGCAAGGACTCCCTGTCCATGCGCACCGTGTGGAACGACAAGGGTATCGACAAGAGTGTCACCGCGCCGCTTTCCTTGGTGATCTCCGCGTTTTCCGGGGTTACCGACATTGATCTGACCGTGACCCCGGAACTGAAAACCGGTGTGGACAGCGAACTGCTGCTGGTGGACCTGGGCCGCGGCCAGAACCGCCTGGCAGGCTCCGCCCTGGCTCAGGTATTCGGCAAGGTGGGCGATGTGCCGCCGGACCTGGACGATGCCAAGGATCTGATCGCCTTCTTCGAGGTGACCCAGCAACTGCTGGCCGAGCGCAAGTTGCTGGCCTACCACGACCGTTCCGACGGCGGTCTGTTTACCACCCTGGTGGAAATGGCCTTTGCCGGTCGCACCGGCCTGGATATCAGTCTGGATCATATTGCCGGTGATAACCCGGAAGCGGTGGCCGCCTTGTTTGCCGAGGAGCTGGGTGCGGTACTGCAGATCAGCCCGGCCCATCGTCAGGAAATCCTGGCACGCTATGCAGAAGCCGGCCTGAGCCAGTGTGTGCATGTACTGGGTCATCCGGACGGTGATGATGTGATTCGCCTGCGTCTGGGCGGCGGTATCCTGCTGGAAACCCCGCGCCGGGAGCTGCATCGCACCTGGGCGGAAACCAGCTACCAGATCCAGTCCCTGCGCGATAACCCGGATTGCGCCCGTCAGGAATTCGAGGCCATCCCGGACAACAACAATCCGGGCCTGAATGTCCGCCTGACCTTTGACATGACCGAGAACCCGGCGGCGCCTTTCATCAACACTGGCGCAAAACCGAAGATGGCGATCCTGCGCGAGCAGGGCGTCAACGGTCAGACCGAAATGGCGGCCGCTTTCGACCGGGTCGGCTTCTCTGCCATCGACGTGCACATGAGCGACCTGCTGGCAGGGCGAGTGCAGCTGGATGACTTCAAGGGACTGGTGGCCTGTGGCGGTTTCTCCTACGGGGATGTGCTGGGTGCTGGCGGTGGCTGGGCCAAGACCGTGCTCTATAACCCGGAGCTGCGCGAAGCCTTCAATCGGTTCTTCTTCCGCGAAGACACCTTTGCGCTGGGTGTGTGTAACGGCTGTCAGATGCTGTCCCACCTGAAGGACCTGATTCCCGGTGCCGAACACTGGCCGCGCTTTGTGCGCAACCTGTCCGAGCAGTTCGAGGCACGGACTTCCCTGGTGGAAATCCAGGATTCCCCGTCCATCCTGCTCAAGGACATGGCCGGTACCCGTATCCCCATTGCCGTGGCCCATGGCGAAGGCCGGGTGGAGTTGGGTGATGATGCGCTCAATCGCAATATCGAGCAGCGTCTGGTGGCCCTGCGTTATGTGAATGGTCAGGGCAACCCGGCGGAACAGTACCCGGCAAACCCCAACGGCTCACCCCAGGGCGTTACCGGTTTCACCACCAGCGACGGCCGCGTCACCATCATGATGCCGCACCCGGAGCGAGTGTTCCGTGTCCTGCAGAACAGCTGGATCCCGGACGACTGGCGGGGCCACGAGAACGGCCCCTGGCTGCGGATGTTTGCCAATGCGCGGAAGTGGGTCGGTTAAAAGGCAGTGAACAGTTAATAGTGAACAGTTAACAGCTGGGATCTAAAGCTGAAGAGAAAGGCGGGAATGGCTTGGCTGTTTCCGCCTTTTTTATGTCCTTTTATGAGCTTGAGCTGAAGAGTTGCTACCCTCAGAATCAAACGCTTGTTTTGATTTCGCTTTAAACTGTTCACTGTTAACTATTCACTACTCTCAGGTGTCCTGTGTCTGAAAAAACCTTCGGGCCTTTCGAATTGCAAAAGGCCTACAACAACGAGCCTGTGCCTGCGGATTTTGTCGAGCGCCGGCGTATCAGTGCGGCCATGCAGACTCTGGCGGAGCGGCTGATCCGGGCGGAGGGGGATATCGACACGCTCAGCGCCTGGGCGGATCAGCTGGAAGCGTTGGTGGCAACAGTGGGGGAACCGGCGCGACGCGACCCCCGGGCTGCCAACCGCAAGCTGTTCACCGGCTCGGCCACCACCGAGGATATCTTCCACATGATGGATTACGACCCGGTGGGTGGACCGTCCAACCCCATTGCCCCCCAAGTGGAGTGGCTGCAGGAAGACCAGAACGGCATTGAAGGGGCGCTGAGCCTGGGGCTGCAATACCAGGGGCCACCGGGGCGGGTGCACGGCGGCGTGATCGCCTGGCTGCTGGACGCGGCCCTGTCCCGAGCCTTGCATGCGGCCTTCCGGTTGGGCGTTACCGGTACCCTGAATATTCGTTATCTGGCAGCCACTCCCATCGAAGACACCATCCACTGCCGGGCCCGTATCACCGGCCAGGAAGGGCGAAAGATCTTTGTGGAAGGGGGCATCTGGCACGGTGACACCCAGACGGTCAGCGCGGAAGGCATCTGGCTCACACCGAAGAGTCTGGGGTAACCATGAGCGAGCAACGCTATCACTTCCGCGACATTCTCGTGGCGGAAACCCCGGCGCCTTCGACTCGGGCTCTACTACACCGGGAGCTGGGCCAGGAGCTGGTCGGGCTGACCGAGCAGGTGCTGCGCCTGGATGCCCCGGACGACAAGCTGCACGAGTACATCGAACATATCCGTCAGCTGCGTACGGACCTGGCCCAGTATGGCCAGCGGGACTATAACGGCATTCTCCAGCGGCTGTTGGCGGGAGAAGGCTCCGCGGATGATGTGACCGATCTGGTGGATTTCGAGATCCTCACCGGCAAGGCCTCCCCCATGTCACCACCGCTGGAGTTGTGGCTGGACGGGGACCGGGTCCGGGGCCGGGCCACGTTCGGCCTGGCTTTCCAGGGCCCACCGGGGCGGGTACACGGTGGTGTCCTGTCCCTGGCGCTGGATATGCTGATGGCGAAAAGCCAGGATTTCGTGAAACAGATCGGTATGACCGGTACGCTCAATATTCGTTATCTTGCCGGCACCCCCATCAATACGCCGGTGGACTTCGAGGCCAGGCTGGTCACCCTGGAACGGCGCAAGCTGCGCTGTGAAGGCAGTGTCTGGGTCAATGGCCAGCAGACCGTCGCCGCCGAAGGCATCTGGATTTCTGCCCACGGCGATTACGCTCTCAAGCCGGAGTTTGCCGAGTTACACGGTGAAAGTTAAAAGTTGAAAGTTACCAAGCGCGGGCGAGGCCGCTGGCAATAAGCTCATCCCTTGCCCGGGATTCTGGCTCAACCCGGGCAGCGCGGAGAAAGTCGCTTTCCGTTTGGCTTCCCTCTGGTCGCGCGTTGCAACTTTTAACTTTCACCCTGCAACTGAACCCTGTGCCCTCTGTGGCAACAATCCGTTTTCCCGAGCTGCGAGCGACAATGACAAGGAGGCCAGCCCCATGGACGAGCTGTATTACAAACTGTGCTTTTACGTGCCCACCAGTCATGTGGAGCAGGTGAAGAACGCCATTTTCGAAGCCGGCGCCGGGCACATGGGCGATTATGATGCCTGCTGCTTCCAGACCCTGGGGCAGGGCCAGTTCCGCCCCCTGGAAGGCAGCAATCCCTATATCGGTGAGACCGGGGGCGACGTGGAAGTGGTGGGAGAGTACCGGGTGGAGACAATCTGCCCGGCGTCGCGGGTGCAAACCGTAATCAGCGCCCTGCGCCTGGCCCACCCCTACGAAGAGCCCGCCATTGACCTGTGGCGGCTGGAGCCGTTACCCGGTTGACCTGGCGAGGGAGCCTCGAAGGCACCCGTAGGAGCTATGCTTGCATGGCGAACCGAGCGTAGCGAGGAAATCGCCCCGTGGGTGATCAGGAATGTTCAGACACGACATTCAGCCTTGTTTCTCGCGGCTCCTACAGAAGCATTATGCATCTTTAGTCAGGTGTTTCTTGCCGATGGGCGGCACTTCCTGAATGCGTACCGGGTACTCGTCACGCTTGAGATCATCGATATAGAACTTGAGGGTGCGTCCCACCACCGGGAAGGCCAGCTCACCCCAGGGAATGTCATCCAGGGCGAACAGGCCGGCATCGCTGCTTTCCTCGCCCACGTCGTACTTGCCGTCCTCCAGTTTGCCCAGGAAGAACACATAGACCTGGTTGATATGGGGCAGGTTGAAGACGGTATACAAATCGCCGATGGCCACCGTGGCGCAGGCTTCCTCCCAGGTTTCCCGGGCCGCGCCTTCCTGCAAGGTTTCCCCGTTTTCCATATAGCCGGCGGGCAGGGTCCAGTAGCCCTTGCGCGGTTCGATGGAGCGCTTGCAGAGCAGCACCTTGCCGTCCCAGATAGGCACTGCGCCGACCACGATCTTGGGGTTCTGGTAATGGATGGTCTGGCAATCGGGGCACCAGTAACGGGGCCGGTTGTCCCCCTCCGGAATGCTGAAACCGATCTGGTCGCTACCGCAGTGACTGCAGAATTTCATGAAACCTCTCGCTCCGGACGCGGCAAAAACCTGATGATACAGGAGAATCTCCGGCGGCCCCATCGGCACGGTGACGATGTTACTGTGATCGCGGACTTGCCGCCGGCGGCCCGCCTGTTCAAACTACCGTTTGAATTGAATGCACCGTTGCATGCATTACAGGAGAAGGTTGTGCTCGATCAGCTCAGGCAGCGATTGCCGGACTACAAACGCACGGAGCTGCCGCTGGCACTGCCGGAGGCAGCGGTGCTGATGCCGCTGATTGATGACCCGGAACCGCGCCTGATCCTGACCGTGCGTTCCAGTACCATGCCAACCCATGCCGGCGAGGTGGCGTTTCCGGGGGGCAAGCGGGACCCGGGTGACAAGAGCCTGCTGATGACCGCCCTGCGGGAAAGTCAGGAAGAAGTGGGTCTGGACCCTGGCTATGTGGAGGTGCTGGCGCAGCTGTCACCGCTGGCGTCCCGCTATGGGATGAAGGTCACACCCTTTGTGGGTATCGTCCGGCCGGAGGCACCGCTGGTGGCGGAGCCCGGTGAAATCGAGACCATCTTTCAGGTGCCGCTGCGGTTCTTTCTGGATGAAGTGCCGGAGCTGTCCAGCCCCATCGATTTTTTTGGCCGTCGTTTCCGCATTCCCAGTTATTACTACGAAGACAAGCGCATTTGGGGGCTCACCGCCTTCATGATTCTGGACCTGATCAACCACGTTTATGATGCGAACATTGCGTTTGAAGTGACGGACTGACAACGAAGGAAAGCACTGATGATTTATAAAATTGGCAGCCGGCAACTGGAACAACGGGGCGCCGGCCACTGGATCGCGGACAACGCTACCGTGATCGGTTCGGTAATCATGGAAGCCAACACCAGCATCTGGTTCAACGCGGTATTGCGCGCTGATAATGATGTGATCGAGATTGGCGAAAACACCAATATCCAGGACGGTGCGGTACTGCATGTGGACCCCGGCGTGCCCATGAAAATTGGCCGTGATGTGACGGTGGGGCATAAGGTGATGCTGCACGGCTGCACCATTGGCGACAACAGCCTGATTGGTATCAATGCGGTGGTTCTGAACAAGGCGGTGGTGGGCAAGAATTGCATCATTGGTGCCAACTCCCTGGTGCCGGAAGGGATGAAGATTCCCGACAATTCCCTGGTGATGGGCTCCCCGGCCAAGGTGGTCAAGGAAATCACCGACGGCCACAAGGCCATGCTGACCATGAGCAGCATGCATTATGTGGCCCATGCCAAGGAATTCAGCGAGCACCTGGAAGTGGACGAACGGTTTTCGTCATGAGCCAGTTGATATCCCCCTGCGTTTCTATCTGCGCGCTGGATGAAAATGATATCTGCGTGGGCTGTTTCCGCAGTGGTGGAGAGATTTCCATCTGGGGGCTGCTTTCCGATGAAGAAAAGCGGGAAGTGTTTCGTCGTATCGAGCAACGCATGAACGGCGAGCCGGCGCCCTGTGTGGTTCGCAAGGAGAAGAGTTCATCATGACGAATATTGATGATCAGGCGCCTCACAAGCCGGTGGTCGGTCTGGCGCTGGGCAGTGGTTCTGCCCGGGGCTGGGCCCACATCGGTGTGATCCAGGGATTGGAAGAAATCGGCGTAAAACCCCAGGTGGTGGCAGGGACCTCCATTGGTGCGCTGGTAGGGGGTGCCTACGTTACCAACACGCTGAATGAATTCGCTGACTGGGTGGAGTCGCTCACCGTCAAGGATGTGTTCGGGCTGCTGGATATCAGTCTGTCTGGCGGCATGGTGAAGGGGGAGAAATTGTTTAATTTCTTTCGTGAGCATCATGACAACCCGGATATTGAAACCCTGGAGAAAAAGCTGGTGACTGTGGCCACGGACATGAAGAGTGGCCGGGAAATCTGGATCACCAAAGGCACCATGCTGGATGCCGCCCGGGCATCCTGTGCACTGCCGGGGTTGTTCTCTCCGGTAAAAATGCAGGGTCGCTGGATGCTGGATGGGGGCCTGGTCAACCCGGTACCGGTGTCTGCCGCCCGTGCCATGGGAGCGGATGTGGTCATCGCCGTGAACCTCAATGCCCAGCTGGTTGGCGCCCACCTGTCCCGGGATACCCGCACCCAGGCCGAAGGGGAAGACGGCAGTGACGAAGAGCGCAGCATCTGGCACAAGATGATGGGTTACTTCATCTCCGAAGACGATGAAGACCCGGGTTTCTTTGATGTGGTGGCGTCCAGTATCAACATCATGCAGGACCGTATCACCCGTTCGCGCATGGCTGGCGACCCGCCGGAAGTCACCTTGGTGCCTTTGCTGGAGGATTTTGCGCTGATGGATTTTCATCGCGCCAAGGAAGCCATCGAAGAGGGGCGTTCGCTGGTTAAACGCTATGAAGCCGACATCCTCGCCTGGGTGGGCTCACCGGTAGCGGATAGGGTTTGAAGGGCAGTTGACAGTTGATAGTGGACAGTTGACAGCTACGCGTTCCGAGTTAGCTTTGAACTGAAACGCAAGAGGCCGCGTACAAAGCATGGGCGCGGCCTCTTGCGTTTCAGTTCAAAGTACCCTTTATCGCGACGCTGTCAACTGTCCACTATCAACTGTCAACTTACCCTGCTTTCCTGGCCTTCACCGCCTTCACCATATTGTCCTTCACCTGCAGGATCTCGATCTGGTATTGATCGATCTTTATCGAGATGTTGGCATCGGGGATGTCCTGCAGGTATTCCAGGATCAGGCCATTGAGGGTCTTGGGTCCATCGGTGGGCAGTTCCCAGTCCAGGCTGCGGTTGATTTCGCGCAGGGTGGCGGAGCCATCGATGACATAGCTGTCGTCGTCCTGGGGGTGGATGTCCGGACTGCTGGCGGCCAGGTCGGTGGTGAATTCGCCGACGATCTCTTCGAGAATGTCTTCCAGGGTCACCAGGCCGAGCACATCGCCGTATTCATCCACCACGATGCCGATACGGCGTTTGGCATTCTGGAAGTTGATCAGCTGCTGGTGCAGGGAGGTACCCTCGGGGACAAAGTAGGGCTCCACTGTGTGCTGCATCAGCTCTGCCTTGTTGATGTCATCCTTGAGCAACAAGCGGCTGAGCTTGCGCAGGTGGAGCAGGCCAATCATGTTGTTCGGGTCACCGTTGAAAACCGGCAGGCGGGTGTGCTGGCTGGCGCGCAGGGTGGTGAGGATCTCGTGCATGTCATCCTCGAGATCAATACCCACCATCTCGTTGCGGGGCACCATGATGTCTTCCACGGTCACCGTTTCCAGGTCGAGGATATTGAGCAGCATCTTCTGGTGATTTTCCGGGATCAGGCCGCCGGCCTCATTGACCACGGTACGCAGCTCCTCCGGACTCAGGTGATCGTCGTCCTGGTCATGGGGACGGATGCCGCCCAGCCGCAGCAGCATCATGCTGACGCCGTTGACCATCCACACCAGGGGGGCGAGCAGCACCTGCAAGGGTTTCAGCAGCACACTGGCGGGGAAGGCCACGCGCTCGGGCTTCATGGCTGCATAGGTCTTCGGGGTAATTTCGGCAAACACCAGCATGATGATCGTGATCACCACCGGCGCCACCGCAGCCCCGCTGTCGCCCAACCAGCGGATCGCCAGAATGGCGGCCACAGTAGCAGCGAAATTATTGACGAAATTGTTACCGATCAGGATGACGGACAACAGCCGGTCGGTACGCTTGAGCAGCCCCTCCACCCGGGAGGCGGCCTTGTTACCCTGGCGGGCCAGATGACGCAGTCGGTAGCGGTTGATCGCCACCATGCCGGTTTCACTGCTGGAGAAGAAGGCAGAGCCAAGAATCAGGGCAATCAGGGCGCCTATCAGCCACCCGTCAGAGTAGGTATCCAAAGGAAATATCGTTTATCCGCCAATCGGCCCGCTATTGTTCGGGCTGGGGGCTGGAGGTGTCAAGCAACGCGCTTCGCTTGTTGGGGTAGGAAAGAGTGGGGAATATCACCAACCTCGCCCGCCATTTCTACGAAGCCGCTGTAGGAACGGAGCGTAGCGGAGTAACGCATGTAGTTCCGTGCGGCCCGAAGGGTGAGCGCAGCGAATAACACCTCTTGAGGTGCGAACCGCGCTTGCGCGGAAATCGCCCGCAGGGCGATCAGGAATATCAGAGCTCGACAGGTTTCCCAGCAATGCGCAGCCACAATGAACGCCGAATCGCGCCGCGAGCGACGCTCCTACGGACAGCTTCTGCAAAAACCCGGGCGAGATACTATCTGATCAGCACGGCTCAGCCCCGGTTGCCGCTTGTGGCTTGAAGCTTGTTGCTGCCTCACCGCTTGAGAATAAATTCCAGCACCAGTTGGCTGCCGAAGAAGGCTACCAGCAGCACCGCGAAACCACCCAGCGTAAAGCGAATAGCAGTGCGCCCCCGCCAGCCGCGCAAATAGCGGCCGGTCAGCAGGATCGCGAAGACCACCCAGGACACCAGCGTCAGGATGCTCTTGTGTGCCAGGTTCTGCGCGAACAGGTTGTCCACGTAAAGGAAGCCACTGAAGATCGCCACGGTAAGCAGGATCTGCCCCAGCCAGATGGCTTCGAACAGCATGGATTCCATCACCTGGATGGGCGGAAAAACCCGCATCACGCCGCGGATATGGCCGCTCTTCAACTGTCGGTCCTGCACCCAAAGCAGTACCGCCTGGCAGGCGGCAATGGCCAACACGGCGTAGGCAAGAATGGAAAACAGCACATGCACCCCCAGGCCGTGGGACAGGGGGTGGGCAATGTAGCCGGTATTGACCCACAGCATGGCCGGGATGGTCAGTGCGGCAAACGGATAGACCAGGGAGGAAATCCACTCGAACGGGCGGTAAAGACTGGAAAGCAGCACCACGATAGCGCCGGTGAAAGCCACCGTGGACGCCACCGGAAACACGCCCAGTTGCAGCCCCTGGGGAGTCAGGATGATTTGCCACAGGCAGAGTCCATGGGCCAGCACGGCCAGACTCCCTGGGAGCAGCACGGAGACCCGGGAAGGGCGCTGTTGCCCGCGGTACTGCCGGTAAAGGATCAGGCAAGCAACCAGATACAGGGCAAAGGCGGCAAAACCACTGATCACGGAAAGGTTCATAGGTCGTTGTTATCCGTCGTCATTACCCGAATAAAGTGGCGGGCCGCTGAAGTCTGGCATAGGCATAACTTGACTATCAACAATCATTCTCATTTTCTGCCGGTGTCTGCCCCATGACGTTGGCGGTCAAGGAAGGCTATAATCGCGCCCCTGTCCCTGCGGTGGCGAAGGCCAGCCGCAGACACGGTGTATTTGGAGGTAACCCCATGTTCGAGAATCTCACCGACCGGTTGGGATCGTCGCTTAAAAACCTGGCAGGTCAGGGCTCACTGACCGAAGACAATATCCGCGACACCCTGCGCGAAGTGCGCAAGGCACTGCTGGAGGCCGATGTGGCTTTGCCAGTAGTGAAAGAGTTTGTCGAACAGGTGAAAGAAAAGGCCCTGGGCCAGGAAGTCCTGAAGAGCCTGAATCCCGGCCAGGCGTTTGTGAAGATCGTCAATGACGAGCTGGTCCACACCATGGGCGACGCCAATGACGCCCTTAACCTGGCCACCAAGCCGCCGGCCATTATCCTGATGGCCGGTCTGCAGGGTGCCGGTAAGACCACTTCCGTGGCCAAACTCGCCCGCTTCCTGCAGGAACGGGAGAAGAAGAAGGTCATGGTGGTGTCCGCCGACGTGTATCGCCCGGCGGCGATCGAGCAGTTGAAAACCCTGGCGGGGGAGGTGGAGACCAACTTCTTCCCCTCCACCGGCGATCAGGACCCGGTGGATATCGCCAACGGCGCCCTGGAAGAAGCCCGTCGTCGCTACATGGATGTGTTGATCGTCGATACCGCGGGTCGACTGCATGTCGATGAAGACATGATGAGTGAGATCAAGCGCCTGCACGGGGCCATCAGCCCTGTGGAAACCCTGTTCGTGGTCGATGCCATGACCGGTCAGGACGCGGCCAATACGGCTCAGGCCTTCAATGAAGCCCTGCCGCTCACCGGTGTGATTCTGACCAAGGCGGATGGTGATTCCCGCGGTGGTGCCGCTCTCTCGGTTCGCCACCTTACCGGCAAGCCGATCAAGTTTATCGGTATGGGCGAGAAGACCGATGCCCTGGAGCCGTTCCACCCGGACCGTATCGCCAGCCGGATTCTCGGCATGGGCGACGTGCTGTCCCTGGTGGAAGAAGCCGAGCGCAAGCTGGACAAGTCCAAGGCCGAGAAAATTGCCAAGAAGTTCAAGAAAGGCAAGGCCATGGACTTCGAGGACCTCAAGGACCAGTTTCAGCAGATGCGCAACATGGGTGGCATGGCGGGCCTGCTCGACAAGCTGCCCGGTATGGGCGGCATGATGCAGGCGGCCCAGGACCCGGCGGCCATGAAGCAGATGAAACACATGGAAGCGCTGATCGACTCCATGACGCCGAAAGAACGCCGTAACCCGGATCTGATCAAGGGGTCGCGCAAGAAGCGCATTGCCGCCGGCGCCGGCCTGGATATCCCGGCCCTCAATCGTCTGATGAAACAGCAGAAGATGATGGCCAAGATGATGAAGAAGATGCGCACCAAGGGTGGCATGAAGAACATGATGCGGGGCATGGAAGGCATGATGGGGGGCAACGGCGGTCCCGGTGGCCCTGGCGGAATGGGGGGCATGGGAGGCCCGGGCGGTATGCCGCCGATGTAAAAGCGGTAAGCTTCAAGCCGCAAGCTGCAACGCGGGCAGAGTGGGTGGTTAAGCCGCCTCTCTGCCCGCGCTGCGTTTTTTTTGGGGGGGGTAGGCTCCCGATATTATTGTAGGAGCACCTCTCGAGGTGCGAACTGTCCTTGAGGGTGTGTATCCCAGGGGAGAAACCTGTCGAGTTCGGCAAGCCCTGATTGCCCTGCGGGCAATGTCCTCGCTGCGCGAGGTTCGCACCTCAAGAGGTACTCCTACAGGGGCGCTGTAGAAAGCGTGTTGCGTGGTGCTTGTTGCCAGCCTCGTCCATCTGTATAATTCGCGCCCTTCGCGGCCTTCCCTGTCTGTCAGGGCTGGCTTTCAAGCGGATACGATGGCTTATCACGAGATAGGCCGGGAAACCGGATTGATAAAAGGTAAATGAACCATGGTAATTATTCGTCTTGCCCGTGGCGGTTCCAAGAAGCGCCCGTTCTACAGCATTGTTGTTGCCGATAGCCGTAACGCCCGTGACGGCCGTTTCATCGAGCAGCTGGGTTTCTACAACCCCATCGCCCGCGGCGGTGAAATCCCTCTCAAGCTGAACCTGGAAAGCCTGGACGCCTGGGTTGCCAAAGGCGCGCAGCTGTCTGACCGTGTCAAATCCCTGGCTAAGCAGGCCCGTAAGGAAGCCTGATGGCAGGGGGAGGGCAAGTGTCCTCTAAGCTGGAGGTGGTCGGTCGTATCCTCGGGGTGCACGGCATCCAGGGCTGGGTAAAGGTGTATTCCTATACCGATCCCATGGACAACCTCCATCAGTATCAACCCTGGCACCTGAAACAGGGTGGCCACTGGAAGCCGGTGAAACTGACCGGCTTTCGCCCCCAGGGCAAGGGGCTTATCGCGCAGATCGAGGGAATCACCGATCGTGAAGCGGCGGCAAGCCTGGTGGGGCAAGACATCGGGGTTCCCGGTGATCTGCTTCCCACCTCCGGGGAGGGGGAGTACTACTGGCGCGACCTGATCGGCCTGCGCGTTCATCACGTGGACGGCATGGACCTGGGCAAGGTGGTACGCATGCTGGAAACCGGTGCCAACGATGTGCTGGCGGTACGCGGCGACAGCCACAGCCTGGATCGGCGCGAGCGCCTGATTCCCTGGCTGCCGGACGATGTGATCACCGAAGTGAATCTGGCCGAAGGCCGGATGACGGTGGACTGGGATCCGGAGTTTTAAATGCCTTTTTCGGTGACGCTGGTAACCCTGTTCCCGGAAATGGCAAAAGCGATTACTGACTTCGGTGTGACCCGGCGCGCGGTGGAAAACGGCCAATTGCAGCTGGACACCGTGAACCCTCGGGATTTCACCGAAGATCGTCACCGTACCGTGGACGATCGCCCCTTTGGCGGCGGCCCAGGCATGGTGATGAAGGTGGAGCCGCTGGCGAAAGCCCTGCAGGCGGCCCGCGCAGCCAATCCGGCGGCCACCGTGATCTATCTGTCCCCCCAGGGGCAGCCGCTGACCCAGGCGAAAGCTGCGGAGTTGGCGGAAAAGCCCGGTCTGGTATTACTGGCAGGGCGTTATGAGGGCGTAGACGAGCGTTTGCTCGAGGCCGAAGTGGATGAACAGATCTCCATCGGCGACTACGTGCTCAGCGGCGGCGAGTTGCCGGCGCTGGTGTTGACCGATGCGGTCAGCCGACTGTTACCCGGAGTGCTGGGACACCAGGATTCCGCCGAGCAGGATTCGTTTTCCGGTGAATTCGAACACCTGCTCGATTGCCCCCACTACACCCGCCCGGAGGTGTACAACGGGCAGGCAGTACCCCCGGTACTGCTGAGCGGCAATCACGAGCTGATTCGCCGCTGGCGTCTGAAACAGGCGCTGGGACGGACCTGGCAACAGCGTCCCGACCTGCTGGAAGCCCGCCGGGCGCGGGGTTTGAGCGTTGAAGAGCAGCAGCTGCTGGACGAATACATCGCCGAGCAGTCGCCGCATACAGCAAAAACGACAGACTAGGAGCACTGCCATGAGTGGCAAGAACCTGATTATCCAGGGCATCGAAGAAGCCCAGCTGAAATCCGATCTGCCGGAATTCGGCGCCGGTGACACCGTCACCGTGCAAGTGAAAGTAAAGGAAGGTAGCCGTGAGCGTCTTCAGGCGTTCCAGGGCGTTGTGATTGCACGTCGCAATCGTGGCCTGAACTCTGCCTTCACCGTTCGCAAAATCTCCCACGGTGTGGGCGTTGAGCGTGTATTCCAGCTGCACAGCCCGCTGATCGATTCCATCGAAGTGAATCGTCGTGGTGATGTAAGCCGCGCCAAGCTGTACTACCTGCGCGACCGCTCTGGCAAGTCTGCCCGGATCAAGGAAAAAATCCGCTAAGACCCTGCGCGTATCTTCTGTCGCGAGCGAATGTCGGTTTAGCCTTTGCTGTAGGGCATGCGAAATCGACCTCTGGCCAGACAGAATGCTCCACACAAAAAAGCCGCTCCCGAAAGGGCGCGGCTTTTTTGTGTCTGTCACAGAGGACAGAGGGTGCGTACGCTTCGGGTCACTGCGGCCGTGAATAGGTCACCACGCGGTCTCGCCCTTGGTGTTTTGCGGTGTACATGGCCCGGTCTGCTTCCTCAATCAGCGTATGGGCATCTATTGCAGATGCCTCCCCGGTACTGCTGACACCGAAACTGGCAGTGAGCTTGATGGCTGGAGATCCGGCAATCGGCATTGTGTTGCGACGTAGCGCCTCGGCACACCGCTCGGCAACATTTTGCGCCTGGGACAGGGTGGCCCCGGGCAGCAGCATCAGAAACTCCTCGCCCCCGTAACGCCCCAGCAGGTCATTGTCGCGAAGATTGTCCTGCAGCGTCTCGGCAACATGAATCAGAGCCTGGTCACCAATGGCATGGCCGTAACGGTCATTGATCTGTTTGAAATGGTCCACATCCATGAGCACCACAGCCAGGCTTTTGCGATTGCGCACTGGCAGGGAAAGTTGCTGGTTGAGGGTTTGTAACAAGTGCCCGCGATTGACCACACCGGTGAGAGGGTCGCGTATGGAGCGGTCAAAGGTGGAGGCTTCCCGATGGCGCCAGGTAGACGTGAGTGCGGCAACCGTAAAGGAATCTTTAATGATGATCAGGCCAGCCGCCATGATTGTCATCATGTCATACCAGACCTGTGCCGGGCGGTAGTCCACGGGGGAAAGCAAGGGCCGATACAGCGTGCTATCCAGGCTGACGGCAATGGCGTAGGCGAGTATGGCGGCCATGGAGCAGGCGAAAACCAGGGTGATCTGGGGCGCGGGAAACAGCAGCAGGCCGATAAGGACGCAGCCGGTGAGGACAATGCCGGTAACCAGATTGAATGGGCCTACCAGTAACAACGAGACGATGCCGCTGAGCCCGAAAAGCAGGATGGTGAAATTGGCAAACCGGGTTTCCCCGCTCTCGGACATGGGCGTGCTGCTGCCGAACAGGGCGATGGCCAGCCACATCAGACTGGCAATAAGACCCCACGCCAAGCCAGCCCAAAGCAGGGGGTTGTAGACGCCCTCAATAAAGACGGAAAGGGTCAGTCCTGCGGCACATCCCAGGAAGATGACCCAGTAGATGGGCTGCCCGATCCAGCAGATGAAAATGCCTTTTTCCCGGGGGCTGCCATTAATTTGCTGACCGATGAGCCGATAGAGTTCTTCTAATGGTTTTATCATGGCTGTCGCGGTTGAGTTGCGGTTTCGCGGAGAGCGAAACCGCAAGGGGGGAGATTTACGCTTTTCTGAGCATCCGGTAGAGCGCCAGCAACACCAATGCACCGACGATGGCGGTCACAAAACTGCCCAGGCTGAAATCGCCCATGGAGCCGCCGATACCGGTGATGGAGCCAAGCCAGCCGCCCACGAAGGCACCGGCCACACCAATCAGAATAGTGACGATAAAGCCACCCGGGTCCTTGCCCGGCATGATCCACTTGGCAATGATCCCGGCGATCAGACCAAACACAATCCACGATAGAATGCCCATATTTCCTCTCCTTGGTAGCTGATTGTCAGTTGTAAGGACAGACCCATTGTTGCCGCAAAAGGCGGCCGCTGTCGTTAATGTGGCGCGCTCTGGGCGTAATTTTTGGTAAAAGACAGTTTGAAGCGTCCATGCAGAATGTCGTTAACCCATTGTTTTTTCTTGCTGTTTAGGGCTTTATTCAGGAATGAATCAGTTAACCGATGACCATGGGCGCCTGATCGACAGCTGGCTGGATCAGCAGTGGTTGGAAAAAGGGCTCAGTGAGCACAGCCTGGAGAGCTATCGGCGGGATATCCGCCAGTTGGCCATCTGGCTGCAGGGCCAGCATGCCAATTTGCTGCAATGCCAGCGTTACCAGTTGTTGGAATTTCTCGCGGACCGCCATCAGCAGGGAGTCGGGGCCCGCTCGGTGGCCCGGCAATTGTCGGCGGTAAAGAGTTTCTACCGCTGGTTAAAGCGGGAAGGGCAGATTGAAGAAGACCCGGCACTGCTGATCGAGCGCCCCAAAACCGGCCGGCCGCTACCCAAAACCCTTACCGAAGCCGATGTGGAGGCGCTTCTGGCGGCCCCGGATGTGTCCTCCCCACTGGGATTGCGGGATCGGGCCATGCTTGAGCTTATCTACGCGACCGGGTTGCGGGTCACCGAGCTGGTTACACTGACCCAGAGCCAGATCAATCCCCGCCAGGGACTGGTTCGTGTGATCGGCAAGGGAGACAAGGAGCGACTGGTTCCCCTTGGCGAAGAGGCGCTTCACTGGCTGGCCCGGTACCTGCGTGAGGCGCGACCTTTGCTGTTGGGGGACAATCAGGAGCTACTGTTCCCCAGCAGACGAGGCACCTGCATGACCCGCCAGACGTTCTGGCATCGTATCAAGCAAATGGCTATGGTCGCCGGGGTGGAAAAAAAACTCTCACCCCATACACTGCGTCATGCGTTTGCCACCCATCTGCTGAATCACGGGGCAGACTTGCGAGTGGTGCAGTTGTTGCTTGGCCACAGTGACTTGTCCACCACCCAGATTTATACCCATGTGGCGCAGCAGCGCTTACAGGATCTGTACCAGAAACATCACCCCCGTTCGGGAACCTGACCCGCTCGCCGGGCTCCAAGACATCAGCCGAAGGAGTAAAGACAAAATGAACAAGTGGTTTTTAGTGGTACTGACGGGGCTGATGACGGCTTGCGGTGCGGATACGGGTTCCGCAGAGGCTGGCAAAAATGCCGTGAATGGCGACCAGGCCAAGGCGGCTTTCGAGGAAGCCTTTGAGGGCATGAAAGTGACCGAAGTCCGTGCTGCGCCGATGGCGGGCATGGTGGAACTGGATGTGAACGGCCGTGAGAGTGTTTACATGACCGAGGATGGTCGTCACATCCTGATTGGCAAGCTGCTGGAGATCAAGGACGGCGAGGTGGTCAACCCGGCAGAAGAGCGCTTCGAGAAGGTGCGCAAAGCGGGCATCAAGGAGCTGGACCCGGCAGACATGATTACCTACGCGGCGGATGACGAGACGGCCGAGGTGTATGTGTTTACCGATATCAGCTGTGGGTTCTGCCGCAAACTCCACCGCCATATTGACGAGTACAACGCCGCGGGCGTGACCGTTCACTACCTGGCCTTCCCCCGTGGTGGTGCGACCACCGAAGCCGCAGCGGCCATGCGCCATATCTGGTGCGCGGAGGATCGGGCCCAGGCACTCACCGATGCCAAGCTGAACAACGAAGTGATCCAGGCTGAGCTGAGCGACTGCGCCAAACCGGTGGATGAGCAGTATCAGCTGGGTAATACCTTCGGCGTCCGTGGCACCCCGGCCATCTATTCCACCGAAGGCGAGCAACTGGGGGGCTATGTGACCCCGGAACAGCTTCTCCAGCGACTCAACTAACGGGCTGGACCCCGCGTAATCCGGCGCTTTCGGCCCGGGAATACAGCGTGAATACATTGACGGCGCAGAGATGCGCCGTTAATGTGTCCGCCTTCATTTTTCCCTCACCCAAGGTGCTGTCGTGGAAACAGATTTCCAGCGCATTCGTCGTCTGCCGCCCTATGTCTTCAATATCGTTGGTGATTTGAAGAAGGCAGCGCGGGCGCGGGGTGAGGATATTATTGATTTCGGCATGGGCAATCCGGACCAGCCCACCCCGAAGCACATCATCGACAAGCTCACCGAAACGGTGCAACGCGGGGATACTCACCGCTATTCCCAGTCCCGCGGCATTCCGCGCCTGCGAAAGGCCATTGCCGACTGGTATCAGCGCCGCTATGCGGTGGACCTGGATCCGGAATCTGAAGCCATCGTTACCATCGGCTCCAAGGAAGGGCTGGCGCATCTGGCGCTGGCTACCATGGGGCCAGGGGATACGGTACTGGTGCCCAACCCCAGTTATCCGATCCATCCCTACGGTTTCGTGATCTCCAACGCGGATATCCGCCACGTGCCCATGGTGAAAGGGGTGGATTTCTTTGTGGAGCTGGAGCGGGCGATCAAGGAATCCTGGCCCAAGCCGAAGATGCTGGTGCTCAATTTCCCCGGCAACCCCACCGGCCAGTGTGTGGATCTGGCGTTTTTCGAGAAGGTGGTGGCCATCGCCCGTGAGCACCAGATCTGGGTGGTTCATGATCTGGCCTATGCGGATATCGTCTTTGATGGCTACAAGGCCCCGTCCATTCTGGAAGTGGAAGGGGCGAAAGAGGTGGCCGTGGAGTTCTTCTCCCTGTCCAAGAGCTATAACATGCCCGGCTGGCGAGTGGGGTTCTGTTGCGGCAACAAGGAACTGATCCACGCCCTGGCACGGATCAAGTCCTATCTGGACTACGGCACTTTCACGCCGATTCAGGTGGCCGCCATCGCCGCCCTGGAAGGGGACCAGAGCTGTGTGGCCGACATCTGCGAGATGTACCGCAAGCGCCGGGACGTGCTGGTGGATGGGCTGGCGGAGATCGGCTGGCAGGTAGAAAGGCCCCGTGCCACCATGTTCGTCTGGGCAGAAATCCCCGAGGCGTATCGTGAAATGGGGTCGCTGGAATTCTCCAAAAAACTGCTTGTCGATGCCGGCGTTGCTGTCTCTCCGGGCATTGGCTTCGGCGACTATGGCGACGATCATGTCCGTTTCGGGCTGATCGAGAACGAACAACGTACCCGGCAGGCCATCCGCGGCATCAAGAAGATGTTTCGCCAGGACGGTTTGCTGGGCTGAGAAATGCTCTTGCGGCACTTGGCCGCGGGCGTCGGGAAAAGCCGTTGCTGGGCTTTTGTCACCCTGATAAATGAAACGAGGATAGGCTGTGGATTCGGTGAAGGTGGGTATTGCTGGTCTGGGCACTGTGGGCTCAGGCACCGTCAACGTTCTCAAACGCAATGCGGGGGATATTGCCCGCCGTGTGGGACGTCCGATCGAAATTACCCACATCGGTGCGCGCCGGGACAACCCCGCCTGCGACACCCAGGGTATTCGCCTGTCCCGGGATATCTTCGCTGTGGCCACCGATCCGGATATCGATATTCTGGTGGAGCTGATCGGCGGCATCGATACCGCCCGTGAGTTGGTGCTCACCGCCATCAAGAACGGCAAGCATATTGTGACCGCCAACAAGGCACTGATCGCCGAACATGGCAATGAAATTTTCCAGGCGGCCCAGGATAACGGCGTGGATGTGGCCTTCGAGGCTTCCGTCGCCGGGGGGATTCCCATCCTCAAGTCCCTGGGCGAAGGGCTGGCCGCCAACCATATCAACTGGCTGGCGGGTATCATCAACGGCACCGGCAACTTCATTCTCACCGAGATGGAAGAGGGCGGTCGTGACTTCAATGATGTGCTGGCTGAAGCCCAGCAGCTGGGTTATGCGGAAGCGGACCCGACCTTCGATGTGGAAGGCATTGATGCGGCCCACAAGCTGACCATCCTGGCATCCATTGCGTTCGGGATTCCGCTGCAGTTCTCCCAGGTCTACACCGAAGGGATCAGCCGCATTACCACCGAGGACGTGGCCAGCGCGGCGCATTTCGGTTATCGCATCAAGCATCTCGGCATCGCCAAGGACACCGGCAAGGGGATTGAACTGCGTGTGCACCCGACTCTGGTGCCCAAGGAAACCATGCTGTCCGCGGTCAATGGCGTCATGAATGCGGTGATGATCCACGGCGATGCCGTGGGTCCGACCATGTTCTACGGCGCCGGTGCCGGCGCTGAGCCCACCGCGTCTGCGGTGGTGGCGGACATCATCGAACTGGGCCGCGCCCTGACCGTGGATCATGACGAACGAGTACCGTATCTGGGCTTCCATACGGACCACATGTCCGATGAGCCGATCCTCACCATCGACGATGTGACCTGCTGTTTCTACCTGCGCCTGCACGTGCAGGACAAGAAAGGGGTGCTGGCCGATGTGACCCGTATCCTCAGTGACAACAATGTCAGCATTGATGCCATGGTGCAGCGGGAAGTGGATCAGGGGCTGGTACCCATCGTGATGATGACCCACGAAGTGCGCGAGGGAGACATGAATCTGGCGTTGGCCAAGATCGGTGCCCTGGACACCGTGGATAGCGATATAATGCGCATCAGAGTGGAAACTCTGGACGCCTGAAATACCGGGTCCGACGTTTGACGTCAGACTTCAGACGCTTTTTAAGAGAGATTTGAACATGCCTTTTCGTGACCGTTACACCGGCCTGATCAACCGCTACCGTGACCACCTGCCGGTGAATGATGACACGCCCATTATCAGCCTGGGGGAGGGCAATACGCCCCTGATCCGTCTGAAGAATATTCCCCGAATGCTGGGCAAGGACGTGGATATCTACGTCAAGTATGAGGGCCTCAACCCCACCGGTTCCTTCAAGGATCGGGGCATGACCATGGCGGTGACCAAGGCCGTGGAAGAGGGCAGCACAGCCATTATCTGTGCGTCCACCGGCAATACGTCTGCAGCAGCGGCGGCCTACGCGGCCCGTGCCGGCATTACCGCTTTCGTGCTGATTCCGGAAGGCAAGATTGCCATGGGCAAGCTGGCCCAGGCGATGATGTATGGCGCGGTGATCATGCAGATTCGCGGTAATTTCGACCAGGGCATGGAACTGGTCAAACAGGTTGCCGAGAAGGCGCCGGTGACCATCGTGAATTCCGTTAATCCCTATCGTCTCCAGGGCCAGAAGTCCGCGGCTTTCGAAATTGTCGAAGAGCTGGGTCGCGCTCCGGATTTCCACTGCCTGCCGGTGGGCAATGCGGGCAACATTTCCGCTCACTGGATGGGTTACAGCGAATACAAGAAAGCCGGCGTGGTGAACAGTGCCCCGAAGATGGTCGGCTACCAGGCTGAAGGGGCAGCCCCGTTCATGCGCGGCGGACCGGTGAAAGAACCGGAAACCGTTGCCACGGCGATTCGTATCGGTAACCCCCAGTCCTGGGACAAGGCCTGGGCCCTGCAGGAAGAATCCGGCGGCTGGTTCGACGAGCTGAGCGACCAGGAAATCCTGGCGGCGCAGAAGCTGCTGGCCGAAAAGGAAGGCATTTTCTGTGAGCCGGCGTCTGCGGCATCTCTGGGTGGCGCCATGCGCGATATCAAGGCCGGAAAAATTCCCGAAGGCTCCACCATTGTCTGCACCCTGACAGGTAATGGTCTCAAAGATCCCGATACGGCCATCGCCCAGTGCCAGGACAGCCGCATGGTCACCATTGATGCGGATCTGGACGCAGTGAAAGGTGCCATCCTCTCCAATATGTCCTGATCTGCAACAACGCTCGACCCCAAAACGGAGCGCATGGCGCTCCGTTTTTTTTTAATTTTTGCTGTGATTTTTTTCATCCCCCGGCTGCTGACCGGTATTTAAGTGCGGCTTTTGTGAACAGGGCTGCAACGAATAAACCGGGAATTTTGCATTTGTTTTGGCGATTGCGAGAAACAATCTGGCAAGAATATGTTAGGGTGCGCTTTCTTGTCGGGAAGCAAGGGAACCACGACTCCGTGTCGAGATTATTGAAACCACCTACCTGTATATTGTCTTTTCCGGGCTGATTTTTTGCCTGTTCTATAGCCCTTTGCGGCTATTCCTCTCCTTGTATTGTCATCGTTTTAGTTCGAAGTTTTTGTGTCTGCACACAATCGGGTATCACCCGGTGATTTGACTTTGCTTGGTCAATATTTAGTCTGTAAAGAAAATCAGAGAAGGGAGCGTTAGATGAATAAGCGTGCTTTTGCAAAGCGCACTGGCTACCTGAGCTGTCTGCTTGCTGCGTCCATTCCACTCAATGCCCATGCGGGGGCCGAGCTCAGCGCTGGTGTCTGGTGGGTTTATCAATATGTCACGGACTCCGATTTTTCCGGTCCATCGTCCGCCTTTGATGAAGATCTGGATAACACCACCGGGGGTAACTTCGCGGATCCCGCCCTGATTCTCTATGCCAATGACGATGGCTCCCATGGGCCCTGGCGCTTCAGTGCAGAAGGTCGCATTGGCACCGGTGGTTTCACCGATCCGGCCAACAACAACTCCGGTGATACCTTCACCATGCACAAGGCATGGATTGGTTACGAGTTTGACGACGAAACCTTGCTCACCGTGGGTAAAAGCCAGGTTCCTTTCGGCTGGAAAACCGTCAACTTCTGGCCCGGTGAAGGGGTGTTGGGGGGTTACGGCGATCAGATGGATGTGGGCTTCAAGCTCAGCTCTTCACTGAATGCCTTCAGCTACGATGTGGCCTACTACCACCAGGATGACTGGGGTGAAACCAGTACCGATACCGTGGATGACAACGGTCACTGGGGTAGTGCCACGTCCTACCGCAAAATCAAGACCGGTGTGGTCAATGGTGACTGGAATTTCATGGATGGCCACACGGTATGACTCTCCTACCAGAAAGGGCGTTTGCAAGACCTGACTGCGGCTGAGGCCAAAGCACGGGATGATGAGGGTGATCATGAAGCGCTGAATCTGCACTACACCTTCACCATGAATGACTTCACAGCCCGTTATCAGTTCATCGATACCATGCGCGATTTCGGCGGCATGGATGCCTTTCTGGCGGGCGGTGCTGCCCCAGCCAATGAAGAAGTGGAAACCCAGGTGCACATGGCTCAGCTGATCTACAACCAGAATCGCTGGAGCTATTACCTGGACGCGGGTGTGGCAAGCACCGATACCCGCGGCAACAACGCCGACGATGTGGAGTTCTACGCACCCGGTGTCAGCTACAAGTACGGCCCGGGTTGGCTGTATCTGGAATATCTGTGGTCTGATGGGGATGTAGATCGTAATGGCGACATTTACGAAGCGGATTTCCGCGCCGTCTACGCCTCGTTTGATTTTTATTTCTGATTGCCGGTAGCGGTCCTGCGGGGCCGCCTACTCGGGTTCAGATGATGAAGTGCCTTTTGAGGAGTGCATGTTTCGGGGAAGCAACCCTGACATCGTCCGGACCGACTGGCTGTGAGTTGCGGCATTCACTGCGCACCCTGAAGCAAGACGGAATACGGAGCTAACATGAGTATTGATTACGAGACCGACTATGATGTCGGCCAGGATAATGTGCAGGTCCTGGGGATGGATCTGCACAATCCTGTTTTCTTTATCAGTGCCGTACTGGTGATTGCCTTTGTTGTCGGCACCCTGGCATTCCCGGAGAGTGCCAACGGCATGCTTAATGGCGCCAAGGGCTGGGCCATCGAGCATTTCGACTGGTTGTTCATGGTCAGTGGCAATCTTTTTGTACTGTTCTGTGTGGCCCTGGCGGTGATGCCAACCGGGAAGATTCGTCTTGGTGGCCAGAAAGCCAAGCCGGAGTTTTCCACATTGTCCTGGTTTGCCATGTTATTCGCTGCCGGTATGGGCATCGGCCTGATGTTCTGGAGCGTTGCGGAGCCGGTGGCCTATCTCAACGGCCAGTGGTACGGGACGCCCCTGGGAGTGGAAGCCGGCTCTGAAGAAGCCCGTCACATGGCTATGGGGGCAACCATGTATCACTGGGGTCTGCATCCCTGGGCGATCTATGCCGTGGTAGCCCTGTCGCTGGCATTCTTTTCCTACAACAAAGGGATGCCGCTGACCATTCGCTCCGCCTTCTATCCCATTCTGGGTGAGCGCTGCTGGGGCTGGCCGGGCCACATCATTGATACGCTAGCGGTAGTGGCAACCATCTTCGGTCTGGCTACGTCTCTGGGGCTGGGTGCTCAGCAGGCATCCGGTGGTTTGCACTTCCTGTTTGATACCCCCAATGCCATCAACATGCAGTTGGCGATCATTTTCGGTGTGACTTCTGTGGCTGTGGTCTCGGTGATGCGTGGCCTGGATGGTGGCGTGAAGATTCTCAGCAACATCAATATGACGTTGGCGCTGTTCCTGTTGTTCTTCGTGATTATCGCCGGCCCGACGTTACTGATCATCACCGGCTTTGGCACCACGGCAGTGGATTACCTGTCCAATATTGTGCCGCTGAGTAACTGGATCGGTCGTGAGGATGATGCCTGGTTCCACGGTTGGACCGTGTTCTACTGGGCCTGGTGGATTTCCTGGTCACCCTTCGTCGGTATGTTTATCGCCCGTATTTCCAAAGGCCGTACCGTACGGGAGTTCATTACCGCCGTGCTGTTGGTGCCGACCATCATCACCATTATCTGGATGTCCGCGTTCGGCGGAGCTGGCCTGGACCAGGCCATCAATGGTGTCGGCGAGTTGGCCGGTGGCGTCAATGATGCCTCCCTGGCGCTCTTCCAGATGCTGGAAAATCTTCCCTGGACCGGCATCATGTCGTTCCTGGGGATCGTACTGGTACTGGTGTTTTTCGTAACGTCCTCCGACTCCGGTTCCCTGGTGATTGATTCCATTACCGCAGGTGGCAAGGTGGATGCGCCGGTACCCCAGCGTGTGTTCTGGGCGGTGATGGAGGGCGTCATCGCCGGTGCATTGTTGTATGGTGGTGGCAAGGAAGCCCTCAAGGCCTTGCAGTCCGGCGCGGTTGCCACCGGCTTGCCGTTTACGCTGGTGCTCTTGCTGATGTGCGTCAGCCTCTACATGGGGCTTTCCGTAGAGAGTAAGCGGCTACGAGCCATCAAGACTTCTTGATCGCGCAGGAAAGCAAAAAATGCCCGCACATGCGGGCATTTTTTATGGATGGAAAAATGACGTTTCAGGTCAGAATCTGCAGCTTTGCACAGGATGAACAGGGAGACTGGGTGATGTTGTTGTCATGTGGCCATCGCCAGCATGTGCGCCATCAACCGCCCTTTATCAATCGCCCCTGGGTTACCCGTGAAGCCGGGCGTGCCCGGCATCTGGGGAGGGAGCTCACTTGCAACCAATGTCAGCGTGGTATGCCGTTCCCTTCAAACCGTGGCGGGTGAGCCATCCTGACGCAACCGGGTATGGCGGTTGATGGTGTGCTGCAGGCCAAAGAGGGCGGGAAGGTGCGGACCGACCACGCCCTTGCCAGTGGTCAACAGCGCACCACTCAGTGCCCGCTGGGGATCCGCCCAGCAATAGATGCTGATAAAGCCAAGGTGACCGAAGGCGCGGGGAGCGCCCGGGCCGAACATACCCATGCCCCGGTTGCCCAGCATGAAGCCGCTGGAGAAATTCAGGGGGAGAAACAGGCTGCGATCGAAGCGCGGGCGGTGATAGGCCGGCTGCAGAGCGCGAGCCACGGTTTCCGGTTTGAAGATTTGCTGGCCTTCGTAATACCCGTCATTGAGAAGCATCTGAAAGAATCGACTGGCTTCTTCGGCGGTGGCATAGAGGTTACCCGCCGGCACGATGATGTCCTGAAAGCGGTCATCATTGGTGACTTCCACTACCTCATCGATGCTGCCTCCCACCGCATAGGTCAGAAACAAATCCACCAGTTTCATGGGTACGCCAGTGGATACATCCCGGGCGCGTTCCGGGCCGGTCTGGCCAAAGGTAAAGTATTTCATGCCCATGGGCTGGCGAATTACCCGATCCAGGGTGGCATTAAGGTCCTCGCCGGTAACCGCCTCGACAATGGCGCCGAGGATAAAGCCGGCGGTAATGGCATGGTAGGCCTGATTGTTGAGACCAGAAGGTTTGGCCGCACACAGCAGATCGATGATTTCCTGGGGGCGGTAAAGAATATCCGGTTCCACCTGGGCAGGGGGGCGGGGGATACCGGCCTGATGGGTCAGTAAGTGGCGGATGGTTGTGCGCCCCTTGCCGTTCTGCCCATATTTGGGCAGGTAGCGAGTGACGGGGTCGTCCAGGTCCAGCTGCCCGGTTTCCACCAGATGATGGACCATCATGGCGGCCACCACCTTGGAAGCGGAAAACAGGCAGACCGGGGTGTCCGGGGTCATGATTCGCTGGCTCTCCGGGTCGGCATAGCCGATGCTGCGGTCCAGCATGATTTCCCCATGCCGTCGCAGGCACAGGCTGATGGCTGGGCTCATACCACCCCGGTAGAGTTTGCGAGTGGCCCGCCAGATGGCTTCTACCTGCTCGGATCCCATGCCGGTTTTCTCCGGCAGGGCTTCCTGTCCCTGGCGGATCAGGCCATCCAGGCTGCGGGGAATAGGGGTGCCGTGGGCGCTGAGCATTCGGTTGATGCGGGGACGTAAAGCCATAAGGATCTCGAATAACAGGTCGTGTCGGGCCCGAAATGACGGGATATATGTCGACGTGATGTTTATTGTGAAAGGACGACATTGTCCACGTGGCAGGCGGTCCTGCAATGGCCACCCGTGCCATCCTCATGGCGCCAGATCACAATGTTTTGGCCGTGCGGGCTGAGGTCACTGCGGTACAATGGCGGTGAGCCGCAGGGGCTAGCCGCAGGTTACAAGATTTTGTCCCATGATCCTTGCAGGATTAAGGGCGTGATACCCAGAATAACAGAAGCATTTTCAGGAGGTTACGTGAATACCATCAAGCAGTCCGATTTTCAGAGTTTCGCTGAATTTTACCCCTATTACCTGCAGGAGCATGGTAACCCCACTTGCCGCCGGTTACATGTGGTCGGCACCACGCTATTGCTGGTGTTGCTGGCGGCCATCGTTGTCGGCGCCCTGAGTGCCTGGTGGCTGTTTGCCCTGCCAGTGGTGGGTTATGGCTTTGCCTGGGTGGGGCATTACTTTTTCGAGAAAAATCGCCCGGCTACCTTCAAGCACCCCTGGTACAGCCTGATGGGTGACTTTGTCATGTACAAGGACATCCTCACCCGTCGTATCGACTGGTAAGGCATCCCGTCACGCTCCCGGCCTGATGCTTCAGCGCGGCTGGTGCCGGGAATCCATGAGCCAAAAATATTGCAATGACCGTTGTGCAGCACTTTCAACCCGGCATTTCCCCGCAGCAAGACAGCGCGCTGGCCGATCTGGATTGTCGGGAGAATATCGATGCCATGGTCCATGGCTTTTATCGCCGGTTGCTGGATGATCCGGTGATGGCGCCCATGTTCCTGGATGTGGCTGCCATTGATCTGCAGCAGCATCTGCCCACCATCTGCCAGTACTGGTACAAGATGCTGCTTGGTGAGACTGACTACCGGCGCCACATGATGGCCAAACACCGGGCCCTGGATGACAAACAGCCGCTGACGGGTGAGCATCATGAACGCTGGCTGCAGCATTTCATGAACAATCTCGACGGCCGTTTCGCCGGCCCCTATACCGACCGGGCGCGGCATATCTCCTTTCGGGTGATGGATAATCTGTATGCGCAGTTGAGCAAAAGGCGTGAGTTGAAAGTTTAACGTTCAAAGTTGAAACGCGGTTGATGTTCGTTGCCAAACGGAGAGCAGGGTGGCCGCGTTTCTCTGCAGGAAGAGATCTTCTACTAAGCTACTTTGGGAGCGCCGCTTGAGGCGCGAACAGCCACGGGGGGTAATTCGCGCCTCAAGTGGCGCTCCTACATCCGTGTTTCCTGAAAGCGTCTGAACGCGGCCTTCGCCCTTGTTGTCAGGAAGGCCGTCATCGCGTTTCAACTTTGAACTTTACACTTTCAACTGCTCTTCTACCCGATCACCCCGTCCGCCTTCAACGCCGCAAACTCCTCGTCGCTCAGCCCCAACTCCTCACGTAAAACCGCCTCGTTATGACTGCCGACTTCGCCACCCGGCCAGCGGGTTTCCCCGGGGGTGTCGGTCAGGCGCGGAGTGATGGCCGGGACCTTGAGAGGTTTGCCGTTGATTTCCACCTGCTGGAACAGGCCCCTGGCCTGGAAGTGGGGATCGTTGAACATATCGGAAACCGAGTAGATGGGACCTGCCGGGACCCGGGCTTCTTCCAACAGAGTCAGGACTTGATCGCTGGGCAGGCTGCGACACCAGCTATCAAGAGCACTATCAATCTCAGCCTCGTGTTCCACCCGTCCGGCGTTGCTGGCCATGGCCGGATTGTCTGCCATGTCCGGTCGGCCGGCGGTGGTCATTAGCCGTTTAAAGATGGAATCGCCATTGCCACCAATCACCACAAACTTCCCATCCGCGCAGCGGTAGGTATTAGTGGGCACGATACCGGTGACGGTGGAGCCTGCCGGTTCGCGGATGACCCCGGCACCATCAAATTCCGGGATCACCCCCTCCAGCAGGTTGAAGACGGATTCATAAAGGGCCACATCCACCACCTGGCCCTTATCGCTTTCTTGCCGTTCAAACAGGGCCAGCAGAATGCCCAGGGCTGCGTGCAGGCCGGCAATGGTGTCGCCCAGGGAGAGGTTGGGGCGCACCGGGCGCTCGCCGGGAAAACCATTGACATATCGCAGGCCGCCAATGCCCTCACACACCGATGCATAGCCGGGTTTGCTGGCGTAGGGTCCGGTCTGGCCGTAGCCGGAAATGCGCGTGTAGATAAGGCCCGGGTTGTCATCGGCAAAGCTGTCCGGGCCCAGGCCCCAGTTTTCCATGGTGCCGGGGCGGAAGTTCTCGATCACCACATCCGCGCTGCTCATCAGCTTGCGCACCAGTCCCTTGCCCTGCTCGGATTTCAGATCCAGGGTCACGGATTTCTTGTTGCGCCCCAAGCTGCGCCACCAGTACGAGGTACCGTCCTCGTCCAGCTTGCGCCAGCCACGAATGGGGTCACCGCCAGGGGGTTCCACCTTCACCACATCGGCACCGAAATAGGCCAGCAGGGTGCCGGTAAAAGGGCCAGCCAGCAGCTGGCCCAGCTCGATAACACGGACACCGTCCAGGGGCAGGCGGCGGGATGGAGTCTCGGGCATGGAACCTCCGAAGATTGCGGTTTTCTGGAGCATAAGCCTAGCGGATTGAAAGCCCCGTGGTAGTGTCCAAAATGCTCGCAACGAATGATTTAAGGTCAGTCTCGGCAAGCGTTAAGGCATGGGGCTCGGGCGCCGGATTTTGCCTGCTCGCCCGCAGCCTATACAATCCGCGGCCAGCCATGAGGAAAGCCCATGACCCCGGAACGCTATCGTCGTATTTGCGACACCCTGGACCGTCGCCAGCCTGATCTCACCGTGATCATGGATGGCGTCCACAAACCCCATAATATTGCTGCCATTGTGCGCACCTGCGATGCGGTGGGGATTCTTGATGTGCACGCGATCTTGCCCAATAACCGGGCGCGGATGGCTGCTGGCACTGCCATGGGCTCCCAGCGCTGGGTAAAGGTGCACAAGCGGGACGAAAGCAGCAGTGTGATTCGTGAATTGCAGGGTCAGGGGGTGCAGGTGTTGGCGGCGCATCTATCCGATACCGCCGTACCCTATCGCGAGGTGGATTTCACCCGGCCCACGGCGTTGTTGCTGGGCACGGAAAAGTTTGGCGTCAGCGATGAGGCGGCAGCGGCGGTGGATCAGCATGTGATCATTCCGATGATGGGCATGGTGGAATCCTTCAACGTGAGTGTGGCAGCAGCGATTATTCTGGCGGAAGCCTGCGAGCAGCGCCGGGCGAAAGGGTTCTATGATCAGCCTCGCATCGATCCCGTCCGCTACCACGAGCTGCTGTTCCGCTGGGGGCATGAAAGAATTGCCCGCCTTTGTGATGCCGAGGGCATTGCCTACCCGGAGCTGGATGACGAGGGGCAGGTGAAAGATAGTGCCGCACTTTCCGCGCTGCTCAAGAAGAAGGATCAGGACTGTCATTGATAACGACGCGATCAACGTCGTGAATGGATCGGAAACCCCAAGGCCGCGCGCAATATCCTGGCGCGGCCTTTGGGTTCGGGCAAGGAGGAGAGATTCCGTGCGTTATCCATTTTCAATGAAACCCGCGCGCGGTTGTTCGCTATTGTTTGTCCTTGGCGGTGTCCTCTCCTGAAACGGCCACCGCGTCGCTTGTCACCGGTTTGGCCACCGGGGCATGACTGACCTGCCAGTGGAAATCGGCGGCACCGCCTTCGCCTACCCAGGCCGGGAACCACAGGGTGTTGTCCATGGTGGCGTATCGTAGCCGGCGAATATCGATGTTGCTCTCCTTGGCCAGTTCAACCATGCGCTGCAGAACCTTGCCATGGTGCACCTGATCCACGTGCTTGATGGTATCCAGCATGGCCTGACGCATGAGCCGGTTTAAATCATCACGGGCAATACCGGAAAAATTCATCCGGTTAAGGTCGGCCAGGAAGGCATCAGCCAGATCATCCACTGAAGCAAAACGATCCTCCTTCTTCAGCTCTCGCAAACGCTGATTGACTACCTCATCGTATTTTTTAAAGGCGCCGTCATCCTCTGCGTCCGCCAACGCCAGAATCGCCTCGCCCAGACTGTCCATGTCCAGATAATCCAGTTTGGGGATAGCACCCATCAGATCAATGACCGTGGCTGGCATGCCTTCGCTTTCAAAACCCAGTCGTGGGGTTGCCCCCGGATGACGTTCATAATCGGTGATGCTTGCCTTGTCGTCCTCATAGAACATGTTCATGGTCATGCCGTTGAGGAAAGCATCGAATAACCCATCAGGCACCACCGGCATGTGGTTGCTGAAAAACATTTCCCAACCCTGATTGGAGTCCATATGCAGCCAGTCGCCGGGTAGGCGGGTAGCGCCAAGAGTCCGCTCGAAATCACTCATCTCGCCATCCACGGTGCCGTACTGGCCTTTGCCATACACGGAATCATAGGTAATGCGGGCGCCATCCAGATTGTGAAAATCGATGGCGAAGTGAATGCGGGGTTCGCGCAGGAACATCATGAAAAACTTCAATACCTTGACGCTGCCGATGGCAAAACGGGAGGGAATCGTCACCGACTGCTCGTAAAAATCCACCTGGAATTTCTGGCTGAAAAACGTCGGCAAGTAGGCATACCAGATGCGGGCCTTGACCAGGATGGATGCCCGCACCGGTCCGTCCTTGACGGCAATGGGAGTGGCCTTGATGTTCTTGCGGGTATCCAGATCCACCCGCAGGTTCTGGTTGAAAATGCCGGTACTGATGTTGACGTAAATGTTGTCGATGACATTTTCGTCCTTGTGTGGACCCAGCCGGGGGGACATACCCTTGATCTGGGTGAAATCCTTGGGCTCGTAGTCCATCTGCATCAGTGTGGTCTCGATACGGCCCTTGTCCAGGTCCACCTGCACATAGTCCGCCCGTGAGCGCTCGCTGTTGTTACGCACCAGGTAAATATAGCGGGGCTGGTTGCGGGGGGAATCCAGGCGGATTTCCTCCAGCATCCTGCCTTCTTTCAGTGAATGTTGCCGGGGATCAAAACGGTCCCAGCCGCCATCGCGAAACATGAAGGCCAGCTCATCGAAATCATCGAAGATGCCGGGTTTGCCCTCCGGCTTGTGATCATTGTGACCCTCGATCCAGATCAGGCCGGTCTTGTCGAATTCGTCAATCTGGAAAGGAATCGGAACCAGTTTGCCCGCCCGCACTGCCATCAGTGACAATTCCCCGGTGGGGATGCCGTTATGTCTGGCCAGCTGGAAGCCCTTCATTTCCATGGGGTAGAGGTAGGTGAACTGGGTGGTATCCAGGGCTTTCAGGGTGCGATCAAGCTGATCGGTGGAAATGTTGCGCAGGCCGGAGGCCCAGCGGCCCATGGCACTGGGGTCCGCCTTGTAGAAATCCAGGAAATGCTCGAAGTAGGGATCGGGGACCCCCTCGGTCCAGATTTCCCGTGCCTGTAATGGGCTCACCAGAGTGAGGAGAAGGGCGGTGAGACCGATCCATGCCTGTCTGCCGGTCATTTTGTTATTCTCTTGGACAATTTGGATTGGCGAAACAAGGCCCTAGGGTATGACAAGCAATCAGGAAAGAGTAGGCCTTGACGCCTTGCATGAACGGCTCCACCGCGTATTACCGGCGGTATCCCTGTCCTGCCAGGCTTTGCCGAAGACACCGCAAATCCGTTTGTGGCTGCTGGATGAGCTGTTTCCCGAACAGGCGCTGGACCCGCAAATCGTCAACGCGATCATGGAAGAGCCGCCGTACTGGTCGTTTTGCTGGGCATCCGGTCAGGTGCTGGCGGAATTTCTGCTCGCGAACCCGCAGTGGGTACAAGGGCGCTGTGTCGTGGATGTGGGGCCGGGCTCCGGGGTGGTGGCGATTGCCGCGGCGATGGCCGGCGCCAGTCGTGTGATTGCCTGCGATCTGGACCAGGATGCTCTTACGGCCACCGCCCTGAATGCGGCGGAAAACCGGGTGAATCTGGAACTCAGCCAGGATCTGGACAGTGCCCTGGCGGTGGCGGATCTGGTGACTGCGGCGGATATCCTTTACGACCGGGAAAATCTGCCCCTGCTGGCCCGCTTCCAGCAGGCCAGTCAGGTGCTGCTGGCCGACTCCCGGGTGCCGGACCTGAATCCGCCCGGTTACCGGCTGCTGGGCCAGTGGCAGTCCTGTACCTGGCCGGATCTGGGAGAATCCAGCGAGTATAACGGGGTACGAGTGTTTGCCTCGGAACCGTCGCCATGAAGCAATGTCAGAAAAGCTGTACGGCGTAGCTATCCGCCCCGGCGGCCCCTGCATCTGCCGTAGGGAGGAGGGAAGGCCTCCCCCGTTGTAAGTCGCTTTTGGTGTGTTTTCTCAATACAGGAGGAACGACGTTGTTGAATTCCAAGAATCCGCTATACCCCGCTGTCTGGATGCTGACACTCTGTGTCATCGCCTTTTCCCCGGCCCGGGCGGCGTTGCCATCGGCTACGGGTGACGGCCAGGCGCTGCCATCGTTGGCGCCGATGCTGGAAAAAACTTCCCCGGCGGTGGTCAATATCGCCATCGAAACGCGGATCCGCACTGCCCGAAATCCCTTGATGGAAGATCCTTTTTTCCGTCGCTTTTTCAATATCCCCGAGCACCAGCAACGGGAGCGCCGTGCCGCCAGTGCTGGCTCCGGCGTTATCGTGGATGCCAGGGAGGGCTACGTACTGACCAATGCCCATGTGGTCAAGAACGCGGACTCCATCGAGGTGACCCTCACCGATGGTCGTGAGTTGTCCGCCGAGCTGGTGGGTACCGATGAGGAAGTGGACCTGGCAGTGCTCAAGCTGGAATCTGCCGAGGATCTCACTCAGATTGCCATTGCCGATTCCACGGGGCTGCGGGTCGGTGATTTTGTGGTGGCCATCGGCAACCCGTTCGGGTTGGGGCAGACCGTCACCAGTGGCATCGTCTCCGCGCTGGGCCGGACCGGCCTGGGCATTGAAGGCTATGAAAGCTTTATCCAGACCGATGCCTCCATCAACCCGGGTAACTCCGGTGGGGCCCTGGTCAACCTGAATGGCGAACTGGTGGGGATCAATACTGCCATTATTGCCCCCGCCGGCGGCAATGTGGGCATCGGCTTTGCCATCCCCACGGAAATGGCCGAGAACGTGATGCATCAGTTGATTGAGCATGGCGAAGTGCGCCGCGGCGTGCTGGGGGTGACCATCCAGGATCTCACCAGCGAGTTGGCGGAAGCCTTCGGGGTCAAGCGCAAGAGTGGTGTGGTCATCACTCAGGTAATGGAAGAGAGCGCGGCGGAAAAAGCGGGTATCAAAAGCGGTGATGTGGTGATTGCCGTGGATGACCGTCCGGTGAAGCGCGCCGCGGATCTGCGTAACAAGGTCGGCATGGCGCCGGTAGGCGAGAAGGTGAAGCTGACGGTGCTGCGTGATGGCAAAAAGCGCGAGATGACTGCGGTGATCAGCGAGTCCTCCGAGCAGGCATCCAGCGGTGAGACCGTTTCCAAGTATCTGGAGGGCGCCAGCCTGCGGGACCTGCGTAAAGGCGAGTTGCAACATGCTGAAAGCGGCGTGCTGGTGGACGAGGTGAAGCAGGGTTCGCCGGCCTGGCGCGCGGGTCTGCGCCGGGGTGACGTGATCATCAATGCCAACCGTCAGGATGTGCAGAATACGGCGGAACTGCGTAATGCCATCGACGACAAGGATGGCACTCTGCTGTTGCGGGTCAATCGTAACGGTGGTGTGTTCTTCGTGGTGATTCGCTGATTCGGTTGAGTTGAACGTTCAAAGTTGAAAGTAAAAAAGCGCGGGCGAGTCTGGTGTTTAAAACTGCCAGGCTGTGCCCGCGTTTCATTTCTGCAAAAGCGCTGATGGCGCTGTAGGAGCTATGCTTGCATGGCGAACCTTGGCCAGAGAAACCGGATCGGCTGCTAGTATTTCACTGTCAGGGTGGTCATTCCACAAAACTCACTCTTCAAATTTCCCATGTCGACCGGCGCCTTGCCGGAAACGTTCGGCGCCACCGATGGCTTCTTCGAACACTACCGGATATCCGCCAGCGCCTTCCTGACGCAAGGCTTCCTCCTGGGGCAGATCCCATTGTCGATAGGCAGAAAGCCGGTCAGCCTGCAGGCAGTGTTGCGGGAAGGCGGCGATTTGTCGGGCCAGGGCAATGGCTTCATCCAGCGCCGTGCCGTCGGCGACCACCCGGTTGGCGAGTCCAATCTGCAACGCCTCATCGGCGGCCACCGGCCTGCCGGTGAGGATCATGTCCATGGCTCGGCTATGGCCGATCAGGCGTGGCAAACGCACGGTACCGCCATCGATCAGAGGGACTCCCCAGCGTCGGCAGAAGACGCCGAAAGTGGCTGATGTCTCCACCACCCGCAAGTCACACAGCAGCGCCAACTCCAGGCCGCCGGCCACGGCAAAGCCGCTGACAGCGGCAATTACCGGTTTGCTCAGCAGCATGCGGGTGGGTCCCATGGGCCCGGGGCCGCTGCCGGTTTCATCGATCTCATTGCGTCGTTGCGGATCCGACAGGGCGGACAGATCGGCGCCGGCACAGAAGTTGCCACCGGCGCCGGTGAGAATAGCCACCTTGAGGTCAGCGTTGCGTTCAAAGGTCTCGAAGGCGGTACGTAACGCATCCGCAGTGGGGCGATCCACCGCGTTACGCTTTTCGGGGCGGTTGAGGGTGATGATGAAAAGGTCGTCGAGGGCCTCGGTGATTACCGGTTGTTCAGTCACAGGGCTATCCGTTTGCTGCCGTTTTCCGCATCTAACCATAAAAGAAAGCCGGAAGGGGAGCGGTGGTCGTTACCGCTCCGCTTTTCAGTTTTCAGTAGGCCAGGGTGAAACGCTGACGTTCATGTTGCGGATGGTCCACTTCATCCAGTAGTGCCACCGCATAATCCTGTACAGAAATCCGGCTGTTGCCCTGGTCATCCACCAGCAGATCATCCTGGCCCAAACGGAACTGACCGGTGCGCTCACCGGGGAAGATTTCCGCTGCCGGCGACAGCATGGTCCAGTTCAATGCTGACTCTGCCTGCAGCAGGGCCAGGGCATCCTGGGCGCCCAGAGCGGTGGCTTTGTACTCCTCCGGGAAGGCCGGGGTGTCGATCAACCGTGTGTCCGCCGCTACCCGCAGGGATCCGGCCCCGCCCACGATCACCAGGCGAGGCACGTCAGCGGCTTTCACTGCCGCGATAATGGATTTCACCCCCTGCACATAGTAGCCACGGATATCGTCCTGGGCGTGGCCGCTGAAGGCACTGATAACCACATCCGCCCCGCTGAGTGTTTGTGTGAGTTGTGCGGTGTCCTGCACATCAACCTTCTTCACGGTCAGGTGGGTGGCCGTGGCATTCAACTTGCCTGGCTGACTGATCAGGGCCATCACCTGATAGCCGCGATCCAGGGCTTCTTCGCGCAGCGCTGAACCGATAAAACCGCTGGCACCGATCAATGCAATCTTCATGGGGTATCTCCTGATTCGATGTGTCTCGAGCAGTATCGGCATTTGCACTGATTGGAAAAATAGCCTAATAAGTAAATCAGTGTTGTTGATTTCTAAACAGTGAGACTGGCGTGGAAGCGGAATACGATCTTAATGCCTTGCCCCTGTTTCTGGCGCTGGCCCGGGCGGGCAGCTTTACCGGCGCGGCGGAACAGCTGGGGTGCAACAAGAGCAAGGTCAGCCTGTCCATCAAGCGGCTGGAGCACCGCCTGGGCGTGGCGCTGGTGACCCGCACCACTCGCCAGGTGCAGCTCACCGAAGCCGGTGAGCGGCTGCTGGCCGGGCTGACGCCCCTGTTTGCCGAGCTGGAAGGCTTGCTGGATCAGGTGGAGACCGACCAGCAGACCCTGCAGGGAGAGTTGCGCATTACCGCGCCGGAGGATTTCGCGGCCCAGGTGGTGGCGCCGGCGGTGGTGGCTTTCAGTGAGCGTCATCCGCAACTGGAGATCGAGTTGCGAACCGGTGACAGCGTGGCGGACATGGTCAAAGAAGGTATCGACCTGGCCATTCGCCTGGGCTGGTTGAAGGATTCGTCCCTGCGCGCCACTCGCCTGGGCGAGTTCGAGCAGTTTCTGGTGGCGTCGCCGGCCTTCATGGCAAACCATGGGCCGGTCAGTCATCCCCGGGATCTGGCTGCCTTGCCCTGGGTGACGTTTACTCCTTTGCCGTCACCACTGACCTGGACTTTTTCCCGGGCAGACGAGCGTTGCACAGTACGCATGCAGGGGGCTCTGAAAGCCAACACCACGGCAGTGACCAAGCAGTTGCTGCTACAACAGGCAGGCCTGTCGGTGCTGGCGGACTCCATTGCCGCAGAGGCACTGGCGCGGGGCGAGCTGGAAAGAGTTCTGCCTGACTGGGATCTTCCCGAAGGAGGCATTTACGCGGTCTACCCGCCGGGGCGGCATACCCCGGCCAAGGTGCGGGCCTTTGTGGAATTTCTGCGCGAGCAATTATGAAATGAGTTATGTGAAGACCTACGAAGAGGAAACTCTCAGCCGCGACGCCGTGGAGCAACGGTCGGGCACCTGGGTGCTGGAGTTCGGTGCCAACTGGTGCGGTTACTGCATCGCGGCCCAGAAGGACATTGAAACCGTCCTGGCCTCCCGAGCAGAGGTGAACCACGAAAAGATTGCCGATGGCCCGGGCCGTCCCCTGGGGCGTAGTTACCGAGTCAAACTTTGGCCCACGCTGATTCTGGTTCGTGACGGTCAGGAAATAGACCGTGTGGTGCGTCCCACCAGTGCTGAACAGATCCGCCAGCTTTTCCCGTAAGAGTGTCGCTGGCGGCGCGCTTTCCGGCCTGGATCAAAAGCATCTGACCGTGGAGGGCACCGCGCACCAGAGCGTTATTGTCCGGTTTCCAGCACCACCTTTCCCACCGACTGCCCCGAGCGCAGCAGCGCCAATGCCTCATGGGCATCGTCAAAGGCAAAGCGGTGCCCGACGTGGGGCGGTGGCAGGGCAATCGTTTGCAATTCTTCCAGCAGCGCCTGCATCCTGTCTTTCTGTTCCCATAACCAGATCAGGTTGAACGCCAGTACCGAGCGATTACTGCTGATCATCTCCATCACGTCGTAGCGGGGGCGGCGCAGATAGCGCCAGGCGACTTTCAGGTAGTTGGGGCGGTTGTGGCTGGGAGTGAACTCGGCGGCACCGAAAACTACCAGCCGACCCATGGGATTGAGCGCGTCGAAGCTGGCGCTCTGGACCTTGCCGCCGATGGCATCCAGCACCAGGTCGACGCCTCGTTCATCCCGTTGCAGTTGCCGGGCAAAGTCTGCCTCCCGTACCAGCACATCCTCGAACCCTTGTTGCCGCAGCCAGCCCGCTTTCTCTTCGCTACCTACCGTGCCGGTGGGGCGGGCGCCCAGCGCCTGTGCCAGTTTCATGGCCTGCAGGCCCACACCACCGGCAGCGCTGTGGATCAGCACTTGCTGGTCCGCTTGCAGGGCTCCGAGGTGAGTGAGGGCGTACCAGGCGGTCAGGGTCTGTGCCGGCCAGGCGGCGCCCTGGGCATAGTCCCACTGGGGGGGCAGCGGGATCAGGTAATCTGCTTCGCTGTCGATGACGGAGGTATAGCCACCGAAGCGGGTGACGCCCATGACCCGGTCTCCCACGGCAACCCCTTGTGTCTGCTGACCGACTTCCTGCACCTCGCCAGCAAACTCCAGGCCGGGGATAAAAGCGCCCTGCGGGGTGGCGGAATAGAGCCCGGTGAGGGCAAAGATATCGGCAAAGTTCAGGCCGACGGCATGGACCTTGATGCGGACATGGTTGTCCGCCAGGGCGGGCAGGTTACCGGTATGCAGCGTCAGCCGCGCCATATTGCCGGCGCGGGGTGTCTGCCAGTAACGAAAAGTGCTCATCCCGTTCTCCGCCGCAAAAGCGAAAGTATGGGACGGGGCGTGGCAGAGCTCAATGGGCCATGAAGAGAATGGTATTGAGGGTGATGGCACTTTTCTTTTCCCGGACGAACCGGTTGAATGACGGGCAACGAAATTCTTCACTGGGAGTAAAGATGGTCAACAATCCGGATATCGGCAAGTTGGTGCTGCGTTTGATGCTGGGGTTACTGATGTTGTTGCACGGTATCAGCAAGCTGCAGCATGGGGTGGGCTGGATTTCAGCGGAGCTGGCGTCTCACAGTCTGCCGGGCTTTCTGGCCTATGGGGTTTTTATCGGTGAAATTATTGCCCCGTTGATGGTGATCCTGGGCGTGCATACCCGTATTGGCGCAGTGCTGATCGCCGGCAATATGCTGGTGGCTTTGGTGCTGGTGCACATGGGCGAGCTGTTTGCATTGAGCAAGACCGGAGGCTGGGCGCTGGAATTACAGGGCTTTTTCCTGTTTACCGCAGTTGCCATTTTCTTTTTGGGGGCAGGTAAATACGCCGTGAGGAACTGAGTGCAGGCGGAGTTTTTCGCACGCACTGTCTCAAGGCCGCCGACTCAACAGGGCGGCCTTTTTCGTTCAGGCGAGTCTACGCTCAGGTACAGTAGCGACCGTACTGGCTCAGGGCCTTGCTGCTGTGCGGATCCACCAGATCCACCCAGACCTGCATGGACGCCTGATCCCGGGTGTTCTGTAATTTGGTGAAGTCGCCGGCAACGATATTGCCTTTCAGGGTGTCGCCTGCCTGGGGTGTGGTGCCGTCCAGTTGCTTGACCAGCACCATGCCGCCACGGGTATTGAGCAACATGTATTCGCAACTCTGACTGAGGATGACGGTGGCCTGTTGCTGGTTGGCGTGTGCTGTCTGACCGAGCAACATACAGCCCGCCAGACCGGCACCGAGCAGATGCAGTTTCAGTGCTGACATGGGGATCCCTTCCTTTTTATTGTTACACCTACACCTTACTGCGGCGTACTGGCCCGACCTGTTGTGCAATGTCAGTAAAGCTGTAACCGGGGTGTAGTGTTTTTTTACATTCCATCGACCAGGGAGCCTCGGCATAACTCCTTGCAGAGGCACCCTGGATGGTGGCACAGACGATGTCACCGCAACATCATCGTTATGTCTCTTTATGCAGTAGGGATTTCGGCCGATAAAAGCTGTGGTGAGTAATAGGAAAGACATGGAAGTGCGGACGGAGAGGGCGGGGAGCCGCAACAAAAAAGCCGCACCCGGAGGTGCGGCTTTCAGGTCGGCATGACTGCCGGGAGCGGGATTATTTCAGTTCCTTGGAGCTCAATCCCAGTACCCGGCGGGCAATGACCAGTTGCTGGATTTGCTGGGTGCCTTCGAAGATATCCAGAATCTTCGAGTCGCGGGCCCACTTTTCCAGCAGTTCGTCTTCGGTGTAGCCGATGCTACCGGCCAGTTCCACGCAGCGCAGGGTGATCTGATTGCCCACGCGCCCTGCCTTGGCCTTGCAGATGGAGGCTTCCAGGGTGTTGGCCTTCTTGTTATCGGCCATCCAGGCGGCTTTCACGGCCAGCCAGTAGGCCGCTTCCCAGTCCGCTTCCATGCGGTAGATTTCCGCTTCCACCGCGGAGCAGTTGTCCACCGGCTTGCCGTAATCATAGGTCATGCTGTCCTTCAGCAGTTCCTTGATGCGCTCCAGGGAAGCTTTGGCGCAGCCGATGGCCATGGCGGCAACCAGCGGGCGGGTGTTGTCGAAGGTCTCCATGACCCCGGCAAAGCCCTTCTTGGTATCGATCTCCGGGCTGCCCAGCAGGTTCTCTGCCGGTACGCGGCAGTCATTGAAGTTAATGGCCGCCGTGTCGGAAGCACGGATGCCCAGCTTCTTCTCCAGACGGGCCAGTTCCATGCCCGGGGTGCCCCAGTCCACCACAAAGGACTTGATGGCAGCACGGCCCAGTTTCGGATCCAGCGACGCCCAGACCACCACACAGTCGGCCCGGGAGCCGGAGGTCACATAGATCTTCTCGCCGTTCAGCACATAGTGATCGCCGTCCTTTTTGGCGGTGGTGCGAATGGCCGCGGAATCGGAGCCGCAGCTGGGTTCGGTGATGGCCATGGCCGCCCACTTGCCCTTGAAGCGTTCCAGTTGCTCGTCGTTGGCCACCGCGGCGATGGCCGCATTGCCCAGGCCCTGGCGGGGCATGGCCAGCAGGAAGCCGGTATCGCCGTAGCACATTTCCATGGCACCCAGGCAAACGCCCATATTGGCGCCGTTTTTCACGCTGCCGTCGTCCTTCACCTTGCCGCTACCGGTGGTGGCGGCGCCGGCGGAGTTGGCCGGATCACCCTCGTTGAAGCCATCCAGCACCGACGCCAGCATATCCAGCTCTTTCGGATATTCGTGCTCGCCTCGGTCGTACTTGCGCGAGATCGGGCGGAGGGTGCTCTGGGCCACCTGATAGGCGTTGTTGATCAGGGGTTTGAACTTCTTGGGAATTTCGATATTCATGGTTGTCTCCCTCCTTACAGGTGCAGGCCGCCGAAGGCGACGCCTATGGCACGCAGATCCCGGTACCAGCGCTCCACCGGATATTCATGGGTGAAGCCGTGACCGCCCAGCAATTGCACGCCGTCGGTGCCGATCTTCATGGCCTTGTCCTTGACCAGGGTGCGGGCCAGATGGGCCTCACGCTGGAAGGATTTGCCCTGTTCGGCACGGCTGGCAGCGCGGTAGGTGAGCATGCGCATGGAATCCAGCTCGATGGCGATGTCGGCAATCATGAACGCCACCGCCTGACGGTAACTGATGGGTTCGCCAAAGGCGGTGCGCTCGTTGCAATAGGGCACCACATAGTCGAGCACGGACTGACAGGTTCCAACGGCCAGTGCACACCAGGCCAGGGTGCCCAGGTCCACAAAGGCACGGTAATCGAAATCACCGTTACCCAGGCGGTTTTCCACCGGCACGCGCACATTGTCCAGCTTCAGCGGACGCTGGCCGCTGGCGCGGATGCCCATGGAAGGATCATCGCCGGCCACCAGACCGTCGCTGCCACCTTCCACGATGAACACGGCGGGGCCGTCATCGGCCTGGGCGGCCACCAGGAAGATTTCTGCTTCGGCGGCCAGCGGCACCAGGGACTTTTCACCGTTGAGGACATAGCTGTCACCGTCCTTGCGGGCGGTGGTCTTGAGTGCCATGGGGTCGAACAGCGGATAAGGCTCGCACACGGCAATGGTGGCCTTGGGCGGGCTTTCTTCCGCGAAGGTGCTCAGGTATTTGTCCTGCTGTTGCGCGGTGCCCCACTGGGTCAGGGCATTGGCCACCCCCATGGGAGCAAGGATCGCCACGGCCTGACCCATGTCGCCGTGGGCCAGATCTTCGGCCACCAGCATGCTGGTGACGGTGGAGCGCTCGGTGGCTGCGCCGCCCAGGGATTCCGGTACCGCAAAATAGTTGAGCCCCAGTTCCAGTGCCTGGGCAATCACCTCATCGCTGGTCTTCTGGGCGGCATCCGCTTCTTCGGCCTTGTCACGCAAGACATCGCGGGCAAAGGACTGCACGCTGTCGCGAATCATCTGCTGCTCGTCGGTGATACCCAGATCGAACAGGTCGCGGGTATGCCCCGGGGCATTCAGCCGTTCCGGCTTGCTGCCCGGGTTGCTGGACTTGAAGGTACGGGCCGTGGTGGTGAGCACCTGGAAGCCGCTTTTGGTGAGCGTGTAGGCAAGCCGTTCCACGGTCTTGCGCATGCCGATCTTGTCCAGCACTTCCGAGCTGGCCAGGCGGTTAAGCGCGGTCAGCGCATAACCAACTGCATCTTTTGCCATGAGAGTTCGCCTCGTTGTTGTGTCTATTTGCACTCGATTATGGACCGGAGGGGCTCAGTCACATTGACCAGTGTGACCGATGGGTCGGGCCAAGTAGCAACACGTTGGCGCCAAAGGCCTGGTAACTACGGGCGGTGAAGGGTATGGGAGGGAAGCTGGTAACGGCTATCATTTCTACGAAGCCGCTGTAGGAGCGGAGCGCAGCGGAGTAACGCACGTAGTTCCGTGCGGCCCGAAGGGTGAGCGAAGCGAATAACCTATGCTTGCAAGCGAACCGCGCTCGCGCGGAAATCGCCCGGAGGGGAATCAGGAATCGCAGAGCTCGACAGGTCTATCCAAACCATCCCGATCCGGTGCCACCATAACCCTATTCGCCATGCGAGCATGGCTCCAACGGGGGGAAGGTGGCTGCACTGGTGGCCGAATCGCGCCGCGAGCGACGCTCCTACAGCCCGGGTCGTACCGTTGAGCGCGGGCAGGGCGGCATCCAATTAGCACGGCCCAACCCGCGTTGCAGCTTCTGGCTTGAGGCTTGCAGCTGTCTCTACAGATTTTCGTAGCGATTCATGTCCAGGACCCCGGCCTCGGTAGGCTCGTGTTCTTCCAGGTAGCGGGTCAGGTCGTGGAAGTAGGTCCAGAACTGTGGATGGGTTCGTCGGATGCCGAAACGGGCGGTCAGTGCCGTGAAATCCTTTTCTTTCTTGATCGCCTGCATGGCGGACACGAAATCCTCTACCTCCTTCGCTTTCACGTTGAACATGAAGTTGGGATAGCTGGCCAGAACACCGGGGTAGATCGTCAGGCTATCCAGCGGGGACTGGTAGCGCAGCGACTCCCCCAGCATGAAGGCCACATTGGTGTGGGCCCGATTGCGAATCAGGGTATAGATCTCCCGCTCACCGTTGTCATTTTCCACGCGCAGCATGGTGACTTCGGGCATGAAGTTCACCGCTTTCAGGTCCTGGGCCAGGGTGGAAGCAATACCCACCAGCGCGGTTTCCGGCGCTTTTAACCAGTCAGCAATATCATTGCGATGACAGTCTTCCCCATCGCACCGATTGATCGGGTCAGGACGGGCGTTGATGGCGGCAAAACGTTTCAACAGGGCATCGTTGAATTCATTCACCGGGGTACGGGTCTGGTACTGGATGCCGGTGGGATGCTTGGTATCCACTGATGCGTAGCTCACATACAGACGCAGCTTGCCAGTGTTTTGGTACCAGTTTTCCACCACCGGTGTGCGCAGCTCACGAGGGAAATAACGCAGGGTATTCTGTTCAGCGCCATTACGGATCAGGTCGAAGTAGAGGCGGGTCTGGGCCTGATGGGAGACGGAACCAAAGACATTAAAGTTGACGACCAGGTTGTAATAGCTGCGTTCGAACAATGGGTAGTCCATCACCCAGGTGGTCAGGGGCAGATCCCCGATCAGTCCCTTGCGCACCGAGGCATTGTCATGGTGACGGAAGATGGTCAGCAGGGCGTTGCGGTTTTCACCGTCGCCATCCCAGAGACTCTCCCAGGTGGGTCCCTGCGGGTCCTTTTCGCCATAGGCCTGGTGCCGGGCGTTCAGGTATTCATTGCGATTTTCGCTGTACTTGAGCCACTGGGGACCCAGTGACAGCAAATTGTCTTCCTGGCCCGGCAGACCCAGAAGACCACTGACCTTGGCGCGGTAATTGGCGTCGGTGATGTAGAGGTCGTGATCGGGATCCTGAAACACGGCCCAGAACTGGTCGCGTATCACATCGGTGGCCACCTGACCCCGGCATACCGGACCGCGGATAAAGGTGCGCACAAAGTATTCGGCCTCATCCAGCATGAATTGATAACGCGCTCGCGCGGGAATATCTGCAAATGTCAGGAAGGGATTGGCCTGTTGTTCATAGCTGTAGCCGGGCAGCTTTTCCACTTCCCAGTCGCCGGCAAAGAACTGTTCGCGGGTGCGAGCCAGTTTTTTATCGTTAAGGGCAAAGGTGATGTGTGTCTTGTGGACCAGGCTACCGCGCACCGGTGCCAGGCGGTACCAGAAGTGCTCGGGGGGCAAGTCATTCGGGCGCACGCTGTCAACGGGCTTCACCGGCTCGCCCGGAGGGGTGCTGGAGCGGTACAGCTTGAAGAAATGATCCGGTTTGCTGTCACTGTCATTGCCGAAATACAGGTGGGCCAGGAACAGATGTTCGTAGAGCCAGCGAGCCACAAGTTGATGGCGCTTGTCTTGCTGGTTGAGCATTTTCTCCCAGGCAAGGATCTGGCGCTGCTCATCCTCTGACAGAGAAAACGTTTGGTAAGACAGCGGAGCGCCTTGCTTCAGCCATTCTCTGACGGTAGCAAACTCCTGGTCAGTGAGGCCGGTGACGGCCAGGGGCATACCGCCCATGGGATGCTTGTCGGCGTAATCGTCGAATTCTGCCGGAGTCGGGCAGCTGTTGATTCGCTTCAGCCCCAGTACGATGTCATCCGGTAATTTTTCGTTGTCAGCAAAACGCTGCTCTCTGCCCAGCTCGAGCATGTTGTAGAGCAGCGATGACTCCATACCGTGGGTGCTGTCGATTACCGAAAAGAAACCCTTGTCGCGCCATTGCGCGGTGGTGAATGCGTCTTCAAAGAGGCGGGTAGGCGGCACGGATTCGGTGCGCACACCATTGTAGACCTTGTTCTTGCTGGCGCCCCGGTCCAGCCCCTCCGGGGCTTCCAGTTTCAACTGGCAGGGAGCGTCGTAACAGCCGTGGCAAGCCAGACACTTGGTTTCAAAAATAGGCTGAATATCGGTCTGATACTTGAGTGGCCGCTCGGCAGCAGTCACAGGCGTCAGCAAAAAAAGCGCAGCAAACAGACTCAGACAGACCCGATATCGGGGAAACAAGGACATATCACCGTCTCCTTGTGAATTTGAATCAGTCTATCTGTGTCGGTGCGAAGTGGCTACGCTTGTGCGGCAAACGGTGCCGGGAAAAGCGGGAGAAACTGCATTGAGGGGGAGGATCAGAACATGGGGATCATGGTGGCGGCCCAGCCTATCAAAACGGCAATCACGGCGGCGGCGGTGAGTTGGTGTCGCAAGTGGCGATACCAGTCGGGCAAGGCTTCGGTGAACACCATCTGCTCGGTGCCCCAGACAAAAACCAGGCCGGCAGCCAGCATGGGCAGGGAAAACTCCAGCGGCAGCAGCAAGGCAAACCAGCCCAGTACCGCCGGCATGATGCCGAATAGCAAGGTGGGGAACTGATTGCCGCGGTCAAATTGCTGCAGGGCTCTCCCCCAGTGAACGGCACCCAGAAAGGCAATGATGATGGCGGCATAGGCCGCGATGCCTTGCAGTGCCCACTCTCGGCAGGTCTCTATCCAGGCCAGTAAGGCAAGGCCGTAGAAGGGAATCAAGCCACCGTAAGCGAGCCAGCGTGCACGGCGAATATTGTTGACGGTATGAGGGCCCAAGGCGGTCATCCATGATGTTAGGGAATGTGATTATTATCTTGCGCCCGGAGTGAAGGTGAAGACAAGGGAACCGCTGAGTATGGGCGGCGCTACTCAGAGGCTCTCAGGGGGCTTGGCTCGCGGACCTTCCAGGGTGTGGGAGTGAGATGTTTGGGCAGGTAAAGCGGGTGGGCCGGTTCTCCGGAGCCGTTGAGGCGAATGCAGTGCATGGCGGGTAATCGATCAGACACGATGCGAGCACGGTTCATGAATCGGCCATGGTTGCCCCAGGCTGCGACGACCAGGTCCGCCTGACGGGCCAGCTTGCGCAGCCATCGGTCATTTTTCGGGCCCACCGGGTTGTCGGTGGCAAACAGGTCCTCCGGGTAGGTGGCCCGGTAGGCAAACAGGTTGGCCACGCACAGGCCGGAGTAGCCCCAGTCCCGGGCGAAGCCCATGCAACGGCGAATGGTCGGGTCATCCTGACGATGGTCGGCAGTGGACGGATTCAGACCGATCAGCAATAAAAAATCATCCCCGGGGCCCCAGTGTCGCCACAGGGCATAGCGATATTGGCGGCAACGGGAAAAATTGGCGCTGCGTTGCAGGGTAGGGACGGACTTGGTCATGGCTGCGTATTGTAGGCATCTGCCATGATATGACCAGCAACAGGAGACGTTAATGGAATTCAGTGATGTGATACGGGCTCGCCACAGTGTGCGTGCCTTTACCGATCAGCCGGTGAGCGATGACCAGCTGCAAGCGCTGCTTGCCGCTGCCACCACGGCCCCAAGCTGGTCCAATACCCAGCCTTATCAGATCGCCATTGCCCGGGGAAAGGTACTGGAGAGTCTGCGAGAGGAATTGCCTCCGCGCTTTGACAAACTGGCGGCGCTACAGAAAGCCCCCATGACAAAAAAAGTCCTGGCCTGGTTGCGCAAGGACGGCATTCCCGACGGCGATTTTCGCCCGGTTGTGAATTATCCCGATGATCTGCAACCCCGCCGAGTGGCCACCGGACGCAGGCTTTATGAGTTGCTGGATATCGGACGGCAGGACAAACAAGCTCGCCATGAACAGATGCGTGACAACTTTCGTTTCTTCAATGCACCGGTCGCGTTGTTTGTCTTTATCCATGAAGGTCTGGGTGTCTACAGTGCGCTGGATGCCGGTATCTTTCTGCAGAATCTGATGTTGGCGGCCACCGATGCGGGTCTGGGCTCCTGTGCCCAGGGGGCGCTGGGGCTGTGGCGGTCGCCGCTGGAACAGCATTTCCGGTTGCCGGACAACTACAAGTTGCTGTGCGGGTTGTCGCTGGGTTACGAGGCAGATACCCGCATCAACCAGTTCCGGCCGGACCGCCAGCCTCTTGATGCGTTATTGATCCCGGAAAAATAATCCTCAGCGTGCCGTGAAGATACGCAGAATGGGGAAGCGGTGATAGCCAAAGAAAACCATCTTGCGTTGCGATTCCCCGGCGGCAAAGGAGCCTTCCAGGCCGGTAGGGTGGCGCCGCTCTCCGTTGGCAAATTCTGCTACCAGATAGTTGTTCTGCAGCAGTCGCTTGCCTCCATCCCGGTTCTCCAGGGTGACCAGGGCCCAGCGTTCTCCGCTGTCACTGCTGAGCGTGTTGGCTTCCCGGATGCGAAAGCTGCTGGCGTTGGGCTGCAGCGGGCTGTCGCGATCAAAGCGGGCCTCACCGTCAATTTGCACCGGGGTGTCGAAACGCAAAACCGTATCGTTGTCAGCCAGGGCAGCCGAACTGGCAGCGGTGACAAACATCCCCGTTAGCAGGGCGTTACGGATTCTCCAGAGCCCGCGCGGCCAGGTTACGAGTATGGGTAAGCAAGCTGGCATCGCCGATGTCTCCATGGCCGGGGACGACGATACTGGCATCACCGTAGTGAGCCAACACATTGTCCATGGCAACAGGCCAGTGGCTGGCGTCCGAGCCTTCCACGTGGCCGATAGCAGTGGCCGAGCCTCCCTTTACAGCGCACCCGCCGATCAATACCTCATCGCGGGCATACCAGACAAGGATGTTGTCAGGGCTGTGCGCCGGGCCCGGGTAATAGAGTTCCAGATTAGCGAACGTGATCCGTGATTGCTCCGTGAAAGCCTTGAGGAGCCGGGGCAGGGGAATGTCCGGATCGTAAAAGGTATCGGGATCGTTGCGGGCGAGGGCCAGAGTGGCTGGATGCGCCCAGGCGGGAATCCCCCGTTCCGCCAGCGTTCTGGCGCCGCCCATGCGGTCGTCATGGGAGTGAGTGAGGATGGCCCGATCCGGCACCTTGCCGAACTGCTGTTCGATCCAGTCCAGCAACAACGCCGTGGGGGCGTCTCCCCAGGCGGTGTCGATCAGGGTGAGGGCGTTCTCTTCGACGATAATCAGTCCGTTGGAGGGGTAGCGCTGACCCTGAATGACTTCCCAGGAACGGTGCACCCAGGTGTGTTGGGTCAGCGGGTAGACCTGCAGATCATCGCTGAGTCGGATTTCATCTGCGTGCAAAGGCAGGGAGAACAATACCAGCAGGGCAACAACGATGCGCATCACGAACCTCCGGATCAGGAAGTCCATGGTACGACGGTTTACGATCGGCCGTGTGACAGGGTTGGCACCGGGAAAGAGTTTTTCATTTCCGTAGGGTGCACTGAGCCTAAGCGAACTGCACCAATCCAACGCCCGATGGTGCAGTTCGCTTAGGCTCAGTGCACCCTACGGGAAGTCATGGTTGCCCTGTCTTAATGAATCTCGATGGTCTTGCTGGCTTGTCCATGGTGTTCGTGGCGGGGAATGGTTAGCGACAGCACGCCATTGTGGAACACCGCTTCCATGGCCTCACCATCCGCATCGGTGGGTAGATTGAGCAGGCGCTGGAACTGGCCGAAACGGCGTTCGCTGTAGTGATAGCCATCCCGCTCCGAGCTCAGTGCCTCCTGCTTTTCACCAGCAATGGTCAGGGCGTCCTGATGAAGCGTGATGCGCAGATCCTTTTTTTCCACACCCGGGAGTTCTGCGGTAATCAGGTAATGATCATCGCGCTCAAGAATGTCCAGGTTGGGACGAAACGGGATGCTGGGTTCGGCGTGGGGCGCTGGCGTCGTCCAGGCCATATCACCCAGCATCTGTTCAAACCAGTTGTCGAACTCTCGTTCCCAACGCAACAGCGGATGGCGAGGTTGACGTTGCGGCAACGGCCGTTCCCGGCTGCTTTCCTGGCGCAACCAGTTCCAGGGCGTCATTTTGTGCATATCCATCGCATGACCTCCTTCTCGAAAGGAAAGTGCTTTCCCTGTCTGTTTTGAGGGAAGTGCGCCCCGGTTTCAATGGTTTTTTGATTAATCTTTAAACAATGTCATGGAGGTGACCCTTGTAATCCCGGTTCTTGAGTGTCACAGATGAAGTGACCGAGGACAGAAAAGGAGAGCGAAATGTCCGATCATCACGTTTACAAGAAAGTGGAACTGGTTGGCTCATCGAAAACCGGCATTGAGGATGCCATCGACAACGCTCTGGCCACTGCCAGGGAAAGCCTGAAAATGATGGACTGGTTCGAAGTGACCGAAACCCGCGGCCATATCGTGGATGGCAAGGTGGGGCATTATCAGGTGAGTTTGAAGGTGGGCTTCCGGATTTCCGGGTCTTGATAACGCGTTGCGAGGAGCGAGTTTCGAGAAACGAAGAACAGCAATCCGTTGGAGACTGTTTTCGCTTCTTTCAACTCGGTCCTCGCGACGGTTTTAAACCGCTTCCAGATCCAGAGAACGCTGGCAGACCCGCGCGGTGCGGATCACGTGGAGCTGGCGGGGAGACAGGTCTTCCGGCAATTCCACGGTGCTGTGGTCCTGGTGGATCTTGATCGGGCCGATCAGGCGGCTGGGCAGTTTGGCTTCGTTGGCGATGGCACCAACAATGTTGCCCGGCTTGACGCCGTGGTCATGGCCGACCTGAATCCGGTAGCGGCGCATGGTCTTGTCGCTTTTGCCCCTGTTGCCACGGGGGGCACGATCCTCGCGGCGGCCGCCGGCAGCGTGGGCCGGTTCGCGACGGGAGCGGGTTTCCTTGATCATTTTCGGTTCTTTCAGAATCAGCGGTTCACGTTTGAACATCATCACCGCCAACGCAGTGGCCATGTCTTTGTCACTGACATCCATGCTGTCGCGTAGCTGATTGACCAGAGCGCGGGTTTCGTCCAGGCCGCTGCCTTCCAGTACGGTGGTGAGCTGCTCCTGGAAACGGGCAATGCGCTTGGCGTTCAGGTCGTCCACGGACGGCAGGGTCATCTTTTCGATGCTCTGGCGGGTGGTGCGCTCGATCTGACGCAGCACGTGCTGCTCACGACGGGAAACGAACAGGATCGCGTCACCCTCGCGACCGGCGCGGCCGGTACGGCCGATACGGTGTACGTAGGCTTCCGGGTCACCGGGCATGTCGTAGTTCACCACATGGGTGATGCGCGGAACGTCCAGGCCCCGGGCCACCACATCGGTGGCAATCAGCAGGTCAAAACGCTTGTCTTTCAGCCGTTGAACGGTTTTTTCTCGCTGTTGCTGCGGAATGTCGCCGTTAAGGGCTTCGGCGCGCAAATTGCGACGGTTCAATTGATCCGCCAGTTCCAGGGTTGCCTGTTTGGTTCGCACAAAGACGATCACGGCATCGTGCTCTTCGGCTTCCAGAATGCGGCACAGGGCATCCAGTTTGTTCAGCCCGGCGACCGGCCAGAAACGCTGGCGAATGCTGGTGCCGGTGGTGGCGCCGCCATTGTCGATGCGTACCAGCTTGGGGTTCTTCAGATGCTGATCGGCCACCTTGCGAATCACCGGTGGCATGGTGGCGGAGAACAATGCCAGCTGGCAGTCGTCCGGGGTCCGTTCAAGTACCCATTTCACATCGTCGATAAAGCCCATGCGGAGCATTTCATCTGCTTCGTCGAGTACCAGTGCCTGCAGGTTGGTCAGGTTCAGGGAGCCACGTTCGATGTGGTCCATGACACGTCCGGGGGTACCGACAATCACCTGGGCGCCGTCACGCAGGCCCTTGAGCTGCGTACGGTATTCACCGCCGCCATAAATCGGCAGTACCTTGAGTCCTTTGATGCCCTGGGCAAACTCTTCGCAGGCTTTGGCCACCTGGATAGCGAGTTCGCGAGTGGGGGCAAGAATGAGCATTTGTGGTTGACGCAGGGATGCATCCAGCCGTGCCAGCAGTGGCAGGGCGAAAGCGGCGGTTTTACCTGTGCCAGTTTGTGCCTGGCCCAGCAGGTCGTGACCATCGAGCAACAGCGGGATGGCTTGCGCCTGAATCGGCGACGGCTCCTGGAAGCCCTGGCGGGCAATCGCAGCGAGCAATACCTCGGGCAGGCCTAAATCGGCGAACCCGGAACGGGAATCTGACATGTGTTACCTATGGATTGGGAGGAGGGGCCGAGCGAGCGTCGGCGAGGACGCGGCAGTATACGCGTGTACAGGGGTTATTGCACGTTTTTTCGCCAATGAGGCTGGTGGCCCTGGCGCCCCGTCTCCCTGTAGGAGCCACGCTTGCATGGCGAACATGCTCGATGTTGCTGAGGCTTTTCGCCATGGCGAGCATGGCTCCCACGAAATTTTCAGAGACTTTCCTAGTTCAGCGGATAGGCGGTCCAGCCGTCGGTCCAGTTCTGTACGCTGCCGGGGCGTACTGCCCCCAGATAATTGGCGGCTTCGTCCCAGAATTCTCCCTGGGGAATGGGGCTGGCGCCGTTGCGGGCCGGAGACCGGGAGGTGGGGGCGAAGTCCGGGTGGGAGGCGCTGGTGGCGTCACGGGTCAACAGCGGGTCGGTGCCAAACTGGGCGGCCACGGCGCTGCTCTGGAAGTAACGGCGCTCGTCAAAATCACCATCATCGTCGTTGTCACCGGTTTCCGGGTCAAAGAAGGTCAGCCCGCGACTGCCCACCCGGTTAACCATCATGCTCTGGAAACTCAATTCTCCCTGCTCAATGCGGGCTACGGTTTCCGTGCCTTTCAGGTCGATGGTTTCACCGGAAAAGCCATCGATGATGATGTTGTGGAAATGCCCGCCGGAGCCAGCCTTGAGTGTCATGGCACGGTGGTATTTTTCGTGGCTACGGGGACTGATCAGTGTCACGTTGTACATGGTCGGGGCAGAAACAGGAGACGCATCCGGGTTGCCGGACTGGTTGTCCCCCTCAAAGGCATTATCGCCGGTATCCGCATGTTGCTGAATGGCGAGAAACTGCACCCGGCCACGCCATCCCATATCCCAGTCCAGGGAATCGTCGCCGGCACCGGTGATGACGATGTTCTGCAAGTCCACGGTGCCGCCAAACACTTCGATGCCGTCGTCCAGGGCGCGATTTACCTGGACATGGCGAACAATGGTGCCATCACCGCAGCCGCCCAGGGTGAGTCCATTGAGCTCGTTGTTGGCATATACCTCGAAGCCGGCGAATTCGATGCGGGTATATTCCATGATGCCGCAGGACGAGCCGGCATCGCTTCCGCCGAAGGCGCCCCGGGTATCCCCGTGGGGTACCCCTTCGATCTGTGCGTCGGCCCTGTTCACCGGCGCGCTTCCCAGCATGACCACACCCCCCCAGTCGCCGGTTGAACGGCTCCCCTCAGGCTGATGGCTGGTAAAGACGATGGGAGCCGTCTCCTGGCCCCGGGAAAACAGGGTCGCGCCGCGGGTAATCACCAGGGCAGAACCGGGTCGGCCCTCGATACGGGTACCGGGTTCGATGGTCAGGCTGGCACCGGCTTCCACATAGACGATGCCATCCAGAATCCAGGTGGTGCCGGCATGCCATGTCTGGTTACCCAGTAAAGCGCCTTTTACCACCTGTTTGCCGGCAATCATCTGGTGCAAAGGTTGATAGGCAAAGTAGCCGATCACGCCAAGCATGATCGCAGCCAGTCCCAGCCAGGCGTACATCCAGTGAAATCCTGCGTTGCGGCTGCTGGCAAGGGAGGAATGGCCGAGGGTTTCGGCGATGTCCGGGTTGGTGATGGGCAGCGAGGAGCCGGGAGCTGACGGGCGCTTGTGTAGCAGCATGCCGTCGCGGTTGGCATCCTGCAGTTTCAGACCCAGGTTACGGATTTTTTTGTTCTCGCTATTGACCGCCCGCTGAATCACTTCAGCACGATACGCCGGGTCGTTGAGAAGCGTATTGAAATGAACAAACCGCAGGCTGCTGTCGTTTTCCTGATCAAAATTTTGCTTCAGCTGCCACAGCAATTCCACAAGCTGTGCACGCGGAGACGATACTTCATCCACCATAAATCCCCCCAATCGGATCAGGCGATATTCGAAAAGAGCCAGTGTGTAAAAGAAAGATGACAGGAAGGTGAAAAGTCGAAAGCTACAAAGCCAGGCTATTTGGATAGGCAAAGGTTGGGAAATTCCCGAGACCCTGGCATTGCTACGAAGCCTCTGCAGGAGCGGAGCTTGAGCCGCGAACCGCGCTTGCGCGGAAATCGCCCGCTGGGCGATCAGGAATCTCAGGGCTCGACAGGTCTGTGCATTTCTCCCCAATCTGGAGCAACCTGCGAACCTATTCGCCATGCGAGCATGGCTCCAACGGCGAGGGGCTGGGCAACCTACCACAAAAAAACGCGGGCAGGGCGCTATGTGATTAGCACGGCCCGGCCCGCGTTGTAGCTTGAGGCTTGCAGCGGTTACTCCCCGAGAATGGCGTCAGCCCCTTTCTCGGCAATCATCACCGTCGGCGCATTGGTGTTACCGCCGATCAGGGTGGGCATGATGGAAGCATCGATGACGCGCAGGCCTTCCAGGCCGTGCACGCGCAACTGACTGTCGACCACCGCCATGTCGTCGTTGCCCATCTTGCAGGTACCCACCGGGTGATAGATGTTGTCGCATTTCTGGCGCAGGAAGTTACGGATGTCCTCGTCGCTTTCCACATCGTTGCCGGGGAAGATTTCATCACCACGCCAGTCGTTGAGCGCATCCTGGGCCATGATCTTGCGCATGGCCTTGACGCCACGGACCATGCCTTCCATGTCATCCGGGTGTTCCAGGAAGCGCGGATCGATCAGGGCCGGGGAGCGCGGATTGGCATCGCGAAGGGTGATGTTGCCCCGGCTCTTGGGACGCAAAATGCAGACGTGGCCGGAATAGCCATAGCCCATGCTGAATAGCAGGTTGAGGCCGTGGTTATCCAGTTTGGCGGCGGTCAGGTGCAGCTGCAGATCCGGGATCGTTTCTTCCGGACGGGATTTGATGAAGCCGCCGGCCTCTGCCACGTTGGAGGTAAGCTGTCCGGTGCGACGGTAGAAGAAATCGATAAAGCCTTTCAGGCCGGTAGTGAGCAGGGCGCCCGGCGCCAGGCTCAGGGTGTCCTTGCGCAAGCTCTTGTGGACCACCAGGGCGTCCGGATGATCCTGCAGGTTTTCGCCCACGCCAGGAAGTTCGTGCACCAGCGGGATGTTGTGCTCGGCCAGTTCCGCCGCCGGGCCCACGCCGGAGAGCTTGAGAATCTGTGGGGAGTTGATGGCACCGCCGGAGAGAATCACTTCATTGTCGGCCTTGAGAGTGCGGATCTGGCCGTTGTGTTCCACTTCCACGCCGATGGCACGCTTGCCGTCGAACAGAACCCGGTTTACCAGGGCGCCGGTCATGATGGTCAGGTTGGGCCGGTCCATGACCGGGTGCAGATAGGCGCGGGAGACGCCACAACGCTCCCCGTCCTTCTGATTCACCTTGTACATGCCCATGCCTTCCTGGACATCGTTGTTGAAGTCATCCGTGGCGGGGTGGCCCGCCTGGACGCCGGCTTCGATAAAGGCCCGGCTGACAGGATGGGTGAAACGCAGGTCGGCAATGTTGAGCTTGCCGTGGGTGCCGTGGAATTCGCTCTCCCCGGGCTCATAGTGTTCGCAGCGTTTGAACACCGGCAGGACATCGTCAAAGCTCCAGCCTTCATTCCCCAGTGATGCCCAGTGGTCATAATCCCACTTGTGGCCGCGGGTGTAGCACATGGCATTCACCGCTGAAGAGCCACCCAGGGTCTTGCCCCGCGGGATGTAGATCTGGCGGTTGTTCAAGGCTTTCTGGGGTACCGTGTAGTAACGCCAGTTACGCGCGTTGGAACGCATCATCAGAATGATGCCGGCAGGAATGCGAATAAAGAGACTGTTGTCTGCCGGGCCCGCTTCCAGCAGGCAAACACGGTTATTGGGGTTTTCGGAGAGACGGTTGGCGAGTACGCAGCCGGCGGAACCGGCGCCGACGATAATGTAATCAAACTGCATGATGTCTGCCTTGAGCTTGGGTTGAGACAGGAAAATCCGGTGAAAGCTCCTCTCAGCAGGAGGAGAAAATAGTCGTAAACAGATTGTCTATTTTAGGAAACGCAGCCATGAAAACGAGACCTGTTTGTGACCCGTTGGTCCAATGTATACCAGCGCTGTGTCTTTTGTCTTTGGCTTTGCTGCCCTCCGCGGCCAGTTCTGCAGGACTGGAGGGGTGGCGGGAAGTGGTCTTTGACGGCAAGACCCAATACCGCCTTGAGCAAGGATGCTGGCAGAGTCGGGCCCGGGGTACGGCGTCAGGGCTGGTGCACGAGCATACCGTGGACCTGACCCGCACGCCCCATCTGCACTGGCAATGGCGTGCGGAGCGCATGGCCGATTGGCCGGCGGTGGACGAGAAGAGCCGGGTTGGCGACGATTTTCAGGCACGAGTCTACGTGGTGAAAAAGGGCTGGCTGCCCTGGCAGACCCGGGCCATCAACTATGTGTGGTCCCGGCAGCAGGCGCCAGGGACATCCTGGCCCAACCCTTTTGCTTCCCAGGCAATGATGGTGGTGGTGCAAGGACCGGGTGGTGCCGGCAGCTGGCAATCCTTTTCCCGGAACGTGCGTGAGGATTTTCGTCGCTTTCATGATCTGGAGGTGGATACGGTCGATGCGGTGGCCATCATGACCGACGGGGATAACACCAACACGCAGGTAAGCAGTTGCTACCGGTTGCCGGAATTTCGCAGCACACCCTGAGCCCCACGGTTGCGATACGCACATCCCTCTGTTTATTATTTGTGCAATCCGGTGTCTGTGATCAGTCGGCCACGGTCGTTTGATCAGAGATAACCGGGTAAAGGCACCACGGCTGTGTGGATCCTGTCGATAGAGGCAATTCGGACTTTCCCGGGCAGACCCAGTCTGCCTGCCTCTCTGCCTCCTTTTCCCGCTGTCGCAGAATCGTCACTGGTTTACGAGATACTGACCCGAGCGTTGGCATGCTAGTGCCAAACCTGGACGGGGCCGTTGTACCCACTGGGGGTACAGCACTGATCGTGAGGTAGCCCATGAGTGAGCGCATTCTGCGTCTGGACAAGACCGGGACCCCCGTTGAATGGCTGGATTGGCAGATGGCTGCCACCCTCTACGCCCGGGGGTTGGTGACCTGGACGCTGGGGGATGTGATCTATCGTCTGCGCGGCGGGACCTGTCGCCTGTCCGGGGAACGTTCCGGTCTGTCACTGCATTCCATCATTGCCTGCGACGGCGTGGCCTATCCCCACAAGCGCCCGGCCCCTCCGCTGACTAACCGGGCCCTGTTCCGGCGCGATCAGCATCTTTGTCTCTATTGCGGTAAGCCTTTCCCGGAGCACGCGCTTACCCGTGATCATATTGTTCCCACTTCGAAAGGGGGGCGGGATCGCTGGTCCAATGTGGTCTCCGCCTGCCGACGCTGTAACCAGCGCAAGGGCAGCCGCTCTCTGGAAGACATCGATATGGATTTGCTGGCATTGCCCTATGTGCCCAACATGGCCGAATACCTGGCATTGATTAACAGCCACCGTATCCGTGGTGACCAGATGGCGTTTTTACGCAGCCAGTTTGGCAAGAATAGTCGGTTGTTGTAACACGTAAATTTTACATAAATGCCCTTTTTGTCGTATTTGGGTTACATGATGTTTCCCCCATTATTCACGCTGCCTTGAATAGGTATATAAGAACCTATTGTTTTGAGTGAATTGGGGAATTCATTGATTCGTACTTTTGTGACGATTCTGTTTGTTCTTCTTTGGGGACCGGCCGGGGCACAGTCTCGCCTGGATCAGGCGGCTGCCTTTTATTATGGGCCGGATATCCCCTGGCACATGCTTTCTGTCTACGACTTCCCTGTGGTTGAGCCCGATCAGGCCAGCGGTGTGCCCGACCGGTATCGCAGTGAGCGGTTCTATGCCTATGTCAGCCTGGGTGAAGTGCTGGCATCCCGCCCGTTTTTCAAAAGCCTGAAACCGGAATGGTTGCTGGGCAAAAACCCCGACTGGGGCTCCCATATTTTCGATTTGTCCTCGCCGGATTTGCGGGACTTCCTTGTCGAACAGGTGGTCGCGCCATTGTGGAAGCAGGGTTACCAGGGCTTTTTCTTCGACACTCTGGACAGTTATCAGCTGGTTGCCAAAACACCGGAGCAACGTCAGCAGCAGCGTGAGGGGCTCGCCGCGCTGATCAACCAGATCGCGCAGCGTTATCCCGAGGCCCGTTTTATTTTCAATCGTGGTTTCGAGTTGATGCCACTGGTTGAGGCGCCAGTGGATGCCATTGCGGCGGAATCCCTCTACCAGCGTTGGGAAGCCGGCAAGCAACGCTATGCAGCGGTTCCCGAGGAAGACCGTCAGTGGTTGCTGGGACAGTTTGCGGCCATGCGAGAACAATATCAGGTGGCGACCATTGCCATTGATTACACGCCGCCCGGCCAGCGTCAGCAGGCGCGGGAAATCGCGGACAAAATTGCCGGACATGATGTGATTCCCTGGGTCACCAATCCGGAGCTGGACATGTTTGGTCTGGGGCAACGCGAGGTCCTTCCCCGAAAAGTATTGCTGGTCCATGGCGGCTCCGATGAGCAGCTATGGGAGCTCTCCGATGCGGTTCGCTATGGCCTGATGCCCCTGCAGTTTCAGGGTCTTGTGCCGGAGATTCGCGCCATCAATACGTCGATGCCGGCCGGTAACCTGCAGGGGCGCTATGCGGGTATCGTGGTGTGGCTGGAACAGGAAGACCTTTCCGACGACGACTTCGAGGCCTGGCTGGTGGAACAGAAAGAGGCCGGGGTTCCCATTGCCATGCTGGGCTATCCCGCGGTGGATCCGGTAGGCCCGAATGCCCAGGCCTTCGGGTTTGAAACTCGACCCACTCCCTTGTCGCCGCCAGCTATTACCCGTCAACACCAGGCCATGGGATTTGAGTTGGCGTTGCCCAAGCTGATTGAGTTGTCTTCACCCTTGCACAATGTTTCCGCCCAGCCCTGGCTGGAACTGCGTTCCGGGGAGCATACCTATACGCCGGCGGCAACAACCCCCTGGGGGGGCTATGTGTTCCAGCCTTTCATGATCCGCTCGGTATTGCCCGGCGAGGAAGGCGAAGGGCTGGATCGCTGGGTGGTGAATCCACTCACCTTTATTCGTGAGGCCCTGCAGCTGCCGGCCATGCCGATTCCGGATGTGACCACGGAAAATGGTCGACGGCTGTTGTTTGCGCATATGGATGGTGATGGTTTTCCCAGCCTTGCGGAGGTGAAGGGCTATCAGGGGCAAACGGATGCACGGGTATTGCTGGAGGAAGTGCTCAAGCGTTTTGAGCTGCCCACCACCATCTCGGTGATTGAGGGGGAAGTGGCTCCCCACGGGCTTTACCCGAAAATGTCCGCCGAGCTGGAGCAGATTGCCCGGGACATGTTCGCCTTGCCCCATGTGGAAGCGGCGACCCACACCTACTCCCATCCCTTTTTCTGGTATGACGCTCAGCGAATGCCCGGCCAGTTGTACGGTCCGGAAGGACAGCTGCGTTTGCCCATTCCGGGCTACCGGATGGATCCGGTTCGTGAGGTTGTCGGCTCTGCAGAATACATCAATGAGAACCTGCTCAGCGGGGACAAGCGAACGGAAATGGTGTTGTGGAGCGGGGACACCATTCCCACTCCCGAGGCGTTGGCCGCAGCCCGGCAGGGTAACCTGCTCAATATGAACGGCAGTAACACCATTATCACCGAAAGTGCACCCACCTGGACCCTGGTAAAGGGCATTGGCGTGCCCAAGGGTGACGAATACCAGGTGTATGCGCCCAACCAGAACGAGAATATCTACACCAGAGAGTGGACCGGTCCTTTCTACGGTTTCGAGCGGGTGATTGAAACGTTCAAGCTGACGGAAACGCCCCACCGTTTCAAGCCGGTCAATATCTATTACCACACCTATATCGCCAGCAAGACGGCGGCACTGGAATCCCTGTTGACTGTCTACCGTTGGGCACAGTCCCAGCCGTTGCATCCGGTGTTTGCGTCGGACTACGCCCGCAAGGTTCTGGATTTCAATACCATGGTGATCGCGAGGGAAGGTAATGGCTGGCGCATCAAAGGGGAGGGACAGCTGCGTACCCTGCGTCTGCCTGATGCGTTGGCTTTGCCGTCGCTGCCCGGCAGCAAGGGCATTGCCGGTTACCGTGAAGATGGCCCGGGTCGCTATGTGCATTTGTCCGCGAATGAGGCCCACTGGCAGCCCGGCCCGGATCCGGTGCCTTACCTGCAACAGGCCAATGCCCGTCTGACCATGTTTGCCCGGGAGGAGAAGGGTTTTCGTTTTTCTCTTGCCGGTCATACCGACCTGGAATTTGCCATCGGCAATGCTGTCGGTTGCACCCTCAACCATAATGGTGGGTCTTTGACACCGGTACGTCGGGAAGGAACCCTCTATCACTACAGGAGTGCGAAGCATGGGCTCGAAGAGCTACGGCTACACTGTTCGCACTGAGCGATTACGGGTTTTCGGTCCAACAGAGCTGCTTGCCTGCCTGTTGTTGATTGCGGTGGTGTGCTGGCTGACCTTTCCGCGGGATCTGGCCATCACACTGCGTAACGCGCGCCTGGATGCGGTGACATTGAGTTACATGCAGGCCTGGCTGAAAGCCAAACCTGATGACCATGAACTGCGACTGTTGATGGCCCGGGAGTTGATCGTGCTTGGCCGGTTTGCTGAGGCCGATGCACAGCTGGACTGGGTTGAAGCCGCCGATGCGGGCTATCTGCCAGAGATACGCTGGCTGAGACTGAAATGGGATTTCAAGCGGTTGATGGCCATGGAGCCTGAACTGCGTCCGGCCTCACGGTTGCAAGCTGAGACCCTGGCCAGTGTCCGTGCCCAGGACTGGTCCATGCTGAACGGCGAGCAGCGCCGGGAGTTGGCGGAAATGGCCCTGGTACTGGGGGCTGCGGAGCAGGCGGTCCGTTACTACCGCCTGCTCGCCGGCGAGGCGGAGCGGCCGGGGGACTGGTATGAAAAAGCCGGGCGCGTTCTGCTGGGGGAGGGCAACTATCTGGCCTCCGGGCTGGCCTATGGCGAAGCCATGCGAGCGTCCAGTGACCCTGCCGTAAGCAAATATTATTTCCTGGAAGCGCTGGCGGCCCTCGAAGCGGGCAGCCTCCATGAGGTGGCCTTGCGGTTTGCGTCGCGCTACGAACATCTCTACTACCGGGACAAAGAGGTGCTGTATCGACTCATGCGCCTGGCCCAGGCGGGAGGCAACCTGGCCCAGGCCCAACGCTATGCCGTACGTCTGTTGCGTTTGCCGGATTCGGGGGAGCAGTAATGAAGCGGCTGCTTGTCCTGGTGTTATTGCCCCTGTCGTTATGTCCTGGCGTTGCCCTGGCAGAGGCACCGGAACCCTACGTGGAAAGTTATTACCTGCACAGCTATGAGGTTTTCGTGGCAGCCGGCAATCTGGGGCGGGCGCGTCAGGTGGTGGAGAACGCCCTCTACTGGCGGCCCGAGGATATCCGCTGGTGGCAGCGCCTGGCACAGATTGCCGACTGGCAGGGAGACAGTCCGACCGCCCTGAGAGCCTGGTGGAAAGTGGCAGAAACCACGGATGATCCACAGGCCTGGCAGCAGGTGCGCCAGCGCGCTCCGCTGGCCTACGATCACCAGCTGACCCTGCGCGTTTACAAGCAGTTGCTGGAAACCTCTCCCCGCGACAGGGATATGCTGGCTACCGTGGCTCGTCAGTATGAGCTGCTCGGCCAGGTGAGTGAGGGGGTCGATTTTCTCGCGGACTGGCATCGCCGCTATCCGGGCCAGGCCGTATTGTGGGAAATGCAGCGACTGGCGTGGAATCAGGGTGAGGAAAAACGCGCAGCCCGTTACGCAAGACAGTACATGGATCGCTACGGTCCGGATCGGGAGATGGCGCTCAATGTTTCCCGCTATCGTTGGCTGGATGGCCAGCGGGAACAGGCCTACAGGGATCTGCGTACCGATGCGCAGGGCCTTCCCTATGATCCGGATCTCACCCGTCGTCTGGCGATCATGGCCAGCGAGCTGGGGCAATGGCAGGCGGCCATGGATGACTACCAGACTTTGCTGGATCAGGGCGACGAAACCCTGCCCGATCTTTATCAGTACATCACACTGGCCCGTTATTACGACCGGGAGCGGGTCGTGGCGTTAATGGAGCGGGCCTGGCAGCGCAATGGTGATCAGGCCTTTGCCATGGGCGCGCTTTACCAAATGCAGGATGCGGGGCGTTGGCAGGACATTGATGATTTCCTGGCCCGGCTGAGTGACGCCCAGTTGCAAAAACTGCAACAGGATCCGAGTTTTCTTCGCTTTTACGCCAACCTGCTATTGCGCAGGGGGGAGACGGAACAGGCTGAGCAGTGGTTGCAGCAGGCGCTGGAGCTTGCCCCCGGCAATCGGGAAACCCGTATTGCCTGGTTGTGGCTGCTGGTGGCAAGTGGTGATGATACTCAGTTGGCCCAGACTCTGGCAGCCTGGGAGGCGGGTATCCGCCTTGACCGGCGTTACTGGGAGGTGCTTGCCGCTGCCCACATGGCCCTGGGACATACCGAGCAGGCGGTCCGCTATGAAAGTCGTCTGCTGGAAACCGCTCCCGGTGACTGGGAACGGCAGTGGCAGTATGCCCAGGCGCTGATCGCAGCAGGCCGGGACGGTGAGGCCTGGCCGATACTGCGCAACTTGCACCACCGTGTGCCCTTCCCGGTCAGTGACGATAAGCAGAATCTGTATCGCGATATGCGTTTGGCCCTCAGTCAACGGTTCGACGGTGGAGACAGTTCCTGGCAACTGGCGCAACAGATCCGTCAGCAGCAGGGGGATGAGGAAGCCCGTGCGGAATGGCTGGCCCAATGGGCGCTCGGCCATAGCGAGCCGGAGCAGGCCCGTGCCTGGTACTTGCGCAAGCAACAGGCAGCCGGAGCCCTCCATGCCGGGTCGGCACTGGCCTATGCCATGCTGAACAGCGACCGGGATGCGGTTGCGCAAATCCGTCAGCGTTATGCCGGCCAGTTGACCCTCTCTGAGCAACTGGAGGCTCGGGTACAGCTGGACGAGGAACGGCGCGCTACTGCCACACTGATGGCCATTCAGGCCGGTTCTCCGGAGTTGGCCGGTGCCAACAATCAGCAGGAGTCGCTGCTGTTACCCAGCGCCCGTTCCAGTGAGCTGGTAGTGGGGCAACGCCGTCTGGGGGCCCTGGAGATGACCGACTGGGCATTCACCCAGTACCAGCCATTCAGCGACTACAGCACCCTGTCGGCCCGCTATCGTCAGCGGCAGTTTGGCAGTAATGACCGCACCCAGCTTGACGTGAATGAAGCGGAAGAGTGGCTGAGCCTGGAATGGCAATATCAGCGCGAACGCTACCGTCAGCGTCTCTCTTTGGGTCAGCGTCAGTTGCTGGATAACAGCGAAACCACGGCGGAGCTTGAAGTGGGGGGCAACTGGCACTCCGACTGGTCAGCCAGTTGGCGATACCAGTGGCGAATGCCAGCGGATGAGACCTCCCTGTTGTTGCTGGGTGGGTCGCGAACGGGAAACCAGCTTCAACTCAACTGGTCACCCCAGGCTACCTGGCAGAGCAGTGTGGATTGGGCGGATTATGAGTACCGGGATCTCAATGACCAGACCCTGGGAGATGGCAGTATCCTCAATCTGCAAACTACCTGGCGGCCCTGGCTGTCCCGTTTCTCGCCGGGCTTGCGTCTGCGACATACCCGCGCCGACTTTACCGAAACCGGGGACAGCATGGGGGAGGTTCGGGCGCTGCTGCCACCGGGGGCGGACACCGGTCCTTTACCGCAGGATTACAACGAATCCGGCGCCTCCCTGTTACTGGGAATGCCGGATGTGCATATACGGCCACACCGCCTGCAGGGATGGGGTGAAATCGGTTATGTGAATAACAGCATTTCCGGCGATGGCTTTATCGGCCGGTTAGGGCTCGCCGGTCCGCTGCTGGGGCGCGATGCCTGGCAGTTGTCTCTGGAGCGCCAACTGAATACCGGTGGCAACGACGAAGACAGCTACCGGGCCGAACTGCAATACAGGATTTACTATTAGGAGCATGAGATGAAACAGGTTGTTGCTTTGTTGCTGGCACTGATGCTGGCCAGTTGCACCCATGTACGCAGTAGTCAGGACGTCTCGCTGGACGCGGAAGGGACCTGGCTGGTGCTGCCGCTGGTCAACCGCACCGGCACCCCCCAGGCCGGATTGCGGGCAGCGGCCATCGTCGAGTCGGTACTCTATCGCCATGGCGTCACCACCGTGGACAGCTACCCGGAAACCGGTAATGACGGCTTGTTGTTCGAAGCCTCGTCCTCTGCCAACCGTGAGAAAATGGATCGCTGGGTACAGTCGCAATCGGCCCAGTATGTGGTCAGCGGTGTGGTCCATGAATGGCGCTACAAGACCGGTGTGGATGGCGAACCGGCAGTGGGTGTGATGCTGGAAATCCGTGAATTGCCCACCGGGAATATCGTTTACAGCGGGACAGGAGCCCGTGCTGGCTGGGCAAGATCGTCGCTCAGCCAAACGGGGCAGAAAGTGATCGATAAGCTGCTGGCACCGGTCATTCGCTAATGCGCAAGTGGCTGGGTAACACTGTCATCCCCGCACTGGTGGCGCCATCGGCAAGACCCTTATGGGTGGTGCTGGAGGCGATAATACTGACCGTGGCGGCTGTGGGGATCGGGCTGTGGTTGCGTTCCGATGACCCGCTGGCGCTGGGTGCCAACTTCCGCTGGGGTCTCTTTGTGCCCATTGTGGTCGCGCTGCGATACGGCAGTCTGGCAGGCGTATTCGGGATGTTGTGTCTGCTGGCGAGCTGGTTCGTGCTTCGCAAGGTGGGCTTTTATGCGGACTGGAGTTTTCCTGAGGGCACCATGCTGGGCGGTTTCATTCTCAGCCTGGTTTGTGGTGAATTTGCCGACCTCTGGCGGGTGCGTCTGCAACGGGCGGAAAGTGCTGCCAGCTATGCGTTGGAGCGTCTGCAGAACCTGACTCAGCGTCACGTGCTGTTGCGACTGTCCCATGACCGCCTTGAAGAAAATCTGCTGGTCAAACCTTACACCGTGCGGGATGCGCTTTTTCGGTTACGGGATCTGACCCTGGATGAAAGTGACGGAAAGGTTCTGCCGGCGGCGGATGATCTGATCAACCTGCTGGCAGAGTACTGCCAGCTGCAGCGTGCAGGCCTGTACCCGATCATCGATGGCAAGGTCAGCGACCAGCCTGCTGCGCTGCTGGGTGAGAACAAACCCCTGGACCCGAACGACGCCTTGCTGAACCACGCCCTGGACATCGGCATGCTCGCCCATGTGCAACAGCATACCCAGGATGACCCCTACGTGGGCCGTTACCTGGTGGCTGCGCCGGTGACCAACAGTGCCGGGGAGATGATTGGCGCACTGGTGGTGGAACGGTTGCCATTTCTTTCCATGAATTATGAAAACCTTCAGCTGCTCTCAGTACTGTTGAATTTCTATGCGGATGTGGCTCACAACGGGGAAGAGGTCGACAGTCTTCTGGACACCTGGCCGAACCTGCCCAACCGTTTCGCCAGCGAGCTCACAGCCCTGGCCCGACTCCGTGGGGAGGCCCGGGTAGATACCGCTCTGACGCTGTTTGTCGCGGATGACAGCGAACAGGCTGCACAGATTCTGGAAATGCTGGCCCGTGGGTTGCGCAGTCTGGACCTGGCCTGGTGGGTGCATGACAACGTATTGATGATCATGATGCCGATGACCGGGGAGTCCAGTCTGGAAGGTTTTGTGTTGCGCACCGAACAGTGGTTGCAGGACGACTTTGCGTTCTTCAGTCTGCGCCAGGCGGGGGTCAAGTACTTCCATCGGCTACTGGACGAGCGTGATCCGGCCGATCAGCTGAACGAACTGCTGGGGGTGGCGGGTGTCTAGCTGGAAGCTGCTTATCTATGCCATCAGTGCCGAACTGGGCTCTTTGCTGCTGCTGCTTAGCCAGAACAGCTCGCTATCCTATTTCCTGCTTTATCTGGTGTCTCACGGTTTGGCCTCGGCCCTGCTTTCCGCAGTGGCATGGACCTTTCTTCCCACCCGTTTTCGGGAACCGAAAGTATTCTCGCTGGCGTTGATTTTTTCCTTCGCTTTTTTCATTCCGGCGATCGGCCTGTTGACCATCGTCGGCGGGATTGCCCTCGGCGTCATGTTGCCGGCGTTGTTCAAGCCGCTTCCTTTTTCACAGGTAGCCAAGCCTTACTTCACTCCGGTGAACAATCAGCAAAGCGCCGGTTTCCGGCAGGTTGACCTGAAAACCCTGCTTACCAGTGAGACTGCGCCCAACGCCTTGCGGATTCAGGGCATGCTGGTACTCAAGGACATGCCTGGACGGGTCACGGGCCGATTGCTGCGTGATTCACTGGGTGATTCCTATGAGGATTTGCGCCTGCTTGCCTACGGTATTCTGGATCAGAAGGAAAAAGAGATTACCCGTGATATCGACCGGGTGTTGCAATTGCTGGAGCGGGCCAAAGAGTCGCGTCGATACCGACTTGCCCGGCGTCTGGCTGAACTTTACTGGGAACTGAGCTATCAGGACCTGGTTCGCGGTGACATCCTCACCCTGACCCTGGAGCGGGCCAGTTTTTATGCCGATATGGGACTGATGGAATCCCCTGAGGATGCCGGCCTCTGGTTGCTGCGAGGTCGCATCAAGATGAATCAGGAGAATCTTCGAGAAGCCCATGAATCCCTGATATTTGCCCGCAGATTGGGGTTGTCCCCGGCCCAGGTAAATCCCTGGTTGGCGGAAATCGCTCTGCAACGCCGGCAATTACCCATGGTGCGTTTGCTGATGGAACAAATTCCCGATGGCAGTCAGTTTACTGCCTTGAATAAATCCGTGGAGTACTGGAGGGGCTATGGCGCTGCCCAGAGCGGATAAGGCGGATATCTGCCTGCTGCTTGAGGGAACTTTTCCCTATGTCAGCGGCGGCGTGTCCAGCTGGGTAAACCAGATTATCCGTGGTTTCCCCGAATATACGTTTGCCTGTTGCTTCGTCGGTAGCCGACCGGAAGATTACGGCGACATGAAGTACACCCTGCCGGACAATGTGGTGCACCTGGAAGTGCACTACTTGCATGACTTCCAGCGCGGGGCTGAGAAAAAACCCAAAAAAGGTGACGCGGAGGCGTTCGAACGGTTACGTCGGCTCCACGAGTTGATGCGCACAGGGCGACATTCCCGGGAGCGTGAGGCTTTGCTGGGCGAGGCTCTGGATGGCCTTGGCGATGGCTGTTGTTATTCCGAGGATGCATTCCTGCACAGTCGGGCAAGCTGGGATTTCATCTCCGATGCCTATCGCAAGTACAGCCGCGACCCTTCCTTTGTGGATTATTTCTGGACCGTGCGCATCATGCATTCCCCCTTGTGGGTACTGAATGATATTGCCAGCAATCTGATCCCGGCGCGCATGTATCACACCATCTCCACCGGCTATGCCGGCTTTCTGGGTGCCATGCTGAAACGACGGACAGGCAAGCCATTGCTGCTTTCCGAGCATGGTATCTACACCAAGGAACGGAAGATTGATCTGTTTCAGAGTGAATGGATCAGTGATAACCGCGGACTGGTGGAAAAAAACAATGCGGAAATGGCGTACTTCCGCGAGAAGTGGGTGAATTTTTTCACCGAGCTGGGCCGCGAGTGCTACCAGTCCTCGGACCGTATCGTGGCACTGTATGAACGCAACCGGCAACGGCAAGTGGAAGACGGGGCGCCTGCCGAGCGTACCCTGAATATTCCCAACGGCATTGATTTGCCGCGCATGGAAAAGGTCCGTGCCGCCCGGGGTGAAGGCATCCCCCATACCGCTTGCCTGATTGGCCGTGTGGTGCCCATCAAGGATGTCAAAACCTTCCTCCGTGCCATGCGCACCCTGGTCAACGAGATACCGGACGCGAAAGGCTGGATTGCCGGCCCGGAAGACGAAGACAAGGACTATGCGGCGGAATGTCGCGCGCTGGTAAGCAGCCTGGGACTGGAAAAAAACGTGGAATTTCTCGGTTTCCAGAAGATTGACGAGCTACTGCCGAAAGTGGGAGTGATCGTACTCAGTTCTATCAGTGAGGCCCTGCCACTGGTATTGCTGGAGGGGTTCGCCGCCGGGGTGCCGGCAGTGTCCACGGACGTGGGCTCCTGTCGTCAATTAATCGAAGGCCTGGATGAAGAGGACCGGGCCTTCGGCAAAGCCGGTTCCGTGGTAGGTATTGCGGACCCGGAAGCATTGGGCAAGGCGGTGGCGCATCTGCTCAAGAATCCCGACACCTGGCATCAGGCCCAGCAGGCCGGTATTCGCCGTGTGGAGAACCTGTATACCCAGCAGCAAATGTTTGCTTCCTACCGTGCGCTTTATCAGGGCCTGCTGGGGGAGGATAGCTGATGGCAGGTATTGGTTTCGAACTGCGAAAACTGCTGCGCAAGGATACCTTGCTGGGGCTGATCCGTGCCTACACCTACGCCGGTGTCATCAGCTCGGGTCCCTGGGTGTTGTCAATTATCGGCATCCTGATCATCGGTATTTTCAGTCTGGGCGCAGTGGTACCGGATATCGCCGTGTCCCAGTTCCAGGTTACGGTGACGTATCTGATCGCCACCAGTCTTGTGCTCACCGGTACCGTACAGCTGGCGTTTACCCGCTTCTGTGCCGACCGTGCTTTCGAGCAGCGAGAGGATCTGATCCTCCCCAATTATGGCGGCGTTACCTTGCTGGTGACGGTGATTTCCGGCGTGCTTTCGTTGCTGGTAGCGCTGTTCCTGTTTCCGGAACAGAGCATTCTGTTCCGGGTGCTGCTGGCGGCCAGTTTTGTGGTGTTGTGCAATATCTGGATTGCCACCGTGTTCCTGTCCGGTATGAAGCAATACAAGGCGATCTTGACGCTGTACGCCCTGGGTTACGGGATTACCGTGGTGGGCGCCCTGTTGTTGCGCTTTCTGGATCTGGAGGGCCTGTTGCTGGGCTTTTTGCTGGGGCAGGTGACCTTGCTGGCCGGCATGCTGGTTTTGATTGTGCGTGGCTATCCGGCGCGCAGCATGGTGTCTTTTCAGATGTTCAGCCCCCTTTATCTGTATCCCAGTCTGATGCTGGTGGGCCTGTTCTATAATGCCGGGGTGTGGGCGGACAAGGCCATGTTCTGGTTTTACAGCGGTACCGGCAGTGATGTGATTGGTCCGTTGCGCGCCTCGCTGATCTATGACGTTCCGGTATTCCTGTCCTACCTGTCCCTGATTCCCGGCATGGCCGTGTTTCTGGTGCGCATGGAAACCGATTTTGTGGAGTACTACAGCAACTTCTACGACGCGGTTCGGGAAGGGGGCTCGTTGTCCTATATCGAGGACATGCGCAACCAGATGGTGTTCGTGATCCGCCAGGGGATCTTTCAGATTCTCAAGATTCAGGCCATTTCCGCCCTGCTGATCATGGTGGCCGGCGCACAGATTTTCGCCGCGCTGGGGATTACGGATCTCTACTTGCCTTTGCTCAAGGTACAGCTGGTGGCCACCGCGCTGCAGGTGGTATTCCTGGCTATCATCAACGTGTTCTGTTATCTGGACCAGCGCCGCATGCTGGTGTTGCTCACCGGTCTGTTCTTTGTGTTGAACGTGTTTTTCACTGCCATAAGTCTGTACCTGGGCCCGCAGTTTTTCGGTTTCGGTTTCCTGTTGTCGCTGGCGGTGTGTGTAATGCTGGGGTTGTGGCTGGTGAACCGGAAGATGGGGGAGCTGGAGTACAGCACATTTATGCTGCATTGATTGATATTAGCCGCTAACTTTTCTGGAATCCGCCGTAGGAGCGCCTCTCGAGGCGCGAACCGGCTTAGCAGAGAAGAGATGCGAGTCACGAGGAGCGAGTTGCGAAAAGCGCAATTCATGAGTTGGGTTTTGATTTTCGAAACTGGCTTCTCGCAACTCGAACCTGGGTGATTCGCGCCTCAAGCGATGTTAATCGCTACGCTCACCCTTCGGGCCGCACGGAACTACGTGCGTTACTCCGCTCCTACAGCGGCTTCGTAGCAACCTGTGAGTTCCCCCCCAAAAAAAAACGGCGCCATAAGGCGCCGTAATAGTTTGGCTCGGGAGAGCTATCACGGAGTAAAACTCCGGAGTCGATGGATGGGACCTCATCGACGCCTGGCATTATGTGGACAGTTGTTCGCCGAAACATTCGCTTTGTAGACTTTCTGTTTAGCCCGCCAGGTCAATTTTTGCACGAAAGTGCATATAAGCCCGCCAGTCATGGCTTCCCCGGCATCAGTCCGCAGGCGCCCAGGTGCTCCTGCCACAGGGTCACATGGCGCTCCAGGGCAGTCTCCATGCGGCTTTCCACGCCATTCTGGCCGAAGTAATGGCGGTGCCAGCGGGTGAAGGCGGCGGGGGGCGAATCCAGCAGACCGTTCATCTGTTCGAGGCTGTCAGCCAGTGACTGGCGCTGGCGGCGGCTTTCCGCCAGGGCCTGCTGCACCCTGGGGCCCCACACCTTGTCCAGCACATTGCGCAGCCGCCGGGCCCGGGTGCTGGCCTGGTTGCGGGGGCAAAGGCGTTGCGGATCAATGCCTTCCAGTAGTTGGTTGCCGCGCTCCAGCTCACGCAATGAAAGCGCCATGCGTCGCAGCAGGTACCCGCCGGATTGATTATGGGCCAGGGTTTCCAGCAGCAGCTCCAGATTCAGTGGCGTCACCGCGCCGCGTTGTTTGTGGTCAACCAGGGTGTGACTCAGTTGCTCCAGGCTCTGCAAGGCTGCGCTGGTGTCGCCGACACTGGCGGACGGCGACTGACTGAAAAAGCGTCGTATTTCCTCGCTGCTGGCAAGTACATTCCAGTACAGGGCTGGCAACGCGGCTTCCTTTTCGGCCACCACCTGCGACATGACCGTTACCAGCTCAGGGTCGTCCAGCTTTTCTCTCTCCAGGCAGGCGCGCGCCTGTTCAATGAACGCGAGCTCGTGACTGAGCCGTAAGGAATCCGCCTGCAGCTTGCCCAGCGAGCTGTTGCGCTGGCTGATCAATTCCATCAGGCCGCAGTGTCGAAGCTCCAGATAGTCGAGCAAATTCACCCGGTGTTCCGGGAGTGACAGCCGCAATTCACTGGCACCGGGGTAGGGCAGGAGGGGAAGCGGGGCACGTTCGGGAAGCGCCTGTCGACTCAGTCGGGCAATGCGGTCAAGGTAGTCCTCCCAGCGCGCCTCATCCGGGTCCTGAGGGACCAGCCACCCGATGACCAGTAGCGACGCCATGGCCAGGACTACCAGCCCCCAGGCTGTCTTTTTCTGCATCACGACAGGACTCCGCTTCATCCGGTGCCTCTCTTTTGCCAAACCGTTGACACTGTGGTCGATCTGTCCGCGTATTGCAGGACGGCTGTGCTATGTTTGGCCTGATCATCAATTTGCATTGGACGCGTATTATGTCAACGAGGGGATTGCCGTTTTTTCGGTTACTGATGCTGTGCCTGGCATTGTCACTGGGCGCCTGTGATACCGGAGAGAAGGGGGGCAGTGGCTCTCCCTCCGACCAGAATAAAGCCGATACGCAAACTGCGCAGCCGGCACAGGCACAGCTGGACGAACGCTGGCAGGCGCACCTGGCCTCTTCTCACTCCGGGGTAATCAGTGCCCGGGCGCCATTGGTGGTGCGTTTTAATCATCCGGTAGCGTCTGCCGGGAAGCTTGATCAATCGGTTTCCGGTGTCGCCCGGCTGGTGCCGGAAATACCGGCGGACATTCGCTTTACTGCCGAAGACCGGCTGGAAATCCACCCCTCGGAACCACTGCCCGCCGGTGAAAACCTGACCCTGATGCTCTATGCCCAGGGCCTGAACGGTGTGGATGAAACGCTACCCCCGGCGGAATTCCCCCTGCAGGTCATGCGCCAGCAACTGAGCCTGACCGTGCAATCCCTGCTGCCGGCGGATGATGGCGAGCAGATGGTGCTCACCGGCAGCCTGGAAACCCGGGATCTGGCAGATCAGGACAAGGTGGAAAAAAGCCTGCGTGCCAGCCAGGACAAGCAAAACCTGCCGGTACGCTGGGAGCACGACAAGGCCGGCCTGGGCCATGCTTTCACCGTATCCGGTATCCGTCGGGGTGACCAGGCCAGCCAGGTGACCCTGAGCTGGGATGGCAGCCCTCTTGGCGTGGAAAACCAGGGCGAGCGCCACTACAACGTCCCTGCGGTGGCTGCGTTTGCAGTCACCAATGTGCGGGCAGTGAACTACCCGAAACCCCATGTGGAAGTGAATTTTTCCGAGGCCCTGCAAGGCTCCCAGAACCTCAGCGGCCTGGTCACCCTGAATGGCAAGACGCCACGCCTGGAAGTGGACGGCAGTCGCTTGCGGGTCTATCCCCAGGATGACAAGGAAGAGAATGTGGCACTGGTGATCGACGCCGGTCTGCGCTCCGCCAGTCATGGCCGGCTGGCGGAAAAGCTGGAAAAAACCGTCACCCTGATGATGACCAAGCCCGGTGTGCGCTTTGTCGGCAAGGGCACCATCCTGCCGGATGGCAAGCAGCTCAGCGTCCCTTTTGAGGCCGTCGGTATTCGCTCAGTGAAGGTGCAGGCCTTCCGGGTGTTTGACGACAATATTGGCAATTATCTGCAGGGCAGTGAGCTGGATGAGGGTGACATGGATACCCGCACTGGCCGCTATCTGTGGCAGAAAACCCTTGAGCTTCCCGCGAACGGCGACGGCTGGCAGCGCTATCATCTGGACCTGACCGAGCTGATGGCCAAACACCCCAATGGTCTGGTCCATCTCACCCTGACCATTGATGGGGACGACATCACTTATACCTGCCCGGACAATGCCTTGACCCGTGAGACAACCCTGCCGGACAACTACGAAGGCCCGGGGCAGGAGGCGCAACAACCGGACCGGTTGGCGGATTATTACCGTGATGCGGGCTACCTGAGCTGGTACGAACAGGACAACCCCTGCTCAGACAGCTACTACCGCTATAACGATCTGGCCAGCACCACCCGTGCCTTTCTTGCCTCCAATCTGGGCTTGATCGCCAAGCGTGGCCAGGACGATACCCTGCACGTGGTGGCCACCACCCTGGACAACAATGAGCCCGCCGCCGAGGTGGTGGTGAAGGCCTACAATTACCAGCAGCAACAGGTGGGCATGGGCCTTACCGATAAAGAGGGCATGGCCAGCCTCAAGCTGGATGGCACGCCTTTCTATCTGCAGGCGGTAAAAGATCGCGACACCGGTTTCCTGAAAGTGGCCCGCAACCGGGCTTTGCCCACCAACCAGTTCAACACCAGCGGCCAGACCGTGCGCGATGGTCTGAAAGGGTTTTTCTACGGGGAACGGGATGTGTGGCGCCCGGGCGATGACATCCACCTGACCTTTATTCTCGAAGATAAAAACGATGTGCTGCCCGACGACCACCCGCTCACTCTGGACTGGTTCGATCCCCGTGGAAACAAGGTGAAAAGCTACAGCCTGGATCAGCCGGTGGGGGACTTTTATGCCTTTACCCTGAGCACCCGCGAAGACGCACCCACTGGCAACTGGCGCGCCGTGGCCCGGCTGGGGCAGCGCTATTTCGATACCCCGGTGCGGGTAGAAGCCATCAAGCCCAACCGGCTGAAGATTGACCTGGAACTGCCCGAGCAGCTTCCTGCCAATGAAGCGGCGCAGGTGGGCCTGTTTGCCCAGTGGCTCAATGGCGCCACCGCCGCCAACCTGAAAGCGGATGTGAAAGTGCGGGTGGCTGCGACCACGACCCGCTTTGATGGCCTCAATGCCTATCATTTCGATGACAGCACCCGCGCCCTCAGTAGCGAGCCCTTTACCGCCTTCGAAGCCAATGTAGACGGGCAGGGCAAGGCCCGCTTCCCGCTCACCATCCCGGTGGAACAGACCCCGGGCATGCTGCGCGCTACCCTGACCACCCGGGTGTTCGAAAACAGCGGTGATTACAGTACCCAGGTTCGCAGTGTGCCGGTCTACCCTTTCAAACATTGGGTCGGCATGCAGGTGCCGCAGGGCAATGGTTGGGGCGGTGCGTTGTCCCGTGATGGCAAGCACCCGATCGACCTGATCAGCGTGAACAGCCAGGGCAAGCCGGTGAACGGCCGGCCGCTGGATATCACTATCTACCAAATTGACTGGCGCTGGTGGTGGGACCGCTCCGGCGACGACCTGAGCAATTTCATCAGCGACCCCAATACCAAGGTGGTTACCCAGGCACAGCTGACCACGGATGCACAAGGCCGGGGCCAATGGACGCTGGATGGCAACAACTATGACTGGGGTCGCCACCTGATTCGCGTCTGTGACCGGCAAAGTGATCACTGCACCTCGCAGACCGTGTATCTGGGCTGGAGCAGCGACCAGGCCAGTGGCAGTCAGGATGCGGCTACCCGTTTGTCCCTCTCTGCGGACAAGGAAGGTTACCAGGTGGGAGAGACCGCCCGTGTAGAACTGCCTGCGGTCAGCGAAGGCCGCCTGTTGGTGAGCCTGGAAAACGGTTCCCGGGTGCTGGATCACTACTGGCTGCCGGCCAGTGGCCAGGCTCAGACTTTGGAGATTCCGGTGACTGCCGAGATGGCGCCCAACGTGTATGTGCATGTAGCTTTGCTGCAACCGCACCAGCGCGACAACGACCGGCCCATCCGTCTGTACGGTATCGTGCCGTTACTGGTGGAAGACCCGGCCACCCGATTGCAGCCACAGATAAACGCCCCGGAAACAGTGAAACCGGAAGAAAGCTTCACCGTGGAGGTCAGCGAAAAGCAGGGCAAGGCCATGACCTATACCCTGGCGCTGGTGGACGAGGGCCTGCTTGGCCTCACCAACTACCGCACCCCGGACCCCCACGGCGCCTTCTATCGTCGCGAGGCCCTGGGTGTGCTCACCTGGGATCTGTTCGACATGGTGGTCGGTGCCTACGGCGCCGAGCTGGACCGGCTGTTGGCCCTGGGCGGCTCCGATGGCGCCGATGACGGCCGTGAAAAACAGCGCCGGCGTTTCCCTCCGGTGGTGAAATTCCTCGGCCCCTTCACCCTGGATGCGGGTGATAGCGCCAGTCACGAGATCAGCCTGCCGCCCTATATGGGGCAGGTCAGGGCCATGGTGGTGGCCGGTGACAATGGCGCCTACGGCAAGGCGGATCAGGACATCACCGTGACCCAGCCACTGGCAGTGCTCAGTACCTTGCCGAGGGTCATGGGCCCGGGAGAAACCGTGGATTTGCCGGTAACGGTGTTCGTCACCGACGACGCGGTGAAGCAGGTCGCGCTGTCCGTGCAGGCAGATGATGACCTGTTCAGCGTGGAAACCGGTGAGGCGGCGATGACCTTTACCGGACCGTCGGACCAGATCGCCATGCTGCGCCTGCGCGCCAACGACCGGGTAGGCACCGGCTCGGTCACGGTGACGGCCACGGGGGGCAAGCATCGCGCCAGCGAAACCGTGCACCTGCCGGTACGGGCAGCCAATCCGCCCACCACCCGCGATACCTTCAAGGTGCTGGAGAAAGGGGAAACCTGGGCGCTGGATTATCAGCCCCATGGCATGACCGGTACCAACAGCGCGACATTGGCAGTGAGTGCCCTGCCGGCCATGGGGCTGGAGCGACGGTTGAATTATCTGCTGCGCTACCCCCACGGCTGCGTTGAGCAAACCACGTCGTCGGTGTTGCCGCAGTTGTACTTGAAACAGCTGGTGCAACTGGATGCGCAGCAGCAACAGGAGATCCAAACGAACATTACCGCCGGCATCGAACGGCTCAAGCGCTTCCAGCTGGCCAACGGCGGCTTTGGCTACTGGCCCGGTCAGGCCCAGGCCAATGACTGGGGGTCTACCTATGCCGGGCACTTCCTGCTGGAAGCCAGAAGGCTGGGGTATGCGGTGCCCGCCGGCATGATGGATGACTGGGTCGAATACCAAACCCGTCGTAGTCAGACCCTGGGGGATCGTCCCTGGGAATGGAGCGCCGAGGCCTATCGCCAGTACACCCTGGCTCTGGCCGGCAAGCCCCAGGTGGGTGCCATGAACCGCCTGCGTGAGCGCCTGCAGATGGCGAAGCAGGACTATCCCCGCAGTGCCAGTTACCACAGCGGTCGCTGGTTGCTGGCGGCGGCCTATCAGCAGATGGGGCTCAGTGATGTGGCCGCTGAACTCACCACATTGAATGTGGATGATCTGGACTATGACGGTGCCAGTTACACCTACGGCTCCTCCCTGCGTGATCAGGCCATTCGCCTGACGGTGGCTCAGGCTCTGAATCGGGAGCAGGAGGCCTGGTCGCTGGCCCAGGACATTGCCGATCAATTGTCCGGGCAGAGCTGGTACAGCACCCAGACCACCGCCTGGTCACTGATGGCCATGGCCCGTTATGCGGGCAGTCAGGGGGGCGATCATGGTTACCGCTTTGCCTGGCAGGAAGGCAAACAGGGCTGGCAGGATATTGCCGCCACCTCGCCGGTCACCCGCCAGCCGCTCAACGCCGGCGGCCGGGAAGGGGATGACAAACAGTCGCTCAGTGTACGCAATGACAGCGATCGCAAGCTGTTCGTTACCCTCAGCCAGACCGGTACTCCGCTACCGGGCAACGAGGCGCCGGTGAGCGAAGGCTTGAGTCTGGCCGTACGGTTCCTGGTTAATAACAGGCCGATCAATCCGGCCAGCCTGACGCAAGGGCAGGATTTCACGGCGCAGGTGACGGTGACCAACACCGGCTCCCGCTTGCTGGAGGATGTGGCGCTGACCCAGATCCTGCCGTCCGGCTGGCAGCTGACCAGCAGCCGTCTGGATGGCAGTGCGGGCAATAACGAGAAGGTGACGTACCAGGATCTGCGCGACGACCGGGTCATGCATTACTTCGACCTGAAGCCCGGCAGCAACAATGCCCTGACCCTGAGCGTGGACCTGAACGCCTCTTTCGCCGGCCGTTTCTACCTGCCGGCCTGGACCGTGGAAGCCATGTACGACGGCCGCCGTCAGGCCCGCAGCAAAGGCCAGTGGGTGGAAGTGAAACGGGAATAAACAGGGCGACATAGTGAATCAAAAAGCCCCGGACATTCCGGGGCTTTTTTGTGGATGCCGTAGGGGGTTGTGTCAGGCGGCTTCGTTTTTCTGGTAACCGTCCGCATCGCCGATCAGGCTATCCATTTCTGCCAGAAATTCCCGGTTGTCGTGGTCCCAGGGGTGGAAGCCCGGCTTGAACCAGTCCAGCCAGGGAATCACCACCCGGCGCAGGCCGCCCGGTTTCAGCCACTGGAACTTGAACGAGAGCCACCAGCCTTTCAGATTGAACAACTGGCCCACCTTCCAGGTGTTGATCAGGTAGAAGGGATAGAACAGCGAGAAGAAAATGGTGGTGGCCAGGACCAGGCCCACACTGCGCAGGGCCCACGCCTTGATGCCGGTACCGAATACGGTCTGGTACACATCAAAGGCGACCGCCTTGTGCTCGGTTTCTTCCAGGGCGTGCCAGTGCCACAGACGCTGGTAGGACTCATCCGAATCGTCAATCAGGTCCGGCTCACGCAGCAGGATATCGGCGAGAATGGCGGTCAGGTGTTCCAGTGCCACGGTGGCGGAGAGTTGCAGAGCATTGGGTGTGTATTTGGAAATCACATCCAGCAGTTTGGAAACAATGGCTTCCTGGGTATCCACCGGCAGCCCGGCTTCCACCATCTTCTTGTTGTAGTCCTCATGCTCGCGCCCGTGCATGGCCTCCTGACCAATAAAGGCTCGCACGGCTTCCTGCAGTTCCGGGTCGTCAATGCGGTCGCGATACTTGCGCACGCTATTGATGAAGAAGCGCTCGCCTTCCGGGAAAAACAGCGAAAGCGTGTTGAAGAACTGGGTGACCGTGGGGCCCCAACTGTGCCAATTGAGTACCTTCTCATCCGGAACATGAAATTTGAGATTCCGGCGAATTGGCATGATATGCATTTTCATTGTTATACCACCTTTTCTCCAATGATCCTGTCATCCACTTAACGCCTGTTGGCCGAAAATTACAATTCCACTGTGACAGTCGATCACGGAATTGAAACAATGGGTTTTAGTTAGCTGATAGAGGTCGGCAATGACGGGAAAGTGGCGTCTATTGTTAAGCGCTGTTGTGTGCCTGGTGGCGATTGGTAGTGCCTTCCACTTTCTGGTGATGGAGCGCCATTGGGTACCGGACAGTGGTATCCGCGTGGTGGAGCAGGGTAATGACGAGGGCGGCCGCGACTGGGTGATTCGTCTCTACCAGAGTGACCGCCGTCACCATTGGCAAGTCAGCGGCAAGGGCTATGCCGTGGCAATTGACCGCCTGGGCAAGGACAGCTTCTCTCTCGATATCGCCTACGGCAGCAGTGGTGACGGGCGCCACAGAATTCGCCAGCAGGTGCGCTTGCACGAAGGCCCCACCCTGGTGGCGGCCTTCGCTGCAGGCCCGAGCGGGGCCGGTGACACCCGGGTTATTGTTGATCGGGTGAAGTAGGCGTTGCGGCATCGTCCGGAGTGCGGTTGTGCAGCATCACGGCTACCAATACGGCGGTCATCGCCAGAATCCCTGCACCAATGGCGGAGTTGGTATGCAGTGCCAGGCTGAAGCCCTCCCGGGCGGCGGCCATCACCGGCGCGCCCAGTTCCGGGCCTAGCTGCGCGGCGGCACCGATGGCCCCGCCCAGGGTATCCCCGGCAGCCAGTAACAGTTCCTCAGGCAATCCCGCAGGGAGCTGCTCCAGCATATGTTGCCGGTACACGGCCGCGCCAATACTGCCGATCACGGCGATACCCAGCGCCATACCCAGTTCCGTGGCGGTTTCCGAGGTGGCCGACGCCGCACCGGCTTTGCGTGCCGGTGCGGCGCTGACCACCATGTCGGTGCCCAGGATCATCATCGGCATCACGCCCACGCCCATCACGGTCATTCCCACGATCAGCAAGGGAATCTGGGCGGGACTGTGCACCAGCAGCAGAATCAGCAAGCCGGCGGTTGCCGTCACCAGCCCGGCGCTGACCAGCTGCCAGTGGGGCAGATAACGGGTCAGTCGGGGGATCAGTAAGGACGCTGCGGTCTGCACCAGGGCCGGCGGCAGCATCACCAGTCCGGCCTCCAGTGGCGACAGGTCAAGGACTCCCTGCAGGTACTGGAATACCATCAGCCAGGCGCCGGACAAGGCCAGGATGGTGAGCATCATGGCCGCCACCGAGGTGCTGAAGGTGCGGATGGCAAACAGCGACAGATCAAACATGGGCTCGGCCAGCCGCCGCTGACGACGGACAAAAAGCACGCCGATCGCGAGGCCCAGCGCAATGGACAGCAGCGGTATCAGTGATACTCCGTTGCGGGCCATGTCTTTCAGACCGTAGATCACCGCCAGTACCATGGCCACCGACAGCAGGGCGCTGGTCCAGTCCTGGGCGCCGGCTTCCTCATCACGAAACTCCGGCAATAGCAGCGGTCCGCACACCAGCAGCAACAGCATCACCGGTACCCCCAGCAGGAACACCGAGCCCCACCAGAAGAACTCCAGCAGCGCACCACCCACCAGCGGGCCAATGGCGCTACCGACGATGAAACCGGTCATCCACACGGTAATTGCCACGGTGCGTTCCTGCTCCAGCTGAAACATGTTTCGCAGCAGCGACAGAGTCGAAGGCATCAGGGTGGCCCCGGCAATGCCGAGTAGCGCGCGGGTGGCAATCAGCATTTCCGCACTGGTGGCAAAGGCCGCCAGGGCTGACGCAACGCCAAAAGCGGTGGCGCCGGTCAGCAGCAGCCGACGACGACCAATGCGATCACCCAGTGTGCCCATGGTTACCAGAAAGCCGGCGATCATGAAGCCATAGATATCCAGGATCCACAGCAGCTCGGCGCTGGTGGGTTTCAGGTCGGCACTGAGGTGGGGGGCCGCCAGATGCAGCACGGTCATATCCAGTGCCAGTAATACGGTGGGTAGCATCAGCACCGTCAGTCCCAGCCACTCGCGACGGGTGGCGGCTTGGGGGGTGGGCATGGTGTCTTCCTCGCAACAGGGCGTATCAGGTTGTCGTTTCCGGTGCCTGCTTTTCGACAGGGGAGCGGTTAAAGAACCCTAAAGTCTCAACCTGACTTGAGGTCAAGCTGGCTGCGCAAAAAAACAGCCGACCAGTATCCTTCCTGGTTTTCGCAAAAGCCAGTGGCGGTTCCATGACAGTGTGATGCCTGCCCGGGAATAGCGGTGAGGATGACAGAACCTTGAATCTGAATGACCACCGATGCAGATCGCGTAGGGTGCACTGAGCCTAAGGCGAACTGCACCATCAAACGCCGGATCGGTGCAGTTCGCCCTAGGCTCAGTGCATCCTGTGTACTTGATATCGCATATGTCTGCAGACCCATCGCAGTATTTCTTCACTCTATCCGCGAAAAACCCAAGAAAAAGGGCGCCATAAAGGCGCCCCCAGAGAACAGCTCTCCCGCTGTGTTCTCGTATGCCGGATTCAGAGACCGCGGTTTTTCAGGCGGTTGGCATGTTGACGGAATACCGCGGTGGGATTGGTTTCGAAAGGGCTGACCAGACCGGCAATCTGATTCACCTCATCCAGATGGTTCATGCGATAGTCATCCCGGATCACCAGCCCCAGATGGCTGGAGCAGCTGGAAACCAGACCGTCGTTCTTCTCGCCAAGGTAAAGCAGAGCAAGCAGACCCATACCGGCATCGCTGATGTCCAGCACATTGGTCAGCGGCTTGGCGCCAGACCAGGAGTAGTAGCGTACGCCATTGTCAGCCACTTCCGGTGCATGGCCGCAGGCATCTTCCGGTAATCCCTCCGGGTAATGGCTGTTGAATTCCGTGCTGCCGGGTGTGGACAGGGAATAGAGAGCGGCCAGGGAATCCTGGTCGTAGCCCCCGCCGGAAATCAGATCCAGAAAACCGGTTGCTGCATTGACGATATTGCCAATCACATTCCCGGTCAGTGGCAGCGCTTCCTGCAAGCCGAGTAATACATCGGCCATGCGGGCCCCGGTGTGGGGGCCGGCAACGGCGGTGGCGGATGCCACATAGTCCGGATATACCGATGCCACATAACGCACCGTCGGGCCGCCATGGCTGTGACCGATCAGATTCACCTTGTCTGCGCCCGTGGCAGCCAGAATGGCTTCCACCTGACGGGCCAGCTGTTCGCCGCGCACTTCCGTACTGTTGGCGGCAGCGACCTGGGTGACATAGACCTTGGCGCCACTGCGGCGCAGTTCTTCGGGAATCCGGTACCAGTAGTTGTAGCCGGCGATGTCATCAAAGCCGAACAGCCCGTGGCTGAGCACGATGGGGTAACGGGTTTCGGTATAGGTGTCCTTGAACAGCCAATCGAACCAGCCGGCATGGGCAGGCAGACTGAGGGAGGACAACAGCAGACATAGAGGTAGGGTAAGTGCGCCCAGGGGCGCTCTTGAGGATCTCATCATTGGCATCACCTTGTTGTTTATTATTATCGGCGGTACTGCCAAGTCTTCGCCGAGCGCTCCCTGATCAGGAGTGAGACCACCATAAAGGAATCTCAATCATTAATTAACACCAATGTTAATACCTATTTGTTATAAAGGTGCAAAAATAATGGTTTAATTGTGCATAGGTCAGCAACAAGGTCCTGATTCCAGGCGTTTTAGCCACGGTCATGGCCGATGTCTGGCTAACCGGGCAAGCTGTAGTAAAGTAACACCGATATTAAGGGTGAGTTGTATGGAGCCTGCTTCAGGGCAGAAGAAACGGCGGGGAAGGCCTGCCGGAAAAACCGCGGATACCCGTGAGCGCATCGTTGATGCGGCCCGCGAAGTCTACGGTGAGCACGGCACCTACGGGACAACGGTGGCATTGATACTCAAGCAGGCGCAGGTGTCACGGCCCACCTTTTATAAATACTTTTCTTCCGCCGTGGATGTGATTGATGAGGTTGTTCGCCAATGCAACCAGGAAGTGGAGCAGTTATTTGTCAGGATTTTCGAGCAACCCCAGAAAGAGTTTTATGACTACCTGCCCATGGCCCTGAGCGGGTATCTGAACTGGGGCCGCTCACAGGGATTGCTCATGGAAGCGCGATTTCGGGAATTGCATGATCGTTCCTCCCCGGTTTCGCGATATCGTGACGAGCACAATCGACGCATTGCTTCCACCCTGCACAGCAGCATGGTCAGGCACGGCCGAACCCCGCCGGATGATCTGGCGTTAACCTCCCTGGTGCAGGGCATCGAACACCTCGGGTATCAATTTTGTATGCAGGCTGAGCATACCGAGATGCCCCGTTACATTGAGGTCATGGGGCGATTATGTATTGCCATGCTGGGTAACAGACACGACTGGCAAGAGATGATGGCATCACCTTTCTTCAGTCGCCTGCTGGGTCTGGTAGAGAATGAATCAGAGACAGGCTCCTAAAAACAACAATAAAGGAAGTGACCATGGAAAAACGCTACCTCTTTGGCGCACTGCTGCTGTTCTTGATGGCCGTATTATTGATCTGGGGTTTGCCGGGAGACCCCGAGAGCCACCGCACAGCGAAGCCGGCACGGGATACCGCCAGTACCTCCCTTTCTGATCCTGAAATCGCCGGCCTGACTGACACGGAAGGCTATGATCATTTCCGTCAGCGGGCGCAGAGCGTGGGGCCGACACCGGCGTCGCTCCAGGGGACCCGTGTTGATGGCCAACTGTTGGTTAACGCCAATGGAGACCTGGTTATCAATCCTGCTGTCCGTCAGGTGTTTGACTATTTCCTGACGGCTGTGGGTGAAGAGCCCCTGGAAGATATTCAGGCACGTCTTGCCGGGTATTTGTCAGAACAACTTCCTCCCCAGGCCGCACGCCAGGCCTGGACGATTTACCAGCAGTACATGGCCTTGCGGGAAGCCATGGAGCAATTGCCGGAGCACGATGGCAGTGTCGCAGCCATGCGTCAGGCCATCACGCAGCGACACGATATGCAGCAGGCGTATCTGGGACCGGAAGTGGCCGACGCTTTTTACGGGCTGGATATGACCTATGATCGCTACATGATTGAACAGCAGGCTGTGCGTGAGAATGACAATTTGACGGCGGTGGAACGGGACCAGCAACTGGCTGCCCTTGAACAGAATCTGCCCGCGGGCCTGCAACAGATGCTGAATGAAACCCGCGCTCCGATAAGGCTGCAACAGCGCACCCGGGAAATGCGCGAGCAGGGCGCCAGCGAAGCGGAGATTCGTGCATTACGGGAGCAGACTTTCGGGCCCCAGGCGGCAGAACGTTTCGAAGCCCTGGAGCAACAGCGTCAGGATTGGGAGCAGCGTTACCAGGCATATCGACAGGAGCGCCTGCAGCTGATCAACAGTGGATTGTCACACATGGACCAACAGGTGGCGCTGGCCCGGTTGCAGCAACGACTTTTCCAAGAGAAAGAACTCGCCCGGGTACAGGCTCTGGACCGGATCAACAGCGAAGACCGCTAATCCGGGGACGGTTCGGGGCTGACCTAAAGACGAGCCCGGTGGGCTCGTCTTTAGAGGCCTGGTCAGAAATGGTAACGCAAACCCGCGCCGATCATATCGACGCCGATATCATTATCGAAATGCACGAACTCGCCATACAGGTACAGTTTGTCGAGCAGGTCAACGGTGGCGCCAACCCCGCCAAAAGCGTCTGTGGATGAGTCGTCATCGTCTCCGCCCGCATTGCGGATATCGAAATCAGTGTCTGCCACCCCGGCCTTGCCATACAGACCGACCGGGCCCAGCTCAAGACTCAACAACCCAGCCAAGGTAAAGGCGCCGCCTTCGATGCGGGTACCGTTGTCAGCCTCCTGTTCCCCGAAATCGTAGTAGCCGATTTCTGCACCAATCAACTCGATGGGGCGCCAACCAAGAAACAGGGCGCCGGTGGTGTCATCGTCATCGAACTTCACATCGTCGACGTTTTCATCCACTGAGGCGTTATAGAGGCCGCCCCCGATATAAATCCCGCCGGCATTGGCGAGAGGTACCAATGTCAGCAGGGCCAGGCCGGTGAGTGCTTGTCCAAAGCGTTTCATAAGCATCACTCCCTAATCAATGTGACTGACAGTATTACCCAGATCCGATGTGGGGGGTAGCGCCCCTTGTTGCCGGCTTCACAGCCTGGCGGGGTACACTGGTTGAATGAAAACACCTGACACTGACACCCTGACATCGATACAGGGACTGATCTTCGATCTGGATGGCACCCTGGTGGATTCCAGGCTGGACTTTACCGCCATCCGCCACGAACTGGCCTGCCCGGAAGGGGTGGGGGTGCTGGAGTATATTGCATCGCTCCCGGAAGAGGACCGGTCCCCGGCGGAAAAAATCGTTCTCCAGCATGAGCGCCGGGGCGCCGAACGGGCCCAATGGATGCCCGGTGCCCGGGAATGCCTTGAGTATTGCGAGCGGGCCAATCTGCCCACGGCGATCCTGACCCGTAACGCCCGGGAGGTGGCAGATCTGACCCTGACGCGTCTTGGCATCCGGGTGGATATGATGCTGGCCCGTGAGGACTGCGCCCCCAAGCCAGTGCCCGACGGCTTGTTGCAGATTGCGGATGCCTGGGGGCTACCGCCTGCCAACCTGGTCTACGTGGGGGATTTCATTTATGACCTGCAGGCCGCCCGGCGGGCGGAGATGATCAGCTGTTTTTACGACCCTCAGGAAACTGGCAACTACCAGGCCGAGACGGACTGGCATCTTGCCGGCTTTGAACAGCTTACGGCGATGCTTGAGACGATTTCAGGTATTGCCGCGCCGCCCGATTGACTTTGGGAGCCAGTAGCAGCGCAGAGGTCATGGTGGGGATGGCCATCAGGGCATACATGGAGTCCACCAGGCTCACCACCAGTTTCAGCGATGCCACTGAGCCCAGCACCACCAGTACCAGATACCACCAGATGTAATAGTGCTGGTATTTTGCACCGATCAGAAAGCCCAGACATTTGCTGCCGTAATACCAGAAAGTGAAAACGGTACTCAGACTGAGCAGGGAAACCAGTACCGCGAGAATCACGGCGCCACCATGGGGGAACAGGTCCCCGAACGCGTTGGCAGTGAGGGTGACACCGTTACTTTCACCGCTTTGCCAGACGCCGCTGATGAGAATGACCAGAGCGGTGCAGGTACAGACAATCAGCGTATCAATCACCGGCCCTAACATGGCCACCATGCCCTCGCGGACGGGCTCCCTGGTCTGGGCGGCGCCATGGGCCATGGCTTCGGTACCGATACCGGCTTCATTGGAAAAGGCCGCCCGGCGGATGCCGGTAATAATGACGCTGCCCACCACGCCACCGGCCACGGCATTGCCACTGAACGCATCCTGGAAAATCATGGCAAAAGCCGCCGGGATGTCACTGGCATGGCTGATCAGCACCACAGCGGTAAGCAGCAGATAACCGACCACCATGGTCGGCACCAGCAAGCCGGTGACCCGTCCCAGCCGTGGCAGTTTCCCCAGCGCGACCATCATTACCAGCAGTGCCAGCACCAGGCCCAGCGACAGGTCGAAAGTGAAATGGGCATTGTCACTGGCCAGGCCCGCTGGAATCGCCAGGGTGTCGCGCAGCACCTGGACCAGTTGATTGATCTGGAAAATCGGCATGGTACCCAGCAGCCCGGCCACGGCGAAGAAGTACGCCATCGGCAGCCATTTTTTTCCCAGCCCCTCGCGCACCACATACATGGGGCCGCCTTGCCACTGGCCTTCACTGTCCTGGCCACGGAACATCACGGCCAGGGTGCAGGTATAGAACTTGGTGGCAATCCCGACCAGCGCACTGACCCACATCCAGAAGATGGCCCCGGGGCCGCCCATGGCAATGGCAATGGCCACGCCGGAGACATTACCCATGCCCAGCGTGCCGGAGAGGGCGGTGCTGAGAGCCTGGAAATGGGACAGTTGCCCGGGATCATCGCGGTCCGGTTTGCGCCAGAGCAAACGTACGCTCTGTGGCAGGTAGCGGTAGGGCAGCAAGCGGGAATAGAGCAGAAAAAAGAGGCCGCCACCCACCAGCAGGATCACCAGCGGTGGCCCCCAGAGAAAGCCGACCAGCTGGCCCATGACCGTTTCGAGTTGTTTGATCGTATCCATGGTCCGTAACCCTAGCATGGCGTTTATGGCGCGGTCAGGTCTGCAAAGGAGGCCGTCATCTTTCTTTTTCTCCGCAAGCTGACACACTGAAAGAAAAACAACGGGGCATGATGATGGGGTTATGGATTATTCGGCGGGTTGCTGTACTGGCGGTGTTGCTGTTTCTGGCACCCGGCCTCCAGGCGGATCCGGTCTGGGAAGTCAGCAAAGAGGGCAAGCGTATCTGGCTGGGGGCCACTGTGCATTTTCTGCGCCCGGCGGACCTGCCGCCACCAACGGCCATGCAGCAGGCCTACAAGGACGCGGACCAGCTGTATCTGGAATCGAATCTGGCTGAGTCTGCCACCCCGGCCTTTTCTCGGCGACTGACGCAGATGATGATGCAGCCAGATGGCCGCACCCTGAAAAAGGATCTATCCGATCCTGTCTGGGGGCAATTGCAGGACTATGCCGCCCAGGCCAACTTTCCGCTGGCCACTTACCAGAGCTTCAAGCCGGCCATGGTCGCCATGGCCATGACGGTCCATGAGTTGGGGCGTCAGGGCTTTGGCCGGGGTGTTGATGAATACTATTTCACCCGGGCGAGCGAGCAGGGCAAGTCAATGGGTTTTCTGGAATCCAGCGATACCCTGCTGTCATTCATGGCGCAACTGAATGAGGAGAGTGGCGACGCCCTGATCGAGTCTTCCCTGGAAGGTATCGAGCACATGGATGGTATGATGGAACAGGCGGTTAATGCCTGGCGGGAAGGCGATCTGGACGGCCTTTATATTCTGCTGGGTGCGGATGAAATGGAGAGCGAATATCCCGGTATCTACCGGAATCTGATCATCGATCGTAATCGCCAGTGGTATCCGAAAATCCAGCAGGCCATGACGGAAGGCACGCCGAGCCTGGTGCTGGTAGGCGCACTGCATCTAGGCGGGCCGGACAGCCTGCTGGTGATGTTCGAGGATGCGGGCTACAAGGTGGAGCCTTTCAACGCCGGTCCAGAGCAGGGGAGCCAGTAAGCTCGTTCAGAGCCCGGGCGAACCAGGTCCGGGTCTGTCGCCTGTGGGGCTTCTCCGTACAGAGCGATAAATTTCCGGGTCATGTAGTCATCGGGATTTTCCAGCGCCGCCAGGCGCTGGTGTATGAAGGCTTCTGTCAGAGCCAGTCCGCAAACCTCAGTAATGCAACGTCGTCATTCGCCATAGCTGGCAGGAATCGGGAGTGCCATGGGCGTGATTTCCGTTGCTGTGATTGCACCTGTCAATTGTTATGTTATAACATAACTTAAAAGGGAGGCCATCATGTCGGACGTGCTCAGTGAAAAGGCCCTGCTGGCCATGCCCGAGGCGGATTACATGAATGCAACCCAGCAGCCTGCTTAACCCGGCTGGAAGCCAACGAAAGACACTACGCCCATTCACGAACCGGATAATTCCATGACTACCCAGCCAGCTGCCCCCGCGCGCCAGCTACCCGTCACTGTACTGTCGGGCTTTCTCGGCGCCGGGAAAACCACCGTTCTTAACCATATCCTCAATAACCGTGCCGGGCTCCGTGTGGCCGTGATTGTCAATGACATGAGCGAGATCAATATCGACGCGGCGCTGGTCAGTAATGAGGTGTCCCTGAATCGCGCCGAAGAAAAGCTGGTGGAAATGAGCAACGGCTGCATCTGTTGCACGCTTCGCGAAGACCTGTTGCTGGAAGTGACCCGGCTGTCCCGGGAGGGGCGTTTTGATTATCTGGTGATTGAATCCACCGGTATTTCCGAACCGCTACCGGTGGCGGAAACCTTTACCTTCGAAGACGAAAACGGCGACAGCCTGTCTACGGTGGCTCGGCTGGATACCATGGTCACCGTGGTAGATGCGGTGAATTTTCTGCGTGATTACCGCAGTGCCCGCACCCTTCAGGAAGAGGGCGAAAGCCTGGGCGAGGACGACCAGCGCAATGTGGTGGATCTGCTGGTGGAGCAGGTGGAATTCTGCGATGTGCTGCTTATCAGCAAAACCGACCTGGTCAGTGAGGCCGATCTGGAAACCCTCACCGCCACCCTGCGGTTGCTCAATCCGGAGGCTCGCATCATACCCATCAGGCACGGCATGGTGCCGCTGGATGCGGTGCTGGACACCGGCCTGTTCGATTTTGAAAAAGCCCAGCAGGCGCCGGGCTGGCTCAAGGAAATGCGCGGTGAGCACCTGCCGGAAACCGAGGAATACGGTATCAGCAGCTTCAGTTATGAGGCCCGCCGTCCTTTCCATCCGCAGCGGTTCTGGGACTTTCTGCAACAGCCCTGGCCCTACGGAACGCTGTTGCGCTCCAAGGGGTTTTTCTGGTTGGCCAGCCGCCCGCAATTTGCCGGCAACTGGAGCCAGGCCGGTGAGATCGCCCACCACGGCCCTGCCGGCCTGTTCTGGAAAACCGTGCCGGACAAGCACTGGCCCACAGACCCGGACTATCGCGCCATGATCATGGAGAAATGGCAGGAGCCCTTTGGCGACATGCGCCAGGAGCTGGTTTTCATCGGCCACAATCTGCAGCCGGAGGCCACCCGGCAGGCCCTGGATGCCTGCCTGCTCACGGAAGAAGAAATGCTCGCGGGCAAGGAACTCTGGCAGCAACTGGAGGACCCGTTCCCGCAGTGGGAGATGGCAGGATGATCGAGGCAAGGACATTGCCTGCGGCCTATGCGGCCCCGGGTTTGAGCATGCGTGATGATGCCGCCGTTCTGACCGATGTGATGATGGACCCGGTACAGGTGGCCGTCTGGGACCGGCGCAGCCCGATTGACCCGCAGCGGGTAACGCTGGCCTGCAGCAGGAAAATGGCCATAAAAAGCTGGCTGGATGCCAGCGACCTGACCGGTTCCATTGCCCGGTCGTTGCCCGGCGAGGATTTCGCCCCATTGCGTGAGGACCTGGCGTTGCTGGCGGAGATGATGGCCTGTTTGTTCGGTACCACCGGCGTGGGCCTGCGCGTCACGGCCCTTGAGAAACCCATGTGCCCTCGCTTCCATGTGGACCGTATCCCGGTGCGCATGTTGTGCACCTATGGCGGCCCGGGTAGCCAGTGGTTGCCGGCACCTTCTGTGCCGGCCGGGCTGCTGGTGCCGGGCGTGGACCAGGAAGGGCGCTACGCCGCGGACAGCGTGCAGCAATTACAGGCCGGGCAGGTCGCCCTGTTCAAAGGCGACACCTGGCGGGATAATCCGGGCTCGGGTGTGGTCCACCGGTCTCCGCCCGTGTCTCCCGGTCAGCAACGCCTGCTGGTCACACTGGATATATAGGACTGTCATGAACCGCACCGACCGCATTCTCGCCAGCGCCGAACAGCATTGCCGCGAGCAGGGCGTGCGCATGACCCCCCAGCGGCGTCAGGTGATGACGTTGCTGCTGGCCCAATCTGGCCCGCAGAGTGCCTACCAGTTGCTGGACCAGTTCAAGGCGCAATATCAGGAAAACGCCCAGCCGCCCACCATCTACCGGGCGCTGGAGTTTCTGGTGCAGCAGGGGCTGGCCCACCGGCTCAGCTCCACCAACCAGTACCTGGCCTGCGATCACATCACCTGCCACCACGGTCACCAGGGCACCGTGTTCCTGCTCTGTGATGATTGCGGTGCGGTGCAGGAAACCCCCATGGCGGGGGCGGCCATCAGCGAGTTGCAGCAGAGTATCAAGAGCCTGGGATTCGTGACCCAGCAGAACCCCTTGCTGGAAGTGCATGGCCGTTGTGCGAACTGCAACGTGGGTTAAATACAGGTAACACGCGTTTATAAAACCCCTATGGCGATAGCGAGCGCACGATGGTTTGCAATCTCTGCCGTAGGAGCGTCGCTGGCGGCGCGATCAAAACCAGTTTCAAGTTCAAAGTTGCAACGCGGGAAAGTCCGGGGACATACGAGACTTTTGATTGCCGCGCTTCAAGGTTGATTTCGCGATACGAGCATCGCTTCCCACAGGTAAATACCTGACTCTGGAAAGCTCTCGGGCGATGTGGGAAGCGATGCTTGCCATCGCGAATATCACAATCAAGCGCGGGCGCCGAGCTTATCGTTATCTGCTGAGCTTTCTTCGCGTTGTAGCTTGCAGCTATTCTCAAAACCGGGAGACAACCATGTCACGTTTACGTCTGGACCAGGCGGCCATCGCCCTGTCCGGTTTGTGTATGATCCATTGTGTGGCCAGCGTAGCCGGGCTGTTTGCAATCGGTTTACTGTCCCTGTTTGGCGGCATGGGTGAACTGTTTCACCAGGCACTGCTGGTCATTATTGTGCCGGTCAGTGTAGTGGCAATGGTGGTGGGCTATCGTCACCACCGTCGGCGTTGGGTGTTGCTGCCCGGTCTGATGGCTCTGATCGGGTTGTGTCTGATTGCGGTGTTCGAATCGGCGTTCCATGGCACCCTGTGGGAACCCCTGCTCACCACTCTGGTCGGAATCTGTCTGGTGACTGCGCATATTGGCAATATTCGCGCCTGCAAGAAATGTGACTGCGAGGGGCATCATGAAGAGATTCGCACTGCGTGAAACGGTGGTTGGGCTGTCACTGCTGGCCAGCCTTCCGGCGCTTGCCGCGGGAGTGCACCAGCATGGCCTGCCGGAAGCGGCCGTGGTGGTGGAAGGCGAGAGTCTGACGGTCAGTTTCCGCGCACCCTTGATGGATATTCTCGGCACTGAGCAGCCCCCCGCGGATGCCGCTGCCCGGGTCCGTTATGAGGACCGTCTGAAACAGGTGAGTGAACCGTTACCGTCCGAGGCGGCGGAGTGTCGGCTCAACCATGCCACCCGCAGCACTGTTGCGTCGCTGTTTCCGGACGTGGATGCTCACGACCACGACCACGACCACGACCACGACCATGACCATGACCATGACCATGACCACGGCCATCATGTGGATGTGGAAGCGGAGTGGACCTTCCAGTGTCGGTCCCCGGGTGAGTTGACCCGGATTACCTTGCCGTTTCTGGACACCTTTTCCGGGCTGACCACGGAAGTGGTCCTGTTGTTGCCGCAAGGGCAGGGGGCCCTCCGCCTGGCGCCCGGCGACACCCGCATTCCCCTGGAGTAATCGTGGTACTGGAACTGGATAACCTGCGTTATCAGCACCCGGGGCAAGCCCGGCCTTTTATTCATATCGACCACTTTGCCCTGCAGCCCGGTGAGCGGGTACTGCTTCATGGTCCCAGTGGTTGTGGCAAAAGTACCCTGTTGTCGCTGGTCACCGGGATTCGCCCGGCCCGGCAGGGCCATATCCGGGTGGCCGGCAAACCGTTTTCCTCACTGTCACAGCGACGGCGGGATGCTTTCCGGGCGGACCATATTGGTGTCATCTTCCAGGCCTTCAACCTGTTGCCGTATCTGAGCGGGGTGGAGAACGTCTGCCTCAGTGCCGGCTTTTCCCGACGCCGTTGTGAGCGTGCAGGGGCCAGCAATCACCGCCAGCGCAGGGACGCCGCCCAGGACCTGCTCAACCGGCTGGGGCTGGATGCCGCCACCTCGGTACTACCGGCCTGGCAATTGTCGTTCGGGCAGCAACAACGGGTGGCCGCGGCCCGGGCCCTGTTCGGCAAGCCGGGTCTGATCATCGCGGACGAGCCCACGTCCGCGTTGGATACCGATAGCCGCGATACCCTGTTGACCCTGCTTTGCGAGCAATGCGAAGACGCGGGCAGTGCCTTGCTGATGGTCAGCCATGACAGTCAGGTGGCAGACCGTTTCCATCGCAGCGTGGCGTTTTCCGCACTGAACGGGGGAGGGCACCATGCTGCCTAGGATCATTCTTGCCTCGTTGCGTACCCGGAAAACCTCGGCAACACTGATTGTTGTGGCCATCGCGTTGAGTCTGGTGATGATCGTGGGCATCGAGCGTCTGCGTCACCAGGTGCGCGCCAACTTTGCCAGCACCGTGTCCGGTATCGATCTGATCGTCAGTGCCCGCGGCGGTCCCATGAATATCCTGCTGTACAGCGTGTTCCGGCTCAGCGATCCCACCGCCGGGATTCGCTGGCAAACCGTGCAGCATCTGGCGGATCATCCGGATGTGAAATGGTGGATTCCCATCGCCCTGGGGGATTCCCATCGTGGCTTTCCGGTGGTGGCCACCAACGACAGTTATCTGGCCCACTACCGCTATGGGCGGGACCGGGCCCTGTCGCTGGGAAGCGGCGAGTGGTTTGCCGGGGCGGATCAGGTGGTACTGGGCAGTGCCGTGGCCCAGCGTCTCGGTTACCGGCTCGGTGACGATATCGTGCTGGCCCATGGCGCCAGCGGCCCGGCCATTATCGAACACGACAACCACCCCTTTACCGTGGTGGGGGTGCTGGCAGCCACCGGCACGCCGGTGGATCAGAGTGTGCATATTTCCCTGGCCGGCATGGCCGCCATTCACAGCGGTGGCCAGTTTCGTTCCGGGTTGCCGCCGCTGCCGGGTCAGCAGGCCGATACCCCGGATTCCGTGAATGCGGTCATGCTGGGTCTGCAACGACGTACCGCCGTGCTCAGCCTGCAGCGGGAACTGTCCCGTTACAAAGCCGAGCCGCTCAGCGCCATCATTCCCGGTGTCCAGCTGCAGCGCCTGTGGCGCATGACAGCGGTGGGGGAAAATGCCCTGCGTGCCACGTCCCTGGCGGTTCTGTTGGTGGCGCTACTGGTGCTGGTGTCCACCATTCTGGCCGCCCTGGAAGGCCGCCGACACGAACTGGCGGTACTGCGTGCCGCCGGTGCCGGTCGGCTTGCTGTCTATGGCGTGATCGTAGGGGAAAGCCTGTTCCTCACTCTGATCGGCAGCCTGCTGGGTCTGACGCTGTTGTTTGTGGCACAGTGGGCGCTGGCTCCGCTGGCCCTGGCCGAATGGTCCCTGCGTCTGCCGGACAGCTTCCTGTCCCTGCGCGAATTGCCGACCCTGGCGGCCATCCTGCTGGCCGGTTCCCTGGCCGGCATGATTCCGGCGGAAAAGGCCTTCCGCAACAGTCTGGCCGATGGCCTGACCCCGAGGAACTGACATGCGTAGTCTGATTATCTGTCTCTGCCTGCTGGTCAGTCTGCCCGGCTGGGCAGCCCGAGAGCTGGAATGGGATGACCTGGTGCCCGCTGATTACGACGTCAATCAGGTCTACGAACAGCTCTTCAACAAGATCTATGGAGATAAGCCACCGGAAGACGTGGACGATGGCGATGCCCGTGGCGAGCAGATGATGGAAGCCATCGACAAGGCCTGGCGCGAAGCGCCCCTGAAGTCGGAATTGGACAATACGGTTGTGCGTCTGCCCGGCTATGGCGTGCCGTTGGATGGTGATGAGGAATACGTACGTGAATTTCTGCTGGTGCCGTACTTCGGCGCCTGTATCCACACCCCGCCCCCGCCCCGCAACCAGATCGTTCTGGTGAAGATGAAAGGGCAGGGCGTGCCCCTGGATCTGGTCTTTGAAGCCCTGTGGCTGGAGGGCACCCTCAAGGTGTCCAGCCAGGATACCGAATACGGCACCGCCGGCTACGTGCTGGAAGGCGAATCCGCCGAAATGTTCAGCGGCTACTAGCACTGTTCCTCCTTCTTGATCTCCCCGTAGGGTGCAGTTCGCCTTAGGCTCCGTGCACCCTACACTCGTTTCCAGCCCTGTCCTGATGCCAGTCGCTGTGCGACAATGCGCGCGCCTCGCGCGCACTCTCGCCGCTGATATCTCTCATCAGCCGCGCTTTTCGCTTCTCCAACCGGATCAAAACATTGCTCACAACCGCCAACCTCACCATGCAGTTCGGTGCCAAGCCGCTGTTTGAAAACGTGTCCGTGAAATTCGGCAACGGCAACCGCTACGGCCTGATCGGCGCCAACGGCTGCGGCAAATCCACCCTGATGAAGATTCTCGGGGGAGATCTGGAGCCGTCCTCGGGCAATGTGTCCAAGGACCCGGACGAGCGCATCGGCAAGCTGCGCCAGGATCAGTTCGCCTACGAGAAATACTCGGTGGTGGACACCGTGATCATGGGCAACGAAGAGTTGTGGAAGATCAAGGAAGAGCGCGACGGCATCTACGCCAAGGCGGAAATGAGCGAGGAAGATGGCATTCGCGCCGGCGAGCTGGAGGCGGAATTCGCCGAGCTGGACGGCTACACCGCCGAATCCCGCGCCGGTGAGCTGCTGTTGGGCCTGGATATTCCGGTGGAGCAGCACTTTGGGCCCATGAGTGAGATTGCCCCCGGCTGGAAACTGCGCGTGCTGCTGGCCCAGGCCCTGTTCGCCGATCCGGACATCATGTTGCTGGACGAGCCCACCAACAACCTGGACATCAACACCATTCGCTGGCTGGAAGACGTGCTCAACCAGCGTCAGTGCACCATGATCATCATTTCCCACGATCGCCACTTCCTGAACAGTGTCTGCACCCATATGGCAGACCTGGATTACGGCGAAGTGCGCCTGTACCCGGGCAACTATGATGAATACATGACCGCGGCTACCCAGGCCCGCGAGCGTCTGCATGCGGACAATGCGAAAAAGAAACAGCAAATCGCCGAGTTGAAAACCTTTGTCAGCCGCTTCAGCGCCAACGCCTCCAAGTCCAAGCAGGCCACCAGCCGCGCCAAGCAGATCGACAAGATCAAGCTGGATGAGGTGAAACCCTCCAGTCGCCAGAACCCCTACATTATTTTCGAGCAGGACAAGAAGCTGTTCCGCAACGCGCTGGAAGTGAAGGGGCTGGCCAAATCCTTTGACGAAGCGCTGTTTTCCGGCCTCGACCTGCGCGTGGAAGTGGGCGAGCGCATCGCCATCATCGGTCCCAACGGCATTGGCAAATCCACCTTGCTGCGCTGTCTGGTGGGGGATCTGGCACCCACCGCCGGGGAAGTGAAATGGTCCGAGAACAGTGAACTGGGTTACTACGCCCAGGACCATGCCCACGACTTCGCCGACGATATGGACCTGTTCGCCTGGATGAACCAGTGGGGGCAGGAGAAGGACGACGAGCAGGTGATCCGTGGCACCCTGGGCCGCTTGCTGTTTTCCCAGAAAGATATCGGCAAATCCGTGAAAGTGATCTCCGGGGGAGAGCAGGGGCGCATGCTGTTCGGCAAGATCATGCTGCAACGGCCCAATATTCTGCTGCTGGATGAGCCCACCAACCACATGGACATGGAATCCATCGAGTCGCTGAACCTGGCCCTGGAAAACTATCCGGGAACCCTGCTGTTCGTCAGCCACGACCGGGAATTCGTGTCCTCCCTGGCCACCCGGATTATCGAAATCACCCCCACCGGTATCGTCGACTTCCACGGCAGCTATGACGATTACCTGAAAAGTCAGGGCGTGGGCTGAATCGACGTTTGTCTCTGTTGGAGCCTTGCTTGCAAGGCGAAGGCCCGTAATTCAGCAATGAGCCTGCTGATGTTTCTTCGCTTTGCGAGCAAAGCTCCAACAATGCTTCGCTAGCGGTTTCCCCGCACCATCGCCCAATGCCGCACCTGCGTTCCCGGCATCGGCGCTTCATGCACCACCTCGAACCCGAAACGCCGGTACAGCGATACATTGTCCGGGTTATGGGTGTCCAGATAAGCGGGCAACCCTTCCCGGTCCAACCGCTCCAGCGTTGGCTCCAGCAGCCGTGTGGCCAAACCCCGGCCCTGATGCTGCGGATCAATCCCCAGTAATAACAGGTAGGCATGGGGCTTGCTCATCAGACCGTCGTGGACTTTCTGCATGGCGTCTCCGGCATCCAGTTGCCGTTTCACTGCCGCCGGCCCTTGACGCAACATGGGCAGAGCCCCAAAGCGCAGCATATCCATCACACTCCGATGCAGTGCGTCGGAGGGCAGCCACAGCGCAGCGCCGTCTACGGAACCCGGTGGGGTACAGATTTCTCCCCGGTGCTGAGCATGGCGAGCCAGAAACAGGAAGGTATGGCGGGACTGGGCCAGCCGGCGCGAGTCATCCGGAAAGAAATAGCAAAACAGAGGGTCCCGGTAAAAAGCCAGACTGAGGACTCGGGCGATGGCATCAATGCGAAGGGGATCATTTACATTCATGAGCGGGTGGGGTTTGCTAAACGGCAGCCAAGCATACCGGAAGCGGCGAAAAATACAGGTATAACGGATAGCCCTCCGGCCTGTTCTGATCCTGTTACATTTTACATACTGGTGAGAATGTCGGACTTCCGCTAGGCTCGGGAACACTTGAATAAAAAAGCAACAGAATAATAACCCCCCGGGAGAGAGGGACCATGGATATACTCCAGCTGCTGGTCGGCGGGATTGCCAATGGCTGCATTTACGGGCTGTTGGCGCTGGGTTTTGTACTGATTTACAAGGCATCCGAAGCGGTCAACTTCGCCCAGGGCGACATGATGATGCTGGGAGCCTTTCTCGGCGTTACCTTCATCAATGCCAGCTACGCGGACCTGCCTTTTCTGGTGGGCATCACCTTGGCCGCCCTGATCCTCGGCCTGTTCGGCTACCTCCTTGATCGTTTCGTGCTGCGAGCCATCTTTGGCCAACCGCAATTTGCCATGGTGATCCTGACCATCGCCCTCGGGTTTCTGATCCGCTTCGTGGCCGGGGTGATCTGGGGGCATGATCCCACCTCCCTGGAAACGCCCTTTATTGGCCGGGTCTGGACACTGGGGGAACTGATGATCCCGGTGGTGGACGCGGTGATCATCATTACCACCGTGGCGCTTACCTCCATTCTCTACTTCTTCTTTGCCCGTACCCGTCTTGGCGTGGCCATGCAGGCCAGTAGCCAGAACCAGATGGCGGCTTACTACATGGGCATTCCGGTGAAACGCATCAATGCCATTGTCTGGGCCCTGTCCGGGGTGGTGGCGGCCATTGCCGGGGTCATGTTTGCCGCCAAGGGGGCGGTGGAGCCTTCCGTGGGGCTGCTGTTCGGTATCAAGGCGTTTGCGGCGGCGGTGATCGGCGGCCTGGGCTCTTTGCCCGGGGCGCTGCTGGGCGGCCTGCTGGTGGGCATCGTGGAACCCTTCGCCGGTCGCTATCTGCCGTCCGGCGTCGGCCAGATTGCCCCCTATGTGTTGATGTTGCTGGTGCTGATCCTGCGCCCCGGCGGCCTGTTCGCGCAGATCAGCCAGAAGAAGGTGTAGGCCATGAGCAACCGATTCAAAAGCCGTTACGACGACGATATCAATCTGTTTGAAGGGCGCTGGCACCTGGCCCAGTACGCCATCCTGATGGCGCTATTGTTGGCCGCGCCCTGGCTGCTGGGCACCTACTATCTGGGTGAGCTCACTGCCGTGCTGGTGTGGTCCCTGGCGGGGCTGGGCCTGATGCTGATCAGTGGCCATACCGGCCAGGTCAGCCTGGGGCATGCGGCCTTCATGGCCATTGGGGCCTTTACCAATCTGGCGTTGATGCTGCGTGGCTGGCACTTTCTGCCTGCCTTGCTGGCCAGTGCAGTCACCTCCGGAGTGATCGGTGCGATCATCTCCCGGCCGATCCTGCGTATGAGCGGCATCTATCTGGCCATCGCCACTCTCGCACTGAGCATCATTATCGAGGACGTGGCGATTATGGCCGAGCCGATTACCGGTGGGGTGGCCGGGGTGTTTGCCCCGCCGATTGCCATGTTCGGCATGGAGATCGACCGGTATGCCACCCCGGAAGCCTTCTACTATCTCTGCCTGGCGGTACTGGTGCTGGTCACCCTGGGGTATCTGAACCTGCTGCGCAGTGCCTCGGGCCGCTCTTTCCTGGCCGTGCGTGACAGTGAAGTGTCCGCCCGGGCCCTGGGGGTCAATGTGGCCCGCGCCAAGACCCTGTCTTTCAGCCTGTCCTGCGCTATCACCGGCCTGGCCGGGGCGCTCTATGCCCACCTGGCCCAGGCGGTGAACTATGAAAGCTTCCTGGTACTGATCTCCATCACCTTGCTGTTGCAGATCGTGATCGGCGGACTGGGCTCGGTGCACGGGGCCTTCTTCGGCGCCATTGTGGTGGTGTTGCTGCCACAATTGATCGCCATCGCCAGTGATTACCTGGATAACACCGCCGGCATCCAGATTGCGGCCTACCCGGGCCTGGATACGGCCCTGTTCGCCCTGCTGATTCTGCTTATGGTGATTTACGAACCGCGTGGCCTCTACGGCGTCTGGTTCAAGGTGCGTACCTGGTTGCAGCTGTTCCCGCTGTATCGCAAGGGCATGTTCCGCCGTACCCGTACCTACCTGAAAACGGAGCGCCAACGATGAGTCTGTTACAGGTAAAGGATCTCTCCATTTCTTTCGGCGGGGTGAAAGCGGTGGACGGTGTCAGTTTCACCGTGGAGCCCGGCGAAGTGTTCACCCTGGTTGGCCCCAACGGGGCAGGGAAATCCACCATCTTCAATCTGATTAGCCGTCTTTATGAACCGGGCGGCGGGCAGATCCTCTTTGACGGGCAGGACATTACTTCCCTGCCGGCGCATAAGGTGGCCGGGCTGGGTATCGCCCGCACTTTCCAGAATATTGAATTGTTCGATCACTCCTCGGTACTGCAGAACCTGTTGATCGGCCGTCATTGCCGGCGCAATACCCGCTGGTTCGAGGAGCTGTTGTTCCTGCCCAAGGTGCGGCGCAGTGAACGGGAGCATCGGCTGCTGGTGGAAGAGGTGATTGATTTCCTCGACCTGGCTCCCTACCGGGACAAGCTGATCGCCGGCCTGCCCTATGGGGTGCGCAAGGTGGTGGAAATTGCCCGGGCCCTGTCCAGCCAGCCGAAACTGATCCTGCTGGATGAACCGGCTTCCGGCCTCAGCGTGGAAGAAACCCAGAACATGGCCTGGTGGATCGAGGACATGCAGAAAGATCTGGGCCTGACCGTACTGATGGTAGAGCACGACATGAGCCTGGTATCGCGGGTATCCAACCGGGTGCTGGCGGTGTCGGAAGGCCGGCCGTTGGCCATGGGCTCGGCCGCCGACGTACAGGCAGACCCCAAGGTGATCGAAGCCTATCTGGGCACGGAGGCAACCTCATGAGTGCAGTACAGAAAGACACCATGAATGATGCCCAGCCGCTGCTGCAGGTCAAAAATCTGGAAGCCTTCTACGGCCCGGTGATGGCCCTGCGCGGGGTATCCATCGATGTGTTCGAAGGCAAGGTGGTTGCCATCCTTGGGGCCAACGGCGCCGGCAAGACCACCCTGATGAAAACCATTTCCGGCGCCCTGGCGCCGCGCAAGGGCAGCATCAGCCTGGCTGGCGAAGCCATCGAGGGGCGCGAACCGGATGCCCTGGTCCGTCAGGGTATCGCCCACGTGCCGGAAGGGCGGGAAGTGTTTCCGTTTCTCACCGTGGAAGAGAATCTGGCCATGGGGGCTTACATCCGCCGCGACAAGGCGGGTATCCGCCAGGACATGGAAATGGTGTATGACTATTTCCCGATCCTGCTGGAGCGCCGCAACCAGCCCGCCGGCACCCTGTCTGGCGGTCAGCAGCAGATGCTGGCCATCGGTCGCGGGCTGATGTCGCGGCCGTCGCTGATGTTGCTGGATGAACCGTCCCTGGGGCTGTCGCCGCTGCTGGTGCAGGAAATCTTCGCCATCGTCCGTCGGCTGAATAAAGAGCAGGGCGTGACCCTGTTGCTGGTGGAGCAGAATGCCCAGGTGGCACTGAACACGGCGGACCATGGCTATGTGCTGGAAACCGGCCGCATCGTCATGGACGGCAGCGCCGAGGCGTTGCTCGCCAGCGACGACATTCGCGAATTCTATCTGGGCCAGTCGGCGGGGGATGACCGACCGGAAAAACGCTGGAAACGAAAGAAGACCTGGCGCTGATGATGACAACAACCAACAACGCACCAACCCGTCTCCACGGTTGCGACACCGTGGTCAAACTGTGGCGCCAGCAATGCCTGGAGCGGGGAGCGCAAATTGCGCACCGGGAAAAGGACCTGGGCATCTGGCAGAGCTACAGCTGGCAGGACTATTACGAAAAGGCCCGTGCCATCGGCGTAGCGCTGCTGTCTCTCGGCCTGGAGCGGGGCCAGCCGGTCTCCATTCTCAGTGAAGACAACAAGGAATGGCTCTACTGCGATCTGGGTATCGCCGGCGCGGGCGGCATCAGCAATGGCGTCTATACCACCGACAGCGCCGAGCAGCTGGCCTACCTGGTCAATGACAGTGGCTCCGCCTTCCTGTTCGTGGAAAACGATGAACAGCTGGACAAATACCTGACCGTACGCGACCAGGTGCCCACCCTGAAAAAAGTGATCGTGTTTGATCGCAAGGGGCTGCGGGATTTCAGTGATCCCATGGTCATGTTCCTGGATGAACTCTACGCCCTGGGCGAGGGCATTGCCGATGCCGAAGCCCGGTTCAGCGCCAGCATCGCCGAGAGTCAGCCGGATGACATCCGCATGCTGATCTACACCTCCGGCACCACCGGTGCCCCCAAGGGCGCCATGATCAGCCACCGCAATGTGCTGTTCCAGCTGGCGGCTGGTGAGCAGGTGCTGGAAGCCCATGAAGACGATGACCAGCTCTGCTTCCTTCCCCTTTGCCATATTCTGGAGCGGCTGGTATCGGTGGAAGTACCGATCTACAAGGGGTGTACCGTGAACTTTGCGGAGAGCCCGGAGACCGTGTTCGAGAACCTGCGCGAAGTGTCGCCCCATACCTTTGCCGCCGTACCGCGTCTGTGGGAAAAGATCTACAGCTCCATGATGACCCTGCGGGACGAAGCCACCGGTTTTGGCCGCTGGTGTTTTGACCGGGCCCTGGCCGCCGGCGATAGCTGGCACTGTGAGCGTAAACGGTCACCACTTTCCTGGCTGCATTACCAGTTCTGGAACCTGTTGGTGTTGCGCAATGTCCGGGACCTGATCGGTATGGCGCGCCTGCGTCGGGGCACCACCGGCGCGGCACCCATCTCCCCGGACCTGATTCGCTGGTTCCAGTCCCTGGGCGTGCCGCTTTATGAAGGCTATGGCATGACCGAAACCACCGGCGTGGTATCGCTCAACAGCAAGGACCGGGCCCGGGTGGGTTCCGTGGGCGAGCCGCTGCCCGAGACCGAGGTGCGCATTGCCGACAACGGTGAAGTGCTGGTACGCGGTGACCATGTGTTCGCCGGTTACTGGCGCAAGCCGGAAAAAACCGCGGAAGATATCCGCGATGGCTGGCTGCACACCGGCGATGTGGGGCGTCTGCAAGACGGCATGCTCACCATTACCGGTCGCCTGAAAGACATCATCATCACCGCCGGCGGCAAGAATATTACCCCGGCGGAAATTGAAAGCCGCATAAAGTTTTCTCCGTATATTTCCGATGCCGTGGTCATTGGCGACCAGCGCAAGTACCTCACCTGCCTGATCATGATTGATCAGGAAAACGTGGAGAAATATGCCCAGGATCGTCAGGTCCCGTTTTCCAACTTCGCCTCCCTGTGTCGTGCCAAGGAGGTGATCGACCTGATCGACAGCATCATTACGGATGTGAATAAACAGTTCGCCCAGGTGGAACAGATCAAGTATTTCCGCCTGATCGACGTGCTGCTCACCGCCGAGGATGAGGAGCTGACTGCCACCATGAAGCTGAAGCGTTCCTTCGTGGAGAAAAAACACAAGCACCTGATTGATTCCATGTACTGATTGCAATTACCTGAAGTCACGGCTTCAGGTATGAATTCGAGAGGAGAATGCATCATGAAGAAGCTTTGTCTGGCGGCTCTCGCCGCAGCCACCCTGATCGGGTGCAGTGATAACAAGGAAGAAGAGAGCGCCGCCGCCGAGTCGGTGCGTGGTGTCAGTGATACCGAAATCAAACTGGGCGGCATGCACGATCTGTCCGGGGTGTTTGCCGCGTTTTCCTCCCCGGCGGTGCAGGTGGCCAACGACATGTTTGCCGACGTGAATGCCGAGGGCGGGATTCATGGCCGTGAGATCCGCTATATCGTCGAGGATCATGCCTACCAGGTACCCAAGGCCACCCAGGCCACCAACAAGCTGATCAGCCGGGATGAAGTATTTGCCATGGTGATGAGTCTGGGCACGCCCCATAACCTGGCCGCGTTCCCGGTGATGGATCGCAATAACGTGCCCAGCATTCTTCCTCTGGCACTTTCACGTCAGATGGAAGAGGAGGGGGACTTCTCCCACCGTTTCGTCTTTGGCCCCAGTTACTATGAAGGGGTACTGAAAGGCGTCAACTGGATGACGGACGAGTACGGCATCGAGAAAATCTGTGTGATGTACATTCCCTCGGATTTCGGCGAGGAGGTGAACCAGGCCATTAACGACGCCGCGGCGGGCAAGGATTCCCTGACCCTGGCGGAAAGCACCTCCCACCGACCGGACGAGAGTGATTTCACCGGCACCCTGGCGCGCCTGAAGGATGCCGGTTGCCAGCTGGTCGCCGTGGCCCTGCCGGTGCGGCCGATCATTTCCGTGGTGGCCACCGCCAAGGAAATGGGCTGGGATGAGGTGAAGTTTGTGGTCTCCCAGGCCGGCTTCCATTCCGCCGTTGCCGCGGCCCCCGGGGGTGTCACCGAAGGGCTTTACGGTGTGTCTCCCTGGCAGGATATTGTCAGCCGCATGAAGGATGTACCGGAAGCTAAACAATGGGCGGAAGAGTACCAGGCGCAATACGGCTCTGTGCCCAGCGGCGGTGCCGTGCTCGGGCGTGTGGGTGCCATGGTGACCATCGAGGCACTGCGCAAGGCGGGCCCGGATCTGACCACCGATTCCTTCCTGGCGGCCATGGAGTCTCTGGATTTCAATGATCCGGTCACCGGGGTGGATATCAAGATGAGCGCCACCAATCATCGTGCCGGCAACGACATGATTCTCTCCAAAGTCATCGACGGTGTCTGGGAGCCGGTGGTGACCCTGGAAGACTGACCACCCGCTTTGCCGCAGGCGCTTTGCTCGCAAAGCGCCTGCGGCCCCTATCAATCCCCCCTCCCGTATCAGGTATACTCGCGCCTCCTGGATTATTTGGTGACTCTCCATGCAGGCCACTTCAACGTCCGTATCCCCCGGCTGGCGGCAACGACTGGCTGCTCTGCTGAATACCCCGCTTTTCGGACACACCATTACAGCTTTGATCCTTCTCAATGCCATTATTCTGGGCGTGGAAACCTCCGCGGTAGCCCAGGAGCGGGCAGGGCAGTGGCTAAACCTGCTTAACCAGGTGGTGCTGGCCGCGTTCGTGTTGGAAATCGTGCTCAAGCTGGTTGCCTTCGGGCCACGCTTCTTCCGCTCCGGCTGGAATGTGTTCGATTTTCTGATCGTTGCCATTTCTCTGGCTCCAACGTCCGGGCCCCTGGCGATTCTGCGCAGCCTGCGGATTTTGCGGGTATTGCGCCTGCTGTCATCGGTGAGGCGGTTGCGCATGCTGGTGGAGTCATTGATGCAGGCCCTGCCGGGGATCGGCTGGACGGCGGCATTATTGTTGATGATGTTCTACATCTTTGCGGTGATGGGTACCGAGCTGTTCGGTGAGGCGTTCCCGCAGTGGTTCGGCACGCTCGGCGCCAGCATCTACAGCCTGTTCCAGATCATGACTCTGGAAAGCTGGTCCATGGGCATTGCCCGTCCGGTGATGGAGGTCTACCCCTTTGCCTGGATCTTCTTCGTGCCCTTTATCCTGATCTCCAGCTTTATGGTGCTGAATCTGTTTATTGCCATCATCGTCAGCGCCACCCAGGAAGTGCACGAAAGCGAACAGCGCGCCGAACGGGATGCCAACAACCAGATCGCCCATGACGAACGTCAGGAAATGCTCGACCTGATGCGTGCCATGCATGAAAAGATTGCCGCGCTGGAAACCGCCCTACAGAGAAAGGCGGATCAATAATGCCGGCATGAAATGGCTGTAGGCGCTTGCAGGCAAGTTCCTACAGGAAAAGTGAAAGGCCCGGAAACGCTCCGGGCCTTTTTTGTGGAGGTAGTGTGTTGGAAGGTAGGCTGGATTGTCTCCTGGCTAGACAGTTTCCACCAGCACGATCTCGCTGTCCGCTTCTGCCACCACGGTCAGATGTGTCTCGTCACTGATGGCCAGGCCATCGCCGGTATCGGCCAACACCTCATTCACCCTGACCCGTCCCTTGGCGGGCACTAGATAGACCTTGCGACCCGCCTCCACCGGGTAGGTCACCGTCTGGCCCTCGCTCAGGTTGGCGGCCACGACACGGGCATCCGCCTGAATCGGCAGGGCATCGCCGTCATCCGGGTAGCCACTGGCGAGTATCTCGAAATGTCCCTCGCGGGATGCCTTCGGGAAGGGCTTGCTGCCCCAGGTGGGTGGCAAACCGGTGGCATTCGGAATGATCCAGATCTGAAAGATCCGGGTCTCCGTATCCTCCAGGTTTTGCTCGCTATGAGTAATCCCGGTACCGGCGGACATCACCTGCACATCGCCGGCTTCCGTGCGCCCACTGTTACCCAGGCTGTCCTGGTGGGTAATGGCACCCTTGCGCACATAGGTGATGATCTCCATCTCCCGGTGAAAGTGCGCCGGGAAGCCCGTGTGTGGTGCGATGGTGTCATCGTTCCATACCCGCAGGTCACCCCAGTGGACCCGTTTGGGATCGTGATAATTGGCGAAGGAAAAGTGGTGCCGGGTATCCAGCCAGCCGTGTCGGGCATGGCCCAGTTCATTGCGTGTGCGCAGCTCGATCATGACGTCCTCCTGTAACAGGCTCCATTGCCTGTCTGTCGATGGCGTCACTATATGATTAGAATGCCTGATTAAAAACGGGTTATTTTTGGGGAATACAATCAGCTTGGTTGATGTTTCGGACGCTTACCGGACGGCATTCCCGGCAAACGATGAACCGGCATCTTCCTGTCGAATGATGGCCGCCACATCCGATAAGAGGATGCCCCCTCCAAGAACGGAGGCATCACACCCAACAAGGAGAGCCATCATGTCCGCTAATACCGTCCGCTTGCACCGCGTCCTGCGCGCCACCCCGGATCGCGTCTACCGCGCCTTTCTGGATGCCGATGCCATGGTCAAATGGCTGCCGCCCCATGGCTTTACCGGCAAGGTCCATGAAATGGACGCCCGTGAAGGGGGCGGCTATCGCATGTCGTTCACCAACTTCTCCACCGGCAAAAGCCACTGCTTCAGCGTCCGCTACCTGGAACTCAAGCCCAACGAACGGATACGCCACACCGACCAGTTCGACGACCCCAACTTGCCCGGTGAAATGCCGGTCACCATTTCGCTGAAAAACGTGCTGTGCGGCACCGAGCTGACCATTACCCAGGAGGGCGTGCCCAAGGTGATACCGGTGGAGTGCTGTTATCAGGGCTGGCAGGAATCTCTGGAAATGCTGGCGCAACGGGTGACCCCGGAAATCCCGGACGAAGGGTGATCGAATCTTGTCCCGGTAAGGCCATGCCTGTTCACGCGCGGGGTAGGGGGATGGTGTAGAGTTGCCAGGGAATCTTTTACCAAAACGTCTCAACGTCGGAGTGACCATGTCCAACTCGCCACAACAATGGTTGCAGGCTTTCACCGGGGGCTTTATCGCCACTCTGCTGTTTCACCAAGGGGTGCTGGCGCTGTTCTGGCTGGGCGGTCTGGTCCCGGCGGCGCCCTGGAACATGACACCGGTGCCGCCCTTCGGTATTCCCCAGGTATTGTCGCTGGCATTCTGGGGCGGTGTCTGGGGTGTGCCAGTCTGGTGGTTGATCCGTCGCTGGCAGGGCATCCGGCACTGGCTCGGCGCGCTGATCATCGGCGCCATCGGCCCGACGCTGGTTGCCATGCTGCTGGTGTTTCCCCTGAAAGGGCTGGACGTGAACGCCGCCAAGGTGGTTGGCGGCCTGATTGTTAACGGTGCCTGGGGAGTGGGGCTCGCCGCCTGGATGTGGTTTGATCGGTCACGCGGCAACGCCTGACAATCCGCCGGCAGCATGCAAGTGAGTCTGCTGCCGGTATTGGCCGAGCGCCAAGCGTTGCGGGCCTTGCCGGGAGCCTGTTATGACCGGTCGGCGATGCGCTCCCGGGCTTTTACCCGGACCTCCTCCCGGGAAGAGAAATGCGCTTCCCGCAGTTGTTCTACCTGCTGCTGCCGATCAGAACGCGACAGGTTGGTATTGCCCAGCAGCGATTCGCGCTCCCTTAGCCACTGCGACATCCGTCGATCGAACTCTTCTCGCCGGCTATCCAGTTGCTCCAGGCGAGCGGCTGCGTCTGCGCCCACCCATTGCTCGCGAATCTTTCTGAGGGTTGCCTCGTCGCCACCGTCTTGGCGAAGCTGCGCGCTCCTGCGCTGCAGTTCCTGGTAACGGCTTATCTGGGCTATGTTGTTCTGCATGTCATGCGGGAGTGATGCGGTGAGCGCCTCAAGCTGTTTTGCCTTCTGCTGGCTTGTCAGGGTATCGTCGCTGACCACGGTAAGTCGGGCCAGGGCATAGTCCTCACTGACTTGCTGGCGGGCAAAGAAAGCCGTGCATACCTGGCGATCCAGATAGAGATGACAACTGTCTCGTACCCACTGTTGTTGCTCCCGAAGGGCACCCAGGTCCAGCGTGTCGGTGCTGACGCCACCTGCCTCGGAGCGCGAGGCCAGGTTCCTTTTCCACGCCATATAGCCTTCCAGAATCTGGCCGGCCTCCCGTGCGGCGGTGCCGGGTAGTTGACTGGCAAAATACGCTCGCAATCGTTGCTCAATGGTATCCAGGCTCTCTTCGCCCAGGGTGGAGAGGAAATAGTCCAAGACGTCTCGAAGTTGCGGTGTCACCGCCAGGCTGCCGTCGGGCGTCACCGCCAGCCCATCAGGAACCGTCGTTCCTTCCAGTGAGGCGGGAAGCGCTTCCAGGCCATTGCGGACAGTGACCGAGCGGCTGGCGGCGGGGGTAAGCAAGGGCGCCGTCAGTGGCAAGGGGGTGGGAGGCGTCACTTCGGCCTGCCGATGCATTGGCGATTCTGATTGTCTGCCTGCCCCGGAAAAAATAATCACCAGGGTGAACAAGACAAAAGTAACATGCACCGTAACCACGGACAGTTTCTCTGAGCGTTCCATGACTTACAGACCTGCGTTTTTCAGCCGGTTGGCATGGTGACGAAATACCACCACGGGATCGGTCTCAAACAGGTCGGTCAGGCCGAACAGCTGATTGACCTCGTCCAGGTGGTTCATCCGGTAATTATCGCGAATGACCTTGCCTAGGTGACTGCTGCAGCGGCCCACCAGACCGTCACTTTGTGGATCGTTGGTGCCGATAAAGGCGGAAGAGGCAATTTTTAATGGCAGATCCAGTGGATCCAGGGGATTGGTGAGCAGTCGCGTGCCGCTCCAGGAGTAATAGCGTACCCCGTCTACACTATAGCTGCCCTCGCCGCAGAAGGCGGTGGGCACCCCGGCCGGGTAGCGGGTATTGAAGTCTGCGGCACCCTCGGTGGAAATAGATTGAAACCCGGCCAGCGAATCCTGCGGGAGTGATTCGCCGGCGGCCAGGCCAATAATAGTGCCAACAGCATTCACGATCTCACCGGCCCCATTGCTGATTAAGGGGCCGGTCCCTTCCAGAGAGGAAACAAGCAGGTCAAATACCGGGGACCCCATTGTGGCCCCACCGACCGAGGTGGCTGAAGCGATACGGTCCGGCATGGCGGCTGCCACATAACGGATCGACTGATTACCGTGACTGTGGCCGATCAGATTCACTTTGTCTGCACCGGAGATAGCCAGAATCTCCTCTACCTGCTGCAGCAACTGTTCGCCACGGACTTCGGAGGAGGCAAAGGACGAAACCTGTGTCAGGTAGACTTCCGCGCCCCGTTCAGTCAGGTCACTGGTAATACCGTTCCAGTAGTCCAGCGGCCCAATGCTATCGAAACCGGACATACCATGGGCCAGTACGATGGGGTATCGGGTTTGGGCATAGCTGGAATTCACCGAAAACCCGCTCAGCCAACCCGCCAGAGCCGGGGAGCCCAGTCCCACCAGCAAGCCAGTAAAAAGAACTATTTTAAATATGCTGTTCATGTTTCACCTAATGCAATTCTGTTTATATTGCCGGTTTTTTTATGGCCAATCTTGTGAAAGGCTTATGATGGTGGCATTGCCGAAGTGGAGACATAGCGGAAAGGGACGTTGTTATAATCTTATTAAGACAGCGATTGTCAGACTGGGGATTTTTTTGAAAATTTCGCTCCCAAGGCCCATAACACTTAAAAAATAAGCGAGCTTCAAAGCATCATGGCAGTATCGGCAGGTTTTAAGGTTTCCATTGAAATTGTAAAAAAGGTGCTCGATCTTGGGCGGCAATATGGCGTGGACGTTGATGGACTCCTGAAGGAATACGATTTTCGTATTCAGCCGATAAAGGGAGATCCGGCTTACATGCCTGCTGAGGATGTGGAGTTTATGTTGTCTGTGGGGTTACGACAGATGTCAGACCCCTTGCCCGGTTTGACACTGGGAGTGGTATCGCAACAGCAATTGTTTGGTCTGGTTGCCTTTCTGGCACAAACGTCCAGTACCGTTGGTGCTTGTCTGGAAAAAATCATGCAGTTGGAGCCGCTGATCAGCAATACGGGCAAGACCCGCCTGGAATATTCACCGGGTGAGGCCCAGCTGATATGGCATTGTCATCTCCAGGACCCATTTGTTCGCACCCATGTCGGCAGTTTTATCCTGTTTACCTATACGCAGTTGATTAACACGGGAACGCAAGCCGGGCATCTGGTGCATGAAGTGCATATGGCCCACCCTGCGCCCAAGGACAGGGCGACCCTGGATGTCTATCGCAACGCCTTTAATTGCCCGGTGATTTTCAATGCCCGGAATTATCGGGTCCTGTTTCCCGCGACAGCCGTCGATCTTTCAGTCAACACGGCCGACCCCTTGCTCAATACGGTGCTGACTGAGCATGCGCAAAAGCTGCTTGAAGAGAGGGCCAAGCCCGCTTCATTTACCGATGAGGTCCGCCTGCATATTCAGAAACTGCTTCAGGACGGCAATGTGTCACGTGAAAACGTGGCTGCCATGCTGAATATCACCAGCCGAACCCTGCACCGGAAATTGCGTCAAGAGGGGACCAGCTATGGCGATCTGCTTTCCCGGTTACGGCTGGAGCGGTCCTGCGATTTGTTGCGACAAGGCGCTCAGTCTGTGCAGGCAATAGCCCGGGATGCGGGGTTTGATGAGGCACACTCTTTCACGCGCTGGTTCAGACAGATGACCGGCCTCTCTCCCAGCGAATATCGTCAGAAGGGCCCCGACCCCGAATAAGGATGCAGGGAGGGGCCGCGCGGCGAAATGGCACGAACAGCCCTAGTTGTCCGGTTGCCACATCGTGCTAGCGTAGGCGCTTCCTTTTATCGGCGGGAGCCAAGCATGCCCAGTAACACCCATACCGTGATGGTCACCGGCGCTTCCGGCTATATTGCCGGCTGGATTGTGAAATACCTGCTGGAGGCAGGCCATACGGTCCACGCCACCGTGCGTGATCCCAACAAGGCGAAAAGCGTGGATCACCTCAAGCGCATTGCCGATGCGGCGCCCGGTACCCTGAAACTGTTCAAGGCCGACCTGCTTGATGCAGAAAGCTTCGATGCACCCATGCAGGGCTGCGACATCCTCATGCATACCGCCTCGCCGTTCGTGCTGGATGGCTTCACCGATGCCTACGAGGCCCTGGTTCGCCCGGCGGTGGAAGGGACCCGCAATGTGCTCAACGCCGCCAACCGCTGCGAAACCCTCAAGCGAGTGGTGCTGACCAGCAGCGTGGCCTCCGTGTACGGGGATGCCACGGACATGAAAGGCAAAAGCGCCTTCACCGAAGCCGACTGGAACACCACCAGCAGCGTTGACCATAACCCGTACCAGTATTCCAAGGTAGCCGCCGAACGGGAGGCCTGGAAAATCCACGACGGTCAGTCTCAGTGGGACCTGGTAACCATCAACCCGGGCATGGTCTACGGGCCTTCCCTGACCAACGCCAGTAACTCTGCCAGCATTGGCACCCTGCTGGATATGGGCCGTGGCAAGCTGAAAACCGGTGTGCCGGCTTTGGAATACGGCATGGTGGACGTGCGCGAAGTGGCCCAGGCGCATTTGCTGGGGGCGTTCAAACCGGAAGCGGAGGGGCGCTACATTCTGGTCAGCCAGTCCGTGTCCATGCTCGACATCGCCGGCATGCTGCGCAAACAATTCGGCAAGCAGTATCCCTTCCCGATGATGAAGGTGCCCAAGCCGGTGGTATGGGCTGTCGGCCCGTTCATGGGCCCGGTCACCCGCAAGTTCATCAGCCGTAACGTGGGCTACCCCCTGCGCTTCGACAACAGCCGCAGCAAGGCACTGGGCGTTAGCTACCGCCCGGCCGCTGACACCCTGAAAGACCACTTCGAGCAGGTGCTGGAAGACGGGCTGGTACGGCGTCGGTAAACGTGGTGGCTTGCTGAAAACCTTCGCCTTGCGAGCAAGGCTCCAACGACTCGCCTTGACCGTTGGAGCTTTGCTTGCAAAGCGAGGGGCAAAGTCGGGAAAGCCTTTCCAGATCTCCCCAACCTTGATCCTGCCTCATCACCAAAACGCAGGGTGGATTAGCCGGAAGGCGTCAATCCACCCTGCGGTCGACATCAGGACTGACTGGCCTGCTCGCGGCGCGGCTCGTAGGGCTCGCCGCCACCGGGGAAGGCCAGGCGCAGGTTGTTCAGCCAGGTGGTGCCGAACTGGCGGAACAGGGAGGCGCTGTTGTAGGGGATGCCATAGCGATCCGCCAGCGCGCGAACCCGTGGCGCCACTTCCTGATAGCGGTTGCTGCACATGTCCGGGAACAGGTGGTGTTCGATCTGGTGTGACAGGTTACCGGACAGTATATGGAACAGCTTGCCACCCTCGATGTTGCAGGAACCCAGCATCTGGCGCAGATACCAGCGCCCACGGGTTTCGCCTTCCACCTGTTCCAGGGTGAAGTTGTGCGCCCCGGCCGGGAAGTGCCCGCAGAAGATAATGGTGAAGGCCCAGATATTGCGGATCAGGTTAGCCACCGCATTGGCGCCAGCCACTATCCCGAACACCAGCAGCGGCGAGAAGGGCACGTAGAAGGAAATCGGGATCGCCACCAGCGCCGCTGCCAGCGGCCAGGCGATGTAATCCTTGGCCACCTGCCGCCATACCTTGTAGCCAATCCGTTTTAACAACGGCGTGAAATCCTTGAGCTTGTTCTTGCCTTTCAGGTGGTCATCGATGGCTTGCTCATGGACGGCCACGCCTTCTTCGAACAACAGCATCAGCAGAATGAAATAGATCGGCTGCAACAGAAACGCCGGTTTCCACTTCTGCATGGGCGTTACCCGCATGATGCCGTAGCCCACATCCAGGTCCTTCTCCAGCACATTGGTCCAGGTGTGATGCACCACATTGTGGGAATGCATCCAGCGGTCCGAGGGGCTCATGGTGTCCCACTCCCAGGTGTTGGATTGAATCTCCGGGTCCTTCATCCAGTCCCACTGGGCGTGCAGCACGTTGTGGGCGATTTCCATGTTTTCCAGAATCTTGGCGATACCGAGCATGAACACGCCCAGCCCCAGGATAGTGAGCATCACCGGCCAGGCGGCCAGCGCATGGCCCCAGGCGGGGATGAAAAACAGTGACAGGTAAATGATGAAGCGGGCGCTGACCGCCATGGTGCGCTGGGTCTTGATAACCTTGAGGATATAGGCGCGGTCCCGGTCGCCGCGGGAATCAAACACCTCGTTGCGAATGGCTTCCAGCTCGTTTCCGAATTCTTCGATCTGCTCGTCGGTCAGGTCGACCGGGTATTGATGGGTTTTCATTATTGTTCCCTCACAAATCCAGTTCGCAATCGCCGGCGGCGGCGCAGATGCAGGTCTGTACAATGCTGCCTGCCTCGTTCAGTACCTCGCCGGTACGCAGGTCACGCACACAGCCGGACACCAGGGTGGTGTTGCAGGTATGGCAGATGCCCATGCGGCAGCCGTGGGGCGGGTTCATGCCGGCTTCCTCGGCCGCTTTCAGCAGCGGCGTGTCGCTGTCGCCGTCAGTTTCCACATCGCTCTGGGCGAAGCGCACCCGGCCCCCCACCGCATCGGCGGGCACCTCGGTAAAGGGGGCGCGGAACCGCTCCACATGCAACCGGCGGATACAACCCGCGTCTTCCATGCATTGCTCGATGGCTTCCAGCAGGGAAGGGGGGCCGCAGGCGTACACATCCCGTTCTTTCCAGTCCGGGCAGAGTGCATCCAGTTGGGCGGCGGAAAACCGGTTGCGGCTCGGGTCGTCGCCCTCGCGGCTATAAATCAGGTGCAGGTGATAGCGATCGTTGTAGCGATCCATCGCCTTCAGTTCCTTGCCCAGCACCACATCAAATTCATGGGGCGCATAGTGGATATGGTGGGTATCCGGCAGGCGCCCCTGGGCAATCAGGCTGTTGACCATGCTGAAAGCTGGCGTGATACCGCTGCCGGCGGTGATAAACAGCGGCTGGATCGGCTGGGCGTCAGGCAGGTAAAAGTCCCCCTGGGGCAAGCCGATGGGCAGGTAATCGCCCACCTTGATATTGCGCACGATGTGATGGGAAATGGTGCCCTTGTCGATGGCCTTCACGGTGATGGTGAAGCAGTCGTCCTCCCGCTCCGGCGGGGAGGAGATGGTGTAGGTGCGGGTGTAATGCTTGCCGTTGGCGGGAATCCCTACCCGCACATGCTGACCGGCACGGTGGCCCCGCCAGTTCAGGCCGGGGCGCAGGGTCAGGGTGCGGGCATCCTTGGTTTCATCCCATACCTTGACCACCCTGGCCTGCAGCTTGTGGGTGGTCCACAGCGGATTCACCAGCTCCAGATAATGGGAGGTGCGCAGGGGCCAGGCAAAGTAATCGGTGATGGTACTCAGACGAGACCAGATAGAGGGTGACGCACCTGGCTCGGGCTGGGCGGGTTGACGCATAACGGTTCCTCGTTCGTTGTCATTTTATGAGGTGTTGCTCGCCTGGCGGACCAGGCTGGCGACGGGCAGCAAGGGCGGCCCGCCATCGTCCGTTTTGTCTGTTCAGTTGTGGTAGCGCGTATCAGGGTCAATGTCAGTATCCGCCTGTGCAGGGCGAGCTGACCAACCTGCTTTACGCAATCCCAACGGAATGCCCGTCAAGGCATACAATCGGGGCAGCATAAATGTGCACACTTGTGCGTGAACAAGTGTTTACAAGACTAAAATGACAACGCCCGGCTTGTCCACCCTGTTTTTTTGATACGGCGACTACCCCGCGCCAAACACGTTGGCGCCTGGCTCACAAAGCGAGATGCCGAGCCTTCTGCCGCTAAAAACCAAACCCGCCATGAAATCCATCGCCCCCCGCCCAACAGTTGGTACACTGCACCCCTGATTTTCTGCCACCCGGGCCCTGACGTGACTGATTCCCTGTTTTCCTCCCTGCCACTGAGCAGCGACATGCTCGCCAACCTGGACACACTGGGCTATACGGCCATGACACCGGTACAGGCGGCCAGCCTGCCGCCCCTGCTGAAAGGCCGGGATGTGATTGCCCAGGCCAGCACCGGCAGCGGCAAAACGGCTGCCTTCGGCATCGCTCTGCTGCACCCACTCAACCTGCGCTACTACGGCTGCCAGGCCTTGGTGCTTTGCCCCACGCGGGAGCTGGCAGACCAGGTGGCTGCCGAGATTCGTCGTCTGGCCCGGGGTGCCGGCAACATCAAGGTGCTGACCCTCTGCGGCGGCCAGCCCATCGGCCCGCAAATCGGCTCCCTGGAGCATGGTGCCCAGGTGGTGGTGGGCACACCCGGGCGCATCCTCAAGCACCTGAGCAAAGGCACGCTCAGCCTCGACGGGCTCAACACCCTGGTGCTGGACGAAGCGGACCGCATGCTCGACATGGGCTTCTTCGATGATATTGCGGAAGTGATTCGCCAGACTCCGGCCCGTCGCCAGACCCTGCTGTTCTCCGCCACTTACCCGGCGGGCATCAAGCAGCTGGCAGAAACCTTCATGCGTGACCCGGAGCATGTGGAAGTGGCGGCCATGCACGACAACACCCGCATCGAGCAGCGTTTCTACGAAGTGGAGCCCATGCAACGCTACGAAGCCGTTGCCGACGCCATTGCCTGCTTCCGGCCCACCAGCTGCGTGGTGTTCTGTGTCACCAAGCAGCAGTGCCAGGATGTGGTCAGCCAGCTCTGCCGGCAGGGCCTGGCCGCCCGAGCCCTGAACAGCGACCTGGAGCAGCGCGAGCGGGATGAAGTGCTCACCCTGTTCGCCAACCGAAGTCTGTCTGTACTGGTCGCCACGGACGTGGCCGCAAGAGGGCTGGATATCGACAGCCTGGACATTGTCATCAACGCGGAACTGTCCCACGACCCGCAGACCCACATTCACCGGGTCGGCCGCACTGGCCGGGCGGGGGAGAAGGGCCTGGCCATCAACCTGGTGGCGCCCCGTGAAAGCCGCCGGGCCATGGCCATTGAAGAACTGCAGGGCGAAACACTCAACTGGCACCCGGTGTCCAGCCTGAAACCTCGCGCCGGCGAGCCCATGCTGCCGCCCACGGTAACCCTGTGCATCGGCGCTGGCCGCAAGGACAAGCTGCGGCCCGGCGATATTCTCGGCGCTCTCACCGGCGACGCGGGCATCCCCGGCAACCAGGTGGGCAAGATCACCGTCACCGACTACCAGGCCTACGTAGCCATCGAGCGCGATAGCGCCGACCTGGCACTGCAGCGATTAATGCGTGGCAAGATCAAGGGCAAGAATCGGCGGGTGAAGAAGCTTTAGTCCGCTGGTTATCTCCCTTTTCGTTGGAGCTATGCTTGCATGACGAATACGGCGGTGACCAACGGGCAAATCCTGCCAATTACCGAAATCGCCAAAGGCGGTAGCCGCCCGAGGGCTATGCACTAATCTAGTGCGAAGAAGGGTTGTCACGGCGCCCTAGAAAAGAGGAAAAAAGCCAGATTACCCAACTTTCCTGCTCAACTCCGCCAACTTCTGATCCAGCATAGTCAGAATATGCCGGCGGCTGATCACGCCGACCACCTTGTTGGTGCTATCCACCACCGGGTAGATCTTGGGCTTGGCGGCCAGCATCTGCTGGGCCAGCCCCAGCACCTCATCGTCCAGCGATACGGTCAGAACTTCGGTCTGCATCAGGTCTCTCACCGTGGCCACGCGCTGGTTGTGGTAGACCACCTGTAGTGCGGCCTGCAGGCATTCACGCTCGCTGATCCAGCCCACCAGGGTACCGGCCTTGTCGGTGACCGGGCTGCCAAGCATATCCAGTTTGATCAGCTTGCTGGACGCCTCCACCACCGGCATCTCCGGGTGGATCGCCGCAAAACGGGTACACATCAGGTCTTTGATCGAGACAGAATTCATGGGTTACCTCTCTTTGCTTGCCGGGAAACGACAACATTTCTGCCAGCGTTTTTGCTGACTGCTGCATTGGATTACTGCGGGAACCATGCCAACAATGGGGAGTGGGTTTTCCGGCTTCAGGGAAAGGGAGCTGCCGCTTACCCCTCCTGTTTATCAACAATAAGGATTTCTCCCGGAACATTGCGGCCAAAGAAGAGAACACCCAAAACATCGTGATCGATCCAGACTATCGGGACGGGGCGCCCCTTAAATAGTATTCTGCCCCAGTGCGCACCTGATGAGTTGCGTCCATCGACAACCATTTCGCGATGTGCAGAAATACCGGTCGCCCCGTTGCGGAATTACACCCCCGGTTCAGTTGTGAAGTATTCCTATGACGATCTCATTGGATTGTCTGTATTCCTTTCGTCGCTGCCCCTATGCCATGCGGGCCCGCCTGGCGGTGTTGTTCGCGGGTCTGCACGTTGAGCTGCGGGAAGTAACCCTGAAAAACAAGCCTGCGCAAATGCTGGCAATCAGCCCGAAAGGCACCGTGCCTGTGTTGCGGCTGGCGGATGGGGCTGTGATAGATGAAAGCCGGGACATCATGGTGTGGGCGCTTGAGCAGCAGGATCCACAAGGGCTGTTAGACGCAACGATCCTGGATCAGGCGAATGCGCTGATTGAGCAAAACGATAACGAGTTCAAGCACTGGCTGGACCGTTATAAATACGCCGACCGCCATGTTGACGTGACGCAGACCGAGTATCGGCAACGAGGAGAGGCCTTTCTTCAGGTTCTGGAGGCGTTGTTGGAGAGAAATGCTTACCTGCTCGGGGATGACCCAACCATCGCGGATATTGGTGTTATGCCGTTTGTCCGCCAATTCGCCCATGTCGATCGCGATGTGTTTGGCCAGCTGCCTTACCCGAATCTGCAGCGGTGGTTACAGCGCTGGTTGGAGCACCCACTTTTTATGCAAACCATGATCAAGCTACCGGTATGGCAGGAGGGCGATGATGTGGTGGTGTTTCCTTCCCGCACCTGAGCGATGTCTCTCTTGGGGAGCTGCCCCATGCGTCAATCCACTACCAGCGCGAGTGAAACCTCGCCCATTATTCACTCTGTATTTCCCTATCAAGGCTGGGTTAATCGATTGCGTGCATTGTCCACCAACCAGTGGAAGATCCTGAATTGTGACCGCAGGTAGATCATGTATTCAGGGTGCCACTGGACGCCGATGATGGGGGCATTGTCGGTGGGCTCAATGGCCTGGGTGATCTTGTCCAGATCCCAGCCTGTGCGGTGCAGGGCGTCGGCGGGCCGTTCCACGGCCTGATGGTGCAGGCTGTTGACGCGGAGCTTGGTCTTGCCGGTGATGTGGGCGAGTCTGGAATCGGGTTCGAGCCAGACCTGTTTTGTCGGCAGCAGCCCGGGGCGGTTGTAGGTCAGACGGCGAATATGGCGGATATCATTGTGAAGGGTGCCGCCGAGGACGGTGTTGATCAGTTGCGCACCGCGGCATATGCCAATCATGGGGATGCCGTGTTTCAGCGCGTACCGAATCCATTCGATTTCCAGTGTGTCTCGTTCAGGATCGAGCTTGACCCTGGCATCGACTTCACCACCGTAATGCTCCGGACTGATGTCGTTGCCGCCACCGATCACCAGTGCATCCGGCGGCGCCCCCTGCCACGGATGATCAACCGAAATGCGTTGAGGAACAGCACCGCACAGGCGTAATGCCAGCGCCGTACACCACCAGGCCGGCGCCCAGCGACGGTGGTTGCCGGTCACTCCTATGCGTGGTTTTCCATCCATCGGGCTATCCTTTTCACCCAGGCGCCGCGATCTACACCAAGCAGCGGTCTGTCTGCGGCCAGGAATTCGTCGCCCAGCTGATGGAGCGAGGCGTCGTCGTTGGCGAGTTGTTCAACCCGACACCAGCGTATCCAGGAGGACGCGAGGCTCCATTGCGGGTCGTCAATCTGGCAATTGGGCAATCGGTAATGAAAGGTCGGCCGTGATTTGATCTTCGCGTCATCGACAGTGTCGCGAACACGGTCGGCATCGATTTCGGCAAACAGGGGCAGCATGTCCAGTGCACGGTTGCGGCTGGGGTTATGCTCAAGATAATCGTCGATCAGGGTATTGATATCCGGGGCCTCTCGCGTCAGCAGGACCTTGATATAGGACTCTTCGAACAAGTCGATGTAAGGGCTGATCCGTCTTGCCAGGTTGACATCGTTGGCCTCGACCTGCCACCACTGGAGCAACACGAACGCGCGCAGGTAACGGTGAATGGTGGGCGCATCCAGTGCCGGAATTTCCGTATTGATATGCACGCCGTAGGCCGCAATCAATGATTCTTCGGTACCGTTTGCGCCGGCCTTGCGCAGCGCCTCGACCAGATCGTCAAGTATATGCAGTGATGTGACGGGCAGTGGCGGGCACACCACTTCGACGGGTACCAGGAGCTCTGCGGCCTTTGACAACGGATGCAGCAGCTCATCCACGGCCTTGCCCGCGTTGGCCGCCATAGTCTTGAGAAAATCCCAGTCGAGCTCGACATTGAAATCACCGTAATCGGTTTTTACACATACTTCCGCGGCGGTTTCGTCTGTCACTTTTCCATTGAGCGTATCGCACACCACGCGGGCGGTATCGCGGAATGCAATGCCGGAGAACTCAAGCTCGAAGCCCACAGTGCGGACTTTTCCTGCGGTATTTTTCAGTGCATTCAGTGATTCCAACCGGGAACTGTAAGCATCCATTAATGAGCGACCTCTCTGCTTGTCCAGGGTGACCTACCCTGGAGTTGGACCCACTGACTTGATGAATTTTGACAACATTACGCTGCCTGCGTAGCGGACAGCAACCAAGAACAACAGAACACCCACAGCTTGGCAGACCTGCTACGGATCTGTTGGTTGTTGGCTGATGTGTGGCTGTCCGCAAGGTCCGCACGCCGGGGTCATGGATTAGCAAAGAGCCAACCGCGTCCCGGGCGCGTTATCAACCTGTCTCACTGGCCGACACGTCGTACTCCCTCTGCATTTATAGCTAGACGAGCGACGTTTTCCTCCTTGTCTGCGGATTTTATGCTACTAAATCGTATGGGCGTCTGCGTGAAGTGGTGCGTGAGCTTATCCGTGAGTGCCAGTTGCGAGAGAAGGAAGGCGCTCGGGAAATGGCATTGATCCGCGCTATATTGCGAGCAGCGAAACGGAGCGGCACGCCCTGCGGGGCTGCTGAAGGACATCCAGAACGGATTGGGAAGGGATGAGGTATAAGCTCAGCCATGAAGCCAAAAGGGGGCTGGCTCGGATTGACTGGTGACGGGTTGAGGCATTTGGCGATATAAAGTTATGGGTGTCCTAGCTTGAAATTTTAATGTTGCCCTGGCTTGGTGTATTGGTTTGGGGCAGGTCTTAAATGTCACGTTTTTATGCACGAATTAAGGTCCTGCCCCCAGTGCTCAAAGGCTGTTGAAAACACAGGTTTGCCCGCCTTCGGGCTCATGCCTCGATGATGTTACCCGTTATTGATTTCCATTTTTTCAATCGAACAGTCCTCCGAGCCGATTGTCTGGTCCACATCTTCTTGCTTGAGAAACGGAATCTTTGGCTCGACAATTGATTTTTTAATAGGGAGGCTCTGTGGAAATGCCAGATTCATATATCGATATTCAACGCTAGAAAGCTGTTTGACCATGGCAAGGTCATCATCATATTTGTCTGCTACTGAGACATATAGTTGCTTTACATTTTCAGCAGATGGGGCCTTTGTTCCTTCCTTGAAAGATAACGTCCCGGTAAAACGGCCGATATAAGTAATAGTGTTTTCTTCAACCTCAAACGTTGAAGAATAGGGGAGGCGGTTGTAGGGGCCCGCAGTATGGAAAATTCCTGTGGCTACCTTCATGTGATAGCTTGAGAAAAAGTATTCACCCACTGGAGCTTTTACTAGATAGGCGCGTGCATAGGTTTTCTCGTGACTGCTACCATCACCGCACTGCTTAATAAAGTGAGGTTTCCCCATCTTTCGTGTGATGATCAGGGGTTGAGTGTTGGTGAGTTCTTGAGCAAAGAAGACCTTTATGTCCTGGTCCCAGGGGTGTCCCCCGACAGATCCCATCACATAACCAAACTTTCCATCATAATTTTCATCAACCTTTGGTGCTGTGGCTGCGATTTGCACGCAGGCGTTGAGTGAAAATGTGAGCGACACTATCAGTAAAGCTGTAATTGTATTGTTAATAGTAGGCATTGCTGATGCTTCCCTTCCTTGAGTGTGGGGTTTAAGAGCACTGGAAATTTAATCGGCTTCATCGTCCGTTTTTTGTGTCCCTGAGCCGACCGCGTATCCTACATGACATTGCTATTTCTTTTGATTGTCCGGTTCTTACTTTTCACTAAATTCGAGGTCAAATGTTGCCCCGTGCGCTCTGATGGGGCATCTGGCTGTTACAGTCCTGATGAGAATCGACATGTGCCACACAAAGAAAAACCCCGGCGGATAAGCCGGGGTTTTTTGTTTCCAATCCCGCCCTTGTGAGGCGAGCCCGGAAATTGGCTCCGGGCCTGAACACCGGAGCGCGTCCGGCGTCAGGCTTCGGGTATCAAGCGTTATACCCGCTCGATCACAGTAGCGATACCCTGACCCAGGCCGATACACATGGTGGCCAGGCCAAGCTTGCCGCCTTTCCATTCCAGTACGTTCAGCAGGGTGCCGGTGATACGGGCACCGGAGCAGCCCAGCGGGTGACCCAGGGCGATGGCGCCGCCGTTCAGGTTCACTTTCTGGTCGGCCACGTCCAGCAGCTTCAGGTCTTTCATGACGGGCAGGGACTGGGCGGCGAACGCTTCGTTCAGCTCCACGTAGTCGATGTCGTCGATGGTCAGGCCTGCACGAGCCAGTGCCTTCTGGGTGGCCGGTACGGGACCGTAACCCATGATGGCGGCGTCGCAGCCGGCAACGGCCATGGAGACGATCTTGGCGCGGGGCTTGAGGCCCATTTCTTCGGCCTTGGCGGCGCTCATGACCAGCATGGCGGAGGCACCGTCGGACAGGGCAGAGGAGGTGCCAGCAGTGACAGTCCCGTTGGCCGGGTCAAATACCGGACGCAGTTTCTGCATGTCTTCGATGCTGGCGCCGGGGCGGATCACTTCGTCGATCTCGCACAGGACCTTGTTACCGTCCTGGTCGTGACCTTCGATGGGAACGATCTCGTTCTTCCAGCGACCTTCCTGGGTGGCTTCCCAGGCCAGGCGGTGGGAGCGCACACCGAACTCGTCCTGCTGCTCACGGCTGATGCCGTGCATCTTGCCCAGCATTTCCGCGGTCAGGCCCATCATGTTGGAGGCCTTGGCGGTGACCTTGGAGATCTCCGGGTTGATGTCCACACCGTGATCCATGGCCACGTGACCCATGTGCTCCACACCACCGATGACGAACACGTCACCGTTGCCGGTCTGGATGGCCTGGGCGGCGGAGTGCAGGGCCTGCATGGAAGAGCCACACAGACGGTTCACGGTTTGCGCGGCGCTGGTGCGCGGCAGGCCGGCCAGCATGGCGATGTTACGGGCGATGTTCATGCCCTGTTCTTTGGTCTGGTTCACACAGCCCCAGATCACGTCTTCGGTCTGCTGGATGTCCCAGTTGGGGTTACGCTCCATGAGCGCTTCCACCAGCAGGGAAGACAGTTTTTCGGCACGCACGTGACGGAACTGGCCATTACGGCTCTTGCCCATGGGAGTACGGACCGCATCGACGATAACTACGTCATTGGGATTCAAGCTCATTTCTATAACTCCTGTCAGTCCGTGGCTTAGGCGAAGAAAGACTCGCCCTTGGCGGCCATGTCTTTGAGCATCTGCGGGGCTTCGTAGATGCCACCCAGGTGCGCGTACTTGTCACACAGCGCGACGAATTCTTTCACGCCGAGGCTGTCGATGTAGCGCAGCGGACCACCACGGAAGGGAGGGAAGCCGATGCCGTAGATCATGGCCATATCGGCCTCGGCAGCGGAACCTACAATGTTGTCTTCCAGGCAGCGAACGGTTTCGGTGCACATGGGAATCATCATGCGGGCGATGATTTCGTCCGCATCGAATTCCTGGGTGTCGGCGACGTGGGGCTTGATCAGTTCGTAGGTCTTTTCGTCGACCACTTTCTGCGTCTTGCCTTTCTTGTCCTGCTCGTACTTGTAGAAACCCACACCGTTCTTCTGGCCATAACGCTCGTTTTCGAACATCACGGTGGAGACGTCTTTGAAGTCGTACTGCATACGCTCGGGGAAGCCGTCGGCCATAACCTGGGCGGCGTGAACACCGGTGTCGATGCCGACCACGTCCATCAGGTAGGCGGGGCCCATGGGCCAGCCGAACTTCTGCATCACTTTATCCACGGCCTGGAAATCGGCACCGTCGCGCATCAGCATGCCGAAGCCGCCGAAGTAGGGGAACAGTACGCGGTTAACCAGGAAGCCGGGGCAGTCGTTGACCACGATGGGGGTTTTGCCCATTTTCTGGGCGTAGGCCACCAGGGTGCCGACGGTTTCGTCGGAGGTCTTCTCGCCACGGATCACTTCCACCAGCGGCATCATGTGTACCGGGTTGAAGAAGTGCATGCCGGCAAAGTTTTCCGGCTTCTTCAGGGCTTCGGCCAGCTTGGTGATGGAGATGGTGGAGGTGTTGGACGCCAGGATGGTGCCGTCTTCCACTTTCTCTTCGGTCTCGGCCAGAACGGACTGCTTGATCTTCTGGTTCTCGACCACCGCTTCCACGATCACGCCAACGTTGCCGAAGTCGCCATAGTTCAGGGTGGGGCGGATGTTGGACAGCACTTTGCCCATGCCGGCCGCATCCAGTTTGCCTTTGCTGACGCGCTTGGCGAGCAGCTTGGAGGCTTCGTTCATGCCCAGGTCCAGCGCCTTGTCGGCGATGTCCTTCATGATGATGGGGGTGCCTTTGAGGGCGGACTGGAAGGCAATACCGCCACCCATGATGCCGGCGCCCAGTACGGCGGCCTGCTCAAAGCCCTTGGCGGACTTGGCGGTTTTGCCGTTGACCTTCTTCACCTGCTGGTCAGCCAGGAACAGGCCGACCATGGCGGTGGCTTGCGGGGTCTTGGCGACTTTGGCGAAGCCTTTGGCTTCCACTTCCAGCGCTTTGTCGCGGGTCATGCCGGCGTGGGCCTGCATGGCTTTGACGGCCGCCACGGGAGCGGGGTAGTTCTTGCCAGCCTGACCCTGGACCATGGCCATGCAGGTCTGGAAGGCCATCATGTTTTCCATGGGCGGCAGCTTCAGGGGCTCGAGCTTTTCCTGACGCTTGGCGCGGAAGTCGATCTTGCCGGCCAGGCACTGCTTGACCAGGTCGATGGCAGCGTCGTTAACCTTGTCGTGGGCAACCACGGCATCGGCAACACCCACTTTCAGGGCCTTGTCAGCCTTGTGCTGGCCGCCGGCGGCGATCCACTCAACGGCGTTGTCCACGCCGATCACACGGGGCAGACGCACGGTGCCGCCGAAGCCCGGGAACAGGCCCAGCTTCACTTCCGGCAGTCCCACCTGGGCTTTTTCGCTCAGTACGCGGAAGTCTGCGGCCAGGCACATTTCCAGGCCGCCACCCAGGGCGATGCCGTTAACGGCAACCACTTTGGGGATATCCAGATCTTCAAAGGCGTTGAAGACCTGGTTGGATTTCAGACACCAGCCGGCAATTTCGTCTTCCGGCAGTTTGAACATGTCAGTGAATTCGGTGATGTCGGCGCCAACGATGAAAACCGACTTGCCGGAGGTCACGACCAGGCCTTTGATGTCGTTGTTGCCTTTAATGGCATCGACAGCCTTGCCGAGGTCTTCCACGGTTTCCTTATTGAACTTGTTAACGGACTCGCCCTGAAGGTCAAACTTCAGTTCGGCGATGCCGTCGTCAAGCAGTTGTACGCTTACGGCGTTGCCTTGATAGATCATAGCTTCTGCTCTCCAGTCCCAAAGTACGCGGCGAATCAGGCCGCTTTGGTATTGCCCGGCCCCCGAAAATGGGGGAGGCGGCGTCCTTCATATAAGCATTCATGTGAGTGTTTGCTTACATAAACAACGAAACTTGTAGGCCCGCAAGTATAGGGAAGGTGAATGACTTTTTTAGCCCCAATTTGTGACTAATTGGTCGTGGGCCCTCCGGGGCTGCTGCGGTTGGTGAAAATTTCATCACTTGCTCCCTGTGATAGTGCTGATAGGCGTGGCGGTTAGTGCCGTATTGCGGCAACCATGGCAGACTGCCCCTCCCAACATTTCCGTTGGAGCCTTGCTTGCAAGGCGAAGAGATATCCTCTGGCATATGGCCAGCTTGAAACCCTTCGCCTTGCAAGCAAGGCTCCAACGGTGGCGTGATTCTTTACCGAGCCCATTAATGCCCGTAGACAAGCTCAGCCTGCCCAACATCACCCGCCGACCGCAGCACACGCCGGACTGGCCGGATGTGCCGCCCTTGCTGGCGCGGATTCTGGCGGGGCGGGGCGTGGACGACCCGGCGCAGCTGGAGTTGGCGCTCAAGCGTTTGCCCCATCCGTCTGCCTTCACAGGATTGCGTGGGGCCGTGGAGCTGCTGTTACAAGGGCGATCCGACCACTGGCGTATCTGTATTGTCGGCGACTACGACGCGGATGGTGCCACCGCCACCACCCTGATGGTGCGAGGCCTTGAGTTGCTGGGCTTCCCGCGCCCGGATTTCCTGGTGCCGGACCGCTTCGAATACGGCTACGGCCTGTCGCCGGCCATCGTTGAGCTGGCCCAGCAGCAGTACCAGCCGGACCTGATTATCACCGTGGATAACGGCATCGCCAGCGTGGACGGCGTGGCCGCCGCCCGGGCCCGGGGCATCAAGGTGCTGATCACCGATCATCACCTGCCCGGCGATACCCTGCCGGACGCGGATGCCCTGGTGAACCCGCGCCTGCCGGGCTGCGAGGATTTCCCCGCCGCCAACCTGGCCGGGGTGGGCGTGGCCTTCTATTTATTGATGGACCTGCAGCGGGCCCTGCGCGATCAGGGTTTCACCCCCACGCAGCCGATCACCGATTTGCTGGATCTGGTGGCCCTGGGGACCGTGGCGGATGTGGTGTCCCTGGACGACGCCAACCGGGTGCTGGTGGAGCAGGGCCTGCGTCGTATCCGCGCCGGCAAGGGCTGCCCGGGTATCCGGGCCCTGTTGCAGGTGGCCGGGCGCGATCCGAGCCGGGCGCTGGCGGCGGACATGGGGTTTGCGGTGGGCCCGAGGCTGAATGCGGCGGGACGCCTGTCGGATATGACCCATGGCATTGCCTGTCTGCTGGCAGAGACCGAGGCGGAGGCGCTGGATATGGCCCAGGAGCTGGACACCATCAACCGCGAGCGCCGCTCCATCGAGCACGGCATGCGTGACGCGGCCATGGTCGAGGTGTCGCGGCTGAACCCGGAGAACCTGCCGGCAGGGATGTGTCTGTACGGCAAGGAGTGGCACGAAGGGGTGGTGGGGATTCTTGCCTCACGGGTGAAGGAAATCATTCACCGCCCGGTGATCGCCTTTGCGCCGGCCCAGCAGCCCGGCACCCTGAAAGGCTCCGGCCGTTCCATTCCCGGCTTGCACCTGCGCGATGCCCTGGATGCGGTGGCCACTGCTAACCCGGGACTGCTGAGCAAGTTCGGTGGCCACGCCATGGCGGCGGGGCTGTCCCTGGAGCGGGACAAACTGGATCAGTTCAAGGTGGCCTTCGAGAAGGCGGTCAGTGAGCTGTTGTCCCCCAGGGCCCTGGAAAAAGTGGTGGAGACCGACGGCGAGCTGGATGACCACGAGCTGTCCCTCAGCAACGCGGAACTGCTCAGCCACCGCTTCCCCTGGGGACAGGGTTTTCCGGCGCCGTGCTTCGATGGAGAATTTGAGGTGCTCAAGCACCGTATTGTCGGCGAGCGCCACCTGAAGCTGACCCTGGGCCTGCCCGGCGTCAACGGCATCATCGATGCCATCCACTTCAATGTGCCGGTGGAGGCCTTGCCCAGCCGTATCGCCCGGGTGCGCGGCGTCTACCGTCTGGAAGTCAACGAATTCCGCGGCCAGCGCAACCCGCAGCTGCTGTTCGAGCATCTGATTCCGCTGTAACGCTGCCAACCTCCCCGGAGCTATCCGGGCTACCCAAACTACCCGATTCACCGTTGGAGCCTTGCTCGCAAGGCGAAAGGGTCGAAGGCTAGCCTGGGCTCGCATTTCGCCTTGCGAGCAAGGCTCCAACGGGTGGGGATTGATCTGGCACACCCTGTCGCCCCGCAAAATTGTCGACAATGCTGTCGGCGGTGCCGGTTTTTGCTAGCATTGCGCTTCGCGCTCACCATCGGGCGCCTTTTTTACTGGGGTACGGCCCAAAAGGCCGTGCCGGCATTGACTGCGCGGGGTGGCTATCGTCCACCGCTGTGTTGTGTCCTTAACGGAGGGGACGAAGATGAAGACCATACACAAGCACCGCCTGAAGGTGGTGAACGAGGTGCAGGAGTTGCGCCTGCCCGAAGAAGGCAAGGTTCTGCGGGTGGATTATATCCCCCAGGAAGCCATTATTTTCATGTGGGTGGAAGTGGACGCGGACACCGTGATCGACACCCCCAAAGAAGTGCGTACCTTCAAGGTGTTCAACACCGGGTCCGGCATTCCCAATAATGCCCGTTATATCGGCACCACCATCAATCAAATGAAGCCGGATGCCTACCACGTCTACGAACTGAGAGACTGACATAGCGCGCCCGGGACATCGACAAAGCCGCTGTAGGAGTTCCTCTTGAGGGACGAATCCGAGCCCTGGCGAGGAAACAGGCGATGCGGGTGTCACCTGATCATTCTGGAGACCCCGGTTGCTCTGCTGCTCCGAACCGAATCCGGGGCAGACTCTGCGGGCGATTTCCACGCTGACGCGTGGTTCGTCCCTCAAGAGGAACTCCTACAGCGGCTTCGTTATAAACGTGCGGGCCGCGCTCTTGCGGTGAAGCGGGCGGTGCCGCCCCTCGTCAGCCAACCCGCAAACCGTTAGACTGCGCTGTTTTCCACGTATCCATTCTGCCAAGCACTAATTCTAGAGAGACGTAATGGAAGTCAATCCGCTGCGAACCCATCTTTCCGACCTGTCTGAGCGTGTCGAAGCGCTTAGGGGGTATCTTTGACTATGATCAGAAGAGTGAACGTCTGACCGAAGTCGAGCGCGAGCTCGAAAGCCCGGATGTCTGGAGCGATCCGGACTATGCCCGGGGGCTGGGCAAGGAACGGGCCCAGCTGGAGCTGGTCGTCAACACCATCAATGAGGCCTCCCAGGGGGTGGAAGACACCTCCGGGCTGCTGGAGCTGGTGGTGGAAGAGGGCGACGAAGACAGCCTGCCGGAAGTGGAAAGCGAGCTGGACCGGCTGGAGAAGATGGTGGCGGATCTGGAGTTCCGTCGCATGTTCTCCGGCCAGATGGATGCCTGTAACGCCTACCTGGATATCCAGGCCGGGTCCGGAGGTACCGAAGCCCAGGACTGGGGAGAGATGCTGCTGCGCATGTACCTGCGCTGGGGCGAGGCCCACGGTTTCAAGACCGAGCTGGTGGAAGCGTCCGCCGGCGATGTGGCCGGTATCAAGTCGGCCACCATCCGTTTTGAAGGCGAGTACGCCTATGGCTGGCTGCGCACCGAAACCGGCGTGCACCGGCTGGTGCGCAAGAGCCCGTTCGATTCCGGCGGTCGTCGCCATACCTCATTCAGCTCGGTGTTCGTGTCCCCGGAAGTGGACGACGATATCGACGTGAATATCGATGTGGGCAGCATGCGGGTGGACACCTACCGGGCCTCCGGTGCCGGGGGGCAGCACGTTAACCGGACCGATTCCGCGGTGCGCTTGACCTATGAATACACCGACGAGGGTGGCGAGAAGCACACCCTGGTAACCCAGTGTCAGAGCGGGCGCAGCCAGCACCAGAACAAGGACCAGGCCCTGAAAATGATGCAGGCCAAGGTCTATGAAGTGGAAATGCAGCGCCGCAATGCGGAAAAGCAGGCCCAGGAAAGCAACAAGTCGGACATCGGCTGGGGCAGCCAGATCCGTTCCTACGTGCTGGATGACGGTCGCATCAAGGACCTGCGTACGGGCGTGGAAAGCCACAACACCCAGCAGGTACTGGACGGCGCGCTGGACCCGTTTATTGAAGCGTCGCTGAAGGCTGGATTGTAAAAACTGACTGGTGAGGGTAGGCAGTTACCTGACTCTCAGTGGTTTAATGAGCAAAAAATGCCACTGCAATGGCATTAAAGAAATCAAGGTACCCCAATGTCCAACGACGAGCAGCAGACACAGATCGATTCTCAGGAAGGGGCGCATGAAGAGAATCGCCTGATCGCCGAGCGCCGGGCCAAACTGGCCGAACTCCGTGAGGCGGGCAATGCGTTCCCCAATCACTTCCGTCGCGACTTCCTGGCTGCCGACCTGCAGGCGCAGTATGGCGAGTTCAGCAAGGAAGAGCTGGCAGAGAAGAATATTCAGGTCGCTGTTGCTGGCCGCATGATGCTTGATCGCAAGGCGTTCAAGGTGCTGCAGGACATGTCCGGGCGCATCCAGATTTATGCCTCCAAGGACGTGCAGAAAGACACCAAACATTGGGACCTGGGCGATATCGTTGGTGTGAAAGGCACCCTGTGCAAATCGGGCAAGGGTGACCTGTATGTGATGATGGATGAGTACCTGCTGCTGACCAAGGCGTTGCGTCCGCTGCCGGAAAAGCACAAGGGCCTCACTGATACGGAAGCCCGTTACCGCCAGCGTTACGTGGACCTGATCGTCAACGAAGAGACCCGCAAGGCCTTCCAGATCCGCTCGAAAATGGTGGCGGGAATCCGCAACTTCCTGGTGGAAAAAGGCTTCGTGGAAGCGGAAACCCCCATGCTGCAGGTGATCCCCGGTGGCGCCACTGCGCGGCCCTTCATTACTCACCACAACAGCCTGGATATGGACATGTACCTGCGCATCGCGCCGGAACTGTACCTGAAGCGCCTGGTGGTGGGTGGTTTCGAGAAGGTGTTCGAAATCAACCGCAACTTCCGTAACGAAGGGCTTTCCACCCGGCACAACCCGGAATTCACCATGCTGGAGTTCTACCAGGCCTTTGGTGATTACCACGACCTGATGAACCTGACCGAAGAGATGCTGCGCAAGCTGGCCCAGGATGTACTGGGCACCACGGAGGTGAGTTATCAGGGGGATGTGTACGATTTTGGTAAACCTTTTACCCGGATAACGGTTTTCGATTCGATTTTGCATTTTAATCCTGAAATAGACCCGGCGAAGCTGGCGGACCTGGATGGGGCCCGCGCCATTGCCGAGTCACTGGGGATTCCACTGAAAGACAGCTATGGCCTGGGCAAGGTGCAGATCGAGATCTTCGAGAAGACGGTGGAGCACCGCCTGAAGGACCCGACCTTTATCACCGAATACCCCACCGAGGTGTCGCCGCTGGCCCGTCGCATGGATGACAATCCGTTTGTGACCGAGCGTTTCGAATTCTTTGTGGGTGGCCGTGAAATCGCCAACGGTTTCTCGGAGCTCAATGACGCGGAAGATCAGGCCGAGCGTTTCCGCCAGCAGGTGGCGGAAAAGGATGCCGGTGATGACGAAGCCATGTTCTACGACGAGGATTACGTGACCGCTCTGGAACATGGCCTGCCGCCGACAGCCGGTGAGGGTATTGGTATCGACCGACTGGTAATGTTGTTTACGGATTCACCGTCCATTCGGGACGTGATCTTGTTCCCGCACATGCGTCCCCAGGGGCGCTGAGGCTTGATTGGGGCACATTTTGTGCCCCGGCTTGCGGGTAGCGAGTGGGAGAGCGACACAACACATCCCCCCGGGGGGTAACGGGCTGAAACAACAAAGGCTGACTGTGTCCATGAGTAGTGCAATTCAATACCAAGGAAGAAAAGCGCGCCGTGCCGGCAGTGAACAACGTCGTCAGGCGATTCTTGAGGCCGCGCTGAACATTATTGTCAAAGAGGGCATTCGCGCAGTGCGCCACCGGGCGGTCGCCCGTGAGGCGGATGTGCCCCTGTCGGCAACCACTTACTACTTCAAAGATATCTCCGACCTGATTGCCGATACCTTTACCCTGTTTGCCGAGCGGGCATTAAAGGAAGTGATTGAACCGTTCAAGCAGCAGGCCTTTGCGCTGTTATCCCAATTTTCCCGTGACAGTCTTGCCGATGCCGATGAGCGCCAGCGTCTGATCGACATGATGGGCAAGATGATGGCGGCCTTCATTGTGGACGAGCTGAACACGCGGCGTGGCCATCTGGTGGCCGAGCAGGCGTTCATGCAGGAAGCCATCATGGACAGCCGCCTGCGTGAGCTGGCGGACCTGTACCTGCAGCAGCAGCTGGAGAGCCTGATCATCGCCACGGAACTGTTCGGCAGTGAGCACCCCCGCCTGGATGCGGAGTTGATTCTCATGGCCATGATCTCCATCGAGCAGCGCCTGCTGGTGCACCCGGAGAAGATCGAACAGAGCTTCGTTGAGGTGCGCATGTGTAACTTGCTGGACAAGTTGTTGCCCCATGGCTGAGAGCAGTGCCCAGAACGTGCAGCTGGAGCCCGGCTGGAAGCAGCATCTGGCCGGAGAGTTCGAACAGGATTACATGGTCCGGCTGCGGGCTTTCCTGGCGAGCGAAAAGCGGGCCGGAAAAACCGTGTTCCCGCCCGGCCCGGATATCTTCAACGCCTTCAACCTGACCCCCTTCGACAAGGTGAAGGTGGTGATCCTGGGGCAGGATCCTTACCACGGCCCGAACCAGGCCCATGGCCTGTGTTTTTCCGTGCAGCGTGGGGTCAAAACCCCGCCGTCGCTGGTCAATATCTACAAGGAAATCCATCGGGATCTGGGAATCGAGATACCGTCCCATGGCAACCTGACCCATTGGGCAGAGCAGGGCGTGCTGCTGCTCAATGCGGTGCTTACCGTGGAAGCCGGCCAGGCTGCCTCCCACCAGAAGCAGGGCTGGGAGCAGTTTACCGACCAGGCCATCGAGCATCTGAATCGTGAGCGTGAGGGGCTGGTGTTTCTGCTCTGGGGCAGTCATGCCCAGAAGAAGGGCAAGCTGATCGACCGCAATAAACACTGCGTGCTCACGGCCCCGCACCCGTCGCCGCTATCCGCCCACCGGGGCTTCCTCGGCTGCGGCCATTTTTCCCGTGCCAATCAGTACTTGTTGCAGCAGGGCAAGACGGCCATCGACTGGACGATCAGTTAATAGTGAACAGTTAACAGTGAATAGCTCGCGAGAGATTCTGTTGTTTCTCAGCCCAAGAGGCCGCGCCCAGAATGTTGGCGCGGCCTCTTGGCTGTGAACATCAGCGACGCTAGCCCGCGCGCTGTTAACTGTTCACTATTAACTATTCACTGCTTTATGGAGTTTTCGTGTCTGACTGCGTGTTGTTTTCCGAAATCGAAACCCGCTGCGGTCGAGTGATCGCCCGCGCTACCCTGAATGCCCCCAAGGCGCTCAATGCCCTGAGCCTGGAAATGATCCAGGCCCTGAGCCAGCAGATGGATCAGTGGGAGCAGCGTGATGATGTGGTAGCGATCTGGCTGGATGGGGCCGGAGGCAAGGCCTTCTGTGCCGGCGGTGACATCGTGCAGATGCACAAGTCCATGGTGAAACATGCCGGGGAAGGCAGAAACCCCTTTACCGAGCAGTATTTCGCCGAGGAATACGCCCTGGATTACCGCATCCACACCAGCCGGATTCCGGTGGTGGTGTTCGGTGATGGCATCGTCATGGGGGGCGGCATGGGGCTGCTGCAGGGCGCGGATTTCCGCCTGGTGACATCGCGCTCACGCATGGCCATGCCGGAAATCACCATCGGTCTGTTCCCGGATGTGGGCGGCAGCTGGTTCCTGAACCGGCTGCCGGGCCGGGCCGGGTTGTTCCTGGGCTTGACCGGCGTGCACATCAACGGTCGTGAAGCGGTGGAAATCGGCATGGCCGACCGCATGGTGGATGGCGATGCAGAGTCCCTGCTGGCGGCGTTGGCAGAGCAGGCATTTGCCGATGATGTCACCGACAACCGGGCCGTGCTGTATCGTCTGTTCAAGCAGCAGGCCGCTGACATGAGTGAGCTGAATCATCCACTGATTGATCACCTGCCGCAGATCAATCGCCTGTGCGATGGCGAGACCTTGCCAGTGGTGGTGGAGCAGTTGCTCGCCGCGAAGGATCGCGACAGCTGGCTGGACAAGGCGCTGGGTAACCTGGAGCGGGGCTGCCCGCAAACCGCACACCTGGTCTGGGAGCAGCTGGCCCGGTCCACCTATCTGTCCCTGGCCGATATTTTCCGCATGGAATGGTGTCTGGCAGTGCAGTGTTCCCTGCACGGCGACTTCCGCGAAGGGGTGCGCGCCCTGTTGATCGACAAGGATGGCAAACCGGCCTTCCGCCACCGCAGCGTCAACGATGTACCCCGGTCGTATATTGAGGGCTTCTTCCGGTGCCCGGCGCCGAAGCACCCGCTGGCAGAGCTGGATTGATCAGTTAACAGTTAATAGTGAACAGTTAACAGCGCGCGAAACGGGGTTTCCGGTTTTGCCCCGCAAGAGGCCGCGTCCAATGTTTGGGCACGGCTTTTTGCGTAAGGGGGGGCTCTCCGTAGGAGCGTCGCTGGCGGCGCGATCACTAGAGTCATGCCCGCATGTTTATGACGAAGCCACTGTAGGAGTTCCGCTTGAGGGACGAACCACGCGTCAGCGTGGAAATCATCCGCCGATCTACCCCTGATTCGGTCCGGAGCAGCAGAGCAATCGGGCTCTCCAGAGTGGCCATGTGACATCCACATCGCCTTTTTCCTCGCCAAGGCTCGGATTCGTCCCTCAATCGGAACTCCTGCATCGGCCTTGTCGATACCTGGTGATTGCGCCGCCAGCGACGCTCCTACGGAGAGGGCGGCAACCGCCGATTCAGGTTTTCGTAGGGTGCACTGAGCCTAAGGCGAACTGCACCGAGCCGGCGTTTGATGGTGCAGTTCGTAGGCTCAGTACACCCTACCGCCATGCCCGATTTCCTGCTTAACAACGTAAAAGGCCGCGCCCAATGCCTGGGCGCGGCCTCTTACGTTTGAAAGCCGCAACGATGCGAGCCCGCGTCGCTGTTAACTTTTAACTGAATTCTCACTCTTTCCACGGCAATGAGTAGGGCAGTGCTCCCAACTGGCTGTCCAGGGCCTGTTCATCCCGGAACAGCACGCCATCCGTATCCCGACGCAGAACCACCAACGCAGCACGGCCCTGTGGGGTGCGGGCAGCGCTGACCACTTCGCCGGCGGCTTTGCCGTTGCTGTCGCGCAGGGTTTCGCCCGGCAACAGGTCCACGTCCGCGGTGTAGTCGATCCGCTGCATACGCTGCTTGAGCTTGCCCTTGAAGTGCATGCGGGCGACGACTTCCTGGCCGGTGTAGCAGCCCTTCTTGAAGTTCACTCCGGCGGTGACGTCGTAATTGAGCACCTGGGGCAGAAACAGATCTTCCGAGCCCGGGTAAACCATGCCCTCACCGGCGTCGATGTCGGCCAGCTGCCAGCCATTGGCGCGGGTAAGCGCCCGGTCGCTGGCCAGGGTCTGCCAGACCGGCTCGGCGTTGTCCTGCGGCACGATCAGCAGGGCGTGGTCGGTGAAGGGGTAACGCAGCCACAGGCCCTGATCGGTCTCGGCGCTGTTGCCGTGATCAGGGACCGAGGCGGGGAGATGACCGGCCAGACCCAACACCACGAGATTCGGGTCCACGGTGAATTCCACCTTGGCGCGAAGCCGGTATTTCATCAGTGCCTTGATCACCGCCTCGCTCAGGCCGGCAGGACAGAGCAGCAGATAGTCGTCGCCGTCACGGACAATGCGTACGCTGACCAGGCCGCGTCCTTTCAGAGTCAGGTGCATACCGGTGCGGTGGCACTGTTGGTCCACTTCACGCAGGTCGCAGGACACCTGGCCCTGCAAATAGTGGCCCGCTTCCTCGCCGTGGGCGCGGATGACGGCAAGGTGGTCGCAATGGCTCAGATAGGGGGCTTGGGCGCTGTCGGTCAGGTCTTGGGTGGCGATAAAATCGGACCAGCTCATGGGGCTCCTGTGAAACGGACTGTCGCGAAGGGGCGAATAATGGTGCATATAGTCGCAATGTTGAAGATCGTAGGAGCCTTGCCAGCAAGGCCCCAACAACCCGTTAACAGCACACCATTCGAAATGAGGCTCGCACTTCACCACATCGGGAATGAGAAATCATCGGACATGATAGATAATGCAGGCTCAGTCTGGAAGATACGGCAAGCAATGCATGAGTGAAGACCTGAAACGCAAGTATCGTTGGCAGTGCCGCCGCGGCGCCTCGGAAGTGGAGGTGGTGCTGTACGGTTACCTGGATGATCATTTCGATAACGACTCGGCGGAGCATCAGGCCTGGTTCGCCAAGCTGCTCGCCTGCGAAGATGCCGACATGTTCGAGTGGTTTACCTATCGCAGTGAGCCGCAAGACCCGGCGCTGCGCGAGTATGTACGCCATGTCCTTGCCCTGGTCTCCGCGAAAAAAGCTTGAGCTGACCCCGTCCCGCTATCCCGCCCGGCTGAAGTGGCTGGCGGTGATTGGGGTGGTGCCGGCAATCCTGCTGACGCAAATGCCCTGGTGGGCGCTGGTGCTGCTATTGCTGGCGTTACCGCTGCTTGTGCGGGGCTGGCAGCCGCCGCAGCTGTCCCAGATGGAACTCCACGAACAGGGTCTCACCCTCATCGGCCGTCACTGGCAGGAACTGGAACAACCTCGCCGGGTACTGCGCGTCGGCCCCTGGATGGCCATCCAGACCCCGAAAGGCTGGTTGCACCTGTTCGACGACCAGGCCCCCCGGGCGCAGCTGCAGCCCTTTTATCAGTGGCTGTGGACGAACAGGAAACATAGTTGACAGTTGATAGTGGACAGTTGACAGCGGCGCGATACGGAATGAGTGAAATTTGAAACGCAAGAGACCGCGCCAAAACGGTGGGCGCGGCCTCTTGCGTTCTGAAACAGGAAACCTCAATCGCGGGTTTTAGCTGTCAACTGTCCACTATCAACTGTCAACTGATTGGCGGTGTCAACACCGTATCCACCACCTCGTCATTCGTGCCGGGATAATCGCGCATGAAATGCAGCCCCCGACTTTCCTTGCGTTGCATGGCGGAGCGGATGATGAGTTCGGCGATCACCACCAGGTTGCGCAGCTCCAGCAGGTCGTTGCTGATGTGATAGTTGCTGTAATACTCGGCGATTTCGTTTCTCAGCAGCTCGGCCCGGTGCAGGGCCCGCTCCAGGCGTTTTTCCGTGCGCACGATACCCACGTAATCCCACATGAAGCGGCGCAGTTCATCCCAGTTATGGCTGATCACCACGTCCTCGTCGGAATCGGTGACCTGGGATTCATCCCATTCCTTGTGCTCGCGGGGTTCCGGCACGTCGGCCAGGGTGGCGCCGATATGTTCGGCTGAGGCCTTGCCATAGACCAGACACTCCAGCAGGGAGTTGCTGGCCATGCGGTTGGCGCCGTGCAGGCCGGTGAAGCTGGTTTCGCCGATGGCGTAAAGACCGGGCACATCGGTCTGGCCGTTTTCGTTGATCATAACGCCGCCGCAGGTGTAGTGGGCGGCGGGCACCACCGGCATGGGGTCACGGGTGATATCCAGGCCCAGTTGCAGACACTTGGCGTAGACGGTGGGGAAGTGCTCGATAATGAAATCCGCCGGCTTGTGGCTGATATCCAGATACAGACAGTCCGCCCCCAGGCGCTTCATTTCATGGTCGATGGCGCGGGCCACCACGTCCCGGGGGGCCAGTTCTCCGCGTTCATCAAAGCGATGCATGAAGCGCTCACCGCTGGGCAACAGCAGGTGCCCACCTTCGCCGCGAATGGCCTCGGTGACCAGAAAACTTTTGGCCTTGGGGTGGTACAGGCAGGTGGGGTGGAACTGCATGAATTCCATGTTGGCCACCCGGCAGCCGGCCCGCCAGGCCATGGCGATGCCGTCGCCGGTGGCCACATCCGGATTGGACGTATACAGGTAGACCTTGGAGGCGCCGCCGGTGGCCAGCACCACGGCTCTGGCCAGAATGACGTCGGTTTCGCCGGTCTCGATATTGTGCACATAGGCGCCGCAGCAGCGCTTTTCTTTGCCTTTTTGCCCGTTGGGGCCGTTGTGCTCCTGCAGGATCAGGTCCACGGCCACCCGATATTCGAAGCGGGTCACGTTGTCTTTTTTACGCACCTGGCCGATCAGGGTGCCGGAGATGGCCTTGCCGGTGGCGTCGGCGGCATGAATGATGCGGCGGTGGCTGTGCCCGCCCTCACGGGTCAGGTGGTAGGGCAGGGCGCTGTCGTTATCGCCGGTCAGTCGGGTGAAATCCACCCCCAGATCGATCAGCCAGCGGATCGCATCCGGGCCGTTTTCCACCGTGTAACGGACCGCGTCATCATGGCACAGGCCACCCCCGGCCACGTGCGTATCGGCCACGTGACTTTCCAGGGAATCTTCCTGGTCCAGCACCGCGGCGACGCCGCCCTGGGCGTAATAGGTGCTGGCGCTGGTCAGCTCGCCTTTGGACAACAGGGCGATCCGGCAATCATCGGGCAGGCGCAGGGCGGTGGTTAATCCTGCCGCTCCGGAACCAATGATGAGTACATCGTGTCGGAAGGTGGCCATGAACAATCCTTAGAACGCCCGAACAAATGTTCAAGCAATGTGAAATGGGTAGGCAAAACAGCCCCATAGTATAGCCGGGACCCTCACACCTGCTACAATGGCCCGCTTTAATTGGTCATAGACCCGATTTGCCCATTCACCTCGGCAACCCGGGTTCCGATGCGACCACAGCCATGTATCCGCGTTTCGCGAAAGATCCGGGGGATCGGTGTCAGACGAAGAGTTGGTCAAGAAAGCCAAAACCGGCGATCAGCGTGCCTTTGAAGTGCTGGTACGCAAATATCAGCAGCGTATTTTCGCCCTGATCAGCCGTTACGTGCGTGACTCGGATGAAGTGCAGGACGTGGCCCAGGAAGCCTTTCTCAAAGCCTGGCGTGCGTTGCCCCGTTTCCGGGGTGACAGTGCCTTTTACACCTGGCTTTATCGTATTGCCGTGAATACCGCCAAGAACCATTTGGTGGCCGCTGGTCGGCGTCCGCCGGGTTCCGACCTGGATGCGGCCGAGGCCGAGCAATATGCCGGAGCAGAAATGCTGCACGAGATTGGAACCCCGGAGTCCCTCGTGTTGTCACAGGAGTTAGAGGCAGTTATCCATGAAGCCATTGATGAGCTGCCCCATGAACTGAAAACTGCCGTTACCCTGCGGGAATTCGAGGGCCTCAGCTATGAGGACATTGCGGCGGTAATGGAGTGTCCGGTGGGTACGGTTCGTTCCCGTATCTTCCGGGCTCGGGAAGCAATTGATAATGCTGTGCGCCCACTGCTGGGCTCCCAGCGTGGCGACAAAGGGTGAGTGTATGAACAGGGACCTGGAAACACTGTCCGCTTTCCTTGACGGGGAAACCAGCGAGCTGGAAACCCGTCGGGTCATGCGTGATATCGACAATGCGGATCTGGATGCATTGTCCCGCTGGCAGCTGGCCCGGGATGTGATGCATAAGCAGTCCACCATGAGTGTGCCGGCGGGCTTCAATGCCAGCCTGTCTGCGGCGCTGGCGGCTGAGCAGGCGCCGTCCCGTCGTCCGGCCTGGTTGGGCAGTGTGAGCCGGCTGGCTGTTGCCGCCTCTGTGGCTGCTGCCACGGTGGTGGGCTGGCAGAGCTGGGATGCGACCCAGTCTTCCGGTGCTGCGCCGGTGATGGCGTCGGCCCAGGACAGCCGCATGAGCCGCCCGTTTGCCGAGGCGTCGCTGGTATCCCGGTCTTTCACCGCCAACAATGCGGTGGTCACGCCGGCGGCCCAGGTTCAGCCCCGCGGTAACGATATGCTCCTGCGGCACAGTGAGTTTGCTGCCCGCAACAGCGGTCAGGGGATGATGCCTTTTGCCCGTCTGGTGAGTATGGATGCCCGCAGTGGAGCCCGCTAACGGATGATGCTGCGCGCACTCGCCCTTTCCCTGTCTCTTTGTTCGCCTCTGGTTGCGCTGGCGGAAGCATCGCCGGCGCACGACCAGCTCCAGGCCATGGCCGAGGCCAATCGCTCCCTCAATTATACCGGCCGTTTCCTCTATCAGTTCGGTGCGGAAATCAGCACCATGGAAGTCAGCCACGCGCTGATCGATGGCCGCCAGTACCAGCGTCTGACCCATCTGGATGGTCGCCTGGTGGAGGTAATCCGACGTGGTTACGAGGTGCTCTGTCTGCACCCGGACCGCAGTCTTACCCGTCTGAGCAGCAAACAGATGGGCCCCCTGGCCCTGGGCGACCGCCTGGCCAGTGATTTGCCGGAACAATACAACATCCTCATTGATGGCGATGGCCGGGTAGCCGGACGCACGACAACGCGTATGCGTGTGGCTCCCCTGGATACCCACCGTTATGGTTATCGCCTGTGGCTGGATCAGGAATCCCGACTGCTGCTGAAATCCGAAGTGGTGGATGGCAGCGGTGTGGCTCTGGAGCGGGTGGAGTTTGTCACCCTCAACCTGTCGCCGCAGCTGGGCCTGGACCACTTCGCAGTCCCGGAAGCCCGCCATGAAAAAGCCCTGGCGCCGGTGCCGGATTCCCATCCCTCCCTCACATTGACGGTGACCCCGGAGTGGTTGCCCGCCGGTTTCCGTGCCATGGAGCAGGACTGGCGACAGGCGACCACAGACCGTGCGCCGGTGGCTGCCCGGGGCTTCAGCGATGGTCTGGCCGCCTTCACGGTGTTCGTGGAAGCCATTGGCGAGAACAGCGTGGAAGAAGGCGTCAGCCGGGTCGGGCCCACGGTGGCCGTCAGCCGCCGGCTGGCCGCCCCCAGCGGTGTCTATCTGGTGACTCTGGTGGGTGAAGTGCCGCAGAGTACGGCGCTGCGCGTCATCGAGGGCATCAGCGTCAGGGAAAATCAGCCGTAATGCTGCTTGAGCAAGGCACAGTAGTGGCGGTGGAAGCTGACGCTATCTGGGTGGAGACCGTGCGTGCCTCCACCTGCGGTGCTTGCAAGGCCAAGGCCGGATGCGGCCACCATCTTGTGAATCAACAGCAGAGTGGGCAGCGTGCCCATCTGCGCGTTCCTGTTTCTTCTCGTGAGAGTCACCAGGTTGGCGATACCGTGCAACTGGCACTGCCGGAAGGGGCCCTCATGCGTGGCGCCCTGTGGGTCTATGGCCTGCCTCTGGCACTGTTGGTGGCCGGAGCCGTGCTGGGGACCCTGCTGCCAGTGACGGCCTTTGACGCCTCGGCCCTGTTTGGCATGGGCGGTCTGGTGCTGGGGTTTGTGATCAACCGTGTACTGAGTCGACGGGCCAGTCATAATCGGGCCTATCAGCCGTATCTGGTGGCATCCGGGGACGACGGTTGCCAGGCGGTGGTCGTACAGCCTGCAAAATAAAAGGAGAGCCCAATGAGCGGATTTCAGCGAGTGGCAACACTGTGTCTGGTGATTTTCACCGGTCTGCTGGTGGCCTGCACCGAGCCGGAGAGCCAGGCGCCCCGGGAGCGGGCTGAACCCCTGGTGACCGGACTGCCGGATTTTACCCGCCTGGTGGAAAAAGAGGGCCCGGCGGTGGTGAACATCAGCACCATCACCCGCCAGGATGAAGACTCGGTCCGTGACCAGCTGGAGCAGCTGCCGGAATTCTTTCGTCGTTTTTTTGAGCAGTTTGGCGGTGAAGACGGCGTGCCCTCAATGCCGCAGGAACGGGAGGCCCGTTCGCTGGGTTCCGGGTTCATCATCTCCGCGGATGGCTATGTATTGACCAACAATCATGTGGTGGCCGAGGCGGACGAAATCATTGTGCGCCTGCAGGACCGTCGCGAACTGAAAGCGGAACTGATCGGTGCCGACGAGCAGAGTGACCTGGCTCTGCTGAAACTGGATGGCGAAGACCTGCCGGTGGCCAACATCGGCTCCTCCGAGGATCTCAAGGTGGGTGAATGGGTGCTGGCCATCGGGGCACCTTTCGGTTTCGACAGTAGCGTCACCGCCGGAATTGTCAGTGCCAAGGGCCGCAGCCTGCCCAACGACAGCTATGTGCCCTTTATCCAGACAGATGTGGCCATCAACCCGGGCAACAGCGGTGGCCCGCTGTTCAACCTGAGCGGGGAAGTGGTGGGCATCAATTCCCAGATCTTCAGCCGTTCCGGTGGCTACATGGGCGTGAGCTTTGCCATTCCCATCGATATGGCCATGGACGTGGTCAGCCAGATCAAGGAGCACGGCAAGGTCAGCCGCGGCTGGCTGGGTGTGCTGATTCAGGAAGTGGATCGGGACCTGGCCGAGTCCTTCGGGCTGGATCAGCCGAAAGGGGCGCTGGTCTCCCAGGTGCTGGAGGGCTCTCCCGCCGAGGCGGCCGGTGTACAGGCCGGCGATATCATCGTCTCTTTCAATGGCGAAGCGATCTATCGGTCCTCCGAATTGCCCCGCTGGGTGGGCCGAGTTACCCCGGAAACGGAAGCGTCCATGGTGGTGATTCGTGATGGCAAGGAAAAGGAACTGGAGGTGACCATCGGCCTGTTGCCAGACGACCCGGAGATGGCCCTGCGTGGTAGTGGCGGCCAGGCCGCACCAGACGGCGCCAATGCCCTGGGGCTGAAAGTCCGCGCTGCCAGTGCCACGGAACTGAGCCGCCTGGATCTGAAAGCCGGGGTGATCGTCACCGAAGTGGGTGATGGCCCGGCAGCGAAGGCCGGTATTGCCAGCGGCGACATTCTGGTCACCCTGAACAACAAGCCCGTGAATGACCCGGAGTCCTTCAGTGAGGTGGTGGCGGGGCTGCCCGATAGCGGCACAGTCGCCGCCCTGATCAACCGGGACGGCAACCCCCGCTTCCTGCCCATCAAGCTGCCCTGAGGGGCGGTTTGGGATGGAGCGGGGGGCTTGCTGGCGCTGAATCCGTCGCGAGTCACGAGGAGCGAGTAACGAACAGCAGAACCGGCCGTGTGCCTTTCGCTTCTCGTGACTCGCGCCTCGCAACTCAAGCCTGACAGCATCCCGGGGCGCCTGGAACTTGTCTCTGCCACCCGTCTGGACCAACGCCCGTGCAACCCCCTCCCGTTCAGGCTAGAATCGCGCCCCACTGCGTGCCGTTTTCCCGGCAACACCCTTTTGTGCAACAGGCCCTATGACTGACATCAAGAATATTCGTAACTTTTCCATCATCGCCCATATCGACCATGGCAAATCCACCCTGGCGGACCGTTTTATCCAGGTCTGCGGTGGCCTGACCCAGCGCGAGCTGAAGGAGCAGGTGCTGGACTCCATGGAGCTGGAACGGGAGCGGGGGATCACCATCAAGGCCCAGAGCGTGACGCTCTACTACAAGGCCCGGGATGGGGAAACCTACCAGCTGAATTTCATTGATACTCCGGGGCATGTGGATTTCTCCTACGAGGTCTCCCGCTCCCTGTCGGCCTGTGAAGGGGCCCTGCTGGTCGTGGATGCGGCGCAGGGCGTGGAAGCCCAGTCCGTGGCCAACTGCTATACCGCCATCGAACAGGATCTGGAAGTGCTGCCGGTCTTGAACAAGATCGATCTGCCCCAGGCCGAGCCGGAGATGGTGATCAACGAGATCGAAGAGATCATCGGTCTGGATGCCCATGATGCCTGCCGGGTGTCCGCCAAGACCGGCGTTGGTGTGGATGATCTGCTGGAACAGCTGGTGGAGCGTATTCCGGCCCCGGAAGGGGAGCGTGATGGCGATATGCAGGCACTGATCATCGACTCCTGGTTCGATAACTACCTGGGCGTGATTTCCCTGGTACGGATGAAGCATGGCCGCCTGAAGAAGGGCGACAAGATTCTGGTGAAATCCACCGGCCAGACCCACGTGGTGGACCAGCTGGGCATCTTCACCCCGAAACGCACCGAGACCAAGCACCTGGAAGCCGGGGAAGTGGGCTGGGTGAGTGGCAGCATCAAGGACATTCATGGGGCGCCGGTGGGCGATACCCTGACCCTGGCCAAGACCCCGGATGTGCCGGCACTGCCGGGCTTCAAGAAAGTGAAACCGCAGGTGTATGCGGGCATGTTCCCGGTGAGTGCGGATGATTACGAAGATTTCCGCGATGCCCTGGCCAAGCTGACCCTGAATGACGCCTCGTTGTTCTACGAGCCGGAAACCTCCGATGCCCTGGGCTTCGGCTTCCGGGTGGGCTTCCTGGGCATGCTGCACATGGAAATCATCCAGGAGCGCCTGGAGCGTGAGTATGATCTGGACCTGATCACTACCGCGCCCACCGTGGTCTATGAAATTGTCCTGTCCGATGAAAGCGTGCTGTACGTGGACAACCCCTCAAAGCTGCCGGAAGGCAACAAAATCGAGGAATTCCGCGAGCCCATCGCCCGGGTGAATATCCTGGTGCCCCAGGAGTTTGTGGGGAATGTGATCACCCTGTGTGTGGAGCGCCGGGGCTCGCAGATCAACATGCAGTACCTGGGTAAGCAGGTAGCGCTGACCTACGACATTCCCATGGCGGAAGTGGTGCTGGATTTCTTCGATCGCATCAAGTCCGTGAGCCGGGGCTTTGCCTCCATGGATTATGCCTTCGAGCGCTTCGAAGCCACCAAGCTGGTGCGGGTGGATGTCCTGATCAATGGTGACAAGGTGGACGCCCTGGCCATGATTTGTCATCTGGACCAGTCCGCCTACCGGGGCCGCGCCCTGTGCGAAAAGATGAAGGAACTGGTGCCGCGCCAGATGTTCGATGTGGCCATCCAGGCCGCCATCGGCAGCAAGATCATTGCCCGTCAGACCGTCAAGGCATTGCGCAAGAATGTGACCGCCAAGTGTTATGGCGGTGACGTATCACGCAAGAAAAAACTGTTGCAGAAACAGAAAGAAGGCAAGAAGCGCATGAAGCAGGTGGGCAATGTGGAAATTCCCCAGGAAGCGTTCCTTGCGGTACTCAAGGTGGATGATTGATGGATATTGATATCGGTTTTTGGCTGTCCCTTGCGCTGCTGGTCACCGTTGCGATCTGGGTTATCGACAAGGTCTTCAAGCTCAAGCAGAAGGGCGGGCGCGTGGAAGGCGCCGTGGAGACCTCCAATTCCCTTATCTCCGTTTTCTTTGTGGTACTGGTCATTCGCTCCTTCATTGTCGAGCCGTTTACCATCCCCTCCGGTTCCATGCTGCCCACCCTGCAGGTACACGACTTCATCCTGGTGAATAAATTCGCCTATGGCCTGCGGTTGCCGGTGACCAATACCAAAATTGTCGAGACCGGTGAGCCCCGGCGAGGCGATGTCCTGGTGTTCAAGTTTCCGGAAAACCGCAGCCAGAACTTTATCAAGCGGGTGGTCGGGTTGCCCGGCGATACCGTTCAGGTGAAAGACAATGTGGTCACAGTGAACGGCGAGCCGATTCAGCGCGAGTTGGTGCGCGAGTGGGAAGGCTCCGGGGCCTGGCGGCGTGAGTATGTGGAACAGCTGGGGGACAGCCGTCACCTCATCTGGCAAGAAGGCAAGATCAACCCCTTTACCGGCCGCAAACTGCCGCAAAGCCGCACCCAGGGCGAATGGCAGGTGCCGGAAGACGCCTACTTTGTGATGGGCGACAACCGGGATAACAGTAACGACAGCCGATTCTGGGGTATAGTCCCGGAAGAGCTGGTGGTCGGCGAAGCGTTCCTGATCTGGATGCATTGGGAACCGATCTTCTCCATACCCAGTTTTTCCCGTAATGGCGCCATAGACAAGGTGGAGGCGAATTAATAATGATGACAATGCCATCACAGCAACGCGGAATTTCGTTAATCGGTTGGGCGGTGATCCTGCTTGTGGCCGTGGTCTTCGGTACCGCAGCCCTGCGAATGGTGCCCGCGTACATGGAGCACAACACGATTTCATCGTCGATCAAGTCGTTGATGCAGGACAGCAAGACTGCGCTGATGTCCCCCCGTGAAGTGCAGGATGCCCTGAACAAGCGCTTTACCATCAACCAGGTCAACGTGATCACCGCCAACGACCTGGCGATCAGCAAGGAAGGCGGCATTCTCAAAATCAGTACTGATTATGAGGTTCGCGAGCCCATGTTCTACAACGTCAGCATCGTGATGACCTTTCAGGACGAGTTCAGCAAAGACGTTCGCCAGTGAATAATGATCTTGATCGTTTGATGGCCCGGTTGGGCTATCGGTTCAATGATATTGAACTCCTGGCGCTGGCACTGACTCACCGCAGTGTCAGTCGCCATCGCAACTACGAGCGCCTGGAATTCCTCGGCGATGCCCAGCTCGGGCAGATTATTTCCGTCGCGCTTTTCGAGCGCTTCCCGGACGCGGCGGAAGGGCAGCTCACCCGGATGCGAGCGTCGCTGGTGCGCGGCCAGACTCTGGCGCTTGTGGCCCGTGAGCTGGGGCTGGGGGACTACCTGGTGCTGGGCGGAGGGGAGCTGAAGAGCGGCGGATTTCGTCGCGATTCCATTCTGGCAGATGCCCTGGAAGCGATTATCGGCGCTATCCTGCTGGATGGTGGCGAATCGCCGTGCCGCAAGGTGGTGCTGGACTGGTTCGATGAGCGGCTACGCATCATTACTCCGCAGAGTGCCCAGAAAGACGCCAAAACCCGCTTGCAGGAATGGCTGCAGGCCCGCAAATTCGAATTGCCTACCTATCAGGTCACCCAGGTGGAAGGGCTTGCCCCCAAGCAGACCTTTGAAGTGACCTGTGAGCTGGAACAGATGCAACAAACTTTCAAGGCTCAGGGAGCCAGCCGTCGCAAGGCTGAGCAGCAGGTGGCGGCCAATGTCCTGAGCTGGCTGGAGCAGCAGTATGACTGACGTAAAACCGACCCGCTGTGGCATGGTGTCCATCGTTGGCCGGCCCAATGTGGGCAAGTCCACCCTGATGAATCACCTGATCGGGCAAAAGGTCAGCATTACTTCGCGTAAGCCGCAAACCACCCGGCACCGCATCCACGGTATTCATACCCGGGATCACTACCAGATCATTTTTGCCGACACCCCCGGTATCCATACCGGCCAGGACCGGGCTCTCAACCGGGCCATGAACGACGCTGCGGTTTCCACGCTCAGCGGGGTGGATGTGGTCTGCATGATGGTGGACGGCCTCAAGTGGACTCCGGCGGACGAGCATGTGCTGTCACTGTTGCCACAGCACCCGGAAATGCCGGTGCTGCTGATCATCAACAAGGTAGACAGCCTGGACGACAAGGCCCAGCTGCTGCCACATATCGAGACTCTCAGCGAGCGTTATCCCTTTGATGCGGTCGTGCCGGTATCTGCGCTGCGAGAGCAGAACTTGGAAGCGCTGGAAACAGCGCTGGTAGAGCGTTTGCCGGAAGGCGAATTCTGGTACGACGAAGATCAGCTCACCGACCGCAGTCTGCGTTTTATGGCGGCAGAAATCATTCGGGAGAAAGTGGTGCGCCAGCTGGGCCAGGAGCTTCCCCACCAGGTCAGCGTGGAAGTGGAAATGTGGGAAGACGGCCCCCGTATCACCGAAATCTCCGCTGCCATCCTGGTGGAGCGCCGTGGCCAGAAAAAGATTCTTATTGGCGACGGCGGTGATCGCATCAAGCAGATTGGCACCCAGGCCCGGGAAGATATCGAGCGTCTTATCGAGCGCAAGGTAATGCTGAACCTGTGGGTGAAGATCAAGGCCGGCTGGTCCGATGATGCCCGGGCCCTGCGTTCCCTTGGCTATGACGAGAGGAGTTGAAAGTTTAAAGTTCAAAGTTGAAGCGCGCGGACAAGCCTGTTGCGTATCATGAAGACGGTTCTCCGCGCTTCTATGCCGGGTGAGTCGCGGGCATGGCCTGGCTGTGACTGCCGGGCTATTCCGTGCTTTTAAACTTTAAACTTTGAACTTTCAACAGCCCCCATGATCCCCGACAACAACACCCTGCAACCCGCCTGGCTGTTGCACCGCCGGCCCTTCCGCAATACCAGCCTGATCGTGGAGTTGTTTGTGCCCGCATTGGGTCGCGTGGGAGCAGTGGTGCGGGGCGGGCGCAAGGATCCGTTGCTGGCACCCTTTACCCCCCTGTGGATTGAACTGAAAAGCGCAGGCGAGCTATACAATTTTCGCGGTTGTGAACCCCGAGGGCAGCGCCTGGCCTTGCAGGGAAAGCCCCTTTACTGCGGGTTTTACCTGAACGAACTGCTCATCCGGTTACTGCATCGAGACGACCCTCATCCGGAACTCTGGCCGCTTTACGAGCAGGCCCTCAATGCGCTCATGGAGGGACAGTGTCTGGATGTGGCCCTGCGTCAGTTCGAGCTGGGCCTGCTGGAGGAAATGGGCTACGGCATCGCCCTGGGGTACGATATTCACGGCGAGGCTGTGCGTCCTGACGGATACTATCTGCTGGACCCGCAGCAGGGGCTGTTGCCCGCTGGTGAGGGGTACCATGGCAATGATTTACTGGCCATCGTCAATGGCGACTGGCAGCCGGCAGCCCGCAAAACCGCTCTCCACCTGTGCCGGGCATTGCTGGCCCCGCACCTGGGAGACAAACCCCTGAAAAGCCGTGAGCTGTTTCGGGAGAAATGAATCCGTTGTAGGAGCCATGCTTGCAGGGTAAAGATCAGAAGCGAGTTACGAGGAGCGAGTTGCGAAGGGCAAAAGAGGGTTTATGCCTTTCGCTTCTCGTGACTCGTTCCTCGCGACTGTAATTTCCGCCATGCGAGCATGGCTCCTACGGTAACCGACGAAATGAAGGCAAAGCACCATGTCCAGAGTATTGCTCGGCGTTAACATCGACCACATCGCCACTCTCCGCCAGGCCCGGGGCACCCGTTACCCGGAACCGGTTCAGGCTGCCCTGGTGGCGGAGCAGGCCGGGGCGGATGGGATTACCGTGCATTTGCGCGAAGACCGTCGCCACATCAATGACCGGGATGTGGAGCTACTGGCACAGACGCTGCAAACCCGCATGAACCTGGAAATGGCGGCCACCGAGGAAATGGTTGGGATAGCCTGCCGCATCCGGCCGGCCCATTGCTGTCTGGTGCCGGAAAAACGGGAAGAGCTGACCACAGAAGGCGGGCTCGACGTGGCGGGTAACCAGGCATGGGTCGCCCAGTGCTGCCAGCGGTTGGCCGAAGCGGGTATCGATGTCTCCCTGTTTATCGACGCGGACCCGGCGCAGATCCGTGCCGCTCGCGAATGCGGGGCGCCCACCATCGAAATCCACACCGGCCACTATGCCGATGCCACGGACCCGGCCAGCGAACAGCAGGAACTGGCAAAAATCCGCGAGGGCGTGGCCTATGCCCTGGAGCAGGGCCTGGTGGTCAACGCCGGCCACGGCCTGCACTATCACAACACCTTGCCCATTGCGGCGATCCCCGGCATCAACGAACTGAACATCGGCCACAGCATCATTGCCCGCGCGGTGATCTCCGGCCTGGACGAAGCCGTTCGCAGTATGCGAGCGCTGATGGACCAGGTGACAGGGGCTGGCGTCTAGCTACAAGCCACACTGATAGGATTAAGAAGGGTCGAAAAGTTTCCCTGATACTGGAATGTCTACGAAGCCGCTGTAGGAGTTCCCTTCCAGGGGACGAACCGTGCGAAGCACGGAATTGACCGCAGGGCGATCAGGAATCTCAGGGCTCGACAGGTCATCCAGGTAACACCGGGTTCGTACCACCCCAACCCTATTCGCCATGCGAGCATGGCTCCAACGGGTGAGGGGGTACTGGTGGCCCCAATCGCGCTGCGAGCGCCGCTCCTACAAACGCGGGCAACGCACCTCGAGCCTGCACGGTCGAGCCCGCGTCGCGACGCGAAACTAGGAGCTAGCAGCCTCCTCGCCCTGATCCTGCCACAACTGTTCCAGCGCACAGATCTCATCGCACAGGGCGGACACCATCGACGCCAATGCCTCCCGTTCGGTACCGGTTTTCAGGGCTTCTTCCAGGGTCTTGGCAGCATGCTCCAGGCGGGGGGTACCGCAATAGCGGGTTGCCCCGTGGAGTTTGTGGACACGCTCCAGCAGGGCGTCCTGATCCGCACTGTCAAAAGCGGACGAAATGGCAGGCCGGTCTTCCGCCAGACTGTCCAGCAGCATCTTCAGCATTTCATCAGCCAGCGCTTGTCGGCCGCCGGCCCGTCGGCGGGCCAGGTCCGCATCGAACACCCTGTCGCTGACCGGCTCGCTTTCTTCTCCCGGCTCAGCAAGGGGGCCGCCAGGTTGGTCCATCACCCACTGTTCCAGGGTATGGCGAAGCTGCCCTTCGGTAATCGGTTTGCTCAGGTAATCATCCAGGCCGCTGTCGAGCAGATCCCGGCGTTCACTTTCCAGGGCATGGGCGGTCAGGGCAACAATCGGCGTATGGCAGCCGGGGGCTTCCAGTTCGCGCATTCTGGCGGCCGTGGTCTTGCCATCCATGCCTGGCATCTGGATATCCATGAACACCATATCGAATGTCTGATAGCGGAACGCATCCAGTGCCTGTTGACCACTGTCGCAAGCGGTAACCGTAGCGCCCAGCTCTTCCAGAAATACCCGGGCCAGTTTCAGGTTGCCCGGGTGGTCGTCCACGACCATCACTGATACCGGGTAGGCCAGCGGATCTTCCCTGACCGCATCCAGTTCTTTGCCCTCCAATTCACCGCTCAAGGCCATCAGGGCGTTGAATAAGCGCTGACGTGTGGCGGGCTTGCCTTGCACCTGACAGTGGGGGTAATGCTCAAGCCAGCGGCAGACGCTTTCCGGGTTGTTGCTCAGGGCGAGCAGGGGTTGACCCAGGGCCGCCAGATTATCCAGCACCGGCTGCATGGCCTGCTTTTCCGGGTGGGCGGGCAGGCCGACGATCAGGAAATCGCTGCTGATCAACTCCCCCCGATCCAGCGCGGCCATCAAGGCGTCCAGACTATGGTATTCGTTGATACGCATTTGCCAGTGGCTGAGCATGTGATACAGGCCCAGGCGGCCATACTCGTCGGTTTCCACCAGGGTCACGGTGCGGCCCCGGAAGTGTTCCAGATGGGCAGAAGGGCGTTGTTTGGGATCCCGCTCGGCACGCAGCGTGAACCAGAAGGTCGAGCCCTGGCCTTCGCTGCTGTCGATACCGATTTCGCCGCCCATGCCTTCCACCAGACGTTTGCTGATGGCCAGTCCCAGGCCGGTGCCGCCTTCCTGGCGGCGGGCGCTCTGGTCGGCCTGGGTAAAGGCTCTGAACAGATTCTTCTGGGCTTCCGGGCTCAGGCCGTTACCGGTGTCCGTCACCGTCAGCTTGATGATGGCCTCCGCGCCACGGTCTTCCTCCAGCATGGCGCGCACCACCACCGAGCCCTGTTCGGTGAACTTGATGGCATTGCTGAGCAGATTGGTCAGTACCTGGCGAATGCGCAGCGGATCCCCGAGCAGATTCACCGGCACATCCGAATAGATGATGGCAGCCTGCTCCAGGCCCCGTTCCTGGGCCATGGGTGCCAGCAGGGTCTGCACGTCCTCAATCAGGTCGTGCAGGTTCAACGGGGTGTGCTCCAGGGACAGCTTGCCCGCCTCGATCTTGGAGAAATCGAGAATGTCATTGATGATCGCCAGCAGTGAATCGGCACTCTTGTGGATTGTGCCGAGATAGTCCTGCTGCCGGGCGCTCAGGGCCGATTTCTCCAGCAACTTGGTGAAACCGATAATGCCATTGAGCGGCGTGCGGATTTCATGGCTCATGTTGGCCAGAAATTCCGATTTGATCTGGCTGGCTTTGAGTGCTTCCTTGCGGGCCATATCCAGCTCGATATTCTGGATCTCGATGGTTTCCAGGGTTTCGCGCAGATCCTGAGTGGCCTGGTCCACGTTCTGTTGCAGCTCGGTCTGGGCATCCGCCAGCGCCGACACCATCTGGCGCAGGGCCGTTTCCAGCTCTGCCAGCTCGCCTTTTGCCTGGGTATGAATGGCCATGCTCAGGTCGCCATCGCGAATCCGCTGCACCGCGTCCACCATTTCCCCGATCGGGCTGGTCAGCTGCCGGGAAAAACGCAGTGCCGGCACCAGGGTCAGCAACATCAGCGCCACCATCACCATAATCAGGGTAATCAGCCCCTCCAGCGTCGACACATATTGTCCCTGGCGGGTGAACTCTACGGTCAGTCTGGCCGGTTCCCCCGGGTTGATATCCCGGGTCAGTTGCCAACTGGTGTCGGTCACCCGTCGCTGGCCGACATCGTCCTGATTGATAGCGGTCACTGGCCGCAGTCTTGGCCCGGCATGCAGGGCAGGGCGATCATCCTCGAATTCCAGCGTGGCGGCGCGCACGTCCCTGGCTTCCAGTAACTGGCGAAGCAGCTGTTGCTGGCGGGCGGTATCGGAGGCGGGGGTGCTCTCCAGGCGGGCGGCAAAGCTGTCGGTCACCAGCTGTTGGCGCTGGGCATTGGTATCGCGCACGTCCACCAGCCGGCTCACCAGGGAATAACCGCCGACCACCAGTGCCGCCATCAGAGCGGGCAGAATGGTCATGAACATCAGGCGTGAGCGAAGGCTTTGGTTGACCATGAATCCCCGTCGTTGCTGTTGTTTTCGCCCATTATGCCCGAGATGCCGGTCACTGCCACGAACCCGGCCATTTTGCCGAACCCTGTTTCACCGCTGAGGCCACAGAGGACACGGAGAAAACACCTGTTGTTGTTGGACTCATCGGTATCAGAGCCGCTTTTTCGCTGGCATCAGACGTGTATGGCTATGGAATAGAGTGTCGAGGTACGAGTTACGGGGAGCGAAAGGCATAAAACCGGTTTTGCTTTTCGTAACTCGCTCCTCGTACCTCGCTCCTGTAGTGATCACCTTTGGGGAGTCTCCCCCGTGCCAGCTTTTAGGTACAATGCGCGCCATGAACCATAAAACCATCGAACAGACCGTGGGCAATACGCCCCTGGTTCGCCTGCAGCGGATGCCGGGCGACACCACCAATACCATTCTGGTGAAGCTGGAAGGCAACAATCCGGCAGGCTCGGTGAAAGATCGCCCGGCCCTGAATATGATCATGAAGGCCGAGGCCCGCGGCGAGATCAAGCCCGGCGATACCCTGATCGAAGCCACCAGTGGTAACACCGGCATTGCCCTGGCCATGGCCGCTGCCATGCGCGGCTACCGCATGAAACTGATCATGCCCGCCAACCAGAGCCAGGAACGCCGCGACGCCATGGCTGCCTACGGCGCCGAGCTGATTTCCGTGAGCAAGGAAGAAGGCATGGAAGGCGCCCGAGATCTGGCCCAGGCCATGCAGGCCCGGGGTGAGGGCAGGGTGCTGGACCAGTTCGCCAACCCGGACAATCCCATGGCCCATTACGAAAGCACCGGCCCGGAAATCTGGCGCGATACCCAGGGTGGCGTTACCCATTTTGTCAGTTCCATGGGCACCACCGGCACCATCATGGGCTGCAGCATGTTCCTGAAGGAAAAGAACCCGGATATCCAGATCATCGGTCTGCAACCCACCGAAGGCTCTTCCATTCCCGGCATCCGTCGCTGGCCGAAGGAGTACCTGCCGTCCATCTACGATGATTCCCGGGTGGACCGGGTCATCGACATGGATCAGGCCCTGGCCGAGCACACCATGCGCCGGCTGGCCCGGGAAGAGGGTATCAGCTGTGGTGTCTCCTCCGGCGGTGCCGTGGCCGGGGCCTTGCGCCTGAGCGAAGAACTGGAGAACGCCGTCATCGTGGCCATCATCTGCGACCGTGGCGACCGTTACCTGTCCACCGGGGTGTTCCAGCAACAAGCCTGACGCTGGATGCCCGCCACCTGAAGCGGGCCCTTGCCATTTTGGAGAGCTGAATGAACGTACTGGTATTCGACATCGAAACCATCCCCGATCTGGACGGCGGACGCCGCATTTACGATCTGGATGGCCTCAGTGACAAGGACACCGCCAGTGCCCTGTTGAATCTGCGCCGCCAGGAAAACGGCACCGAATTCCTGCGCCTGCATTTGCATCGCATCGTTGCCATCTCTGTGGTGCTGCGCTCCACCCAGGGCATCAAGGTCTGGTCCCTGGGCGACGAGGAAAGCAGTGAAAAAGAGCTGATTGAACGGTTCTACGATGGCATCGACCGCTTCACCCCCAATCTGGTGAGCTGGAACGGTGGGGGCTTTGATTTGCCGGTGTTGCATTATCGGGCCCTCAAGCATGGTGTTCAGGCCCGCCGTTACTGGGAAACCGGTAACGAAGATTCCAGCTTCAAATGGAACAATTACCTGAGCCGTTACCACCAGCGCCACCTGGACCTGATGGACCAGCTGGCCCTGTTCAACGCCCGGGCCAATGCCCCGCTGGACCAGATCGCCACCTTGCTGGGCTTCCCCGGCAAGATGGGCATGAGCGGTGGCAAGGTGTTCGACGCCTTCCAGGAAGGCAACCTCAAGGGTATTCGTGATTACTGCGAGACCGATGTGCTCAACACCTGGCTGGTCTACCTGCGCTTCCAGCTGATGCGCGGCGAGCTGGACCCCACCGGCTACGAACAGGAATTGACCCTGTTGCAGGACTACCTGAAAGCCGAAGGCCATCCGCACTTTCTGGGCTTCCTGGAAGCCTGGACATCAGTTGACAGTTGATAGTTAACAGTTGACAGCGTCGCGGGCAACGCGGGTTGGATCTGGATGGCAAGAGGCCGCGTTCAGACTTTCCGCGCGGCCCCTGGCATTTCTGTCACTGAAACTTCTATCGCGTAGCTGTCAACTGTCCACTATCAACTGTCAACTATGATTTGGAATTATGGCCCGAAAACGCAAGCAGTTACCGGAAACCCCGGAGCCCGCCAGCATTGAATCGCTCAGCCACGACGGCCGCGGCATTGCCCGTCGTGATGGCAAGACCACCTTTATCGACAACGCTCTGCCCGGCGAAGAGGTGATGTTCAAGTTCACCTACATGCGCCGTAAGTTCGACGAGGGCAAGGCGGTGGAGATCGTGCGCGCCTCCCCGGATCGGGTGGAGCCCCCTTGCCAGCACAGCACCCTGTGCGGGGGCTGCAGCCTGCAACACATGAACCCGGACGTGCAGATCGCCCGCAAGGAAGCGGTACTGCGTGAGCAGCTCCAGCACTTTGGGGGTCTGGCGCCGAAGGAATGGCTGCCGCCACTCAGCGGCCCGGTCACCGGCTATCGCAGCAAGGCCCGCATGGGCGTGAAATATGTGGAAGCCAAGGACGAAACCCTGGTGGGCTTCCGGGAAAAGCGCAACAGTTTCATCGCCCAGCTGCAGCAGTGCGAAGTGCTGATTCCGTCCGTGGGCCATCGCCTCTCCGATCTGCGTACCCTGATGCACGGCCTCAAGAGTCGCAGCCGCATCCCGCAGATCGAACTGGCCGCCGGCGATGAGGATGTGGCGCTGATCATCCGCCATCTGGACCCGCTGCCCGATGAAGACCAGCAGGCCTTCCTGGATTTCTGTCAGCCGCTGGGCTGGCACCTGTACCTGCAACCGGGCAACGAAAGCACCGTGCACCGCATCTGGCCGGCCCTCACCGGGGCGGAGAACGAGGAGCGCCTGTACTACCGCCACCCCTCCGCCGATGTGGAGCTGGCCTTTCACCCCACGGACTTCACCCAGGTCAACGCGGAGATCAACCGCAAGATGGTGCCCTTGGCACTGGATTTGCTGGATATCTCCCCCGATGACACCGTGCTCGACCTGTTTTGTGGCCTGGGCAATTTCACCATTCCGGCCGCAAAGCGGGCCGGCAAGGTGGTCGGGGTGGAAGTCAGCAAGGCCATGGTGGAGCGCGGCTACGAGAATGCCCGCCGCAATGGCCTGGAAAACCTGGAATTCCACGCCTGGGATCTGAGTCAGGATGTGGCCGGGCAGAGCTGGGCCAATCGCAAATATGATCGTATCCTGATTGACCCACCGCGCACCGGCGCGCTGGAGATGGTGAAATTGATGCCCCGGTTTGGTGCAAAGCGGATCGTCTATGTGTCCTGCAACCCGGCCACCCTGGCCCGCGATGCCGGGGAACTCACCGCCCTGGGATACCGTCTTAAAGCGGCGGGGGTGATGGACATGTTCCCCCACACCACCCACGTGGAATCCATCGCGGTGTTCGAAAAGAAATGATGTGAGCCGTTGACGCCAGACTCTTCAGGCGCCAACGAGGGTGGCTTCAGCCTTGGCTCGCCACCTAAACCAGAAGGAAAGCACATGGTAACGGTACGCCGTCCCACAGAAGGCACCACCGGTCACTGGCGTGACTGGCTGGCGAACCTGGACACCCGGGCCCCGGTACGCAACGGCGAGGCACTGGAGCAGGCCTGTGAGCGGGCGGAACAGTGTCAGATGGCCGGGGAAGCGGCCGGTCGCCACTGGCCTTACGGTAAGGGCTGCCTGGATATCGGCCTGGAAATGGCCGAAGTGCTGGTGGATCTGGGCACCGACACCGATGTGCTGCCCGCAGCCATCCTTTACCGCTCCGTGCGCGAAGGGCAGATGTCCCTGCCGGAAGTGGAAAAGGAATTCGGCCCGGACGTGGCCCGCCTGATCGAAGGCGTGCTGCGCATGGCGGCCATCAGCACCAACCTGAACCCTACCCGCAAGGCCGTGCTCGGCCAGCAGGACGGCCAGCTCGACAACATGCGCAAAATGCTGGTGGCCATGGTCGACGACGTGCGCGTGGCCCTGGTGAAGCTGGCCGAGCGGACCGTGATCATCCGCGCCGTGAAGGAATCCGAGCCCGAGCGTCAGCGCAAGGTGGCCCAGGAAATCTTCGATATCTATGCGCCCCTGGCCCATCGACTCGGGGTCGGGCAGCTCAAGTGGGAGCTGGAGGACCTGTCCTTCCGCTATCTGCAACCCGGCGCCTACAAGAAGATCGCCAAGCTGCTGGATGAAAAACGCCTGGACCGGGAACAGTACATCGACAATGTGTTGGAGCAACTGCGTGGCTACCTGGAGAAAAACGGCATCCACGGCGCCGAAGTCCACGGCCGGGCCAAGCATATCTACAGCATCTGGCGGAAGATGCAGAAAAAGCATCTGGAATTCGGCGAAGTCTATGACGTGCGCGCCGTGCGGGTACTGGTGCCGGAGCTGCGCGACTGCTACGCCACCCTGGGCATCGTCCATTCCCTGTGGCAACACGTGCCCAAGGAATTCGACGACTATATCGCCAGCCCCAAGGCCAACGGCTACCAGAGCCTGCACACGGCGGTGGTGGGCCCGGAACGCAAGATGCTGGAAGTTCAGATCCGTACCTTCACCATGCACGAAGAGGCGGAGTTGGGCGTCTGTGCCCACTGGCGTTACAAGGAAGGCGCCAAGAAGGGCAAGAGCGGTGTCAGCGACTACGAACAGCGGATTGCCTGGCTACGCCAGGTACTCGAATGGCATGAGGAGCTGGGCGAGGACAGCCCGGACACCATGGTGGACGAGCTGCGCCATGGCCTGGTCAGCGACCGGGTCTATGTGTTCACCCCGGATGGCCACGTGGTGGACCTGGAGGCCGGCGCCACCCCGGTGGACTTTGCCTATCACATCCATACCGAAGTGGGGCACCGCTGCCGGGGAGCCAAGATCAACGGCCACATCGTGCCGCTCAACTACACCCTCAACACCGGCGAGCAGGTCACCATCCTCACTGCCAAGGAGGGCGGCCCCAGCCGCGACTGGTTGACGCCGTCACTGGGCTATGTGGCCACCTCTTCGGCGCGGGCGCGCATCCACCAGTGGTTCAAGCGCCAGGATCGTGACGTGCACATCACTCAGGGCAAGGCCATGCTCGAAAAGGAGATGTCCCGCCTGGCCCTGGAAAAGGTGGACCTGGATACCCTGGCACCGCACCTGAATCTGAAGACCGGCGACGATGTGCTGGCGGCCCTGGGGGCTGGTGACCTGCGCCCGGGGCATGTGGTCAACCAGGTCCAGTCCCTGCAGCCGGACGACAGCCAGCGGGAGCTGGACCTGGTGCTCTCCAAGCCCAAGGCCTCGAAATCCGGCGATGTGACCATTCAGGGCGTGGGCAACCTGCTGACCCACATGGCCGGTTGCTGCCAGCCGGTTCCCGGCGACCCGGTGATGGGGTTCATTACCCACGGCCGCGGTGTCACGGTGCACCGGGCCGACTGCGAAAAACTGCTGGCCATGCAGGGCGACGACCCCAACCGGGTGATCGAAGTCACCTGGGGGGAAGCCGACCGCATCACCTACCCGGTGGATATCTTCCTGCGCGCCTGGGACCGTCAGGGATTGCTCAAGGACGTGATCGCGGTACTGGCCAACGAAAAGGTCAACGTCACCGCCGTTCACACCCAGTCCCACCAGGACGACAACACCGCCACCATGCTCCTCACCCTGGAAATCGCCACCCTCGGCAACCTGGGCAAGGTGCTGGCCAAGATGGACCAGTTGAAGGGCGTGCTTGAGGTGCGGCGGTATAAGAAATGATAGTTGACAGTGGACAGTTAAAAGTTGACAGCTAAAAACCAGCGGCCACGTGATAGGGTTTCGGGGGTTTAGCTGTCAACTGTCCACTATCAACTGCCGACTTAATCCCTCACGTTGATCACAAGCATGGCCGCTACGAATCAGGGGAAAGCATGCCAAAGCACTCCATAGACCGATTGCTATCCATCATGTCCCGCCTGCGCGACCCGGAGTCCGGCTGCCCCTGGGATGTGAAGCAGGATTTCGATTCCATCGCCCCCTATACCATCGAGGAAGCCTTCGAGGTGGCGGAGGCCATTGCCCAGCGGGATTACCCGGAGTTGAAGGAAGAGCTGGGGGATTTGTTGTTGCAGGTGGTGTTTCATTCCCAGATAGCTCGGGAAAAGGGCCTGTTCGATTTCAATCAGGTGGTTCAGGTGCTGTGCGACAAGATGGTGCGCCGTCACCCCCATGTGTTCGGCGAGTCGGACGCCGCCGACGAAGCCGCCGTGAAGGTCAACTGGGAGGCCATCAAGCAACAGGAGAGGGCGGCCAAGGGCCGCGCCCATGACAGTGCCCTGGATGGCGTCCCCGCCGGCCTGCCGGCCCTGCAGCGGGCAGCCAAAGTCCAGAAGAAAGCTGCCAAGGTGGGCTTCGACTGGCCGGAGACACCCCCGGTACGCCGCCAGGTGGACCATGAACTGGCGGAACTGGATGAGGCCATGGCCAGCGGCGAGCGGACCGCCATCGAAGATGAATTCGGCGATGTGCTGTTCACCCTCGTCAACCTGTCCCGCCACCTGAAGCTGGACCCGGAACAGGCCCTGCGCAAGGCCACCGCCAAATTCGAACGCCGCTTCCGACAAATGGAGCAGGACCAGCCAGAACCGCTCGACACCCTCGACGACGATAGCCTGGAGGCTGCCTGGCAGAAGGCAAAAAGGATGTCTACGGAGCCGCTGTAGGAACGTAGCGGAGCGGAGTAACGCACTGAGTGCGGCCCGCAAGGGTGAGCGAAGCGAATAACACCGCTTGGGGTGCGAATCCGAGCCTTGGCGAGGAAAAGAAGTAGCAGCGTTTGCCTATCGCCTGCTGATAAACCTGTCGAGTCGTGGTACTCCTCGTCGTCCTGCGACCGATTTCCGCGCAACGCGCGGTTCGTCCCCTGGAAGGGAACTCCTACTGTTACAACGGCTTGATAGAAAGCACGTTGCTGTGTTCACTGCCCAAAAGTTCCCGCTGAAATAAAAACTTCACATTAGAGCAACTTTTCCGTCACGCTAACTCCCCATACTGCGCCACCAAGCAGTAACAAAGCCTGTTTGCGCAGGGATAAGCAGTACTGTTTAAAACGTCTGAATTGCCTGATTGAGGGAGAACCAAATGAAGAAGCAAATGTTAGCAGTTTTGGTCGGGGCGGCTGTTGCCAGCCCGGCAATGGTTATTGCAGACGAAGCGTCTACGCGCGGCAATCTGAAAATTGTATCCTCTGACGGCTCCTTCGAGGGTTCTGTTGGTGGTCGTATTCATTTCGATGCTTATGCTTTTGATAACGACCTGACTGATTCAACAAGTACTTCTGAGTTTCGTCGTGCCCGTATCACCCTGAAGGGCAAGCTGTATAACTGGGGCTATGTCTTTGAAAACGACTTTGCCGGTCAAAGTGGCACCACGGGTACCGGTTTCCGTGACATGAACATCTACACCAAAGTCGGTCCCGGTAAACTGACAATTGGTCAGTTCAAGCCTTACAGAAGCATGGAAGAAATCACCAGCTCCAACGATATTCTGATGATGGAGCGTCCTTACGCTTCCGCCACGGGTATCTACAACGGCCGTCAGTTCCAGCAAGGTGTTGGCTATTTGATCTCTGATGACCAGTACACCCTGGGTGTAGCGGGTTTCAATACCAAGTCAGCTGGGGATAACCGTAACGAGGGTCTGGGCGGTTCTGCCCGGGCGACATTTGCACCGATCATGCAAGACAACATGGTAGTGCACATGGGTGCTTCCTACTCTGTGGAAAATGCCAACAGCATGACCACCGCTTTCGAAGCCGAGGCTGACTATGTGGGCCGCCGTGGTCCCAGCGAGACGATCGCTCTGACCACAGAAGGCGAAAGTGTCAACACTGTTGGTCTTGAAGCCGCCATTTCAGCGGGCCCTGTGTTTGCGCAGGCTGAATATGCCATTGCAGATTTTGGCAATGCCACTGGTGATGATGAAGAGGTTCAAACCTACTACATCCAGGGTGCGTATACGCTGACTGGTCAAATGAAGCCGTACAAGTCCAGCAAAGGTGTCTTTGCCACTGCTAAAGGCAACAACATTGTCCAGCTGACCGCACGTTATGACTACATTGAAAACAAGGATGTAACAGACCTGGAAGCAGAAACGACCAGTGTTGGCGTGAATTACTACCTCAACCCTGCCATGCGCTTCATGCTTAACTACGTGATGGGTGAGAATACCCTCACTGGTGATGAGTCCAATCAGGTGGCCCTGCGTGCCCAGATGGCATTCTAAAGCATGTCTTAACAAGTCTATTGACGCAGTCTTGCCCTGATTCAGGGTATTTTCTAGAATCGAGCCTCCTTTGGGGCTCGATTTTTTTGTTTGGAAGCGGATGGGTTCCCTGTACAGGCAGCTGTTCGGATTATTCTTGCCTGCCGGTAAGGATTATTGGTTTCTGTCAGAAGGCGTCTCTCCTTGATGCCTGAGAGTCGTGCCTGCGGGTTTACTGGCCTCCACCCTGAGCCCAAACTGGGGTCGTGAGAGTGATATTGGGGAACAAATGTGTACAAAAGAAAAATTGTTGCCTTTTCCTTCCTGAGTATTGTTCTCGTTGTGCTGGCGGTGATTACTATCGTTTGGTCATCCTTTGTGACCGCGAAGCAGATCCAGCAGATCAATATGGCAAACTCTCTGCTTTCTGAACACCTCAAGCTATCCAGTACCTCTTATCGTCTTTTCAAACAGCTTACCGACGAGATTCTCTTCGGGGACCAGGCAAATCAGGCAAAAGTGAGAAACAAAAGGGCGCTGGTTTCTGAATCCCTGGGGAAAATCAAGGTTCTGGAGCGCCAGCAAAGAGAAACAGCAGGAGAGGAATATACTCAGGGCACTATAGAGGATACAGATGACCTTGAGAAAATCATCGATTCAATTATCTATTCACTTGAAGGTATCTCCAAGCTACCACTGAGTGAAATTGAAAATGAGATGAAGTTTATTCTCGAAGAAAAGATCGATGTTGAATTCAGAGACTCCATTAATTCCGCGGTTGTTCGACAAACTAATGTAGTCAAAGCATTCAATGCGCGCATTGATGCCATGAATGTAACCATATTCTGGGTTTCGATTGGGCTGGGTTTTCTCGCGGTTGTTTTGATGGGAGTGGGAGTATGGGTTCTGGTCAATTCCGTAACCCGGCCGCTTTCAGCAATCAGTGATGCGGCAGATGCAATTGGTAAAGGGGACTTTTCATACAGGGTTCCTCGCGGCTTCGACAGAGAATTTGACCAGATAGCGGTTCTATTTAACGTCATGACCGAGAAATTACAGATCCAGCACTTGTCTGAAGATCAGGCGCGTCTGGAACTGGAGTATAAAGTTTCACAAAGAACAACAGAATTGATGGCGGTGAATGCAGAGCTGGCCAAGAGTGACTCAGTCAGACGGAGCTTTCTTGCGGACATCAGTCATGAGCTCAGGACACCGCTCACTATTATCCGGGGTGAAGCGCAGGTGGCATTACGTCATTCAGACAGGGATGTGAGGGATTATCAGGATGCACTTACCTGTATCCATGAACAGGCAATATCATTGTCGCACCTGGTTGATGATCTATTGTTTGTGGCGCGCACAGACTCTGGCACCATGCGTATTGACAAGCGTAATGTTGAAATCACGGCTTTGGCAGATGAAGTTATCCGTGATATGCGATCCCTGGCAGACAAGAATGATGTCTCTCTTGAGGCAAGTTATCCGGTGCCGGTTTTCGCGGTCATTGACCCAGACAGGATAAAGCAGCTTTTTATCATACTGGTAGAGAATGCCCTTTCTTACGCTGGTGAAGGGTCATCAGTGAAGGTTTCTGTTATGAAGCAACAGGACAAGGCGGTTGTTCGTGTTACTGATGATGGCGTTGGTATCGATCCCCGGGACATTCCTTTTGTCTTTGAGCGTTTCTACCGAGGAGGAAGATCCTCATCCCGAAGTAAGGGGGTTGGGCTGGGCCTGGCTGTTGCCAAATCGATCATTGATGCCCATGAAGGGAAAATTAATCTTGAGAGCGATTTGGGCAAAGGGACCTCCATTGAGATTGAGCTGCCTTGTGAAGAGAGTGTATGAAGATTCTTATCGTAGAAGATGAAGAAAGGCTTGCTTCTTTTTTATTCCGGGGGCTCAAGGCTGAGGGGTATTTTTGCGATGTGGCTTCGGATGGAGAGAAAGCCCTGCAGGCTTGCCTTTCTGGCGATTATGAGTTGGTTATCCTGGACCGTATGCTACCCAAAAAAGATGGCATGTATGTTCTGACTAAAATCAAGGAAAAAAAGCCGGAAACCAAAGTCTTGATGCTCACAGCCCTGGATGATACTGAAGACAGAATTCTGGGGTTAAGGTCCGGAGCGGATGATTACCTGGGCAAACCCTTTGATTTTGAGGAGCTTCTTGCGCGGATAGAGGCGCTCTCCCGACGGTTTTCCCAGCATGCTGAAGACTTGCTGAAGTCGGGTGATGTTGTCATGGATGTCGACCAGCGTCTGGTGTGGAAAAACAACATTGTGGTCAAGATGACACAAATGGAGTTTGATCTTCTAAGATACTTTTTGACTAACCAGGGAAAGGTTCTTTCGAGAGAGAAGATATTGTCGCGAGTTTGGTCAAACAGCGAAGACCCCATGACAAATATTGTTGATGTGTATATTCGCCGAATACGCGTCAAATTGAATGACGATGGCTCTTTTATCGAAACCGTCCGTGGCGTTGGGTACCGAGTCTCGAATTCTGATCAACGTTAATCTTCTGTTAATGTTGCCTAAAGTACCTGTTCATGGCTGTGTCGATAGAGTAACTCCTGAAACTTAACAGGAGTCAATTCATGAAAATTCAGTCTCTATTCACTTTCTCGGCTTTGTCTCTTTTTTCCGCTTCTGTCTACGCTTCCGGCATTTCGGAGGCAGACATCATCGAGGCCCAGAAAAAATGGGGCGAAGGCATTGTTGAAATCGGTAAAGTCAAAACTGATGGTGGTGATTACACCGAAGCGGCAAAAGAACTGATTGATGACCTGTACGCGTATGACCATGGCTCGGTAGCCTTCAAGCCTACCTTGGCAGCCGACGACCAGTTCCGTGGTGACGTTGATGAAGCACTGAGCTACTTCGTCGGTGGCATGATCGAAGAAGACAAGGGCTTCGCCATCAAGCCCTGGACCAATGTCCGCTTTGAAAATGAAGAAGTGATCATTAACGGCAATCAGGCCATTGCCATGGGAAATTACTTCTTCACCACCGTCGAGGGTGAAGAAGTCAAAGTAGAATACAGCTTCGGTTATACGCATGTGGATGATGAGCTGCTGATCAACCTGCATCACTCATCCCTGCCGTACGCGAAGTAACTTCTCCCCCTCAATCTTGAAGCATTGCCGCCCACGCAAATGGGCGGCTTTTTTTATGCCCCAGCCTGCTGTTTGTACGAGCTATGCTTGCGGAGCGAAAGTTCAGCATGGCCCCTATCCCTCGGATTACATCGATTTCCTCAACCGGCTGACAGAGTTTGGTTTCATTGACTGTCGTTAACGCTTTTATCGAAAGCGATGATTTCGGTATGACATATGAATATCAAACACAACGGTTGCGAAAAGGGCGGGTATCCCTCGCTGGCCAGGTCTACCTGGTGACATGTACCACCTGTCAGCGGTATCCCCACTTTATCGATCATCGCTCAGCCCGTGAGGTTTGCCGTACCATCCGCAGCCTTGACCACCTGGGCGCCTGCCATACCTGGTGTTACATGGTCATGCCGGACCACTGCCACTGGCTGTTCTCTCTGCGTGAAAAATACTCCCTTGAGCAGACGGTGCGGATGTTCAAGGGAAAATGTTCGCGCCAGGTGGGTGTCAATCTCTGGCAAAAAGGGTTTCACGACCGCGCCTTGCGTTCAGATGAGGATCTACTGCCCATGGCACGCTATGTCATCGCCAATCCGCTCAGGGCGGGCCTGGTCGAGAGGATCGGAGAATACTCCTATTGGGACGCGGCCTGGCTATAGACCGCCGGCCACGAGACCCTGCCCCGTTGGAGCTTTGCTCGCAAAGCGAATCCCCGGCCGGTGACCAGTAGCGGCCCCTTCGCCTTGCGAGCAAGGCTCCAACGGGGTTGGGTGGGGAAGTCTGCCCGCCGTTTCCGATTAAGTCATGGCATCCTCTTTGCACGTCTGTTATCAAGAACCTTCCAAGCCAACGCGCCAGGACGAGGTCACGGATGAAACAGACGCATTACCACACCTGCAATCTCTGCGAAGCCATGTGTGGCATCGAGATCGAGCATCGCGGCGATGAGATTCTGGCCATCCGGGGAGACAAGGACGACCCGTTCAGCAGGGGCCATATCTGCCCCAAGGCCGTGGCCCTGCAGGATCTGCACCACGATCCGGACCGCCTTCGCCATCCGGTGAAACGCACCGCCGACGGCTGGGTGCCGATCAGCTGGGATGAGGCCCTGGACGAGACTGCCCGGCGCCTGCACAACATCCAGGAAGTGCATGGCAAGGATTCGGTGGCGCTGTACTTCGGCAACCCCACCGCCCATAACCATGGCGCGCTCTTTACCCTGTTGCCCTTCGTCAAGGCCCTGCGCAGTCGCCAGCGCTACAGCGCCACGTCCGCTGACCAGCTACCTCACCAACTGGCCACCTGGCAGCTATTCGGCCACCAGGCCCTGTTTCCCATCCCGGATGTGGACCGCACCGATTACTTCCTGATTATCGGCGGTAACCCGCTGGCCTCCAACGGCTCCATCATGACCGTGCCGGACGTGAAAGGGCGTCTAAAGGCCCTGCAGAAACGCGGGGGCAAGGTGGTGGTCGTCGATCCGCGCCGCACCGAGACCGCCAAAATGGCCGACGAGCACCATTTTGTCCGCCCCGGTACCGATGTGTACCTGTTGCTGGCCATTGCCCAGGTGTTGTTCGAGGAGCTGCTGGTGGCGCCCGGCAAGCTGGACCCCATACTCGATGGCAAAAAGGACCTGGCCCGCCTGGTGGTGAACTGGACACCGGAAAAAGTGGCCGAGACCGTGGGCATGACCGCGGGTGCCATTCGCAAGCTGGCCCGCGACATCGCCGGGGCACCCCGTGCGGCTATCTACTCCCGGGTGGGCGTCACCACCAGTGCCCACAGCACCCTCAGCGCCTGGCTGGTTTATCTTATCAACATCCTCACCGGCAACCTGGACCGGGAAGGGGGAGTCATGTTCACCAAGCCCGCCTTCGACATCGTGGCCCTGGGTGCCCTCAGCGGCGACACCGGCAGTTTCGATCGCTACCGCAGCCGGGTACACGGATACCCGGAATTCGGTGGCGAATTCCCGGTGACGACCCTGGCCGATGAAATGCTCACCCCGGGCAAGGGGCAGGTGAAAGCCTTTGTGTCCCATGCCGGTAATCCGGTGCTGTCCTGCCCGGATGGCCGCAAGCTGGACAAGGCCCTGGGGCAACTGGATTTCATGGTCAGCATCGACTTCTACATCAACGAAACCACCCGCCACGCCGATATCATCCTGCCGCCCACCGGCCAGCTGGAGCATGCCCAGTTTGATCCCATCTTCCAGGCCGTGGCGGTGCGCAACGTGGTGAAGTTCACGCCACCGCTCGTGGCCAAGCCGGAAGGATCCCTCCACGACTGGGAAATCCTTAATGGTCTGACCACAAGGCTGAACCGCCTGCGCGCCCGGGATCGCAGAACCCGCCTGCAAATCACCGCCACCGACCGTTTTGTCCGCAAGCTGGGTGACCGCGGCCTGGTGGACCTGGGTCTGCGACTGGGTCCATACGGTACCGCTGGCAAGGTGCTGGATGACTTGCGGCGGGACGGGCTGCATTCCTTGCCGAGAGTGGCGTGGAAGGTGCTTAAAGGGCAGCGCAAGGGGCTCACCCTGAAAAAGCTGCTCGCCGAGCCCCACGGTATCGATCTCGGCCCGCTGGAGCCCATGCTTCCCGAGCGACTGTACACCCGGGACCAGCGCATCAATCTGGTGCCGGCCCTCTATTTCCGTGCCCTGCAGGGCCTGCCTGCCCCCAGGCCGGTGGCGCCGGACCAGATGCTGATGATTGGCCGTCGCCACATCCGCAGCAACAACTCCTGGATGCACAACAGCCAGCGGCTGGTGAAAGGCAAGGGACGTTGTAACGTGATGATTCACCCGGAAGATGCCGAGCGGCTGGCCGTGGCCGACGGTGACGACCTGGTGGTCAGCACCCCGTCCGGCACCTTGACGCTGCCGGCCTGGGTTTGCGATGACATCATGCCCGGTGTCATCAGTGTGCCCCACGGCTGGGGGCACGACCGCGAAGGCGTGAAACTGGGCGTCGCCCGTCGGGTGGCGGGGCAGAGCGTCAACGACATTATCGGCAGCAACCGGGTCGAAGCCGTCACCGCCATGGCCCAGCTCAATGGCATCCCGGTAACCGTGGAGCCCGCCAAAGCCCCCAAGCGCCGGAAGAAAGCGGGTTAATTCATCCCCCCTTCGCCTTGCGAGCAAGGCTCCAACGACCAGCCCGGGCCCCCGTTGGAGCTTTGCTCGCAAAGCGAACTCCCCTCAACGCCCTGGCAGTTCAGCAGGCAGATCCCTCTAAAACGCATTCACCTTGCCTTGTCCCGGCTTGCGGCATGCTTCGAATAAAGGAGATCCCCAATGCGCCGCATCCTAATCATTGTGAGTCTGATCATGCTGCAAGCCTGCCAAACCCACCCGCAAGACCCGATTCAGATTGCCGATAATCTGAACTTGGACCGTTTCATGGGCGATTGGTACGTGATCGCCAACATCCCCACCTTGCCGGAAAAGGGCGCCTACAATGCGGTGGAAAACTACAAACGCATCGGCCCCAACAAGATCGCCACCACCTTCACCTTCCGCAAGGGCGGCTTTGACGGGGAATTCAAGCGGATGACCCCCACCGGCTTCGTCAGTGACGTGGACCCGGCCATCTGGGGCATGCGCTTTATCTGGCCTTTCAAGGCGGACTTCCGCGTCCTTTATGTGGACGAGGACTACCAGACCACCATCATTGGCCGCGAAAAACGGGATTACCTGTGGATCATGGCCCGCCAGCCACAGATCAGCGATGCCACCTTCAGCAAGCTGAAGGACATCGCCCGCGACCGGGGCTACAACCTGGAAGAGCTGCAGGAAGTGCCACAGCAGTGGGGTGAGTAGCCGGTTGGCGAAGTCCGAAAGCGCTATGCCTTTCTAGCAGTCTCCCAATCGCTGGGCTGTTAGGGGCGAGTCACGAGCTTCGAGGAGCGAAAACCGACTGATTTTCGAAACTCGTTACTCGTGACTCGCCACTTGGCTAGTTAGGCACAACTAACTCTGATAAAGCCTCTCCCCTCCCAAGGCCCTGACTAGGTCTGCGCCCCCCCCTTGAAATCCGGTGCCAACCCTCCATCACTGAACTACCAGTCATGACAAGGAAGGAGCCCCATGAAAGTCCTGATCGCCGGTGCCAACGGTAAAATCGGCCGTCGCCTGATTCCTCATCTGGTGGCCGACAATATCCAGGTGCGGGCCATGGTCCGTGATCTCAGCCAGAAAGCCGACCTGGCGTTACTGGGTGCCCATGAAGTCGTGGAGGCAGATCTGGAGGGTGACTGCAGTGGGGCCCTGGAAGGCCAGGATGTGGTCATCTTCACCGCCGGTTCCGGCCCCCATACCGGCCCGGAGAAAACCATCGATGTGGACCAGAACGGTGCCATCAGCCTGATCGACCAGGCCAAAGCGCAAGGGGTAGGGCGGTTTATCATGGTCAGCTCCATGCGCGCCGATGACCCGGAATCCGGCCCGGAGAAGCTGCGCCATTACTTCGTTGCCAAGGGCAAGGCCGACGACCACCTGCGTGCCAGCGGGCTCAACTACACCATCGTCCGCCCGGGCCGGCTCACCGAGGAGCCGCCCCTGGAGAAAGTGGAAATTGCCGAAAAGTTGAAGAATTTTGGTGATATCTCCCGCGAAGATGTGGCGAAAGTCCTTTCGGAAACCGCCCGGCGTGCGTTGCACAACAAGGAATTCGACGTTATTGCCGGCCCAACCCCGATCCCGGAAGCTCTCGAGGCGCTCTGAGTCAAAATAACCGAGACCGGCCAACCCCAAAATCCGTTGGAGCTTTGCTCGCAAAGCGAAAACGTTGGACCAGGCACGGCGCCGGCTTCCAGCCCTTCGCCTTGCAAGCAAGGCTCCAACGGTTTGGTAAACCTGCCGAGTCGCTCAGGCGCAAGTTCCCCGCTTTGTCAGACAAGACGCTCATCGCCCCCCAGACCTCTACGCTACTATTTACTGGCTTGCCTCAGGCATCCGGCTGAATTCTTGACGGTGGTCGTCGTAAACCGTTCGCATTCCCGTAAACAAACTGTAAAATGCGGCCCCTTGTCATATAGCTGACAAGATCAAGCACGCATAATGCGCCCCTTGTTATGCACAACAATCAGGATAGGACGTCCTAGTGCGGTTACCTCCCAGATTAATTCGTTGGCTTGGAGCCCTGTGCATCGGCCTCAGTGCCTCATCGCAGGCGGCCACCCCTTGGGTACAGGCTGGCGACCTTACGGCGCGCCACCATATTGAAGCCTTGCAAAGCCAGGGCTGCCTGAAGGGCGTTACCTTGTCCTGGCCAATAAGCTGGGCTGCCCTGATGAAAGGGTATCGCCTGGCAAAGGCACAACACCCCTCCGCTGATGCCGGTGCCTGCAGCAATCAGCACTCCGAATATCTTCAAAAAGCCCTGGAAGCCACCCAGCAGGCCACCACGGGCGCCGAGCTGACACTGGGCGGCGCCACCCAGGAGCCGCTCTACACCAGCTTTACCTCCCAGGTTGAAGATGAAGCCACCGGCCAGATTGCCCTCTACAGCATGGGCGAGCATTGGGCGGCAAACCTGTCGGTAGGCTATGTGGATGGCGAGCGCGACGACATTCATTTACGGGCCGACGGCAGTTACCTGGCCGGCATCGTCGGCAACTGGCAGCTGGGTGTTGGCGCTATCGACCGTTGGTGGGGGCCGGGCTGGCAAAGCTCCCTGGCCCTTTCCAATAATGCCCGCCCGGTACCGGGCCTCTGGTTTTCCAGGCAGATGCCCCTGGCACCGGAGAGCCCCTGGTTAAGCTGGATTGGCCCATGGGATCTGCAGGTTATCGTGGGGCAGCTTGAGAACGACCGTGCGGTGCCCCGAGCGCTATTGCTGGGTGGCCGTTTCGTGTTCAATCCTGTCGACTCCCTGCAGATCGGCCTGACCCGGCTGGCCCAGTGGGGGGGAGAAGGGCGCCCGCAGGATCTCGATGCCTTCTGGAATGCCGTCATCGGCCGTGATAATGGCCAGACCTCGGGCTTAAAAGAAGGCGAAGACCCAAGCAACCAGATTGCCGGTTTTGATTTCCGCCTCTCCTTGAACCCCGGCAATGTGCCAGTGGGGGTTTATGGGCAGTTCATGGGCGAAGACGAGGCCGGCGGGCTCCCCTCCAAGCTCTCTTCTCTGGCCGGTCTGGATATGGTTACTGGTGTTGGGCATGGCTCCCAGCGCTTTTTTCTGGAGGCCACGGAAACCGTAGCGGGTAGTTGGCTCAGTGATCGCCGTCTGAATGTTGCCCTGGAACACGGTACTTACCGGTCTGGCTTCCGCCATTACGGCCGCACGATGACGTCAACCTGGGAAGGGGATGCCCGCGCCGTCACACTCGGCCTACAGCAATTTTTCCGCAACGGCGTCACGCTTGGGCTGAATCTGTCTCGCGCTACCCTGAATCAGGACAGCACAATACGTGCTGTTATCGCCGAGGACGGTGCCGCAACCCTGCAGTCCGTTGCAGAGCAGGATATTTCCCTGGCTGAACTGCGTGTTCAGCATCCCATGTTGGGGGGGCGTCTGGACTGGCTGCTGTCCGCCACCGACGAACCGGTGGAAACGGTCTTCGAAGAACGTGAACGCTTTACCGCCGGCCTTCAGTGGACCCGGCCCATCAGTTGGTAAAAGAAACGGGTAAGAGAGAAACATGCAGGCAACAATGAAAACATACTGGAGCAAGCTGGTGTTCGCCGCCCTCTTGGCGGGGCTTTCCGGCTGCACAATCGTACCCGGTTCCCATATCTCCACTACCCCCGGCTGGTTTCTCGAGGAAGACGAAGGCAATGAAGAAGCCGAATCGTTGCCGGATGTTGTGAAAGTACACACCATCAACACCCGCATCCTTCAGGCCTCCGAGGAGCCGGCAGCCCAGCCTGCGCCGGTCCTTCTTCAGGAGCCGGAGGATTACGATTACCAAGTCGGCCTGGGTGATGTGCTGCAGATTACCGTCTGGGATCACCCGGAGCTTACGATTCCGGCCGGCTCCATGCGTAGTCCCTCGGAATCCGGTAACTGGGTCCACAATGATGGCACCATCTTTTATCCCTACGTGGGCAAGATCAAAGTCGAAGGTCTGCGCGTCACTGAGATTCGTGACCTGATTGCCGAACGCATCGCCGAATATATCGAAGACCCGCAGGTAGATGTGACCATCGCTGCCTTCCGTAGCCAGAAAGTCTATGTCTCCGGTGAAGTGAAGCAGCCCGGTGCGTATCCGGTCACCAATGTCCCCCTGCGTTTGCTGGATGCCGTCAACGCCTCTGGCGGTCTGACAGAGTTCTCCGACTGGACCGATGTGTCCCTCACCCGGGACGGTAACGAGTACAGCCTGTCGCTGCGTGCGCTCTATCAGGAAGGCAACCCCTCCCACAACGTGCTGTTGCGTCCGGGAGATGTTGTCCATGTCGGTCGTAACGACGACAACAAGGTCTTCGTGATGGGGGAAGTCAAGGATGCCCGCCCGGTACCCATGACCCGCAATGGCCTCAGCTTGGCGGAAGCGTTGTCCACGTCCGGTGGTTATCTCCAGGATAGCGCGGATGCCTCAGGTATCTTCGTTCTGCGCCGTGCCCCGGAAGGAAGCGATCACTTGGTCGATCTGTACCAACTGAACGCCAAGGATGCCACAGCCCTGATTCTGGCAGACAGCTTCAAGCTGCAACGCCGCGACATTGTCTATGTGACAGCCGCTCCTCTGGCCCGCTGGAATCGCGTGATACGCAATATATTGCCAACCGTGCAGACGGTTTACTTCGGGGTACTGGCGGCAGACCGGGCTGAGGTGCTAAGCGACTGATGTTTGAACGAATCCTCATCGTCTGCGACGGCAATATCTGCCGCAGCCCTACAGTGGCGGCCATGTTGCGTGAGATCAAACCAGGCAAAACCGTATCCTCGGCGGGCCTGGTGGGCCTGGTGGGTCAGGACATGGAGCCCACCGCCCGGGCGGTGGCAGAAGAAAACGGCCTGGAGTGCGGAGCACACACCGCCCGCAAACTGGATAGCGAGCTATGCCGCGACAGCGACCTGATTCTGGTCATGGAGAGCCGCCAGAAAGAACGGCTTAGCCGGGCCTTCCCGGAAGCCAGTGGCAAAACTTTCCTGCTTAGCCACTGGAACGGCGGCCACGACATCCCCGACCCCTACAAACGGGGCAGGGATGCGTTCGAGCGGATCTACCCGATGATGCAGCAAGCAACCAAGGCCTGGGCCGCAAAACTGTAACACTGTTGGAGCCCATGCTCGCATGGCGAAAAGGCTGCGGATTCAACAGGCCTTAATACCTGCGACCAGGCTCTCGCAGAAAAAAAGAAACACCCTTTGGGCAGAAATGTCACCCGCATTTCCACCCAACCCTCGCCCAGGCGAGATGACACCACGGTGAACAGGGCAAGAAAAAACATGACAGAAAATACAAGCACCGCAAATCGCCAACCCCAAGCCGGTGGCGTAGCCGATGAAATCGATCTGCAAAAACTCTTCGGCCTATTGTTGGATCACCGCTGGTTGATTATCGGCACTACGCTTATTGCCCTTTTTCTGGGGGTCGCTTATGGCCTGTTGGCAACGCCGGTATACAAAGCGGATGCCTTGTTGCAAGTGGAAGACAAGAAGGGGGGTGTGCCTGGGTTCTCTGAACTAAATGAGCTTTTCACTGAAGAGTCCTCTGCCGATGCAGAAATTCAGATCATCCGTTCGCGCATGGTGCTCGGTGATGTGATTGATCAACTACAGATGGATATTCGAATAGGTCCTAAAAGAGTGCCTTTCATCGGCACTTTTATTGCGCCGAGCCCTGCCCCTCAATTTGTACCCAAACCCCTGTTCGCAGGTTACCGCGATAGCGAAACCTTCGTCACCGTAAAACAATTTCGGGTGCCGGAATCGCTGGAAGGTAAAGGGTTCACTCTGCTGGAAGAGAATGGTCAGCCAACCTTATATTTGAAAGAGCAGAAGATTGGTAGTGCCCCGGTTGGCTCTCCTATCACCACTGAAGATGGCAGCATACTGCTAGAAATTAACGAGTGGGAGTACGGCGAAGAACCTCTATCACTAATAAAGCAGGCCAGAGCTAATGCGGTGAATCACCTGCGGGGTCGCTTGTCAGTGACCGAAAGGGGCAAAGCAACAGGCATTATTGCTATGGCCATGACAGGTCATCATAAAACTCGCATCCGGACCATTCTGGATTCAATAAGCGAAACCTACTTGCTACAGAATATCAAACGTCTCTCTGCCGAAGCAGAGAACAGCCTGGATTTTCTCGATGAACAACTCCCGGAAATCAAAGAAAAGCTTACCAGCGCGGAAGAAAAACTGAACGCCTACCGCTTGAAAAGCGAATCCGTGGATTTGTCTTTGGAGACCCAGTCCGTTCTGGAGCGTCTGGTTGCCATCGAAGCCAAGATCAACGAATTGAAAATCAAGGAAAGCGAGGTGTCTGCCCGCTTTACCCAGGAACATCCCGCATACCGTACCCTGATCCAACAGCGTGGCTCCCTGATTCAGGAAAAGGAAGAACTCAACAAACAGATCAAGACGCTGCCTGAGACCCAGCAAGAAGTCCTGCGACTCATGCGTGATGTCGAGGTTAACCAGGAAATCTATGTTGGCCTGCTCAATAAGGTGCAAGAACTGCGCATTATGAAGGCGGGAACCGTGGGTAGCGTCCGAATAATCGACAAGGCACTGGTGCAACCTGAGCCGGTCAAACCGAAAAAAACGCTGGTGGCTATTTTAGCAGCAATGCTGGGCGCCATGGGCTCTATTGGCTATGTGCTAATTAAAGCCGCCTTCAATCGTGGTATCGAAAGCCCGGAACAATTGGAAGAGCAGGGAATTTCTGTTTATGCCTCAATCCCTTTGTCTGAGCACCAGTTGAAAGTCGACAGATTGGAAGCCTTGAAGCGCCGTCGCCAGAAAAAGAATAAAGAACCCATACCGCTGCTTGCGCTATCTGCCCCGAACGATCTGGCCATTGAGGCTCTGCGCAGCCTGCGCACCAGTCTCCATTTCGCCATGATGGAAGCCAGTAACAAGGTGCTTATGGTATCTGGCCCCAGCCCGGGAGTCGGCAAGTCCTTCGTCACCGCAAACCTAGCAGCCGTGTTGGCACAAACTGGCCAAAAAGTAGTGGTGATTGATGCGGATATGCGCAAAGGGCACATGCATCGCTTCTTTGATAACCGCAATGATGATGGTCTGTCGGATTACTTATCCGGTCAGAAAGACCAGGAAGCTGTTATCAAACCGACCAAGATGGAAAACCTTGTGTTTATACCGCGAGGCAAGGTACCACCGAATCCGTCAGAACTGCTAATGCATAACCGTTTCAAATCCCTTATGGAATCTTTGAGCGGTCAGTACGACATCGTTCTTGTAGATACTCCGCCTATTCTTGCCGTCACAGATGCGGCCATCGTAGGTCAACTGGCGGGCAGCAGCCTGATCGTTACCCGTTTCGGGGTGAACTCCGTCAAGGAAGTCGACATCACCCTGACACGATTTGCGCAGAATAATGTGGAGATTAAAGGTGCAATTTTGAATTGCATGGAGCGTAGAGCGTCCAACGAATACGGTTACTACGCTTATGAATATGGAAGTGGCAAAGAATCCTGAACCCATCTCCGTAGGTGCCATGCCCAGCATGGCGAACCCATCGGCAAACGACAGAAGCTAGAGAAAGATCAATGGAACTGAAAGACATCAAACTCGCAGTGATTGGCTTGGGCTATGTGGGCCTCCCGTTGGCTGTGGAGTTCGGAAAACACAGAAACGTGGTCGGTTTTGATATCAATGCACAACGTATAGATGCACTGAAAAAAGGCCATGATACGACGCTGGAAGTCAGCGACGAAGAATTGGCCGAATCTGAAAAGCTTGTATTCAGTGCTGATGTGGCAACGTTGGCTGACTGCAATGTTTATATCGTGACGGTTCCAACGCCAATTGATGAGCACAAGCGCCCGGATCTCACCCCTCTTATCAAGGCATCCGAAACTATCGGAAAAACCCTGAAAAAGGGCGATATCGTCATTTATGAATCCACGGTTTACCCTGGCGCAACGGAAGAAGATTGCGTTCCGGTACTGGAAGCTGTCTCTGGGCTAACCTTTAATAAAGATTTTTACGCGGGCTACAGCCCGGAGCGCATTAACCCAGGGGACAAAGAGCACCGCGTAACTACAATTACCAAGGTAACCTCAGGTTCTACACCGGCAGTGGCTGAGCTGGTGGACCAACTCTATAGCTCTATCATTACTGCAGGCACGCATAAAGCTTCCTGCATCAAGGTGGCGGAGGCTGCAAAGGTCATCGAGAACACCCAGCGCGACCTGAATATTGCTCTGGTCAATGAGCTTTCCATGATCTTCAACAAGCTGGGCATTGACACCCAGGAAGTTCTGGAAGCGGCGGGCACTAAATGGAATTTCCTGCCATTTCGCCCTGGCTTGGTTGGTGGGCACTGTATAGGGGTAGACCCCTACTATCTGACTCACAAGGCCCAGGCGATTGGCTACAACCCTGAAGTAATCCTGTCGGGTCGTCGTATTAACGATGGCATGGGGCGCTTTGTAGCCAGCCAGCTGGTTAAGGCCATGTTGCATCGCTGTATACAGGTCAATGGTGCCCGTGTGTTAGTTATGGGTCTCACCTTTAAAGAGAACTGCCCCGATCTGAGAAATACCCGAGTGGTTGATGTGGTGAAAGAGCTGCAAGACTACAACATCACCGTCGATGTTTATGACCCCTGGATTGATGCCGGTGAGTCAGAACACGAATATGGCATAACCCCGGTGACACAACCGGAGGCCGAAAGCTATGACGGTATTATTCTGGCTGTTGGCCATCGTCAGTTTAAGGATATGGGCGCAGAAGATATCCGTGGTTTGGGTAAACCCGAGCATGTCCTTTACGACTTGAAGTACATCCTGTCGAAAGACAGCGTAGATTTGCGTCTATAACGTTCGAAACTGAACTATCCAATCTGTTGGAGCCATGCTCGCATGGCGAAATGCTATAAAACAGGAACCTCCATGACTTCCCGCTACGAACAAGTTAAAGCCGATCTGAAAGCCAACCCTAAAACCTGGTTAATAACGGGTGTTGCCGGGTTTATTGGCTCTAACCTGCTGGAAACCCTGCTGAAATTGAATCAAACCGTAGTAGGGCTGGATAACTTTGCGACTGGCCATCAGTACAACCTGGATGAGGTGCAAACGCTGGTAGCGCCTGAGCAATGGCAACGATTCAGCTTTATTAAGGGTGATATTCGCGAATTGGAGGACTGTAAAAAAGCCGTCTCTGGCGTGGATTATGTGCTCCACCAAGCGGCGCTGGGTTCCGTACCGCGCTCGATCAACGACCCAATCGCTACTAATCAAGCTAATATTGATGGTTTCTTGAACATGCTGGTAGCAAGTAAGGAAGAGGCTACACGCTCCTTTACCTATGCGGCCAGCAGCTCTACTTATGGTGATCACCCGGTACTACCTAAACAGGAAGATGTAATCGGTAACCCACTGTCCCCTTATGCAGTGACAAAATATGTCAATGAGCTGTATGCGTCGGTTTTTTCTCGAACCTATGGCTTTCATAGTACCGGACTACGCTACTTTAATGTATTTGGCCCTCGCCAGGATCCGAATGGGGCCTATGCTGCAGTAATACCAAAGTGGACAGCTGCAATGATCCAGAATGAAACCCTATATATTAATGGTGATGGTGAAACCAGCCGGGATTTCTGCTTTGTCGATAATGCGGTTCAGGCGAATATTCTTTCAGCTATAAATGCCGGTCTTGAAAGAAGTGAGGTAATTAATGTCGCATGTAATGACAGAACAAGCCTTAATCACCTTTTTCAGCTGATTAAGGAAGAGTTGTTTAATCACGGCATAAACTATGACAAAGAACCAAGCTATACAGAGTTTAGGCCTGGTGACGTTCGTCATTCTCAAGCTGAAATTGAGAAAGCCAAAAAACTTGTTGGCTACGAAGTGCTCTATAGAGTTGAAGAAGGTGTAAGGGAAGCAATGGAGTGGTACGTTAAATCTCTTGGAAAAAAATGATAAAAAAAATTGGCGTACTGAGCTCAGGTTTAATTATTGGTGCTGTAATTAATATAGCATGCGTCCCAGTGTTGACTCGAATATATGGCATCGAAGCTTATGGTGTCTATGGGGCAACAATGGCGATTGTAAGTGTTGCAGCTGTTATTGCGAACGGCAGGCTTGATCAGGCTATCCTGGCAGCAGATGAAAAGAAACGTTTCGCTTTGGCCTCTGCAGGCCTTTATATAACAATTGTCGTTGCACTCATGGCAGGCTTTTTTTCGGCATTAATTCTAGATAAATATACTGGATTGGTGGTTGGACTAGGTGTGGCTTCAAGTAGTCTTTACCAGCTAACTTATAGCTGCTTTATGACCACAGGAAAACTAAGAGTCTGTTCATCCTTAAGTGTTCTGAGGGTGGCCGTGTTATGTGGGTTCCAGGTTTTTTTAGGGTTATATGGTTTTAGTAACTCGTTGCTGGACGGGATGGCACTGCAGAGCTTGATGATAATATTCCTTGGATTGTTTGTGACGGCTAGAAGAATTCATGCTGTTAACAAGAAAAGCTTTACCGAAAATTTGGATTTTCTAAAAAATAACTCTGGTCATGCACTAATTAATGCCTTCTCGCATAATGTTCCCTACCTATTACTTGGGAGCTTTTTTGGTCCGACTATGACTGGTTATTATGCAGTTATTGATCGGCTGTGCAAAGCTCCTATTAGTATTTTCTCTCAAGCTATACGCCAATTGTACGTCAAGAGAGTTGCTAATGCATCAGCGAGCAAAGCAGCAGCTAAGAATGCAGTAAAAGCATCTTCGTTGATGCTTGCTCTAGCGATAGCTGTTTATGCTTTGGCGGCTGTAACTCCCGAGCAATTCTATCGCATGTTTTTGGGGGAGCAGTGGTCTGACATAAAACATTATGTTCTTGTGCTTGCGCTGGGGTATGTCTTTGTTTTTAGTAACCCACCTGCCTCTGCTTATATAGTCGCAGCACGAAAATCTTATGTCCTGTTAAGGTTTCAGGTTTTTGAATTAGCTTTGAAAGTTTTGTTGTTCTTTGCTTTATTGCAGCTTGGAGAGATGGTTGTATTGGCTTCGTTTTCACTTTCGTTGATCTTCTACAACGTAATGATTTTTATTTTTGTTTATAGGGAGGCGGGAGGTCATGGCCTCATTCGTTAAAAGATTGCTTTTGTTTTTTTTCTCGAAAATTCGGACGACATTTTTTCGAATTTCGTATGGTTCATGGCCTTTAGCAATAGAGTCTGGGGTTGATTTTGATATTCAGGGTGATTTTGAAATAGCGGAAGGTGTTACAGTTAAGAAAGGAGGGGGGCTTTGCGTTGAGAGAAAAGCTTCTTTAAGAATTGGGAAGAAGTTTTTTGTTGGCCGCTATGCATTTCTAAAGTGTTATGGTGGAAAGGTTGATATCGGAAATAATGTTAGTATTAACGCATATGTTTTTATAAATGGGGCTGGGGGGCTTGTAATTGGAGATAATGTAAGAATTGGTGCGCACTCTTCAATAATTGCTAGTAATCATGTTTTTTCAGAAAGAAGTAAACCCATATGTGAGCAAGGAATTTCAGCTAAGGGAGTAGTAATAAAAGATGACGTATGGATAGGTACAGGAGCAAGAATTCTTGATGGCGTAACTCTTGGGCAAGGATCGATAATTGCTGCTGGAGCAATTGTAAACAAAGATGTGTCTGCATATTCAGTAGTAGGTGGGGTCCCTGCTAGACGTATATCCGAGAGACCTAACTGATGGATTCAGCGCTGATCTACTTAGTTTTGATTGTGGCTCCATTGCTGGTTGGTTTTATTTTTCGAGCCAGGATTTTGTTTTCTCCTGGCTTGCTTATGTTTTTGTTCTTTTTCTTTTTGGTGTATGGAGTTGCGGGTGTTTATACAGCATATAATTATAGTTCAGACGTTGTTAAGCTGGGATTGATTATTGATCGACACGACCATTATATATTTTACGCTTTTTTTTGTGTTCTGATTTCGTTCTTTGTTGGCCTTTTGGGCTATTTTTCTGGAAGGAAGGTGCCAGCCTTTGATTTCGTTGAAAAAAAATGGTTGAAGCCTTCAGACGTTAATTTCTTTTTCTTTTTTTCGGTTGCTTCTTTGCTGGTATATGCACGTCAATATGGTGGTTTAATAAATGCTTTAGAGATGTCAGCAATTATTAGATCTGGGCACTATGATAATCAAGTTGGCAGCCTTACGTTCTTTAAATACTTCATCCCTTCTGTGCTTTTTTCTCTTTTGGGTTATCTTTTGTTTTTTTGTAGAGATAGATCATTAAAAAATTTAACATTACTGTTTTTTTGCCTGGTTTATTGCTTGGTTGCATTTTCCTTTATGGGGGGAAGAACAAGAATTGCTGGGATATTCCTGATGATCTTCTTTTTTTACAGCGTTTACTACTCTGGAGGTGTGAGAGTATTTAGGGTCTTTTTTGTTGGGCTCGCTGCTTTTTTGATAATAATTCCCGTTGTTCTCTACGGTAAGCAATTTTTTTCTTCTATGGCAAAAGATAATTTTTCACAAGCTGAAAACTTTGAACGGGAAACAGTTTTAGAGTCAATCGGGGGGTATTTTTCACATAGAGTATATGCGGTAGAGGTCTCACTTAGTAAATTTCATCATTTTAATGATGTTTATAAGTTTGATGACTTTTTTAAGTCTCCATTGTTTTTTATTCCTGAAAGGCTGACAGGTATTGAAAAACCCAAAAGTATAAGCTACCAAAGCACTGCAGATTTGACCGGGATCAATGAGAGTACAATGCCCCCTGGAATTGTAGCTTATGGGATTTATGGGGCTTGGTTGCCAGGCCTTTTATTGGTGTCGTTCTTTTTCGGTTTCTTCCCTGGTGTTTTCGATAGGCTTGTTCAGTCCTCCAATAAAGCCCTTTTGCCATTCTTGATTCCCCTAATATTTTATTGGTTTTTCTACGTTTCAACCGGCGACCCAAGAATTATTGTTAATGCAATGGTTTTCTTTCTTCTTGTTCCTGCTTGGTTTGCATCGGTTAGTTTTTTAAGGAGATTTTTGTCAAGATGATTATCAATTTGCTTAAGAAAGTATATGGAATTTTCTATTTTCTTGTCTATGGCGGAGATCGATATGCAAGAAAATTAGGTGTGAAGGTTGGAAAAGGGTGCCGCATTTATATTACTCAGTGGGGTTCTGAGCCTTTTCTTGTTTCTATCGGTGACAAAGTAACTATAACAAGTGGCGTCAAAATTCTTACACATGATGGAAGTACATGGCTTTTTGAGGATGATAGGGGGCAGCGGTATCAAAAATATGGGCCCGTAAAAATTGGAAGTCATGTTTTTATTGGGGTTAATAGTATAATCATGCCGGGGGTGACTGTTGGTGATAGGGTGGTTATTGGTGCAGGCTCTATCGTTACAAAAGATATTAAAAGTGGTTCAGTTGTTGTCGGTAATCCTGCCCGAGTTGTATCTAGTTATGATCAGCTTGCTGAAAAAATCAAGGAGACGTGTATTAGCAATTCAGATATTGATGGGGTCGAAGATTATAAAAAGAAAGTTCTGAAATCAATTGAGCTTCAGAAGCGGAAAGGGGCAAGAAGAGATGCCTAGTATCCTTTTAGTTTCTCCTACGGGAATACTCGGAGGTGCAGAGAGAATCCTTCATAGTGTCGCTTCTTATCATGTCAAGGCTAATTGGGATGTTACATTTTATGTTATGTCACGCGGAAATCAGGCTGGATGGAGCGATCTTGAAAGTAGTAAAAATTTTAAGTTTATAGTTTGTGATGCCCCGTCAGAAAAGAGATCTTTGCTCTCATTTATTGTTTCAATAATGAAGATTACAAGAGAAAAAAAGTTTGATTATGTTTTCTCTTCACATACTCATGTAAACGCGGTTCTTTCACTTTTAAGAAAAATGGGATTGATCGATGTCGGATTTTTAATTGGTCGTGAGTCCACGTTTATATTTGATCGATTCTCGGGAATTAAAAAAATAATTTTTTATTTGCTGTACAGATTTTTTTATGGCCAGCATGATCTTTTGATTTGTCAAACAGAAAGAATGAAGAGTTCGCTTGTGGCCGCGTTAAAGTTTTCGCCAGCGAAGAATGTTTCGGTTATCCCGAATCCAATTAATATTGAAAGAATTGATAATGGAATTTCTGATGAAAATGACAAAGAAGTATTTGCTGGCGTTGAGAAAAGAATAGTTGCTTGCGGGCGGCTTGTTCCAATTAAAGGGTTTGACGTTTTAATAGAGTCTTTCGCAAAAATAAGATCTGATGGAATCAATGCCAGTCTTTTTATTATCGGAGATGGGCCTGAGAGGAATAGGCTCTGTCAGCTTTCTAAAAATAACTTTGTTGACAACCATGTTTTTCTTTTAGGTTATCAGGAAAATCCGGCCAGGTGGTTGTGTGGCGCTGATATGGGAGTTGTTTCGTCGGAGCGGGAGGGTTTTCCTAACGTTATTCTTGAAATGATGGCGTCTCGAGTAAAAAATATTGTCAGCACTCCTTGTACTGATGGATTGAGCGTTCTTCCTGAAGTTTCTGTCTCCGCTGAATTCTCGGTTTCTAGTCTTTCTGAAACAATGAAGTCGGTTTTAACGTGCGATATTGACCGATCAAGTAATTATCGCCGTTATGTCGTTGAGAATAGATCTGTCGCTTCCTTTTGGTCAGAAATCACGAAGAAAATTGATAATGAATAATCGTACTAGCAAAAAACGTAAATTTTTACTAATAGCTGGGTATGCTGAATCACTACTAAAATTCCGTGGCGAGTTAATTAAAGCCCTAATTAGTAAGGGTTTTGAAGTTCATGTGGCGGCTCCAGAAATCATTTTAGATTCACAGGTGCATCAAAGGTTATCCTCTCTTGGTTGTATTGTTCATGATATTTATCTCAAGCGCACGGGAGTCAACCCTGTTCATGACGTGAAGACAGTTCTCAATCTTTGCTTTCTGATGTTAAAGGTTCGGCCTGATTTTGTTCTGACTTATACAGTCAAGCCTGTTATTTATGGTATTTTCGCTGCCTGGGTTGCCGGTGTGAAGAATAGGTTTGCACTGATAACGGGTTTAGGTTATGCATTTACTGGAAATGATAGTGGGAAAAGAGCTTTTTTGAGGTATGTGATTCTTCGTCTTTATAGTTTTTCTCTTTCTCGGGCTAATTTTGTTTTCTTTCAGAATCCTGATGATGAGAGGTTATTTAGAGATTTGCAGCTTCTCGCTACCTCTGCTCCCTCTTGTGTTGTTAACGGTTCGGGTGTAGATCTCTCTCAATTTTCGGTCGTTCCGCTTCCAGCTAAGACTACTTTTCTTTTAATCGCTCGATTGCTAGGAGATAAGGGCGTTCGAGAATATGCTAATGCTGCGCAGATCGTTAAAGCGAAGTATCCTCAAGTTAAATTTAAGCTTGTAGGGTGGGTTGACGATAATCCTGACGCTATTCTCCAACAGGAATTAAATGAGTGGATTGAAGCGGGAACATTGGATTTCTTGGGTAAACTTGATGATGTCAGACCTGCGATTTCGGAAAGCACTGTTTATGTACTTCCGTCTTACAGAGAGGGGACTCCGCGAACTGTTCTTGAAGCTATGGCTATGGGGCGAGCTGTGATTACTACCGACGCACCGGGGTGTCGAGAAACTGTGGTTGATGGAGAAAATGGCTTTTTGATTCCTATTAAAGATGTTGGTGCGTTGACCCATGCCATGTTTAATCTAATTGAAAATCCAGATTTGCATACAAGGATGGGGCAAAAATCAAGAGAGGTTGCAGAAAGTAAATACGATGTTCATAAAGTTAATGCATTGATGATTGAGCGGATGGGGATTTTATGAAACGTATTTTTGATATTTTGGGTTCTGTCTTCGGCCTTGTGACACTTTCACCATTTTTAGCGCTGCTTGCTTTCCTGGTTTTATATAAGCATGGAGCACCAGTTTTTTTTATGCAGGTTCGCCCAGGGAAAAATGGCAAGCCCTTTAGGATGGTTAAATTTCGGACTATGACATGCAAGCGTGATACAGAAGGTGAATTGCTACCAGATGATCAGCGCTTGACTCGCTTTGGTCAGTTTTTGCGTTCTACTAGTCTGGATGAACTACCGGAATTATGGAACGTGCTGAAAGGCGAGATGAGCTTGGTGGGGCCACGCCCACTGCTGATGGAGTATCTTCCGCTGTATAGTGAGAGCCAGGCTAAGCGTCATTTGGTAAGACCAGGAGTGACTGGCTGGGCGCAGATTAATGGCCGCAATGCGTTGAGTTGGGATGAGAAGTTCGAACTTGATGTTTGGTATGTAGAAAACCGGACCATTTGGCTAGATATAAAAATTCTGTTCCTTACGGTGTGGAAGGTCTTTCGCCGTGATGATATTAGCCATGGGGAAGAGGCAACCATGCCTCGATTCGAAGGCTCTAGTGAATATCGTGATCCAAAAAAGTGATCAGGGAGGATCCATGAAATCTATTGTTATTGTTGGGTTTGGCGGCTTTGGCCGTGAAGTCGCTTGGTTGGCGAAAGAGTGTGACCGAGAAGTTTTAGGGTTTCTTGATGATAACGTGAAACCAGGAAGACAAGGCGCCTATACGATTTTAGGTGGACTCGATTCTTGGCCTGATTATTCTGATTCAGAGTTTGTCGTTGCAATTGGCAATCCCAGGGTCAGGAAGAAGGTTGTTGAAAAGCTGCTCGCTCAGGGCTTAGATGCTTTTGCGACACTTGTCCATCCTTCCGTAAGAATGGGGGAGAGCGTGAATGTTGGCAAAGGAACAATGATCTGCGCTGGCTGTATTGCCACAGTTGATATTGCTATTGGTAATCACGTAATTCTCAACCTGAATGTGACTGTTGGGCATGATGATGTGATCCGTGATTATGTGACGGTTGCCCCAATGGTTGCCTTGTCTGGGAATGTGACCCTGGAGCAGGGTGTCGAAGTTGGAACCGGCGCGGCGATTCGTCAAGGAATTAATATGGCTGAAGGCTCAATGTTGGGTATGGGCGGGATTCTCACAAAAGAGACTGAGGCAAATACAATCTATGTTGGTTCTCCTGCAAAACCTTTAAAACAACTTCCTGAGTTTATCTGATTTATGCTAAATGGACCTTTCTCTTCATGGCCTTCCTTTACCACGGAAGAAGCTGATGCGGTTTCTCGTATATTGCTATCCAACAAGGTGAATTACTGGACAGGTCAAGAAGGACGCGAATTCGAGCGGGAGTTTGCGGCCTTTGCGGGTGTTCAGCATGCGATTGCTGTGGCGAATGGGACTCTGGCTCTGGATTTAGCTTTGAAAGGGTTGGGTGTTGGTCACGGGGACGAAGTTGTCGTTACGTCACGTACCTTTTTGGCATCCGCGACCTCTGTCATCAATGCGGGAGCTATCCCGGTGTTTGCGGATGTGGATGCAAACTCTCAGAACATTAGCCCAGAAACAGTGGCGGCGGTGCTGTCGCCAAAGACGAAAGCTATTATTTGTGTGCATCTGGCGGGTTGGCCGTGTGACATGGATGGCGTGACGGCCCTGGCTGCGGAACACGGTCTGTTTGTGATTGAAGACTGCGCGCAGGCCCACGGGGCATCTTATAAGGGGCGACCTGTTGGTGGGCTTGCTCATGTGGGCTGCTGGTCTTTTTGCCAGGACAAGATCATGTCTACTGGCGGTGAAGGCGGCATGGTCACGGTGAATGATCGCGATCTATGGTCCCGCATGTGGAGCTTCAAGGATCATGGAAAAAGCTGGGACGCCGTGTATGAGCGTGATCACCCGCCCGGTTTTCGCTGGTTGCATGAGTCCGTGGGGACTAACTGGCGCCTGACGGAGATGCAGTCAACTATCGGACGTATTCAGTTACAACGTATGCCGGAATGGACGATTGCCCGCCAGAAAAATTGTCAGGCTATTTGGGAAACGGCAGCAGCATTACCGGGACTGCGTGTGCCCATTGTACCCGCAGAGATTGGCCATGCGGGGTATAAGTGTTATGTGTTTGTGGATGAGACCAAACTAGCGGAAGGCTGGGACCGGGATCGCATCATGAATGCAATTGTTGCCGAGGGCGTGCCTTGTTTTTCCGGATCCTGCTCTGAGGTGTATCTGGAGAAGGCGTTTACCGATCTGGGGCTAGGGCCGAAAGAGCGGTTGCCGGTAGCGAAGGCTTTGGGCGAGACTTCGCTGATGTTCCTGGTGCATCCGACGTTGACTGAGGCTGAGATTGAGAAGACCTGCTCTGTTATTCGCAAGGTGATGGCGCAGGCGGTTTGATTGTGTCGTGAAACGCACTTTGTTCAGTGCGGGTTGATTGGGGCGTTGCAAATAGCCTGGGCTTGTATGGTGCGCAACGCTCTTTTCGCCATGCAAGCATAGCTCCTACAGGGAAATTTGCCTTGTGCAGCTGTTCTTTTCACCTGATGGGCTGTTGCCTCCAGGCGAGGTGATGATGTGATTCGGTGGTGCCGGTTCTCGGCGAGTATCCTTCTTTTTTCCTTCCTCTCCCTGTTGTTGGTGTTTCGTTTTGCCTATGCGGTGCTGCCGTTGGTGGCTGCGGGCCTGGCTTTGCTGTGTGTGCTGTACTGGACCGTTGATCGTGGTTTCCGGTGGCGGCTGGACCAGGAGGATGGTGTTTTTCTGTTGACGTTGCTGGCGTTTGCCGCTGTGTGGCTCGGAGATGTGTGGCGTACTGGTGTTTGGCCGGTGGGCGAGGGTAACCAGGGGGCTGGGTTACCGTTGTGGTCAGTTCTGGCTGCGTTGCTGTTGCTGGCCTGGCGGCAGGCGCCGCCACGTCCTGGCTTCTGGTGGTGGGGCGTGGCGTTCGGGGCTCTTCTGGCTGGTGTCATAGCGGCCTATGAGCATTGGTGGTTGGGGCGACTTCGCGTTGGCAACGGGATAAACGCGATTCCATTCGGGAACCTTGCCTTGTTGTTCGGTTCGTTGTCGCTGGCGGGGTTGGTGTGCCTGTCTTCTGCTCGAAACGGGCTCCGTCTGGCGCTTGCTTTGGCGGCAGTGGGTGGGCTGCTGGCTTCGGTGCTTTCCGGTACCCGGGGTGGCTGGGTGGTCTTCCCGGTGTTGGCGTTTATAGTGCTGCTTGCGTTTCATGCGACCCGCCCCCGCTGGGGGAGGTTTCGGGGAAGCATGGTGGCCCTGGTGGCTGTCCTTGTGGCGATACTTTTGGCAATGTCGCTGATGCCTGGCGCGCCGGTTAAAGGGCGGCTGGCCGAAGGGGCAACGAACCTGAAGGAATATGCCGGTGGCGATGCCGGCTCTTCCCTGGGGTTGCGCCTGGATATGTGGAGTGCCGGGTGGCAGCTGATCAAACTCCGTCCTGGCCTGGGTTGGGGGGAGGGGCGGCTGGAGTCGCAGCGTGATGTGTGGGTAGAGCAAGGTCGCTTTCATCAAGGCATTAGCCTCTATGATCAGTTGCACAGTGATCTGGTGGATACCTTTGCCCGGCGGGGTGTGCCGGGGTTGTTGTCGTTGATGGCCTTGTATGGGGTGCCGCTGTGGTTGTTCTGGCGTTATCGGCGTAGGGGCGACGATGAGGAAACCCGGTCCTTGGCGTTGTGTGGTGTGCTGATTGTCGTGGGGTTTATCGGGTTTGGTTTGAGCCAGTCCATGTTGCGGGATGTGCGGGGGCTATCCGGGTATCTGGGCTTGATCGTGGGGTGCTGGTGCCTAGTTAAGGTGCGCAGTCGTTCTGTGCCGAGTTGAGTGGCTGGGTGAAGGGTTGTCGGCTTCGCTTGCTGGCAAGCTCCTGCAGCTTTGGGCTTGTAGGAGATCATTCCACGACAGTTAGCAGGGGATATTCCTTGCGCACTCCGTGCTGGGGGTCATCTGCCACGGCGATACGCACATCTTCGTAGCCGAAGGCCCTTGCCAACTGTCGGGCATGGTCCCAGTTGTTGGCGGGGTAGGGTTTGGAAGTGAGCTCTACGGTGTCTCCGCTGCTGAAGGTGTGGCGGAAGCTGGCGCGGTAGAGGGGCATGGTTGGGCCTTTATGCGTGGGTGGGTATTGGTGTGTGGGCCGTATGGACAGCCTGCTGCTTTCGCGGCCCAAGTTCCGCTCTTACAGGATGAGCGATGTTTTTGCTTAGGGTAGAGGCTTTGGTGTGTGCTGAATGTCGGTGAAAGGTGGGGGCGATCGTAGGTTTTTACTGACACGGTTCCCGGGCATGCCGCTTTGTAAGTTGTCGCAAAATTCTCTGCGATTGACGGGTCTTTGGAAGATTTTGGATGGGCAATATGGTTACTTAAAGAGCGTTGTAATCTTGTTGTGAACATTATTCATACGGCAAATGACCATTGGATTATGTGGAAAAGCGCCTATAATGCTTCTCCCGGTTTTTGAATGTGCGTTCTGTCACATTTAATTGGTTAGACTTTGCGCTGACGCTGGCCAGCTTGGTCACATGGATGGACCCGATGCCTTCTACATTACTGTACCCCTCGGTTCACAGACTGATATCCCTTTCCCGCCGTTCAAAACGGGTAGTGATGCTTGCCGCAGACCTGCTGGCGATTCCCGTGCTGGTGTGGCTGGCCTTTTCCTTGCGATTCAATTCATTTGCTCCGCCGATTCACGACCCCTGGATTTTTCTGGCGGCGCCACTGGTGCTGATTCCGGCCCTTTATATCGCGGGGTTCTATAAATCCATCGTTCGTTATCTGGGTGCGGAAGTGGCCTGGTCCATGCTGACCGGGGTGGCTGCCACGGTAATCGTGTTGGCGGCGCTGTCTTACATGATCCCTGAGGCGACGGTACCCCGCTCGGTGTTTTTGATATGGGGCATGCTCAGCATGCTGTACCTGGGAGGAAGCCGCTTTGTGATGCGGCGGTTCCTGGTGTATGTGTTGGGGGGCGTGTTGAATCGTCAGCCCGTGGCCGTGTTCGGAGCCGGCGGGGCCGGCGCCCAACTGGTGGCGGGTCTGCAGTCCAGTGCCGAGATGTTCCCCGCCATGGTGGTGGATGATGCCTACAACAAGCAGGGCACCTTGTTGGCCGGTGTGCCGGTGGTGGACCGCAAGGCGCTGGAGAAAGCCTGCCGTCGCGGCAAGGTGACGTCGGTATTGTTGGCGGTACCCTCGCTGAGCCGCTCCCAGCGGATGGCTATTGTGCGCTGGCTGGAAACCCTGAATGTAAAGGTGCAGACGGTGCCAGCCTTTTCTGATATCGCCAGCGGCAAGGCGCGTATCGAAGAGATCAAGGATGTGTCCATCGAGGACCTGCTGGGCCGGGACTCCGTGCCGCCCAAACAGGAGCTGCTGCACCGTTGTATCAGCGGTAAGCATGTGCTTGTCACTGGCGCGGGTGGTTCTATCGGCAGTGAGTTGTGCCGCCAGATTTTGACGTTGAAACCCTCCTGTCTGATTCTGTTTGAACAAAGCGAGTTGAGCCTCTATGCCATTGAAAAAGAGATGGCGGCGCTGATCGGTGCGAAAGGGTTGCAGGTGGAGCTGCATGCCATGCTGGGCTCGGTGGTGAACCGGGGCCATATCGAGCGGGTGTGCCGGGAATTTCGGGTAGACACGGTGTACCATGCGGCGGCTTACAAGCATGTGCCCATTGTTGAAGCCAATCCGTCTGCCGGGGTACGTAATAATATTTTGGGTACGCTTGAGTCTGCACAAGGTGCTGAAGCCGCCGGGGTAAAACACTTTATTCTTGTTTCCACTGACAAAGCGGTGCGGCCTACCAATGTGATGGGGGCGACGAAACGTTTTGCCGAAATGGTGCTCCAGGCCATGGCGGACCGTGGGTCCGATACCGTTTTTTCCATGGTGCGTTTTGGGAACGTACTGGGCTCATCCGGCTCGGTGGTGCCCCTGTTTCGGGATCAGATCCAGCGTGGCGGCCCCCTCACCGTCACACACCCGGATGTGATCCGTTATTTCATGACCATTCCGGAAGCTTCGCAGCTGGTGATTCAGGCGGGCGCCATGGCCAAAGGTGGTGAGGTGTTTGTCCTGGATATGGGTGAGCCGGTGCGCATCGTGGACCTGGCGCGCACCATGATCCACCTGATGGGCCTTTCCGTGAAGGACGATGAGACCCCCAATGGGGATATCGAGATTGCCTTCACCGGCCTGCGTCCGGGTGAAAAACTCTATGAAGAGCTGCTGATTGGTGAGTGCAGTGTTGGCACTGAGCATGAAATGATCATGCAGGCCACGGAAGAGAGGTTGACCTGGGATGAAATCCAGTTTGCTCTGGAGTCATTCCGCAAGGCCCTCGAGAAAGGCGATAAAGTCGCATTGAAGTCCCTGTTACGCAGCTATGTGGTGGGGTACGAGCCGGGTAGCAGTGGCAGTCGCCCACTGGAAAGCATGCAGACCCGGGAGCTGCCCAGGCTGGTGTCGGATAATCGGGCTCTGGCGGACTGAATACCCACTCAGGCCCAGGCTGTTGGGGCCTTGCTTGCAAGGCAGAAATCATCAGCTTGGCGTTCGCCTTGCAAGCAAGGCTCCAACGATGGTTTTGGAGGCTTTTGGTGGTTTGGTGGCTCTTTACTTATAGCTATTTCGAATTGAAATCCCCTTCTTATATATCCTTTTCCCTGTAAAATGCCCATCTGCTCGTAATTTCTGGCCCACTGGCCTTCTGAGGAAATTCACCCTGTGAATATGGATATCCTGATAACGCTGCTGATTGTGGCCTCGGTGCTGGGGGCGTTAGCCAGTAACCGGGTGCCGGCGGACATCACGATGATGGCAGCGTTGGTGTTGGTGCTGGTAACGGGGGTGATTTCTCCTGCGGAGGCCCTTTCGGGCTTTGCCAACCCGGGGTTGATGACCATCGCCGCCTTGTATGTGGTGGCGGCGGCCCTGCGCGATACGGGCGCTATTTACTGGGTCGCGCACCGGTTGTTGGGGCAACCGAAATCCGTTCTGGCGAGCCAGCTGCGCCTGGTCGCCCCTGCGTCCCTGCTGAGTGCCTTTCTGAACAACACCACGGTGGTCGCAATGATGATCCCGGCGGTGCAGGAGTGGGCACAACGCCTGCGTTTGTCTGCGTCCAAGCTACTGTTGCCGCTCAGTTATGCGGCCATTCTCGGCGGTACCTGTACCCTGATTGGCACCAGCACCAATTTGGTGGTGGATGGCCTTGTCCAGGAAAGGGGCATGGAGGCCTTTGGCATCTTCGATGTGGCCTGGGTGGGGATTCCGGTGTTGCTTGGCGGTACGCTCTTTTTGCTGCTGGCTGGCCGTTTTCTGCTGCCTGAGCGAGAGGGCATGGTGGAACAGTGGGAGCACGGTCGCGAATATCATGTGGAAATGTTGGTCGGTAAGGGCAGCCCGTTGGCGGGGCGTTCTATTCAGGACGCGGGGTTGCGTAACCTGACCTATGGATATCTCACCGAAATTCAGCGTGGCGAACGCCTTTTCCCGGCGGTGGGACCGGAGATGGTCCTGCAGGAAGGGGACCTGCTGGCCTTTGTCGGGGTACCAGAGTGTGCCCGGGAATTGCAGCGCATCAATGGCTTGCAGGCCGCCCATGGTGGTGCCCACAAGCTGGCGCTGAACAATCACCAGCGGCATCTGGTGGAAGTGGTGTTGAGCCCGGAGTTCCCTGGCATCGGGAAGACGGTCAAGGAAACCGGCTTCCGTACCCGTTATCAGGCCGCCATTCTGAGTATCAGCCGTAGCGGGCAGCGTTTACCTGGCAAGGTGGGTGAGTTGGTGCTGAAGGTGGGCGATACGCTGTTGCTGGAAACCAGTCAGCAGTTTGTGGAGCAGTATCGTTACCGTCGGGATTTCATGCTGGTCAGCCCCTTGCAGGATTCCACGCCACCGGATTTTCGTCGCGCACCGGTTGCCGTCGGGGTACTGGTGGCCATGGTGATGGCGAATGTGCTGGGGCTGGCATCCACCCTTGAGGCGGCCATGCTGGCTGCCGGCCTGTTGTTGGTAACCCGCTGTGTCACGGTAAACCGGTCACGGATGAACGTCAGTGTAAATCTGCCGGTGCTGGTGGTGATTGGTGCCTCTTTTGCGTTGGGCACAGCGATGGAAAGCAGCGGGGCAGCTGCCTGGATTGTGGAGTTGGTTATCCCGGAAAGCGGTCTGTCCCCCTGGCTGGCCCTGATCATTGTGTACCTGCTGACGGCCATGTTCACCGAAATGATCACCAATAACGCTGCCGCCGTACTGGTTTTTCCCATTGCTCTGGGTGTGGCGGAGCAATTGGGCGTGAGCCCGATGCCTTTTATCGTCGCGGTCATGTTCGCTGCGTCCGCAAGCTTCATGACGCCGCTGGGCTACCAGACCAATCTGATGGTAATGGGGCCGGGCGGCTATACCTTCCGGGATTACCTGAAAATCGGCTTCCCGATGAGTGTGGTAGTGGCGGTGATTACGTTGACGGTGATTCCGATGGTTTGGGGGTTTGAATAGTCGCGAGGTTCGAGCTACGAGTTTCGAACTGCGAAGAATATAGCTATAGCTAGGAATAAGGATGTTTCTGGCGGGAGGCAAGGATGCGTTTTGAAGAACTGGAAGTTTGGCGCCGTTCTACGGCGCTTTGTGTTGAAATGTATCGGCACTTTAACGAGTGTAGAGATTTCGGGTTTAAGGATCAGATAACGAGATCGGCCCTTTCGGTTCCCAGCAATATTGCTGAAGGTTTTGAGAGGGTGTCTCTCAGGGATAGAGGGCGGTTCTGGAGTTACGCTAAAGGTTCAGTTGGCGAGCTTAGAACCCAGATACACATCGGCAGCAAAATACAGTACATCCAGGAAGATGTAGCAGGTAGCTGGCTTTCAGAAACGGATCAACTTTCCCGAATGCTTGGTGCCATGATCCATGGCATAAGGCGGGAATTGAATGAGTGTTGAATTTGCTTTTCGTTACTTTCAACTCGTAACTCGCAACTTGAAACTGAGGGAATCTCGCATGTCTGAGAAATCACCGTACCAAGAGAAAGCCAACGAATCCAAAGCCCACGTCGTGTGGCATGAGTCCAACGTGACCAAGGCTGATCGTGCCAAAGTCAAGGACCAGAAGCCCAAGTGCATCTGGCTGACGGGTCTGTCCGGTTCCGGTAAGTCTACCCTGGCTAATGCCCTGGAAGTGGCGCTGACCGAGCAGGGCAAGCACACCTATCTGCTGGATGGCGATAACGTACGCCATGGCCTGAACAAGAATCTGGGCATGAGCGATGAGGACCGCACCGAGAACATCCGTCGTGTGTCTGAAGTGGCCAAGCTGATGGTGGATGCCGGCCTGATCGTGGTGACTGCCTTCATCAGCCCGTTCCGTGCCGACCGTGACGCGGCTCGTGCATTGTTTGAGGACGGTGAGTTCGTGGAAGTGTTTGTGGACGCCCCTCTGGAGGAATGCGAGAAGCGTGATCCCAAGGGGCTGTACCAGAAGGCACGCCAAGGCATCATCAAGGAATTCACCGGTATCGACAGCCCTTATGAGGCACCCGAGAAGCCGGAAGTGGTGATCAACACCGCCGAAAACGATATCGAAGCCTGCGTAAAGCAACTGATCGCAGCGATTATCTAAACCCCCGCAGCTCGGTTTATAACTGTAGGAGCTATGCTTGCATGGCGAACCACCTCCCAATGCCTCAAGCATAGTTCTAACGGCGGGGTACTCTACCGCGGGTTGCAATAGCAGCTCTGGTAACAAGGACGTTGACATGGATCGTCACGACAAGGGCCCCTCTGGGGCCTTTCCTTTTGTGCGGCACCACGGTGCTGTTAGTGGTGTCACCGGCTCTGCCCATGAGTGGGTGGTGAGCGATAGTGCGTCGGTGCTGATCGATTGCGGTCTTTTTCAGGGCCGGGATACCGGGCCCGGCGGCGCCAGTGCCGGGGATCTGTCCATCGATTTCGATACCTCCCGGCTCCAGGCACTGGTGCTGACCCACGTGCATATCGACCATGTGGGCCGGTTGCCCTGGCTGCTGGCCGCCGGGTTTCAGGGGCCGATTTATTGCAGTCTGCCTTCGGCAAAACTGCTGCCCATTGTGCTTGAAGATGCGTTTCGGCTGGGTATCAGTCGTCAGCCGGATCAGGTGGAACGCTTTCTGAAAGTGCTGGAGCAGCGGCTGGTGCCGCTTCCCTACGATCATTGGCATACCATCGACTGTGCAGATGGCAGCGAGGCGGAGATCCGCCTGCAGCGTGCCGGCCATATTCTTGGCTCCGCTTACGTGTCCTGCCGTTACCGTGGCGACCATGTCACGGTGTTCTCCGGTGATCTGGGGGCCTCCCATGCGCCGATCCTGCCGCCGCCGGCGTCTCCCGAGGGGGCGGATGTGCTGGTGATTGAAAGCACCTACGGGGACCGCCAGCATGAGGGCAGGGCAACCCGACGCCAGCGGCTGGAGGCAATGCTGGTACGGGCTCTGGCGGACCAGGGGACCTTGCTGATCCCGGCGTTCAGTATCGGGCGTACCCAGGAGCTGCTGTACGAGCTGGAGGAGATCATCCACGACAACCGGCAGCGCGCCATGCACCCTTTCCTGGATTGGGAGGCCTTGCCCATTGTGCTGGATTCGCCCCTTGCCAGCCGTTTCACCCAGGTCTATCGAGAGCTGGCGCCTTACTGGGAAGATGAAGCCCGTGAGCGGTTGGCTGAGGGGCGTCGCCCATTGGCGTTCGATCAGCTGTTGACGGTAGACGACCATGAGGCCCATATGCGCATGGTGCGCCATCTGGCGGAGAGTGCCCGGCCGGCAGTGGTGATTGCTGCGAGTGGCATGTGCGCTGGCGGCCGGATCGTCAATTACCTGAGGGCGATGCTGGGCGACGAGCGTCACAATGTGCTGTTTGTGGGGTATCAGGCTGCGGGGACGCCAGGGCGCGAGATTCAGCGGGTCGGGCAGGGTGGTCGGGTGTGCGTGGATGATGATGAGATCGCCATTCAGGCAGGCGTAGGCACCATCAGCGGTTATTCTGCCCATGCGGATCAGCAGGACCTGCTGCGGTTTGTGGGCGGACTGGCGCAAGGCCCGGCAGAGGTGCGTGTGGTCCACGGCGATGCGGACGCCAAACGTACCCTGATACATAAGCTCAAGGCGTATTTTCGTGGTGAGGGCCGCACGGTGAAGGTGTGGAGCCCGTCAGAGTAGCCCTCGGGCGCCCCTACTGGGGAAGGCGTGTTTGGGTTGGTCCGGGGCCGGGCACTCTGCGCTGGTGAGCATGGGCTAAACGGTAATCGGGCCATCGGGGGCTTGCCCTTGGTGCAATGCGAACATCTTTGTACCCAAACGGATCAACCAGGTGCCGGGCGTGCTCCCGGCTATTGGATTGGGTTAGGAGGCAGAGCTGTGTTCTAAGGGCTGAAGCTTATGGCGGAAACTGGCGTGATAAAATGGCATAGTACGCGAATCTATTGTGGTTGTTATCTGCGGTGACGGTAAAGCCGGAGGATTGGGCTCCTCAACTGGTCAAACAGCTAACCTGTGAGGTTGAGCGATGCCAGCGTGTCATCCAGGAAACCACCTTTTCAGTAAGACAAGTCTGAGGCGCTAAGCTGAGGGCTCGGAGGCAAAAATGAAGAGCATTCTGGTAACAGGCGGAGCGGGCTACATCGGCTCTCATACTGTCTTGCTATTGCTTGAAGCCGGACATCAAGTGGTGGTGCTGGATAATCTGAGTAACAGCAGCCGTGAGAGCCTGAATCGTGTTGAGCGGCTTACAGGCAAGACAGTGATATTTGTGGAAGGAGATATTCGCAATACGGATTGTCTGGATGCCCTGTTCGCTGAGCATGATATTGCGGCAGTGATCCACTTTGCGGGTCTCAAAGCTGTGGGGGAATCGGTTGCTAAGCCACTCACTTATTACGATTGCAATGTAACCGGAAGCCTCCGGTTGCTGGAGGCGATGGAGCGTGCGGGCGTACGCACAATCGTGTTCAGTTCTTCGGCGACGGTCTATGGTGACCCAGTGACGGTACCGATACGGGAAGATTTTCCCCTCAGTAGCACCAACCCTTACGGTGCTAGCAAACTCCATATTGAAGATATGCTACGTGATCTTTACACCAGTGATAATCGGTGGCAAATAGCTCTATTGCGCTATTTTAACCCGGTAGGAGCCCATGAAAGCGGTGAGATCGGCGAGGATCCGAATGGCATTCCAAACAACCTTTTGCCGTTCATTGCGCAGGTCGCTATCGGCAAAAGGGAAAAGCTGAATGTGTTCGGTGGAGATTACCCGACGCCGGACGGCACTGGGATTCGAGATTATATCCATGTGATGGACTTGGCGCAGGGGCACCTGGCTGCGTTGCAGGCATTCGAGAAAACACGCGGACTGATGACAGTCAATCTGGGAACTGGGCGAGGTTATAGTGTGCTTGAGATGATCAAGGCCTTTTCAGCGTCGTCAGGTAGAGACGTACCCTACGATATCGTGGCCAGACGCCCTGGCGATGTGGCGGTCTGTTACGCAGACCCAAGCCAGGCAAGCGGTGTGCTTGGCTGGAGCGCCAGCCGGGGCATTGAGGCTATGTGCCGGGATCATTGGCGTTGGCAGGAAAAAAACCCGAATGGTTATCGTTAAAAACCCCAGGTTCTCTTTGCTCGTGGTGCTAAACTGAAAGTTTTTCTGTACCAATTGATAGCTGGGCGCTTTTGGGCTGGCTGCAAGGGCTTACCTTCTTGGGTTGGCTAATGCCGGCTTGGGAATTACCTAGTTGTTACCCACGTGTATAATTCGCTGCTTTGCCCGAAAATGTACTTCCTGAAATACACATCCATTTCTGGTGCCTGCCGATAATGAATAACCGTGATTTAAAAAATGTTGTTATTAATGGTATGGGGCTGGGTGGACCATTAATTTTTGCAGTTCTGTGTATCCCTCTATTGATAGAAAATCTTGGGGTAGAGCGATTTGGTATTTTAACATTGATGTGGGCGGTTGTTAGCTACTTTGGACTTTTTGATCTTGGTATCTCTCGCGCGTTAACGATCCAGGTGGCTATGGATATGTCCAACGGTGATCATTCGGAAGCCTGTTATACCTCCCGGTCAGGCCTGAGGCTATTATCATTAATATCCATCGCGGCGGTATCACTTTTTCTTTTGGCCGGTCTGTTGGGCGCCAGATTCATCGATACTGATATAAGTCAACAAGAGCTTGGCATTGCTACTCTCTTGTTGGCAATAGCCGTGCCGGCAATTGTTATGACGTCAGGCTATCGAGGTGTACTGGAGGCCCAGCGTCGCTTTACTGCTGTTAATGCAGTGCGTTTGCCTCTTGGTATTTATACCTTTGCTGGCCCCGCACTTATCAGTTTTTTTTCACAAAGCCTTGTTGCTGTAGCGCTTATATTAATGATAGGTCGTTGGGTGGCATGGTTTTCAAGTATGCTCCTGGTAAAAAACTTTTTCCGTCATGGTTATTTGATTGGTGTGCATGATAGAGGTCGCTATAAAAAAATATTTCGCGTTTCCGGCTGGATTGCTGTCAGTAACATATTGAATCCGCTAATCGGGTACTGTGATCGATTTGTTATCGCTGTAGTCATTCAGGTTTCTGTGGTCGCATACTACGTGACTCCCTACGAAATGATAACCAAGCTTTGGGTTATTCCTGCTGCCATTACAGCAGTGGTGCTTCCTGAATTTTCAAAAAAGTTTTTAAGCGAAAAAGAAAGAGATATATTCAAAAAAGGGATATTTCTTACTCTTGCGCTGGTTCTTCCGATCTGCGCGGTTACTTTTTTCTTTTCCAATGAAATACTGTCTATTTGGATCGATCCGGTTTTTTCTGAAAAGGCTGGATATTTCATGAAGGTTTTTTCAGCGGGTATCGCAATCAATAGTCTTGCCCATGTTCCTTTTGTCTATTTGCAGGCCGCGGGGCACGCGCGCTTTCTTGCCAGGTTCCAGTTTTTCCAGCTCCCTGCTTACTTAGCTGCTCTGGTGATGGCCGGTGTGAACTGGGGGGCTGAAGGTGTGGTATGGTGCTGGTTTGTGCGGATTGTCATAGACTCGCTCACTGTTCTATTCGTGGCACTGAGAAATATTGGTAGCCATGTAGAAGAAAATTTGGTGGAAAATGAATAAAGAGTTTCCAAAAGTAACGATAGTTACTCCCGTCTATAACCAGGTCGACTATGTCGAGGAAACGATCAATAGTGTTCTTGCGCAAGATTACCCTGATGTGGAATACATTATTATTAATGATGGCTCAACTGATGGGTCGGCAGAGAAAATTGATCAATACAAGAGTGTGGCCACGGTTATACACCAGGATAATCAAGGCCAGGCTGCAGCGCTCAATTTAGGCTGGGAAAAAGCTAGTGGAACAATTATTGGCTATCTTAGCTCGGATGACATTATTGCTCCGAATCTTGTGTCAAGACTCGTCAATGAGTTGTTAAATAGCGACTCGGTAGTTGTGTACCCGTCTTTCAATTTGATTAGCTCTGCAGGTAACCTCATCCGGGAAAAGCAGGCGCCAGAGTGGTCATATCATAGTATGGCGGTTGATCTTGTTTGCCACCCTGGCCCCGGAGCCCTGTTTTATAAAAAGCTGTTTGATCAGCTTGGTGGCTGGAAACCTGAACTTCGACAGGTGCCGGATTTTGAGTTTTGGTTAAGATGCATTGATATAGGGACGTTTAGACGTGTAGATGAACCCTTGGCCTCTTGTCGAATTCACGAAGAGTCTGCCTCATTTCGCCCTGTGAGTGTTAAGCGATGCAATGAAATCGTTGATACAGTGATGTCGTTCTATTCGAATAAACCCAGCGCTGGTCATACTTTTCTTGCGAAAGCAAATGCATCACTTATGGCTTCCAGGTTAGGTTTTAGATCTGGTCACTTTAGTTATGGGGTGAATATGGCTATCAAGGCAATTAGATATCGCCCGTTATTTGTTATTTCACCTTTGTTTTATAGAAGAATTATGGGTGGGTTGTGGGTTGTTTTTTTACTAAAAGCTAAATAGTTCAATATTTTAGAGAGGTTGGTGATGCGTGTTTTGGTGTTGGGTGCAACCGGAATGCTGGGTTATGCGGTTTATAGAGCTTTCTCTGGTGATAAAAAATTTGAGGTCTTCGGCACGCTAAGGGCTGAATCAGGGAAACGGTATTTCGATATCTCTCAATCCCCCATGCTATTTTCTGGTGTTGATGTTTCAGACCCTGACTCTATCGTTCGTGTCTTTTCGAAGGTTAAGCCTGATCTTATAGTTAATTGTGTTGGTGTAATAAAACAGCAGGAAGATGCAGATAACCCCTTGCATGTCTTACCCGTTAACTCAATGTTGCCCCATCGGCTAGCTGAACTTTCAGCCTTGGTAAATGCCAGGCTGGTCCACATTAGTACTGATTGTGTCTTTTCTGGGGATAAGGGAGGGTACACTGAGGTAGATGAGTCTGATGCAAAAGATCTTTATGGAAAATCGAAATTTATCGGTGAAGTAAAGGCTATGCCTCACGTTGTTACCTTGAGGACATCAATCATCGGCCATGAATTGCAATCCAGTAATGGATTAATCGAATGGTTTTTGAGTCAGAATAAGACAATCAAAGGGTTTAGAAAGGCGATATTCTCTGGAGTTCCGGTTAACCACCTTGCCTGGATTATAAAAGAATATTTAGTGCCTGAAGCTTCGTTATCTGGCCTGTACCAAGTCTCTGCTGATCCCATTTCCAAGTACGAACTTTTGAAGCTCGTTGCCAGAGAATATGGAAAGGGTATCACTATTGAGCCTTACGATGATTTCGTTATTGATCGCTCTTTGGATTCCTCTCTTTTCAAAAATGCAACAGGTTATACTTCACCTGAATGGCCTGTTTTAATTGAAGATATGCATAAATACTATAACTCCATCAAGGGAGTCAGAAATGTTTGATGATAAGGTCCTTCTTATTACCGGCGGCACAGGCTCATTTGGCAATACTGTCCTCTCACGATTTCTTGGTACGAACGTTAAAGAGATAAGAGTTTTTAGTCGTGATGAAAAAAAACAAGAAGATATGAGGGTTAGTATCAATAATGATAAAGTCAAATTTATGCTGGGTGATGTGAGGGACTATAGCAGTGTTTCACAAGCAATGGTTGGTGTGGATTATGTGTTTCATGCTGCGGCTTTGAAGCAGGTCCCTTCATGCGAGTTTTATCCAATGGAAGCGGTTAAAACTAATGTGCAGGGTACGGAGAATGTGCTTAATGCTGCAATAGCCAATAACGTTGAACGAGTTGTTGTTTTGAGTACCGACAAAGCGGTCTACCCCATTAATGCAATGGGTATGTCCAAGGCGATGGCGGAAAAACTGGTGGCAGCTAAATCCCGTGTTGTGGGGCCTTCAGGCCCCATTTTTTGCGCAACAAGGTATGGCAATGTGATGGCGTCGCGGGGCTCAGTAATTCCCCTGTTCATTAATCAGATAAAATCGGGCCAGCCGCTTACAGTTACAGATCCCAAGATGACTCGTTTCTTGATGTCATTGGAAGACTCTCTGGATTTGGTCCTTTACAGCTACCAGCATGGCCAGGCTGGAGATATTTTTGTTCAAAAGGCACCGGCCGCGACACTTGAGAATTTAGCTCAGGCTCTTAACGAAATTTTCAATAGCTCATCTCCAGTTAGGGTTATAGGAACTCGGCATGGGGAGAAGCTTTACGAATCGCTGGTTTCTCGGGAAGAAATGGCAAGAGCAGAAGATTTCGGTCGTTATTATCGAATTCCTGCAGATGGCAGAGATCTTAATTATAAAAAATATTTTGTTGAAGGTGAGCAAAAGATATCTGAGCTTGAAGATTACACTTCGCACAACACTGCACGGCTAAATGTTGATGAGGTAAAAAAATTGCTTATGAAGCTCGATTTTGTAAGGAGCGCTATTGATGCTTAAGGTAATGACCATTGTCGGGACGAGGCCCGAACTCATAAAAATGAGTCGTGTTATTGCTGAGCTCGATAAGCATACGGACCATTTTTTGGTCCACTCTGGACAGAATTATGACTATGAGCTTAATGAAGTATTTTTCAATGATCTTGAAATACGAAAGCCAGATTTGTTTTTAGGCGTCAAAGCTGAAACGCCTTCCAAATCTATTGCAGGGATAATTTCGGCTGCTGATGATGTCATTCGTGATGTAAAGCCTGATGCATTGTTGCTTTATGGTGATACAAATACTTGTATGGCAGTTATAGCAGCGAAGAGGCACCAGGTCCCTGTTTTTCATATGGAAGCAGGTAATCGTTGCTTCGATGAGCGAGTGCCGGAAGAATTAAATAGAAAAGTTCTGGACCATTTGAGTGATATTAATCTTGTCTTGACCGAGCATGCAAGGCGCTACTTGCTGAATGAAGGTCTTGCTCCAGAGACCGTTATAAAAACGGGATCTCACATGCATGAAGTTCTGAACTATTACTCTGATAAAATTAATTCCTCAGGAATTATTAAGGATTTACAACTTGATCCCCGCAAGTTTTTTGTTTTCAGTGCTCACAGAGAAGAAAATGTCGATTCAGAATCTAATTTGAATGACTTGCTTAATTCTTTAAATGCCCTTGCAGAACGATATGGCTTTCCCGTTATCGTATCGACTCATCCAAGAACGAGAAAAAGAATTGATGCTCTGCCCAAGAGAGAGATGAATCCGCTTATCCGTTTCATGAAGCCTTTGGGGTTTCTGGATTATATTAAATTGCAAAAAGAAGCTTATTGCGTACTTTCAGATAGCGGAACAATTACAGAAGAATCTTCGCTGCTGAACTTTCCTGCTGTGACAATACGGAATGCCCATGAGCGGCCAGAAGGCATGGATGAGGGTACGCTGGTAATGTCAGGTTTGGAATCAGAAGCTATTCTTGATTGTGTTTCTGTCGTTGCGAGCCAATTTTTTGAAGCGCCTGATGCTATACGCCCTGTCCAGGATTATTTGGCTCCTTCTGTATCCAGAAAAATCCTGAGGATTGTTTTAAGTTACACTGGTTATGTTAATCGCACTGTTTGGAAGAAATAGTCATTGAGTGGTCGTGGTCGTCAATGAAAAATTGCAGTGTCGATATAAGTGTTGTTATTCCTTGCTTTAATTGTAAGGAGACACTTGAGCGCGCGGTTGAATCAGTTTGCAGGCAGACGTACTTGCCCCGTGAAATCATTTTAGTTGATGACTGCAGCGATGAGGCTACTCGTACCGAGATGCGGCGCCTTTCAGAAGTTTATACCTCGCCGCGCGTGCTGATTTTTTATTCAGAGGCTAATCGTGGTGCTGCTGCTGCTAGGAATAGGGGCTGGTCTGAAAGTTCTGGGGAGTATATTGCTTTTTTAGATGCGGATGACAGCTGGCATCCGCAGAAGCTTGAATTTCAGGTCAAGGCTATAATCGAAAAGAGGCCTAATTTAATTGGTTGTGGTTTTGATGTTTGTAATGATGTTGCTCCGTACATTAGTGGCGTTTCCGGCTTTGAGGTTAATGAAATCAAGCCAGTAACGTTGTTGCTAAAAAATGTTTTCCCTACCCCCGGGGTTGTTCTGCGAGCAGATCTCCCATTTCGATTTGACCCAGCGAAAAGATACAGCGAGGATTATAAGCTTTGGCTGGAAATTTGTTTGAAATCTGGAGCATGTTACAAGTTAGATGCTCCTCTTGTGTACCTTTATAAGGCTCCGTTTGGTGCTTCTGGATTAAGTGCAGATATTTCAAAAGCTCAGGCAGGTGAGCTTGATACCTATAAGTCACTGTTTCAGCAGGGACTCATAAATCGGTTTGCTTTTGGTTGTTTGTGGCTGTTTTCTAGTATTAAGTATGCTAGGCGCATAGCTATACGTCTTTGTAAACGTGCCTAGCGTGCTCCGAACCCTGTGGCAACTGTTCTGATGGTTTTGAGTACAATTAGAATGTCCATCCACAGAGAAAGGTTTTTGATATAAAAAAAGTCGTGCTCCACTTTCTCTCTCGTTGACTCTGTGCATACCGCATACCCCTGGCTCACCTGAGCCCACCCGGTGATCCCTGGCTTGACGATATGTCGATAGCTATAAAAAGGCACTTCCTGCTCGAATTGCTCTACAAAGCCTCCTTGCTCAGGGCGAGGTCCTATAAGGCTCATGTCACCTTTTAGTACATTCAGAAACTGTGGAAGTTCGTCCAGGCGGAATTTGCGGATAAAGCTGCCAAATCGGGTGATCCGGTGTTCGTCCATGTCTGCAAAACGCGGGGTGTCATTATCTTCCGGGATCATGGAGCGGAATTTATACATGCGGAAAGGGATATTTTTTTGCCCTATTCGCTCCTGAATAAAAAGTACTGAGCCCTTGGATTCAAATCGAATGATGGTGGCTACAATCAGAGAAACAGGTAGCACAATCGGGCTGAGAAGTGCCACCGAAGCAATATCAATTAGCCTTTTGGCAATGGCATAAACGGCGCTGGGCTGAAGGGAATCCATGTCATGGATACTGAGCATGTTTAGATCGACTTTGCCATTGATGGCCTCGTTGATGGCCTTGCTGCTGATAATCGTTGTCCCGGAGGCGCTATGGTGGGCTACATAGCGCAGCCAGCCGTCTTCTATTTTACTTTCAGTATCAACGATGATGGCATCATAGCGAATGCTGGATAACTCAGTTGATGTGAGTTCTCTGAAACAGATATTTTGAGCACTACTTTTATTAGTTATGACAACACCGGGCAGCAGCGCAAATTTCAGTCTGCGATATCGGCGGTTAATGATGAAATTGGCAAATTGCACGCCAATTAGCAGGGCAAAGCCAGTAAACAGGGTGCTGCGTGAATAGCCCAAACGAAATGCCAGAATAATCATCATGGCCATAGCAATAAGAGCTAAGGTAATGCTGGCGTTGTAAGAGAAGCTGCGCCCACCGGGAAAGCGGAAGATCTTTTTTAAAAGAAGGGCATTGATGACGTATATAGATGTGAGTGTGATCAGGGATAGCTGTTGGTTTGGATCTTCAGGGATGGAGGCTGAGCCGTGGGAAATCAGCTGGGCACCGAACAAGGTGATGCTCAGCCCAAGAATGTGGCCGATAACTGTATTGAGCAATAGCCTTTCATGAAGGCGGGTGTGCCGCGCTGGATCAACGGGTATGTAGTGGGAAGTCATAGGTTTCAAGTGTCTGATTTTGTGCCCATATAGGCATGTAAATAGTCCATTTTTGCAGGCTCCAGCCATGCATTCGGTGCTGCGGTGCTGGCTGAGCCCTGGATTTCGTCCATGTTTGTTATCAACAGATTAAGGCTTTGACGAATTGAGTCGATGGTGTTGTTACAAAGAATCCCGTTTCCGTTGTCGATCAGTTCGTGACACCCGCCAGCATCGCTTAACAAAAGTGGTAGTCCATGTGCTTTGGCCTCAAGGGCGGACATAGGTAGCCCCTCACTGTCAGAGATCAAGCAAAGAGCATGGTAGCGATGAAACTGATCAAATTCCTGGATTTCTCCCGCGAAATAGACATTATCCGGAGCGTTTGCCTGCAGTTCCGTTTGTGCCGGCCCGGAACCAACAATCGTGAGTGTCAGATCATTGGCAGAGAAGCCAGAAACAGCGTCTATTAGTAAATCCGGGCGTTTGGGATGCGCCAGCCTGCCTAAAAACAGTAACTTTACCGGTTTTGGTGGTAGGTTGGCAGGCTGTTTTGTTGGCTTCGGGGTCCGGTTGGTCAATGTGATGGTTTTGCCCTGCGGAATTTGCAGTTTCTCAATACATTTGCTGGCGTCAGCCTGGGAGACGTTGATGATCAGGTCGGTCAGGGCTGAGAGTAGCCGCTCCGCGGTAATGTACATGCCTGAAAATTTGCCCCCATTGTAAATAGAAGACCAGCCATGGGAGACATAGACAACCCGTAACTCCGGGATAAACAGCTTCATGAGCCTGGCGTAGACGCCAGCATTTGCCGAGCTTGCGACCAGGGTGGAAATGCGATTATCCCGGATGTAGCGGCGGAGCTTCATAAGCCCGGCCGGGCCGGGGAGCCTCTTGAGCAGCTCCGGGAGAACGAGTGGGGAGAGCGCACTCAGGGTTCGAGTCAGCCACTGTTCTTCCCCGGTAATCAGGAAAGGGTGGATATCATCTTGCAACAGGCGAACCTGGTCCAGGGTCCAGCGCTGGGCGCCACCGGTTTCTGCTTTTGTGATGATGAAGCCGATGCGTGGTTTATTATCCATGTCAGACCTGTCGTTCACACTGGCGGCGGATTTTCTCACTTTCGCGTAGCAGAAGGAAATCCGGCTTGAGGAGTGCGAGGTGGTGCCAAATTTTATGGGTATAGAGAGGGCCTGTCTGGGGCGCAGTGCTGTTTACTTGGGTCGATTCCTGAAGAATCGGAACGGTTCCAAGGTCTTCGCGATGCAAGCATCGCTTCCCATAGCTTTTTGTCGGAGTTTGGGGGGTGGAGTGTGGCGGGTTGCGGTCGCAGGCTGCGGCAGGGCAACCCATCATTGTGCAAAGAAAATGAGCTTACCCGGTGGATAAACCCTTTTCTTATTTGGCTCCGCCTGCTGGGCTCGAACCAGGCAAAGCCGTAGGGTTTGCCAATGATTAACTGTCGACCGCAGGGCGACCAATCATTGGGGCAAAGAAAAAGGGCCTACCCGATGGGTAGGCCCTTTCTATTTGGCTCCGCCTGCTGGGCTCGAACTAGGCAAAGCCGCAGGGTTTGCCAATGATTAACTGTCGACCGCAGGGCGACCCATCATTGGGGCAAAGAAAAAGGGCCTACCCGATGAGTAGGCCCTTTCTATTTGGCTCCGCCTGCTGGGCTCGAACCAGCGACCCAATGATTAACAGTCATTTGCTCTACCAACTGAGCTAAGGCGGAATGTCTTGAGGCGCGTATATTAGTGACGCCTCCCGGGGTCGTCAACACCCCGGGAGCGCGTTTGTTGCTTATTTAGCCAATGCTTGCTCAATGCGACGCATGGCTTCTTTCAGGGTGTCCATGCCGACGGCGAAGGACAGGCGCATGCAGCCCGGGGCGCCGAAAGCGGAACCGGGGACCAGGGCCACTTCGGCGGTTTCCAGCAGCAGGGCGGCCAGATCGGTGTCGGATTCCACGCCATCCAGGTTGGCGATGGCTTCGGAGAAGTCCGGGAAGGCATAGAAGGTGCCGTCACCCTGGGCGCATTTCACGCCGGGCAGGGCATCCAGTGCCGCGGTCAGGTAGTCGTGGCGCTCCTTGAACGCTTTGACCATCTCGTCCACACAGCCCTGATCGCCGGCCAGTGCGGCTTCTGCCGCTGCCTGGCTGATGGAGGCCGGGTTGGAGGTGGACTGGGACTGCACCTTTTTCATGGCCGCGATCAGCTTCTGCGGGCCGCCGGCATAGCCGATCCGCCAGCCGGTCATGGAATAGGCCTTGGAGACGCCGTTCATGACCACGGTGCGGTCGTACAGCTCCGGACACGCGTTGACGATGTTCACGAAGGGTTTGCCGGTCCACAGGATGTGCTCGTACATGTCATCGGTGGCGACGATGATGTCCGGGTGCTTTTTCAGCACGTCACCCAGAGCGGCCAGCTCTTCAATCGAGTACGCCATGCCGGAAGGGTTGGACGGGCTGTTGATCACGAACAGGCGGGTTTTCGGCGTGATGGCCGCTTCCAGCTGTTCCGGGGTGATCTTGAAACGGCTGTTTACGTCGGTTTCGATGACCTTGGGGACACCGCCGGCAACCAGCACCATATCCGGGTAGCTCACCCAGTAGGGGGCAGGAATGATGGCTTCGTCGCCGTCGTTCAGCAGGGCCAGGGCCATGTTGAAGAAGGACTGCTTGCCGCCGCTGGAGACCAGGATCTGGTTGGGCTCGTAGTCCAGGCTGTTATCGCGCTTGAACTTGTCGATGATGGCCTTTTTCAGGCCGGGAGTGCCGTCTACCGGGGTATATTTGGTCTTGCCGGCGTTGATCGCTTCAATGGCGGCGTGTTTGATATGATCCGGGGTATCGAAATCCGGCTCACCGGCACCCAGCCCAATAATGTCTTTTCCCTGAGCACGAAGTTCACCGGCTTTGGCGGTAATGGCCAGGGTAGGAGACGGCTTGATGCGTTGTACGCGGTCGGAAAGGCTGATATCGGACATGCACTCCTCATTCGTCTAAAGAGTCGTATTGGCTGCGCTTTTGGCGCAGAAAGGGGAAGGCATTTTAGCGGGTCAGGGCTGAAATGTCCCGTGTTTCCTGTGAGCCTGGTGAGTGTGGAGGGGCTCAAACAGAGCCGGCTTGTTGGGCTCCAGCTCTCTACAAAGCCGCTGTAGGAGTTCCCTTCCAGGAGACGAATCTGCGCAGGGCCTTTCAGGCCAGGTGAATACCGGCCGGACACTCTGCCATCATCCAAAACCTTCGCCCTTTGGGCGTTTCGCGCTGCGCGCGCTTCGTCCCTCGAGAGGAATTATTCGCTACGCTCACCCTTCGGGCCGCACAGAACTACGTGCGTTACTCCGCTACGCTCCGTTCCTACAGGGGAATCCGGTGTTTCTGGCGTTGTTGTTCTGCCGCGCATTCACGCCGGCTCTGCTACACTTTGTCCCGATTTTGAAACCATGATTTTGCTGCCTTCCTTGCTCAGGAGGGTGGCCACCAGGATATCTTCATGTCCGACAGCCTGTTCAAGCTCCACTCCGATTACCAGCCCGCCGGCGACCAGCCCCAGGCCATCGCCCAGTTGATCGAAGGGATCGACGATGGTCTGGGCCACCAGACCCTGCTCGGGGTGACCGGGTCCGGCAAGACCTTCACCATGGCCAATGTGATCCAGCAGACCGGGCGGCCCACCATCATCATGGCGCCCAACAAGACACTGGCGGCCCAGCTGTACGGGGAGTTCAAGGAGTTCTTCCCGGAAAATGCGGTGGAGTACTTCGTTTCCTATTACGACTACTACCAGCCGGAAGCCTATGTGCCGAGCTCCGACACCTTTATCGAGAAGGACGCGTCGGTGAACGAGCAGATCGAGCAGATGCGGTTGTCTGCCACCAAGGCCATTCTGGAGCGGCCGGACACCATTATCGTGGCCACTGTATCTGCCATCTACGGCCTGGGTGACCCGGCCAGCTATCACGCCATGGTGCTGCACCTGGTGCGCGGTGATCGCATCGACCAGCGCGAGCTGTTGCGCCGCTTGGCGGAGCTGCAGTACACCCGCAACGAGATGGATTTCCGCCGCGCCACTTACCGGGTGCGCGGGGATGTGATCGATATTTTCCCGGCGGAAGAGGAAAAAGAAGCGGTTCGCATCGAATTGTTCGATGACGAGGTGGAAACCATCAGCATTTTCGACCCGCTCACCGGTGAGGTGATCAAGCGGGTAGGGCGGATTACCGTCTACCCCAAGAGCCATTATGTGACCCCGCGGGAAACCGTCCTCAAGGCCATTGAGATGATCAAGGAGGAGCTCACCGAACGACTGGCGGAGCTCAAGGAACAGAACAAGCTGGTGGAAGCCCAGCGGCTGGAGCAGCGCACCCGTTTCGACATCGAGATGCTGCAGGAGCTGGGCTACTGCAACGGTGTGGAAAACTATTCCCGGTTGTTTTCCGGCCGGGCCCCCGGCGAGGCGCCGCCGACCCTGTTTGATTACCTGCCGGAGAATGCCCTGCTGATCGCCGATGAGTCCCACGTGACCATCCCCCAGCTGGGGGCCATGTACAAGGGTGACCGTTCGCGCAAGGAAACCCTGGTGAGCTTCGGCTTCCGGCTGCCCTCGGCCATGGATAACCGGCCCCTCAAGTTCGAGGAATGGGAGCGGCTGGCCCCCCAGATGGTGTTTGTCTCCGCCACGCCCGGCCCTTACGAGGAAAAATACGCCGGCCAGGTGGTGGAGCAGGTGGTGCGTCCCACCGGTCTGGTGGATCCGCAGATCGAAATCCGTCCAGCCATTACCCAGGTGGATGACCTGCTGGGCGAGGCCAAGGAAGCCATCGCCAAGGAGCAGCGGGTGCTGGTCACCACGCTCACCAAGCGCATGGCCGAGGATCTGACCGAGTACCTGAACGAGCACGGCATCAAGGTGCGCTATCTGCACTCGGACATCGACACCGTGGAGCGGGTGGAGATCATCCGCGACTTGCGGCTGGGCAAGTTTGACGTGCTGGTGGGCATCAACCTGTTGCGTGAGGGGCTGGATATGCCGGAAGTGGCCCTGGTGGCCATTCTGGATGCGGACAAGGAAGGCTTCCTGCGTTCGGACCGCTCCCTGATCCAGACCATCGGCCGCGCGGCGCGGAACGTGGATGGCCGTGCCATTCTCTATGCGGACAAGATGACCGGCTCCATGGAGCGGGCCATCGACGAGACCAACCGTCGTCGCGAGAAGCAGGAGGCCTTCAACAAGGAGCACGGCATCACGCCACAGAAGCTCAACAAGAAGGTCCGCGACATCATGGACGACAGCGGGGGCAGCCGTTACGACCGCAAATACAAGGGCGACAAGGACAAGAAGGTGGCCGAGTCACCCTCGAAATACGAGGCCATGTCCCCGGCGGAAGTGGCCCGCGAGATCAAGGCCCTGGAAACCAAGATGATGGAGCACGCCAAGAACCTGGAGTTCGAGGACGCGGCAGCCACACGGGACCGGATTCACCAGCTTCGCGAGCTGGGATTCATGCGCTAACGTTTCTACAAGGCCGCTGTAGGAGCGCCGCTTGAGGCGCGAATCCGAGCCTAGGCGAGGAAAAAGGGTGCGGATTGCACCCGATCTTTCTAGAGGGGGCTGGCGATTAGGGATATTCCTGATCGCCCTGTGGCCGATTTCCTTGCTACGCAAGGTTCGCACCTCAAGCGGTGCTCCTACGCGGCTTCGTTGTTGCCTTGAGGTGCCAATTCCTCCACCCAGATCAACGTCCCCGCAATCACTGCCACCGGCATGATGAACAGGTTCACCAGCGGCAGCATGGTCAGGCCCATGACCACGGCGCCGAAGGTGAGGACCAGCCAGCGTTTGGTTTTCAGGCGCTCCAGCATGACCTCAAAGGGTACCTGGCGGTTATCGGCGCCGAAGTCGATGTACTGCATGGCCAGCAGCCAGCCGGACCACAGGAACCAGATCACCGAGGCGAACACGTTCACCACCGGGATGAAGTAGACCACCATCACCACAAACAGGATCAGCAGCGCCCGCCACAGCCAGTACCAGGTTTTGCGCAGTTCCCGCTTGAAAGTCCGCAGGATCATGGCGGCAATGGATTCGTCGGGCATGGGCTTGCCGGTGGTCTGAATATCCACTTTCTCCGCCAGGAAGCCCATAAAGGGCGCCGCTATCAGCTGTACGCCGATGGAAAAGACACTGGCAAACAGGGCCAGCAGCAGGATCCAGACCAGAATAATGGCCGCGTCGATGAGAAAATGCAGGGCTTCATTGAGGAAGCTCAACGAGCCGGTCAGCGCCCAGTCTGCCGTGGCCGAGGCGATCCAGCCGGCGATCCAGCTGCCGCTGGCCCAGTAGAGGCCACCAAAGACAACGATGTTGAAGATCAGGGGAATGACCACATACAGACGCAATTCCCGGCTTTTTGCCAGGGTGACACTGCGTTTGAGGTAGCTGATGGCATCGGCAACTTGAGACACGGCAAATCCTTGGCTGTGAGAAAGCAGCTACAAGCTACAAGCAGAACGCAAAAAGGGAAAGCCCTGCGGGGAAGCCCTCGTCGCAAAGCCGTTGGAGCCTTGCTTGCAAGGCGAAGGGCTATGAGGGCCGGGCAGGCCCCGTTTCCAGGCTCCAACGGTGGCTTTGGCGGAAGGGTTGGGCAGAGCGTGTGAACCGGGCCAGGCTTTTTCAGTTGTTTTCAATTGGCTCCCGGCTTTGCAGGAGCCCATGCTTGCATGGCGAACCGCCCGCCGACGGCACAATCGCCATGTGACTATGGCGCCCGCAGGGCCCCGGCATTCTTGGCCTTATTGTAAACGGGGCGTTGCGGCTGATGAATTCAGCCCGGGTTGTCGCTAGACTTACCCCTTTTAATGCCCACGGTGCGCCGTAATCGCTTCAGGGGGCGGCGAAAACCTTGTTTTCGCCCAATTTTTGGCCTGTTGGCCCGAGTTAAGCAGACACTATGCGACTGAAATCCATAAAACTGGCCGGGTTCAAATCCTTTGTGGACCCTACCACCACCAATTTCCCGGAAAATCTCACCGCTGTGGTGGGGCCCAACGGGTGTGGGAAGTCCAATATCATTGATGCGGTTCGCTGGGTGATGGGGGAATCCTCCGCCAAACACCTGCGTGGCGAATCCATGGCCGACGTGATCTTCAACGGCTCCAATGCCCGCAAGCCCGTGGCCCAGGCTTCCATCGAGCTGATCTTCGATAACTCCGACGCCACGGTGACCGGCGAATACGGCAAGTTCAACGAAATCTCGGTGAAGCGGCAGGTGACCCGGGACGGCCAGTCCAACTATTTCCTCAATGGCACCAAGTGCCGCCGCAAGGATATTGCCGACATCTTCCTGGGCACCGGTCTGGGCCCGCGCAGCTACGCCATCATCGAGCAGGGCATGATTTCCCGGCTGATCGAGGCCAAGCCGGAAGAACTGCGGGTTTACATCGAGGAAGCGGCGGGGATCTCCAAGTACAAGGCCCGCCGCCGCGAGACCGAGAACCGCATCCGCCGCACCCGGGAAAACCTGGAGCGTCTCACTGATATCCGTGACGAGCTGGAGCGTCAGCTGGAGCGCCTCAGCCGCCAGGCCAGCGCCGCGGAAAAGTACAAGCAATACAAGGAAGAGGAGCGCCTCAAGGGCGCCCAGCTCAAGGCCCTGCGCTGGAAAGGCCTGGATAGTCAGGTCAAGCAGCTCGACTTTGTGATCGGCGAGCTGGATGTGTCCATGGAAGGCAAGGTGGCCGAGCAGCGTCACGTGGACGCGGAAGTGGAGCGCCTGCGCGAGAAGCACCACGAGGTGCAGGAACACTTCAACCAGGTGCAGCAGCACTTCTATTCCCTGGGCGCGGAAGTGGCCAGGCTGGAACAAAGCATCCAGCACCAGCGTGAACGCAAGCAACAGCTCTATGAAGAGCTGGACCAGATCAAGGCCAGCTGGCAGGAATCCGATGAGCACCTGCGGGTGGATAGCGAGAAGGTGGCGGAGCTGGATGCCATCCTGGCCGAGCGTGAGCCAGAGCTGGAGCTGATCAGCGAGCAGCAGGAAGCCTCTGCCGAAGCTCTGGCCCTGGCCGAAGAGACCATGCAGAACTGGCAGCAGGAGTGGGAAGAATTCAACGGCAAGTCCGGGGAGTCCCGCCGACAGGCCGAGGTGGAGCAGTCCCGTATCCAGCACCTGGAGAAATCCCAGGATCGTCTGAAGGACCGCATCGAGCGCCTCAGAAAAGAACAGGAATCCCTGGATTCCGGCCCGCTGGCCCAGGAAATGCGCCAGCTGGAAGAGCAGGTAGAGCAATACCGTGGCCAGTCGGAAGAAAACGAACTGCGCAGCGAGTCCCTGCAGGAAGACATCAACCGCATGCGCCGGGAAAACGGCGACCGTGGCCGGCAGCTGGACGAAGCCCGCGAGAAGCTGCAGACCCTGAAGGGTCGCCGCACCTCGCTGGAGGCCCTGCAGAAGGCGGCCATGGGCGATGATGGCGCAGTGAGCGAATGGCTCAACCGCCACGAACTGGACGCAGAGCCGCGCCTGGCTGACCAGGTGCAGGTGGATGAGGGTTGGGAAAAGGCCCTGGAAGCGGTATTGGGCGACAGCATTCAGGCGGTGGCTATTAGCGGGTTCGACCAGGTCAGCGACTGGCTGGGGGACCTTTCCCATGGCCGTCTGGCCCTGTTCAGCCCGGCTTCGGTGAAAGGCTCAGGCAGCAAGGGCAAACTGCTTCGTGATCACGTTCAGGGGCAGGTGCCGGAAGGCCTGCTGGCCGGGGTCTACGTGGCCGATGACCTGAATGCGGCCCTGGCCCTGCGCGGTCAACTGGACGCCTATGAATCCGTGGTCACCCGCGACGGTATCTGGCTGGGCCCGGACTGGCTGAAAGTGGCCAAAGAAGAAGATCAGGAAGCCGGTGTGCTCGAGCGCCGCCGCGAGCTGGATCAGCTTGAGGGCGAGATCGATACCCTGCAGGCCACCGTGGATGACCTGAAAGAACAACTGGAAAGCACCCGCGAGCAGATCGGCGAGCTGGAGGAAGAGCGCGAAGAGGTACAGCGCCAGGCCAGCCGTATCAACCGGGAGCTGGGCGAGATCAATGCCCAGGTCAGCGCCCGTCAGGTGCGCCTGGAGCAGATTACCATGCGCCGCGAACGCCTGGGCCGCGAGCTGGAAGAAGCCAACGAGCAGCACGCCCAGGAACAGGAACAAATGAAAGAGGCCCGGGCGGTGCTGGCGGAAGCGCTGGACGCCATGGAGGCCGACAGCGGCCAGCGCGAAGCGCTGCTGTCCCGCCGCGACGAGCTGCGGCTGCGTCTTGATGAGGCCCGCCAGAAGGCCCGCCATGACCGCGACCAGTCCCACCATCTGGCCATGGAAGTGCAGGGCGCCCGTACCCAGGCAGATTCCCTGCGCCAGAATCTGAGCCGTCTGGAATCCCAGGTGCAGGCCCTGGCCGAACGCAAGGCGCTGCTGGAAGAGCAGACCAATGAGGGGGACGAGCCGGGCACCGAGCTGCAGATGCAGCTGGAAGAAAAGCTGGAAGTACGCCTGGAAGCGGAGCACAAGCTCACCGAGGCCCGCCGCGAACTGGAAGCGGTGGATCACGAGATGCGTAACCTGGAAGGTCAGCGCGGCCAGTTCGAGCGCCAGGCCCAGGAAATCCGCAGCACCATGGACCAGAAGCGGATGCAGTGGCAGGACCTGACCACCCGCCGGCAGACCGTGGCCGAGCAGCTGGGTGAGCACAACTTCGACCTGGACACCGTGCTGGAAAACCTGCCCGAGGAGGCCAACGAGCAGGAATGGGCCCGGGAAATGGACATGATCGGCCAGCGGATTTCACGGCTGGGGCAGATCAACCTGGCGGCCATCGACGAATACCAGCAGCAGTCCGAGCGCAAGAACTACCTGGACAGCCAGAACGGCGATCTGGAAGACGCGCTCAACACTCTGGAAAACGCCATTCGCAAGATCGACCGGGAAACCCGGGCGCGCTTCAAGGAATACTTCGACCGCATCAACCGCGGCCTGCAGGAACTGTTCCCCAAGGTGTTCGGTGGCGGTCACGCCTATCTGGAGCTCACCGGCGACGACCTGCTGGATACCGGTGTGACGATCATGGCGCGGCCCCCGGGCAAACGGAACAGCACCATTCACCTGTTGTCAGGGGGGGAGAAGGCACTGACTGCGTTGTCCCTGGTATTCAGTATCTTCCAGCTCAACCCGGCGCCATTCTGTCTGCTCGATGAGGTGGACGCGCCGCTGGATGATGCGAACGTGGGGCGTTTCTGTAACCTGGTGTCGGAAATGTCCGCAAAAGTACAATTCATCTACATTACTCATAACAAGATTGCGATGGAGATGGCTGCTACCCTGATGGGGGTCACCATGCATGAGCCTGGTGTGTCCCGTCTGGTGTCGGTCGATGTGGAAGAAGCTGCCGAAATGGCGGCCATGTAAGGCAATCCGGTGCTGTCCGTAATGGTGGCACTTCAGCGCAAGCAAGGAAGATGAGGCAATGGGCCTGAATCTGGAAACACTGATTGGCATTCTGGTTATTCTGATCCTGTTGATCCTGGCCGACGGCGTTCGCCGCATGATCAGGGAACGGCAGGGCAGATTGCGTATGCGTATTGACCCACGTTATCGGGATGCCCAGGAAGAAGACGCCGAGAAGGACGACTATAACCCGGAGCTGATCGGCACTGCCCGGGTGGTACGCCGGGCCATGGAAATGGAATCCCGTCAGTCGGAGGATGCTCCGCCCACCATGATGGAGCCGGATGAAGAGGTGAATCCGCCCGCCACCGCCGAGCAGCAAAGTCTGTTTGATGGCGACCGGGAGCCTGAGCCGGCGCCGGCGGATCAGGCCCCGGCCCCGCAATACCGCGAACCGGAGCGACAGCCAGAGCCTCCCCGTGAACCGGCCAAGCCGGCGGTGGAGTCGCGACCGGTGGAAACGAAAGTGGTGGAACAGAAACCGGAAAGAAAGCCGGAGAGAAAACCGGAACGTCACCGCGAACCCCAGCCGGTGCTGGAAGTGATCGTGGTTCACCTGATTGCCCAGCGTGGTGCGCCGTTTGCCGGTAACGACCTGCTGCGACTGTTGCTGGAATCCGGTTTGCGCTATGGGCAGATGAACATCTTCCATCGCCATGTGAGCCTGGACGGCCGTGACGAGTTGCAGTTCTCCATGGCCAATGCGGTGGAGCCGGGCACCTTCGACCTGGACACCATGGAAGAGAAGACCTTTGCCGGTGTGACTTTCTTCCTGAAACTGCCCGGGCCGACGGATGCCCTGGGGGCGCTGGACAAGATGTTGTCCATCTGCCGCCGCCTGGCCAGCGAGTTGGAGGGCGACCTGAAGGACGAACAGCACAGCGTACTGACGCCGCAGACCATGGAACACCTGCGTCAGCGGGTGCAGGAATTCGAGCGCCGTCAGCGGGTGCCGAGCGCGTAAGAACAGTAGCGAGTGACGAGTTTCGAGACGCGAAATACAACAGGTTTTCGCGACTTGTTACTCGTACCTCGAGACTCCATTGCCCATTGCGGGCTGGAGCGTAGGGTGCACTGAGCTCTGGCGAACTGCACCTTTCCGGCCTTTGCATGGTGCAGTTCGCTTAGGCTAAGTGCACCCTACAGTTGATATGGCACCGTAGGAGCGCCGCTCTCTGTACCCTGCGGGTATGAGGCGCGAAGCGGTGGAAGACGGCAACACCGATACAGCGCCGGTTCTCGTCTCAAGCAACCTCCTATAAAAGACAAGACACAGGAATACTCCGTCCCGTGAGCCAGCCTTCCCAAGACATCCTCCAGAAAGCCCAATCCCTGCGCGACCAGCTCAACGACTGGTCCTATCGCTATTACGTGCTGGATGATCCGGCGGTGCCGGATGCGGAGTACGACCGCATTTATCGTGAATTGCAGGCGCTGGAAGAAGAGCATCCATCGCTGGTTTCCCCGGATTCGCCCACCCAGCGGGTGGGGGATGTGCCGCTGGAGGCGTTTGATCAGGTGCAGCATGAAGTGCCCATGCTCAGCCTGGACAATGCCTTCGACGATGACGAATTACGTGCTTTCGACAAGCGGGTGCGTGAGCGCCTGGATGTGTCCGGTAGCGTGGATTATGTGGCCGAGCCCAAGCTGGACGGGCTGGCCATTTCCCTGTTGTACCTGGACGGGGAGTTGGTGCGGGCGGCTACCCGTGGCGATGGCCAGACCGGCGAGAACATTACCACCAATGCCCGTACCATCCGTTCGGTGCCCCTGACGTTGCGCGGCGACAAGGTGCCGACGCGGCTGGAAGTGCGTGGCGAAGTGGTGATGCCCCATGGTGGTTTTGCTGACCTGAATGCTCGCCAGGAAGCCGCCGGCCAGAAAGTCTTTGCCAACCCGCGCAATGCTGCCGCCGGCAGCCTGCGCCAATTGGATTCACGGATTACCGCAGAACGTCCCCTGGAATTTTACGCCTACTCCATGGCCCAGCTGGAGGGGGTTGCCGAGCCGGAAACCCATGCCGCCATGCTTGATGCCCTGCGCGATTGGGGCTTGCGAGTGAATCCGGAAGTGCGGGTTTGCGGCGGGGTCGAGGCCCTGCTGGACTTCTACCGGAATATTCTCGACAAGCGTGATGCGCTGGACTACGACATCGACGGGGTGGTCTACAAGGTCAATCGCTTTGATTGGCAGCGGGACCTGGGCTTCGTCAGCCGGGCGCCGCGCTGGGCCATTGCCCACAAGTTTCCGGCCCAGGAAGAGCTCACCGTGCTGAATGGCGTGGACTGGCAGGTGGGGCGCACCGGGGCCCTGACACCCGTGGCGCGGCTGGAGCCGGTGCAAGTGGGCGGCGTTACCGTGAGCAATGCCACCCTGCACAATATTGATGAAATCCAGCGGCTGGATATCCGCATCGGCGACACCGTGGTGGTGTACCGGGCCGGGGATGTGATTCCCAAGGTAGTGCGGGCCATCCCGGAGCGGCGACCGGCGGATGCCCGGGATATTACCCTGCCTCCCAGCTGCCCGGTGTGCGGCAGTGAGATTCTGCGTGGCGATGACCAGGTGGTGGCCCGCTGCACCGGGGGGCTGATTTGTGGCGCCCAGCAGCGTGAGGCCATCAAGCACTTTGCCTCACGCCGGGCCATGGATATTGATGGCCTGGGCGACAAGCTGGTGGATGCGCTGGTGGATCAGGAGCTGATTGCCACCGTAGCGGATCTGTACCAGCTCAAAGCAGAACAGGTGGCCGGCCTGGAACGCATGGGTGAGAAATCGGCGGATAACCTGATCGCCGCGCTGGAAGACTCCAAGACCGTGGGGCTGGGGCGTTTTCTGTTTGCCCTGGGGATCCTGCAGATCGGTGAAGAAACTGCCAAGAATCTGGCGGACTGTTTCGGCGATCTGGACGGTATCCGTCGGGCACCATTGCTGTTGCTGCTGGCGGTCCCGGACGTGGGGCTGGAAGTGGCCAAGGCGATCGGCGCCTTCTTTGCCGAGGCAGATAATGAAGCCGTGATTGACGGTTTGCTGGCTGCCGGGGTGAATCCCCAGTCCAGTGGCGAACCCTCTGCGGCCTTTGTGCACAGCCTGACCCTGGCGCATCTGCTGAAATCCGCCAAGCGGTTGGGCATGAATCTTGACGGTATCGGTGACAAGTCCCTGGAAACCCTGGGCAATCACTATCGCACCGTGGCCGAGCTGAGTGCCGGGGCCGCAGAAGGGGCCGGCGCAGAACCGAAGGGCGTGCGTTCCGGGGTGATGACGCAATTGCGCAAGGCGTTGGCGGACAACGGCTGGCAAGCTCGCTTGCAGGAAGCGGAAGCCATGGCGGTCGAGCTGGCCGCGCGGGCTCCGGCCCAGGCGGAAAGCCGTCCCCTGGAAGGGCAGACCTGGGTGCTCACCGGCACCCTGGAGCAATTCACCCGCGACCAGGCCAAACAGGGTCTGCAGCAGTTGGGCGCCAAAGTGGCGGGCTCGGTGTCGAAGAATACGTCCATGGTGGTTGCCGGTGCTGCTGCCGGCTCCAAGCTGGCCAAGGCCGAATCCCTGGGGGTTGAGGTCTGCGATGAGGCCGCGCTACTGTCCGTATTCGAACAACACGGTATTGATCCGGGAGCCTTATGAAAATCGGCCTTACCTTGCTGCTGGCGACACTGCTTCTGGGCGGCTGCGCAGGCACGCCTACCCAGACAGACAATGTCTGTGCGGTGTTTGATCAGCGGGGGGGCTGGTTCAACAACTGGTACAAGTACGCCAAGAACACGGAAAAGGAATACGGTGTACCGGTGCCGGTACTGATGGCGACCATCTACAAGGAGTCCGGCTTTAATGCCCGGGCCAAGCCTCCCCGCACCAAGCTGCTGGGTTTTATCCCCTGGAAGCGACCTTCCTCCGCCTACGGCTATCCCCAGGCGCTGGATTCCACCTGGCAATGGTACCAGGACGCCACCGGCCGCCATGGTGTGGACCGGGATAATTTCAAGGACGCGGTGCGTTTTGTGGGTTGGTATCACTACCAGAGTCATCGAAAAAACGGTGTTGCCCGCCACGATACCTATAACCTGTACCTCAACTATTATGCCGGCCATGGCGGTTATGCCCGGGGCACCTGGAAGAACAACAAATGGATGAAAGGTGCCGCTCGCCGCACCGCCGATATGGCGAACCGCTACGCCGCCCAGATGCGCGGATGCGGGCGCTAACTGCGCCCGGTTAAATCGGAACAAGCGTTTTTGCTGTGGAAGCGTTGCTTGCTTCTCAAGTGGGGCTTCCTCTTCCTGCGCAAGGGACAGGGGGGATGGGCCATTTGTCCGCGCAAACTTGGAAGCCTGTCCCTGTATTTTGGGGTGCTTGTCCTTGTAAGCTAGACGCCTGTGGCTGTTAGCTGATTCTCGGGGTGTTTTCTTGGATAACGAATCCATTGTCTACGGGTGTATCAAACATCTGCCGTTTGGCTCTATCCAGGAGCGCAAGGCGCACTGTTTTCACAACCGCCGGGCGGTCCGGCAACTTCCCCAGGCGGATGAATGGCCCTTCTTGTGCCGGGAAATGTTCTCTGTACCCGGCGACGATCTGATGGGGGGCACCTTCCAGACCCAGGTGATCCATTTTGGAATGTCCTACCGGGCGGTGGAGTATGAGTGGGAACACTGGATCGCCAAGTTCGAATCCCTGCTCAAGAACATGTACTGGGTCAATGCCGTGGTACACCTGGAAACCGAGCTGTCCGGCTTTCATACCTTCGTCTGGGACAGCGCTGAGGTCTGCCATGAGCCTTCCGAGGCGCCGTTGAGAGTGCGCTGTGAGTGGGCTCGGGAAGGGGCGATCGCTTGAAAGGCAGTTGACAGTGGACAGTTGAAAGTTGACAGCGTCGCGGAATAACTCACTAGATTCTGAAACGTAAGAGGGCGCGTTCATGGTTTGGGCGCGGCCTCTTACGTTTCACTTAACCACGATGGTTCAGTCGCGCAGCTGTCAACTGTCCACTATCAACTGTTAACTGCTTCTCTTGCCTGTTCCTTCCCCATTACCGACACACTCTCCGTCACCTCATCAAATACGATAAAGGCCTCCTGCTGTTTTAGCTGAGTGCGGACCTGTTCCACCTTGGTGGAAGTGGCAACCTCCTGGTCACCGTAGTCGGTGCCGTCACGGGTAACGAATTCCTCGATCAGGTTGGTGAGGGTGTCCGGGGGCAGGTCTTTCCAGGGGACGATGATGGGCATAAGCCTCCATTGTGGTAACGAGATCAATCTGTAGGAGCGTCGCTGGCGGCGCGATCACCAAGCCAGGATCAAAAGCATTTCACCGCAGTGGCCACAGAGAACTCCGAGAACACCTGTTTTACCTCTGTGTGCTCTGTGGCCTCTGTAGTAAATGCCTTTTCTTTCGACGTTTTATGATCGCGCCGCCAGCGACGCTCCTACATTGAAGGGGGGGGTTAAATCACCAGCAGCTGAATCCCGGCGCCCAGTATCACCAGCCAGGACGTCACCACACCCAGCTGACGCGCCAGGTTGGCACTGCTGCGCGGGACCAGCATGCCGTAGCTGTAGACGACCCGGCCGCCCACCAGCAGGATGCCGTAACTATGCAGGGCGGTGCTGCCGCCACCATTGATTTCCAGCAGGGCCATGAGAATCAGTGCCAGTGGAAGGTATTCAATGGTGTTGCCGTGGGCGCGGATGGCCCGGCTTACGTCCTTGTGGCCACCGTCACCCAGTGAGACTTTCTTGGCCAGGCGAAGGCGAACCACATTGGCGGCCAGGGCGATGATCAGGAAACCGCTCAGGGCGGCGTAGAGGGCGGTAATCGGCAAGCTGACTAGGGTCATGGCATCCACTCGGGTTGTTTTTTGCGTTTGCGGACAATAAACCGGGCCGGGGCCAGGGCGTCAATCATTTCCTGGTCCATGGGCAGCGGTTGAGCACAGATCATGTCGGCGATGAGCTCTGCACACAAGGGGGTACCGGTAATCCCGCGGCTGCCGTGGGCCACATTGAGATAAAGTCCCTGTGCCGGGCGATGGGGGTTGTCCGTGGCCACGGGCAAGGGGCCGCAGAGGGGAAGAAAGTCGATGCTCTGGCAACGGAACGCCACGCGTCGGTCGACGATATCGATGCGGTCGCCCCCCAGCTCCTGCCAGAAGCCGGGGAGGTAGTGCTTCAGTTGGGCCAGGTTATCCTGGTCGTCACCGTCGGTGGCATGGTGATGATCTTCATGGAGTTTGAAAGTGGCACCGACGCAGTGCAGGCCGTCCAGGGCCGGGGTCAGGTAGCCGCCATGGCACTGGGCCTGCTGCCAGCGACGGGAGGCGTCGGTGGCTCGGCAATAGCTCACCTGGCCACGGATGTGTTTGAGCGGTAACCAGCCCAGGCCGGGCAGGGACTGGCTCTGGCCGGCGGTACACAGGACCACGGCGTCGGCGCTCAGGATTTCCCCGTTGCTCAGCGTCACTCTGGCGGGGGCTCCTTCCTCCAGCGCCGTTACCCGGGCCGCCAACAGGGTAATGTCCGGGTGTCTCAGCAGATGCTGGCACCAGCGGTCCGGGCGCAGGTAACCACCCCCCTTCAGTTCCACCGCCTTGTCGCCGTAGGCCTGGAGCAGTTCCGTGGGCCAGGCACCGGTGGCCATGGCCTGTTCCAGCTTGTCTTGCTGACGCGCATCTACATAGTGCTGGATCACGCCGTTCAGGTTGCCGTCCGCTTCCTGGCCGGGAAACCCTGAGCGATGCAGCCAGCGCAGGGCATGACCATAGCTTTGCTGGTAGAAACGGTTCTGTGGGGTGAGGTGGGCACTGGGCGTGCTGTAGACCACCCCGGCCAGGTTGCCGGACGCGTGACCGGCAATACCGTCCGGATCCAAGACCGTCACCTGGCAACCCCGCTCAGCCAGGGCCCGGGCGGTGGTGGCGCCGGCGAGCCCGGCACCGACTACCAGAACCTGTCGGGCAGGCCTCTCTGGCCGGGCCTGGTCGCCTTCAATCCGACCAACCAGCATATGTCGTTTGTGGCCGAAGCCGTCGCGTTTTTCCATGGCAAAGCCCGCCTCCGCCAACCCGCGGCGGACAAAGCCGGCGGCAGTAAAGGTTGCCAGGGTGGTACCGGGGCGGCTCAGCCTGGCCAACTGGGCAAACAGAGCCGGGTGCCACATGTCCGGGTTGCGGGCCGGGGCAAAGCCGTCCAGAAACCAGGCATCCACCGGATGGGAGAACTGTGGCCACAGAGACAGGGCATCGCCGTAAAGCAAGGTCAGCTGCACACGGGGGTGCAGCTGCACACGGTGAAAGCCCGGCGTCGGCGCGGGATACTCTGCCAGCAACCGTTGTGCCAGGGCGTCCAGGGGTGGCCAGTGGCTCAGAGCCCGGCTCAGGTCCGCTTTGCGTAACGGGTGCTTTTCCACGGAGACCAGGTGCAGACGGGCGCTGTGCGAGGCGTTTTCCAGAAACTGCCGGGCGGCCAGCAGGCAATTCAGACCGGTGCCGAAGCCGGTTTCACCGATCACAAAGGTGCCGGCGGCAGGCAGCTCACGGAAGCGCTCTGTCAGGCGGTTGCCCTGCAAAAAGACGTAATCACTCTCCGACGCGCCGTCCTGCCGGGAGAAATAGGGATCGTCAAAGTCCACCGCTACCGGGGTGGTGTCCTGCCAGTCAATGCTGGCCGGTTGAATGGGGGCAAAGGGGGAACTTGTCATCACGACCTGGGGCGGATCTGCGCTTGGCACCTGAGGGTAGGGCAGGATACCTTGCAGGAATCACCATTAACAGGCTGCAGCAACTCCTGCGATGGTGCGGCGAGAGGCGAGTTGCGAGATACGAGTTTCGAAATGCATAGAGGGGTTGCCTTTCGCGACTCGTAACTCGCTTCTCGTCCCTGGGGTTATTCGCTCTTATCCTGTGCCGCCTTGAACTCGGCCAGGGCCCGCTTGCCATGTTGCAGTAGCCAGCGGGGATTCTGTTGATAGCTGGCGTTGTTGATGCGGATAAAGGCCCCATCGACCAGGGTGACCAGCAGTGACTGGTTCTGGATCGGGCGGCCTTTTTCCACCCATCGCATTTGTGCCTGGGCGGAGGGTTGGCCCTCCAGGTCCAGCAAGGTCTCGCTGACGATGGTCAGTGCGTTGGCGCTGTCCTGCAGGGCCTGGTTGACTCGCCGTTGGCGCACTTCACTGTAGTAGCTGGCAACGGCGCGTTCCGCCGGCATGCTGTCCCAGCCCGCCGGCAGCCCACTGAGTGTGAGAGACAATTGTTCTTTCTTATCCTCGCTGCGGTAGTGCAGGGTGCGGCCCCGTTGGGAGCTGATTTCCCCGTCCAGCTTCAGGCCCGCCAGGGTCTGGGGTATCCGGAAATGCGACAGATCCACGGCCTTGGTGGTGGGGGCCACCGGCAGGCTCCCGGTCTGGCTGCTGTCCGTGCTGAGCCTGGGCAGCTTCTGGGCATCGATGGACGGCTCGCTGCTGGGTGGGGTCTGGCAGGCCATTAGGGCGAAAAGCGCGCTAAGCGGCAAGAAACGGGCAACTTTTACAATCAATGTGGGCATCATCAGGCAAGGTGTTCCGGGTTCCATGATGTGATGGTGGCGTTCTGGTGGCACAATACAAGATACCCCGTGAGAATACCCTTTATAGGGAAAGGCGGATGGAAAGACCATCACATAACGGCATGCGCACCGGCGTTGCAATGGCTCTGTTGCTGGCCATCATTACCGTCCCCTTTGCCATCGCCTCTTTTCTGATTGTTCAGCATCGCCTGGATCTGCTGGTGGGTTACAAGACCCTTGAAGGCGACCTCCGACTCTTTGAAAGCGGCCTGGCGGCCTTTTCTCCCCTGGATGATATGCGTGATCTGGCTCCGGTGATGATTCATGCCCAGACCCCGGAGATCGTGTCCCGCTTTGAACTCAGCGAGGCGAGGGCAGATGGCCGGCTGCAGGCTTTCCTGGAGCAAGCCCGCCAACGGGATATTCCGGGCCTCAATGATCAGGCGGGACTGCTCAGTGAAACCTGGTCCGGCCTGACCGTGAAAACCGGCATCCCCCTGGAAGACGTGGCGGGCCCCTACGATAACGTCAATCGCATCGCTCAGCGTCTGGCCAATGCCCTGGCGTCGGTGCTGATTGCGTCGGATATGGCCGTCGGAGAGGGGCTGGAGCCCAATGAGGTGTTATCGCTGACCCTGGGATCGTTCCGCCAGGCGCAGAACGATATCGGTCTGATTCGTGCTCTGGCGCTTTATGTCAGCCAGCGTGGGGGGTATCTGGGCGACAATGATGCCCGTCGTCTGGAAAATGCCTGGCAACGACTGTTGCAGCAGCTGTCGATCATCGACAGCGAGATCAAGGCCCTGTCCGCCCGGACCGGGGTCATTGAATTACAGCAGCAGTGGCGTCTGGTGAAAGATGAACTGCAACGCTTCCTGCTGTGGTCCGAGCAGGAGCTGATTCTGGCTCCCCGGGTCCAGGTCAGCTGGGAACAGGCCTATGATCGCAGCCGCCATGCCATGCAATCTCTGGAAGGTCTGTCTGAAAGTCTGGTGCAACTATCGGTGAAGCTGGTGGACCAGGCGCGCCAGGAAAAACTGAGGGACACCATTTTCCTGATGCTGGCGGTGTTGTTGCTGTACGCCCTGGTGTTGGGGCTGGCGCTGCTGGTATATCGTTCCAACTCCCGTGCCATCAGTGCCAGGGCGGAAAGCCAGGCGAAAGGCCAGTTTCTGGCTCGCATGAGCCACGAGATCCGTACCCCCCTCAATGGTGTGATTGGCCTGGCAGAGTTGTTGCGTGAGACCGACCCTACACCCCGCCAGCAGGAATATATCAGCCTGATCGACAGTGCCGGGCGGACCCTGAACGCCCTGATTAATGATGTGCTGGATTTCGCCAAAATTGAGGCAGGCAAACTGCAACTGGCGGAAGAGGAGTTTGATCTGCCGTTGCTGATGGCCGAATGTGCCCAGATGTTCAATCTGCCTGCCAGCGATAACGGCACGCTGGTGCTCCTTGATATGGACAGTCAGACGCCTTCACGGGTGGTCGGCGATCCCACCCGGTTGCGTCAGGTACTGATCAATCTGTTGGGCAATGCGGTTAAATTTACCCGCAATGGCAGGGTAGTGCTGTCACTGGCCTATCGTCAGGTCAGTGATGAGATGCCCCTGTTCAGCTTTGCGGTGAGCGATACCGGTATCGGATTGAGCCAGGAAGAGCAGGCGCGACTGTTCCAGCATTTTGCCCAGGCATCGGCGGATACCGCCAAACGTTTCGGGGGGACGGGGCTGGGCTTGTCCATCAGCCGGGAGCTGGTGGGCTTGATGGGGGGCGATATCCATGTGGAAAGTGCTCCCGGTAAAGGCGCCCGTTTCAGCTTCAGTATCCAGATGCTGGCGGTCAAGGAGGATGTGCCCACGGTGGAGCAGGAAGCACCTCCTGCCTGGTTATGGGATGTGCAGGGCAACCTGGCGGACTGGTTGCAAGCAGACCCGCGATTCAAATCAGTGCGACGGGTCAGTAATCACTCTCAACTGGCGGCGCTGGGTTCGCTGGAGGGTGCCAGGGTGTTACTGATCAATGGCATGCCGGATCAGGATTTGCTGGAGGAAACCCTGCAGTTGGTGCGCATCAGCCAGGTACCTCTTCAGATTCTGCTGCTGACAGGGATGCGCAGTGAGGCGCCGAACTGGCTGCCCCCGCAGGTACAGTTATTGCGACGTTCGGTGCTGACAGTCAACGAACTCAAGCAGCTGCTGGGGTGGCAGATGCCGAGAAGTATTCCGGTGCTGTCACAGGTCCACGGGGAGGAAGCCGTTGCCTCTCTCCAGGTGCTGGTGGTGGAGGATAACCCGGTGAACCAGATGGTTACCAAGGGCTACCTGGAGAGACTGGGTATCAGCCGGATTGATATTGCCGAGGATGGCGCCCGGGCGCTGGAAAGGTTCCGGGACGCTGCCGGTGAATACGATCTGGTATTGATGGACCTGGATATGCCGGTGATGGACGGGTTCACCAGTGCCGGGCGAATGCGCGATTGTGAAGCCCGGGAATCCTGGCCCCCTTGCCAGATTCTGGCGTTAAGCGCTCACGCGGTGTCCGAACTGGGCGGCCGGGTAGCGCGGTCCGGGATGAACGGGCAGCTGATCAAGCCCCTGTCCCTGAGCGCCCTGCGGGAGGCCATTCATCAGTACCTGGGCATCAAGGCGTAAGGTATTCGAAGAAGTCCTGGAAGGGCGGCGGCAGCAAGGGCGCCAGCGTCAGCAGTACGCCTAGCATGACCAGCACCAGCAATTCCAGCCGCCAGGCCCGATGGCGCCGGCAGAGATGAATACACAATGCCACCGCAGTCAAACTGACGCCCGCATGGAAGCTGGCCATGCTGACCAGTTGCCATTGCACATCCTGCAGGGCCAGCACTACGCCAAAGAACATCAGAAGCAGGGCTCCCGGGGTCAGGGCGTTGGTTGGGCGGTGTTCGCGGAACGGCTGCATATCGGTTTCCCCCATTACTTTATCTCTGTCCCCAAGCAATTGTTGTGCCTGTTTCGTAGGGCGCCTCAGGCATCCTAGGAATTATTCGTTACCGATAGATGAACGACGAAATACTACCATTTGTCATTTTTTATCCATCTTTATGTGTGATAACGGTTAACTTATGTAGTGTTTAATTCGTATAATCCGCCACCGACGATTGTATCTTTCGGGTTTTGGGATAGAGGGTTTCTCCATGCGTTATTTGTCTTTTGTCCTGTGTGCTGTCATTGCGCTGCCGGCCCAGGCACAAATCAGTGCCGGTATGAATGAACGGTTATGCGTAGCCGCAAGTCAGGAGAGCGCGTTTGGCGCCCTGGTGGATGACATGATTGAGAGCGATGAGTTGGCGCTGACCTCCGGCGAGCAGGTGCTCTCGTTGTCCTGTCAGGATGGCAGCAGCGTGCTGGAAAAAATGGTGCTGGCACGGCAGGCAGAGAATCTGGAGTATGCCGTGATTGACCTGGGCCTGAACCTGACGGCATCCCAGGTGGCACTCCGCGGGCAAACGATGCCCCTGAAAGAGGCGTTGCAGCGCCTGGGCGAGCAGGGTGACAGCCAGGTTCAGGATTTTGTACAAGATTATCTGAGCGACCTGGCCGATGAGGACTTCAATCCCAATCTGCGTGTCAGCCTGAAGTAAGCGAGCCGTGGGGGTAGGGCGAAGCCGCCCGGACCCCCGCAAGCAACGGCCTGGCGCCTGATCCCTGAAAAAGAGGCTCTCATCTACACGGGCCCCTGCGGCCATTTCTACCCACCGGTATCACCCGCTATAATCCGCTCCGCATTGTGATATCGGAACCCCTATGTCTGATCAGCAGGACCGCATTTACGCCACGGCCCACCAGCAGGTGACCCGTTTCTCCTTCGATGACACTGTGGTACGTGTCTTTCCTGACATGATCCGACGCTCGGTGCCGGGTTATGCCACCATTATCGACATGATCGGGGTGCTGGCGGCCCGATATGCCCAGCCGGATACCTGCCTCTATGATCTTGGTTGCTCCCTGGGGGCGGCAACCACCGCCATGGCGACCCTTACCGCCGACCGGGGCAACCGGCTGATTGCTGTGGACAATTCTGAGGCCATGATCCGTCAGGCCCGCACCCTGATAGCGGAAACCGGACAAAGTGAGCGGGTGTCTCTGCGGGAAGGGGACGTGGCCAGCATGGCGTTTGAACCGTGCTCCATGGCGGTGCTGAATTTCACCCTGCAGTTCATCGCGCCGGACAAGCGTGACGGGCTGATCCAGCGCCTTGCTGACGCCACGGTACCCGGCGGTATTCTGGTGCTCTCGGAGAAGATCCGGTTTGCGGATGATGGGGAGAATGCCCTGCAGACCGAACTGCACCATGCCTTCAAGCGCAACAACGGTTATTCGGATCTGGAAATCAGCCAGAAGCGCACGGCACTGGAAAACGTTCTGATTCCGGAAACCCTGGCCGACCATGAGGCGCGCCTGCGCCAGGCCGGTTACCGGGAAATCCACGTCTGGTTCCGCTGTTTCAATTTCATCTCCCTGCTGGCGGTGCGCTGATGCTGAGGGATTATCTACAGCAGTGCGAAGCGGCGCTGCGCGAGCTTTATGCCCAGCCAGAACGAGACGTGCTGATGGCCCTGTGCCGCGAGCGCCTTCTGGACAAACCCCACGGCGATCTGCCCCGCTGGCTGGCGGCGCTGAATGCGTTACCCGAGGGGCCGGCGGAGTGTGATCTTTCGGCGGATACCCTGCGCATCGGCCAGCCGGGAGAGGTTGACCCGGCGGAAGTCAAAGCGGCTTTGCAGGGCCTGATTCCCTGGCGCAAGGGGCCGTTTGATTTCTTCGGTGTGCATATCGATACCGAGTGGCACTCTGACTGGAAGTGGCAGCGGGTGGCGCCGCACTTGTCGCCCCTGGCCGGACGGCGGGTACTGGATGTGGGCTGTGGCAGTGGCTACCACTGCTGGCGAATGGCAGCGGCCGGTGCCAAACAAGTGGTGGGCATCGATCCAACAATTTTGTTTCTGGTGCAGTATCTGGCGGTGCGTCGTTTTGCGCCGTCGGTGCCGGTCTGGTTTCTGCCGTTGCGGATGGAAGAGTTACCGGCACAGACAGAGAACTTCGATACGGTATTTTCCATGGGCGTGCTCTATCACCGGCGCTCTCCGCTGGACCACCTGTTGGAACTCAAGGCGGTGCTGGGTGAAGGCGGGGAGCTGGTGCTGGAAACCCTGGTGGTGGAAGGGGATGAACAGACCGTGCTGATGCCCGAAGACCGCTATGCGGCCATGCGTAATGTGTTCTTTCTGCCTTCGGTGGCCATGCTGGAACGCTGGCTGCATCGCTGTGGTTTTGTAGATATTCGCTGTGTCGATGAGAGTGACACCACCGTGGAAGAACAGCGGGCGACCGAGTGGATGCGGTTCCAGTCGCTACCGGACTTTCTCGACGCCAGCAATCCCGCGCGGACCCGTGAGGGGTATCCGGCGCCGCGCCGGGCGGTGCTTATGGCCCGCAAACCCTGAGTCCGGGATGGAACGGATTGCAGGCCAGGAGGCATTGGTCCGCGGTGACACCCCGCTGGCCCAACAGCCCACTAACCATTAACGACTGTCTGTGTGGAAGCTTCCAGCAGCCGATCCACCAGTTTTAATCGCAGCCGCTCATCCAGCATGCAAAGTGCGGGGGACAGCACTTCAAGCAGTGATTCCTCGTTGCCGTCATTGGCCAGTTTGCGCAGTTCCCGGGAGAGTGGATCCGCGGTTTCGGGGGCGGATTTCAACGCGGCAAGCTGCTGTTGTGCCGGTTGGCTCAATGCAATCCGATCTGTGTCGGTGGCGTCTTCCAGGCTATTGAGCGCCTGATTGAATAACTGCATGACGCTCTCTTTTTCCTGGTGATTGGCGCAGTGCACGCCAATTCGGGTGGTCAGAAAAACCCGGAACTCATCCAGTTCAAACTCCTGGCTGGTGAACCACTGTTGCAAGCGGGTTGCCATTGCCATGGCGCCATCCACGGCGGTGGCCGGCAATACCAGGAACAGCGCTTGTCCCGACTGCCAGCTCATCAGGCCGTCTTCGCACCGTTTTCTGGCATGTAACAGATGCCGCACCCGGGCAAGCAGTCGCTCAATGCGTTCGACACCGATATCCGCCTGGATGGATTCCAGTTCCTGGAAGCGAATGGCGAGGATACTCAGCGGCTGATTATGTCGCCGGCTGAGAGACATCGCCTGCTGAATCATCTGCTGACTATGGCTATTCGCACTGCTGCTGGTTGTCACGGCAGTCATTGGGTACCTCGGGGCCACACATTAAGATGACGTTCCTTCTCTGGGAGCGTGTATCGGCTCTTGAATGTGGGTATCCCTTCCCGTGGATTCACTGTAATGATTTCCCACGAGGCAGGCATCGGGCGCATACTTTATTTAACAACAATGTCTGGCTCTGTTACCAAAACTGGTTTTTTATCAGCCAATTAGAGCGGATAAGTGATGAGGAAGTGACGACATGTCCATGATCTGGGTAATTGCGACGGCTGTGTTGAGCTCCGCCATGACGCTGGCAGTGGTCGCCCTGTGGGGGCGGTTCTACTTCCAGCCGCGTCTGCGAGACAGCATGCAGCAAGAGCTGGATGAACAGGTGGAGAAAGCCGCCCAGGTGCTTTCCGCGCGAGTCGAAGAGGGCGTGCGTCGCGGGCTGGTGGATGGCGTTCGCAATCTGCCCTCCCGGGAAGTGTTGGAGGGAGCCAGCCGTAGCCTGGCACGGACCAGTGCTGAGATGGTCGGTGAGCGCCTCGGCCAGATTTTTGGCGCGCCGAAAAAGAATCGATAGCACGACCCTTTCTCCAACGGGAAAAGCGGGGGTGGCGCCTGGCCTATAGCCTGCCCCTGGCCGGCAGCAGTCGCGCCAGCAGGAAGGCGATACCCAGACTCAGCATGGCCAGGGACAATACGTCCTGCTGCAGGGCCTGCCAGGTGGTCTCCCAGAGAGACGATGCCTTCAACAGGGACAACAGGATCAGCAGGGTGCCTGTGAGGGTGAAGAACTGGTCCAGCTTGCGGGCCCGGCGAAGTTCGCCGCGCAGGTGGCGGAGTTCCTCGAGAATGTCCTCCTGGATCAATTGTTGACGTGCAACCTGTTCCGCCAGGTCGCCCACCTGTTGGGGCAGGGTGGCCAGCTTTTCCAGCCACACGGGATCTTCCCGACGCAGCAGGTCAAGCAGCTCCTTGAGCCGGACATGATCGTCCAGCCAGTTGCGCACCAGTGGCCACAGGCTGAAATTCTCGATCAGCTCATTGAGTTGGGCGATCTGTCGATCGCTGCCGGTAACCCGCAGGGATTCATGTTCGGTGAGGGGTTCGCTGGCAAACAGCCAGTGGACCATGGCGCCCAGGGGGCCGCGTACACGGATATCGACATTACCTTCGTAGTCGGTAAGCAGTTCCACCCCGTCTTCATAGATCAGCACGTAAAGCACCCACAGTGGACGCTCCGCACGGATCCGCACGACGGTGCCGTGCAGTGCGGCTAACCTGTCGCGGCCGGGCTGGCTACCTGTGAGCGCCTGGTTCAATGCGCTCTCCAAACCACCGAGCACAATCAGCTGGGGAAAACTACCGGTCTGAGGCATAAATGACGGAAAATCCTGTCCTGAAATGAGACCGCGTTGTCGCTTGGGGTCCCGATTTGTTGCCAAAAATTACGTTATCTTGCTTATATTTAGCGGCCCGTCTACCTATACTAGGGACTTTTATAATAAAGGGCACCTCCGTTAGCCGGTTACTGCCTCTGGCTTTCAGGCTGGTTCGCAATCTAGGCGCAATTTTGTAGGCATGCTGGTTGCCTGTCGAGAAATTGCAACAACGAGTGCGGGCCAGCCTGGAAGCCCCGAAGGGCGGCTCCTGAAGCGCACATCTGCTGCGCTTGGCCACTAGGAAAGGGAACCACCCTGTCCGTCGTGACGAAGCACAACAGCTGCACGCTTCAGGAGCCGCAGAGGTAGCAACCGGCTAGCGGAGGTGCCCTCAAGGGCACCTCCCATGATAGGTTGCTGCCTTCAAACGACATTGGCTTTTTAGACCGGGATTGGCGAAAGCGGGATATGTTTGTCTTGGCGCTGTAGCGTTACAGTGCATAAGCCCTTGGAGGGGAGTTGTTTTTCAATGCTGGAATCATTGCTTTCGTACCCGGATTTCTGGAAGTACGTCAGTATACCTTTCATCGCCGGTGCCGTAGGGTGGATCACCAACTGGATGGCCGTCAAAATGACGTTCTATCCGCTGGAATTCATTGGTATTCGGCCCATCTTCGGCTGGCAGGGAATCATTCCCTCCAAGGTCGAAAAGATGGCAGGTATAGTGGTCGACAAGGCCCTTTCCAAACTGGGCAGTCTGGACGAGTTCTTTCGCGAGATGGAACCGGAGAAGATTTCTGCCCACCTTACCCGCACCATCCAGTCCCGAATCGAAGAATACACCGATGAGGTGATGACCGAGCGCAATGCGGTGCTCTGGGAAAACCTGCCTTTGCTGGTGCGCAAGCGTGTCTACGCCCGTGCCCGCCGTGCGATTCCCGCAGTCATGGACAATGTGGTTGATGACATCAGCCGTAACCTGGACAGCCTGGTGGACATGAAGCACATGGTTACCACCCAGATGAGCGAAGACAAGGCGCTCATGGTGCAGATGTTCCAGGAAGTGGGTGACCCGGAATTCCGTTTTATCACCAACTCCGGGTTTTACTTCGGGTTTCTCTTCGGTCTGATCCAGGTGCCGGTGTTTATCTTTGTGCCGGAAAACTGGGTGCTGCCGTTCTTCGGCTTTATCGTCGGTATCGCCACCAACTGGCTGGCGCTGAACCTGATTTTCCGGCCGCTCAACCCTGTAAAGATTGGGCCTTTCCGGATACAGGGGCTTTTCCTGAAGCGCCAGAAGGATGTGGCGGAATCCTTTGCCCGCCTTTCCACCGATGAAGTGATTACCCTGCGCAATATCATGTATCAGGTGGTCAATGGCCCCCGTGGAGACCGCACGAAAGCCCTTATCAAGCGCCACCTCAAGCCCCTGCTGAATGGCGGCGTGGTGCGAACCGCTGCCCAGTTGACGGTGGGTCCGGAAGGATATGCCGATCTCAAGAAGGCTGTGGAAGACAAGGCTGTGGATCTGGCGGTAGAGCCGTTCGAGGACCAGGGCTTTAACAAGGAGCGTGGCCTGATCGTCGAGAAGCTCATGGCAGAGCGTATGCAGGCACTCAGCTCTGAAGAGTTCCAGGACCTGTTGCGCCCGGCTTTCCAGGAAGATGAATGGATCCTGATTGTGGTGGGTGGCTTCCTCGGCGCCATGGCCGGGGTCGGGCAACTGCTGTTCATGTTCGGAGCGGCTTGATGGATACGCTGCAGATAGACATTGCCACCCTGGGGTGGTTGTTGTTTGCGGCGGCGGGAGCCTCTTCCCTGTTGACCCTGGTGGTGCTGGGGCTGATCGGTCACTTTTATTTGGGGCCGAAAATCGAGCGCAAGGTGGACCGTCGTCTCGAAGACGGTGCCAACCAGCTCGAAGAGCGCCTGAGAAAACGGTTTGTGGATTTGTTGACCGGTCGTTCCCGGGATGTGATCCGCAACAGTGCCCGGGATCTTGCCCGCGGCATGGGGCTGATTGGGAATCGGCGGCCGGATGAGGATGATCTGGGTGAATAATTGCCCGTGCTGATGAGAAATTGATCACATAATTATTGATTGAATAATTGTCAGACAACCCTGTGCAAACCTGTATCACTACCCCCCTATAATTTACCCCACGTGCTCACGGTGTTGCGTGTTGTTCCCGCTGCATTCGCTCGTGGAATTGCCTTCGGGAGTTTGGATTATGTCCGATAACGAGAATGAGAAAGAAGGGCGGAATACTAGCCCGTTGAAGGCCCTGAGTGGTGCCTCAAGAGATATTCGCAAGTATACCCACCAGATTTGGCTGGCGGGTCTGGGTGCCTTCGCAAGGGCCGAGGAAGAGGGCAGTGGTTTTTTTGATGCCCTGGTTGAAGCCGGCCGCGAAGTGGAGCGCCACACCAAGGACAAGACCGAGTCCCGGGTGGAAGAGATCAAGGAACGGGTTCGTCACCATACCGGCGAAACCATGGAAAAGATGGAGAAAGCCTTCGATGATCGCCTGAACAAGGCGCTGTCCCGTCTGGGCCTGCCCAACAAGCGGGAAGTCGAAGAGCTGGAGAAACGGGTTCAGGAGCTGACCAGCGCTCTGAACAAGGCGGAGGACGATGTGTCTGCCTCCTCTGACCCCGCAGCTCCAAAACGCCGCAGCCGCAAGAAGAGCTGAGGCGCCAAACAGTGTTGTAGCGCACACCGCTAACCCCTTAGTGGTGTCTTTTAACGGGTACCCCCTTGGTACCCGTTTTTTTTGTCTCCGGTTTACACGACGCCCCCAGGATCACCACGACAATCTCTTTGTGCGCGTTACCGTCTTACCGGGTGGTTTGTTCCATCTGTGAATCATTCACTGGGGGGATCGCCCAGCAGTTGTCCGGAACGGGTGTGCCACGCTGTCACCCTTGGTAACGTCTTCATGCCCCAATTTTGTTCACAGGTTTCTGTCAATGGGCTTTTTCTACAATAAAATATGACAAACCCGTGAATAGGCCATAAAAAACAGCGTAACCAATTGAATATTAATGATTTTATTTATTGGTTAAAAAATAGCCATGTCGTCAATAGCCGTGAAAAACCGGTGAGATAGGGCGGTTGTGTACTGGCTATGCACAGGTTTATCCACAGCTTCTGTGGAAAAGAATCGGGCCCTGCTGATCAGGGGGAGTATTAATCAGCAGGCGTCCCCTCCTGCCGGGTTCAATTCAAGCAATTAATGGCGCTTTTACACAAGCTTGTGACAGGGCCAGGGGGAGGGCCTGTCACCCCTTTGTCATTTTTTATTTCGCGAAGAGTAGCGCTAAGTTGCTGAGAATTATCAGTTTTGCTGATTGTGTAAATATCAGGCATTCAGAGACGATGGCCTTTTTCCGTGGCCTTGCGGCGATTCTTCTCAGCTTCTCCACAATTTTATCCACAGATTATGTGGGTAACATCAAGAAGGGCGATGACCGGCCCGGAGTCCGTCCCGATCTGTCAATCCCTGTCCTGGTGGAAAATCATGCAAACAGCCGAAAGCCTTGCCATTAAAGGGGTTCAGCGTGTTTTCCTGAGGTCCTGCACAGAGTTGTCCACAGCGCATGGGGATAGTTGCCGGGGTGTGGAAGAATTCAGCCATCGTGTATTGATGGAATCAAGGGGGGCAAACGGCTGCCATGGCAGGGGCACCGGCGCTGCACGATGTCTGGTTTTGCGTTACCCGAAGGCACGGGGAAAATCACTCTCGGGGAGAGGGGGCGTGAGGAGAATAACGTGTTGGCAGGGGATTGGGCTGCCCAATGCTGCGGGGAGCCTGTTTATGGTCGCAAACACCGGGCCGCTGAGCCTGAGGCGAGCTTTACCGACCCGGCGCCAGCCGTCTGACGTCTTGGCTGCGAGCCGCGCTCTCGTTTCCGCTAATCCCTGATCCTGATGAACGAAAAAAGGGTGCCCGAAGGCACCCTTTTTTTCAGGACAAACCGGAAAAGGATCAGAAACGGTGTTCGCCGTTGTCGATGCTTTCCTGGGTTGCCTTGTCCAGCTGCTGGTAGCAGTCGGCCTTGGGGAGCAATACGTACACCGCATTGTCCTGCTGGCTCAGGTCATACTTCTGCTCTTTGAGCTTGTTTTTCTGGTGCTTGAACGTGCCCGTGGTTTCCATGGCCTGTTCATTGATGCGCAGGAAGACAGGAATGGCGTAGGGGGGCAGCTCACGCTTCAGGTAGGCACACAGGCCCTGGAAGTCGAATTCGCTGTGGTGGCTGGTCAGGCGAACCTGTGCCATGCCGGCCCGGCCGTTGGTATTGGGAATTTCCACCCCGTAAACCACGGATTCCTGAATGCCATCGAACCCGTCCAGGATCTGCTCTACCTCGGTGGTAGATACGTTCTCGCCTTTCCAGCGGAAGGTGTCACCCAGGCGATCCACGAACTGTGCATGGCGGAAGCCGATATCACGCATCATGTCGCCGGTGTTGAACCAGGCATCGCCTTTCTTGAAGACGTTACGGAAAATGGATTTTTCGGTCTTTTCCGGGTCCGTATAGCCATCGAACGGGGTCTTGTCAGTGATCTCGCCGAGCATCAGGCCGGATTCGCCCTTGCCTACCTTGATCATGTTGCCGTTGCTGTCACGTACCGGTTCGTCCTTTTCCTTGTCGTACTTGACGATGGCATAGCTGACCGGTGAGAAGCCTACGGTGTTGTCGAAGTTGAATACATTGGTGAAGGCCACGTTGCCCTCGGAGGAGGCATACAGCTCAACCACACGCTCAATGCCGAAACGCTCCTTGAAATCCTTCCAGATGCTCGGGCGCAGGCCGTTGCCAACAATGGTGTGAACCTTGTTGTCCTGGTCATTGGGTTTTTCCGGCTGCTCGTGCAGGTAGCGACACAGCTCCCCCACATAGCCGAATGCGGTACATCCGTGGCGGCGAATATCATCCCAGAAACCACTGGCGGAGAATTTGCGTGCCAGTACCAGGGTGCCGGCGGGCGCCAGTACCGAGGCCCAGCAGACGACCATGCCGGTAGCGTGATAGAAGGGCAGAGTGGTGTAAAAACGATCATCAGCGTTGAGACGTACCGCCGAAAAGCCGAACCCACCGTACGCCTTTTCCCAACGACCATGATTGAACACCACGGCCTTGGGCAGGCCGGTGGTGCCGGAGGTATAGATATAAAAGAGCGGGTCACGCAAGAAGGTCTGCTTGGTGGAGGCAGGATTCTCGCTGGAGCAGTCCTTGATTTCGCTGGCCAGGTTCTTGTAACCCGAGGGGGCTTCACCCGGATTTTCCAGGGTGTCCTGATCGGCAAAGAAGAAGAAGTTGTCTTTCAGGTCCAGGTCGCCACGGACTTCTTCCACGGCTTGCACCAGCTCCTCACCGACGATTGCCGCCTTGGGTTTCACCAGATTGAAAGAATGAATCAGTACCTTGCCGCGCTGGGAGGTATTGATCAGGGCCGCGCAGACCCCCAGCTTGGCGCAGGCCGCTACGGTGACGAGCAGTTCCGGGCGATTTTCGATGTTGACGGCGATGGTGTCGCCTTTCTTCAGGCCGATGGAGGCCAGATAATCTGCCAACCGGTTGGTCCAGGCATTGAACTGCTTGTAGGTAAGCTCGGTGTCCTCGTAAATCAGTGCGGCACCGTTGGGGTTCATGCCAGTGGCTCGCTCGATGGCCACGCCCAGGCCCAGAGGCTTGGTGGTGTCAGTGATCTTGGCCATCCGCGAGCCCTTGATCAGGCCTGGCAGATTGCTGACCACTTCGGGAACCTTGGACAGAAGCTTGGGCAACGTGATGATGTCGGCGTTGCTCATAGGATCTCCATTAGTCTGTGTTCTTGGAAGGCCCTGGCGCAACACACCGCAGAATCCGTCGATACAGGCCTGTGATTCGATCATGGCATGCAAACGATTATTCGAAGGCGGTTCAGCCGGGAACCCAGTATTGGCAAGCGGGCGCTTACCTTAACCGTAGCACCAGGGCAGGGCAAGAGCCCCGCCCCGTCGCTGTGCCGGGGCAGATTGCGGCGTTCCGAATTGGCCTTGTCTGCCCGATGCAAATTATTGAACCACGATGGAGTGTCCTTCTCCGTTAGTGATTTGTCACTGACGAATTATGTCTCCGGACTGTCCGGTTTGATGCTGACCAGCAACTGTTGACGCTTGACTTGGCTTCCAACCGCCAGATCTGCGGATTCCACGGTACCATCACAATCCGCCTTGAGGCTGTGCTCCATCTTCATGGCCTCCATGATGACCAGCACCTGACCACGTTTCACCGCGTCACCGGCTTTGGCGCATACCTCGATCAAGGCCCCATCCATGGGCGCGCGAATCTGACCGGAGCCGGCCTGATCGCTGGTGCCCGCTGCGCTGTGGGTAGCATCCTCGAAACAGACACTATGGCCTTGCCATTGCAGCCAGCTTTGTTTGCCATCCTGGCACATGCGGTAGCGCTGCTGGACGCCGTCAATGGTGGCAAGACCGGGAGCCAGAGTCGCGATGCGATGGCTGTTCTCGCTCACGATCAGTTCCGCGTGGTTGTCCTGATAGCGGATGTAGACCGTCTGCTCATGGTCGCCGCAGCGAAGCTGGACCGGTTGCGCTCCCAGAGTGCTGGAGTGCCAGCCGCGCAGATCCGCTGACGGCGTTTCTGCCTCGCAGCGGAGCAGGGCCGCCAGGGCCCAGAGCTGGCTGGATGGCGCTTCGCCGGCCATGCTGGCGTCGTCGGCAAAATCTTCGCCGATGAAGGCGGTGGTGGCTTCACCGCAGGCAAATACCGGATGGCGCAGGATGGCCGCCAGGAAGGGACGGTTATCCCGGACACCCATTAGCACCGTGTCCTCCACGGCACGTATCAGACGTCGCCGGGCGTCTTCACGGCTGTCACCCACGGCAATGATCTTGGCCAACATGGGATCGTAGTGGCTGCCCACCTCGTAGCCTTCCACAAGGCCATGATCGATGCGCACGCCATCGCCGCTGGCCGGTTGCCAGCTCAGCACTGGCCCGGTTTGCGGCATGTAGTTTTGCGCCGGGTCCTCGGCGTACAGGCGCACCTCCATGGCGTGGCCGGTGAGCCTGACCTGTTCCTGGGTCAGGGGGAGAGGCTCGCCCCGGGCCACCTTGATCTGCCAGGCCACCAGATCCAGGCCGGTGACCAGCTCCGTGACCGGATGCTCCACCTGCAGGCGGGTGTTCATTTCCAGGAAGAAGAAATCCCCCTCCGGCGCCAGCAGGAATTCCACCGTGCCGGCCCCAACATAGTTGCAGGCCTTGGCCGCATTGACCGCCGCTTCGCCCATCTCTTGGCGCAGGGCCTCGTCCACGGCCGGGGAGGGTGCTTCTTCCACTACCTTCTGGTGGCGGCGCTGTACCGAACAGTCGCGCTCACCCAGATGGATCACATTGCCATGGCGGTCGCCGAATACCTGGATTTCCACATGCCGTGGCTGCATCACGGCGCGCTCCAGGATCAGCTCGTCGCTGCCGAAGGCACTTTTCGCTTCCTGGCGGGCGCTTTTCAGCTGGGCGGGAATCTCGCTGGCATCGGTGACCACGCGCATGCCGCGGCCGCCCCCCCCGGCGCTGGCCTTGATCATCAGCGGCAGGCCGATGCGTTCGGCTTCCTTCAGCAGAGTGGCGTCGCTCTGGTCTTCGCCTTCGTAGCCGGGAATGCAGGGGACACCCGCTTCAATCATGGCCAGCTTCGACAGGCGCTTGGAGCCCATCAGGTGAATGGCATCTTCGTCCGGGCCGATAAAGGTAATGCCGGCGTCCTTGCACGCCCGGGAAAAGCCGGCATTTTCGGAAAGAAAGCCATAGCCCGGATGCACCGCATCGGCACCGGTCTTGCGGCAGGCATCGAGCAGGGCATCCACGTTCAGATAGGACGCGCTGGCCAGGGCCGGCCCAACACACACCGCTTCGTCCGCCAGTTGTACATGACGGGCACCGGCATCCGGTTCGGAATAGACCGCCACGGTCCGGTAGCCCAGGGACTGGGCGGTGGCGATGACCCGGCAAGCAATCTCGCCACGGTTGGCAATCAGGATTTTTTCAAAGCTCATTGTGGTTCCTTACCGGTGTTCCGGTTGAAAATTCTTTCCCGCAGGAGTGGCGCTTCAGGGCACGAACAGCTCAGGAGCGAGGTACGAGAGACGGGTTGCGAAATACAAAAACGAAGCCGCTGTTTATAGGTTTTCGCTACTCGTCACTCGCGCCTCGCAACGTTTGTGCTCATTGGTTCCACTTTGCCGGGCGTTTCTGTACGAACGCCATGGTGCCTTCCTGGCCTTCCTCGCTGTTCACGGCGGCGGCGAAATCCTTCGCGGCCTGATCCAGTAATGCCTCCATGGGTTGGTGACCCACGTCCAGTACCAGTTGTTTGGTTACCCGATTGGCATGTGGGGCGCATTTGCGCACCGCTTTGAGGGTATCTTCCAGCAAGGCCTCCAGAGCATCGGCATCGGTGGCCACCTCGTGGACGATCCCCAGTCGACGGGCTTCTTCACCCTGGAAGCGGATGCCGGTGAGGGCCAGCCGCCGGGCCTGGGTCAGGCCGATGCGCTCGACCACAAAGGGGGCGATCTGGGCGGGAATCACGCCCAGGCCGGTTTCCGGCAGGCCGAACGTGGCGCCGGTGTGGGCAAGCGCCACATCGGAAATGCAGGCCAGACCAAAGCCGCCCCCCAAGACCGCACCTTCCAGCACCGTAATCAGCACCTGGGGCTGATGATTGGCGGCGGTGATCATTTCCCCGAAACGGCGATTGAGTTTCTGGAAGGCGTCACCGTCGCCGCTGGCGGCCTGCTGGCGGGCACCTGCCATATCCTTGATGTCGCCGCCGGCACAGAAGTGGCCTCCGGCTCCGCGCAGTACGATGGCGCGGACATCTGCATCATTTTCCACGGCAGCAAACACGGCCATCAGCTCGTTGACCATGGTCAGGCTCATGGCGTTACGGCTGTCGGGCCGGTTCAGGGTGATGTGCAGAACCGGGCCGTCCTGGTTGATTTGCAAGGTGTCGGTGCTGGGTAAAGTCATGCATCGCCTCGTTGTTTTCTGTAGGAGCGTCGCTGGCGGCGCGATTCTCCGACCGTTTGTGATCGCGCCGCGAGCGACGCTCCTACGGATGGGTTTTCCCTGTGGTTATTTTTTCTTGCCCGGCAGGATATCCATGGTCTTGCAGATAATGCCCAGCATGATTTCGTCGGCGCCGCCACCGATGGAGCCGAGGCGACCATCCCGGTAAAGCTGACCGGCCGGGTTGTCCCACATGAAACCGTTGCCGCCCCAGTACTGCAGGCAGCTGTCAGCCACTTCCCGGCTGAGGCGGCCCACTTTCAGCTTGGCCATGGAGGCCAGTTGCAGCACATCCTTGCCGTTGATATACATCTCGCAGGCCCGGTAGGTGAGGGCGCGCAGGGACTCCACTTCGGTCTGCAGTTCAGCCAGGCGGAAGTGCACGGTCTGGTTGTCGATCAACGGCATGCCGAATACCTGACGATCCTTGGCATAGGCAATGGTCTCGTCGATCACATGCTGCATGCCCATCAGGCTGTTGGCGGCGGCAAAAAGACGTTCCTCCTGGAACTGGATCATCTGCATCATGAAGCCCATGCCTTCCTGGCCGATCAGGTTGCGCTGGGGAACACGTACGTTGTCGAAGAACACCTGGGCGGTTTCCGAGGAGCGCATGCCCAGCTTGTGCAGGGGCTTGTCCACGGTGATGCCGCCGGCATCCTTGGGCACGATGATCAGCGACTTGTTCATGTGCGGTTTGCCCTCGGACGTCTGGGCAAGCAGGCAGAACCAGTCGGCGCTGGGCGAGTTGGTGATCCACATCTTGGTGCCGTTGATCACGTAGTCGTCGCCGTCCTTGGTGGCGGTGGTCTTGATGGCAGCCACATCGGAACCGGCATGGGGCTCGGACACAGCAATGGAGGCCACCATGTCACCGGCAATGGCCGGGGCCAGGTAATTCTGGCGCAGCTCGTCGGAGCCGAAACGGGCCAGGGCCGGGGTGGCCATATCGGTCTGTACCCCGGTGGAGAGGGGGACGCCGCCGCAGTGGGTGCGGCCCATTTCCTCGGCCATGACCATGCCGTAGGAATAGTCCAGACCCATGCCGCCGAACTCTGCCGGCTTGGTGACCCCGAGCAGGCCCAGATCGCCCATCTTCTTGAACACCTCATGAATGGGGAAGCGACCGGCTTCTTCCCATTCCTTGACGTGGGGGTTCAGTTCTTTCTCGACAAAGTTGCGGACTGTGCGGCGCAGTTCTTCGTGTTCCTGAGTAAATTGCATGGGAAGCGTCCTGTGTTTGTTTGGCTCGGTTTGTCGAGCGCTGATATGTCTGTATTTGTCGGTTATTTAGGTAGTTGAGTTGACAGTTGATAGTGGACAGTTGACAGCTAAAACCTGACTCCAAACTGCCACGCTATCTGTTTTCCCGCTGTCAACTTTCAACTGTCCACTGTCAACTTGTTTAAAGCCTTGCCACCCCGAACGCATTCGGGTGCAGCTCGCGGTGTTGGGCATCGGCGCAAATGTCCAGGGCATAGGCCACCACACGGCGTGTGTCGCGGGGGTCAATGATGCCGTCGTCCCACAGCCGGGCCGTGCCGTAGAGGGCGGTGGACTGGCTGTCGAGTTTCTGGGCGGTGGTCTGCTGAAGCATGTCGAGTACCTTCTCGTCAGGCTCAATGCCGTTGGCGCGCTGCTTGGCCTCGGCCACGATGCGCAGCACCATGCCGGCCTGCTGGCCACCCATCACGGCAACTTTGGAGTTGGGCCAGGCAAAGATGAAGCGCGGGTCCAGGCCGCGGCCGCACATGGCATAGTTGCCGGCACCGTAGGAGCCACCGACCACGATGGAAATCTTCGGCACTCGAGCGTTGGCCACGGCCTGCAGCATTTTCGAGCCGTGCTTGATGACACCGTTCTGTTCCGCATCGGTACCCACCATGAAGCCGGTGGTGTTGTGAAGGAACAGTAGAGGCCGGCGTGTCTGGTCACAGAGCTGGATGAACTGGGCGGCTTTGGCAGCGCCACGGGGGGTGATCGGACCATTGTTGCCGATGATGCCCACGGGCTTGCCTTCGATGGTGCTCCAGCCGCACACGGTGGCACTGTCCCAGTCGTTCTTGAAATCGAGAAAGTCGGAGCCGTCGGCGATGCGGGCGATGATCTCGCGCACATCGTAGGGTTTCTTGGCATCAGCGGGCACTACGCCGAGCAGCTCTTCAGCGTCATAGCGGGGTGGCTCGAAAGCGTTGCTGCCCGGTGCCGCCCGGCGCCAGCCCAGCAGCTTGACCAGGTCCCGGGCCTGACGGATGCCGTCGGCGTCGTTTTCTGCCAGGTATTCGGCGGTGCCTGCGGTACCACTGTGCATTTCCGCTCCGCCCAGTTCCTCATCCGTGGCGATTTCGCCGGTGGCGGCTTTCAGCAAGGGCGGGCCGGCCAGGAACATCTTGGCGCGCTCGCGTACCACTACCACATAGTCGGACAGACCCGGCTGATAGGCGCCACCGGCGGTGGCATTGCCGTGTACCACGGTGATCTGCGGGATGCCGGCGGCGGACAGCCGTGCCTGATTGGCAAAGGTGCGGGCGCCGTCCACGAACACTTCTGCCGCGTAGTTCAGGTTGGCGCCGCCGGACTCCACCAGGCTGACCACGGGCAGCTTGTTCTCCATGGCGATGCGTTGCAGGCGCAGGGTCTTGTGCAGGCCGGAGGGGGAGATGGTGCCGCCCTTGATGGCGGAATTGGAGGCGGTCACCAGACAACGGACACCGGACACATAGCCGATGCCGGCAATGGTGCTGCCGCCGGCTTCGGTGCCGTCCTTGTCGTCGTGCATCTTGTAACCGGCCAGGTTCATCAGGCTCAGGAACGGCGAGCCGGTGTCCAGCAGCCGGGAGATACGCTCGTGGGGCAGCAGCTGGCCGCGTTTCTCGAACTTGGCACGCTTGCTCTCGGCGGTATCCACCACGGCCTGCTCAATGGCGCGGAATTCTTCCACTGCCGCCAGCAGGGCATCGCGGTTCTGCCAGTATTCCTCGCTGTTCGGGTCCAGTGCGGATTCAATGACTGACATTACAGGTCCTTGAAGACATCGGGGGTGGTGGCTCGGTGGAAGCCGTCAAACGGTTGGCTCTTGTCATGATCGGGCAGCGGGAAGATGGCCACGTTGCCCTGGCTGGCGGCGCCGTCGATGCGCAGGGTGTCACCGCTGATAAAGGCGGCGGCGTCGCTGAGCAAAAAGCAGATGGCGCCGGACACTTCGGATTCGTTGCCCATGCGCTTGAGCGGTACGGCGGCGCGCAGGGTTTTCAGGGTCTGCTTGAAGCCTTCCGGGTAGGTGTCCATGCCGCTGGACATGATCCAGCCCGGTGCCACGGCGTTGACGCGCACCCCGCAGCTGCCCCATTCGTAGGCGGCGGTCTGGGTGAAGTTGACCATGCCGGCCCGGGCGGCGCCGGAGTGACCCATGCCGGGCATGCCGCCCCACATGTCGGCGACAATGTTGACGATGGCGCCGCCATTACGATTCATGCCCTGGGTGAACACTTCCCGGGCCATCAGGAAGCCGCCGGTGAGGTTGGTGCGCACCACGGTTTCCCAGCCTTTCTGGCTGATCAACGCCAGTGGGGAGGGGAATTGGCCGCCAGCGTTATTGACCAGGCCGTGGACCACCTCGACGGCCTTGTAGATCTCGGCAACGGTGGCCTTGACCACTTCTTCGTCACGAATGTCGCAGGCGAAGCCGATGGCCTGGCCCCCGTCTTCTTCGATCTCTGCCGCCACGCTATCCAGTTTTTCCTGCTTGCGGCCAACCAGCACCACGCGGGCACCCAGGGAAGCCAGTTCATGGGCGGTACAGCGACCGATGCCGGAGCCGCCGCCGGTGACGATAATGTTCTGGCCGGCAAACAGGTCGGGTTTGAATACGGAACGGTATGACATTGTCGTTAATCCTTGTGTTGTCTCTTGCTGTGGGAGCGCTCGTTCGACCGCGAATTGGCCTTCGAGATGCCGTCATGGTCGAACGACCACTCCCACAATGTCTTAGTTATTTTCGAGTGTTCTGGCGATCTCTTCACTCACCATCACCGGCATATCCAGCAACTGCTGGGCGAACGCCTTGCCCTGCGGATCAATGCGCAGTGAGGCGATGCCGCCGCCGCCCAATGCATTTTTCAGCAGGAAGTTGAAAGCATTCATGCCGGGCAAGGACCAGCGGCTGACGCTGCCGGTGTCCGGGTCGAGGACGTGCTGCATGTAATCGGCCACTGCCTCTTCACCCAGAGCGGCATTTATAAAGGGCAGATACTCGGGGCGGCGGGCGATCACGCCGATATTGGCATGGTTGCCCTTGTCGCCGCTGCGGGCCCAGGCCAGTTTGACCAGGGGGACCGCCACGTCTCCGCTGGCGGTTTCGCCGCGTGGATCTGCGGGCAGGTTGGCGGGGTCAAAGGGCGCACCGGCAGGAATGCTGACGGGTATCGTGTCGCCGTCAAGGTTCACGGTAACCGGGATGCTATTCTTGCTGACCAGGGTGGAAAACAGGCGGATGCGCGGGAACGGTTTGGGACGTCCGCCGACCAGGCCGGACAGTCCCGGGGCCATGCCGGTGGCAGCCTGGGCAATTTCCCGGGCAAACAGCCCCAAAGCTTTCTTGTCATCGTGCAGGGCGCCGATTTTGACGACCACCTCGCGGGTGTCACCGCGACGGGCATGGGCGCCGTAGGTGGTTTCGCTGCCGAGAATTTCCACGCTGGTTTCGCGCATGGGGGCCATGCCCAATTGCGTGAACAGGCCGGCCACCTTTTTCAGAATGGCATCGGCCACCATCTGGCCTTTCTGCGGGGCGTCGATGCCCCCCATCAGAAATGAGGCGGTGATGCGGTTACCGTCCGGGTAAGTGGCGGAGACTTTATAGGTGTCGCTGGGCGGCAGGCCTTTGGCGCCACTGACGCGGACCCGATTGTCACCCACCTGTTCCAGTGTCACGTTGGTGAAGTCACAGATCACATCGGGCAGCATGTAGGCGCGGGGGTCGCCGATCTCGTAGACGATCTGCTCGCCCACTGTCGCTGGGGTGACCAGGCCGCCGGTATTGTCCGGTTTGCTGATAATGAAGTGGCCGTCTGCAAAGCATTCGGCAATGGGAAAGCCCATGTTGTGGAAATCGGGCACATCGCGCCAATCGGTGAAATTGCCGCCGGTGCACTGGGCGCCGCACTCAATCACATGGCCGGCCAGGGAGCCCTGGGCCAGTTTGTCATAGTCGTCCTCGGCCCAGCCGAATTCGTGCATCAGCGGCCCCAGTACCACGGCGGAATCAGCAATACGGCCGGTGAGTACGATGTCGGCACCGGCATCCAGGGCCGCCTTGATCGGCAGGGCGCCCAGGTAGGCATTCATGGTCACCGTCATGGGGGGCAGGGGAGCGCCGCTATCCATTTCCGTCACATCGGCAAAATCATTGCGGCGCGGATTCAGGTCGTCGCCTTCCACCAGGGCAATTTTCATCTCGATGCCGGCAGCCTCGAAGACTTTCTCCAGGGCCTCTCGGCAGGCCCGCGGGTTCACCCCGCCAGCATTGCTGATGACTTTTATGTTTTTTGCTTTGATGTCCTTGGCCAGCGGCGCCATGACATTGTTGACGAAGTCGTGGGCGTAGCCGGCACTGGGGTCCTTCATGCGTGCCCCGGCCATGATGGACAGGGTGACCTCGGCCAGGTAATCGAACACCAGATAATCGATCTCAGCCTGCTTGACCAGCTGGAAAGCGGCGCTGTTGGTATCACCCCAGAATCCGGCGGCGCAGCCGATACGAACGGGCTCGGTCATGATGGCTCCATTTGCGTGTGAAAGCGTGGTCTCGTAAGCTACCAAGCAAGCGCTTGGTTTGGCAAGAGTCAGTTTCAAGCTACAAGCTTCAAGCTGCAAGCAAAAAAGTCTGTACAGGCTAATGGAAGGCTGCGCACTCACTGGCTTGCAGCGTGCATCCCGGAATCGGGATAATGCGGGGATACAAAACAGAGGAAAACAATGGCTGAGTCACTGGCAATTAATGGAATCGATGATTCTCCCCGCGGGCGTCTGCTCAGTGCTGCGGCGCACCTGTTCCGGGACAAGGGGTTCGACCGGACCACGGTTCGGGATATTGCGGCGTCAGTCGGGATCCAGAGCGGTTCTATCTTCCACCACTTCAAAAGCAAGGAGGATATCCTCTATGCGGTGATGGAAGAGGTGATTCATTTCAATACCGACCGCTTGCGGCGAGCCATGGCGGCAGAAAGCCGGCCGGAAGCGCAGTTGCGGGCGCTGGTGCGGGCCGAGCTGCAGTCCAACGTCGGCGATACGGCCGAGGCCATGGCCGTGCTGGTCACGGAGTGGCGATGCCTCAGTGAGGAAAAGCAGAGCAAGGCGCTGGAATTGCGGGCCATCTATGAACAGCTGTGGCTGGATGCGCTGAATGCCCTGCACGGGCAGGGGGCATTCCGGGATGATCCCTTTATCATTCGCCGTTTGATCACCGGGATGACCGGCTGGGTGCCCAACTGGTTCGACCGGGAGGGGACCCTGACGCTGGATGACCTGGCCGACATCATCGTCCGCCGAGTGGTGGGGGAAGCATGATCGGCAATGCCATCAGTTGGGGGCAAAGCGGCTACTCCATCATCGAGGAAGGAGAGTTGAACCGGCAGACCTGGGCGCTGGATGTACATCACTACCTGATTGCCAAGCCCAACGGCCAGCCGGTGCCGGGCAAATTTACTCTCGATGAGGCCAAGGCGCATATCGAAGCGCTGGAGGCGCAAGAGAGTTGAAACGGCAAGCTACGCAGCCGCTGTAGGAGTCCATGCTTGCATGGCGAACCTCGCGTTAGCGAGGAAATCGCCCGAATGGCGATCAGGCCTGTGGGGCTTCGACAGCTTCTTCTTCGGAGATCGGGAGCAGCCGCATCGCCTTTTCATCGCTGAAGCTCTGTTCGCCATGCAAGCATGGGCTCCTACAGCGTTTTTTTGGGCCGTTCTGCCCAAGATTTAGCCGTTCCGACCATTTTCTAGGCAAACGGACTTTTTTCTGCAAAAAGCCGTTGACACCCCGGGCCCAATCCCTAAAATGGCGCCCACTTCGCAACGCGATGCGGGTGGTTAGCTCAGCTGGGAGAGCATCTGCCTTACAAGCAGAGGGTCGGCGGTTCGATCCCGTCACCACCCACCAAGTTTCAAGAGTAAAGAGTTCCGAAAGGAATAGCTGGAGCGGTAGTTCAGTTGGTTAGAATACCGGCCTGTCACGCCGGGGGTCGCGGGTTCGAGTCCCGTCCGCTCCGCCACTATTCAAGCATTAAAGGCTCCCATCGATGGGGGCCTTTTTTGTTTCTGCCTTCTCGTCCACGCCGCCACCGACGCCTGACAAAGCGTAAGCGCTGACCCGGTATATCCGGTATCCGTCCATTTTTCATGAACTTGTCACTGAATCCCTGTCTAATTTCAGGTCCACAACACTGAAAAGACGAAAGGAGGACAAGCCAATGGAAGACTATCTGGAAGAGCGCCTTGAAGAGAAGCAGCTCATGGAATGCCTGGAGGAGTGGCTGGAAGAAGACAGCTGGGTCGATGACGGAGAGGAGCTCTGATTCCTTTCCGTTCAGCCCTTCTCCGGTTCCTCTCGCATTCCTCCCCGCCGAACACCTGATACCGACTTTTTTCCTGGCAACGTGACGCCGTTAGTGGCGCTGGCTCAATGCTTTCCTGCAAGCTGGCAGCGGCTTTGCCTATGCTTTTTTTTTACTGCCATTCAGGTCACACTCTTTTGTGAGGGGCTGACTATAATTGGCAGCACCCTGATTTTTGCCAGTGTTTTCCGGGACTGCAGGCAGTGACGCCGTGGCAGGTCAGTGGCCAACTACAATAATTCTCAAGGTAAGGAAGGACACATGCCTCTATCCTCCGTGACGTCCGAAGCGATTTTGTTTTTTGATCACCGGGGCATTACGAAAAGTATGCTGTACGCGGATTTTGAGGCGATCCTGGATGGCATGGTGGGTGTGCCCGAATTTGCCGACAAGGAAGTCCGCGGAGCGTATTGTCTGGTCAATGGCCAGCTACGCGTGCGCTCTCTGGTGCTTTTCACCATCGATTTTGATGAAGATGGCATGGCGGATACGACCTGGAATGTGCCATTGCGCCACCTTGCTGAGCACGCCGGGCAAGGGCCGGATATGGGAGCCGGGCCGATCCGTCTGGCCTGTCGCAGTCAGTGCCCGGTGGCCTGGCACCAGGATCAGATGTGGGACCCGGGCATGAAGCCGGGGGCCAATGATTTTATTGCTATTCGTGACACCATTCGGGAGCGTGGTCCGAAGCTGGGTCTTGAGATCGATGACGAGCTGGATTCCATGCCGGCCACGCCGCCGCCGGTGATTGGTGCCGAGACGAAGGCGCCCACCATCGCCCCGGATCAAAGCGAAAGCCGGAAAGAGGCCGACGAAGAACGGGTTCGCTTGGCCCGAATTATCAAGGAGCTGCGCCTGCGGGTGCAGACGCTGGAGAATTCCCACTCCGAAGAGGTGGGGAAATTGCGTTATGCTGCCCAGCAGAAGGAAGAGATCCTGAATGCCCAGCTGGAAAAAGTCATGGGCCAGTTCAAAACCCTCAAATCCCAGAATGTGGCCCTTCGCGAGCAAAACGATTCACTGAAAGCCCAGGTGATTTCCCTGACCCAGAGCCTTGAGGAGCAGAGCCAGCAAAGCCAGTCCCAGGGGAGTGAGCTGGAGGTGCTGACTGAGCAGTACAAGCTGGCTTTGGAGCAGCGCATCGAGGAAGAGCGTGCCAAGCTTTCCGAGCAGATCCACGCCAAGGAAATGGATGTGCTGACCCGGGATGATCTGATCAGTCAGCTCAAGCAGGAGCTTGGTGAGCTCAAGCGGAACCGGGTCAAAGAGGCCAGTACCGGAGCCCAGAAGGTGCTGGAGAAACTGGAGAGCCTGGGGCTTAGCTTTATTGCCTTTCACCCTGGGGCGGGGCATATCTCGATTTCCGCCGACCAGATCGGCAGTTATATGGAAAATCCGGTGGCCTTTGCGGCGCGTAAGTGCCTGGTTACCGAAGACCACTATCGGGCCTGGCTGGCTCACTACGAAAACCCGGTCTGCCAGGTCCCGGTGGGTGCCGATCAGCAAGCCTGTGGCAAGCGTGTGATCCGGGTGGAAGTGCCCAATCAGTTCAAGCCCGGGGTTTCTGACTGCAATGCCAATCGTTGCCCCAATTGCCGGAATGATTCCGCCATCGACAATGTGTTGCGCTTTCGCTGATACCGGAATGTGAACCAGTGCCATTTCCATGAAAAATGGTAGGTTTTTTGCATTCTCTACGCTGAAAGTATGATGTTGTCTTCAGAACAAGAATCCGGGAGCGGCTGTTATGGCACAGGAATCCATTGATAAAAGCCTTTTGCAGACCTTTGTGCCAGTGAATGCGCTGTCCGGGGACCAGCTGGACTGGTTGCTGGACCAGCAGGAAGTGTGTCGCTTTGCGTCAGGAGATGCCCTTTTTTCGCAGGGCGACAAGGACAACACCACGATTTACTTGCTCAGCGGCAAGGTCGAGCTGACCGATGAAGCGGGGCAGACACGGATTGTCAGTGCCGGGGATACGGCATCCTGGCACCCGTTGGAGCATGCGCAGCCTCGTCGCAGTACGGCCCGGGCATTGACTGAGGTCAGTGTGGTTCGCTTTGACAGCTTTCGGCTGGATACCATTCTTTCCTGGGACCAGTCGGCGGGGTATGTGATTCTCGATATCAATGCCAACTCTGCGTATCAGAATGATCGCGAGTGGATGATCCGGCTGCTCAAGTCCAAGCTGTTTCACCGGGTTCCCCCCAGCAACATCCTGGAAATCTTCCGTCGCCTTAAAGCCCATCGTCACAAGCAGGGTGAGGTCATCATCCGCCAGGGGGAGGCCGCAGACTGCTGTTATATCCTCAAAGAGGGGGTTTGCGAGGTGGCCATCAGCATGGGTGACGGTGCGCCGACACCGGTTGCCATGCTGGAGGAGGGGCAGTGGTTCGGCGAAGAGGCGCTGCTTTCCGGCAAGCCCCGCAATGCTACGGTGACCATGGCCACCGACGGGGTGCTGATGAAGCTGGAACGCCAGGACTTTGATGCCCTGCTGCGCGAGCCGATTATCAACACCATGCCGGCGGAAAATGTGCTGGGTGCTGCGGAAAAAGGTGCCTGGTGGCTTGATGTGCGCACCAGCGATGAATTTGACCAGGAGCACCTGGTCGGCGCCACCAATATGCCGCTGAATGTGCTGCGGCTGAAATCCCGCCTGCTGGATCCCAGCAAGACCTATATTGCCTACTGCGATACCGGTCGACGTAGCGCCACGGCGGCTTTTCTGTTAAAAAACGCCGGCTTGGACGTAATCGTTCTGGATGGCGGCTTGAATGCCAATGCTGCTAACCTGAGCGAGTACCTGACACAGGGGTAATTGCTCACCGGATGGCGGGCGAGCCCTCCACCGGATGCAGCTTCGGCTGCCCAGGATTAGTGTGGCGCAAGAGACTTTTAGCAACAAATTCCGCAATATCGGCCTGATAGCCCGTTCAGAAAGCGAACAGGCGCTGTATTCCCTGCGCCAGTTGATCCATTTCCTCAATGGGCGGGACTGTACCGTTATCCTCGACAAGAACATCGCCGGCAGCCTGCCAGAAATGGGGCTGCAGGCAGCATCTGCCACGCAGATGGGGGAAGCCTGTGATCTGGTGATTGTGGTCGGGGGCGATGGCAGCTTGCTGGGCGCCGCCCGTACTCTGGCCCGTTTTGATGTGCCGGTGCTGGGCGTTAACCGTGGTCACCTGGGGTTTCTCACTGACATCCTTCCTTCCGAAATCGAAAGCCGGGTAGGGCAGGTGCTGGATGGTGAGTACACCACCGAAAAGCGGTTCCTGCTGGATCTGGAAGTTCGCCGCGGCAAGACCGTGGTGGGTGAGGGCTGCGCCCTGAACGATATCGTGCTGCTGTCCGGTGACAGTGTGCATATGATCGACTTCGAGCTGATGATCGACGGCCATTTTGTCTATGGCCAGCGGTCTGATGGTCTGATCATCTCCACACCCACCGGTTCCACGGCCTATGCGCTGTCCGGCGGGGGGCCCATCATGCATCCAAAGCTGGATGCCATGGTAATGGTGCCGCTCAATCCCCATACCCTTACCAGCCGGCCGCTGGTGGTGGCCGGAGACAGCGAGATCAAGATCCATATCACCACCGAAAAGGTCCGCCCGCTGGTCAGCTGTGATGGCACCGCCGGGATTCGTCTGCAGGTGGACGATGTGATTGCGATCCGCAAGAAGCCTCACCGTCTGCACCTGATTCACCCGCCGGGACACGATTTCTACCAGGCCTGTCGTTCCAAGCTGGGCTGGAGTACCCGCCCCGGTGACAGCAGTTGAAAATCAGGGAAGCGTTAGACTGACAAGGCTGCACCGTACCCAGTTGGAGTCATGCTTGCATGGCGACTCTGTCCGAGATGCAGCTGCAGCGTAAATGAGTGATCGATATGACCTACCAGAGCTTTGATGAACTGATTGCCGCCATGACCCCGGAGGTCTGCGACAACATGCGGCGCGCCATCGAAACCGGCAAATGGGCAGATGGGCGGCCGCTGACCCGTGAGCAGCGTGAAACCTGTCTGCAGGCGGTCATCGCCTGGGAAGCCCGCAACCTGCCAGAGGAGCAGCGTACTGGCTACATGGAGCAGCAGTGCAAGAGTGAAGGAGAGGCCCAGGAGGAGCAGCCGGTGATCCTGCGAGCCCCGGATCGACTGCAATAGCCCTGCTAGCGCCCCCCTCAAAGGCGATGACTGGCTGGTCGTCGCCTGGATACCGCCTGTCGGACTACCGTCCTTCTTTTCCCGTCAAAGACCGTTGGTGCTCTCCTTAACATACTGTATTCTTCCTAGGTGACAACTCCGTTGTGTAGCGTAGCCGACGCAGACTCGGCACACGCGGAAGATGTCTTTCTGGGTGCGTTATGGGAGATAGCGGCGCAATCAGAAATAAAAAAGATAACAAATGGTTTGGGAGAACCCATGCATATCTACAAGAAAGTACTGCCTGCGGCAGTGGCCCTGGCACTGGCGGCCTGTGGTGGCGGCAGTGATACCGTTCCTGATCAGAGTGAGGGTGCGACCCAAATCGGGACTTTTCCCCGTTTTGATCCTCTGGCGTCTGATCTACCCCTGAATACAGATCTGATTTTTGCAGCGGCCGCCACTTCTGACGGTACTGCTAATGTCGGGACTCCTACCAATGCGGTAGAGGCGGCCATCAATGATCTGGATGGTTTCTCCACGACCGCATATTTCGATATCGGTTTTGCTGGCGGCTCCATTGATGCGGGCACGGTGTGCGCGCTCGGCAGCCCTTGCGTCCCCAACGTGTTTCTGATTCCGCTGAACAGCAACGGGGATGCTCTGGATCCAGCCAATATTGATCTGATGAGCCCGGTAAATTCTGCGGATATTCCCGGTTTCACAGCTTCCGTGGAGTCCCTTGATGGGGGGACCGATAACGTCCTTCGTGTGACCCCGTCCGAGCCATTGCTGGCAAAAACCAAATACCTGGTTTTCGTCACGAACGGCACTCTCGATACAAATGGTAGCCCGATTACGCCTTCCAGTGCCTACCAGACTTTGGGTGAGAATGAGCCCGCATTGACAGCGGCGCTTCAGCCTGTCCGGACTGCTGTACAAGGCTGGGAAGCGATAGCATCGGGATTTCTCGCTAATGTGTTGGGGCTTGACCCGCTTGATGCCCGGGATTCCGTGGTGATCTCTTATACATTTACCACTACCGATCCGGTCACTCCTTTGGTCGCCATGGGGGCCCCACGGGGTGCTATTGCACAAACCCTGATTAATGGCGGTTCTGCCCCGGGTGATGCAGTTGCAGCTGCCACTAACCTGGAAAACAATCAGTTGCTGAGCACGCCCAAAGCGCGCACGGTTTCCGTAAACGCGGCTACGGGGCTGGATTTCTCGGCGCTGACGGCCGGACAACTGGCTGCAGGGGTTGGCACGCTTTATACCGGCAGCATTTCATTGCCTTATTACCTGTCTGCCCCTGCTGCACCGACAGACTTCAGTTACCTGCAGAAGACCTGGAATGCGGATCAGGTGCTCGGTTCCCAGGTAGGAGAGGGCGTTCCTCCAGCCGATCTTGACGGTTCTTATAATGTGACCTACCGGTATCCCTTTGCTGCAAAAACCGGCGATGAGCTGGTGCCGCTACAGGTGACCCTGCCGAATCCTGCTACCGCACCCGCAGAGCTGATGGGCGCAACCTGTGCCAATGTGCGTGATAACTCAGGTTACCCTGTGGTCATGTACGTTCATGGTATTACCAGCGATCGGACCTCGGTCATGGCACTGGGCCACACCCTTGCATCCAAGTGCGTTGCCACCGTGGCAATTGACTTGCCAGTCCATGGGGTGCCAGCCAACAGTAACTTTGCTGCCGCATTGAATGTTGAGAACAGTGCGCTGATTGATTTCTCTGCCCTTTACGGCGAGGACTTCCATGAGCGTCATTTCAATGTGGTTCAGGGGGCGACGGGTAACCCGGCCCTGATGAATTTTGACAACCCGACCGCACAAGATGGCTCAGGTGCCTGGTTCATCAATCTGGCGAATTTGGGTAACACACGGGACAATCTCCGTCAGTCGGTGATGGATCTCATGAACCTGAATGCCAGTTTGCAGGCCATCAGCGATCTGGATATTGCGACTAATGGCACGCTTGATACCGATAATGTAACGGTAGTGGGTGCGTCACTGGGTGCGATCGTAGGGTCTGTCTTTACCACCGTGAATCAGATAGCGATTGGTAACGACATGTCCTTCGGTAGCAATCTGAACCCGATCAAAGGCCTGGTTGCATCGGTTGGGGGTACGCAGTTGACCCAGATACTGAACAACTCCCCGACGTTTGCTCCTCGCATTCAGGCAGGGTTGGCGGCCAATGGCGTCAATGTCGGTACCAGCAACTACGAGCGCTTCCTCTATGCTGCGCAAAGTACCGTTGCGTCCGGTGATCCGGTGAACTTTGCCGAAACGCTTGGCACCCTTGGCGTGCCGGTACTGATTCAACAGGTCAATGGTGACGCTGTAGTGCCAAACGGTGATCCGGCCTTGCCCTTGATGGGAACAGAGGCGTTGGCGTCACTCACTGGTGCGACCCAGTTTGGTCCCGGCGCAGCGAATGTGACCAGCACACCGGGCTATGTGAAAATGACCGCCGGTGGACATGGCTCGCTGTTGACCCCGTCGGGCGGTGCGCCGCAGGTCACTGCAGAAATGCAGGCCCAGGTTGTCAGTTTTGTACTGTCGTCGGGTGCACAGGTGGGTATAGGGACCCAGGCGCCTGGAGATGTGGAGGCGGCTCCGTAACCTGACGCACCAACCGTTTATCACAACACCCCGCTTCTGCGGGGTGTTGTCGTTTAGGGCAAGTGTCTAATATGGGCAGCATCAGAAACGCAGCAGGAGTCATGCATGGAAACCGCGCATAGTGCAGTTAAGACCACCCGGTTGGAGGAATATCAGCCTCCCGTCTATCTTGTGGAAGAGGTGGTTCTGGATGTGGATATCCATGATGGCGTGACAACCGTCACCAGCCGTTTGTCTCTGAAGCATAATCCGGCGTCTACTGTTCCGGCAGGTGAAATGCGCTTCAATGGCGAGGGGCTTGCCCTGCGCGCTTTGAGCCTGGATGGGGTTGCGCTGGATGATGGTCAGTACGAGTACAGGGATGATCAATTGATTGTCAGGGGGTTGCCTGAGCATTGCCAACTGACGTCGATCGTAGAGATCCAGCCGGAAAAGAATACCGCACTCGACGGTCTCTACCGCTCCAACGGCATGTACTGCACCCAGTGTGAAGCGGAAGGCTTTCGCCGCATCACCTTTTTTCCGGATCGCCCGGATGTGCTGGCCCGCTTTACGACCACGGTTCGCGCCGACAAGAAGCGCTACCCGCTGCTGCTATCCAACGGCAACCCGGTCGCGCAAGGAGAGGAGGGCGATCGCCACTGGGTGACCTGGGAGGATCCCTTCCCGAAACCCTGCTATTTATTTGCCCTGGTAGCCGGCGACCTGGCCTGCCTGGAAGACAGCTATACCACCGGTTCCGGTCGCCGGGTATCGCTACGCCTTTATGCGGAGCACCGTGATCTGGACAAGCTGGACCACGCCATGCTGTCCCTGAAAAATGCCATGCGCTGGGATGAAGAGACCTACGGGCGTGAGTACGACCTGGATATCTATATGATCGTGGCAGTCAGCCACTTCAATATGGGGGCCATGGAAAACAAGGGCCTCAATATTTTCAATACGTCCTGTGTGTTAGCGCACCCGTCCACGACCACCGATGCGGGGTTCCAGCGAGTGGAATCCGTGGTGGCCCACGAGTACTTCCATAACTGGTCCGGCAACCGGGTTACCTGCAGAGACTGGTTTCAGCTCAGCCTCAAGGAGGGGTTCACCGTCTTCCGCGACCAGCAGTTCTCTGCGGACATGAACTCCGCCGCCGTGCAACGGGTGGAGAATGTGGATTTTCTCGTTAACCATCAGTTCCCGGAAGATCAGGGGCCCATGGCCCATCCCGTACGCCCGGCGGAATACCAGAAAATTGATAACTTCTACACGCTGACGATCTATGAAAAGGGTGCCGAAATTGTCCGTATGCAGTACCACCTGTTAGGACCTGAAGACTTTCGTCGCGCGACAGATCGTTATTTCGAGCGTTTCGATGGTCAAGCCGTCACCTGTGATGACTTCGTTGCCTGCATGGAGGAGATCTCCGGCCGGGATCTGACCCAGTTCAAGCGCTGGTACAGTCAGGCCGGCACCCCGATTCTGACAGTGACGGACAAGCTGGAAAATGGGCGCTACCAGCTCACCTTCCGTCAACATACGCCCCCGACACCGGGACAGGCGGAGAAGCAGCCGTTGATGATTCCAGTCCGTCTGGCCTTGCTGGACGAAGCCGGTGAGCCCTTGCCACTGGATGAGGCCGGCAATCGGGAGAAGGTCATTATCATCGATGGGGAAGAGCAGACCTTCAGCGTTGATGCCACAGGGCCGGTCACACCGTCCTTGCTGCGGGGTTTTTCAGCGCCGGTGGTGCTGGACTACGCCTTCGATCATGGCCAGTTGTCTCGCTTGCTGGCCCACGACAGTGATGGCTACTGCCGCTGGAGCGCCGCCCAGCGGCTCTATTTCTCTGCCCTGGATCGTCTGGTCACGGGGGAGGGGACCGCCGGGGCCGAAGCGCAATTGCTGGTGCCGGTATTGGAACAGGTGATAGCCCGGGCCGATGAGGATCCGGCCCAGGCGGCCCTGCTGTTGTCACTGCCTGGTGAAGTGGCCCTGGGGGACCGTCATACCCCCCTGGATCCGGGCAGCGTGCATGTGGCTCACCATGCCATGAAGCAGGCACTGGGCAAGGCATTGCAGGATCACTGGCTGTCCCTGGCGGAAAACCTGATTGCGACCGAGCTGGAAATGGATGGCCGTGCCATGGGGCGGCGTCAGTTGCGCAACCTGGCGCTGGATTACCTGGCGGCGTCCGGCCACCCGGAAGCGCAACGCCTGGCGGTCGAATTGTTCGAGCTGCCCTTGTGCATGACAGAAGAGCTGGCGGCATTGCGTGTGCTGGTGCATTACAACCTGGCTGGTGCAGATCAAGCGCTGGCCCAGTTTGCAGAACGCTGGGCCGATGAGGCTCTGGTGATGGACCAGTGGTTTGCGGTTCAGGCCTCCATGCCGGGGCCTGCCAGTCTGTCCACAATAGAGGCGCTAATGGCGCACCCTGCTTTTGACTGGACCGTCCCGAATCGCGTACGCGCCCTGGTGGGCACCCTGGCGAATGGTAATCCGTCGGCTTTCCATTCTGCTGACGGGGAGGGGTACCGATTGTTTGCGGCGGTTCTGACCCGACTCGACGGGATTAACCCCCAGATCGCAGCCCGCCTGGCCAACGCTGCCGCGCGTCTGCCAAAGCTCGAACCTGGGCGTCGTGGCCAGCTGGCATCTGCCCTGGAGGCGGTGAAAAAGCAGGCCTCAGACAATCTGAGCGAGGTCCTTGGGCGGATACTCACGGCCTGATTGACGTGGTACTTGTATAAGGCGGAATCGTGAGACGTTGCCGCGGCACTTTGCAAGCCTCGCGCCAACGTGGGGTATCAGGCCGTGGCCCTGGTTACGTTGATGCCTCAGGCGGATTACGGCTTTGCTGGGGGTGCACAAAAGTAGTGACTGGCTGGTCGTTAAATGTACACTGAAGGGGGATTTCTTTTTGGTCCCGATATGTAAGAATTAAGACTTAGTCTGGGTAGGGGTGTGCATCGGAGAGAATGATGGGACCGATGACACAACGGGAGAAGCCGCTACCCGGGCAAGAACAATAAAGCCATGCATGGCAATTCGGAGAGCTACATGAATAATAATCCCCTGCGCAAAACCAGGTTAGCGATGGCTGTTGCTGGTGCTGCAGCCCTTACCAGCTTGTCAATTCCTGCCTCAGCGGTTCAGCTGCAATTCGATAACCCGGATTGGACCGGTCGACTGGATACCGCCTTGTCTGTCGGTGCGCTGTTCCGTACAGAAGGGCAGGACCGGATGTTGGCGGCCACCGGTGATGTGGTGGACATGACCCTCAAGGGTTATGGTTCCCAGATTAACAAGAATGACGCCAACAACAACTTTGACACCGGGCTGGCGTCACTGGTCTATAAGATTACTCCAGAGATGGAGCTGAACTGGCAGGGGCGTTATGGCATGTTCGTCCGTGCCACCGCGTTCCACGATGAGCAGATCATGGGCGGTGGTCATGATGGTGGCGCTCTGATGAAATCGGGCCCCTTCGTGCCGGGTAACGGGTTTACCCGTTATGCCACATACTCCGATTATGCCAACAACGGTATCGGTGACGATTTCAACAGTGATGCAGAGCGCTATGCGGGTCAGCGTGCTCGTATGCTGGATGCTTATGTCTGGGGGAGTTTCGATCTGTTCGAGAAGCCCTTGAACGTGCGTCTGGGTCAGCAGGTCATCAACTGGGGTGAAGCCCTGTTTATCCAGGGTGGCGTTAACACTGCCAACTACTTCGATCTCAATGCGCTGCGCTTGCCGGGCTCTGAAATCAAGGAAGCCCTGTTACCACTGGATAGCTTGTACTTTTCCTACGGCCTGACCTTTAACGCCACACTGGAAGGTTTCTACCAGTTCGAGTGGGAAAATTCCGAGGATGCGCCAGCGGGCACCTACTTCTCCACTCATGATGCATTCCCGGGTAGGGGCGCGGACAACGTGATTATTGATGGTCGTGTTGTTGCGGCCGGAGTGGGTGCTCCGGGTTTTGAAAATGCCTTCAAAGCCTACACAGATGGAGCTTATGGTGCCAATTACGGTTATGAGGACACCCAAGTAACCGTAAATCGTATCCGGGATAAAGACGCAAAAGATGGTGGGCAGTTTGGGCTTGCCTACCGTTATTTTGCCGAAGGCCTGAATGGTACTGAGTTTGCACTTTACTATACGCGTACCCACTCTCGGACGCCTGTCGTTGGTTCTCGAATTAACAATATCAATGCCGCAGGAACTGCCGACCCCATAGCGGTTGCCAGAACTATCGATACCACCGAATATCAGATGGCCTATGTAGAAGACCAAGACATGTTCGGTGCCAGCTTCAACACTGTAGTCGGAACCATGTCTTTGGCCGGCGAGTTGGCCTATCGACCCAAGCGAGCCATCATCAATGAGGTCGGGGATAATCTGATCCAGAACTTGGCTCGTGTAGCTGCAAACGATACGCCTAAAATCGGAAACTTTACCCAGCATTGTGTTAGAGCGGAGCTAGGTGGAAGTTGTTTAGCTGGTGATACAGAGGTTGTTCCAGGCTCTCTATATTATTTCTACGACGAGGTAGAAAGTTATAACGGTTCTCTGGTCAGCATTTTCAATTTCGGCCCAACCTGGGGCACTGATGGACTGATTGCTCTCTTGGAATTGGGTGTGGAGCATGTTGAAGGTCTGGAAAATTCAGGCCTGTACTACAACTCAACAGCGGCTATTCTTGGTACAGAGGCTGATATTCTGAATGGAAACGGCGACGGCGTCGTTTCAGATAGCGAAACCGATGATTACGGTCTAGACAAGACATCATGGGGTTACCGTGCGGTTCTGAAAGCGGATTACAACAACATTTTCGCCGGTATCTCCATGAGCCCCAGCGTGCGGGTTGCCCACGATGTCAGTGGCAATTCCCCCATCGGTGGCAACTTCATGGAAGACCGTAAGGCCGCCACTCTGGGGCTGGATTTTGTGTACCTGAACAACCTGGAAGTGGGCATGTCTGCCACCAGCTTCTGGGGCGCCAAATATTCCAACAAACTGGCCGACCGGAACAACGCTTCGGTTTCTGTTAAGTACTCGTTTTAATTTTTTCCGGGCCGGGATTCCGGCCCGTTTATTCGGAGAGCAATCATGTTGAAGAAATTGACCGCCATGGGCAGCGCGCTGGCGCTGTCACTGAGCGTCGCGGCCAATGTGCAGGCTGCCGTGTCCGCGCAAGAAGCGGCAAAGTTGGGTAAATCCCTGACTCCGTTCGGGGCTGACGTCAAAGGCAACGGTAAAGCCGTTTCCACTGGCCTTGGCATTCCCGACTGGACCGGTGGTATCCAGAAAAAGGATATCCCCAAGGAATACACCCGTCCCGGCCAGCACCACCCGGACCCTTTCAAGAATGACAAGGTAGTATTCACCATCACCGCCCAGAACCTGTCGCAGTATGCAGACAAGGTGCCTGAGGGTGTGCAGGGTATGCTGAAAACCTACCCGGATACTTTCAAACTCAATGTTTATCCAAGCCGCCGCTCCACCTCCGCGCCGCAATGGGTTTATGACAATACCAAAAGCAACGCGACCAAGGCTTCACTGGCAGAGACCGGCGTTAACAATGCCTTTGGCGGGATCCCGTTCCCGATCCTGAGTGGCAGCAACGAAGACAAGGCGCTGCAGGCGATCTGGAACCATATCCTGCGCTGGCGCGGGCTGTATGTGGTCCGTCGTGCTTCGGAAGTGGCGGTACAGCGTAATGGTGCCTACTCCCTGATTACTTCCCAGCAGGAAGTCTACTTCCGTTACTACGATCCCAAGTACAACTTCGACAGCCTGGACAACATCATTTTCTACTACCTGTCCTTCACCAAGGCGCCGGCACGTCTGGCCGGTGGTGCGGTACTGGTTCACGAAATGCTTGACCAGAAGAAAATGCCTCGTCAGGCCTGGGGTTATAACGCCGGCCAGCGTCGTGTCCGTCGTGCGCCCAACCTGGCCTATGATACGCCCATTGCGGCGGCTGACGGCCTGCGGACTGCCGATGACACCGACATGTATAACGGTGCGCCGGACAAGTACAACTGGAAGCTGGTTCACGAAAAGCCGGTAGAAATGTTCATCCCCTACAACAACTACAAGATGGACAGCCCGGACGTGAAATACGAAACCCTGCTGCAACAGGGCCATGTGAATTCAGACTACCAGCGTTGGGAGCTGCACCGTGTATGGGTCGTGGAAGCGAACCTGAAGGAAGGGGAGCGCCATATCTACGAGAAGCGTCGCTTCTACATTGATGCGGATTCCTGGCAGATCGCCGCCATCGACCAGTATGACCGTCGTGATGAGCTGTGGCGTGTCAGCCTTGCCTACATCAAGAACTACTACGAAGTGCCGACCCAGTGGACCGCTCTGGATACCTTCCACGATCTGCGGGCCCAGCGCTACCACGTTCAGTTCCTGGATAACGAAGAGCCGTCCATTCTGGATTACAGCCAGCCGGTACCGGATGATCGCTACTTCCATCCGGCCGCTCTGCGCCGCCGTGGACGTTAATGACAAGAAAAGGCTGACCGTTTAGCGGCAGCACTGGCAACGCGACCGGGACGCCCATGGCCCCCGGTCGTTTTGCACTCGGCTCGACCAACGAGCCTTCGGGAAGAGATGGGACAATGAGAAAAACACTTTTGCTGGCTACCGCAGCCATGCTGTCTGCCCCTTTGCAGGCACAGTTTATCGATAACAAATCGCCGTTGGTGACTGCCAATAATTATCTGGACCTGGCTGATGCCGGTGGCCGGATTGTGGCGGTGGGTGACCGTGGCAAGATTCTTTACTCCGATGATCAGGGGGGGCACTGGCAGGCGGCCAGGACGCCTGAAGAAGTCCTTCTGACAGCGGTCTGTTTCGCTGACGCCCGCAACGGCTGGGCTGTCGGCCACGATGCCGTGGTGCTTGGCACCCGCGATGGCGGGGAAAGCTGGACACTGCAATACAGCGATCCGCTGGGCGGCAGTGAGGACAGTGACACCGTGGATGAAGAGCTGGACGATCTGTCCATGGACGATATCTATGGTGACCCCTACGAAGACGACGCCTACGGCGACGACCTTTACAGTGACGATCCCTACGAGGAGACCGCAGCGGCTCCGGTTGATACTTCCGGTGCGCCGCTGCTGGATGTGCACTGCGAAAGCCGGGACAAGGCTGTGGCGGTCGGGGGGTATGGGTATTACCTGGAGACCTCAAATGGAGGGGATACCTGGAACAAGCGCAGCAATGCGCTGAGCAACAATGATGGCTGGCACCTTTACGGCTATGCGGCAGCGCCGGCGAGCAGCGACCGTTATCTGGTTGGTGAAAAAGGCGTCATCTTTCGTTCCGCGGACAAGGGCGAGAATTGGGAAGCGTTGAGCAGTCCCTATGACGGAACCCTGTTCGGAGCGACCCCGATTTCCGACTATCAGGTGCTGGTTTACGGCCTGCAAGGCAATGTGTGGTTAACCGCCAATCGTGGCAGCAGCTGGGTCAAAGTGCCCAGCAAACTGACCCGTGGTGTGAATGATGGCACGGTGCTGGAGGACGGCACGGTGGTGCTGGTCACCAATGCCGGCGGCATTCTCACCAGCCATGATGGTGGTCAAACCTTCTCCCTGCGGTTCCTTCCGGACCGTGAATCCATCTCCGCAGTCTTGCCCAGGAAAAAGGGCGGCGTTGTGATCGCCGGCCAGGGTGGGGTGCGTGTGATTGAAGACGTGAAATAAGGGGCACAGCATGTCAGGTCGTATTTCCAAAACCATTGCCAACGGGCTGTTCTCCATCCGTCCCGTCGTCCTGCTGCTGTTCGTGGCAGCGACTGTCTTTCTGGGCCTGCAGGCCAGCAAGATTCAGCTTAATACCGATATCCGGAAAATGGTCCCGTTGGGCCACCCCTATATTCAGAACTTCCTGGAACACAAGGATGATATGAGTCTGGGCAACGATATCCGTGTGATCGTTGCCGAAACGCAAAGCGACGATATCTTCAATGCCCAGTATATGACCGCCCTGAAGGAAATCACCGACGAGGTGTTTGCCCTTGATGGCGTGGATCCGAGCAAGATCAGTTCGCTCTGGACCAGCAATGTGCGCTGGAACGAGGTAACGGAGCAGGGCTTTCAGGGCGGTGAAGTGATTCCCGCTGGCTACGATGGCAGCGAGGCCAGCCTGGAAGATCTGCGCACCAATGTCCTGCGCTCGGGCCAGGTGGGCCGATTGGTCGCGGATAATTTCCAGTCCAGCGTAGTGCATGCGCATTTGCTGGATGCCCTGGGCGAGAACGGTGTGGATATTCCTGCCTTGTCCGCCCGTCTGGAAGAGATCCGCCAGACTTATCAGGACAAGTATCCCAATGTACGCATTCATATTGTCGGTCTGGCCAAGAAAGCCGGCGATGTGATGGCCGCGGCTGAAGAAGTGGCCATGTTCTTCTTCTTCACCCTCGCGCTGATCGCAGTATTGCTGCTGATTGATACCCGCTGTTTGCGCAGTGCGGTAACAGTGACAGTGTGCTCTTTCGTGGCGGTGATCTGGCAGCTCGGTATTGTCAGCACCCTGGGGTTCACCATTGATCCCTACTCGATGCTGGTGCCGTTCCTGGTGTTTGCCATTGCGGTGTCCCATGGGGTGCAGATCGTCAACACCCTGGCCAACTATGCGGCCGAAGGGCAGACCCCGCTGGACGCTGCGCGGAATACCTTCCAGTCACTGTATGTGCCCGGCATGGTGGCGCTGGTGTCCGATGCCATCGGGTTCCTGACGCTCTATATCATTGATGTGGGTGTGATCCGCGAACTGGCCATGGCCGCCAGTATCGGTGTGGCGGTGATCATTATCACCAACCTGCTGGTGGTGCCGACGGTATTGTCCTACCTGGGAGTGAGCGGTGCGGCTGTTCGCAAGATCCAGGCAGGCGAGAAGAAAGACCATCCGCTGGCCGGATTGTTTGCCCGGTTTACCCGCAAACCATTGGCGGCGATTTCTATCGTGATTGCGGTGGCCGGTTATGGTGTCGGCATCTACATGAGCCAGGACCTGAAAATCGGTGACTTGGACAAGGGTGCGCCGGAACTCTGGCCGGACCCGTGCGAAGACATGGACTGCCCGCGTGGTTATGAGCCCAAGCCCCGGTACCGGTATAACCATGACGTGAACTTCCTGGTGTCCAACTATTCCGTCAGTGCCGATGTGCTGGTGGTGATGGGGAAAACGCCGGTGGAGTCCTGTAACACTTACCCGGCCATGGAGACCGTGGACGATCTGTCCTGGACATTGCGGAGCGTGGAGGGCGTGCAGGATGTGGTCAGCATCGCCTCAGCCACCAAGCTGATCGCCACCAACATGAATGAGGGCTCCTTGAAATGGGCCACCATTTCCCGGGATCAGTATGCCCTGAACAACGTGATGAGCTTCATGCCGGACAGCCTCTACAATCTGGACTGTTCCCTGGCGCCGGTCTATGTGTTCCTGGATGATCACAAGGCGGAAACCCTGGATCGCGTTACCGCTGCGGTGGCGGATTTTGCCGAAAAGCGCAATAACGAAGAGGTCATCGAGTTCAAGCTGGCCTCCGGCAACGCCGGTGTGGAAGCTGCCACTAACCAGACCATCGAGGCCAACCAGTATCCCATGCTGGCGCTGGTGTATGCGGTGGTATCCATTCTGGTGCTGATTGCCTTCCGTTCCATCCGTGCGGTGATCTGTATCATTGTGCCGTTGGGGCTCACGTCCATCCTTTGTCAGGCGCTCATGGCGCATCTGGGCATCGGGGTGAAAGTGGCCACGCTGCCGGTGATCGCCCTGGGTGTGGGTATCGGTGTGGATTACGGCATCTATATCTACAGCAAGCTGGCCCATTACCTGAAACAGGGTATGGACCTGGAATCGGCTTACCGAGAAACCCTCAAGACCACCGGCAAGGCAGTGGCCTTCACCGGGATTACCCTGGCAGTGGGCGTGATCTTCTGGGCTTTCAGTTCCATCAAGTTCCAGGCGGATATGGGCATTCTGCTCACCTTCATGTTCCTGTGGAATATGATCGGGGCCCTCTGGCTGTTGCCTGCATTGGGCGCCTTCCTACTCAAGCCTGATGCGGCCCGCGCTCGTCAGAAAAGCTAACTGACGCGCTGGTTTCGTTGGTTATTTTCAAGCCCGGCTTCGCCGGGCTTTTTTTGTTTTTTTTGGGGACAGCCCGCGGGGTGGCCGGGATTATCCGGGGTCGACAGGGCTTTTTGAAAAGCTCTGGAGCAAGCTGCGCCACGGTATCCTCGCCGGGTCCCGGTTCGCATGTCGCAGATCCTCCTTAGGGGCGAGCATGGCTCCTACGGGTAGACGTTCCATGACGCCTGACCCTGGGCAGAGCCGCTGTCCGACACAAAGCATCGAAGTGCCTGGGTAGCTTGGCTATAATGCCCGCCATTATCACAATCCGGGTTATCCCATGCTGTACTCCCTTGCTCGTCCCTTGCTGTTTTCCCTGTCTGAAGAACATGCCCACGAGTTGACTCTGGCCATGCTGCGCAAGCGGACTGGCAAGTTGTGGCCGGGCAGTGTGCCTGCCTCTCCCAGGGAGGTGATGGGCATTGAATTCCCCAATCCGGTGGGGCTGGCGGCGGGCCTGGACAAGAATGGTGACTGCATCGATGGCCTGGCGGATCTGGGTTTTGGCTTTATCGAGGTGGGTACGGTGACACCACGTCCGCAGTCGGGTAACCCCCAGCCTCGTTTATTTCGCCTGCCCAAGGCACAGGCGCTGATCAACAGAATGGGTTTCAACAACCTTGGTGTGGATTATCTGGTGGGTGCGGTGAAACAGAGCCGCTACAAGGGCGTGCTGGGTATCAATATCGGCAAGAACAAGGACACGCCGGTGGAAGACGCGGTCCAGGATTACCTGATCTGTCAGCAGAAGGTGCATGCCTACGCGTCCTATCTGGTGGTGAACGTCTCTTCTCCCAACACTCCCGGCCTGCGCAGCCTGCAGCACGGGGATGCCCTCAATGAGCTGCTCGGCACGTTGCGCGAGGCCCAGAGCCGTCTGGATCAGCAGCATCGCCGCCGTGTCCCGCTGGTGATCAAGATCGCACCGGACAACACTGACGAAGAGCTGCAGGCCATGGCGGAAGCCTTTGTTCAGCACGGTATCGATGGTGTCTGTGTAGGCAACACCACCCTGTCCCGTGAAGGGGTCGAAGGGCTGCCCAAAGGGAATGAGCAGGGAGGCCTCAGTGGTGCCCCCTTGACGCCTGTTGCCAATCGGGCGCTTGCCTCCATGAGCCAGGCGCTGAAAGGCCGAATTCCGATTATCGGCGTGGGCGGCATCAATAGTGCCGCCGATGCACTGGAGAAGCAGCGTCTGGGAGCCGATCTGGTTCAGATCTACAGTGGTCTGATTTATCAGGGGCCGGGCTTGATTGGTGATATCGCCCGCGCTTGGCCCAGGGCTGTCTGAGCGAGAGGCCAGCAATTAAAAAGGGCCCGGGAGGGGCCCTGTGAGTCGGCGCGTGACACGCCGGCGCGGTGTTGAACTGTTAAGTCAGGTGTTAGCCGATATTTTTCAGATTCTGGATACTGGAGACACCCAGCATTCCTTGTGCGAAATCGGTGCGACCTTCGCGCCAGCCGCCCATCCAGTTAGTACGTGCACTGAGGGTGCCAAACGGGCATTCCTCACGAGATTTTCCATCCAGGCCGGCGTTGTATCCCCGGCTGTAGGCGCGGTCGTCTTTGTTTCGTTTTTGTCGCTTCATAGACGCTTTCCCTTTCACAGATAGCGGTATTGACAATGACCCCTGGCAGAGAACAAGGCCAGTTATCGGGGTCGACCAATTCAGTATGGGAAACCGTTGGGGTGGTGTCGAATATCATGTAGCAATATGGTTCGTGCTTGTTAAGCATATGACGTATAAAGGGCAGCTTGATGACAGTTTGTGTAACGCATTGAAAGATATAACGTTAATTTTTTCGTTGCGTATAAAACAGTCACTTACGAGGTATCAGTAATGGAATTTGTGGCCACCAGCATGCCCGGCATTGCCGAGTTGCTGGCCGATGAACTGTCGTCACTGGGGATATCGGTAACAGAAACCGGTCGCGCTCATGTGGCGTTTAGCGGCGGGACTGCGGATGCCCTGCGGGTCTGCCTGTGGTCACGGCTTGCCGAGCGGGTGTTGTTGTCCCTGGGAACCCTGGGGGTCTCTCCCGATATTGCCCCGGAAAAGCTGGCTGCCAGCCAGGACTGGCTGGCGCTGGTGGGCAATGATGCGCCACTGCATATCCACCTGGAACACGGGGTGGGAGTGCGTGGGGATAATCGAATCAGTACCAAGCGCTTTATTCAGGCGTTACCGCCACAGTTCACCATTTCCCGGGATGCCCGGGGCAGTTGCTGTATCCGTGCCCGGCTGGACCCTTACCAGGCACATCTGTGGCTGGATCTGGCTGGCGATCCCTTGCACCGCCGCGGTTACCGGCTGGCGGGCGGACGGGCGCCGCTACGGGAAACCCTGGCCGCGGCCATGCTGTGGGCGTCAGGCTGGCGTCATGGCAGTCATCCGGCGGCCCTGATGGATCCTTTCTGTGGTTCCGGCACCCTGCTCATCGAAGCGGCGCAAATCGCCGCTGGCTGGGCTGCCGGCGCCCAGCGCAAACAGTACGGTTTTCAGCAGTGGCGGGGTTGCCGTCGTCAGCTCTGGCAGGAGGCAATGGCGGAGGCGGCCGATAGCGTCCGTCAGCCGCTTCCCGAAATGTCCCTGAAGGGTTTCGATGTGGATGGCCGCGCTATCCAGCTGGCCCAGCAGAATGCGGAGCGGGCAGGGGTGCGTCAGGCGATTCACTTCGAGCGCCGTGAACTGGGGGCCCTGCGTCCCCGGGATTTTGCCGATCAAGGGCTGCTGGTGGCCAACCCGCCCTGGGGCGAGCGCCTGGATGAACAGCAGCAGGCCGGCTGGCTGCATTTCGCGCTGGGACGATTGCTGGCCCGGCTGGCGCCGAACTGGCAGGCGGTGTTGCTGGGAGCCGATGCGGAAGTCATGGATCGCTCCGGCATGGATCTGCAGGGCCAGTGGCGACTGAAGAACGGACCGTTCAATAATTTCATCCGTCTGTATCACTCTCGCCAGCCGGCGCCGGTGGAGGTGGTGACCATTGCTGAGTCATCCGCCTTTGACGTACCGGAAGGGGCGCAGCCCCTGGTAAACCGTCTTCGCAAGAATGGCAAACATCTGCGCCGCTGGCTGGAGCGCGAGGATATCCAGTGTTATCGCCTCTACGACCGGGACTTACCGGAGTTCAATGTGGCGGTGGATATCTATGGTGACCAGGTACTGGTTCAGGAATTCAAAGCGCCGAAAACCGTGGACCCGGAAAAGGCCAAGCAACGCCGGGATCTGGCGGTAACCGCAGTCCGCGCCGCCCTGGGTGTGCACCGTGAGCAGGTGCATCTGCGCACCCGGGAGCGCCAGAAAGGCAACCAGCAATATCAGAAACTGGATGGCCAGGGCCGTTACCGGCTGGTGCGCGAAGGGCAGGCACAACTGTTGATCAACCTGCAGGACTATCTGGATACGGGTCTGTTCCTTGACCATCGACCGACACGACTGAAGATTGCCGAGGAAGCCAGCGGTAAGCGCTTTCTCAATCTGTTTGCCTACACCGGCTCGGCGACTGTGCACGCCGCGGTGGGGGGCGCCAAACGTACCGTCACGGTGGATGCCTCAAAACGTTATCTGGAGTGGGCAGCCTGCAATCTGGCGGCCAACGGTTTCTCCACTGACCAGCATGAGCTGGTGCGAGCCGACACCATGCGGTGGCTGGACGAATGTCAGGAACAGTTTGATCTGGTGTTCTGTGATCCGCCGACCTTTTCCAACAACAAGTCACGCAGCGACTTCGTGGTGGAAGAGCATCACGGCGAGCTGATCCGCAAGATCATGCGCCGGCTGGAGCCGGGCGGGGTGTTGTATTTTTCCTGCAACTATCGGCGGTTTGAACTCGACCCGAGTATCAGCAAGTGGTATCAGGTAGACGATATTACCCGCTGGAGCATCCCGGAGGACTTCCGCCGGAATGACAGGATTCATGTCTGCTATGCCATTCGGCATGTGGAGGACTGATGAGTGTAGTGCTTTACACCACGGTGGGCTGCCATCTCTGTGAACAGGCCCGGGAGCTGGTGTCCACGGTGGCACCGGATATCACGCTGACGCTGGTTGATGTGGCTGAGGATGATGAGTTGCTGGCGCGATACGGTGAACGCATTCCCGTGTTGATGAAGGAGGGACGGGAGCTGGGTTGGCCTTTTGGTCTGCTGGATGTGCAGCAATTTCTGGCAGGTTGAGTGATTGATGCGGGCTTCACAGCCGTGGAGCCATTATTGCTCATATGGAAACCATCAGCCCGAAGAAACTGCACAAGCGCAAAGCCGATGAGGTTGAGATCTTCTCAGCCTGCCTGTCCGTCTGTACCGTCAAGGTGCGTTTCGGTGACACCTGGTACTGGGTTGCCGACGACAGTGGCAAGATCATGCGCTTTAATGGCCCTGAGCACGCCAATAACCAGCTCCAGACCCTGGTCACCAGCACGGCCCATTTGCTCCATCATTCCGCCCATGCGGAAATGGTCGGGCAGCCGGAAGGTGAGGTGATACCGCCCCTGCGGGTGCGTTTTCACTGGCGAAGCCAGACCTGATCGGTTGGTGCCTTGCTCGCAAGGCGAAGGCTTGGTGCAGTTCCCTCCCTCGGGAAGCTTCGGTTTGCGAGCAAAGCTCCAACGGGGTCTGGTTTCGCTTATCTGAACAGCGCTCGCGCGTTTTCACTCGTCATGCCCGCCACCCGGGCCACATCTTGCCCCCGCAAACTCGCCACCCGTTTACCGATCCAGGGCAGCAATGAAGGCTCATTGCGTCGCTTCTTCGGGGGCGGCTCCGGTAGATCCCGCGGCAGCAGATAGGGGGCATCGGTTTCCAGCAACAGTCGGTTATCCGGAATATTGTGCACCAGCTCTGCCAGTGGTTTCCCGCGGCGTTCATCACAGATCCAGCCGGTAATGCCGATATGGCAATCCAGGTCCAGATAATCGAAAAGTGCCTCGCGGGAACCGGTAAAGCAATGCACCACGGCACCCACAAGGTGATCCCGATAGGCTTTCAGGATGGGCGCGAAGCGTTCATGGGCATCACGTTCATGGAGAAACACCGGTAGCTTATGCTCCACTGCCAGTGCCAGCTGGGCCTCGAAGGCGTGCTCCTGGTCGGAACGCGGGGAAAAGTCTCGATTGAAGTCCAGCCCCATCTCGCCGGCGGCTTTTACGTTCTGCTGTCCCAGTAGTTCACGCAGTTCATTTTCCAGCGCCGGCGAGTAGAAACGGGCGCTATGGGGGTGCAGGCCGGCAGTGGCAAACAAATCGTCGTGTTGGCTTGCCAGGGCTATGGCCTGGCGGGATTCTTCCACATTGGTACCGGTGAGCAATTGCCAGGTCACCCCGGCGGAGCGGGCGCGTGCCAGTACCTGGTCGCGATCGTCCTGGAATTGCTTGTCGGTCAGGTTGACGCCGATATCAGCCCAATGAACGGGAGCCGTGTTGAGGGTAGTGTTGTGAGGTGCTGTCATCAGGGGCCTGCTCCGCCAGTTGTTCGCGCAGGGATTCTACCCGACGACGGTTGGCACCTAAATCCCAGTAACCCACCCGGGATGCGGACCGTACTTCTACCATGCCATCTTCACGGACATAAAAAGTCACATCATCCACGAAGCGAAGCAGGCGACTGGAGAAGCGGGCCTGAATGCGGGACTGACCGACCACGTCGAATTCAACCCGGGGTAACTGGCGTAACAGTGCCTGTAGGCGGGCCATGCTTGCCTGGCGGGTTTGTGCGACCTTCAGTGGAGCGACCCGGCGGTCCTCATCGGTTGCCAGGCTGGACACGCAGTTGGGCGAATCCGGGCAAGGGGCGAGAAGATTCGTATCGGACATGGCGACGGCACTCATCAATAGCAGAACGGCACTAGTAAGAATTCGGATCACGGATTAGCCCCACAAAAATACCCTCGATGATCAACTGATCCGCCGGCACCTTGATGGGCTCATACGCCTCATTGGCCGGTAGCAGGGTAGCGCTGGATTTATTCAACTTTAGGGTCTTCACTGTGACTTCTTCGTCAATGCGGGCTACCACGATTTCGCCGGAGCGGGCCACGTTGGATTTACGTACGGCAATCAGGTCGCCATCGAAAATGCCGGCCTCGATCATGCTGTCGCCCTGTACCTTCAACAGGTAGGTTGGCCGTTGTTTGAACAGCCCCTGGGGGACGGGAACCGTGCGCTCCACGTTCTCGATTGCCTCGATGGGAACGCCGGCAGCGACCTTGCCTACCACCGGCAGTTCTTCTTCCGACCAGAACGCATTATCGAGTAGCTGAATCCCGCGGGAGCGGTCGCTGTGGAGTTTGATAAAGCCCTTGCGTTCCAGTGCTCTCAGGTGGTCAGAGGCGGCATTTTTGGACTGAAAGCCCATGATGTCGGCAATTTCCGCACGCGTCGGAGCCATACCGGTATCGGCGATACATTCGCGGATACAATCCAGTACCTGTTGCTGGCGATCGGTGAGTTTGCTGCTCATAACCTTCTCCATGTTTCCCGCAGGATTTCGGTTCCATGCCCGGGCGCCAATGGCGCTTCTGGCTGACCAGGCTGTCAGTCGAGGCTGACAGCCGGTGCTACAAAACCGATGCTAGCACAGGTACTGATAATATGAACAGTGCTATTTGAACAGTTGTCCAGGCCGGTTTTTCGACCGTTGAGGGAGGATATCGTTGCCCTGTGGGAGCGCTGGCACTAGCATATTGAAGGGAGCTTCTGAGCGGTTGCGTGTCCTTCCGGATTCGCCCTGCAGCCGGAGTCTCCGATAATAATTCCATCAGACCTGGGGATAGTAGATGGAGCAGGCCAATAATAATGATTTCGGCCAACAACGGACTCGGCAACTGTTATCCGGTGTCCCGTTTTTCAATGAAATTGCCCGTGACGACCAGCATGAATTCGCGCATCTGGAGCGCAATACGCGCCTGTGGGTGGCAGGTTCCGGTGACACGGTGATTCGTGCCGGGGATGTGGATTCCACCTTGTATTTCCTGTTGCGGGGGCAACTGGAAGTGCTCTCGGAGCATGCCGGCGACACGCCACTTTATTACGTTTCTCCCGGTGAAGTCTTCGGCACCCTTTCCATGCTGCTGGGCACGCCGCGCAGCGCCACTATCAAGGTGGCGGAGAATGCCCGCGAAGCCGTGCTGGCAAGCCTGGACTTCAATCAGTTCAACGAGGATGACGGTCCTTATTCACTGGCGACGCGGCTGGCCTTTTTCCACATGATCGTTCATCACATCCGTTGGACGCTGGAAGTCAAAAGAATGCAGTCTCCGGATCACGAGCTGGTCCAGTCCATGCGCAAACTCCCGGTGTTTCACGGCGAGAAAGGCAGCCGGGAAGAACTGGCGGCCCTCAAGGTTCAGGCCCAGGGACTGGCAGAATTGCTGTGTCGCTGGAATGAAGAAGGCCCGGAAGGGACGGGGGCGTTGCAGCTCACTTGAGGGCAATTAATAGTTAATAATGAATAATTAGTAGTTTCGCGGTTGAATGATTGTGGAATCCGAAAGCAAAGAGGCCGCGCCCATAGTATGGGCGCGGCCTCTTGCGTTGCAGAACAGATAACTCATTCCGCGACGTTATTAATTATTCATTATTAACTATTAATTGCCTTTCTGATCCACCTTCACCGCCAGCACATCGCAATGCGCCCCCGGCACCAGTCCCCGGGCGGTGGAGCCCAGCAGCAGGGCCAGGCCGCTGCGGGTGTGGCTGCCGACCACGATCAGGTCGGCGTGCAGCTTGTCAGCCTGGTCGAGAATGGTCTTCTCAATGGAGCCCAGCTCCACATGAACATTGTCGGCGGGAATCTGATAGCGGCTGGCATAGGTGTCAGCGGTCTCGCGGGCCTGTTGCATCAGGCCGCTCTGCAGGTCGGTCACATCCATGGGCACATCGGCACCGTAGGCCAGGGCCAGAGGCTCGATCACATGGATCAGATGCAGTTCACCGTCGTTGCCGGAGAGGACCCCGGCGGCACGGGATAGCACCTGTGCAGACTCATCACTGCAATCAATGGCGACCAGAATTCGGCGGTAGGGGCTCGGCACGGTTCTCTCCCTGAGACGGTGACTTTTCTGCAGTATAACGCGCTTTCAATGGCTTTCCAGGGGGGGAGAGCGCCGCTTTGAGGGTTGCTCCACAACCGCCTCTGGTCTACTACTAAAAAGACGGTGCCTCTGACGAACTCACTGCGAGCCCGTGGTGCCTTGCGGGCGCGCTCTGCGGGTCCTGCTGGCTGACGTTCCCCGGTTTTTTTGCATGTCCAGGGGGATGCGTGGAGGGAGAGACAGACGCTGTGAAACTCGCGCCGGGATTGCGATCCAGCCCGGGAGATCGGGCACGTGGAGGGTTATTCAGAGGCTCCCCGGAAGACAGCAGAGCTTGACCCGGCCATACCGGCGCTGTCTAAATAGCGCCCGAAGAGGACCTGCGTCGCCCCAGCCACTGTCATAGTGGGGTAAGGGCAGCCGGTCTGTGCTCTGTTCAACAAACCGCCGCCATTGAGAACCTGAGAATGGGAAAAACTCTTGTTATTGTGGAGTCGCCTGCCAAGGCCAAGACCATCAACCGCTACCTGGGCGACGACTTCGTAGTGAAGTCCAGCGTCGGCCACGTACGCGATCTGCCGGTCAGTGGCGGTTCCAAGAAGAGCACCCCTCAGGAACGTGCCAAGGAGGCCGCCTATACGCGCTCACTGCCCAAGGAGGAGCGCGAAGCCTATAAAAAGAAGAAGGCCAAGGCCCAGTTGATCAACCGCATGGGGGTCGACCCGGAGCACGGCTGGAAGGCCCATTACGAGATCCTTCCCGGCAAGGAAAAGGTGATCGACGAACTCAAGCGTCTTGCCGCCAAGGCCGACCGCATCTATCTGGCCACGGATTTGGACCGCGAAGGGGAGGCCATTGCCTGGCACCTGCGGGAAGTGATCGGCGGTGATGACAGTCGCTTTGACCGGGTGGTGTTCAACGAAATTACCAAAAAAGCCATTCAGGCCGCCTTTGAGCAGCCGGGCAAACTGGATCTGAGTCGGGTGGAAGCCCAGCAGGCCCGCCGCTTCCTGGACCGGGTGGTGGGTTTCATGATCTCGCCATTGCTGTGGGAAAAGATTGCCCGTGGCCTGTCCGCAGGACGGGTGCAGTCAGTGGCGGTGGAACTGGTGGTGGAGCGAGAGCGGGAAATCCGCGCCTTTACTCCGGAAGAGTTCTGGGAAATGCGCAGCGACACCCACAGTGATCAGGGCGAAGCCCTGCGCCTGGAAGTGGCCAAGCACAAGGGGGAGAACTTCCGCCCCAACAATGGCGATGACGCGGAAGCACATCGTCAGGCATTGCTGCAGGCCGGTACGCTTACCATCAGCCAGCGTGAGCAACGTCCTACCCGGTCCAAGCCTTCGGCTCCCTTTATTACTTCCACGCTGCAGCAGGCGGCCAGTACCCGCCTGGGATTCGGGGTGAAGAAGACCATGATGATGGCCCAGCGCCTCTACGAAGCTGGCCACATTACCTACATGCGTACGGACTCCACCAACTTGAGTGCAGATGCCGTGGCAGCCTGCCGGGAATGGATCGGCGAGAAACTGGGCGACAAGTACCTGCCCGAGAAGCCGTTGTCCTACAGCAGCAAGGAGGGCGCCCAGGAAGCGCACGAAGCGATTCGCCCCTCCGACGTGCGCCGCACCTCCGACTCCCTCAAGGACATGGAGCGTGATGCCCAGCGTCTCTACGAACTGATCCGTCGCCAGTTTATTGCCTGCCAGATGCCCCCGGCGGAATACCTGAGCACCACGCTCACCGCCACCGGCGATGACTACGAGCTGAAGGCCAAGGGGCGCATCATGAAGTTCGACGGCTGGACCCGTATCCAGCCCCCCGCTTCGCGCAAGGGTCAGGAAGATACCCTGCTGCCGGATGTGAAAGAGGGCGACCGCCTGACCATCGACCAGGTGGACATCGATCAGCATTTCACCAAGCCGCCGGCCCGTTTCACTGAAGCCAGCCTGGTGAAGGAGCTGGAAAAACGTGGCATTGGTCGTCCGTCCACCTATGCGGCGATTATTTCCACCATTCAGGATCGTGGCTATGTGCGCCAGGACAACCGCCGTTTCTACGCGGAAAAAATGGGCGATATCGTCACTGATCGTCTGGCGGAAAACTTCCCCAACCTGATGGATTACAGCTTTACCGCCCGCATGGAGGAAACCCTGGATGAAATCGCCGAGGGCCGCCGTAACTGGCAGGATGTGCTCGATGAGTTCTACCGGGATTTTGTTGCCAAACTGGAAGCGGCCCAGGGTGAGGGCAGTGGCAAGCAGGCCATTGGCGGTATGCGTGCCAACCTGCCCACGGATACCGACATCGAGTGTCCCAAGTGTGGCCGGCCCATGCAGATCCGTACCGGTTCCACCGGGGTCTTTCTGGGCTGTTCAGGGTATAGCCTGCCACCGAAGGAACGCTGCACGGCGACCCTGAATCTGTTGCCCGGAGAAGAAGCCGAGTCGGTGAATGCTGACGATGAAGAAGCGGAAGCCAAGGAACTGCGCAACAAGAAGCGTTGCCCGAAGTGCGGCACCGCCATGGAAAATTACCTGATCGACGAAAAGCGCAAGCTGCACATCTGCGGTAATAACCCCGATTGTGACGGCTATGTGGTCGAGAAGGGCGAGTTCCGCATCAAGGGCTACGATGGGCCGGTGCTGGAATGCGAAAAGTGCGGCAACGACATGCAGCTGCGAACCGGTCGGTTCGGGAAATTCTTCAAGTGCACCAACGAGGCATGTGGTAATACCCGCAAACTCCTCAAGAGCGGCGAGCCGGCACCGCCACGGGCCGATCCGATTCCCATGCCGCACCTGAAGTGCGAGAAATACGATGACGATCACTATCTATTGCGCGATGGTGCCTCCGGCCTGTTCCTGGCCGCCAGCAAGTTTCCCAAAAACCGGGAAACCCGGCCGCCACTGATCCTGGAAATCCAGAGCGTCGCCGAGCAGCTTGATCCCAAACACAAGTACCTGGCCGAAGCGCCGGCGAAAGACCCGGACGGCAATCCCGGGGTCCTGCGTTACAGCCGAAAGGCCAAAGAGCAGTACGTGATGAGCGAGATCGACGGCAAGGCCACCGGCTGGATGGCCTTCTACCGGGACGGCAAATGGGTCGAGGAACAGACCAAGAAAAAGGCGCCCGCGAAAAAGAAAGCGGCAGCCAAGAAGAAGGCCCCGGCCAAGAAAAAGGCCGCTGCCAAGAAATCCTGACCGCCTTTATTTGTAGGAGCGATGCTTGCATGGCGAAAACCAGGGTCATCGCGAGCAGGTTCGCCATGCAAGCATAGCTCCTACGGTCAGGTTAACCCGTTATATCCATAGTTTCTGTGAGTCCCCATGTCCCGAATGGTCCGAGAAAATGCCGTCAGTGGTCTGCGCGAGCGGATCTATTTTGCCCAGGCCCTTCTACGTCAGCTCACCCGTGAACAGGCTGATGCGGTGCCTGCGGTGCGCCTGGCCCTGCGTGGTGCCGTGGTCTTTCATCTCTATTCCGCCCTGGTTGGTCTGGCGCGCCAGTCTGCCAACACCTATCAGGTAGCCGGTGCCGACCACTTGTTCAGCCTGGCTGCCCTGGTTCAGGCATTCCGCGATTCTGAAGTGGAAGCCCCGGAAATGGCCATCCTCGGCCAGGCCCTGGCCGACCGCGCGGACCTGATCGCCTGGCTGGACGGGGAAATGCAGGGTGCCATGGGTGCCGCTGGCCTGGCCCGTCGGCCAGCACCGCCCAGCGATGCCAACGCTCTCAACCTGATGGCAGAAGACCGCTATGCCCCCCTGGCAGAAGGCGACCTGGAGCGCCTGAGCAATGCCATCCAGCGGGTCAGCGAGCTGGTGGAGCATTGTGTGGGGTATCTGGAGGAGTGGTGAAGGTAGTTGACAGTTGATAGTGGACAGTTGACAGCTCGCGTACAGGGCAATGCTTTAACTTCCAACGTATGAGGCCGCGCCCAGAGCGTGGGCGCGGCCTCATACGTTAAAAACTCAGACTGTATTCAATCGCGTAGCTGTCAACTGTCCACTATCAACTGTCAACTAATTTTGGCCCCTTCAGCATCTCGCTTTCCGCTATCCTCCCTATCATGGTAAACACACTGTTACCCATAACGGTGTGATCAACAACCAACCAAACCGAGGTTTATCATGAAAGTACGCCTGCTGCTGGCCGGTCTGGCTCTGGCCTGTGCCGTTCCTGTTCTCCATGCCCAGACGCCGGAAGAGAAAGGTCTGGAAATCGCCCGCGAAGCGGATCGTCGCGGGGCGGGTTTTGGTGACTTTCAGGCGGACATGCGCATGGTGCTGATCACCGGGCGTGGCGATACCTCTGAGCGCGAGTTGCGGGTCAGTACCCTGGAAGGCACCGGCGAGGAGGGGGACAAGAGCCTGACCATTTTCGATACGCCCCGGGATGTGCGTGGCACCGCCTTGCTGACCTACAGCTACAAGACCCGCGATGATGACCAGTGGCTCTATCTGCCGGCCCTGCGTCGGGTGAAGACCATTGCCTCGCGGAACAAGTCTGGTCCCTTTATGGGCAGTGAATTCAGTTTCGAGGACATGCGTGGCCAGGAAGTGGAGAAATACACTTACAAATACCTGCGCGACGAAGCCTGCGGTGAGCTCACCTGCTTTGTGATGGAACGCTACCCCACCGACGAGAACTCCGGCTACACCAGGCAGGTGGCCTGGATTGATCAGCAGGAATACCGCACCTGGAAGGTGGATTACTACGACCGCAAGGAATCCCTGCTGAAAACCCTCACCATGAGCGACTTCGCCCTGTACCAGGACCGGTTCTGGCAGCCCGGCAAGATGGCCATGGTCAATCATCAGACCGGCAAGGCCACCGACCTGTTCTGGAGCAACTATCGCTATGACACCGGCCTGACGGAAGCGGACTTCAACCAGAACAGCCTGAAACGGGCCCGTTGATCATGGTATGGCGACACAGTCTGGCTGCGCTGCTGGTGCTGCCATCCCTGGCGGTTGCCTGGGAGTTTCGTGGCGAGGCGGGCCTGGAAGGGCGTTACTTTACCCAGTCATCGCCCTATGAGGCGGCGGATTATTCCACCAATGGCTCCCTGTACCTGAAGGGCGAGGTCTTCCACGAGTGGAATAACCGGGATGATCTGTTCACCTTCATTCCCTATTTGCGGGTGGACGAGAACGATAGCGAGCGCACCCACGCCGATATTCGTGAGCTGTCATGGATTCATGTGGGCCGCGGCTGGGAATCCCGGGTGGGGATTCGCAAGGTGTTCTGGGGCGTGACGGAAGGACGGCACCTGGTGGATATCATCAACCAGACCGATCTGGTGGATCAGGTGGATGGCGAGGAAAAGCTCGGTCAGCCCATGCTCAATCTTTCCACGGTGCGGGACTGGGGCATTGTGGACCTGTTCCTGTTGCCCGGATTCCGTGAGCGCACTTATGCCGGAGAAGAGGGGCGACCGCGCACGCCGTTGCCGGTGTCTGACCAGGCCCGTTACGAATCCGGTGCCGAAGACAAACGGGTGGATGTGGCGTTGCGCTACCAGCAGTATTTCAATAATGGCCTGGAACTGGCGCTGTCCCATTTCTCCGGGACCAGCCGTGAACCCTTGCTGCTCCCGGAGGCCCTCAGCCCGCAACAACTGCAGGCCCTGCTGCTCACCGGCAGCCTGCCGGCCGGCAGCGATCCGCAGCTGGTGCCATTGTATAACGTGATTGACCAGACCGGCCTGGAGCTCCAGTACCTGAACAACGGCTGGCTATGGAAGCTGGAGGCCATTACCCGTTCCGGCCAGGGCGACCGCTTTACCGCCCTGGATGGTGGCTTCGAATATACCCAGGTGGGAGTGTTCGACGGCCCGGCGGATCTGGGCTGGCTGCTGGAGTACCTGTGGGAGGATCGGGATGAGGCGCTGGCATCCCCTTTCCAGGATGACGTTCTGCTGGCTACCCGGTTTACGTTCAACGATGTGGCGTCCACAGAGATTCTTGCCGGCGTGATTTACGACCTGGAAAACGACGAGAAAGCCATCAATCTGGAATCCAGTCGTCGTTTCGGCAACAACCTCAAGGCCTCCCTGGAAGCCCGTTTCTACACCGACACCGGCAAACCGATCACTGCCTCGGAGTTGTATCTGTCGGCCCTGCAGGGCCGGGCAGAGAACCCGGGCTTGAGTCCGGTCAGCCGCTCCGACTTCATTCAGGCGGAAGTGGTGTATTACTTCTAAGTTTTCCGTAGGAGCGTCGCTGGCGGCGCGATTTGCCAGGCTGGGTTAAAAGCACATTTTCACCACAGAGGACACAGAGCCCACTGAGTAAAAACAGGATTGCTCCGTGGGCTTTGTTTGTGCCCTCTGTGGGAAACCGATCTTTTCAGAGCTTGGGCTATCGCGCCGCCAGCGACGCTCCTGCAACGGGTTTTTGAATCCCCCCTTGACCCCCTACACACCCAAACGTATGTTTGAAACGTATGTTTTGAACACAGGGCGGGGCGCATGGCACAGGCGGGCACGGTTGACCGGATTCTGGATACCGCAGAGGTACTGTTTGCCCAGAAGGGCTTTGCGGAAACCAGTCTGCGTGCCATCACCAGCAAGGCCGGGGTCAACCTGGCGGCGGTGAACTATCATTTCGGTTCCAAGGAAGCGCTGATACAGGCGGTGTTCGAACGCTTTCTGACGCCGTTCAGTGCGGCGCTCGGTGCCAAGCTGGATGAAATGGAAGCGACCGGCACGCCGGATACGCCGGAAAATGTGCTCGGCATCGTGTTTCGACTGGCCCTGGGTACCCACCCGGAAGACCCCCAGCGCGCGGCCATTTTCTTTCGTCTCTCCGGGCAGGCCTACAGCCAGCCTCAAGGGCACTTGCGTGACTACCTGCACAAACACTACGGCGCTGTCTTTAAACGCCTGCAGGAGCACTTGCAGCGAGCGGTGCCGAGCGTACCGCCCATGGAGCTGTTCTGGCGGGTTCAGTTCAGTCTGGGCGCCGTGATCTTTACCCTGTCCGGCATGCAGTCCCTGCAGGCTATCAGCAAGGCCGACTTCAACCTGGATGTGAGCGCTGCAGATATCACCCGGCGGCTGCTGCCGTTCCTGGTCGGCGGTATCCAGGCACCGATGCCAGATCAGTTGAAAGTTGAAAGTTGAAAGTTGAAAGTTGCAAAGCGCGGGAAAGGCTGTCGCGCTTCCAGGGCCTTGCCCGCGCTTCGGTGGTAGTGCGCGGGCAAGGCCTTTCAGGTTACTGTTACCTCTCTCGCGCTTTGCAACTTTGAACTTTGAACTTGAAACTCCCCATGGAACTGATCATTAACCTTTCGGAACAATGGCTGGAACTGCGCGGCGAGCGTACGGAACGGTTCCCCGTATCCACCGCCCGCAACGGGGCCGGCCAGGCCATGGGGAGTGAAGCCACGCCCCTGGGCCGGCATCTGGTGCGGGCCCGCTTCGGTGAGGGGCTGCCGGAAGGCGCGGTGCTGGCCGGGCGTAAATTCTCCGGGGAAATCTGCGATGCGACCAAGGTTCAGGAGCATCCCCAGCGCGATTGGGTTCTTACCCGTATTCTCTGGCTGGGAGGCATGGAGCCCGGCCATAATCTGGGCGGTGACGTGGATAGTTTTCGTCGCTTTATTTATATTCACGGCACACCGGACAGCGAACCCATGGGGGCGCCCGCGTCCCACGGCTGCATTCGGATGCGTAACGCGGACATAATTCGCGTTTTCGATCAGGTGCCGGTGGGTGCCGCTGTCACCATCACGGAATAACGATCACCAATCAGGATTGCCATGCCATCCGTTTCCCCCCTGCTGATGCTCGATCTGGAAGGACTCCAGGTCAGTGATGTGGAAAAAGACCTGCTGACCCACCCGGGGACGGGCGGGTTGATTCTCTTTACCCGTAATTATCAGGATCGGCAGCAGCTGGCGGAGCTGGTTCGCCAGATTCGTGCCGTGCGCCCGGAAATACTGATCGCCGTGGACCAGGAGGGAGGGCGCGTGCAGCGTTTCCGGGACGGCTTCGTGCGTCTACCGCCCATGGCCGCACTGGGACGTCGTTATGATCAGGCCCCGCAAGCTGCGGTGGCGGATGCCGCCTTGCTGGGTGAGCTGATGGCTTCGGAGCTGACCGAGCTGGATATCGATCTGAGCTTTGCCCCGGTACTGGATCTGGATTACGGCACCAGCACGGTGATCGGTGATCGCAGCTTTCATGGTGATGCGGATGCCATGATCGCCCTGGCCAGCGCGTTTATCGACGGCATGAGCGCCGCCGGCATGGCTGCCACCGGCAAGCATTTTCCCGGCCACGGCCATGTGGTGGCGGACTCCCATCTGGAGTTGCCGGTGGACCCGCGGCCGCTGGCCGAGATTGAAGCGGCGGACCTGCGTCCCTTTGTGGCGCTGGCACAAAAGCTGGACGGCATCATGCCCGCCCACGTGATTTACAGTGCAGTGGAAAACCAGACCGCCGGTTTTTCCCGTTACTGGCTACAGACCCGATTGCGCGAGCAGATGGGCTTTCGCGGCGTGATCTTCTCCGATGACCTGTCCATGGCCGGGGCCCACGGTGTCGGCGGTTATCCGGAACGGGCGAGGGCAGCCCTGGAGGCAGGCTGTGACATGGTGCTCGCCTGCAACAACCGCGCCGGGGCGGAACAGGTGCTGGACTTCCTCGCCGCTACCCGTTTCAGCGGCCAGGTGCCGGCCAGCGGCCTGCGTGCCCGCCCGCGTCGCCCGATGGAAAATACCAAACGCCGTGCTGCCACGGAGCTGGCGGCGGCATTGACTGAACTTCGCTAAGGACTCTCATGAACTGGGACTGGAACCAACTGTTGCAATGGCCGAACGTGGAAACCCCCACGGATATCTGGCTGACTCAACTGTTCATCATCGTGCTGTGCACGGTGTCGGTGAACTTTATCATGATGCGCGTCATCGACGTGCTCGACCGGCTGATCAACAAGACGGAAACCCTGTGGGACGACGCCCTGCTGGAAGCGGCGCGGATTCCGCTGCGGCTGGTGTTCTGGGTCGTGGGGCTGTCCGTATCGGTGGAACTGCTGCAAGCGGTAACCGAACAAGCCAATGAGTTGTTCGATCTTGCCCCCAAGGTGCGTCAGATCGCCTTTATCGTGATCATCGCCATGTTTCTCAATCGGTTTATCTCCTACACGGAGAAAAACCTGATCGACCCGTCGCGCATGCGCAAACCCATGGACCAGTCCACGGCGGCGGCCATTGCCAAGCTGTTGCGGGTGTCAGTCATCATTACCGCGCTGCTGATCGTGTTGCAGACCCTGGGCTACAGCATTTCCGGGGTGTTGGCCTTTGGCGGTATTGGTGGCATGGCGGTGGCCTTTGCCGCCAAGGATCTGCTGGCCAACTTCTTCGGTGGCATGATGGTCTACTTGGACAAGCCGTTCCGGGTGGGGGACTGGGTACGTTCGCCGGATCGTTCCATCGAGGGCACGGTGGAGAACATCGGCTGGCGACTGACCTGCATCCGCACCTTCGACCAGCGCCCGCTGTATATCCCCAATGCCATGTTCACGACCGTGGTGCTGGAAAATCCATCGCGCATGCTCAACCGCCGCATCAACGAGAAAATCGGTATCCGCTACGAGGACTGGCAGAAAATGCCGGCTATCGTGGCGGAGGTGAAACAGATGCTGATTGATCACGAGGAGCTGGAAACTGACAGCCGTACCCTGATCGTGAATTTCGACAGTTACGGTGCCTCGCATCTGGAATTCTTTATCTATACCTTCACCAAGACCACCCAGTGGGTGCGTTACCATGAGATCAAGCAGGATGTGCTCATGAAGATCATGGCCATCGTCAACGAGCACGGGGCAGAGTTTGCCTTCCCCACCCGTACCCTGCATCTTGTCAGCCACAACGACGATCATCCCGCCACGGGCCTGGAAGACGACAACACCGAGGAAGCACAGCATGTCCATCGCTGAGGAGCTGCAACAGGAACTGATGCGGGTGCGCCGCGACGCTATCGAGCTGCATTCCGCCGATCAGGTTCAGGAAGCCATTGCCAAGCTGGCCTTCGAGGTGACCGAGGCCTACTCCGGCAAGGTGCCGGTGATGCTGACCATCATGAATGGCGGCATGATCTTTGCTGCCGAGCTGGTCAAGCGCCTGGATATTCCTCTGGAAATGGATTACCTGCATGCCAGTCGTTATCTCGGCGAAACCACTGGCGGTGCGGTGGAGTGGATCGTGACTCCCAATGCCAGCCTGGCCGGCAGGGACGTGCTGATCGTCGATGACATTCTCGACGTGGGCTCCACCCTGTTGTCCATTATCGATGCCTGCAAGGCCCAGGGGGCGGCGTCGGTAAAGACCTGTGTGCTGGTGGACAAGCAGCATGACCGCAAGGCACAACCCGGCCTGAAGGCTGATTTCACTGCGCTGGAAGCCGCGGATTATTATCTGTTCGGCATGGGCATGGACTACAAGGGTTTCTGGCGCAATGCGCCCGGCATTTACGCGGTAAAGGAAAGCTGAGCATGTTGGCGTTTATCGGAGGCACCGGCCTCACACGCATGGAAAACCTGCGCATTATCGACAGCCACACCCGTTCTACCCGTTTCGGGGCGCCTTCGGCCCCGATTGTGGAAGGCGAGCTGAACGGCAACAGGGTACTGTTCCTGGCCCGCCACGGGGACCCTCATGTGCTGCTGCCTCATCAGGTGAACTACCGGGCCAACCTGTCGGCCCTGAAAGAGGTTGGCGCGACGGCCATTGTGGCGGTGAATGCGGTGGGCGGCATTACCGCCCAGGCGCCCACCGGTGGTCTGGTGCTGCCCGACCAGATTATCGACTACACCTGGGGGCGCGAGATGACCCTGTTCGATGATCCGGCGGAGCCACTGGTGCACGTGGATTTCAGCTGGCCGTTTGATAGCGTCTTGCGGAACGGACTCAAGGAAACACTGGCGGCGTCCGGACTCAAGTGGAATGACGGGGGCTGCTATGCCGCTACCCAGGGGCCTCGACTGGAAACCGCTGCAGAAATTGCCCGCCTGGAACGAGATGGCTGCGATATTGTCGGCATGACCGGCATGCCCGAAGCGGTACTGGCCCGGGAGCTCGAGCTGCCCTATGCCATGCTGTCACTGGTGGTAAACCCGGCAGCGGGCAAATCCAGCCACGAGATCACCATGGCGGAAATCGAAGCGGTCATTCACGATGGCATGGCCAATGTGTGCCGGGTGCTGGCAGATTTTGCCGGTAGCTACACTGCCTGATTATTTTGACCGCTGCCTGACAGCGGCTTTCGGAAGGAGCTTCACACAGTGACCCTGCTGATCATCTTCGCGGCCGTTTCCATCGGCTTCTCCTTTCTCTGCTCGATTCTGGAAGCAGCATTATTGTCGATCACGCCGAGCTTTATCGCCGGCCTGCGAGAAACACGGCCCAAGCTCTACGAGACGCTGCGTGCCTATAAAGATGATATCGACAAGCCCCTGTCCGCTATTCTCACTCTTAATACGGTGGCTCATACCGTAGGCGCCACTGGAGTCGGCGCCCAGGTGGCGGTGGTGTTTGGCGAAGCCTGGCTGGGGGCGGCCTCTGCAGTGATGACACTGGCGATTCTGGTGTTGTCTGAAATTATCCCCAAGACCATTGGTGCCAAGTACTGGCGCGCCCTGGCGCCCATTCTGCCGCCCATTCTGCAATTCATCATTATCGCCCTGATGCCGTTTGTGTGGTTGTCGAAACTGATCACCAGCCGCATTGGTGGCGGCGAGCACGACGTGGAAGTGCGGGCGGAAATTCGCGCCCTGGCCGATATGGGCAAGGACCAGGATGCGCTAGATGACAACGAATTTCAGGTGATCCAGAACATCCTGCGTCTGCATGACATCAAGGTCGGCACCATCATGACGCCGCGCACCGTATGCCGCACGGTGACCCCGGAAATGACCGTGGCCGACTTTCTGGAAAAGGAGAAGGACCAGCCGTTTTCCCGTTTTCCGGTGATGACGGAGCAGGGCGAGGGCAAGGGCTATATTCACAAATCCGACCTGCTCGGCTGCAACCCGGACCAGACCATGAGCGCGCTGGCTCACGAGGTCCCTCTGGTCCACACCAGTATGGGCATCGACAAGCTGTTCCATGCCATGCTGGCCCAACGTCAGCACATGGCGGTGGTCTATGATGAGCACGGCACCTGGGTGGGACTGATTACCCTGGAGGATATTCTGGAAAGTATTCTCGGCCGTGAGATCATGGACGAAACCGATCACGTGGCGGATTTGCGACTTTACGCCCGTCAGCGCTGGAGCCGACGGTTGAAAAAGCAGGAAAAGCCGCAATAGGAATCAACGAGAGATTCAGGAGAGGCAACCATGACCGAGATCTACAAGGACAACAGCGAAACCATTGGCAAAACACCGCTGGTGCGCATCAACCGCATCAGCCAGGGCAAGATTCTCGCCAAGCTGGAATCACGCAATCCGGCGGGCAGTGTGAAGTGCCGTATCGGTTCCTCCATGATCTGGGACGCGGAAAAAAGTGGCCAACTGAAACCCGGCATGACCCTGGTGGAACCCACCAGCGGCAACACCGGTATCGCCCTGGCTTATGTGGCGGCGGCGCGGGGCTATGACCTGACCCTGACCATGCCGGATACCATGAGCCTGGAGCGTCGCAAGATCCTCAAGGCGCTGGGTGCCAAGCTGGTGCTGACTCCCGGTGCCAAAGGCATGCCCGGGGCCATCGCCAAGGCGGAAGAACTGGTCAGCGAAACCCCGGAAAAATTCCTGATGCTGCAGCAGTTCAACAACCCGGCCAATCCGGCAATTCACGAAAAAACCACCGGCCCGGAAATCTGGGAGGCCACCGGTGGTGATATTGATGTTCTGGTCAGTGGCGTGGGGACCGGTGGCACCATCACCGGGGTATCCCGCTACATCAAGAACCAGAAAGGCAAGGCCATCACTTCCATCGCCGTGGAGCCGGATTCCTCCACCATGATTACCGCTGCCTTGAAAGGGGAGGAGCCTACCCATGGCCCCCACAAGATTCAGGGGATCGGTGCCGGCTTTGTGCCGAAGAATCTGGACCTGTCGGTGGTGGATCGTTGTGAGCAAGTGAGCAATGACGACGCCATGGCATGGGCCCACAAACTGATGCAGGAAGAAGGTATTCTTGCCGGCATCTCCTGCGGGGCCGCCATGTGCGTGGCGGATCGCATCAGTCAGTTGCCAGAGTTCGAGGGAAAAACCATCGTTGTGGTGTTGCCGGATTCCGGCGAACGCTACCTCAGCTCTCCGCTGTTCGCCGACATGTTCAGTGAGCAGGAACTGAACCAGTAATTTCATACGCCCCGCTCTGCGGGGCTTGTTCCTCCTGGCCGCCGCAAATCACGGCTACCGCTGGACCTTATGCTATCCTTGCCGCCCAATCAGGAGGTGGTATGGCAGCAGTGGCAGAGGTGGATGTCGTGGTGATCGGTGCGGGTGCGGCCGGACTGATGTGTGCCGCCACGGCTGCCTATCAGGGCCATCGGGTCAGGGTGCTTGACCACGCCAACAAGGCGGGCAAGAAAATCCTCATGTCCGGTGGCGGGCGGTGCAATTTCACCAACCTGAATACCACCCCGGACCATTTCGTCTCCGCCAACCCCCATTTCTGTAAATCCGCGCTCAAGCGTTACAGCCCCTGGCACTTCGTCGAGCTGGTTGAGCGCCACGGCATTGAGCATGTGGAAAAGGCGCCGGGGCAGCTGTTCTGTTCAGAATCCTCCAGAGAGATTCTCGATATCCTGCTCACTGAATGTGAATGGGCCGGTGCAGAGATTTGCTTGAAAACCGCCATCAGACGGGTGGAACGGGCAGGGGATGGGTTTGTGCTTTCCACCACGGCTGGGGCCGTAAAGTGCCGCAAACTGGTGGTGGCCTGCGGGGGGCTGTCCATTCCCACCATGGGGGCGACCGGCTTCGGCTATCAGCTTGCCGAGCAATTCGGACTCAGTGTGCTGCCCACCCGTGCCGGACTGGTGCCGTTTACGTTGCAGCCGGATGACAAGGCCTGGCTGTCCGCCTTGTCCGGGATCAGCACCGAGGTGGTGGCCGAGGCGGGTGGCGCCCGGTTTGCCGAGCCCATGCTGATTACCCACCGGGGCCTGTCCGGCCCGGCCATGCTGCAGGTGTCCAGTTTCTGGACGCCAGGCCACCCGGTGACTGTGGACTGGCTGCCGGCTGTGGCCGATCCGTTCGCCGATCTGGTCGCCGAGCGCAACCAACATCCCAATCGGGGCACGGAGCGATGGTTGCGCCAATACTTCTCGCAACGGCTGGCCGGGGCACTGGTGGAACGGTTCGGTTGGCAGGGCAACCTGCAGCAGTTCAGTAACGAGCGGTTGGCCGCTGTGGCGGCCACCCTCAAGGGCTGGCAGTTCAAACCCTCCGGCACCGAAGGCTATCGTACCGCGGAAGTGACCCTGGGCGGTGTGGATACTGACGCCATCTCCTCCAAGACGTTTGAGGTCAATACCGTGCCCGGCCTGCACTTCATTGGTGAAGTGCTGGATGTTACCGGCCAGCTCGGCGGCTTCAATTTCCAGTGGGCCTGGGCCAGCGGCTGGTGCACCGGGTTGGCGTTGTAGCATTATTCTGGTGTCAGAGGGGCTGGCAGCCGGGGCCACGCAAACAGGTTTGCCCGTCAGCTGCGGGGCCGGGTCGAATGAATGCCCCCCGGTCACCCGGTAGCCCACCCGTCCATTCCCTGACACAATGAGCTCCAACACCTCAGGCAAAACAAGGATGCACGATGAACCTCGAGAAGGTGGTTTTTGGCTTTTTCATTCTGCTTGCGCTGACTCTCAACTTTGGGTTCTTTTACGGCGAGATCGATAACCCGGAACACCATGACGTTTACGAGTTGTTTGCTGCCCTGGTCGTGAGCCTGATCGCCACTGTGCTGAAATTTGGCGAACGCACACAGATTGGCGCCGTGTTACTGGCCTCCAGCCTGGTGGCGGACTTGCAGCTGATTGTCGCGGCGATTGTCTGGGCGGTGGCAGTGCATGTGACGGAAGTGGGACTGACGCCAGCGGTGATGGCGTCCATTGTCTCCCTGTCCGGTGGCGCCCTGCTGGCGAACCTGTTATCCGCCGTGCTTCTGACGGTGGAAACCATCACCCTGCAGCGGTAACTGACATGCCCTCGGTCGTCCCCATGATCCTGCGGCGCATGCGTGTGCCGCTGGTGGTGCTGATAGTCGCCTACAGTATTGCCACGGTAGGCTTCACTCTGATCCCGGGGGTGGATGATCAGGGAAACCCCTGGCGCATGAGCTTTTTTGAAGCTTTCTATGTGGTCAGTTATACCGGCAGCACCATTGGCTTTGGTGAAGTCCCCTACGACTTCTCCGGCGGCCAGCGCATGTGGACTATGGTCAGTATTTATCTGACCGTGTTTTCCTGGCTGTATTCCGTGGGGATTATCATTTCCCTGCTTCAGGACAAGAGTTTCCGTCAGGAGCTTAGCCGGGTGCAGTTGCAGCGGAGCCTGCGCCGGTTTCGAGAACCTTTTTATGTGATTTGCGGTTATGGCGACACGGGCAAACTGCTGACCCGCTCGTTGCTGAGCCGTGGCATGCGGGTGGTCATTGTGGACAAGGATCCGGAAGCCATTGACTCCCTTCGCGTGAAGGATCAGGGGCTGTATGTGCCAGGCTTTACCGTGGATGCGGAAATCCCCGGAAATCTGGTCAAGGCCGGACTCAAGCATCCGCTATGTCGTGGTGTACTGGCGGTGACCGACAACAATCACACCAATCTGAAAATTGCCACCACGGTAAAGTTGTTGAACAAGCACAGCCAGGTGTTCTGCCGTGCCGGCAGCGAAGAGAATGCCAATAACATGTTGTCCTTTGGCACCGATCTGGTGGTCAATCCCTATCAGGATTTTGCCCGCCGATTGTTGTTGGGTATTCGCCAGCCGGATACGCATCGGGTTTACGACTGGCTTACCTCTTTGCCCGGTGCCGCCTTGCCGGAGCGCCCCATGCCGCCCCAGGGGCGCTGGATATTGTGTGGCTTCGGTCCTTTCGGACGTGCCGTCTACGAAGCGCTCAGCAAGGAGGCAGGTATCGAACTGGTGGTGGTTACCCCGCATCCGAAGCAACCGGATGTACCCGCGGGGAGTGTGGAAGGCAAGGGCACCGAGGCGGTGACCTTGCGTGAAGCCGGTATCGACAAGGCGGTAGCCCTGGTGGTGGCCACGCCGGACGATGCTGACAACCTGTCGGTGATGATGACCGCCCGGGAGCTCAATAGCAGTATCTACATGGTGGCCTTGCAGAATCGGCTGCACAATCGTCTGCTGTTTCAGGCGGTCAACCCGGAATTGCCGGTCCAGACCAGCTTCCTTGTGGCCAGCCGTTTTCTCTCCGTCCTCAATGCGCCGTTGTTGAAAGAATTTCTTCAGGAAGCGGAGAAGCAGGGCAATGCCTGGAATGAGCAACTGCTGGCAAGAATGGGGAGCATCACGTCTACGATTACCCCGGAAAGCTGGCACGTGCAGATAGGCGATGAAGAAACCCCCGCAGTGACCCTGGCTCTGCGTCTGGGGGAGCCGGTGACCCTGGGCAATCTGTGTCGCAGTCCCCGCCATCGGCTAACGTGCCTGGATACGATTCCCCTGATGCTGCGTCGTAATGGCCGCAATACTCTCCTGCCCGATGAAAAGGAAAATCTTGAGCCCGGTGACCGGGTGCTCTTTTGCGGCACGGACAAGGCCAATAACCAGATGCAATGGAGCCTGCGGCATCTGAACGCGTTGCGTTATGTCCAGACCGGACACCAGCGCCCGGACGGACTGGTCTGGCGCTGGCTGGCCAAGCGTCGGGCGGCGCCGGCAGACGTACGGGAATAGCGGCCGGCTGTCACCTGCCTGCTTGCCGTGTTTCCCGGCTCTTCCTATGATTGGCTGTGCTCTCTGTGGACAGGATCTTGTGGAAGACGATAACAATCATGATGCGTTGATCGGCAAGATCTACGAAACCGCACTGTCCCCCGGTGACTGGGTAGAATTGCTGGATACTATCGCCGGCTGGACGGATAGCCAGCCACAGGCCAACGGCACAGATTCCTCCCTGGCTCCCCGGCAAAGCGCCCGGGAAGTGGACCGGCTGATTGATCACCTGGAACGGGCGGTACGCAGCAGTGCGTACATGCATGCCCTGGAAGACCGCACCCAGGTGCTCAATGCCATGTACAACCAGATGCCCTGGCCCATGCTGATGCTGGACGACAGCATGCAGGTGCTGGAATGCAATCCGGTGGCCAGACAGGTGCTGGCGGACGGCCCGGTGCAGCTGCGCGAGGACGGCGGCCTGCTTTTTGCCGACCGGGCCTTGAAACTGGCGCTGGATCGCATCAATCGTCTGGCTGAAGGCCGGGAACCCCGGTTGATCAGTTCTCCCGGTGACGGGGTATCCCTGTTATGTCTGCCGGTACAGAAGTCGGATGCACCCGGCACTCTTTCCCAGCTTCGCACCATCGTCTGGGTACTGGCGGGCCACAGTGTGGTGACGCCTTCTCCGGAAATGCTGCGCTCCCTGTTCAATATCACCCAGGCTGAATCGCGGCTGCTGCATCTGCTATGCAAAATCGGCAATCTGAATCAGAGCGCCAGGCTGTTGAATGTGAGTGTTCATACTGCGCGCACCCAGCTCAAATCCACCATGGCCAAATTGAAGGCCAACAGTCAGGTACAGCTGGTCAGCCACGCCATGGGCCATGCACTGGTGCAAGCGGCAAAACTTCCGCAACTCCACACGCAACGGGAATACACCCTGAGCCTGCCGGATCGCCGTGTGCTGAGCTGGTATGAGTATGGTGATCCCGATGGTCGCCCGGTATTAACCCTGGATAATCTGGGAGCATCGCTGCCGGATCATAGCTACTTTGAGGAATGGTATCGGGAAAAAGGGCTGCGCATGATCATGATCGTGCGACCCGGCTACGGCATCTCCACCTACAAATCTGATCTGGAATTCCGTTCTTTTGCGCCGGATATCATGGCGCTGTGCGGGCATCTTGAACTGGATAGGCCGCCAATGGCTGCGTATTGCGGGGGAGGGCCTTATGCATTGTGCGCTGCTGCCCTGTATCCGGATATCTTCGACCGGCTCGGTTTGCTTGCCAGCACCGTTCCCATTGAACACTTTGAACTGGACAAGCTTGATCCACTCCACAATATGTTCCTGCGTTTGTTCCGGCGAGATCCGCGCCTGTTCGTGCTGGTCGGGCGTTTGGGCATTCGTGGAGTACAGAAGGCACCGGAGAAGTTTTTTGCCATGATTGCCAAGGGATTGTGCGATCAGGACAAAGCCGTGCTGGCAAACCCGGACCTGCTACAACGAACCATTACATGTATGCGCCGCAGCCATTTCCAGGGGGCGCGCATCATGATCGACGAGTACCTGCGCATGCAGCACCCCTGGCAGGTGGATTTGAGCAAGATCACCATGCCGGTCATGCAGTGGCACGGTGAGGATGACCGGATTATTTCCATCGGCAGTGCCCGTGGCCTGGCGAATGAGCTTCCCGGAGTACGGTTTCGCAGTTTTCCCGGGCTGGGGCGCTTTATGGTTTACCCGATGTGGAAGGAATTTCTGACCGAGTTGCTGGAGCTGGCTTGAGTCTGGTTGTCGTATAGACCTTTGCAACCGTCGTCGATACTCATTGCAGGTTGGGAAAGCGTTCACGGAATGCAGCAGGCATGGGCATCACCCCGTGCTTCAGGTGATCGAAAAACACAAACCCCTGCTTGGCCAGTACCACCCGTTGCCCGGAGGGCTGTTTGGTCACCCGGAAAATCAGATCGGCCCCGTACTTGTTGAAATCCATCAATCCGACTTCGAATTGCAGATCATCCTGGGCGAAACTCTCTGCCATGTAGGTGGCAACAAGGTCGGTTACGACAATACTTTGTTTGTCGCTATCGAATTGATCAAAACCGATATGGCAGAAAAACCGGTAACGGGCCTCGGAGAGCAGGGAAATCATCTGGTCATTACCCACATGCTTACCGGTATTCAGGTCCGTCATGCGGACGTTGATCGTGTGGGTGTAGAGGAATTGTTCGGGCAGATCCAGTTGAACACGAGCCATACAGCGGTCTCAGAAAATCGCAGAGAAGGCCCGGCAGTGTAGCAACAGGGTGGGACAGATGGGAAACCCGGCTCCTCAGGCGGAAGCCCGTCCCCGTCAGACATGACAGGACAGCACAAGCCAGGCTGAATGGCCGGGCGAAGGTGCGTTACCGCACGGTTGAATAACAACCTGGAGCGGTATTGGCTACCGCTCCAGGGGCCCGCGTTAGACTGTCAGCGAGGTTTCTACTTGCTGGCAGTTGCGGCGCGCCAGGGCCAGGTTGGATTTGGCTTTGTCCAGCACCAGGTACATGAACAGCCCCTCATTCTTCGCGACCGGACGAATGATGTGATACTGGCTGCCAAGCGTAATGAGGATATCCTCAATCGCGTCGTTAAGACCCAGGGATTTCATGGTCTTCATTTTGGCGCGCACCACTTCGGTATTGCCGGCGGCGGCCAGTTCCAGATCGAGCCCTGTGCCTTCATGGCCCAGCATCATGCCACTGTTGGCGTCCACAATAGCAGCGCACATGGCGCCATCGGCCTGCAGCAGGGTTTTCAAACTTTCGTTAACGTTGCCCATTTCATACTCCTAATTTATATTTTTTCCCTTTTTCCAGGGAGTTAACTCACTTTTTTAACTTTTTTGATAACGCTGCACAGCAGTGTTTGGCGCCCCAGAGCAGTTGCCCCAGTCTGGAGGCATCATTGGCCACAACGGCCAATACCAGAGGAGGAGAGCTGTCCGGCACTGTCATGACAGCCACGACACCTTCCTCGGATTCCACGATAAGACGGCGACATTCGGAGATGCCTGCTTCCTTGGCAATGGCAGAGCTGATCGCTGCCAGAGAGCTGCCCATGGCAGCAAGTCGACTGGCCTTGCCCTTGTCCGTTTCCAGAGAGGTCACTTCAAATCCGTCGCTGCTCAACAACACTGCGGAGGTGATTCCGGTGGTGGTTGCCCGCAACTTCTGCAGTTGTTGTTGCGCTATCTCTGTCGCTGCCTGACCCAGGGGGTTCTTGTTAGTCATACTTCCATTAATTCCATCTCGTGAGCTTCGATCTGGCAGAGAAGGGTCTCCACCAGCAGCAATACGTCTTCTTTTTCCCTGACATCGACGGAAATCACGGGAACGAAGAGGCCCATGTTCGCCAGTCTTTCCGTTACCAGATCAACACAGCTGAAATCGTTGGCCGCCAGCCGGCCAATTCCCACCACCAGTGGTGTTTCGCCGTTGTTGGCAAAGGCGTCGGCGTAGATGGCCAGGTGTTTCTCAAGATCCGGGTGCTCACCGTTCAGAAGCAGAATCACGCCCGCCGCATTGCTGGCCAGAATGGGCCACATGAAGCGGAAACGCTCCTGTCCCGGGGTGCCGTATAGCCGAACCCCGAAACCATCCGCCAGGCTGATATAGCCGTAATCCAGTCCGGCCGTGGTCATTTCCTTGTTGCATTGCTCCAGGTCCGTATTCACCACATCGGTGGATACGCATTCATCGTCGCTTAACTGGGCGATGGCAGTGGTTTTTCCCGCGCCCATTGGCCCGGTAAAGAGGATCTTGAATTCGTCATGCGTCATGCTGTCAGCTCAATCCCAGGCGAGTTCTGAGGCCTCGTATCAAGCCTCCAAAACGTTGTGATTCCATCGCAACAGCCGTCGGTTGTGCCGTTGAACGACGGCGTTCACTGACCAGAAGCCCGCTAATTTCACAGGCATTGAGGAAGTGATTGAAGGTGGCTTCATCGCATTTCGACAAAATCTGTAATTGCGCTCGGCCCAACGCGCGTCGGGTCATCAATGCACACAGGGAAAGCAGGGGCCGTGATTTGTTGAGGGCAGCAGCACTGGGCCAGCGGCTTAACTGGAACTGGCTGTCCGGGTCCAGCCAGGGGAGCAAGCCATCGCTGTGTTTGGCGCCCGTCATCCAGGCCAGCTCGAACAGGGGGCGAGCAGCCATCCCTTCGGGAACCGACTCCGAGAACGGTCTCAGTGGTGACAAGGTCACCGTCCCGGCGTTGAGTGCATGGAGAAGGGCGGGGCGGGCATAAAAACGATGGCTTGCGGGTTTTACCAGCAACAGGCCCTCATCGCTGTGACTGCAATATAGCTCGCTGCGTTGTCCGTCTTTGGCGTTGATCACATGATGCAACGACGCGCAGAAGTCCGTTGTTGAATCCGGCGTGGTGGACGTCACTGTTGCGCTGGTGTGGCGCGGGGTTGTGTCCGTGGTCAAGGTCCGTACCACATCGTCAAGCACATCAAGCAGCTGCATGACCCGAAATGGATGAGGCAAGCTAAACGTGGAGGCGGGCCTGTCATAGGTGTTCGGATAAACCACGATGCAGGGTTTGTCAGACAGGTCGGAGCGCCGGGTCTGTTCCTGCTTGTCGCACGCGACCATCAACACATCCGCATCATCGGGGATGCTCTGATCCCAGTGAACCGAGGAGCGCCCGTCGATGATTTTCAGCATCGAAAGGCAGGCACTGACCGTGTCTTCTTCTAATCCGACAAATCCTAGTCGTTGTGTTCGCATTTGTGCCTTCCTGGGTCCGGGGGGGCCGGTCATCGCAGTGGTAACTAAGCCATTGGTGCACTCTCAGTTAGTGAACCATGTCTCACTTATTATTAGTTTCGGCACGGCGGACAGGGCAAAGGGATCGCGACAGGCGGAGAGTTTGAAGGGATGAACAGATTTTGCGATCACGCCGCGTTGACTGTCTTTATGGCCTGAAGATTGAATGACGATTAGCCAGCTTTTATAAAGGTTTGATTATTGGAGATATTATGACCGTCGGGCAACGCGGGCTCAGTTGCCACGCAGGTCATCCCCTGACGTAAGATTTATCTTACAGGCAGGGGCTACTTTGTAGGCAATGGCGTACAACAGCACGGGTAAAGACTTATTTTGCTCAGGCTAGGCCCCGCCCAGTCCGCTATAGCGAACCCCCGCCAGGCTGGCCATGTCCCGATCAAAGGTGGCGAGATCATCCAATCGGAACTGATTCAGATGGTCGTGTCCGCAGGCGCGGGCCATCACTTGCATCAGTTCTGTGGAAGCATGGAAAAAGTTGGCCAGGCGTTGGGCGGCGTGGTCCACGTCCAGTCGTTTTCGCAACGCTTCGTTCTGGGTGGCAATCCCTGCAGGACACTGATTGGTGTTGCACATGCGGGCACCGACACAACCAATGGCCTGCATGGCGCTGTTGGAAAGAGCGATGCCGTCGGCGCCAAGAGCCAGGGCCTTGATAAAATCCATGGGCATGCGCAGGCCGCCGGTGATCAGCAGGGTGACGTTGCCACTGGCGCCTTTGTCATCCAGGAATCGGCGGGCCCGGGCCAGGGCAGGGATAGTGGGCACGCTGATGTGATCACGGAAAATGGTCGGGGCGGCGCCGGTGCCGCCACCCCGGCCATCCAGAATGATGTAGTCGGCGCTGGCATCCAGGGCGAACTGTATGTCCCTTTCGATATGGTTCGCGCTCAGCTTGAATCCCACCGGAATACCGCCGGATACTTCCCGTACCCGATCCGCAAAACGTTTGAAATCATCGCTGCTGTGCAGCTCCCTGAAGGTGGCAGGGGAAATGGCCGGCTGTCCTTCGGGAATCTGGCGTACCTGGGAAATCTTGCCCACGTTCTTGTTGGCGGGCAGATGGCCGCCGGTACCGGTCTTGGCACCCTGGCCTCCCTTGAAGTGGAACGCCTGCACCTTCTTAAGATGGTCTTCGCTATAGCCAAACATGGCGCTGGCCAATTCGTAGAAGTAACGAGAGTTGGCGGCCTGCTCTTCGGGCAGCATGCCCCCCTCTCCGGAGCAGATGCCGGTGCCGGCCAGTTCTGCGCCACGGGCCAGCGACACCTTGGCTTCTTCAGAGAGGGCGCCGAAGCTCATGTCCGAGACCATCAGGGGAATATCCAGGGTTAACGGTTTGTCTGCCCGGGGGCCGATAACCAGCTCGGTACCCACCGGTTGATCGTCCAGCAATGGTTGTGTGGCCATCTGTGCCACCATGATCTGAATATCATCCCACTTGGGAAGGCGGTCCCGGGGCACCCCCATGGCACTCATGGGACCATGATGGCCCATTTTGGCCAGGCCATTTTCCGCCAGCGCATGGATCAACTCCACATTCGGTTCTTCTGCAGTGGCTTTGGGGCTGGGCATGCCGTCCCGGGAGATGGCATCCGGCCCGGGTCCTTCCTTGCCGACCTGATCCTTGTCAAAGCGCGCGTGGGTTCCATCGCAATACGGGAAAGAGGCGCTGTGCTTGCACATGCACAGGTAGCCTTCGTCCTTGTCCGCTTCAAAGCCGAGAGGGGTGATATCCGTGCCCGCATGGGAGCCATCACAGAAAGGTTGGTTGGCAGAACGGCCGCAGCGGCAGAAGTAGTAGGTTTCCCCCGGCTTGAGTTCGGTTTTATGCGGTTTGATATCGGCAATCACGGGTTTGGACATGGTGACTCCTGGCTGGCACTGCGGGCTGGGATAGGTTGATCATGCCAGTGGTGGTGGGGGAGTCAAAGCTTGAAAAGTCAGGGCAGGGGTAGCGCCCGGCCCGCGACACTTCCTGCCGTATAGGAAGTGGCAGGAAATGCCGCGAGGTGGTCTTGCTAGCGATTCGATTCGATATCGCGCACCAGGCGGTGAATTTTATCGCTTCGCGCCAGTAGCGCATCGCTGAGGGGGCTCATCACCCCGCGCAACATGGACAAGGGTTTCCAGCGGGCCGGGGCAATGATGGCGGCGGAACGGGTTGCCAGGCCGGCAACCAGGGCAGTGGCAATTTCCTCGGGTTGCACCTGCTTTCTCAGTACGGCAGGAAAGGCGCTTTCAATCAACTCGGAGGCGGTGGCATGCCCCCCGAAGGCGAGATCGGTGATCGGTGTTGCGGTCCAACCCGGATAGAGCACGCTGGCGCTGGCGCCGGTACCCGCCAGCTCAGCCCGCAAGGCCCTGCCGAGCATTTCCACAGCGGCCTTGGAGGCGGCGTAGGGGGCATTGACCATGCCGTTGACGAACGAATAGATGGAGGAGGTAATGACAATCTGGCCATGATTCCGCTGCACTTCCGGCAGGGCTGCACGCAGGGTGCGCCAGACGCCGAACAGATCCACGTCGATAATTTTCTCGAACTCGTCCTCATCGCAGCTGGCGATGGTTGCGGGATTGTTCCGCCAGGCAATGCCGGCGTTGGCAAAGGCGATATCGAGACGGCCAAAGTGCGCGACGGCTTGCTTAACGACAGCTTTTGAGGCGGCAGCATCAGTGACGTCGAGGGGCACGGCGAGTACCCGGGTGACATCAAATTCTGCGGCGAGCAAATCCAGGGACTGCTGGGATAAATCCGTCAGCACCAGATTCGCGCCTTTCGAATAAAGCGCTCGCGCGCTGGCAGCACCAATGCCGCCGGTTGCGCCGGTGATGAGAACCACCTTGCCATTCAGGTCATACTTCTTGCCCACGTGTTGATCTCCCAGTCAATCGTTGTGCCCGGTGATCATCACAGCCATCACCGGTGGGTCAAAACAAGCACAGAACCATACCACTGATGCTCAGTCAGGGTCTTGTGGATTCACCAGTTGCCGATCTCAGGCTTTCCCTTTGGTGTCACACGATTGGCCCAGCAGGAAGGGGTGGCGATAGCCGCTGCCGTGCACAATCATTTTCATCACAACGACAGGAGAGGTTCTCGTATGGGCAAATCCAGCTGGCGGCCGGAGATGATTCCAGATCTTTCCGGCAAGACGATTCTGGTCACTGGCGCCAACAGCGGTATCGGCCTGGAAGCGGTGAAGTTGTTCGCCGGCCGGGGCGCGGAAGTGATCATGGCCTGTCGAAATGCGGACAAGGCCAACGCGGCGGCGCAGGCGGTGAAAGCGGTAGCCCCCGGGGCCCGACTGTCAATCATGGCGCTGGATCTGGCGGATCTGGCCTCGGTGAAGGCCTTTGCCGAGGCGGTAAAGCAGCGCTTTGCCACCCTGGATGTGTTGCTCAACAACGCGGGTTTGATGGCTCCACCGTTGCAGCGAACCCGGGATGGTTTCGAAATGCAGTTTGGCACCAACCACCTGGGGCATTTTGCGTTGACCGGTCAGTTAATTGAGCGTCTGGAATCCGCCGATGATCCGCGAATTGTGCAGATATCCAGCCTGGCCCATCGGGGCGGGAAATTGATGTGGGGGAATCTCAATGCGGAGAAACGTTATTCCCGCTGGCCCTTCTATTGTCAGAGCAAGCTGGCCAACCTGATTTTCGCCAAGGACCTGCAGCGTCGCTTGCAGGCATCCGGCTCGCGCATCCGGGTCATGGCCGCCCATCCCGGCTATTCCGCAACCCACCTTCAGGATACGGTGCCCGGCGGGGGCCTGTTCAACAAGATCATGGCGCAGTCTGCACAGATGGGGTGCCTGCCCGGTGTCATGGCTGCCACCAGCGATGCGGTAGAGGCGGGTGGCTATTACGGTCCGGATGGCAAACTGATGGAGTTACGCGGCTATCCGGCCCCGGCCTTTGCCCGCAAGATCACTGACAACCAGGCCGTTGCACAGCGGTTGTGGGAGGAATCGGAGCGGTTGACCGGGGTGCGCTATCTGAATGATTAGCTGTCAGGGGGGCATGGCGAGGAGAGGATGCGTCGGTCGTAGGTAATTTCCGGGTTTTCCCCTAGAATCTGCGGCTGACTATCACTCTCGGAGCAAGTATCCCATGGGCCGCGCCTACCAGAACCGAAAAGAATCCATGGCGAAAACCTCGGACATGAAAGCCAAGGTTTATAGCCGCTATGGTCGTGAAATCTATGTCTGTGCCAAGGCAGGTGGCCTGGACCCATCCGCCAATCTGGCCCTGCGTAGTTTGATCGACCGGGCCAAGAAGGATCAGGTGCCGGGCCATGTGATCGAGAAAGCCATCGACAAGGCCAAAGGCGGTGGCGGCGAAGATTTTGCGCCGGCCCGTTACGAGGGCTATGGCCCCGGCGGTTGCATGGCGATCATCGAATGCCTGACGGACAACCCCAACCGCACCTTCGGGGATGTACGGGTGGCGTTTACCAAGACCAAATGCAAGATCGGCACCCAGGGCACCGTGGCCCACATGTTCGATCACGCGGCCATTTTCGTGTTCCGCCACGATGATGAAGAGGCGGTGCTGGAAGCGCTGATGGAAGCGGATGTGGATGTCACCGATCTGGAAAACGAAGACGGAATGCTGACCGTGTTCACCCCGAACACCGAATATGCCAAGGCCCGCCAGGCGTTAACCGCGGCTTTCGAAGGGATCGATTTCGAGGTGGACGAGATCCAGTTTATCCCGCAGAGCTATACCACGGTGAGTGGTGATGATCGGGAGTTGTTCGATAAATTCCTGGCCATGCTCAACGATCTGGACGATGTGCAGAACGTCTATCACAACGTGGATCTGGCTGAATAAAACGGCCCGTGCAGGTGCCGTCAGCAAAGATGGCACCTGCAGCAAGGCTGTTAATGACCCAGGTCAGCCAGTAGCGCGGCCAGAAAACGGGCTGCCTGGCCGCCGTTCAGAGCACGATGGTCAAAGGTGAGACTGACCGGCAGTTGCCAATCCTCGAACCACTCCCCGTTGCGAATACCCGGCTGAGCAAAACGTTTGCCGGCACCCACAATGGCCACCTGGGGAGGCACTACAACCGGGGTGGCATAACGACCGGCCAAGGTACCGAAGTTGCTCAGGGTCAGGGTGGCGCCTTGCAGTTCCCTGGCGGGAATTTTTCGCTGCTCCACATCCCGGCGCAGGCGGTTGAGGCCTTGCCGAAGGTCAGAGGGTTCCCGGTTGGCCACGTCCCGCAATACCGGTACAAAAAGACCGTCCGGGGTATCCACGGCAATCCCCAGGTCCACTTTCTCCACCAATCGCATGCTTAGCTGCTCGCCGTCGAACCAGGCGTTCACCCTTGGCTCTGCCTGGCAGCCGGCGACGATGGCACGGATCAGGCGCAGGGTAATATCCGTGTCCTGCGACCAGTGGCTGACGCTGACCTGGTCGAACAGGCTCACCGGCACCACCTGTTGCCCGGCGCTGGCCATGGCCTTTGCCATGGTGCGGGCCACGCCTTTCAGCGGCGTGCTGTCGCCGTGGCTGTGTTTCAGGTTGGCGTGTTGCTGCACATCCTCGAGGGTAATGCTGCCCGCCGGGCCGCTGCCCTTGATCTGGTCCAGGTTGACGCCCAGGTGGCGGGCCAGGGCGCGGATGGCGGGAGTGGTGCCGCCGGAAGGGCGGGAGTCGGGGACGGCGCCGATCACGAAGCTGTCCGGGTTGTCCGCATCCTCCTGGCTCTGCAGATTGCCCACCACGGTCTGGCTGCCGCTGCCCTCGTCACCGGCAAAGGCCAGCAGCGGTTCGCCGGTATGCACCAGATCGCCGTTGGCCACGAACAGGGTGGCGATGATGCCGTCCCGGGGAGCGGGGATATCGACAATGGCCTTGGCGGTTTCCACGCTGAGCAGCAGGTCATCCACCTTCACGGTGTCACCTTCTTTCACGTGCCATTCGACGACTTCCGCTTCCTGCAAACCTTCGCCCAGATCGGGCAGGGTGAAGTAGGGCATGTTTCGCTCCTTGGTCACTCGCTGGCATGCAACACGCTTGACGCCGACACGCCGGAGACGGTGTCTTTCCGTAGGAGCGTCGCTGGCGGCGCGATAACCCAACAGGAACGAGTTGCGAGAAGCGAGTTTCGAAAATCAAAACCCTGTATCTGGGAAAGCCAGGTTTTCGCTTCTCGTTCCTCGTATCTCGAGACTGGGTTATCGCGCCGCGAGCGACGCTCCTACGGAGGCTCTGTTCCGTGCCAGCCTTCCCTCAATACTTCAACGTCTCCTTCGCCGCCGCCACGATACGTTCCACGCTCGGCATGTAATGCTGCTCCATGGCGAAGTAGGGCATGGGGCAGTCGTAGCCGGTGACCCGCTCTATGGGGGCGAGCAGATGCATGAGCGCGTCGCTGGCCAGGGTGGCGGCAATCTCGGCACTGAAGCCACCGTTGAGGGGCGCTTCGTGGACGATAACCACGCGGCCGGTCTTGCTGGCGGTGGCGATCAGGGTGTCCCTGTCCAGCGGGTTGAGGCTGGCCACGTCGATCACTTCCGCCTTGATGCCTTCGGCGGCCAATTGCTCCGCCGCGGCCAGGGCTTCATGAATCATGGCGCCCCAGCTGATCAGGCTCACGTCCTCGCCGGCACGCAAGGTAAAAGAGCGATCCAGTGGTAGCGGATCATCATCCAGTTCCACCGGTAGCCGTTGCAGGCGGTAGAGCCGTTTCGGTTCCAGAAACAGCACCGGGTCCGGGCAGGCGATGGCGGCGCGCAGCAGGCCATAGGCCCTTGCCGGCGAAGAAGGAATCACTACCCGCAGGCCCGGGATATGGGCAAACAGGGCCTCGGTGCTTTCGCTGTGGTGTTCCGGGGCATGGATGCCGCCGCCGAAGGGCGCGCGGATCACCAGCGGGCAGCTCAGCCGGCCCCGGGTGCGGTTGCGCAGGCGGGCGGCGTGGCTGATCAGTTGCTCCAGGGCGGCGTAGATAAAGCCCATGAACTGGATCTCGGCCACTGGTTTCAGGCCCTGGCTGGCCATGCCCACCGCCAGCCCCGCGATCAGGTTTTCCGCCAGCGGGGTATCCATGACCCGACGGAAGCCGAATGTCTCTTTCAGCCCTTCGGTGGCACGGAAAACGCCGCCGTTGGTGGCGATGTCCTCGCCCAGTATCACCACGTTTTCATCGGCCTCCATGGCGTGGCGGAGGGCCTGGTTGACCGCTTCCAGCAGATTGAGCGGAACGCTGGTGTCCGGGTGTGGTTGGGCGCTATGCATGGTGGTCTCCCGGTTGTTGTTGCAGCAGACGTTGCCGTTGTGGCTTGAGGGCCTCGGGCAGCTCGGCATAGAGGTAGTCGAGCATGTCGGTGGGGGCCTGCGGCGGTTGGTTCAGGTAAGTCTCCACCGCGGTATCCACCCGTTGCTGACACTCGGCCAGCCACTGCGTTTCCTGCTCTGCATCCCAGTGACCGGCGTCTGCCAGGGCCTGGCGCAGCCGTGCCACCGGTTCCCGTTGCCAGGCGGCATGGAGGTCGCTGGCCTTGCGGTAACGGCCGGCGTCGTCGGCGGTGGTGTGGTCGCTGAGCCGGTAACTCACCGCTTCGATCAGGGTGGCGCCCTTGCCGTGGCGGGCCTTGTCCAGGGCGTAATCCACCGCTTCCAGCAGGGCGGGCAGGTCGTTGCCGTCCACCTGGAAGCCTTCGATGCCAGCGGCCACGGCTTTCTGGGCGATGGTGTCGCTGGCGGTCTGCAGGCTGCGTGGCACGGAGATGGCCCATTGGTTGTTGTTGACCATCACCACCAGCGGCAGCTGCCAGACGCCGGCCACATTGAGGGCTTCATGGAAGTCACCCCGGGAGGTGGCGCCATCGCCGCAGGTGGCCAGCACGGCGGCTTTTGCGTGGTCCAGTTTGGCCTTGGTGGCGATGCCGGCGGCCTGGGTGAGCTGGCTGGCGATGGGGACGCAGTTGGGCAGGTCGCGGGCGGCGGGGGTATCCGCCGGAAAGGCGTTGCCGCGCTCGTCGCCGCCCCAGTACTGCAGGATCAGATGCAACGGTACGCCGCGCAGGTATTGGGTGGCGTGGTCCCGGTAGTATGGCACGAAGACATCATCATCTTGCAGGGCCATGCCGCCGGCGGTGGCGATGGCTTCGGCGCCCAGGCAGGAGGCATAGGTGCCCAGCTTGCCGGTGCGTTGCAGATTTACCGCCTTCTTGTCGAAGGTGCGAATCAGCGTCATATGGCGGTAGCCGTCCACCAGCCGTGGCCAGTCCGTGTTCTCCGGCAGGTCCGGTAGTCGATGGTGCATGTCGTAGGGCGTAGACGTGAACATGGCATCCTCCTTGGCGGCGTTCAGGCGGCTTCCCAGGCGTGCTTGCCGGTGTCGTCGTGAAGGCGCTGTTCGGCCTGTCTGTCGGCCATCTGTGCCGGACTGAGATGGTGCTGGTCCGCCTGGTCCAGTAGCTGGCTGAGGGTGCGGCCAATGCCGAGCACTTTCTGCCGGATGGTGCTGCGGTCTTCCTGCCGGTGGCCCAACGCCAGCGATATCAGACCGCCAGCGTTATTGAGGTAGTCCGGTGTGTAGAGGATGTCGCGCTGGCGTAGTCGTTGCGCATCGTCGTCGCTGGCCAGCTGGTTATTGGCGGCGCCCACAATCAACGCGGCGTGCAGGCGGGGGATGGTATCGGCGTTCAGCACGCCGCCCAGGGCGCAGGGCATGAAGATATCGCAGGCCACGTCGTAGAGGCTGTCGGCGGGTACCCACCGGGTATTCAGGCGGTCTGCCAGCCGCTGGGCCCGTCGCGGGTCAAGGTCCGCCAGGGTGAGTCTGGCGCCGGCCCGGGCCAGCATCAGAGCGAGCTGGCTGCCCACATGGCCCAGGCCCTGAATGGCGATGTGCAGGCCCTTGGCCCCGTGGCGCTGGAAGCGGTGGCGGATACCCGCATCCAGGGCGGCGAATACGCCCAGAGCGGTATAGGGTGACGGGTCCATGCCGTCGCCGGAAAAGCCCCACACATGGCGGGTTCGGGTGGCTACCTGGTCGAGATCGGTGATTTCCGTGCCGGCGTCCATGGCGGTGATATAGCGCCCGCCCAGGCGGTTAACGGCGTCGCCGAAGGCACGGTAAAGGGCAGCCCGGTCGTAGGGTTTGTCTGGTTCCATGATTACCGCTTTGCCGCCGCCCAGTGGCAGGCCTGCCAGGGCGGCCTTGTAGCTCATTCCGCGGGCAAGACGGCAGACGTCATTCAGGGCGGTGTGTTCATCGGGGTAGGGAAGACAGCGACAGCCACCGAGGGCAGGGCCCAAGCGGGTGGAGTGCAGGGCGATCAGGGCGCGCAGACCGGTTGCCGGATCCCGGAATTGGTGGAGTTCGGCGGCGTCGGTCTGTTCGAGGGTAACGAACATGGCAACGGCTCCTTTCCCGGTGGGGCGGGTAGGCCCGTACGGGAGCGTATTGTGGGGGCCGGGTAAGGCCCTTGGGTTTACTTTAGCGCGGGAAACGGCGGTGCGCCTGTACGGATCTGTTATTTCTGACAAGCGGTGTTATGGGGTGGGGGAATAAGGTGGCACGGTGCGGGACAGTGGTGAATGGCCACCGTAGGAGCGTCGCTGGCGGCGCGATAGTTCAATCCAGTTGCGAGTGACGAGAGACGAGGAGCGAAGACCGGGCTTTCCCTGCCCCTGGGTTTTGATTTTCGAAACTCGCTTCTCGCAACTCGTCACTGTTGCGTTATCGCGCCGCCAGCGACGCTCCTAGGGCTGGGCCGGGGTTCTAGCGGGTAATTCGCACCAGCATGCCGAACATGGGATGGTCGAAGTAGTAGACTTCGTGGCCGGTGAGGCGGCGGCTTTCATCAATTTTCACATAAAAGCGCTGGCCATGACTCTGGGTATTGAACCAGATGCGGGGCTCCACATGCACGTAGCGGGACTGGTGGAATTGCAGGGTGCCTTCCAGTTCCGGAACCTGGCCGTCATCGGTGCTGAGGATCTGGCCGCCGCGCAGGTAGACCGGCACCGTCTCGCTCTTGTTGCCGATGGGCTGACGCCAGGCCTTGTGGTAAAGCTGGCGATACTCGCCGGTGCCGGCCATGCGCTCCATCATGTACTGCAGCACCGTCTGATCCTCCGGTAAAGGCTGCCAGGCTCCCTGGGACAGAGCATCCGGGTCCGCGTATTCACTGACTTGTGGTTCGCCAATGGTGACCGAGTGAGAGGCATAGCGGGGCTGCAGATCCGCGGGCCAGATTTCGTCGCTGCCGCCGTGATCGCGGGCAAACACCAGCACTTCGATGTTGTACCAGCTCTGGGCAATGGCGGCGTTGGCCACGAGGGCCAGCACGACCAGAAAGAATGCGCGAAGCATCGGAAACTCTCCTTTGATGGCCCGTGCGCAGGCCTTATCGTGATGCTGACGTGGGAGCGGGCCTTTCCTGTTGCCTGTGGAACCCGGCTTGGCGGCAGAGAGTTCCGGTGCCTTCCTGGTGCTGGTCGCCTCATCCGGATCAAGGCGTTTCCCCTTACGCACCCACATCGTTTGTTATTGCAAAGACTATAACCAGTTCACACTCCCGGTTCACGACCAACAGTCTGACCGGTCGGTTTTCACGGGTTAGCTGCCCGTATCCTGTTTGATACTCTGGGCGGACAGGCGCTTGAGCAGGGCGTCGACCACCTGAATGCGTTCCTCGGCACTGTCACTGCCCTCTACAAAACGCAGCGCATTGGCCCCTTCCAGCTTGAAGCGGTTGGGCCCGGACTGGACCAGTTTGACAATGGTCAGCGGGTCCACCGGTGTACGCTCGCCAAACTCCAGCTTGCCGCCGCCGGCGTGAGCATCCAGTCGAGTGATGCCCAGTCGTTCTGCCTGCTGACGCAGCTCGGTCACCGCAAACAGATTTTTTACCGGTTCCGGCAGCAGGCCGAAGCGGTCGATCATCTCTACCTGCAGCTCTTTCAGGCCATCGCGGGTCTTGCAGCCGGCAATGCGCTTGTAGAGTGTCAATCGGCCGAACACGTCGGGCAGGTAATCCTCGGGAATCAGTGCGGGAATTCGCAGGTTCAGCTCCGGGCCGCCGCTGAGGGGCTTTTCCACGTCCGGTTGTTCGCCCCGTTTCAGGGCTTCCACCGCCTGTTCCAGCATCTCCATGTAGAGACTGAAGCCGATGGTTTCGATGTTGCCATGCTGCTCTTCGCCCAACAGTTCCCCGGCGCCACGAATTTCCAGATCCTGGCTGGCGAGCATGAAGCCGGCCCCCAGGTCGGTGGCCTGTTCGATGGCCTCCAGTCGTTTGAGGGCGTCCTTGGTCATTGCCTTGGGGCTTGGCGTGATCAGATACGCGTAGGCCTGGTGATGGCTGCGGCCAACCCGGCCACGCAACTGGTGCAGCTGAGCCAGCCCCAGCTTGTCCGCCCGATCAATGATGATGGTGTTGGCGCTGGGCACATCGATACCGGTTTCGATGATGGTGGAGCAAACCAGCACATTGAAGCGACGGTGGTAGAAGTCGCTCATCACCGCTTCCAGTTCCCGCTCGCGCATCTGCCCGTGGGCAATCCCTACCCGGGCGTCGGGGACCAGCTTGCGGATGTCCTCGGCGGTCCGCTCCATGGTGTCGATGTCGTTGTGCAGGTAATACACCTGACCCCCCCGGAGCAGCTCACGGAGCAGGGCCTCCTTGATGGTGGTGTCGTTGTGCTGCTGCACGAAGGTTTTTACGGACAGGCGTTTCTGCGGCGGGGTGGCGATGATGGAGATGTCGCGCATGCCGCTGAAGGCCATGTTCAGGGTGCGGGGGATCGGCGTGGCGGTGAGGGTGAGAATATCGCACTCGGCGCGCATCTGCTTGAGCCGTTCCTTGTGGCGTACCCCGAAACGGTGTTCCTCGTCCACGATGATCAGCCCCAGGTCGCTGAACGACACGGTTTCCTGCAGCAACTGATGGGTGCCCACCAGGATATCCACTTTGCCTTCTTTCAGGCGTTTGAGGACCTGGGTCTTGTCCTTGGCGCTGCGGAACCGTGACAACACTTCGATATTCACCGGCCAGTCGGCAAAGCGGTCGGTGAAGGATTCGTAATGCTGCTGGGCGAGCAGGGTGGTGGGCACCAGCACCGCTACCTGGGTCTGGTTTTCCACCGCCACAAAGGCGGCGCGCATGGCCACTTCGGTCTTGCCGAAGCCCACATCGCCGCACACCAGCCGGTCCATGGGCTGGCTGGATTGCATGTCGGCAATCACCGAGGCAATGGCGGCCTGCTGGTCCGGGGTTTCCTCAAAGGGGAAGCCGGCGCTGAAGCGCTCGTAATCGCTCATGTCCACGTCGAACTGCTTGCCCTGGCGGGCCTCGCGGCGGGCGTAGGTGTTGAGCAGTTCCGCGGCCACATCGTGGATTTTTTCCGCCGCCTTCTGCCGGGCCTTGCTCCACTGCTCGGTGCCCAGCCGGTTGAGCGGGGCAGTATCGCCGCCGCCGTAGCGGCTGATCAGATGCAGAGAAGAGACCGGCACGTAGAGTTTGTCGCCGCCGGCATATTCCAGCAGCAGGAATTCGTGTTGCTGGCGGTCCACTTCCATGTGGATCAGGCCCAGATAGCGGCCCACGCCGTGTTCCAGATGCACCACCGGGGAGCCTTCCGTGAGCTCGCCCAGGGAGCGGAAAGCCTGCTCGGCGGCGCCATCGTCGCTGCTGGATTTACGGCGCCGGCGTTGCAGGACGCGCTCCCCGTAAAGGTCGTTTTCGGTGACCACCAAGAGTTCATGTTCGGGGGCGTAAAAGCCCGCATCCAGCTCGCCACGGGTCAGGCTCCAGCGCTCCGGCCGGGCGATAAAGTCCGGCCAGTTGTCTTTCAGCGATGGCTGGATGCCGATTTTCTGCATTAGCTCCAGCAGGGCCTCCCGGCGGCCGGCGGTTTCCGCACAGAGCAGAATGCGGGTGTCCGGATGGGCGTCGGCGAAGGTATGCAACAGGGCCAGCGGATTGCTGGCGCGCACGTCGGCGGTGAGTGCCGGCATGGCTGCCACGTCGAACTGGATGGCATGTTTCCTGTCGGCATCACTGCCGGTCTGCCTTGCCCGGGGATGTTGCTTGAGGGAGGCGCCCAGCTCCTCCGGACGCAGGTACAGTTTCCAGGGTGCCAGAATGGGCCGGTGGATATCGTGGCGGCGGGATTCATAGCGCTGTTCCACGTCAGCCCAGAAATGCTCCACGGCACCTTGGCTGCCGGCCATTTCCACCAGCCGTACATCGTCGGGCAGGTAGTCAAACAGGGTGGCCATGTGCTCGAAGAACAAGGGCAGGTAGTACTCCAGCCCCGGCGCCGACAGGCCATCGGACACATCCTGATAGAGCGGTACGCCGCGGGTGTCCACGTCAAAGGTATCGCGGAAAGCCGTGCGAAAGCGGCTGATGCCGTCAGCGCTTAGCGGGTATTCCGCCGCCGGCAACAGGGTGATCTCTTCCACCTTGCCGGTGGAGCGCTGGCTTTCCGCGTCGAACAGGCGCAGGGATTCGATCTCGTCGTCGAATAGCTCAATGCGGAAGGGTTGATCCGCGCCCATGGGAAAGATATCCATGATGGCGCCGCGTACGGCGAATTCACCATGTTCGTAGACGTTATCCCGCTGTCGATAGCCACAGGCCACCAGCCGTTGGCGGGTCGCTTCCATGTCAAAGGTGTCGCCCACCTTGAGCAGGAAGCTGTTGCCGGTGATGTGCAGTGGTGGCGCCAGCCTCTGCATCAGGGTATTCACGGGGACGACCAGGATGCCCTTGTGGCTGGTGGGCAGCTGGTGAAGCACGCGGATACGGTCGCTGATAATGTCCTGATGGGGGCTGAACAGGTCGTAGGGCAGGGTCTCCCAGTCCGGAAACAGCATCACCGGCGTCTGGCTGCCCGCCAGGTAAAAATCCAGTGAGTCGGCCAGGTGCTGGGCACGGCTGCTGTTGGGGGCCAACACCACAAACAGATGGTCCTGGCTTCGGGCCAGCTCGGCCAGCACCGCAGCCAGGCTACCGCTGTCCAGCCCGGCCCAGTCTTTGTAGTGCTCGGGGCCGGTGGGGAAAAGAGGGCTGTCAGGGAGTAACTTCATTAAGACCCGTTTCCTGCGTGTTCGGTGGGGTATCAGGCGGCGTATTGTAGCGGTGAGGGGCTTCCCCGGCCATTGCAGCGTCAACCGGGGCGCCTGCAGGGTGGGGGCTGAACATGCGGGCTGACAGCGGTTAAGATGCGTTTTTGTTTTTTGCGCTGAGGATTGGCTATGAATGCATCGGTTCGGGAACTGATGGCGCTGTTTGACCTGGAGCAGCTGGAAAATAATTTGTTCAGGGGGCAAAGCCAGGCCAACGGCCAGCAAAGTGTGTTTGGGGGGCTGGTGGCAGGGCAGGCGTTGCTGGCGGCGTCGAAAACCGTCCCAGCTGATCGTTCCGTGCACTCCTTGCACGCCTATTTCCTGCGGGCCGGAGATTTCACCAAGCCCATTGTCTACGATGTGGACCGCATTCGGGACGGCAGGAGCTTTACTACCCGCCGGGTCAACGCCATCCAGCATGGCCGGCCGATTTTCTCGCTGGCGGCGTCGTACCAGGTCGAAGAGGAGGGCGTTGCCCATCAGGCGCCCATGCCGGAGGTGGCCGGCCCGGAGGGCCTGGAGAATGACGAGGCGGCCCGGCAGAAGCTGGTGGCCCGGTTGCCGGAACAGTACCGCGAAGCCTTTCTCCAGGATCGGCCGGTGGAATTCCGCCCGGTCACGCCCCGTGACCCGATTTCTTCCCAACCGGAACCGCCGCTGCGGGAGGTGTGGTTCAAGGTGGTCGATTCGGTGGAGGCAGACCCCATGACCCAGCGGGCGCTGCTGGCCTACTGCTCGGATTTCGGGCTGATGGGGACCGCCATGCTGCCCCACGGCATGAACTTCTGGCAGCCCCATGTGCAGTGCGCGAGCATCGACCACGCTATGTGGTTCCACGGGGATTTCCGTATTGATGAATGGCTGCTGTATCGCAGCGAGAGCCCTTTTGCCGGAGGCTCCCGGGGGATGAATTTCGGTTCCATCTATCGCCAGGACGGCACCCTGGTGGCATCGGTGGCGCAGGAAGGGCTGATGCGTCTGCACCGTTCGGACAGCCCGGTGGCATGAGTTCACTGATTTCTTTATTGGAGGAGGTCCGGGCCTGCCGGTTGTGTGAGGCCCATCTGCCTTTGGGGCCGAACCCCGTGGTGCGGGCAGGGCAGAGCGCCCGGTTGCTGATCGTGGGGCAGGCACCGGGCACCCGGGTCCATGAAACCGGCATTCCCTGGAATGATCCATCCGGGGACCGTCTGCGTGACTGGCTGCAGATGGACCGGGAAGTCTTTTATGACGAAAACCAGATTGCCATTATTCCCATGGGGTTCTGTTACCCGGGCCGCGGCAAGGGGGGCGACCTGCCGCCCAGGCCGGAATGTGCTCCCCAGTGGCATGAACGGTTGCTGGCGGAGCTGCCGGATCTGCAGCTGACCCTGCTGGTGGGGCAGTATGCGCAGAAATACTACCTGCCGTCGCCGGGCAAGACCCTGTCGGACAATGTCCGGGATTTCGACCGGGCCCTGCAGTCTGGCTACTTCCCGCTGCCTCATCCGAGCCCGCGAAACCGGCTATGGCTGCGCCAGCGGCCCTGGTTCGAGGAAGCGGTTTTACCGGTGTTGCGTGAACGTGTGAAAGCATTGTTCGTGAAACCGTAATATCCCCGCCATTTGGGTGGATAAACGTGGCGTTTGGCGATATTATTCGCGCCCCAAACTCCACCGCCGGTGAACGCAGAAACCGGGCATTTCGGTGCCAGCCACGGTTTTCTTCACCCGAACCCAACCTGAGAGGGGCATCTCCGTGAACAAACTGGAAGACCACTTCGGACGCTGGAAGAACCGCGAAGAAATCGCAGAAGCCATGATCCCGATGATTGGCAAGCTGCATCGCGAAAAGAACGTCACCACCACTGTTTACAGCCGTTCCCTGGTCAACAAGTCTGTTATCCAGATCCTGAAAGCCCACCGTTTCGTCAAGCAGGTCGAAGATTCCGAGCTGTCTGTGGTGGATTCCTTCCCGATTCTGCAGGAAGTGAACAAGCTGGACCTGGGCCCCTGCCGCATTGATATCGGCAAACTGGCGGTAGAGTACAAGAAAGACAACCGCGGCCTGTCCGTTGAGGACTATGTGCGAGAAGAGCTGGCGGAAGCGGTCAATAACAAGGGGCCGGTGCCCAGCTCCACGGACGTGGTGCTGTACGGTTTTGGTCGTATTGGCCGTATTCTGGCCCGTCTGCTGATCGAGAAAGCCGGTTCCGGTGACGGCCTGCGCCTGAAAGCCATCGTAGTGCGTGAGTCCGGCAAGGGTGACCTGCAGAAGCGCGCCAGCCTGCTGCGTCGTGACTCCGTGCACGGCCCGTTCGCCGGCACCATCGCCGTGGATGAAGAAGAAAATGCCATCATCGCCAACGGCAACTTCATCAAGGTGATCTACTCCAGTGATCCGTCTGCCATCGATTACACCGAGTACGGCATCAATAATGCCGTGGTGATCGATAACACCGGTAAGTGGCGCGATGCGGAAGGTCTCTCCCAGCACCTTCAGTGCAAGGGCGTTGCCCGTGTCATGCTGACCGCGCCGGGCAAAGGTGATATGAAAAACATTGTTCATGGCGTGAATAACGACATGATCGAGGACAGCGACAAGATCATCTCCGCTGCCAGCTGCACCACCAATGCCATCGTGCCGCCGCTGAAGGCGCTGGAAGACAAGTTCGGCATCGAATACGGCCACGTGGAAACCGTGCATTCCTACACCAACGACCAGAACCTGCTGGATAACTTCCATAAAGGTCCTCGTCGCGGTCGCTCTGCTCCCCTGAACATGGTGCTGACCGAAACCGGTGCGGCGACGGCTGCTGCCAAGGCGCTGCCGTCCCTGAAAGGCAAGCTCACCGGCAACTCCATCCGGGTACCGACCCCGAACGTGTCCATGGCGATCCTGAACCTGACCCTGGGCAAGGAAACCACCCTGGAAGAACTCAACGAGTACCTGCGTTGGGTGAGCCTGCATTCTCCGCTGCAGCGTCAGGTGGATTTCGTCAGCAGCCCGGATGCGGTCTCCACCGACTTCGTGGGTTCCCGTCACGCTTCCGTGATTGATGCGGAGGCTACCATTGTCAGTGGGCGCCATTGCGTACTGTACGTGTGGTACGACAACGAGTTCGGTTACAGCTGTCAGGTGTTGCGCATCCTGCAGCAGATCTCCGGGGTGGAATACCCGGCGTATCCGAAGGACTGAACGGCGTTTGAATAAAAAGCCCGCGCTGCGGGCTTTTTTTCGGTGCATGACCGGCTTTTCTTTTGCACCAAAGCAGTTCTGTGCGACGAAAGACGGGTCGGACGGTGCTGGCGAATGGGCAGGTGCGTCTTTATAATGGCGCCGCTGGCAGCTGCCGGCTCCGTGCAGGCTGTTGAAAAGCCCGTTGCATGCTCAGGCTTTCAGGCTGGTTCACAATCTAGGCGCAATTTTGAAGGTGTATGTCGATCCATTGAGAAATTGCAACAACGAGTGTGGGCCAGCCTGAAAGCCCCGGAGGGCGCGGCCTGAAGGGCACATCTGCTGCGTTTTGTCGCTAGGAAAGGGAACCACCCTGTCCGTCGCGACAAAACACAACAGCTGCACCCTTCAGGCCACGCTGAGTACGCAACGGGCTTTTCAGCAGCCTGCCTAGCAAATTCCGGTTTTAGCGAACATCCTCGGCATTTTCCCCGCTTTTCGGGGCTTGCAGGCGGATGTGCCTCGACTTCAGCAACACGCAACGTGGGCGAGAAACTATGATTAAAGTCAGGAAGGGCCTGGATCTGCCCATCGCTGGTGCGCCGCGCCAGACGATTGAGGAAGGCCACCAGGTTCGTTCTGTTGCCGTGCTCGGCGGTGACTATGTGGGCATGAAACCCACCATGGAGGTCCGCGAAGGCGATGTGGTCAAAAAAGGCCAGTTGATCTTCACGGACAAGAAAACCGAGGGTGTGAAATACACCGCTCCTGCAGCGGGCAAGGTGGTGGCGATCAATCGTGGCCACAAGCGCGTGCTTCAATCGGTGGTGATTGAAGTGGCCGAGCAGGAAGACGAAGTCACTTTTGATTCCTACAGTGCCGACCAGATTGGCGGTTTGGACCGTGAAACGGTCCAGCGTCAGCTGGTTGACTCCGGCGAGTGGACCTTGTTGCGGACTCGCCCCTTCGGCAAGGTACCAGCGCCGGGCAGTATTCCGAACTCCATCTTCGTTTCCGTACTCGATACCAACCCGCTGGCCCAGGAGCCTGCGCTGGTTATCAAGGAAAACGAGCAGGCTTTCCGTCATGGTCTTGCCGTGCTGAGCCGTCTCACCGATGGCCCGGTGTGGGTATGTCGTGGCCCCAACACCGATTTGCCAAGCTTTGCCGGCGGTCAGGTCCGTGAAGAAGCCTTTGCCGGCAAGCACCCGGCAGGCAATGTGGGTACACACATTCATCACCTGGACCCGGTTAGCCTGAAGAAGACGGTATGGTCGATCGGTTATCAGGACGTGATTGCCATCGGCAAGTTGTTTACCGAAGGCAAGATCTATTCCCAGCGGGTGGTGGCACTGGCCGGCCCGCAGGTGAAAACACCGCGTTCCTTGCGTACCCGCGTGGGCGCCAGCACCGATGACTTCGTTCAGGGTGAGCTGAAAGAGGGCGATAACCGCCTGATCAGCGGCTCTGTGTTCGGCGGTCATAATGCTCAGGGGCCGGTGGCCTTCCTGAACCGCACCGTGAATCAGGTGACAGTGTTGTCTGAAGGCCATGAACGTCAACTGCTGGGGTATATCTCCCCGGGCGTGAACCGCTTCTCGGTCATGAACATCTACTTGTCCAAGCTGATGCCGGGTAAGCGCTTCAACTTTACCACCACCACCAACGGTTCCGAGCGGGCCATGGTGCCGGTGGGCGCCTACGAGGAAGTGATGCCGCTGGATATCCTGCCAACCCAGTTGCTGCGTGCTCTGATTGTTGGCGATACCGACAGTGCCACGGCACTGGGCGCGCTTGAGCTGGTGGAAGAAGACCTGGCCCTCTGCACCTTTGTGTGCCCGGGCAAGTACGAATACGGTCCGATTCTGCGCGACAATCTCACCACCATTGAAGCGGAGAGCTGAGCATGGGCATGAGAAGTTTTCTGGACGACAAGGTTGCCCCGCATTTTCACGAGGGCGGCAAGTTCGAGAAGTATTACACCTTCTACGAAATGTTCGACACCATGCTGTACACCCCGGATTCGGTGACCCGGTCCTCCGCGCATGTACGTGATGGTATCGATCTCAAGCGGATCATGATGACGGTGTGGTTCTGCGCCTTCCCGGCAATTCTGTTCGGGCTGTGGAACACCGGTTATCAGGCCAACCTGCAGATTGCTGAAGGCTTCAGCCCGATTCCCGGCTGGCGTAGCGATCTGGTCATGGCGCTGGCCGGCTTTGATGCCTCCAGTCTGTGGTCGAACCTGCTGCACGGCATGGTTTACTACGTGCCGATTCTGATTGTGGTCTATCTGGGTGGTTTCATCTGGGAAGGCCTGTTTGCCTGGAAACGCGGTCACGAGGTGAACGAGGGTTTCTTCGTTACCGGGATCCTGTTTACCCTGATTCTGCCTCCGGCCATCCCGTTGTGGCAGGTGTTCCTGGGGATTTCCTTTGGCGTGGTTATCGGCAAGGAAGTATTTGGCGGTACCGGCAAGAACTTCCTCAACCCGGCGTTGGTCGGGCGGGCATTCCTGTTCTTCGCTTATCCGGCAGAAATGTCCGGTGACGCGGTATGGACGGCGGTGGATAACTTCTCCGGTGCGACGCCGTTGGCGCTGGCCGCTGCCGGGCAGCTGGATTTCGCCAGCAACCTGACCGCCGATGCCGGTGCCAACATCTCCTGGATGCAAACCTTCCTGGGCGGTATTCAGGGCTCCATCGGTGAAACGTCCACCCTGGCGATTCTGATCGGTGGTGCGGCACTGTTGCTGACCAAGGTGGCCTCCTGGCGCATCGTGCTGGGCGTATTCCTGGGCATGGTGGCGCTGAGTACCCTGCTGAATGCGGTGGGTTCCGCCACTAACCCCATGTTTGCCATGCCCTGGTATTGGCACCTGACCGTGGGCAGCTTTGCCTTCGGCATGATCTATATGGCGACCGATCCGGTATCGGCTTCCATGACCAATACCGGCAAGTACATCTTTGGCGCGCTGATCGGTGTCATGGTTGTTCTGATCCGGGTGGTGAATCCGGCGTTCCCGGAGGGTGTGATGATGGCCATCCTGTTCTCCAACCTCTGTGCGCCGTTAATCGACCACTTTGTTGTACAGGCGAACGTTCGTCGTCGTCTGCGCCGGACCGGGGGAGAAGTGTAAATGTCAGCGAATAAAGAAAGTGTAGGCAAGACGCTGCTGGTTGCCTTTCTGGTCTGTGTGGTATGCGGTGTGGTGGTTGCCACCGCAGCGGTAAGCCTGCGGCCGGTACAGAGCAAGAACCAGCTGCTGGACAAGCGCATGAACATCCTGCAGGCCGCTGGCCTGTACCAGCCCGGCGTGGATGTGAACACGGTGTTCAAAAGTATTGAACGTCGTTTTGTCGATATCGATACCGGTGAATACGTCGAGATGCCGGAATCCTATGACCAGCGTAAGGCTGCCAAGGATCCCCAGCGTTCCGAGCGACTCAGCGGTAAAGAGGATATCGCCGGCATCAAGTCCCAGGCGAAGGTAGCGGAAGTGTTCCTGGCCCGTGGTGATGACGGCGAGCTGAGTCGCATCATTCTGCCGGTTCACGGCTATGGCCTGTGGTCCACCCTGTATGGTTTCCTGGCACTTGAGCCGGATGCCAACACCGTGTCCGGTCTGGGTTTCTACGAGCACGGTGAGACTCCGGGCCTCGGTGGTGAAGTGGACAATCCGAAATGGAAAGCCCTGTGGGAAGGCAAAAAGCTTTACGGTGAGCAGGGTGAAGTGGAAATCCAGGTGGTCAAGGGTTCCGTTGACAGCAAAACGCCGAATGCCGAGCACAAGGTGGATGGTCTTGCCGGTGCAACCCTGACCAGTAATGGTGTCAGCAACCTGCTGCGCTTCTGGGTCGGCGAAAACGGTTTCGGTCCCTACCTGAAGCGCATGCAGAACGGTGAAGCGGTCGTACAGCAGGAAGGAGACGCGTAATGGCGGAGAAAACCAAGGACATTCTTTTTGGTCCGATTTTCGACAACAACCCCATCGCGTTGCAGATCCTGGGTATCTGCTCCGCCCTGGCGGTAACCAGTAACCTGAGCACCACTCTGACCATGTGTATCGCACTGACCGTGGTGGTGGCGTTCTCCAACTTTTTTGTGAGCTGCATCCGTAACTCGATTCCCTCGAGCATCCGGATCATCGTGCAGATGACCATTATTGCCTCGCTGGTAATCGTGGTGGACCAGTTCCTCAAGGCCTACGCCTACAGCATTTCCAAGCAGCTGTCCGTGTTCGTGGGGCTGATCATCACCAACTGTATCGTGATGGGGCGTGCGGAAGCCTTCGCCATGAAGAATCCGCCGATCCCGTCCTTCCTGGATGGTGTGGGCAATGGCCTGGGTTACTCCGTGATCCTGCTGGGTCTGGGCTTCATCCGTGAACTGCTGGGTGCCGGCAGCCTGTTTGGTCAGCAGATCCTGACCAAGGCTGCAGATGGTGGCTGGTTCGTGACCAACGGCATGATGCTGTTGCCGCCGAGTGCCTTCTTCCTGATCGGCCTGTTCATCTGGGCGATCCGGGTATGGAAGCCGGAACAGGTGGAAGAAGATACCTTCAAGATGAAGCCACACACCCGTGTCAGCGACGCGTTTTAACGGAGACGAGGAATGTTTGAACATTATCTGAGCCTGTTCGTCCGCGCCGTCTTTGTTGAAAACATGGCGTTGGCCTTCTTCCTGGGCATGTGTACCTTTATTGCCGTGTCCAAGAAGATCCAGACCGCAATTGGTCTGGGGGTTGCGGTGGTAGTGGTACTGACCATTACCGTGCCCGTGAACAACCTGATCCTTACCTACCTGCTGGACGAGAACGCCCTGGCCTGGACCGGGATTGAGTCCCTGGCCAGCCTGGACCTGCGTTTCCTGGGCCTGCTGAGCTATATCGGCGTTATCGCCGCACTGGTGCAGATCCTGGAAATGACGCTCGACAAGTATGTACCCAGTCTCTACAACGCTCTGGGCATCTTCCTGCCGCTGATCACCGTGAACTGCGCCATTCTGGGTGCGTCCCTGTTCATGGTGGAACGTGACTACACCTTTGGTGAATCCATGGTCTACGGTGTCGGTGCCGGGGTTGGCTGGGCACTGGCGATCACGCTGCTGGCCGGTATTCGCGAGAAGCTGAAATACAGTGATGTGCCGGACGGCCTGAAGGGTCTGGGTATCACCTTCATCACCGTGGGGCTGATGTCTCTGGGCTTCATGTCTTTTTCCGGCGTGCAGCTGTAAGCGAAGGGGTTGAATCATGAGTTTTGAGATTATTCTCGGTGTGGTCATGTTCACCGCCATTGTGCTGGCACTGGTGGCAGTGATCCTGATGGCCCGTTCCCGGCTGGTGGCCAGCGGGGATGTGCACATCAACATCAACAGCGATGAAGAGAAATCCATCGATGCCCCTGCCGGTGGCAAGTTGCTGGGAACCCTGGCCAATCAGGGTATCTTCCTGTCTTCTGCCTGTGGTGGCGGTGGTACCTGTGCCCAGTGCAAGTGCAAGGTGCTGGACGGCGGTGGCGATATTCTGCCCACCGAAGAAGGCCACTTCACCAAGGGCGAAATTCGCGACGGCTGGCGCCTGAGCTGCCAGGTGAACGTGAAGCAGGACATGAAGATCGAAGTGCCGGAAGAGTTCTTCGGTGTGAAAAAATGGGAGTGCGAGGTTATCGCCAACGATAACGTGGCCACTTTCATTAAAGAGCTGACCCTCAAATTGCCGGAAGGCGAGAACGTGGACTTCCGCGCGGGTGGCTATGTGCAGCTGGAAGCGCCGCCGTTCGACGTGAAATTCTCCGATTTCGATATTGGCGAAGAGTACCGGGGTGACTGGGAGCGTTTTAACTTCTTCGATCTGAGCTGCAAGAACAATGAGGAAGTGATCCGCGCCTACTCCATGGCCAACTACCCGGAAGAGAAGGGCATTCTCAAGTTCAATATCCGGATTGCCACGCCGCCTCCGGGTTCCAAGGACATTTCTCCGGGCATCATGAGTTCCTACGTGTTCAGCCTGAAGCCGGGTGACAAAATTACCGTATTCGGGCCCTTCGGTGAGTTCTTTGCCAAGAAGACCGATGCGGAAATGGTGTTCATCGGTGGTGGTGCCGGCATGGCCCCCATGCGCAGTCATATTTTCGATCAGCTGAAGCGTCTCAATTCCAAGCGCAAGATCAGCTTCTGGTACGGTGCCCGAAGCTGGCGTGAGACCTTCTACAACGATGAATATGACATCCTGGCCGAAGAAAACGACAACTTCGAATGGCATCTGGCGTTGTCCGATCCCCAGCCGGAAGACAACTGGACCGGGCTCACCGGCTTTATCCATAACGTGTTGTACGAGCAGTACCTGAAGGACCATCCGGCGCCGGAAGACTGCGAGTACTACATGTGTGGGCCGCCGATGATGAACGCCTCGGTGATCAAGATGCTGGATGACCTGGGTGTGGAACCGGAAAACATCCTGCTGGATGACTTCGGCGGATAACACCGAAAGCGCCGACCAATGGTCGGCGCTTTGTCGTTTAGCCCCGGTTTTATGTAGGAGCTATGCTTGCATGGCGAAAGGGGCGGCAAGTTTCGAGTCACGAGGTTCGAGTTACGAAAAGCAAAACCGGCAGCCCCTACAGGTTTTCGTGACTCGTTACTCGCGCCTCGCTGACCTTCGCCAGCATGGCTCCTGCAGTACGTTGAACCCTCTGGATCATGAGTATGTCCCGTCTCGTCGCCGTTTTTCTTGTTCTCTCCGTTGCGCTGCTGTCCGCCTGTGACGACAGCAAAAACCGCCTGTCCGTTCTCAGCGGCCCGACCATGGGCACTACCTGGAGTGTGAAGTTCAGCGGCACGCCCAAGGAAGGCGTAGACGATCTGAAAGCGGATATCGAGGCGGCGCTGGAGCAGGTCAACGCGGAAATGAGTACATACCGGCCGGAGTCCGATCTGAGCCGGTTCAATGCAGCGGATGCGGGTACATTGATGGCGTTGCCGGCGGATACGGTCAAGGTACTGTCTGCGGCGTTTGCCATTTCTTCCATGACCGACGGCGCCTATGACGTCACCGTGGGACCGCTGGTAAACCTGTGGGGATTCGGCCCGGACCCGGATCGTTTCGAGCCTCCCTCGGAAGACGAGATCACCGCGGCGATGGCGCGGGTTGGTTGGCAACAGCTGCTGCTCAACGACAATGAGCTTCTGCAGCCCGGCGATGTGTATGTGGACCTGTCATCCATTGCCAAGGGGTTTGCCGTGGACAAGGTGGCCGAGTTGCTGGAAAGTCAGGGCTTGAAAAACTACCTGGTGGAAGTCGGGGGCGAGTTGCGCGGTAGCGGCAAAAAGCCCTACGGTCAGCCCTGGCGGGTGGCAGTCGAGCGACCGATTGCCGGTGTCCGTGAGGTGGAAAAAGTGGTGGCCCTCACCGATATGGCGGTGGCTACCAGCGGCGATTACCGCAACTTCTTCGAGTCTGATGGGCAACTGTATTCACATACCCTGGACCCCAGAACCGGGTATCCTGTTAACCATACGCTGGCATCCGTGTCAGTACTGCATGAAAGCGCCATGATGGCGGATGGGCTGTCCACGGCCATGACCGTGCTGGGGCCCGAAGCCGGTATGGCGTTTGCCAAGCAGCATGAACTGGCGGTGTTTTTTATTGTCAGAAAAGGTGAGGGCGTAGAAGAGCTTTCCACGCCCGCCTTCGATGCAATCCTGGAGGAGAAATAGCATGTTGATGACCATTATGGCCGCAGTGATTTTTATCGGCCTGCTCTTCACGGCCATGGCCGTCGGCGTGATTCTCTCCAACAAGCCGATCAAGGGTTCCTGTGGTGGGCTGGCGACACTGGGCATGAAGGAAGGCTGCGAAATCTGCGGTGGTGACCGGGGCAAGTGTGAGGAAAATACCCAGAAAGTTGACGCTGAAAAAGTGGCTGCTCTGGGCAAGGACGTGATGAAGATGTAATGCCACGCCCGCCCAATAAAAAGCCCGCCTTGCGCGGGCTTTTTTGTGTCTGGCCTATCCGTAGGAACGTCGCTGGCGGGGCGACAGACAGCAGTTGCGAGGTACGAGTAGCGAGAAGCGAAAACCTGGCTTTCGCAAATTTCAGGTTTTGATTTTCGATACTCGCTTCTCGTGACTCGTCACTATTGAGGTTATCGCGCCGCTAGCGGCGCTCCTACAGATAGGTGTTGTCTGGGGCTCCCAGAACCACCGCCGTGCGCAACTTGGCCTGGCCGTACTTGCGCATCTGGTCGAACTTTTCCCGGGTGATGGGCACATGTTGGCAGTCCAGCGGAACCTGGTCTTCCCCCGGGTCCGGATCGTGGATGTAGAAGCATTCTTCATCGCTGCCACTGATAGCCACCCAGTGAGGAGCCTTGCGCCCGTCCAGGCGCCAGGTGCTGATCAGAACCAGCACGATGCTGCCAGCAGCGATGGCATCGTCCAGATCCGCAGCGCTGAAATCCTCGTAACAGACCGGCAGGGATTGTGCCTTGCAGGTTTCCACGAAATAGTTGTGCAGGGTGGTGATCACGGCTTTCTTTTCCGTGTCCCGTACCGAGTCGACAAACAAGGGGCCGGTCTGGTTGCACCAGACGCGGGCTTCCAGGCCCCGTTGGCGAGCGGCAAGTGCCAGCCCCATGGGGTGGCAGCCGCCGTGACCAGCCGTCATGAAAATGGTGGTGGCCTCCCGCCACAGCAGCAACTCTTCGGTGGTGCTGGGCGGTTGCTGCTTGAGCGCGGCCAGGGCCATCATCAGGCAGGCCGGACCACAGGTGAACGGTGTGGTCTGCTGAACCCAGGGCAGATGCAGCCGTTCCGCGTTGTCCGGCAGGAAAAGGAGGCGCTTCTGGTACCGCAGGGCGTCCTGGTGGTCTTCGTAGTAATCCGGTGTCTGCGCAAACAGGCGGTAACCGCGCTTTTCATAAAGGGCAATAGCGGCCGGGTTGTCCTTGCGCACTTCCAGACGCAGGTAGGGACGGCGTTGCTGAAGCGCATACTCTTCGGCGGCTTCCATAAGCTTTTCCCCCAGATTCCGACCCCGTTGCTGAGGGTCTACGGCAATGGAATAGAGGCGTGCCAGGCGGGTGCCCGGTTGCAACAGCACCAGGGTATAGCCGGCCAGGGCATCGTCATCATCAACGGCGACGATCAGGCCACTGTGCTGGCGCTTCAGCCATTTGCGAAAGCTGCGTCGGGAAAGACGGTCCGATGAAAAGCAGCGCTGTTCCAGGGCGGTGAGCGCGTCCAGGTCATCGGAGGTGGCGGGTCGGAGCTGAAAGCGGTACATAAACGCGGGTTCCAGAAGATACCCCAGCATACGGCAGGCAAGCGGCAGATCGCCAGTGGTATTGCGGCTGTGGTGACAGAATGTCAGTCACGGCATACTGGTGTAAATTTGGAGGGTGGAAATGCAGAAACAGGACCCGGTTCGCGGGTTGATCTTGTCCGGTGGCGGCGCTCGCGGCGCTTATCAGGTCGGTGTACTGGCTGCCATAGCCGAGTTATTACCCCGTGGGGAGCCCAATCCGTTTCCGATTATCTGCGGTACCTCTGCGGGCGCAATCAACGCGGCATCCCTGGCTGCCAATGCCGGTAATTTTCGCTCGGCCATTCGGGGGCTGGAACGGGTCTGGTCCAATATTACCGCCGAGCAGGTTTACCGCACCGATACCTACGCGTTGCTGAAAGCGATTGTTCGCTGGCTGTTTTCCGGTGTCACCACCGGCAAGACGCCGGAACGCAGCGCGCTACTGGATAACATGCCGCTGCAACGCCTGCTTACCCTGGTGATCAATTTTCGTCGTATTCGCGACAACCTGGATCAGGGCCATTTGCGCGCCTTGGCAATCACCGCTTCCGGCTATGCCAGTGGTGAGTCGGTGAGCTTTTTCCAGGGCGACAGCGCGCTGCCGGAGTGGGTGCGGGCACGCCGCAAGGGCAAGCGCTCGGAAATCGGGGTGCAACATCTGCTGGGGTCGGCGGCCATTCCCATCCTGTTTCCTGCCAGCAAGGTGGATGGCGCCTATTATGGCGACGGCGCGCTGCGGCAACTGGCGCCTTTGAGTCCGGCGTTGCATCTTGGCGCTTCCCGGTTACTGGTCATTGGTGTGTCCGGCAACATGAGCGCCGGCCATCAGCGCCAGTTAAGCGGCTACCCGTCCATGGCCCAGGTGCTGGGCCATGTGCTCAACAGTGTGTTTGTGGACACCCTGGAGGGGGATGTGGAGCGGCTGGAGCGGATCAACCGGACCCTCTCTGCCATGAGTGAGCGCGCCCGGCGCAAGCATGGCATCCAGTTGCGGCAGGTGGATGTGCTGAAGATCTACCCGTCCCGCCCCATTGATGAAATTGCCGCCGAACATATCCGCGAATTGCCGCGGGCCCTGCGTTTTTTCCTGCGGGGGTCGGGTGCCACGCGGTCGCCGGGGGCCAGTGCCATGAGCTACCTGTTGTTCGAGCCGGGTTTCACCCGCACGCTGATTGAGATGGGTCGCAAGGATGCCATGGCCCGCAAGGAAGAAATCCTGGCGTTCTTCGCCGATCAGCCGCTCACAGCAGCCGTTTCCGAGGACGAGTAGCGAGGGCTGCGTCGGAAGTGGCTGACAAAACTGGTGGGGTAGTCCGTGATAATGCCATCCACCTGCAGTTGGGCCAGCCGATCCGCTTCGGTGAGGTCATTCACCGTCCACACCGACACTTTCAGGCCACGTTTGCGGGCCCGGCGCATTAACGCCGGGGTCACCAGCGAGTAATGAGGCATCAGCCAGCTGCAGCCCAGGCCATGGGCCCGGCGGGTGGGTTGCAGGTAGCGGTACTGGCACACATAACCCCGTTCCACATCCGGCGCCATGGTACCGATCATGCGCAGGAAACCGGTATGACTGGAGGTCACCACCACCCGGGATTGCAGGTGCTGTTCATGGATCATATGCGTGAGGTGATGCGCCAGCTGATGCAGCACCACCCGATCCGCTCCCTTCACTTCGAACTGGAAGCGCATGGCCGGGCCGCACAGCTCCACCACTTCCTGCAGGGACGGGATGCCCGTGGGGCTATGCCAGCCGGGGGTATTGCGGCGAGCATCCATGGTGCCCAATTGGGAGCGGGTATATTGGCGCACATTGCCACGCATGCCGGTGGTGCGTGTGACGTCGCTATCGTGCAACACGATCAGATGGCCGTCGGCGGATAGCCTGACATCCAGTTCCATTTCCGTGACACCGGCCTCCAGTGCCACCTGAAAACTGGCCAGGGTATTTTCCGGGGCTTCGCCTCGGGCGCCCCGGTGGCCGACCAGTGTCGGGTGACGAGGCGCTGTGCTGGGTGCTGTCATTGCGATAGTCATGCCGCCATTGTTTTCGAGAAAGATGACAGTGCTGTGACCTGGACACAAGAGGCAAAATTGTCATTTTTATGACATGGGCGGGGCGTAGCGTGCACGCTGCATGGGAATAGCCGGGAGAACGGTTTGGCAGTACTGAAACGCTATCTGCAGTTTTTTCTGATGAGCTGGTTGCCGGTCTACGATGGCCGGGCAGGGCGGTTTTCGCTGCAACGATGGCTGGTGATGGCGTTGTTCTGGCCTGTGTTTCTGCTGGTGCAGGCCATCAATGGTTTGGGGCTGCTGCTGGATTATCTGTTGTTCCCTGATTTTCAGCGGGTTCAGGTTCGTGAGCCTCTCTTTGTGGTCGGGGTGCCGCGCAGTGGTACCACCTTTCTGCACCGTCTGCTGGCCAGGGATGAGCGGTTTACCACCACGGCCCTGTGGGAACTGCTGTTCGCCCCGTCGATTAGCCAGCGGTATTTCTGGACCGCTGTTGCGCGCCTTGATGACATGATCGGCCGACCCGCGGGGCGGGTGTTGCTATGGATAGAGCGGCGCCTGCTCGGCGGTCTGGACGGGGTCCACAAGACCGGGCTGCTGGACCCGGAGGAAGATTACCTGGCATTGATTCCCGTGTGGGGCTGCTTCCTGCTGGTACTCGCCGTGCCGGTGCCAGCCCTGTGGCGTCTCACCTATCTGGACCGGGATGGCACCGACAAGGAAAAGCAGAGGCTGATCGCGGCCTACCGGCGCTTTGTGCAGCGGCATCTCTATTTCCACGGCAGCCACAAGCAACTGCTCTCCAAGAATCCGTCCTTTACGCCCTGGATGGCGACTCTGGCAGAGGCCTTCCCGGATGCCCGCTTTATCGGCTGTATTCGTAATCCCAGCGCGGCGGTGCCATCCCAGATCAATTCCATTTTGATCGGCGCCCGCCTGTTTGATGGCCGTGACACAACCGGTTATTGGCGGCAGGGCTTTATGGCCATGCTCGATTATTACTACCGCCATGTGCTTGAGGTGCTGGAAAGCCTGCCGCGGGAACGTCAGGCGCTTTCGGTGATGGAGCAATTGGCATCGGCCTCGGCGGCGACGGTGCAGGCGTTCTACCGGCGGTTTGGTTGGCAGCCTGGAGCGGTTTTCCTGCAGCGGTTGGAAGCACAAGACCGCCAGGCAAAACAGTACCGCAGCGGCCATCACTACAACCCGGACGAACTGGGTGTTAGCCCCGATGAACTCGCTGATGTCTTCGGCTGGGTCTATGACCGTTTCGAATACCCACTTCCCAACATCGATTAAAAACTGTTCCAGGAGCGCCGCTTGAGGCGCGAATCTGCTTGCGATACCTGTTGCGAGTCACGAGAAGCGAGTTCCGAAAACCGAAACCTGAAACCCACGAATGATTTTTTGGTTTTCGGAACTCGCTTCTCGCAACTTGAAACTGTTTGGGTTCGCGCCTCAAGCGGTGCTCCTACAGCGGCGTTGCAGATGTTACGGAATCGCGCCGCCAGCGACGCTCATGCGGCGCGTTCTGGGTTCGTTACATCTTGTCGCAATTTCACCGTCATGGTGCGGCAATGCTGTCACATTATCGACATGAGGGGCGCTGATACTGGCGCCCATGGATACCAAAGAGCTACGCATACTGTTTGTGGTGGATGCGATCAAGGGTCGGAATGGCGTCGGCGCCTACTTCCAGGATCTGGTCTCGCATCTCAAGGACCATGTGGCCCAGGTGGAACTGGTGCAGCCCTGCATGGAGGAACCGCATCCCTGTCAGGGTGCGTCCATGCCGATCCCCGGTGACCCCACCCAGCGACTTTTCTTCCCCAAGGTCCGTGAACTCAGCGCCCTGGTCTGGGAAATGAAACCCCACGTTATCGTCATTCCCGGCCCCGGTATTTTTTCCATGATCGGGTACTGGATCGCCCGCAAGTGGGGTATCCCGGTCTGCGTGACATTCCAGACGGACTACAACCGCCTGGTGGAGCTGTACTGGGGACGCCGCCTGGCAAGGCTGGCCGGTGGACTGCTTAACTGGGTCAACCGCACCCTGTTCCGGGGCAGTGATACCGCTGCCACTATCTGTGAATCCATGATCGCCCAGGCCCGTGCCGCCGGCGCCCGTAACCCGCAGTTGGTGGGCACGCCGCTGGCCCGGGAGTTTGTTAATACGCCGGTCACGCGGCTGCATGACAGCGTCAGGCGGGTTTGCTATGTGGGGCGGCTGGCGGCGGAAAAGAATATCGAATCCTTCCTGGCCCTGGCGGCTTCGCGACCGGATCTGCAGTTCGAGATAGCCGGCGACGGGCCGCTTCGCAACAAGGTGGAGCAGGCCTGCAAGGCATCCGCCAACCTGACCTTCCATGGCTGGTGTCGCCGACAGCAGGTGGTGGAAATTCTCGATCGCTGCCAGGTGCTGGTGCTGCCTTCTTCGGTGGAAGCCTTCGGCACCGTGGCTCTGGAAGCCATGGCTCGTGAGCGGCTGGTAATCACCACACCGGCCTGCGGCATCAATGAATGGCCGGCCCTGGCGTCAGGACTGTGGATCATGGAACCCCGGGAAAGCCTGAAGCAGACCCTGGATCGCTTGCAGTCATTGAGCCCGGTGGTCCGCGACCTGAAGGCGAAGCAGGCCAGGCAGGCAGCGCTGACCATGAATCGGGATGCCATTGAGCATTGGGCCGCCGTGCTGGGGCAGTGTGCCCAGATGGTGCCGGCAGCCAACCGTTCACTGCCTTCCCCGACCCTGGCGCTGTTGCGTCGCCTGAGCAGTAACTATGCCCGCAGCGCCCTCTGAGTCGTTAGTCGCACCTCGGGCACTGGTTTCCATCCACGATGTGATGCCGGAAACTCGCGAGCAGGTCAGTCGGATTCTGGCGCTGCTACCGCAGCCCCCCCAGGCGGTGACCTTGCTGGTGGTACCGGGGCGGAATTGGCAAACGGCGGATCTGGACTGGCTGCACCAGCTCCAGCAGCAGGGCTACCCGCTGGCCGGCCATGGCTGGTTGCATCGCTGTGACCCCCCGATCAGTCTGTATCACCGCGTGCATAGTCTGCTGCTGTCACGGCGTGTGGCGGAGCACCTCTCCCTGTCGGCCAGTGGTATCGACGCCTTGATACGCAATTGCCACCAATGGTTTCTGGACCAGGGGCTGCAACCCTGCGAGCTGTACGTGCCGCCGGCCTGGGCCATGGGAGCAATCAGTCGCACCCAGCTGGCGGATATGCCTTTTCGCCTGTTCGAGACACTGACGGGCGTCTTTGATGCCAGAGCACAACGGATGCACTCTCTCCCCCTGGCAGGGTTCGAGGCGGATACGCCGCTGAGAGAGTGGTTTTTACGGGGCGTTAATCACGTCAACTGGCGCAGAGGCTGCCACACCGGGCAGCCTCTGCGGTTGGGCATTCACCCGGATGATCTGTCATTGCGGCTGGGTCACCGGGTGATCCCCATGGCAGAGGCGGTCTCGGCCAGCCTGACCTACACGGATATGGCTCGGGGTTACCCGGCGGTCACAGCAAGCGGATAAATACCGGCCGACCGGCGGATGTGGTCTATTGCTGGGGTTGCTGCGCCTTGGCCGTGCACTGGAAGGTCGTGCTCAGGGTCCAGGCGATGCAGTCGCCGTCCTGGGTTTCTGTCTTGCAGGATTTGCTGGGTTTGTCGGAGGGCAGGGCGCCGTTATAACCCCAGCTCAGGCACTGAGCGCTGGCTTTCTGCAGCCCCTCTTGCCAATCCACTTTGGGGCTCTGCATCAGGCTGTAGTCATAGGACAGGACCACGGTACCTTCGGATTGGTTGCCATCGCTGACTACCATGGCGGAAGGGGCCGCGCAGCCGGCGAGCAAGGTGGCGGCAAGAAGCATGGATAGGCGTGTCATTGTGGGCTCCATCTGAGATCGCGGGAAAACGGGCAAGGTACTTTCCGGCAACGTTGCCCTCAAGGGGCTTTCTGTAATGTTGTCGAGCAGGTCAATCCCGGTAGCGCTTGGTCAGGTCGCCGTAGGCATCCACTCGCCGGTCACGCAGGTAGGGCCAGATGCGGCGCACGGACTCGCTGCGCTGCATGTCCACGTCGGCCAGTAGCACCTGTTCGTTGTCATTGTCTGCCTGGGCCAGGAATTCTCCCTGGGGGCCGCAGACGAAACTGTTACCCCAGAACTGGATACCGCTGTCATCCACCGGGCTTTGCTCGAAACCGGTACGGTTGGCCACCAGTACCGGCAGGCCGTTGGCGATGCCGTGGGCGCGCTGAATGGTGATCCAGGCGTTGAGCTGGCGCTGTTTTTCCCCGTCGTCGTCACTGGGATCCCAACCAATCGCGGTGGGGTAGAGCAACAGGTCGGCGCCGGCCAGGGCCATCAGGCGCGCCGCTTCCGGGTACCATTGGTCCCAGCAGACCAGCAGGCCCAGTTTGCCGACACTGGTTTCAATGGGGCTGAAGCCGCTGCGACCCCCGTTGAAGTCTGCATCCCCCGGAGTGAAGTAGAACTTTTCGTAGAAGCCCGGATCATCGGGAATGTGCATCTTGCGATAGATGCCGGCCAGGCTGCCGTCTTTTTCCATTACCACGGCGGTGTTGTGGTAAAGACCGGCGGCCCGCTTTTCGAACAGACTGCCGACAATGACAATGCCCAGCTCCCTGGCCAGTTTGCCCAGGGTATCGGTGCTGGGGCCGGGGATGGTTTCCGCCAGATCGAAAACGGCGGTGTCCTCGGTCTGGCAAAAATACAGGCTGCGGTGCAGTTCCTGCAGGAGCACCAGCTCGGCGCCCTGGTCCGCCGCTTCACGAATCAGAGAGAGGGAGTGCTCCAGATTCGCTTGCAGATCAGACTGGTTTTTCTGCTGGATCACGGCCACGCGCATGAATGTCTCCTTTAATTCTTTCAACCCTTCCAACCCTTTTCAGACCGCGCCACGGGGCAATTGCATGGTTACACAATGCAGGCTGCCGTGTTGTTCGATCAATACCCGGCAATTTACCGGTGCCACGGTGCGGTTGCCGCACACGGCTCGCAGGGCATCAATGGCGGCCTCATCCGTGTTACAACCATAAACCGGCAGCAGGATCTTCTCGTTGGTGATAAGAAAGTTGGCATAGGTGGCCGGCAGCCGCTCGCCTTCCCGGTTGAATTGCGGGGTGGGCAGGGGCAGGGGAACCAGGGTCAGATTGTGCGCCAGCGCCAGTGCCTGCAGCTCCTTTTCCATGGCGGCCAGACCGGAATAGTGACTGTCTTCCCGGTCCCGGCATTGCACGTAGGCGATGGTGCGGGCATCCACGAAACGGGCCAGGGTATCTACGTGGGCGTCGGTATCGTCGCCTTCCAGTTCCCCATGGTCCAGCCACCAGATATCGGTTACCCCCAGCTGTTCCTTGAGCAGTGCGCTCAGCTCCGCTTCACTCAGGTCCGGATTGCGATTGGGGTTACGCAGACAATGGCGGGTGGTCAGCAGGTTGCCCTGACCGTCCGTGTCGATGGCGCCACCCTCCAGCACCAGTGACGGGCTGTGCAGAGGCAGCTGCCAGGGCAGGCGGCGGTTCAGGGTGTTGTCCTTGTCGGCATCAAATTTGCCGCCCCAGCCAGTAAAGGTGTAGTCCAGCAGTTCCACGCTGCCGTTGTCTTCCACGGCGATGGGGCCGAAGTCCCGGGCCCAGGTATCGTTGTAGTCGGCAATGATCAGTTGCAGGCGGGCCGCCTCCAGCCCACGTTCGGCCACCAGGGTCTTGATCCGTTGCTCGCAGTGGCTATCACGGCAGACCAGCCGCACCTGCTGATGGTCCAGCAGGGCGGCAAGTAGATCCAGATAACACTGTTCGGCGTCGGCGAGATGATCCGCCCAATCAGTGTGGGCGTCGGGCCAGGCCAGCAGCACCCCCCATTGGGGGTGCCATTCAGGGAGAAGTCGGCGCATGCTCATGGAGTCCGCTGGAGGGGGCAATGCGCGCGAGTGTGCTATCGGCGGGCATCCCAGTCAATAGAGAAACCGCCCTGGGATTCTTCCTCTGCCTGTTCAGCCCTCTGCTCCGCCTCGTCAGTCTTTTCCTGCACCTCGGCGTCCACGTTTTGTTCGGCTTCGCTGACCTTTTGCTGGGCATCAGCGGTGGCCCGCTCAGCCTGCTGTTCGGCGTCTGTGGTCGCGTCGGAGACGGATGTTTTCACCTGTTTCACATCGGCTTGGACTGACTCGCCGGCGTCTTCGGCCTGCTGCTTCACCGTTTGCTGTTTTTCGGCGGCAGCCTGTTTCGGGGCTGGCTCACCGGAAATGATGATGCGACCTGTCACCGGGTCAAACCGGAACTCGCCGTCGGCAGGGGGCGGTTCCGAGGATTCCGCATCGGCGGCGGGTTCGGCAACGGCTTCAGGCGTTTGCTCGGCAGTGCTGGCTGGTGGCTGGGGCGCCGGTTCAGGTTCGGGCGCCGGCTCGGCGGCCTGTTCCGGCGCCTTCGGTTCAGGGCTCTCGGTGGCAGCGGGGGCTTCCGGGCTGGGAGCTTCTTGTTTCGTTTCCGCACCGACAAAACTGCCGGTCACCGGATCGAACATGGGCGGGGCGGTGCTTTCCGGCGCCGCTTGCGGCTCCTGCTCGGCCTCGGCTGTCGTTTCCTCAATGGCGGGTAATTCCTGGGTGCCTGACACCACATCCGGTGCGGCGGTGGCCGGGCGATCGACCACAGTATGCAGGCTGATGCCGTTTTCGAAGTAGACGGTGAAACCGTCATAATTCCAGCGGGTAATGGCCGGTGAGCCCACCGGGCCGCGGACGGAGGAGGGTGAACCGAAGTCTGCCCGTACCCGTGCTTCAGACATACCGCGTTGGGGAACCTCGGCGGCCACGACCGCAGCAGGCATGGCCAGCGCTGCAGAGGCCAGCAGCGTCATTATTCTTATCTTCATTTCTTCCCCCGGCGAGAATGTATTTTCTTTCGATATTAGAAAGTTAGGGACGCTTATTCAACCACTTTGCCAGATCCTGAACGCGGACGTTGTTCACAAAGCAGCACTCATAATGTAGCAGTTTTCCAGACCCGTGGTATTTGTCCCGGGTTTCGGGTTAAATGCGCTCCATGTTTCGACCACTATCCTTTTATGTGGGGCTGCGCTACACCGGTGCTCGCGCCCGCAACAGTTTTATCTCCGTGATTACGTTGATTTCCGCATTGGGTCTGATGCTGGGGGTTGCCGTACTGATCACGGTCCTTTCCGTTATGAACGGGTTCGACCGGGAATTGCAGACCCGCATCCTGGGCATGGTCACCCATTTGTCCGTCCAGGGGCGCGAGCCGGTCCAGGACTGGCAGGCGCTGGCCAATCGGCTGGGTCACCACGATGAGATTACCGCGGTGGCGCCCTTCGTGGAGCTGGAAGGCATGCTCAGCCATCGTGGCAATGTGGCTGGCGCCATGATCAACGGCATTGAGCCTCAGGCCGAGCGCAAGGTGTCCATCGTGGGTGACTACATGGAGCAGGGTGAGCTGGAGAAACTGGCCCCGGGCGAGTTTGGTATGGTGCTCGGCTATGGCCTGGCCCGTCGTCTGGGGGCGGAACTGGGAGACAAGGTTACCCTGGTACTGCCGGAAGCCACCATTTCCCCTGCCGGCGTGATGCCCCGTTTCAAGCGTTTCACCGTCACCGGTATTTTCCGCGTGCGAGCGGAAGTGGATTCCCTGTATGCCTATATCAATGTGCAGGATGCCGCCAAGCTGGCCCGTCAGGCGGGGACCGTGCAAGGGGTGCGGCTGAAGCTGGATGATCTGTTCAGTGCCCCGGCCATGGGGTGGACGTTGCAGCAGGAGCTGGGCCCGAATTACTACACCCGGGACTGGACTCGCAGCCACGGCAATCTGTTCCAGGCCATCAAGATGGAAAAGACCATGATGACGCTGTTGCTCAGCTTCATTGTGGCGGTGGCGGCATTCAATATTATTTCCAGCCAGGTGATGCTGGTTACCGAGAAGCGCGCCAATATTGCCGTGTTGCGAACCCTGGGAGCCTCGCCGGGGACCATCATGCGTATCTTCATGGTGCAGGGTACCGTGATTGGTTTTGCCGGCACCCTGCTGGGTACCGGTCTCGGTGTACTGATGGCCACCAATGTGAGCAATCTTGCCGAATGGGTGGAGCGGACCTTCAACACCCGGCTGTTTGATGCCTATTTTGTTAACTATCTTCCCTCGGAGCTGCAGTGGTCCGACGTGATCACCATCGTTTCCATCGCCCTGGTAATCAGTTTTTCGGCCACCCTTTACCCTTCCTGGCGTGCCAGCCGGGTGCAACCGGCGGAGGCCCTGCGCTATGAATGATTCCCGCAATGCTGCCGGCACCGGTATCGTGCTTCAGGCCGAAAAACTGGTGAAGTGCTACGAGGAAGGCAATAACGAGCTGGAAGTGCTGAGTGGTGTGGATCTGACCGTGACCCAGGGCGATATCCTGGCGATCATCGGTACCTCCGGCTCGGGCAAGTCTACCTTGCTGAATTTGCTGGGCGGGCTGGACCGGGCAACCCGGGGTAGCGTTTCCATTGCCGGGAATGCTCTGGCCAGCATGAGTGATCGTGACACCGGCAAGCTGCGCAACCGCTATCTGGGCTTCGTCTATCAGTTCCATCACCTGTTGCCGGAATTCACCGCGCTGGAAAACGTGGCCATGCCACTGCTGATTCGTGGTGAGACCCCGGCTGTCTGCCAGGAGAAGGCGGCAGCGACGCTGAAGAAGGTGGGGCTGGATCATCGTCTGTCGCACAAACCCTCAACACTGAGTGGCGGTGAGCGTCAGCGGGTAGCCATTGCCCGGGCCCTGGTGACTGAACCTGCGCTGGTGATGGCGGACGAACCCACGGGGAATCTGGATGAGCGCACCGCGGCCCAGGTCCAGTCACTGATGCTGGAGCTGAACGAAACGCTGGGTACCGCGTTTATGATCGTCACCCACGACCGGGAGTTCGCCTCCCGTTGCCCGCAGCAATACGAGCTGCATGATGGGCTATTGCGGCGGCTGGGGAGCCTCTGAATAATTCCTTGCATGCTCAGTCTTTCAGGCTGGCTCGCAATCTAGGCGCAATGTCGAAAGTGTGTGTCCACCCATCGAGACATTGCAACAACGAGTGCGGGCTAGCCTGGAAGGCCCGGAGGGCGTGGCCTGAAGGGCCCATCTGCTGCGCTTTGCCGCTAGGAAAGGGAGCCACCCTGCCCGTCGCGACAAAACGCAACAGCTGCACCCTTCAGGCCACGCTGAGCACGCAAGGAATTATTTAGAGGCTCCCTAGACTGAGTCGTCGTCCTCGTTGTTTTCCTGTTTTTCCTGTTTGCGGACTTCCCGTCGTATTGCTCTGGCGCGACGGTGGGCGCGCAGGTTCCAGCTGCGAACAACGGCTAGCCGCCAGGCGACTTTGACGGCCGCGTAGGCCATCCCGCCAAACACCAATGCGCAGAGCATGGATCCCAGCCACAACGGCACCAGCTGCTCCACAAACCAGGCCACGGTGATGCCTTCGCCGGTCTGGGGTGGCATGCCCAGTATCCAGGCGCCAATCCGGTAGGTGAAATAGAAAATCGGCACATAGGTGACCGGGTTGGAAATCCATACCAGCACCACGGAGAGGGGAAGATTGCAGTGAAAGCGCACGGCGAGCAGGGCAGCCAGGCCCATCTGCAGGGGGATGGGTAGCAGGGCGGAAAATACCCCGATAAAAGCCGCACCGGCCAGAGAGCGCCGGTTGATATGCCAGAGGTTCGGATCGGACAACACCTCACCCAAAAAGCTCAACGCTTTGTGTTCGCGCAGGCGATCGGGTTTGGGCAGGTATTTGCGGAAGATCCGTTTTGGCATGAACTCGTGTCTGCAGACCGTGATCGGGTGGCCGGAGCCCCCGTGAATGTTGCCGGTATCTCGGTGGATATCCGACAGGCGGGACATCCCGCCGACATCTGTTATGCGTTGTGATAGCGCATGGCGGGCATGAAATAGCGCCAGAATCCTACCTGACCAACCCCCGCGGCTGGCTATTATGCCCGTATCAGAAAAAAAGGCATACACCTTCACGGGCCTTTATGTACCGATCCCATGATACAAACAACGGGCGTGAAGAGGGCGACGATTATCCACGGGAGCAGGGATGCGATGGTGGGGGTTATCGGCAGCGCTGGCATCCGCATGCTGGTTGGGCATGCTATGGCCGGCAGTGCTGCTGTTCGTTGTGGCCGTTACCGGCTGGCGGCGAGGCAGGCATTGGTTGGTGTGGTTGCCGCTGTTGTGGTGCTACGGCGTGGTGCAGTTGCACAGTGGGTTAGCCGCGAGATTGCCGGAATCCCTGGAGGGGGAAACGCTGAGCGTGCAGGGGCAGGTGGTGGGATTGCCTGCCACGGTCAAGGAGTTCCGTTTCGGTCGCTGGCGTTATCGCCAGACACTGACGCTGGATGTGTGGGCGGCGCCCGCCTGGCCGGGGAGGCATCGTATCCGGGCGAATGCCTATGAACTGCCGGTGCGGGTGAAGGCTGGCCAGCGGTTGGCGTTGACGGTGAAACTGAAAGCGCCCCGAGGGGTGTACAACGCCACCGGGGTGGATGCAGCGCGCCGTGATCTGGCCAGCGGCATTGATGCCAGAGGCACGGTAAAGGCATGGCGCGTGCTGGATGAAGCGGTCGGGCTGGATAGCTGGCGGCAGAGCGGGGCAGAGCGGGTGGCGGAGCAGGTGGCCGAATCACCGGCAGGCAGGGCCATTCTGCCGGCATTGGTGGTGGGCGACCGGTCGCGCCTGTCCCCTGAACTGTGGCAGCAGTTCCAGATAACCGGTGGCGCGCATCTGTTGGCTATCTCCGGGCTACATATTGCCATCGTGGCAGGCTGGTTCTGGTGGTTGGGGCGTTGGTTGTTGGGGCCGCTCCTGCAGCGGCTTTTTCCTGTGTTGGGGGCGTTCACCCTGCAGCAACTGGCATGGGGCCCCGCGTTGCTGGCGGCGCTGGGTTATGCCGCCCTGGCCGGTTTCAGCCTGCCAACCGTCCGGGCTGTGATCATGCTGGCGGTGGTGGCCGGGGCGCAATGTACCCGCGTGGCTGTTCCGCTGTGGAAAAGCCTTGGTATGGCGCTGTTGCTGGTGTTGCTGCTGTTTCCCCTGTCCGCATTGTCCGAGAGCCTGTGGTTATCGTTCGGTGCGGTACTGACCATCGCCGTGTTGTTGACCAGCCATGGCGGGCGCCGCTTGCTGGTGCTGTTGCCGCTGGTCATGGCGTTGGTCGGCGCCATTTTATTCGAGCAATGGTCGGTAAGCGCACCGCTGGCCAATCTGGTACTGATTCCCCTCTATACCTGTCTGGTGGTACCTCTGGCGTTGCTGGGCAGCCTGTTTCAGCAGACCTGGCTTTTGCAGGGGGCGGCCACCGGTACCGAGTTATCGGTGTGGTTGATGGACGCGCTGGCAGCATGGACCGGACACTGGCGGTTGCCACTACCCACGGCGATCAATGGCGCCTTTGCGCTGCTGGCCCTGATCGTGCTGCTGTTACCTTCGTTACCCTTTCCGCGCCGGCTGTTGCCGCTATTGTTGTTGCCCTGGCTGTGCCAGCGCCCGCAGCCATTGCCCGACGGTGAGTGGCAGCTGGTGGCGTTTGATGTGGGCCAGGGTCTGGCGCTGGCGGTTCGCACCCGGGAGCATCTGCTGATTTACGATACCGGGCCATCCTGGCCCGGTGACAGTATGGCCAGACGTATTGTGGTGCCGTGGCTGGCCCGCCAGGGGCTGACACCGGATCGTATCATTATCAGCCATGGCGACAATGATCATGCTGGCGGAGCGGATGCGCTGGCGGGGATGGCACCGGTCCTGAGCGGGGAATCCTCACGGGTGCCGGACAGTCGGCCCTGCCATGCCGGGCAGCAGTGGCAATGGGACGGCGTGGCCTTTTCGTTGCTGTGGCCCCGGCGGGGCGTCAGGCCGGGCAATGAGTCCAGTTGTGTGCTCCATGTGGCCGGTGCCGACCGCTCGTTGTTGATTCCTGGTGATATCGGTAAGCAGAGCGAGTATCGGTTGTTGGGTGAGCTGCCGCCCACGGACTTGCTGGTCGTGCCCCATCATGGCAGTAACAGTAGTACCAGTGCGGCGTTGCTGCGACAGCTGCGGCCCGCCTATGCCCTGGTCAGTGCCGGTTATCGGAATCGGTTTCGTCATCCGCATCCACAGGTACTGCAACGGCTGGGCAATGCCGGTGTCACAGTTCTGCGCACCGACCGGGATGGCATGATTGTGTTTCGCTGGGGTGCCGCTGATAATGTGCCGCTTATAACAACATGGCGCCAATATCGTGAAAGACCCTGGCATCGGCCAGCGGCCTGGCGTTTCTGGTAACCATTAACCCGGCGCGCGCTTTATTGGCGCCGCTGTGAGTGAGGGGAGAAATAAAGGTGCAGGATCTTGTGCAGTCCGGGGGCTGGATGATGCTCCCGATCTTGATCTGTTCGGTGGTGGCTTTGGCCATCGTGGTGGAACGTTTCTGGACACTGCGTCCGAGCAAGCTGGCACCGGCGGATACCTTGCCGCAGGTGCAGACACTGCTCAAGCGGGGTCTGCTCAACGAGGGCAACCTGGTCAAGCTGCGCGACAGCTCACCACTGGGCCGGATTCTGGCCACCGGTCTGGCCAATGCCCGTCATGGTCGTGACATCATGAAGGAAAGCATCCAGGAGAGTGCCACCATCGTGGTCCATGAACTGGAAAAATTTCTCAGCACCCTGGGGTCCATCGCCGCCATTACGCCGCTGCTGGGTTTGCTGGGTACCGTGATCGGCATGATTGATGTCTTTGCCGCCATCATGATGCATGGTACGGGCGATGCGGCCCAACTGGCCGGCGGTATTTCCCAGGCGCTGCTGACCACCGCTGCCGGTCTGGTGGTGGCGATTCCCGCCATTTTCTTCCATCGTTTTTTTGTACGTCGGGTGGAAGAAATCACCATGGAGCTGGAACAGAGCGCGGTGCATGTCGTGGATCTGGTCCATGGCGATCGCGAGGCGGAACCGGGAGGCAAGGCGTGAAATTTCCCCGGCCCAGCCAGGAGGAGATCAGCGTTAATCTGACGCCCCTGATTGATGTGGTGTTCCTGCTGCTGATTTTCTTCATGGTCTCCACCACCTTTGATGACAAGACCCAGTTGTCGATCACCTTGCCGGAGGCTGATGCGGCACCGTTGGCTCAGTCTCCCGAACAGGTGGAGGTGACGATCACCTCTACCGGCGATTATCTGGTCAATGGTGAAAAACTGGCCGCCAGTGACAGCAAGACGCTGCGCATGGCTCTACTGAAACTGGGTCAGGAAAAAACCGACCTTCCGTTGCAAATCTATGCGGATGCCAATGTGGCCTATCAGTCGGTGGTTCGCGTTTATGACGTGGCCGGGCAGCTGGGTTTTGTTAAGCTGTCGCTCACTACTCGCGAATCTCCCAACGAGGCACAATGAGTCAATCCTCTGTGGACGTGTGGCCGACCTACAAGCGGCTGCTCAGTTACGTTCGACCCTACTGGTTCATGCTGGTTATCAGCGTAATCGGCTATGCCCTGTACGCGGCCACACAGGCCGGAGCCGCCCAGCTTGCCGGTTTTCTCGGTGAAACCATTGTCGAGCCTACCGATGCCAAGGTCCTGCTGGTTTCCATCGCGCCCTTGGTGTTGGTGATCTTTCAGGGCCTGGGCCAGTTCATGGGCAGCTACTCCATGAACTGGGTAGCGCAGCAGTTGGTGTATGTGCTGCGCAATGATGTGTTTGGTCATGTGTTGCGATTGCCCCAGTCGGAGTATCACCGCAATGCGTCCGGGCGGATCATGTCGAAAATCATCTTCGACGCCCAGCAGGTTACCAGTGCCGGTACCGATGCCATTATCGTGATTATTCGCGAAGGCTTGACGGTAATCGGCTTGACCGCCTTCCTGCTCTGGCAAAACTGGAAGCTCACCCTGATTCTGGTGGCTGTTGTGCCCTTGATTGCCCTGGTTGTAAATGTGACCAGCAAGCGCTTTCGCAAGATCAGCCGTCGTATCCAGTCCTCCATGGCAAACATCACCCACTTTCTCGGCGAAGCTATCGAGGGCAGTGGTGAGGTGAAAATTTTCGGTGCCCAGGAACAGGAGGCCGATCGTTTTCATGGCGTCAGCCGCAGCTTTGCCAAACAGAATGTGAAGCTCAATGCCAGCAAGATTGCCAGCACGGTGATTGTGCAGTTGTTTGTGGCTGTGGGGATCGGTGCCATCACGTTTCTGTATATCAACCTGATGGGGGAAGACCTGTCCGTCGGCGGCTTCCTGTCCTATATCGCTGCTGCCGGTATGATCCAGAAGCCGCTCAAGCAGCTTACGGATGTGAATGTGAAAGTGCAGCGCGGGGTCACCGGCGCCGCCAGCCTGTTCGAGTTGCTGGATACCGAGCAGGAGGAAGATGCCGGGACCTACGTGTTGCCAGCCAAGGCACGGGGGGATATTGAATTTGACGGCGTCACCTATGGTTATGACCCGGCCCAGCCGGTACTGAGAAATTTGAGCTTCTCTATCAAGTCCGGTGAAACCGTGGCGCTGGTCGGGCGTTCCGGGGCAGGGAAAAGTACCATCAGTGCCATGTTGCCCCGTTTCTTCGATCCGGATCAGGGCCGTATTCTCCTTGATGGTGTGCCGCTGCCCGAAATCCAGCTTGCGGATCTGCGTCATCAGATTGCCATGGTCAGCCAGCGGGTGGTGCTGTTCAACGATACGGTGCGCAACAATATCGCCTATGGTGAGCTTCGCGGCGTGGATGATGCGACGATCGAGCAGGCCGCACGTGACGCCCACGCCTGGCGATTTATTGAGCAGCTGGAGCAGGGGCTTGATACCCGGCTGGGCCAGGATGGGGTTCAGCTTTCGGGAGGGCAGCGTCAGCGTATTGCCATTGCACGGGCGCTGTTGAAAGACGCGCCGATCCTGATTCTGGACGAGGCGACCAGTGCTCTGGACACGGAATCCGAGCACCACATCCAGCAAGCGCTGGAGCAAGTCATGCAGGGCCGTACCACCCTGGTTATCGCCCACCGCCTGTCGACCATCGAGAAGGCGGACCGAATTCTGGTACTGGATCAGGGGCAGCTGATCGAGCAGGGTTCCCATCAGGAGCTGCTGGACAGAAACGGCCTCTACACCCAGTTGTACCGCATGGATTTTGCCGAGGAGTAAGTCGGCCATGGGCTCATTGAGCGAATGGATTCAACAGGGCTGGTACAAGGGCAGCCCCTGGCTGGTGCCGCTGAGACCACTCTCCCTGCTGGTGTCACTGGAAGCCAAGCGCCGGCTGCAACGGTTCCGCAAGCAAAGGCCGTTACCGCCGGTGCCGGTGTTGGTCGTCGGTAATATCACCGTGGGCGGTACCGGCAAGACCCCGTTGGTGATCGCCCTGGTCCAGGCCGCCGTTGCCCGTGGATTGAAGGTGGCAGTGGTATCCCGGGGATTCGGAGGCAAGACGGATCAGTATCCCCGCCAGGTCACGGCGGACAGCAATGCCCTGGAAGTGGGAGACGAGCCGGTGCTCATCGCCCGTCGCACCGGGGTGCCGGTTATTCTGGACCCGGACCGCCGTAACGCTCTGGATGTGGCGATTCGTGAGTACAGCCCGGATCTGGTAATCAGTGACGATGGGCTGCAGCACTATGCCTTGCCCCGCAGCGCTGAGATTGTTGTGGTGGACGGCCAGCGTGGTCTTGGTAATGGACGCTGTTTGCCGGAGGGCCCGTTGCGCGAGCCGGCCACTCGCCTCAAGGAGGTGGATTTCGTGGTCAGCACCGGGGGCGGCTGGAGTGGGGCATACCCCATGATAATGCGCCCTGCAGACATCACCTCCCTGGCCACGGAGGAAACGCTCGATCCCCGGGCATTCCTGCGCAAGCATCCCCAGGTCCATGCGGTGGCCGGTATTGGCAACCCCAAGCGCTTTTTCAATCTGCTTAGTATGCTGGGTCTTGGCACGACTCCTCATGTCTTCCCCGATCATCACGCTTTCCAGCCAGCGGATCTGGCTTTTGCTGATGGGCTGCCCGTACTCATGACGGAGAAGGATGCGGTCAAATGCGCTCCTTTCGCAGAGCCTCACTGGTGGTACCTGCCGGTGACTGCCAGTTTGCCTGAGGGGTTGCTGGAGCAGATGCTGGACCGGGCGCTGGGATTCGATGAAGGAGAGAGTTGAAAGTTTAAAGTTGAAAGTTCAAACGCGAATAGGGTGCTGCGTAACCGGGTTCTTTTCGTGTTTCGCGCTGCAGTCGGTGCGCGGGTGCAGTATTAAAGATTCAACACGGATCCGGCCCGTGCTTTTCAACTTTGAACTTTAAACTTTCAACTCATCCTGAGTAGCTGCAAACAATGAGGTTTTCTGATGAGCTTTTATGTGGTGGTGCCTGCCCGGTACGCATCAACCCGCCTACCGGGTAAACCGCTGGCGGATATTGCCGGCAAACCCATGGTGGTACGAGTCGCCGAGCGCTGCCAGCAGAGTGAGGCGGGGCAGGTCTATGTGGCCACCGATGACAGCCGCATTGCGGCTGCCCTGGACGGACAGGTGCCGGTGGTGATGACCCGGGAGGACCATCCTTCGGGCACCGATCGTCTTCAGGAAGTGGCCGCCACACTGGGATTGGCCGATGACGATATCATCGTCAATGTGCAGGGCGATGAGCCGTTGATACCGCCGTCGGTGATTAACCAGGTAGCCGCCAACCTGGCCGCCAATCCTTCCTGCCAGATGGCCACTCTGTGTGAGCCCATCGATGATGCGGACTCTCTGTTCAACCCCAATGTGGTGAAAGTGGTGTTCGATGACCAGGGTCGAGCCCTGTATTTTTCCCGTGCGCCGATCCCCTGGCATCTCGATGGCTTTGCGGAGGGTGGCAGGGATATCCGCGATGGCCAGTGGTGGCGGCACATCGGCATCTATGCCTATCGGGTGTCTTTCCTTCACCAATATGTCCAGTGGCCGCCAGCCCAGCTGGAACAACTGGAATCCCTGGAGCAGCTGCGAGCCATGGCCAACGGCGTGGCGATCCATGTGGCGCCGGCCACTGAGGTCGTACCCGGCGGGGTGGATACCCCGGCAGATCTGGAGCGGCTGCGAAAACAACTGGGAGGGCAGGTATGACGGTGTCCGTCCTGTTCGTCTGTCTGGGTAATATCTGCCGTTCGCCGACCGCTGAAGCGGTCTTTCGCGAGCGGGTGATCGCCGCCGGGCTGGAGGCGCATATCCGTATCGACAGCGCCGGTACCGGTGACTGGCATATCGGTCGTGCCCCGGATCCCCGCACCCGGGAAGCGGCGGCCCGCCGCGGTTACCAGATGGATACCCTGCGTGCTCGGCAGGTGAGCCCGCAGGACTTCTATGAATTTGATGTGGTATTGGCCATGGACAATACCAATCTGGCGGATCTGCAAGCCATGCAGCCAGCGGATGTGAATGTGACGCTGGGCCGGTTTCTGGATTACTCCACCGCCGCGTCAGTGAAAGAGGTACCGGATCCCTACTATGGCGGCGAGGACGGTTTCGACCGGGTACTGGACCTGATTGAGGGCGGTGCCGACGGTCTGCTGGACGCGTTGCGGGAGCGGCTATGAGCCTGCCGCCGGCACTGATAGAAACGGATGCGGATCTGAGTGCACTGAACACCCTGCGCCTGCCTGCCCGGGCCCGACGTCTGGCCCGGCCGGCCACGCTGGATGCCCTGGAGCAGGTGCTGGCAACGCGGGATCCATCACAGCCGTTACATGTAATCGGTGAAGGCAGCAATCTGGTGATCCAGAATGATTTGCCCGGTCTGACCCTGTGTCCGGCCATGGACGGTATGGCCAGGGTAAAAGAGGATGAACACTGTGTCTGGGTCGCTGCCGGTGCGGGAGTGCACTGGGATGACCTGGTGGGCTGGACGGTGGAGCAGGGCTGGCAGGGACTGGAAAACCTGTCATTGATTCCCGGCACCGCCGGGGCGGCACCTTTCCAGAATATCGGGGCGTATGGGGTAGAGCTGTCGCAAGTGCTGGAGCAGGTGACCGTCATGGAAGTGGCAACCGGTCGGGTGACTCACTTTGCTGCCGAAGAATGTGCGTTCGCCTACCGTGACAGCCGTTTCAAAAGCCGTGATCGCGGCCGTTATGTGATTACCGGCATCGAGCTGCGCCTCAACAAGATACCCGCCTGTAATGTGAGTTATGGTCCCCTGAAAGAATACTTCGGCCATTTACCCAGTGACGAAATATCGCCGGCGTCCGTGCGCGAGCGAGTGATTGCCGTGCGTCAGAGTAAATTGCCTGACCCGGCGGTACTGGCCAATGCGGGCAGCTTTTTCAAAAATCCGGTGGTCACTGCCAGCAAGGCGGGGCAACTGAAAAAGAGCTTCCCGGGCCTGGTGGGCTATGAGCAGCCCGAGGGCATCAAGCTGGCTGCCGGTTGGCTGATAGAACAGGCCGGTTGGAAGGGCCGCAGGTTGGGTCCAGTCGGTATGCATATTGAGCAAGCCCTGGTGCTGGTCAACCATGGCGGCGCGACCAGCGATGATGTGCTGGCACTGGCCTCTGCCGTGCGTCGTGATGTGTGGGAGCGCTTCGGCGTCAGCCTGGAGCAGGAGCCGGTCCTGCTGCCGTAATAGCGGAGCTGTACGAACGAGAGCGCATAGGTGCTTGCGCGTGAAGAGTTCGGCGGCAAGGCGCCTTTTACAAACGAACCTCGGACGCTGAATCCCTCACCGTTATCACAGGTTGCGTAGGGTGCACTGAGCCTAAGGCGAACTGCACCATTCAAACGCTGGATCGGTGCAGTTCGCCTTAGGCTCAGTGCACCCTACGTTTTGGAAAGCACCCATAAAAAAAGCCCCGCTCAAAAGAGCGGGGCTTTTTTATAGTGAAGAGTCCGCTTACCTCAGGATTCCGAGGAAGCATCCTCTTCTGCGGCTTTGGCGGCGGCCGCTTCGGCCTGTTGCTGCCGACGACGCTGGCGCGGGTCATTGCTGGCCCGGCCCATTTCTGCGGCGGCGGGCTTGGCTTCGGCGCGTACCGCTTTCACCTCGGTGGCCCGGCTGGGGAGCGCATTGGCTTCCGGCTCGGGGGCCGCCTTCGGCTTCTCCGCTTCACGGGGAGCCGGCGCAGTGCGCTGGTAGCCCGGCTGGCGCGGATCATTGCTGGCGCGGACCGTCGTATCGCCTTCGGCCGGGCTCTTTTCTGCCACCGGTTCGCTGGCGGCAGGCTTGTCTTCCGCCTGAACCGGGGCCTCTGCAGCGGGCGCCTGGTCAGGCGTTTCTGCTTTGGCCGTGTCCTGGGCTTGTGGCGCAGCTTGCTCAGGGGCTTTGGCAGCAGCCGGTTGCGGTGCAGCGGCGGGCTGCTCAGCGTTGGGCGCGGCCGCTTTCGGCGTTTCGGCCTGGGACGCTTCCGCTTCCTGGGCAGGTTTCTCCGCAGCAGGCGCGGGCGCTACCGGTTTTTCGGCCGGTTTCTCGGGCGCTTCAGCGTGCGGTTTCGCTTCAGCCTTCACTGGCGGCTCGGCGTTTACCGGCTGCTTGGGCTGGGTGTCTGCTTGCGGCTTTTCCGCAACCGGAGCCGGGGTGGCAGCTTGCTCAGCGGGTTGTGCCTCGGCGTCTGTCTCTACCTTTTCGGTTTTGGCCGTTTCCTGAGGCTGTGCCGGCTTGGCCGCGCGTTCACTTTCGGCTTTCTCCGTTTTCTCCACCTTGCTGGCTGCCTGAGGCTGCGCACTGGCAGTGGGTTCCTGTGCCGGAACCAGCTTCGCCGGCGGATGGCCTTCATCGTCCTGCTCCGCTGCCGGGGCAGGGGAGCGGGTCGGTTGCGGCTTGTCGCCCTGCTTCACGTTGCGGGCCGGCTGAGCCTGCTGGGGCTTCTGCTCGCCAGCAGGCTTGTCGCCACTGGCTGCAGTTTTTGCAGGACGCTGGCGTTCGCGCAGGGGACGGTCATCCTTGGCATCGTTGCGACGGGGTGCCTTGGGCCCCTTGCTGTCACTGCTGCCTTCGGTGTTGTCCTGCTGCTGGGGCTTCTTGTTGCGTGGCTTGTTACCGCCGTCGCTCTTGTCGCCCTTGTGGTCATTGCGGCCTTCATTGTTACGACCGTCGTTACGGTTGTCGCCGCCACGGTTGTCGTTGCGGTTACGACGGTTGTCGTTACGGCCGCGACGTTCGTTGCGATTGTCGTCCTTGTTGTCGCCGGAGCGGTCTGCGGAACGGTTGTCCGACTGGCGGTTATCGTTCTTGCGATTGCCCCCGTCCTTGTCGTTCTGGCGTTTGTTGCGCGGATTGCGATTATCACTGTCGCCACCCTTGCCACCGCTCTTGCCAGCATCCTGCTTGTTTCGGTTGTCGTTACGGTTGCGATTGTTGCCGCCGCGACCGCCGCGGGAGTGTTGCTGGCGCGGGTTACCCTTGCCCTGGGGCTGGGGTTTCTTGACCTTGGCCGGCTTGGGCTCGCTGGTAAAGATCTGCGCCAGCCAGGTGAAGAAGCGGGCCAGGATACCCAGATTTTCTTTTGCGGTAGCCGCCGGTGCCGGAGCCGGCTTCGGCGCTGGCGGGGCGGTATCCGGCGCCATCAGTTTGACCGCCGGCTCCTGGGTCTTGATTTCCGTATCCTGGGCGGAAGCGATATCCGCATCCTTGTTTCCTTCCAGCAGCTCCATCTCATGGCTTGGCTGGGCGGTGGTCTGGTCATCGCGAATCCGTTCCACCTCGAAATGCGGGGTTTCCAGATTCTGGTTGGGGATGATGACCACACGAACGTTATGTGCATCTTCAATGGCGCGCAGGGGTTCGCGCTTTTCGTTCAACAGGTAGGTGGCCACGGCCACCGGTACCTGGGCCTGGATCTCGCCGGTGCGCTCCTTCATGACCTCTTCTTCGATCAGGCGAAGGATGCTCAGCGCCAGGGATTTCACGTCACGGATATGGCCCTGTCCGTTACAGCGCGGGCAGACAATGCTGGAGGTTTCACCCAGGCTCGGCCGCAGCCGCTGTCGGGACAGCTCAAGCAGGCCAAAGCGCGAGATGCGACCCAGCTGGATACGGGCCCGGTCAGCCTCAAGGGCATCGCGCATGCGGTTTTCCACATCCCGCTGGTTGCGTGCCGGCCCCATGTCGATGAAGTCCACCACGATCAGGCCGCCGATATCACGCAGGCGCAACTGGCGGGCGATTTCATCCGCCGCTTCCAGGTTGGTGTTCAGGGCGGTTTCCTCGATGTCCGCGCCCTTGGTGGCCCGGGAGGAGTTGATATCGATGGATACCAGCGCTTCGGTGGGATCGATGACAATGGAACCACCGGACGGCAGTTTCACTTCACGCTCGAAGGCGGTCTCGATCTGGGATTCGATCTGGAAGCGGGAAAAGAGCGGGGTCTCATCGCTGTACAGCTTGATCTTGTGCTGGAAGTCCTGCATGACCTGCTGCACGAAGCCCTGGGCCTCGTCGTAGACTTTTTTGGAGTCGATCAGGACTTCGCCAATGTCCTTGCGCAGATAATCGCGAATGGCGCGGATGATGACGTTGGATTCCTGGTAGATCAGGAAGGGCGCCTTGCGTTCCCGGGAGGCATCATCAATGGAATTCCACAGCTTCAGCAGGTAGTTCAGGTCCCACTGCAGTTCTTCGGCGCTACGGCCCAGCCCTGCGGTGCGAACAATGACCCCCATTTCATCGGGGATGGTCAGCGCGCCCAGGGCTTCCTTGAGCTGCTGGCGTTCCTCACCCTCAATGCGACGGGAAATACCGCCGGCCCGGGGGTTGTTGGGCATCAGTACCAGATAGCGGCCGGCCAGGCTGATGAAGGTGGTAAGGGCGGCGCCTTTATTGCCGCGCTCTTCCTTGGCCACCTGGATAATGACTTCCTGGCCTTCCTTGATGACTTCCTTGATGTTGATGCGACCCTGGATATCTTTCGGGTCTTTCTGGAAGTACTGGCGGGAGATTTCCTTGAGAGGGAGAAAACCGTGGCGTTCAGCGCCGAAGTCCACGAAGGCGGCTTCCAGGGAGGGTTCTACCCGGGTGATCTTGCCTTTGTAGATATTGGCCTTTTTCTGTTCGCGGGTTCTGTGTTCGATATCCAGGTCATACAGCCGTTGGCCGTCGACCAGTGCCACCCGAACCTCTTCAGGGTGAGTGGCGTTAATAAGCATACGTTTCATGGTGCTACCACAAGGTTGTGGTGGCATGAGGCAGGGCCGGAATGTAACCGGTAGCAGACCAGGGGGAGTGCTGGCAGGCTTGTCACGGGCAGGGCGCACGCTGGGCGTGTTTGATCGCTTTCCTGGGTGATGATTGTGCCTGAGTCAGCGGCTCTCCGAGTTGTGTGCAATGTTTAGTGCGTAATCGTACTGGCAAGTGGCCAGTCTATAATGCTTCACGCGATTGCCGTGGTTAGCGTCACACAGCAATGTGTAAACTCTTGTCTGTCTGTTTTCCAGGTCGTTTGACCGGCGCTGCAGCCACCATCGTTAATGTTCAGGGTCCGTCATCGGACGCTGTTTAAATGGGTTCATCTGCAGCGTTTGCCCACACTGCATTCTGCGAATGGGCTATAACGCTTGTTGTAAACCTGAGGCGGGCTCTGTCTTCTCGGCTATGCCGGAGCGGGCCGGACGGCGAATGTTCGCTGCGCGTCGCCGTCGCCTATATTCAGGTCGACGCTTGACTATAGCAGCAAAAGCCAAGGGGGATCAATCAGATAGGAACAGTGCAGTGAATAGTTAATCGTTAACAGTTAATAGCTTCGCGATATCGATTCTGTGTTGTTGATAGGTGTATGCGCGCGCTTGGGAGTTGGGCGCGAGCTGGCGGCATTTTTGGTGAGAATGCACTTTTGCGCGCAACTATTCACTGTTAACTGTTCACTATTAACTGCTTTTCTATAGAATCGCCGCCATGTCAGACGAGACCCCCGCAGCGGATCGTGTCAGCTTCGTGACCATCGACGAAGGCCGTCACGGTCAACGCCTGGACAATTTCCTCTTCACCCACCTCAAAGGGGTGCCCAAATCCCGTGTCTACCGGATTATCCGCTCCGGGGAGGTGCGGGTGAATAAAGGGCGTGCCAAACAGACTACCCGGCTGGCCAGTGGTGATGTGGTGCGTATCCCTCCTATCCGTACCAGTGAATCCGAGGCGCCACCGGTGGTCAGCAGCGGACTTACCGAGCGGCTCAGCCGTGCCTGCGTCTATGAGGATGACCAGCTTTTCGTTTTCAACAAGCCCGCGGGGCTGGCCGTGCATGGCGGCAGTGGGGTGAGCCTGGGGCTGATTGAGGCCCTGAGGGTCATTTACCCCCAGGAAAAGGAAATGGAACTGGTACACCGACTGGATCGGGATACCAGCGGCCTGATCATGGTGGCCCGCAAGCGTGCCTTTCTGCGCAAGCTGCAGCGACTGATGCAGGCCGGTCAGGTAGAGAAACGCTACTGGCTGCTCTGTCAGGGGTTCAAGGGCAAGGAGCGGACCCTGGAGGCGCCTCTGCTGAAAATGCAGAACGGCAACGAGCGAATCGTCCGGGTGTCACGGGAAGGCAAAGCCTCGGTGACCCATTTTCGCATGCTGGAGCGGCTGGCGGACGCACAGTTGGTAGAAGCCACCCTGGAAACCGGGCGCACACACCAGATTCGCGTGCACAGCCAGTTTGGCGGGTTCCCTCTGCTGGGGGATGACAAATACGGCACGGACAAAGGCGCCGCGTTGCTGGCCAGCATCGGTCACAAACGGCTGTGCCTGCATGCCCGGACCCTGGTTTTTCCACACCCGAATACCGGCAAGACGGTTTCCCTCACCGCGCCGCTGGATGAGGATTTCGAGGCCATCCTGACCGCCCTGCGAGGTGCCCGGTGAATTATGATCTGGTGATCTTTGACTGGGATGGCACGGTGATGGACTCCACCGGGCGTATCGTCAGCTGTATGCAGCTTGCGGCGGGGGATCTGGGGTTGCCTTCACTGCCCGATGAAGTGGTGCGCAGCATTATCGGACTGGGGCTGCCGGAGGCAATCGGGACCCTGTACCCGGTGCTGGACGGCGGTGGCATCGAATCCATGCGCGAGCGCTATGCATTCCACTTTATTGCCGCAGAGGCGACCCCCAGCGCGCTCTATCCCGGTGCCGAATCGTTATTGACCGAACTGCGGGATACCGGGCTGAAGCTGGCGGTCGCCACAGGCAAAAGCCGCAAGGGGTTGCAGCGGGTATGGGGCAATACCGGGCTGGATCGTTACTTCCATGCCTCCCGTTGCGCCGATGAAAGTCATTCCAAGCCCCATCCCGCCATGGTGCTGGAGTTGCTCGAAGAGCTGGCGGTGCCGGCACAGAGGGCGATTGTTGTGGGTGACACCACGTTTGATCTGGAGATGGCTCGTGCCGCCGGTGTTGATCGTGTTGCGGTCAGTTACGGTGCCCACCCGGTGGAGAAGCTATTGCCTTGTGAGCCTCTGGCTGTCATTGATAGATTGCACCATCTGCTGCCTGTACTGGGTTTGGCAGCCACTGAACTGGTTACGGAGAGTCTGTAAATGGAAAATCAGCCCCCATCTTCCCGTCCCGGGAATGAGCGAGAGTGGAAACTCATCGAGAAATTGCTGGGCCAGGCCCAGGACGAGCACCGCAAATCCCGTCGCTGGGGTATTTTCTTCAAGATTCTCACTTTCGTTTACCTTTTCGTGCTGCTTTTCGTCATGTTGCCGGGCAAAACCGGGGAAAGCATGACAGTCACCGAGGAGCATGTGGGGTTCGTTAACGTCTCCGGCGTGATTGCCCCGGATCAGGATGCCAGTGCGGATATGATTGTCTCCGGCCTGACGCGGGCTTTCGAAGCGGAAAACGCCAAAGCTATCGTCCTCAAGATCAATAGCCCGGGCGGCTCCCCGGTGCAGTCCAACCAGGTTTACAACGCGATCAAGCGGCTGCGTGCCGAGTACCCGGAGAAGAAGGTGTACGCCGCCATTACCGATCTCGGTGCCTCTGGTGCCTATTATATTGCCTCTGCCGCGGATGAAATTTATGCGGATCCCGCCAGTATCGTGGGGTCCATCGGTGTGATTATGGCCGGTTTCGGTTTCCAGGAAGCTGCGGACAAGCTGGGTGTGGAGCGCCGTGTGCTCACCGCAGGAGAAAACAAGGCAGTAATGGATCCGTTTTCCCCGATCAGTGCGGATGATCGAGAGCATATGCAGACGATGCTGGATGAGATCCATCAGCAGTTTATTACCGCCGTGAAGAATGGCCGAGGCGATCGTCTCAAGGCAGATACCCATCCGGAGATTTTCTCTGGCCTGTTCTGGACCGGTGAGAAAGCGCTGGATCTGGGGTTGGTGGATGGCCTGAAAAGCCCCGGTGACGTGGCCCGGGATGTGGTCAATCTGGAAGAGATGGTGAACTACAGCGTCAGCCGCTCGCCCCTGGAAGAGTTCGTGCGTCGTTTCGGTGTTTCCATCGGCGAAGGTGTCGCCAAGACGCTGGGCCTGTCGGCGGCTCCGGAAATTCGCTGAAAGAGCGCCGCCAGCTGGCGGGTTCCGGAGGCCGCATTGCTCCGGAACCCGCGCCATTCCTTTATAGAGGCAGAGAGAGTCCTTCCGCTGCCAGGAATTCCGTCAACAGAATCAACGGCAGGCCCACCAGGGTATTGGGGTCGCGGCCTTCCATTGCCTTGAACAGGACGATGCCCAGTCCCTCGGATTTGAAGCTGCCGGCGCAATTGAGAGGTTGTTCTGCGTCCACATAGCGCTCGATCTGTTCCGGGCGCAGAGTGCGAAACTGCACGTGAAAAGGGTCGCAGGCCACCTGGCTTCGTCCGGTGGCGGTATTGAGCAGGCACAGGCCGGTAAGAAAAGTGACCCTCTGGCCGCTGGCTGACGTCAGCTGATCGATGGCCTTTTCCCGTGTGCCGGGTTTGCCCAGCACCTGATCGCCGATCACGGCGACCTGGTCAGAACCGATAATCAGTGTATTCGGGTGGTCACCGGCCAGGGCCGAGGCCTTGTTCAGGGCCAGGCGCATCACCATTTCACGGGGAGATTCGCCCGCCAGGGGGGATTCATCGATATCCGGGCTCTGGTGGATAAAATCCAGACCTAACTTGTCCAATAACTGGCGACGGAAAGGTGAGGATGAGGCAAGTAACAGGGCAGGGGTGTCGGTCATGATAATCTCCGCTTCAGGCGCGGCAGAGTGTAGTGATTTTCCCGGGATGGAAGAAGGGCTGTAGGCCGTTAAACCGGGTAAAATGACCCGCCTGGGCCGGATTTCTGCCTCCAGACCGGTAATCTTTTTGCCGGTTACAAAAAACTCTTTTCACGTCAGTAGCTTAGCTGGCCACATTAACTTTGACAGGCGGGCCTTGCGGCCCTAGAATTGCGCGCTTATGTTTTCAGGGCAACTGCCACAGTTCCTCGATCCCCGCAAATACGCGGATCAGGGTCGCGTCGTTGAGGGCCAGCTCACCGTTGGAGACCTGCCTCGCCTGCAGGAATACCACGAAAGTCTGGACCAGCCGGTAGCAATATCACTGGCGTTCGGTCGTGATGAAGAGGGGCATCGGCGTATCGAGGGCGAGGTTAGCACGAAACTGGTGCTGCCATGCCAGCGCTGCCTGGAGCCAGTGACCTGTGACGTACAGGCGACCATCAATGTGGCGCTGGTATGGAATGAGGATCAGGCCAAGGCGTTGCCGGAGCGACTGGACCCCTGGCTGGTTGGTGAGGAGCCCATGGTGCTCACCGATCTGCTTGAAGAGGAATTGTTGCTGGCCATGCCGTTGGTGGCACTGCATGACTCTTGCCCGACAGCTTTACCGCACGAGAGCGGTAAACCTGAGAAACAGGAAAACGCGGATAACCCTTTTGCCGTGCTGGCCAAATTAAAAGGTCAAGGCAAGTAAATTCAGGCTGAATAAACGCCCGAGGAGTTCGAAATGGCTGTTCAGAAGAACCGTAAAACCCGTTCCAAGCGCGGCATGCGCCGTTCTCACGACGCGCTGACTTCTGCCGCGCTGACCGAAGATACCAACACCGGTGAAGTTCACCGTCGTCACCACATTTCTCCGGACGGCATGTACCGTGGCCGCCAGGTGATTCGTCAGGTTGAGACCGACGACGAATAAGTGACGCGGGAGCCAGGGGCTCCCGTTTTGCTGTGTGCCTGCACCTGTAAAGGCACCATGAAATCCTCCTTCGGGAGGATTTTTTGTAAGTGGTCATTTTTGTAAGCGAATAAGAAGTCACCATGTTTCCATGGGCGGAAATTTGTCAGAATGTCCGCCGCTGAATTGATAACAAGGAAACAGCCCATGTCGGTTGTGACGTTGGCGGTGGATGCCATGGGGGGAGATCACGGTCTGGCCGTGACAGTGCCTGCTGTGGCAACAATGCTTTCCCGCCAGGAACATCTGCACATTATTCTCGTTGGCCAGCCGGAACCGCTGGCTGACGCCATCAAAAAGGCCGGCCTTGATGGCCATCCCCGGGTGACGGTCCAGCCTGCCAGCGAACTGGTGGCCATGGATGATCCGGTGGCCGTGGCCCTGCGCCAGAAAAAAGACTCTTCCATGCGGGTGGCCATCAACATGGTCAAGGAAGGGCGTGCCCAGGCGGCGATCAGTGCCGGTAATACCGGCGCACTCATGGCCGTGAGCCGCTTTGTACTGAAAACCCTCCCTGGGGTGGATCGACCCGCCATCTGCACCGCCATTCCCACTGTCTCCGGTCACTGTCATATGCTGGACCTGGGCGCCAATGTGGATTCCGAGCCAGAGCACCTGTTGCAGTTTGCCCTCATGGGACAAGCCCTGGTCAATGCGGTGGATGGGGTACGCCATCCCCGGGTGGCCCTGCTCAATATCGGTGAGGAAGATATCAAGGGCAACGAGCAGATCAAGGACGCCGCTGCGCTGTTGCGGGATGCGCCAAACATCAATTACGCCGGCTTTATTGAAGGGGATGGCATCTTCGCCGGTGAGGCCGACGTGGTGGTCTGCGACGGTTTTGTGGGCAATGTGTCGCTCAAGACCATGGAAGGCGTGGCCAAGATGCTCAAGAACATGATCCGCGAGGAAGCGGAGCGTTCCTGGTTGCGCAAGCTTTCCGCCTTGCTGGCACTGCCGGTGTTCCGTGGCTTGAAATCGCGCATGGACCCGGACCGTTACAATGGCGCCAGCCTGGTTGGCCTGCGCGGCGTGGTGGTGAAAAGCCACGGCGGTACCACGGTGGAAGGCTTCACCAGCGCCCTGGAAGTGGCCGAAGTGGAAGCGCGCCGCAATGTGCCGGCGCTGATCCGCGATGCCCTGGCACCTGCGAGCAGCGGCACCGACGCCTGAAACAGTACATTAATACTTTGTTGCAGGGTGAGCCGGACAGCTAACGGCAAAGCCGGCATACTGCGACCTGCACTTTCAAGGGGATAGTGAATGTCCAAAACTGCTTTTATTTTTCCCGGTCAGGGCTCCCAGAGCCTTGGCATGCTTGCTGACTTTGCCGACCGCCCGGCGGTAAAGCAGACCTTCCAGGAAGCCTCCGGCGCCCTTGGCCTGGATATCTGGGCTCTCTGCCAGGAAGGCCCCCAGGACGCCCTGAACCAGACCGAAAATACCCAGCCCCTGTTGCTCACTGCCGGGGTGGCCCTGTGGCGGCTTTGGGAACAGAGCGGCGGCCCGCGCCCGAATCTGCTTGCCGGTCACAGCCTGGGTGAGTACACCGCGCTGACCTGTGCGGGTGTGATCAACCTGGGTGATGCCGTACGTCTGGTCCGTACCCGTGGACAGCTGATGCAGCAGGCCGTGGCCGAAGGAGAAGGCAAGATGGCGGCGGTGCTGGGTCTGGATGATGAACAGGTGCGTGCGGCCTGTGCCCAGGCGGCGGAAGGTGACGTGGTGGAAGCGGTAAACTTCAATGCGCCCGGTCAGGTAGTGATCGCCGGCTCCGCAGCAGCCGTGGAGCGCGCCATCTTCGCCTGCAAGGAAGCGGGTGCCAAGCGTGCCATGCCTCTGCCGGTCAGTGTGCCGTCCCACTGTGCGTTGATGAAACCGGCGGCGGACAAGCTGGCCGAAACGCTCAATGCCACCAATTTTCATGCTGCGGAAATGCCCGTGATCAATAATGTGGATGTGGCCATGGAAACCGCGCCGGAGCAGATCCGTGACGCGCTGATCCGCCAGCTCTATTCGCCAGTACGTTGGGTGGAAACCATTCAGGCGTTGAAAGAGCAGGGTGTGAGCCACGTTTATGAATGTGGTCCCGGCAAGGTGCTCAGTGGTCTGATCAAACGGATTGACCGGGACATTGCTGCCCGGCCGCTGGAAAACGGAGAGGCCTTCGAGGCCGCTCTGAAAGGAGAATAAGGATGTCAGAAAAGAAAATCGCGCTGGTTACCGGTGCCAGTCGCGGTATCGGTCGCGCCATTGCCGAGCAGCTGGTAGCAGATGGCTTTTTCGTGGTTGGCACAGCCACTTCCGAAAAAGGGGCTGCGGCTATCGGTGAAGCGCTGGGCGCCAACGGTGCCGGCAAGGTGCTGAACGTGACCGACAAGGAATCTGTTGCCAGCACGGTAAAGAGCATCAATGATGAGTTTGGTGCACCGTTGGTGCTGGTGAATAATGCAGGGATTACCCGCGACAACATCATGCTGCGCATGAAAGATGACGAGTGGGAAGATGTCATCGATACCAACCTCAATTCCCTGTACCGGGTCAGCAAGGCCTGCCTCAAAGGCATGACCAAGGCGCGCTGGGGTCGCATTATCAATATCAGCTCCGTGGTCGGGACCATGGGCAACGCGGGCCAGGCGAACTATGCCGCTGCCAAGGGCGGGGTAGAAGGTTTCACCCGCGCATTGGCGCGGGAGCTTGGCTCACGTAACATCACAGTGAATTCCGTGGCGCCGGGCTTTATCCAGACGGACATGACGGAGGCCTTGCCAGAGGCGCAGAAGGACGCACTTCTGGCGGGTATTCCGCTGGCTCGTCTGGGGCAACCCGGTGAGATTGCCAGCGCGGTTGGCTGGCTTGCCAGTGACGGTGGCGGTTACGTCACCGGGACCACTTTGCATGTCAATGGCGGCATGTTTACCGGATAGCCCAATAAGTGGGCACCGGAGGGTTTCTGGAAAAGCGGTCTAATACACTGTTTTTACAGAAGAAAATATTTGGAAAAACTTGAAGTTGCAGCACTGGCTCGGTTGGGTTGCAAGCGCAAACAGCGTTCACCTAGAATAGCCGCTGACAGGTGCTAGCACACCATTAATCAGGAGAGTTATAGGATCATGAGCAGCATCGAAGAACGCGTACAGAAAATCATCGTTGAACAACTGGGTGTTAAGCCGGAAGACGTAAAATCAGAAGCGTCCTTCGTTGAAGATCTGGGTGCCGACTCCCTGGACACCGTTGAGCTGGTGATGGCCCTGGAAGAAGAGTTTGAAACTGAAATTCCTGACGAAGAAGCTGAGAAGATCAGCACCGTTCAGTCTGCTGTGGATTACATCAAGGCTCACAGCTGATTTCAGTCGTTCAGGCAGTATCAAGAAAGCCGCAAGGTTCCTCAGAACTTGCGGCTTTTTTGTTGCCGCTGAACAGGTCGTTCGGTTGTCATGAAAACCGGGCAGAATGAACGGCCCCATGGCTGGTCAAGCAAGGCCAGAATGTTGATTTTGCTTACATAACGGCGACGAGCAGATCGGCACTTTGTAGTAACCTTGTCGCTATTGCCGCAAAAATAATGGATGGAGGTATTCGGGTGACGTCACGGCGAGTAGTGATCACGGGTCTGGGAATGTTGACGCCGCTGGGAGCGGATGTGGCTTCCACCTGGGAAGGTATCAAGGCGGGCAAGAGCGGTATCCGCAATATCGATCACTTTGATACGGAAGCCTTTTCCACACGTTTTGCCGGGCTGGTTCCGGAATTCGACATTGCGGATTACCTGTCTCCGAAAGATGCCCGCAAGATGGATATCTTTATTCAGTACGGGCTTGTGGCGGCGATTCAGGCTATCCGTGACGCGGGCCTGGATATGGACAAGGAGGACGGTGACCGGGTCGGTGCGGCTTTTGGCTCCGGTATCGGTGGTCTGACCAACATTGAAGACAATCACGTCAAGATGCTGGACTCCGGCCCGCGCAAGCTGTCGCCGTTTTTTGTGCCTGGCACCATCATCAACATGATTGCCGGGAATCTGGCCATCATGTACGGCATGAAGGGGCCCAACGTGGCCATCACCACGGCCTGTACCACCGGTACGCACAATATTGGTTTTGCCGCCCAGCAGATCATGCTGGGCCAGGCAGACGTGATGGTCGCGGGCGGTTCCGAAAAAGGCTCCACGCCGCTGGGCCTGGGGGGCTTTGCGGCTGCCCGGGCACTGTCTACCCGTAATGATGATCCCCAGGGCGCCAGCCGTCCCTGGGACAAGGGGCGGGATGGTTTCGTGCTGGCCGACGGCGCGGGTGCGGTGGTGCTGGAAGACTACGAACATGCCAAGGCCCGTGGTGCGACCATCTATGCGGAGTTGGCGGGTTTCGGCATGAGTGATGATGCTTATCACATCACTGCGCCGGCGGAAGGCGGTGTCGGGGCCATGAAGGCCATGGAAAATGCCCTGCGCAACGCCGGGGTTTCTGCCGATAAGGTGGATTATATCAATGCCCATGGCACCTCTACCCAGATGGGCGATCTGGCAGAAATTGCTGCCATCAAATCCCTGTTTGGTGCCCATGCCGAGAAGCTGGCGGTGAGCTCCACCAAATCCATGGTCGGTCACCTGCTGGGCGCGGCCGGGGCGGTGGAAGCCATTTTCTCCATCCTTGCCATTCGTGATTCCATCGCACCGCCCACCATCAACCTGCATGAACCGGACGAGGGCTGCGATCTGAATCTGGTGGCCAACAAGGCTCAGCAGCGGAACATCGATTACGCCCTGTCCAATTCCTTCGGTTTCGGTGGCACTAACGGAACCCTGCTGTTCAAGAAGGTGTGATGCTCGATCCCCGTGACCGCGGACTGGCCTATGGCGATGGTCTGTTTGAAACCCTGAGAGTGACAGCCGAAGGGCGAGTTCCTCTCTGGGCGGGTCATCACCGGCGCCTGCAACAGGGAGTGCGGGCGCTGGGGTTGCCAGTGCTGCCGGAGTGTCGTTACCAGGCAGCCATTGCGGAAGGCGTCGCTGCCCTGGCAGGGAAGCCCGGTGTGGTCAAACTCACCCTGACCCGGGGGCCGGGAGGGCGGGGCTATCTGCCGCCCCCGGAGCCACAGCCAACCGTGTTGTGGCAGGCGGGTTCGCTACCGGTCTGGTCCGAGCCGCTGCGCAAGCAGGGCATCACAATGGGGCTGTGCGATGCCCCTCTGTATCCAGAGTCCCTGGCCGGGCTCAAGCATCTCAATCGACTTCCCCAGGTACAGGCTCGTCGTGAGGTGGCTCGTCAGGGCTGGCACGAAGGGCTGCTGCTCAGTTGCCGTCGCCAGCCCCTGGAAGCCACGGCGATGAATCTGTTTGCCCGCTTCGATGATCATTGGTGGACACCTGACTTGCTGGCCGCCCGAGCCGGCGTGGCCGGGGTAATGCGCCAGTGGCTCATGGCGCATCTGGCCGCGCGGGGGGAAACGGTGGCCTGTGATTTGAGGCCGCTGTCACAGCTTCACGGCGCTCGCGGTGTGTTTTTGTGCAACAGTGTTGTCGGCGTGCTCCCGGTGCGTAAACTGGCGCAATGGCAGTGGCCGGTGCTGGATTCAGTGTTGCAATTGCAACGCTCTGCCGACGCGCTTTTTCTGCCAGGATAAATCCGCGGGCAATCTGTGAGAGACAATCAGACGCAATCCGTCACTTGCCGACGAAAGCGCCTCTGAATGGTCTGGGCTTTCCACTCAGCTCCCTGTTATCCGCAGTGCTATCGTTACCACTTTGGCAAAGTATTTATTTCATTCGGCAACACAGGCCCTACAATTTCTCTCATGCGTAAAAAAATTCGAATTTTCGGACTGCTGGTGGTGTTGCTGGTGGTTGCCATTCCGTTGGCGGCGGCCTGGGTCAGCAGTTACCTGCATCAACCTCTGCCGCTGTCTGAACCCGAGGTGGTGGAGGTGCCCCGGGGAGCGGGGTTGAGTCGTGTGCTGCTTGGCCTTAAAAAGCAGGGTTTGCTGGGCGACGGCTATCCGGCGGAATTCCGGCGTCTGGGGGCACGGCTTTACAGCAGCCTGACCGACATGGATGGGCGTATGCATGTGGGGGAGTACCGTCTGCAGCCCGGTGACTCCTTGCTCAGCCTGCTGGAAAAAATGGATCGCGGTGAAGTGATTCAGCGCAGTCTGACTCTGGTAGAAGGCTGGAACTTTCGTGAGCTGCGTGTGCGTTTGGCCGCTCAGGATACCCTGACGCATACCCTGGACAGTCTTACCGATGACCAGATCATGGAAAAGCTGGGCCGTCCGGGTCAGCACCCGGAAGGCTGGTTTGCCCCGGAAACCTACTTTTATACCCGTGGCACCTCGGATCTGACTCTTCTGCGCCGGGCCCTGGAACGACAGGAAGCACTCCTGGAAGAGGCCTGGTCACAGAGAGACGACGACCTGCCCATCGACAGCCCCTACGAGGCCCTGATCCTGGCGTCCATCATCGAAAAGGAAACCGGAGTGCCCGATGAGCGCCCGGAAATTGCCGGTGTCTTTACCAACCGCTTGCGCAAGGGCATGCGTCTGCAGACCGACCCCACGGTGATTTACGGGATGGGCGAGGCCTACGACGGCAACATCCGCCGTTCCGACCTGCGCCGGCCCACCCCCTACAACACCTATACGATTTCCGGGTTGCCACCCACGCCCATCGCCATGCCCGGACAGGAAGCCATTCTCGCAGCGGTACAGCCGGCGCAAACCGAATCCCTGTATTTTGTCGCCCGGGGGGATGGCAGCCATTACTTCTCGAAAACCCTGGCCCAGCACCAGAAGGCGGTTCGCGATTATCAACTGCGCCGCCGGGAAGGCTATCGTTCCTCGCCGGGAGGCGCGCAATGAGGGGACGCTTCATTACTCTGGAGGGCGGCGAAGGGGCCGGCAAGAGCAGCAATCTGGACTGGCTTGCGGAACGGTTGCGGGCGGCCGGCAAGACCGTGCTGATCACCCGCGAGCCGGGCGGCACCCCGCTGGCGGAAAGCATCCGCCATGTGCTGCTGGCGCCAACGGATGAAAAAATGGCGGATGACACCGAGTTGCTGCTGGTATTTGCCGCCCGGGCCCAGCATCTGGCAGAAAAGATCCGCCCGGCACTGGAGCGGGGCGACTGGGTACTGAGCGACCGTTTTGTGGATGCCACCTGGGCCTACCAGGGTGCCGGGCGCGGCCTCAACCGCGATGCCATAGCCCGCCTGGAGCAGCTGGTGGTTCGCGATACCCGACCGGATATGACCTTGCTGTTTGATGTGCCGGTGGAGGTGGGCATGGCGCGGGCCGGCAAACGGGCGGCGCTGGATCGTATCGAGCAGGAAGACAGCGCGTTTTTCGAACGGATTCGCCAGTGCTATCTGGAGCGGGCTGGCAACGAACCGGACCGCTTTCGGGTGCTGGATGCCTCATGTGATCTGGAGCAGGTCCGTACCCGGTTACAGCCATTGCTGGAGGAAATGCTTACGTGGAAGTAACCCGAGCCCGTATCCAGGTGCCTTGTCCCTGGCATCAGGACACCATGGCCCAGCTGCTGGACCAGCATCAGCAGGGGCGCCTTCCCCATGCGCTGCTGATCAGTGGTGCCAGGGGGATTGGCAAGTTACGCCTGGCCGAGTCTCTGGCGCAGACGCTGCTCTGTGAAAAACCGGCCGGTGGGTTGCCCTGTGGGCAGTGCCAGGGGTGCCAACTGAGCACCGCTGGCACGCACCCGGACCTGCACCGGCTCAGCCCGGAAGACAACAGCCGGGCCATCAAGATCGATCAGGTGCGTAAACTGGTCGGGTTTGCCACCCGCACAGCCCAATACAGCGGCTACCGGGTAGCAATCGTGGCACCCGCGGAAGCGCTCAACCGCAACGCCCAGAATGCCCTGTTAAAAACTCTTGAAGAGCCTGGCGGGCAAACCTTGCTGTTGCTGGTCTGTGATCAGCCGACCCTGCTGCTGCCGACGATTCGCAGCCGCTGTCAGCAGCGTATCCTGCCGCTGCCGCCTTATGAGCAGGCGCTGGAATGGTTGCAGAATCAGGTGGGGGAGAGTGCTGGCCCGTTGCTGGATGCGGCCCAGGGTGCGCCCCTGCGGGCCCTGGCCCTGGAGCAGTCGGAGTGGTTTGCCGACCGGGCACGTTTGCTGGAAGTCCTGGTGTCGGTGGCGGAAGGCCGCCAATCCGTGGCCCAGGCCTCGCCGATCTTGTCCAGGCATGATCCCACGGAAATGGCCGGGGTGATCTACGGCTGGTTGTCCCGGTGCCTGCATCAGGCCTACTCCGGGCAGCAAAGCGCGGATCCATCACTGGCGCCGTTGCTGGCCCGATTGTCCCGGGCGGTGCCACCGGCCCGTCTGCTGCGGGCGGCTCAGCGGGTTCTCGAGGGTCGGCGGGCGTTGATGTCCGGGGCCAACCCCAACAAGGATCTGCTCTACGAACAGTGGCTGCTGGTGCTGGTGGGCGTTGACGCTGCGGCAGCAGCCCACTAATCTTCACCCTATTAATAATAAAGTCTTACGGGTTGTGGCATGTTGCTGGCGCGCTTGTCTCCAGCCCGTATGTGATACGAGGCACCCCCTATGAAAATGCCCGGCGGCCGCAGCGGCATCCTGTCGCTTTCCATCAAGGACAAGGCAGTACTGTATTCCGCTTACATGCCTTTTATCACCAATGGCGGCCTGTTCATTCCCACCGACAAGCAGTACAAGCTGGGCGAGGAAATCTTCCTGTTGCTCAACATCATGGATGAGCCGGACAAGATCCCGGTGGCGGGCAAGGTGGTCTGGATCACCCCCAAAGGGGCCCAGGGCAACCGAAGTGCCGGCATCGGCGTGCAGTTTTCCGATCAGGACGACACGGCCCGGGTGACCATTGAAAACCACCTGGCCGGCTCGCTGGAGTCTGATCGCCCGACCCATACCATGTAGGGTGTCGGACCTCTGACGTCGAAAGCGGCAAAAGCCTGAAGCCGCATTCAAGCGCCTCGCAGATCAAAAGCGGCAATTTCCCGGTGGGTATTGCCGTTTTTTGCGTCAGGCCCCTGTCCCCGGGCGTCGTGCGTAGGGTCTGTCTACGCTACAATGCCCGCGTTTGTCATGCCGGAGCACTGAATGTCTGACGTCGCTTTTGTGGATTCCCACTGCCACCTGGATCGCCTCAATCTGGACGCCCATAACGGGGATTTTGACGCCATGATGGCCGCCACCGCCGAGGCCGGCGTGAGCCACATGTTGTGCATCGGGGTGGATCTGGAAAGCTTTCCGGATGTGCAGGCACTGGCCGAGCAGCACGACCATGTGTTCGCCAGTGTCGGTGTGCATCCGCTGTACAAGGAATCCCGCGAGCCCCAGGTCCAGGAACTGGTGGAGAGGGCGACCCATCCCAAGGTAGTGGCGATCGGTGAGACCGGGCTGGATTATTTCTATGCCAAGGAGCAGCGGGACTGGCAACAGCGCTATTTCGTTGCGCATATTCAGGCGGCCCGGGAGACGGGGCTGCCACTGGTCATCCATACCCGTGGCGCCAAGGACGATACGCTGGCGTTGCTGAGAGAGCATGGTCAGGGACAGGTGCGCGGTGTGCTGCATTGCTTTACCGAAGACCTGGACATGGCGCAGCAGGCCATCGAACTGGGGTTCTATATTTCCATCTCGGGGATCATCACATTTCGCAATGCTGAAAGCCTGCGTGACACCGTCAAAGCCTTGCCGCTGGAGCGGCTGCTGATCGAAACCGATTCTCCCTGGCTGGCCCCGGTACCGTTCAGGGGCAAACCCAACGAGCCTCGCTATGTGGCCCAGGTGGCCGAGTGTGTGGCCGGGCTGAAAGGCATTTCCGTGGACGAACTGGCGCGGATTACCCGCGATAACTTCTTCACCCTGTTCAACAAGGCGCAACCATGAACCCGAATCTGATGCTGGGGCTGGCAGCGCTTGGCGGCGCGGTCTTTGCGGCATTGCTGGTGCTGTTGATGGAGCGTCGTCGCAGTGCTGCCCGGGAAGCGGAACTGGTAAGCCAGAAACAGGCCCTGTCCGAGCCCCTGGCCCAGGTGCCACTGCTGCGTGAGCAGCTGGAAACCAGTCAGCGCCGTTTGCAGGACAGTGAGTCCCGTCTGCAGCAGCTGGCCTCGGACAAGGCGCGACTGGAAGAACGGTTGGCCGGGCAGGAAGAGAAACTGACCTTTGCCGAGAAAAGTCGCGAACAGCTCAAGCAGGAATTCGAAAACCTGTCCGCGCGAATTTTCGAGCAGCGTGGCAAACAGCTGCAGGAGCAACAGCAGCAGGGCCTGGACGGCATGCTCAAGCCATTCCGTGAGCAGCTGGCAGACTTCCGCCGCCGGGTGGATCAGATCCACAGCGATGAAACCCGGGCCCAGGCCTCGTTGATTGAACAACTGAGCCAGTTGCGCAGCCTCAACCAGCAAATGCACGAGGACGCCCGTAACCTGACCGATGCCTTGAAAGGGCAGGTGAAGACCCAGGGGAACTGGGGGGAAATGATCCTTGAGCGGGTGCTGGAATCCTCCGGGCTGACCCGTGGGCGCGAGTATGAAACCCAGGTCACCCTGAAAGACGACAGTGGCCAGCGCCGTCTCCCCGATGCCATCGTTCATCTGCCCGAGAACAAGGATGTGGTGATCGATGCCAAGGTCTCTCTGGTGGCCTATGAGCGATTGTCATCAGCCTCCACCAGCGAAGAGCGGGAACAGGCCCTGCGAGATCATCTGATGTCCCTGCGCAGTCATATCAAGGGCCTGGATATCAAGGATTACAGCGGCCTGGAAGGTATTCGCAGCCTGGATTTCGTGCTGCTGTTCATTCCCATCGAGGGGGCCTTCATGGTGGCCATGGAGCAGGACTCCAGCCTCTACACCGATGCCTTTGCCCGCAATATCGTCCTGGTCAGCCCCACCACCTTGCTGGTCACGTTGCGGACTATCCAGAACATCTGGCGTTACGAATACCAGAATCGTAATGCCCTGGATATTGCCGACCGCGCCGGAAAAATCTGTGACCAGGTGTCCCTGGTAACGGAATCCCTGGACGACGTTGGCGACAAGCTTGCCAGGGCAACCTCCTCCTGGGAGCAGACCCGCAAGCGCCTGACCACGGGTAACGGTAATCTGTTGCGTCAGGCCCATCAGTTGAAAGATCTGGGTGCCAAGGCGCGACGCAGCCTGCCGTCTCCGGAAGAGGACGATGACGCAGGCGTGCAAGACGACCGTACCGACTGACGGGTCAGTCGGACAATCCGGTGTGAAACTTGTAAAAGCTTGCATTCATATAAAGCGTTTTGCATTATAAAAATGTGCATTAAAAATAAATGCAAAATGACGCGATATGTCGCTAAATGCGACAAAAATAGCCACAAAATGACTGGGCTGGGTGGTCATTTTTAACGATCTTCTGGCACCTGGGTGCCATCGTTCTAATATCAGAACCAGGTCACAGGTATAAGGCAAATTCCTTAGTTAGTATCGGTTACGTAACGAAACGCTAACTGAGGGTAATTTTATGTATCGTTTGATGGCCTCCTTGTTGCTGGGGGCAGGTCTGGTTCAGACGGTATCGGCGTTGGATGCCCAGCCCCGGGTGGTCGGGGGACAGGATGTCACACAGGTGCGGCCGTGGATGGCCGAGGTGGAAATCAGCCGGTCCGGCAATCCCGCTTACACGTCGACACTGTGTGGCGGCACCCTGATTGCCCCCCGCTGGGTGCTGACCGCAGCTCATTGTGTGGATAACGTGCAGGCAAACATGCTGTTTGTTTCCCTGGGCAGCGTGAACCGCAACACAGCTGCAACCCCCGAGCGGCTGGCGGTTACCGATCTGCAGCTGCATCCGGCCTACAATGCTGCCCAGTTCCATAATGATCTGGCCTTGCTCCAGTTGGCGTCTCCTAGCCGGTTTGCACCGCTGGATATGGCCAAGCCCCATATCGTTACCGGGCTTGCCGCAGGCAGCCACGATGAGGTTCTGGAGGTGCTGGGCTGGGGCTCCACCACGCCGGATGGCTATGCCCTGACCGACACCCTGCAAAAGGCGGATCTGGACTTCGTGCCGCAGGACTATTGCGCCAGCCAGTGGAGTAGCTTGACCAATAATCAGATCTGCGCCGGTGAGATGAACCCAAAGGGCCAGAAACAGGATTCCTGTCGGGGTGACAGCGGCGGCCCGCTGGTTTATCACAACGAAGACCAGCAATGGTTGGTGGGCGTCACCAGCTATGGTCATGAAACCTGTGCCACCAATGGTGTGCCCGCGGTCTATACCCGTGTCGACCGCTACTTGCCCTGGCTGGAGGAAACCACCTCCGGTGGGCTGGTGGACCTGCAGGCCGAGGGCCTCAACGGTGATCAGTACCGCAACACGGGCAGTTCGGTGACCCTGTACCCGCGCATTGCCAACACCAGTACGCGCACGGATGCACGCAATGTGGGCCTGCGTATCGAGCACAAGCCCGGGCTGTCCGTATCGGTGCCGGGCCTGTCCTGTCGCACCTACACGGGGTATACCGATTGCCGCAACAGCCTGTTCCTGGCATTGGGGCAGAGCAGCGGCAGCTATGCCATGACCCTGAAGGCCTCCAGCCGCTGGGCCGATCAGGTACGGGTAAGTCCGATCAGTGATGCCTACGATTACTTCAGCCTGCGTAGTGAAGCGTTCAATCTGGTCTTCAGCAACGAGCCCAATGTGGTGCTTGGCCTGACCTCCAACCGGGGTAGCGACGGCCATGTGCGCGTCAGTGCCCAGGTTCGCAATGCGGCGACCCATGAGAGTGCTGCCCGGGTAAGAGTGAGTTTTGCATTACCCAGTGGTTGGCAGACCGTGCAGTTGCCGGAAAACTGCAGCGGCAGCCGCACGGTTCAGTGCGGACTGGGGGATTTGTCTGCGGGCCAGTCCGCGGCGCAGCAACTGGTGCTGTCGGGCCAGGGCTATGATGCCATGACTGTGCAGGTGTGGACCGATAACGGGGATTTTCCCACCGGCGATAGCAAGGCCTATACCCGCCCGGCGCAAGCCCGCAGTGCAAGCACGGCGCCCAGCACGGCGCCGGACAGTGGCGGTGGCGGCGGCGGCAGCCTGTCGTTGCTGGCGCTGCTGGGGCTAGCCCTGGTTGCCGGTCGTCGGTTCTACCAATGACAGGTGCCGCTGGCGCTCCGGCGCCAGCGCGCCCTGGTTGCCTTTCCAGGGCACGGCATCCATTCCCCTGGGAATTTCCGTTAACTGGAAGGGGGCCTTGATGATCTCGAAGTAGGGGGAGTGGTCGAAATCGGCGGCGGTGATGGCCCGGGGCTGAAGCCGCAGCAGGCGGCTGCCGGCGCGATCTTCCTTGACCAGCGGCAGCACCGGGAATTGCACAAAGCTGAACGCATCGGCGACCACGGTGCCAGTCAGGGCCCGCACCAGCTCTCCGGCCCAGCGCCGGAAGATATTGAGGCGCCAACGCAGCGGCAGCCATCGCCACGGCATCAGGGTCAACAGTGCCAATGCCGCCCAGGACTGGCTGCCACCGGCGCCGATCCGGCTGATCGCATAGCGCAATACGTCCTGTGCCTCATTGTCACTGAGTCCCTGGGCCCGGCAGACGCGGATCTGCCGGCCTTCCAGGGCAGACAGCGGTTCCACGATCAGCCCCCGTTCCAGCCGCGCATCAATCACCAGCTGGGTATCCGGTTCGCAGGGGGTGTAGTCCGCCAGCAGCGCGCGCAAGGCCGGGTCTGCCACGTCATGAAGCCGACCGATGTAAAGCACCGCCCGGGCAAAACGGCTGTCACCGATGACCTTGAAGGTACGGTCAACGTTGCTGTGGCCGGCTACCAGGAGAACGTCACAGGGTTTGATCACCGTACGCAGGCTGTCCAGGTCGGCACTGGGCTGGCCACTGAACGGCTCGTCCCGTTGCAGGCGACGGCAGATCCATTGGTAGAAGGCCAGTTGTCGACTCATGGTGACTCCGGGGATGACAAGAAGCTCAGCAGCTTACAACAGGGCCAGGGCCCGGTCGATGACCGAATAGTCGGTATAGAAATGGGGTGAGAATCGTACCCCGCCGCCCCGTTCCGCACAGACCACACCGGCCTGGCGCAGACGCTGGAAGGTCTTTGCCGGCGTTTCCTCCGGCAAGCTGAAGGTGACAATGCCGGCCCGCCGCTGCGGTTCCGCAGGGCTGAGCAGAGTCGCTCCGCGCTCGCCCAGTCCGTCGATCAGTCGCTGCACCCGGTCCTGCAGGGCCGCGGCCACCTGGGCCATGCCTTCTTCCTCGAGCAGGGAAAGGGAGGCCTCCAGCGCATGGGCCCCCAGCATATTGGGGCTGCCGCATTCGAAACGGCGGGCATTATTGGCCACTTGCCAGTCGGTGGTGGTGTAATTCCCCGCATTGGCCACCATATGCCAGCCATGCTGGCGCAGGGTCAGCCGGTCTTGCACGTCCTGGCGGCAATAAAACAATGCCAGCCCCTCCGGGCCCAGCATCCACTTGTGACCATCCGCCACCACGAAATCTGCCTTTGCCTGTTCCGCGGAGAAGGGCAGGGCACCGAGGATCTGGATGGCATCCACACAGAACAGGATGTCCCGTTCCCGGCAGGCTGCGCCGATGGGCGCCATGTCCATCCGCAGACCGGTGCCATACTGCACGGCGGAGAGCGAGACCAGCCGTGTCCGGGGCCCCAGCGCATCGATGACCGCCTGTTCCGGCCGGGCCGTATCCAGGCCCACGGAAACCACCTCGACACCTTGATCCGCCAGCGCTTCCCAGGGAATACGGTTGGAAGGGAACTCCTGATCGCTGATCACGACCTGGTCACCGGCCTGCCAATCAATGCCCTGGGCAATCACTGATAAACCCTCGGAGGTATTTTTCAACAGGGCGATCTCGTCGGTGCTGACGCCGCCAATGAGCCAGGACAGGCGTTCGCGCAGGCGTTGCTCCACTTTCAGCCACTGGGGGTAATCACGGGCACCGATCTCACAGTTCTGACGGGCGAATTCCGCCACCGCATGGCGGCTACGTGTGGGCCAGGGAGCCACCGCCGCATGGTTCAGGTAAAGCAGGTCTTCACGGTGGGGAAATTCCGGGTGAGCCATGATGCCTCCATGCTGGGCGAGTGTGTCATGACGCTATGCTAACCCCTGTGGTATTTCCATCAATACAAGCCTGTGTTTATAAAAAGGGAATACGTTAGAATTGCGGGAGTTAGGAGCCTCTGATCAGAGGTTTCTCAAACCGTCCTTACGTCTGGTATGACGGGTTCGAAGGAGAAATTGATGGGTGACCTGGAAAAAGCCACGCGCAAGGCGCAGGAATTTCGTCAACGGGAGCGACAGATTCTCGATGCAGCCCTTGAACTGTTTCTGGAAGAGGGCGAAGACCGTGTGACCGTGGAAATGATTGCCGACCGGGTCGGTATCGGCAAGGGCACCATCTACAAGCACTTCGAGACCAAGAACGAGATTTACCTGTTGCTGATGCTCCGTTATGAGGAGGATCTGGCTGAGGTGTTCCAGAGCATTTCCGGTGGCGACGACAAGGAGAGACTGGCGCGGGAGTATTTCCGTTTCCGGATCAGTGACCCCAAGCGCTACCAGTTGTTCGACCGCCTTGAGAACAAGGTGATCAAGGATCATGCCCTGCCGGAGCTGGTGGACAAGTTGCATCGCATTCGCGAAGCCAACTTTGCCCGCCTGACGGATATCGTCAAGGCGCGCATTGCCGAAGGCTCCCTGGAAGATGTGGACCCGATCTATCATATCTGCTCCGCCTGGGCGCTGGCCCATGGGGCGGTGGCGTTGATGGAATCCCCGTTCTACCAGAAGCTCATCGATGACAAGGACGACTTCCTGGATTTCCTTATCGAGATCGGCATCCGCATGGGCAACAAGGGCCAACGGGGGCCGCGATGAAACAGGCGGAAGAACTGCTGGCACTCCTGGAGAAAGCGGACAAGGATGAAAGCGGCCTGCCGCCGGTGCACCAGTGGCAGCCGGAGCGCCATGCGGATATCGACATGCGCATCGCCCGGGATGGCACCTGGTACTATCAGAATTCCCCCATCCAGCGTGAACGTATGGTGGCGTTGTTTTCCACCATCCTGCTGCGTGAAGGCGATGACTACTTCCTGATCACCCCGGTGGAAAAGCTGCGTATCAAGGTGGACGATGCCCCCTTCGTGGCGGTGGAAGTACAACGTCTGGAAGAGGGCGGCACGAGCAAACTGGTGTTCACCACCAATGTGGGCAGCCATGTGGTAGCGGGCGACAACCACCCCTTGCGCGTGGAAACCGACCCGCAAACCGGCGAGCCGTCTCCGTACCTGCTGGTACGGGAAAACCTGGAAGCCCTGATCGGTCGTTCTGCGTTTTATCAGCTGGTGGATTGGGCGTTTGAGGAAGAGGGAAAGCTGTTTGTGGAGAGTAATGGTCGGCGTTTTGAGTTGGGCAGCCTGGGGTAATTAATAGTTAATAATGAATAATTAATAGCTGCGAAATAAGTGTCGATTTCATGGTCAGCGCATGTAGGAAATCTCTTACGCTCTCTTGATCTATTCCCCATTACTCTGGATAGGCTCAGCTGCTAGCCTCTGCCCTGCTGGTTAATAGACTAATAATCTAGGGGGCTGCATGGGGATGCGGGGCGCTTCATTAGGAAGTATTTACTATCTTTTTCTGTCTTTCTGCCTTCTCTTTATTTCTGGAGCTTGGGCAAGCACTCCTTCAGGAGTCGAGTGGCTAAAGCAGCAGCAACGCCAGGATGGCGCCTTCTATACAGATCAGACGAGTTCGACTGAATACCAGGCAACGATTGAGTCACTATTGGCATTAGGCGACTTGGAAAGCCTATCCGATACACAGCGTGACTCGGGAGTAGGCTTCTTGTTGCAGCCTGATCTCTCTTCCCACTCTGAATTCCATTCCAGAATGGATCTTCTGGCTGAGCAATTCGGGCTAACGGATACTATCGATTCTGGCATTGTGTCAGAACGAATCGCCTATAACGGCGGTGTTGGAGGCTATCCGGGTCATGATGGGAGTGTGCTGAATACTGCCTTAGCGCTTAATGCATGGGCGTCAGGAGATTCTGTGTCGCCTGACAAGCTTGATCGAGCTATCACTTTTCTTCTTTCAAACCAGCAAGCAGATGGCGGCTGGTCTGAAACTCCTAATTTTACTAGCACTTACGTAACGGCTATAACCAGCCGGGCTTTGCAGCGTTACCGGTTCCGATATCCTGTCGGGGCCTCGATATCTGCCGCTAGTGAATATCTTCTCGCTAATCAGAGTAGTGATGGCTGGGGAAGCATCGTGGAGACGGCATTGGCATTGCAGGCTCTTATTCCTGTCATTACCGACAGCACTCGCTACCAAGCGGGCTTGGAAAACCTGAAGGTCGGTCAGACAGAGAATGGCAGCTGGGGCGGTGATGTGTTTGCTACAGCTCTGGCGTTGCGCGCCCTTTATCAAGTTTCCACCGCTCCAGAACCCGTTGACCCCAGTGCTGGAAACATTGAGGGGCAGGTCATCGACAGCAATACTCGCCAGCCCATAGAAAACGTAGTAGTCACTGCTCAGGGTGGTAGTAGTTATAGCGCAAAAAGTGGCCAAGATGGCCGTTTCCGGCTGACCGATATGGAGCCGGATGATTACTCCCTGTCCTATCAAGCCAGTGGGTTTCAGGGGGTGAGTCAGAGTGGACGCGTTGGGGCAGGCCAGCATCTGAGTGTAGGGACTATTGAAATGAGCCCGCTACCCGATAGCGGACTCATTAGCGGAGTGATCAGGGATACGCGGGGGCTCCCAATTCCTGGAGCGCAGGTCTCTTTGGCCGGGGCTTCAACCGGGCAGACCGTTTCGGATGAAAATGGCCTGTACGCTCTATCTTCCTTACCAGGCGACATTCAATTAGCGGTCAGCTCGGAGGGCTATGTGACGGTCACTGCTACCGCTTCTGTTGTGGCTGGAAGCCACCTTAATTTCTCTCCCGTGCTTTATCTGAAAGGAAATCCTCCTCCACAGGATGTTTCTGTTCAGGGCAAGGCTGTTGATTCTGATACCGGTAAGGGGTTGGAAAACGTATCTGTAGAAGTGGAGGAAAAAGGGCTTAGTGTAAAAAGTTCAAGCAATGGTTCCTTCATGCTTGAAGGTCTGGAAGTGGAAGAAACTCAAGTTCAATTATCTATGTCCGGCTACGAAACTACGGTGATCGGTTTTATTCCGGCAGTAGGAGGTAACGATTTGGGCGTTGTTGCTCTTCGAAAACAGAGTGCAACGACGACGATTTCTGGAAAGGTAAAGGACAGTGAGTCTGGTGCTCCGTTATCCGGTGCTAAAGTTAGTGCTGCTGGAGTTGAGGCAGTTAGCGATGCTGAGGGCGCTTATAGGCTGGAAGGAATCAGTGTGACCGAGTTTGATATCCGCGCTTCTTTTTCTGGTTACCTATCCGCAGCCATGAATTTGACGATACAGGAGCCGGGTAACATCAATCTGGATATTCCCCTGCAAAAAGCATCAGTTGAAGGGGTTGGATTTGAAGCGCTGACCACGGACAGGAATCAATATCAGGCTTATAACGCTGTACTTCTTGAAAGTACATTGAGAAATCAGGGAGATAGACCAAGGACAGTACGCCTTTATGTCAATGTTTTTGGTAGTAATGGTGATTTGTTTGAACAGTATCCCGCTGTTGATCTGGAAGAGGGACATTATGGTCATAGCCATCACCATCATGGTGATACAGAAGCGTTCATTACACTGGAGCCTGGTCAGCAAGAAATTGTGCCCGCCAATTGGAATACCGATGCATTCCCGCCTGGGGAATATCGCATCGTGGTTCAAGCCGTAGATGCCTCTGAAGGGGCGGTGTTGGCAGAACATGAGGTAACGATTTCGGTAGTGGCAACGCAAAACGTTGAACTTCTGATCATCAAGCCAGAGCCTGCATACACCACTCAAGGTGCCACAGAAGATGTCGCTTTTTCTGTACAGGCTTTGCATTACTCCAATATGGCATCCTCTTTGTCAGGAGATTTTCAACTTGTCTCTCCTGATGGGAATGTTATTCAAAATGGCCAGTGGGCTCTTGATCTTGAACCTGGTCAGCCTCAAAAACGTGTCGTTTTAGATGCTGTGCCTTTGACATTTGAGCACCCTGGAGAACACGCCATCCACGTGCAGGTAGGTGGAAGTGTGCAGCCAAAAGCTGTCCAGGGGGCGCCTTTTTATGTTGCACCAGGTACTCGTCTTGAGATTGAGCAGGGGTTGTCTCCCTCAGTCGTTGTGCCGGAGGGCGATGCAAATCTGGGTGTCGAAGTTCGTCTTAGGGGAGAGGCGCAATGAAACAGAATAATATCGCTTTTAAAACCATGGTAAGAATTATGGTGGGTTTAATCCTACTGATATTGATGCGTGGAGTGGAGGCCTCTCATTTCCGCTTCGGTCATCTGACTTGGGAGCCAAGGCCTGATATAGCGGAAAATACGATTGATATTTCATTCACTACCGCATGGCGGCGCAGCTATTTTTGGGGAAGTGCCCAAGATGGTCGTCCCCAAATAGGAGACATTATTCGGCCTGGTGCGCGCCTGAATTTTGGTGATGGAACCTCTTTAGGAACGATATATTTCGAGGTTGTCGCCTACAGTGCAGCCCAGGACTGGGTGGTTGCCGTAAGCAAATCAACCCAGACGGGCGATAGTGCAATTCGAAAAACCTATCCGGCATCGGTTAACACAAATGGTCAGCCATGGATCATGAGTGCGAGTGGGTGTTGCAGGATTGGTGGATTGCGTAACCCGGCAAGTAGTTTCCTGGTGCGTGCGTCAGTGGATCTGTCAGAGCCGAATACCCCTCCTTCCAGCAATCTTCCTCCGATTGTGACTTGCCCACGTGGAGACGTTTGCACATTCTCCGTTCCTGCACGCGATGAAGGGGATCCTCTTCGCTGGAGTTTCTCTCCGAGTTCGGAGTCTTTGATTGGGGCACTGCCAGGGGGGAGCTCATTCCCAATCCAGATTGATTCTGAAACGGGGATTGTTCGGTGGGAAATCCCGTCCAGCGCTGCTTTGGGCATGTATGCACTACAAGTGAAAATGGAAGATATTGGTAGCGATGGCCAGGCCAAAAGCTCAACCGCCATCGATTTCCTGATTCAGGTACAAGATTTTGCCGATAACGCGGCACCTCAATTCACTATTCCGCCTACTCCACCAGCAAATACCACTATTCTGGCGCCAGCCAATAGACCCTTTTCATTAGATCTGAGAGCAACGGATCCGGATACGTCAGATGTCGTGTCTCTGGACCATGTGGGGTTGCCTGCAGGGGCAACCTTGACGTCAACGCCGGGAAATCCGGCAACGGCTGCACTGAATTGGACCCCATCAGTGGCCCAGCTGGGAGAACATATCATTACCTTCACTGCCATTGATGATCGTGGCAGGGCAGCGCTACCTCACCCCGTTAAAGTGAAGGTTATCGAGGCAGAAATCCGCGATGTAACCGTGTCGGCGCTGCTGGGGAAAACCGACATTGAGATAAATTCGGGTAGCTTCCAGGTGCCGCCTGACCGCATTGAAAGTGAAGAGAATGGAATCCGGGTGGAGTGGGATTTCCCTACCTTTGGTACTGGGGAGCAGGCTGCCCTGGATTTCGGCGTGCTGCTTCGTAATCCCATACCGGGAGAGGATCGGCTGGTAACCCAATCTATTGTGCTTACCTATGAAGATATAAACGGCAACCGAGTTCGTCGAGACCTGGAGCCGCAATTCGCTAAGGTATTGGCATCTGCCTACAAACAATCTATCACTACCGATCGGTTTGCTTATTCATCGAATCAGCTTGTCGAAATAGGCTCGACGGTAACCAGTCTGAGCAGTTTCGATTCAGTGGTAGATGCACAGATTTCCATCCATGATGCTGCGGGAAATCTGGTTAATGATGTCCGCTATTTCAGTGATATCTATTTGTCTGACGGAGAGCATAAAACCCTTTCTCCAGTTACCTGGAACACAGGGTCTGCTTATGTCGGTGAATATGTGGCCCACATCGCTCTGTTTGATCAGAACGGTTTGCAGATTGATGAAGCGGCTAGTCCATTCGAGATCGTCTCTGCGGATCAGGCGCAAACCGCAGCCAGCATCCATACCGATAAGCCCGGTTACTTCCCGGGGGAAACAGTGACAGTCCAGGACCGCATTAGTAATCCGGCATTGAATGCACAGTTAAATGGCGCCCTGGCTCACACCGCGTTGTATGCGCCAGACGGCGAAAAGGTTTGGGAGCAGGAAGCAGACCTGCCGCAAATCGGTCCGCAGGGATTCCATGATATTGAATACCGTATTGAGCTGGATGGCGTCAGCCCAGGTGACTATACCCTGACCCTGGAGGTGCGTGATCAGCCGGGAAGCCTGCTGGCAGAAGCGGGAACCGGCTTCGAAGTCCTCTCAACGGCGATGGATGGCGCAGGGTTGCAGGGTGATATCCAGATCAATGCGGATCCGGTGTTTCGATCCGAGTACCTGACTATCAATACGACAGTGAGTAATGAGGGCAACGCGGACATGTCGGATGTTCCGGTAACCCTCTCCATTGTCGATCCTGAAACAGAAAAAGTAGTCGCCCAGTGGCCAAGCAGCATTGATGAGCTTCCTGTTGAGGGGAGTGCCGCAAGTAGTCAGTCATGGTTTGCCCTGGCCCCCATCGGTGCTACCTATGCAGCTGTCCTGACAACACATGTGGGGGGTAATGAGCGAATCCTGGCCACTCGTACCTTCTCCATCGCCGACAAGCTGCCAGCAGCCTTTTCCCTTGAGGGTAGGGGGCGCCTGTTGGCCCTGGTCGATGGGGCGGAAGCAGGCTCTTGTCAGGGGGTAGGTCAGTTGGATCTGCATTTCCAGCCTGATGTCGTGCTGCTTCCTCAAGATCAGGTGCTACTAGAAGTCTATTCCGCCGGCGGCGACCTGCTTGATACTGAAACGGTATCGATTGGCCAAGAGTCTGGTGTGCTTAACAACAACCCCGGCACCAAGGTCGATGTGTCGATACTGCGAAGCGGTGCCAGCCATGTGGCCTTCACGTTGGCCCCAGTCAACCAGGCAGAGCTGTCGTCTCCTGTCCGGGTTGTGGCAACCCATTGGCAGAATGGTAATCCCGTTTTGCATGACAGTGGGCTGCTGACGCCAGACTGCCAGTCGCTGTATCCCGGGTTGCAACAGGAAAGCTATGTCATCGATCAGGTACTGGCGACGGATAGCGCTGAACCCTACGGCCCGGATGGCGCACCCACCGCCTTGTCTCAGCGTCGCTTCTTGCAGCAATTGCTGGAAGAGGCTGGTTGGTCCTATACCTTGGTCAGCACGGCGGACGACTTCGTTCGCGAGTTCGAGACCGGTGGTTATACCGTTTATGGCTTGTTCCATGAAGCGGTCAAAATACCGGAAAGTACACAACATGAGCTGGTCGATGCCGTAGCTGATGGCGCCGGACTGCTCTATGCCGGGTATCACGACAAGCGTAATGGCCGGCTGGAATCAGCCTTGGGTATCAGCGCCCGTGGCAAGCTACCCAAAGTTCGGGGGATCGCTCTGGGTGATTCGCCCATCCATGCCGGAGAGGACAGCTTTTCTCTGGCTCTCCACGGTAAACCGCTGCGCGTACAACTGAATGGTGCCAACGCGCTGGCGCATTATTTGCCGTCAGGGGGCGTATCCGCCACCGACTATGCCTATGGGCAGGGGCGGGGCGTCTACATGGGGTTCGATGTCCTGGCGGAAGCCTCTGTCGCGGGGCTTGAAAGTACCCAGGCAAGTCTGATTACCCATGCTCTCGATCATATCCACCCGCAAGCGCTGTCTCCCGTGGCAGGAAAGGTGATCCCGCTGAGCTTAACGCTGACCAACCTGGGTCTACCTGTGGCGGGTCAGGTGAATTTGATCTTGCCGTCTGGCACCGAGGCAGTTGACGCGGGTACAGGCCGCCTGGCGGATGATGGCAGCCTTCTTTGGCCCTTCCATATCGAGGCAGGCCAGGAGCAGCAATGGCAATTCTGGATCAGGCTGCCGGACCAGCCCGGGGAAATCAGATTGCAGGGGAAAATCGACGTGGGCACAGATCAAGGCTTGGTGGAATACGGCCCTGTGGGGACCACTCTGGACGTATTGGGGCAGTAAGGGGGAAGAGCAATGACAACGAGTACAGATCAGGATTACGGTAAACGTCTGCTTCATGAAACAGTAGAGCGCCAACCTTTGGAAGAGGCCCCGGCCATCGAAGTATTGCGGGAATCACGCCGCTTCTTCCGAACCGTTGCCATCAGCATTCTGGCGCTCTTCCTCAATGCGGTAATCTGGCCTTCCTGGGCCCTGGCCATCGAAACCGAGCGGCAGAAAGAGCAGCATCGCCAGGCACAATGGGAGGCCAAGAACCAGCACTTGCACCAAGTACTCAAGCATGTGCGCGACAAGACCCGCGACCGTAAAGCGCTAATTGACCGTCGCCTGGCGGAAGAAGGGGGCACACTGGATAATGTGCTGACGGCCATTGGTCTAAGCCAACTAACGCTGGAAGAAACCAGTGATCTGGCCTGGCTGGCCAAGCGTGCCGACAAGCTGCATCAGAAAGCGCTCAAGGCATTCCAGAAAACCGAGCAGAGACTGAAAAACAAGAACCTGCCTGCCCGGGTTCGCCAGCGCAATGAGCAGGCAAAGGCGGAATACCAGAGCCGCTACGAAGCCATGCAGGCGCGCCTGTCAGCCCTGCTCGACGCGGAAAGCCTCAGTGAACAACAGGAAGCAGCAGCTTCCCTGAAAAAATGGATGGACAGCTTCACACTCAGCAAGCCCCGTGATCCCTTCGATCCCAATAACCTACCCTGGAGCACCCCGGACCCGAGCCAAACGCCAAAACCGGCGGACAGCGCCGACGAGCTGAGCGCCCGCAGTGGGTTTCCTCTTTTTGAGCAGGGAGTGCAACTGGCCAGTAATGTCATCACCCCCGATATGCTGGGCAATCCCGGCGGCCCCACCGAAGATGACCTGGCTGCAACGCTCGATGCCCCCCTTTCCGAAGCCATCAGCGCAAAAGCCGAAGAGCTGGACGATGATCCGGTAAAAATCTACCAGTGGGTACGCAATAACATCGAGTTCATCCCCAGTTACGGCTCCATCCAGGGGGCGGAATACACCTTGCAACATGGCAAGGGCAACGCTTTCGACACGGCAAGCCTGCTTATCGCCCTATTGCGCGCCGCCAACATCCCGGCCCGTTACGCCTTTGGTACCGTACAAATGCCCGCCGACAAGGTGATGAACTGGGTGGGCAACGTGAGTACCCCGGAAGCGGCGGGGAACCTCTTGGGCCAAGGGGGCATTCCCAACATTGGAATGGTCTCCGGGGGCAAGGTCACCCATACGAAGCTGGAGCATGTCTGGGTAGAGGCCTGGATCGACTACCAACCCAGCCGGGGCGCGGTACACCGGGTGGGTGATAGCTGGGTGCCCATGGATGCGAGCTTCAAGCAGTATGAATACAGCGAGGGGATGGCCTTGGAAGAACAGGTGCTCTTCGATGCGGAAGGCCTGGCGCAGACTATCCAGGACCAAAGCACCATCAACGAAGAGGAAGGCTGGGTGCAGGGTGTGCCACAACAGGCCATGGAAGAGTCCCTGACCGACTATCGCGCCCAACTGGAAAGTTATCTGGAAAGCCAGGCCCCGGATGCCTCCGTGGGCGACGTGCTGGGCACGCACAGCATCAAGGAGATCATCCACGAGCAACTGGCAACCACTCTGCCTTATGAATTGCTGACCCGTAAGCTGGTCGCACCCGAATTACCGGACAACCTGCGCTGGAAATTCCAGTATCAACTCCACACCAGTCTGTATGGGACGCCAGGCACCCAGCTATTGAAAATCGAGCAGCCCACCGTGGCCCTTGCCGGCAAGAAGCTGTCCCTGTCCTTCGAACCGGCCACCCCGGACGATGAGGAGACTCTGGCCAGCTATCTGCCTGAGCCGGATGAAAACGGTGAAATCGATCCCAATGACATACCGGATACATTGCCGGGTTACCTGATTGCGCTGACCGGCGAATTCGCCATAGGCGACGACATAGCGGCCACGGCAGTCAGCAATATGGCGATGGGCGAAGAACTGCTCTCGGAAATGGGCTATTGGCAACCGGGCCGAGGCTGGCGTACCACACGTAATCAGCCGATAGCGGGTGAATATCGTGCCTTGGCTCTGAATCTACAAGGCATCAGCCAGCATCAGGCACAAGCCCTACAAACCGATCTGGAATCCACCCAGCAAAAACTGGAATCAGAGGATTTTACCGGCTTGACCAAGCAGCAAGTGGTAGGTGACCTGCTGTATAGCACCATTCTGAGTTACTTCGCCCTGAGCGACGTGCAGGACCAGATCGCCCAGAAGCAAGCCAACAGCATAGGCTACCGCGCCCCGAGTTACGGTTTGTTCAAAACCAGCCTGACACCGCAGTACTGGTTTGGTGTCCCGAGAGATGTGAAGGCGGAAGGCCTGACCATGGATGTGGACCACATGACAAGCACTCGTGTTGATAAGGATAACCATCATCAGCGCTGGGTTAGCTTCAACCGTGCTCAAGGCACGAGAATGTCAGCTATGGAGCACTTAGTGCCTGAGCAGATGTATAGCACCGAAGATGTGCCGGCTTATGGTATTAGTGCGGTTAAAGCGGTTCAGCTTGCGGCGGCCGAGGGGCAAAAGATCTGGACTATTACACAGGATAACCTGTCCGTTGCTCTTCCTAAGTTGCAGCTATCCAGTGAAATAAAGAGCGATATTCGGAATTCGGTGTATGCGGGTAAAGAAGTGACTGCGCACGAGAGGCCAGTTAACTTCTCTGGACGTCAATCTACAGGATATATAGTGATTGATCCTCAGACTGGCGCTGGAGGGTATTTGATCGGCGGCGGAGAAAATGGTGCAGAACTGATAGTCGAATTCCTCGATCATATAGCAACAATCATTGATGCCCTCGATTTTCTTGATTTGGTTGGTGATCTTGGGAAGTTGATTGGTAAATACTTAGGTGGTGCGGCAGGTGTATTAGGGTTTGCGTTTGGTTTGGTGTCGCTTTTCGATAAATGCATGGGGGTTCCAGGTTTCCTTGCTTTTGTTTTCTTGTATTCTGTGGTTCAAGTGGCATTGTTCGCTTTAGCTTCTTTGCTTGCGGTTACTTTGGTTGGTTTACTTTTTGCTGTATTGATTGGCGTTATCGTAAATGCGTTTGTTAACCTTGTTATAGATGCCCTCTGTGTTAAAGGTCGGAATCCATGATTGTTGTTGTTTTTTTAACTGTGGTGGTTGTAGCCGGCTATGTTTTTTTCTCGTTAATTAGATGCAAAAAACGAGGAGAATTGATAAGGGGGATGGGTTTCTCAAAAAAAAGGGGGGCTATGTTTTCTGTTGATAATATCTCTATTAAAGGGTGGCGGTCTGGTGGAGCCTTTGAGAGAGTTGCCGATGAAGGTGTTTATGGGGTTTCTGATATATGGGTTTTTAAAGGAGTTGGGAGATATTCGGGGGTGTCTCAGGTCACTGTTCTATATTTTTTCTGCCCAGACTGGGATGATGATTTTGAGGTTAGAAGGAAGAGGGTTTTTGAGACAAAATGGGAGCAAAGAAGTTATCAAAGCTTTAGGGGTTTTCCCGATCTTGTTTTCAAAGGGTTGAGTGAGGAAGAGGCAGTAAATGTGCTTGAGGATTTTTCAAGGTTATCTTGTTTGGGGCCGAATCTAATTGTTAAGTCTGTTTCAGGCTATGTTTTTTCTTATTTTGAAGGTACTTATATAAAGAATAGTGAGGTTCAAGATGTGCTAAATGAGTTTTATTTATGCATAAATTCATACATTAGCAGTAAAGGAGAAAGAATATAAAAGAACGGGATACGCAGAGCGCCGGGCCGCGCTGGCGGTAAATCAAGCGATGCAAGTCTGCTATTCGGTAAGGGGTAGCGCCCCGCCAGAGCCCTGGGTCATGGGCCGCTGTTCGTAAGGGCAGCTATTAACTATTCATTATTAATTATTTCGCCGCCACACTAATCAGCAACAACACCATAAGCACAATACTGATTCCTTTCCAGATGCGCTGTTGCCGGATGTCGTTGTCGATGACCGGTTTGCGGCTGCGTACCGGGCGGCGCAGGGCATCGCGGAATTCGGCGGCATCGGTGAAGCGTTGTTTGGGTTGGTGTTGCAGGGCGATCTGCAGCACGTTGTTGATCCACAGCGGCACGAAGGCGTTGTGGCCCTGCAGGGGCGGAAGGGGTCGATGGGCGGACTTTTCGTAGCGGCCCTGCCAGGGCAGCGATCCGGTGAGCATTTCATGAATGATCACCGCCACGGAAAACAGATCGCTCTGTTCGCTGGGGGCGACGCCATCCAGCAGTTCCGGGGCGCTGTAATCCCGGGTGCCAAGGGGAATGCCGGCATTGTGTTGCTCCATGCCACGGCAATGGCAACTCCCGAAATCCACGATGCGAACCAACCCGCGGGTATCCACCATGATGTTGTCCGGCTTCAGGTCGCCATGGATCACATCGGCCCGGTGCAGGGCGCGGACCCCGTTGAGTAACTGGTCCGCCAGATACAGTTTTTCTTCCACGGCCACATCCGGATGTTCCTTCAGCCACTGTTGCAGGGTGACGCCGTCAATGAACTCAAGATGCTGATACAGGCAGCTGGGGTTGTCCGGCAGCGGCAGGGTGTGCAGCAGGTGGGCATTGCGCAGTCGCTGACCCACCCAGCCTTCCATGACAAAGCGCTCCAGCGCATCCCGGTCATCTTCCAGGTTCACTGATGGCGTCTTCAGTACCGAGGGTTTGCCACTGTCATCCTCCACCAGATACAGATGGCTGCGCACACTGGCGTAAAGCTCCCGCTTCACGGTGAAACCGTCCAGGCGAATACCCGGGCTTAACGGGGGCGGCAACGGCAGGCTGCCGCGCTGGCGCAGGGCTTCGTCGGCGCTGGCGTCCGGCAGGCCATCCACCTGCAGTACCTGACAGCTCAGGTTGTCATCACTGCCACTGGCCAGGGCCGCTTCCACCAGGCTGCGGGCGGCCACCTCCGGCTGGCCACTGGCGCGGACGATGCCCTGCATGCGGGAACGGGACAGAAAACCGTGGACCCCATCACTGGTGAGCAGGAACACATCGCCCACCTGCAAGTCGCTGCTGCTGTAGTCCACATCCAGGCGGGTATCGCCGCCCATCACCCGCGTAAGCACCTGACGGTTGTCACCGATGATACGGCTGTGGTCCCGGGTCAGGCATTCCAGTCGCTCATTACGCAGCCGCCAGATGCGGGAATCCCCCACCTGAAACAGATGCGCCGTGCGTGAGCGAAGAATCAGCAATGACAGGGTGCAAAGGTGGCTCTCGCCGGCCAGTGTCTGACGGCAGAGCCAGCGATTGAGCGCTTCCAGCACCCGCTGTGCAGAGCGTGGCACACTCCACAGCGCTGGCGTTGCGTAGTAATCATTGATGAATCCCAGTACGCAGGACTCCGCCGCCTCCCGGGCGGCACCGGCACTGGACAGGCCATCGGCCAGGGCGGCCACAATACCCTTGGTACGTAACAGTGGGCCCTCGGGAATCTGCATGGCCAGGGCATCCTGGTTATGCAACTTGGGCCCCGGATCGCTGTATTGGCCGATGCGAACCTGCGGGTGCAGGTCCGGTTCGGAGGCGGCTTCCGGAGCGGTAGCGGTGGCGCTGGCTACATCCATGATCAAAACTCCTGTGTATGACGTGGCGGAAAGACTCAGCCCACCTCAATAAGCTGAACGTCGCCTTTTTCGTCGATTTCCGCAATATGCCCCTTGGGTTCATCCAGAAACTGCACGGCGGCCAGGGCCACGGCCGCGCTGGCGGCAATCACCAGGAAGAAGGTGGACGGATCCACAAAGGTCAGCACTGTCAGGAAGATCACGGCGCCGGCATTGCCGTAGGCACCCACCATACCGGCGATCTGACCGGTAAGGCGGCGCTTGATCAGCGGCACGGTGGCAAACACGGCCCCCTCGCCAGCCTGCACAAAGAAGGAACAGCACATGGTCGCAATCACCGCCAGGGCAATGGGCCAGCTGCTGCCGATCTGGCTCATCAGGCCGTAACCCACCATCAGCCCGCAGAGCAGGATAGCCAGGGATTTTTTGCGCCCGAACTTGTCGGAGACCCAGCCGCCACCGGGACGAGCGACCAGGTTCATGAAGGCATAGCCGGAGGCCAGCAGACCGGCGGTGACCGCGCTCAGGCTGAAGGTATCGGTAAAGAACAGCGGCAGCATGGACACTACTGCCAACTCGGAGCCAAAGGTCACCATGTAGGCCAGATCCAGAATCGCCACCTGCTTGAAACTGTAGCGGTCGTGTTCAGGAACCCCTTCCTTGAGGTGATCACGGTTGACCCGCCAGGCCTGACCGAGCTGTATCACGGCCAGGCTGATAATCAGTGCTGCCAACAGTAACTGGGTGGTCTGGCCAAACAGATTCAGGTTGGTGGGGCCCAGGCGCCAGACGATGACAAGCAGGGCAATGTACAGCGGCAGGCTCATGGCCAGATAAAAGAACAGGTCCTTCTTGCTGCTCACTTCCAGGGCGCTGGCTTTCTTCGGCTTGAAGTAGGACGCCCCCTGGGGCGTGTTGCGTGCCCGCCACAGGAAAAAGGTGCCATAGAGGAAGGCCACGGCACCGGTGGTGGCAATGGCCCAGCGCCAGCCGTTTTCGCCGCCATAGAGGAGAGCCAGGGAAGGCAGGGTAATCGCCGCGGCAGCGGAGCCGAAGTTGCCCCAGCCCCCGTAAACGCCTTCCGCGAGGCCCACTTCCCGGGCCGGAAACCACTCGCTGATCAGGCGGATGCCCACCACGAAGCCGGCCCCCACAAACCCCATCAGCAGACGGGTGACTGCCAGCTGTTCATAGCTGGTGGAAAGTGCGAAGGCCCAGCAGGGGAGCGCGGCCAGCATCAGCAGTGAGCCAAACACCAGTCGGGGACCGAAGCGGTCCACCAGTGAGCCGATGATCACCCGTGCAGGAATGGTCAGGGCCACGTTAAGTATCAGCAACGCCTTTATCTGGTCCGGGCTCAAATCGAAGGCTTCCCGAAGGTGCCCCATTAATGGCGCATGGGAAAACCAGACAACAAAGGTAATAAAGAACGCCAGCCAGCTCAGGTGCAACAGGCGGATACGCGGCGCGGACAGGTTCAACAGATTCAGCTTTTGATCGCTCATGACTTCTCCATGCATGGGCGGTTAACGACGGGCTGATCTGAGCAACTCCTGTGCCACCTTGGTAAGTGACTGTTTTCAATAAAATAAAATGAAATGCAGCCGCAATAAGACAATCCCTGTGCGCAAATGCGGAGCGTTTTTGTGCCATGTAGGTGCACGGAAAAATGCATTTTTCTCGTGCATGAACGCATTAAAAGAAAGCAGTTTTTTTGGATTTATTGCCAGAAAAAACCAATAAATCTATTGGAAACATGGGGTTATCAAGTTGGCACAGGGCTTGCTCAGTGGTGAGTGTCAGTCATGCACCGCGAGGGTGAGCCTTATGGCAAAGCAACAACTTCTACTTATTGGCCACGGCATGGTGGGTCAACGTTATCTGGAGTCCCTGGTAGCCCAGGGTGGCCGCGAGCACTTCGACATTACCGTATTGTGCGCGGAGCCACTGCCGGCCTATGACCGCGTGGGACTAACCGGCTATTTCTCAGGCAAGACTGCCGATGACCTGTCGCTGGTGCCGGACGGTTTCTTTGATCAGCACAACATCACGCTGAAGCTCAATACCAAGGCGGACGTCATTGATCGTGTCGCTCGTACGGTGACCACCCATACCGGCGAGACACTGGGTTACGACAAGTTGGTGCTGGCCACCGGTTCCTATCCGTTTGTGCCGCCGATTCCCGGTAACGACCGGGACAACTGTTTCGTCTACCGCACCATTGAGGATCTGGATGCCATTATCGCCGCCAGTAAGGATGGCAAGGTCGGCACGGTGGTGGGGGGTGGCCTGCTGGGTCTGGAAGCGGCAAAAGCCCTTCATGATCTGGGTCTGCAAACCCATGTGGTGGAGTTCGCGCCGCGCCTGATGGCCGTGCAGGTGGACGACTTTGGGGGTGGCCTGCTCAGGGACAAGATCCAGGAGCTGGGTGTCACTGTGCACACCAACACCGGAACCCGGGATATTGTCGACGGGGAAAGCTGCAAACATCGAATGAATTTCGGTGAAGACAGACATCTGGAAACCGATGTCATTGTGTTCTCTGCCGGGATTCGTCCCCAGGACGAACTGGGTCGCGCCTGCGAACTGGAAATCGGCGAGCGAGGCGGGATTGTGGTGAACAACCACTGTGTCACCTCCGATGACAACATCTATGCCATTGGTGAGGTGGCGCTGTGGGAAGGGCGCATCTTCGGCCTGGTGGCACCGGGTTACCAGATGGCGGAGATCGCGGCCGAACATCTGATGGGCAAGCAGGAAAAACAGTTCCTCGGTGCGGACATGAGCACCAAGTTGAAACTGATGGGCGTGGATGTGGCGTCCATTGGTGATGCCCATGGCAATACCCCCGGTTCGCGCAGCACCGTGTTCATGGATCAGACCGCCGGTATCTACAAGAAGGCGGTGATCAGTGAGTGCGGCAAGAAACTGCTCGGTGCGGTACTGGTGGGGGATGCCAACGACTACGGTAACCTGTTGCAGCTTTGTCTGAATGAGATGGACCTGCCCGGTGACCCTGCCGCCCTGGTGGCGCCGGTCTCTGATGGTGCGCCGTTGCTGGGGGCCGATGCCCTGCCTGACAGCGCCCAGATCTGTTCCTGCAACAACGTCTCCAAAGGTGATCTGTGCGCGGCCATTGATGGCGGTGCCATGACCGTTGGCGACCTGAAATCCTGCACCAAGGCCTCCGCCACCTGTGGCGGTTGTTCGGCACTGGTGAAACAGGTACTGGACAGCGAACTGGAAAAACGCGGTGTGGAAGTGAACAACCACCTGTGCGAACACTTCCCGTATTCCCGTCAGGAAATCTATCACCTGGTGCGAGTCGGTCAGATCACCACCTTTGACGAACTGTTGGAAAAACACGGTAGCGGTGACGGCTGTGACATCTGTAAACCCACGGTCGCCTCGGTGTTGGCGTCCTGCTGGAACGACTACGTCTTGAAGAAGCCCCACGCGGGCCTGCAGGACACCAACGACTACTTCCTGGGCAACCTGCAGCGCGACGGTACCTATTCCGTGGTGCCCCGTGTGGCCGGCGGCGAAATTACGCCGGACAAGCTGATCGTGCTCGGTGAAGTGGCCAAGAAATACGACCTCTACACCAAGATCACCGGTGGCCAGCGGGTGGATCTGTTTGGTGCCCGCGTGGAGCAGTTGCCGGATATCTGGCGCACCCTGGTGGATGCCGGCTTTGAAACCGGCCACGCCTACGGCAAGTCCCTGCGTACCGTGAAATCCTGTGTCGGCTCCACCTGGTGCCGCTATGGGGTGAAGGATTCGGTCGGTACCGCTATCCAGGTGGAAGAGCGTTACAAGGGCCTGCGCAGTCCCCACAAGATCAAGATGGCGGTCAGTGGCTGTACCCGCGAATGTGCCGAAGCACAAAGCAAGGATGTGGGGGTGATCGCCACCGAGAAAGGCTGGAACCTGTATGTGTGCGGCAACGGCGGCATGCGCCCGCGCCATGCGGACCTGTTCGCGTCCGATCTCTCCGACGAAGCACTGATCAAGACCATCGACCGTTTCCTGATGTTCTACATCAAGACCGCCGATCGCCTGCAGCGCACCAGCGTCTGGCTGGAAAACCTGGAAGGGGGCCTGGATTACCTGAAGCAGGTGATTCTGGAGGACTCCCTGGGTATCGGTGCCGAGCTGGAAGCGGAAATGGCACACGTGATTGACACCTACCAGTGTGAGTGGAAGACCACCATCGAAGACGATGAAGCGCTGAAACGTTTCAAACATTTCGTTAACGATGACAGTGCCGATGACAATCTGAAATACGTGCGTGAGCGGGGTCAGCGTCGTCCGGCCTATGAGCATGAACGTATCGAACTGGTCGAGGAGGCATGAGCATGAACAGTTCTGTAGCCGTGCAGTGGCAAACCGTCTGCAAGCTTGATGATGTGCTGCCGGGCACCGGGGTGGGCGTCCGTCTGCCCGGGCGCCAGGCCGCCCTGTTCCGCACCCGCGATGGCAATCTCTACGCTCTGGATAATCGCGACCCGTTCAGCCAGGCCAATGTGCTGAGCCGGGGGATCCTTGGCTCCCTGGGCGACAAGCGCGTGGTGGCATCGCCAATCTACAAGCAGCATTTCGACCTGGAAACCGGTCAGTGTCTGGAAGACGAGGAAGTCTCCCTCACGGTCTATCCGGTTCAGGTGGAAGGGGACGTGATAAAGCTGGCCATCCCGGCCTGAACAGCACGAGGGCGATGCGGTAATGAAGCGACTGGTAGTCATCGGTAACGGCATGGCGGCGTGCCGCCTGCTGGAGGAGCTCACTGGCCTGGCGCCGGATCTGTATCAGATCACGGTGGTGGGGGAGGAGCCCTTTGCCGGTTACAACCGGGTCATGCTGTCCCCCTTGCTGGGGGGCGGTACGGACGAGCAGACCATTACCACCTATCCCCACCAGTGGTATCGCGACCGGGATATTCGCCTTATCACCGGCTCGCCGGTGGTACAGATTCATCGCCATCGGCGACAGGTGATCACCGCTGCGGGACACAGACTCGATTATGATCGCCTGGTGCTGGCCACCGGGGCGGCACCGCGCCAGTTGCCGGTGGGCGGTGTGGACCTGAAAGGCGTCATGAGCTTTCGTGATCTGCATGACGTCAGAACACTATTGTCCCTGCCCCCTGGCCGGGTGGTGGTGGTGGGCGGCGGGTTTTTGGGCCTGGAGGCGGCGGATGCCCTGGTGAAACAGGGGCACGATGTGACGCTGGTACACAGCCGTGGCCACCTGCTTAACCAGCAACTGGATGAGGCGGCAGGCCATCGCCTGCAACAGGATCTGGAAGCCCGGGGGCTCAAGTTTGTCATGAAGGCCCGTACGCAAACCATCGAAGACAACGGGCGGGGCGCTGTCACCGCCGTTCAGCTGGGCGATGGCCAACGCCTGCCTGCGGATTATGTGGTCCAGGCGGTGGGGATCGTGCCCCGTATGGCCCTGGCCGAACAGGCCGGTCTGACCGTGAACCAGGGGATTCGCGTCGACGATACCCTGCAAACGTTCGACCCGGCCATTTATGCCATCGGCGAATGCGTGGAGCATCGCCAGCGTACCTTTGGTCTGGTAGCGCCCCTGTATGAACAGGCGGCGGTCTGTGCCAGCCATCTGGCCGAGCTGGGTCACCGTCGTTATCTGTATGCAGATAGCGCCACCCGGCTGAAGATTTCCGGCATCGATCTGGTCTCCTTCGGGGATTTCTCCGGAGAGGGTGACACCCTGCAGCTGAGTTTGCCTGGCAGTTATTGCCGTCTGCAGCTTTGCGACAATCGCATCACCGGCATGGTGTTGTATGGCAGCGTGGCCGAAGCTCCTTTCTATGAAAGCCTGTGGCGGAACCGCACGGATATCAGTGCGGTGCGTTCCAGCCTGCTGTTGGGGGAAGCCTTCTGCAATCTTCCGGCCCCTGGCGACGACAACCAGGAGAACCTTGCCGCATGAGTATTTGCACCACCTGTCCTTACTGCGGCGTGGGCTGCGGCATCAAAACCGATGGCATTACCCTGCAGGGTGACACGCAGCACCCGGCCAATGCCGGTCGCCTGTGTGTAAAAGGCTCTTCGGTACTGGAAACCCTGGGCGATCAGGATCGTCTGTTGCAGCCGCAGGTCAACGGGGAGGGCGTCTCCTGGGATCGCGCCCTGGATGAAGTGGCCGAACGTTTCCGCCGTATCGTCGAAGAACACGGTCCGGATGCGGTGGCCTTCTATGTGTCCGGCCAGTTGCTCACTGAAGACTATTACGTGGCCAACAAACTCATGAAAGGGTTTATTGGCAGCGCCAACATCGATACCAACTCCCGCCTCTGCATGAGCAGTGCGGTGGTTGCCCACAAGCGGGCGTTTGGCGAAGACGTGGTGCCCGGTTGTTACGAGGATCTGGAGCTGGCGGACCTGGTGATTCTCACCGGCTCCAATACCGCCTGGGCGCACCCCATCGTGTACCAGCGCATCGCTGCCGCGAAACAGGCGCGGCCGCACATGAAAGTGGTGGTGATCGACCCCCGCCGGACGGCCACCTGTGATCTGGCCGACCTGCACCTGGCCATACGTCCCGGCCAGGATGTGCAGCTTTTCAACGGTCTGCTCACCTGGCTGGATGATCACAATGGCCTGGACCGCGACTATATCCATGCCCACACCGAGGGGTTCGCGGCTACGCTGGCCACAGCACGGGAGCAGGGCAATGATTGGGCTACCCTGGCCGAGCAGCTGGGGGTCAGCCAGGAGGACCTGACCACTTTTTATGACTGGTTTGCCGCCTGCGACCGGACGGTTACCGTGTTTTCCCAGGGCGTTAATCAGGCCCGCAACGGCTCAGATCAGGGGAACGCCATCATTAACGCCCACCTGGCCACCGGCCGGGTGGGCAAGCCCGGCGCCAGCCCGTTTTCCATCACCGGCCAGCCCAATGCCATGGGCGGTCGCGAAGTGGGGGGGTTGGCAAACCAGCTTGCCGTGCACCTGGATATTGATAACCCGGAACACCACGCAGCCGTGGCCAATTTCTGGCAGACCGACACCCTGGCCACTGAAAACGGCCTCACTGCGGTGGACCTGTTCAATGCGGTGGAAAGCGGTCAGGTAAAAGCGGTGTGGATCATGGCCACCAACCCGGTGGATTCCCTGCCGGAAGCGGATCGGGTACGCCATGCACTGATGGCCTGTGACACCGTGGTGGTCTCCGACTGCGTGGCCAGCGGCGACACCCTGGCTTGCGCCGATATTCGCCTGCCCGCCCTGGGCTGGGGGGAGAAATCCGGCATGGTGACCAACTCCGAGCGGTGCGTGTCACGGCAGCGTCCGTTTGTGAAAGCCCCGGGTGATGCCAGGGCGGACTGGTGGATTATCAGCGAAGTGGCCCGGCGCATGGGCTACGCTTCCGCGTTTCCCTACCAGCACGAACATCAGATTTTTGCCGAGTACTCGGCGCTCACCGCCTTGGCGGGCAGATTTGGCAAGCGGCTGGATATGACTGCTGCCGCGGAGCTGAGCGCCGACCAGTATGAGCAATGGCAGCCACAACAGTGGCCCTTGCAAGGGGAGCCTCGCTGCTTCGGCGACGGACACTTCGCCACGCCGGATGGTCGTGCCCGTTTCGTGGCCTGCGAGAATCCCAACGTCCACCGGATCGGTGATGCCTTCCCGATCATTCTCAACAGCGGCCGTATCCGCGACCAGTGGCACACCATGACACGTACCGGCCGCGCCGGACGTCTGTTTGCCCACCTGAGCGAACCGTTTGCGGCGTTGCATCCCAACGATATTGAACGTTACCGGCTCAAGGAAGGCGGCTTTGTACGCCTTGCCAGCAAGGTCGGTGACGCCCTGGTGCGGGTCACCAGCGATGCCGGGCAACGTCCCGGCACCGCCTTCATGCCCATGCACTGGACCGATCAGTTTTCTCGCCGTGCCCGGGTGGATGCCCTGGTGCCGGCACGTCTGGATCCGCATTCCGGCCAGCCGGCGTTCAAGCATACGCCGGTCAACGTCAGCGACTGGCAACCCCGCTGGCATGGCTGGTTGTTCACGGCGGCGCCCCCTCCCGCCGTGGAGTACTGGGCCCGAGTTCCCGTCGATGCATTTTTGCAGGCGGGCCAGGTACAGCGCTATCGGCTGGCCGGCGATGCGGACCTAACCGAACAACAGCTGCACGACTGGCTTCCCGACGCCGCTCAGTGGCTGGCACTCAACGACCCTGCCACCGGACACTTCCGCCGCGCTGCCCTGGACAGTGAGGGCCGATTGCTGGCCTGGCTGGCCATCGGCGACGCCCTGCCATTGTGCGATGTGGAGTGGCTGGCCAACTGTTTCGCTGACGAGGCAGACACCCCGCACCTGGCGCTGCTTGCCGGCCAACCGGTGGATGCCGGTCCTGACCTGGGACCCGTGATCTGCAGCTGTTTTCAGGTGCGCGAGAAAACCATCCAGGCCGCAGTGGAAGAGGGTGCAGACAGCGTGGAAGCCATCGGCAAAGGCTGCCAGGCCGGCACCAACTGCGGCTCCTGCATCCCGGAACTGCGCGGCCTGCTGGAAAGCTGCAGCGTTTGATGGAGGGGCGGGTTGCGAGATACGAGTTTCGAGTTTCGAAAATCAAAACCGTGAAACAACAGAGGGGTAGCTTTTCGCTTTTCGTAACTCGCTCCTCGTAACTCGCCACTGTCTTTCCCCGGTTAACCCACCCTACACATTGGCCACCGATCTTTTGTAGGAGCTATGCTTGCATGGCGAAAACACGGCGCTTTCCAGCAGCCTTTCAGGGCGACGAGTACCTCTTCGCCATGCAAGCATAGCTCCTACAACAAAAATAAAAATTGAAGGCGGTGCAGATCTGTTTCGCACGTTTCTACATTTCCCGCTTTCCTGTTACCTTGCCCGTATCACGATCAACGCTTAGTCTCGAAGCAACAGTTTCGATGCGGCGCAAGCCATGAAGAACAACAAGAAACATTATCCAGCACTGAGCTGGCAGGGCAGGGCCATCAATGTGGTGGCCAGGAATATGGTCAAGCCGGTAATCAGCCGACTGAAATTCTCCCGCCGTTTCATGAAATTTTCCCAACTGGGATTCGATGCGGTCACGCTGGCGTTGCCGGTACCGTCCGACGTGCATATTGCCCGGGCACAAGTGGGGGGTGTGCCCGGGGAATGGTTGATCACCGGGCGGCGGGTACGCAGTAACCGGGTGGTGTTGTACTTCCACGGCGGCGCCTATTTTTTTGGTTCGCCCCGTTCCCATCGCGCCGTCACCTGGCGGCTCAGTCATTACTGTCGGGCCAAGGTCCTGGCATTGGATTACCGGCAACCACCGGACTGGGCGTATCCGGCTCCCCTGGAAGATGCGGTGCGCGCCTACAAGGCGTTACTGGACAGTGGTTACAGCAGTGAACATATCGTTTTTGCCGGGGATTCCGCCGGCGGTAACCTGGCACTGGTCACCCTGCTGCGGTTACGGGAACTGAAACTGCCGTTGCCCTCCTCAGCGGTATTGATCAGCCCATGGGGCGATCTGACCTGTTCCGGTGACAGCATCCGGGACAATGCGGACAAGGAGCCACTGATTCCCCTGGGTGCCCTGAACTTCGTCTCCGCCTCCTACAGCCGTGGCTACGACGCGGCATCCCCCATGCTGTCGCCGGTGTTTGCCGACTTCACCGGTCTGCCGCCGTTGCTGGTACAGGTGGGCAGTACCGAGCTGCTCTACAGTGATGCGGTGCGCATTGCCGACCAGGCAAAGGAGGCGGGTGTGGATTGCCAGCTACAGGTCTGGGAGCGGATGCCCCATGTCTTCCACGCCCTGGCAGCCTGGCTGCCGGAAGCGGGTCAGGCGTTGCAGGAAATCGGTGCCTTTGTGCACGGCCACCTTGATGACAAGGATCGCCACAGCCATGTGCGTGCCCGGGCCAAGGTGGTGGGGGGGGCAGGATATGCCACGCAACCGGTAAATTGTTATCAAAAGTAGCCCTGATCAGGGTTCAGAAACGCTTCCGTAACGCTGGCTACGCTTGCTTACAGTCCACCAACTTCCTTGCTCTACATCAGATTGCACATCCCTTCCATAGTCGCTGATGCCAGCTTCCGTTCGGAAGCCATAACGACGACAAAGTACGATGGAGGGGTTCATCTTGGCTAATCAACTAAAACTTCTGGTAGGCAGTAGCGCCCTTGCGGCTCTGCTGACGGCCTGTGGCGGTGGGGGTAGCAGTTCTACGCCTGCCGACTCTGGTCCGGCGGCCCGTGCCCTGCCTCCAGAAATCGCAGAGATCATCGACGATCAGAACGAGCTTACCGATGCTCTGTGTCCCGGCGCGTCCGGTGATGCAGGAGAGGGGGGAGCTGTAGACCCGGAAGCCTGTCTGGATGAAAGCGAGGAGGCTGCCGAGGAAGATACCGGCTATGAGCTGTCTCTGAATCCAGTGGTACAGCAATTTTGCCCGGAAGCGGCGGAGGTGTTCGATGCCACGCTGACCTTCAACGGCGAAATGCTGGATCAGGATTTTCTTTACGATACCGACACCTCCTTTGACGGTTCTGCCACCTTCCCGGCAGCCTGTCTGCAGGAAGCGGCCGGTAATTTCCAGAACATCGGTGACATGATCGGCGGCTCCAACCCGCTTACCGATCAGCTGTGCCCGGAAGAAGCTGCAAGCGATGACTTCGATCCTGCCAGCTGCTTCGCAGAAGCGGCCGGCCAGGGCGGGCTGCCCGGTGGCGGCGGTGGCGAAATGCCTGGTGCTGACCAGTTGTTCGCCCAGCTGTGCCCGGAAACCGGCGAACAGGAACTGGGACCGCAAACGCCCATCGACTGTCTGAACGAAGCCAGCCGTGCCTACATCGAAATCTATGACATGCTCACCGCCAGCAATGCGCTGACCGAGCAGATCTGTCCCATGGATAATGCGGATGGCCGTATCGACCCTCCCCAGTGTTTCACCGAAGCACTGCTCGGCCTGGGCAATATCCCCGGCGGCGGTGATGGTGGCGATGGCGGAGACGGCGGCGACGGTGGCAGCAATCCGTTCGCTCCGGCCCTTGAACAGTTCTGCCCGGAAACCGCGATGGCAGACCTGGGGCCGTCCACACCGATTGACTGTCTGGCAGAAGCGGGCAGCAACTTCCAGGACGTTCAGGACCTGCTGCTGGGTTCCAACCCGCTGACCGAGCAACTGTGCCCGGAAGCGGCGGCCAACAGCCCGATCGATCCCGCTGCCTGCTTCACGGAAGCGGCCGGTGGTCTTGCCCCGGGTGGCGGTGGCCTGCCGGGTGCCGATGGCAACCCGCTGCAGCCGGTACTGGCGCAATTCTGCCCGGAAACCTCCGAAGCCGACCTGGGCCCGACCACGCCGCTGGACTGTCTGACCGAAGCTGGCGGTAATTTCAGCGACGTTCAGGACCTGCTGCTGGGCTCCAACCCGCTGACCGAGCAACTGTGCCCGGAAGCCGCGGCGAACAGCCCGATCGATCCGGCTGCCTGCTTTGAAGAAGCTGCCGGTGGCTTTGCCCCGGGTGGCGGTGGCCTGCCGGGTGCCGATGGCAACCCGCTGCAGCCGGTACTTGCGCAATTCTGCCCGGACACTTCCGAAGCCGATCTGGGCCCGACTACCCCCATCGACTGTCTGACTGAAGCCGGTGGTAACTTCGAAGACGTGCAGGATCTGCTGCTGGGTTCCAACCCGCTGACCGAGCAACTGTGCCCGGAAGCGGCGGCGAACAGCCCGATTGATCCGGCGGCCTGCTTTATGGAAGCGGCCAGCGGCTTCAACCCGGGCGGCGGTGGCCTGCCGGGTGCTGATGGCAACCCGCTGGAGCCGGTACTGGCGCAGTTCTGTCCGGAAACTTCCATGGCCGACCTGGGCCCGACCACACCGATCGACTGTCTGACCGAAGCTGGCGGTAACTTTGGCGACGTGCAGGACCTGCTGCTGGGCTCCAACCCGCTGACCGAGCAACTCTGCCCGGAAGCGGCGGCGAACAGCCCGATTGATCCGGCCGCCTGCTTTATGGAAGCGGCCAGTGGCTTCAACCCGGGCGGCGGTGGCCTGCCGGGTGCCGATGGCAACCCGCTGCAGCCGGTACTGGCGCAGTTCTGCCCGGACACCTCCGAAGCGGACCTGGGTCCGACTACCCCCATCGACTGTCTGACCGAAGCCGGTGGTAACTTCGAAGACGTGCAGGATCTGCTGCTGGGCTCCAACCCGCTGACCGAGCAACTGTGCCCGGAAGCGGCGGCCAACAGCCCGATTGATCCGGCCGCCTGCTTTATGGAAGCGGCCAGCGGCTTCAACCCGGGCGGCGGTGGCCTGCCGGGTGCCGACGGCAACCCGCTGGAGCCGGTACTGGCGCAGTTCTGCCCGGACACCTCCGAAGCGGACCTGGGTCCGACCACCCCCATCGACTGCCTGACTGAAGCCGGTGGTAACTTCGAAGACGTGCAGGACCTGCTGCTGGGCTCCAACCCGCTGACCGAGCAACTGTGCCCGGAAGCGGCGGCGAACAGCCCGATTGATCCGGCTGCCTGCTTTATGGAAGCGGCCAGCGGCTTCAACCCGGGCGGCGGTGGCCTGCCGGGTGCCGATGGCAACCCGCTGGCGCCGGCACTGGAGCAGTTCTGCCCGAATACCGCTGAGGCGGATCTGGGTCCGACCACGCCGATCGACTGTCTGACCGAAGCCGGTAACAACTTCGGCAACGTGGAGGAGCTGCTGCTGGGTTCCAACCCGCTGACCGAAGCCCTGTGCCCGGAAACCTCTGCCAATGCACCGATTGATCCGGCGGCCTGCTTCATGGAAGCGGCCGGTGGTGGTCTGCCCGGTGGTGGCGGTGGGGATAACCCGCTTGCGCCGTTGCTGGAGCAGTTCTGTCCGGAAACCGCTGCCGGTGGTGTGGGTCCCACCACGCCCACCGACTGCCTGAGCGAAGCCGGCGCTGGCCTGGCTGCCCTGGAAGAGCTGTTGGGCCCGCTGACTGAGCCGAACCCGCTCACCGACCAGGTATGCCCGGACACGTCCGGAACCGGTACCGTGGATCCGGCCGACTGCTTTATCGAGTCCCTGGACCGAGTCGAGCTGCTCAACTCTGAACAAATCGGTCTGCTGCCCGGTTGTCCGCTGCTGAGTGCCTTCAACGATGAAGGTAATCTGTCGCTGACCCTGGGTCTGGCCTGTCTGGTGAACCAGGAAACCGGTGATGGCCTGTCCCTGGAATCCGGCAACGCCCTGACGGATCTGTTCGAAGACCTGCTGGGTGGCTTGTTCTAAGTCTCACTCAGTACCGCAACAGAAAAAGCCCGGCCTTCGCGCCGGGCTTTTTTATGGTCGAAAACACTGACGAATTTCCAGTCGTAGGGTGCACTGAGCCTAAGGCGAACTGCACCATCAAACGCCGGATCGGTGCAGTTCGCCTTAGGCTCAGTGCACCCTACATGGTCGGTGGCGATGGTCAGTCGGGCGTTCAGCTCTGCCTGCCGCCTGGCTACTGCAGGAGGAAAATTCCGGACACAAAAAAGCCGCCATCAAGGCGGCTTTTCCGTATCAGCCAGCGATCAGCTGTTGCGCTTCGGCAAGACGTCGCGGAGCTTGTCGGCCATCTCGCGAATGGCTTTCTCGGTGGTATCCCAGGCGATACAGCCATCGGTGATGGACACGCCGTATTCCAGATCTTCCAGTTTTTCCGGAATCTTCTGGTTACCGAACTTCAGGTGCGATTCCACCATCAGCCCGACGATGGACTGGTTGCCTTCCAGAATCTGGTTGGCAATGTTCTCCATGACCAGCGGCTGCAGGCTCGGGTCCTTGTTGGAGTTGGAGTGGGAGCAATCCACCATGATGTTGGTGGACACACCGGCTTTCTCCAGGGCCTGCTCGGCCAGGGCCACAGACACGGAATCGTAGTTGGGCTTGCCGCCGCCGCCACGCAGTACCACGTGGCCGTACTGGTTGCCCTTGGTGGTGGTCAGCGCCACACGGCCCTCCGGGTCGATACCCAGGAAACGGTGCGGGTGCTTGACGCTGAGCATGGCGTTCACCGCCACATCCAGGCTGCCGTCGGTGCCGTTCTTGAAGCCCACCGGGCTGGACAGACCGGAGGACATTTCCCGGTGAGTCTGGCTCTCGGTGGTGCGGGCGCCGATGGCGTTCCAGGCAATCAGGTCCTGCAGATACTGCGGGGTGGTCGGGTCCAGCGCCTCGGTAGCAGAGGGCAGGCCCAGCTCGGCCACATCCAGCAGCAGCTTGCGGGCAATGTGCAGGCCGTCCTGCACCTTGAAGGAATCGTTCATGTAGGGGTCGTTGATCAGCCCCTTCCAGCCCACGGTGGTGCGGGGCTTTTCAAAATAGACACGCAACACCAGGTAGATGGTGTCCTTCACTTCCTCGGCCAGGGCCTTCAGCTTCTGTGCGTACTCCATGGCCGCCTTGGTGTCATGGATAGAGCAGGGGCCAATCACCACGAACAGACGGTGGTCCTTGCGGTCGAGAATATTGCGAATCGTCTCGCGGCCTTCGATCACGGTCTGGCGGGCATTGTCGGAAAGCGGCAGCTCTTCCTTCAGCGCATTGGGGGTGATCAGCAGTTCCTGCGAGGCGATATTGAGATCGTCTACCTGTTTATCGGTCATGATGGTCTTTACTACCTGTCGTTGCTGGAGGCCCCGGGCCCCGTATTATGGCGGGTGGCTCTGGCTGACACTCCTTTTGTAGAGGTCCAGCAGTCTAGCCCAATCAGGCGGCCAGAGAAATACGGGGCGGGCTCTGGGGTGGATAGATGGGGGCAATCGGGACGGTCTCAAGCTACAAGCTGCAAGCTACAAGGCGCGGGATAGGTCTCGGGTAATGGAACAGGTTGTGCCCGCGTTGCGGCGTATCAGCGCGAAGTCCGATCCCAGGCGGATACAGTAAAATCTGCCCCGTGTTGCAGCTTGTAGCTTGAAGCTTGCCGCTATAACCCGGCAATCAACGCCTCCACATACGCCGGCACCAGCTCCGTGGCCAGCCCATGCCTGTGTTCGGCAAAGGCGGTCAGCCGCTGGGAGGGCTCCAGGTTCAGCTCCACGGTATGGGCGCCGTGGCGGTTGGCTTCTTCCACAAAACCCGCTGCCGGGTACACATTGCCGCTGGTGCCGATGCTGATAAAGCGGTCGCAGCGGGCCAGGGCCTGGTAGATGCGCTCCATCTCCAGGGGCATTTCCCCGAACCACACCACATGGGGGCGCAGGCACCCCTTGGCGCCGCAGAGCGGGCAGGGCAGGGTCGGCGTCAGCTCGCCGGTGACCTCCACCAGGCCGCCGGAGGACTGACAGCGGCCCTTGAGCAACTCGCCGTGCATATGGATCAGGTTGCGACTGCCGGCCCGTTCGTGCAGGTTGTCGATGTTCTGGGTGACCAGCAGTACCTGGCCGGCGGGAAAGGCCTGTTCCAGCTTTGCCAGGGCCTGGTGGGCCGCATTGGGCTTGATCGCCGCGCTGAGCAGCTGTTCACGGCGCTTGTTGTAGAAATTCTGCACCAGGGCGGCATCGCGCAGAAACGCTTCCGGGGTGGCCACATCTTCCACCCGATGGTTTTCCCACAGCCCGTCGGCGGCGCGGAAGGTCTTGATACCGGATTCCGCCGAGATTCCCGCGCCGGTAAGTATTACAATGTTTTCAGCCATTTATCCGTCCGATCAGTCAGGATTATTTGTTTCATGGATACCATTATTGACCAACAGGAAAATCTCAACTTGCCCCGGCGCGGCAATGTCACACTGCTGCACTTTCACCAGGGTATGGTTCTGCTGGTGGGCGAGGATGCTGTGGGCCTGTACCGGGACCGCGTGGCCATCGACGACCCTCTGGCCAATGGTGTCATCGGCTATGAAACCATTCCAGCCTCCCTGCAACCGGACTGGCAGGATGACTGCGGGTTTGTCCGTGAGCATCAATCCGGCTATGTGGGCCTGAATGGCGGTGGCGTGATTTTTATTCGCCCGGATGGCGTGGCGCTCTATCCCAGCGGCATGCATGCGTTGCAGAATCGGGACATGAGCTGGCTGATTCCCTTTCCGCCACTCAATGCATAATTTTTCCGGCATCGGTAAGCCCGCTGTCGGTGACTGAAGGAGCTGTTCTGTTATGGCAGAAGAAACCACTCGCCTGCGTCTGCGCACTCTCACCGAAGAGGATTACCCCGCGCTGGCGCTGCTCATGGACCAGGTGTACCACGACATCGGTGGGGCCTGGCCGGAAGAGACCATCAAAACCCTGATCCGTATCTTCCCGGAAGGGCAACTGGTGATCGAGGACAACGGCGAGTTGGTGGCCACCGCGCTGACCATCAAGGTCAGGTACGACCGCTTCTCCAACCCGCATCGCTATGAAGACCTGATCACCGACGACAAGGTGCGCTCCCACAACAGGAAGGGCGATGCGCTCTACGGCCTGGATGTGTTCGTGGACAAGGAATACCGGGGCTATCGCCTGGGCCGTCGTCTTTATGAGGCCCGCAAGGAGCTGTGCCGCGAGGAAAACCTGCGTGCCATCCTGGCCGGTGGCCGGCTGCCCGGCTACACCAACTATGCGGACCAGATGCCGGTCACCGAATATATCGAGCAGGTGGAAGCTCGCGCCATCTATGACCCCATCCTGTCGTTCCAGCTCTCCAACGGCTTCGACGTGAAACGTCTGATGAAGGCCTACCTGCCGGAAGACGAAGACTCCCACGGCTACGCCACCCTGCTGGAATGGGACAACATCCTCTACGAACCGGAAGACGACGACGCCGAATGGCCGCGCCGCACCGTGGTGCGCGTAGGGGTTGTCCAGCGCCGCATGCGCGCCGCCCGCGACGTGCAGGATCTGCTCAACCAGGTGGAATTCTTCATCGATGCGTTGTCCGATTATCGCGCCGACTTCGCGGTGCTGCCGGAATTCTTCAGCGCCCCCCTCATGGGCCTGCGTCCGGAACTGAACTCCGTGGAAGCGGTGCGCTTCCTGGCCAGCTTCACCGACGAAGTACGCGACGCCCTGGCCGACATGGCGGTGAGCTACAACATCAACATCGTTGGCGGCTCCATGCCCGTCATCGAAAATGAAAAAGTCTACAACGTAGCCTACCTGATGCGCCGCGACGGCTCCGTGGAAGCCCAGTACAAGATCCACATCACCCCCCACGAACGGCGCGACTGGGTCATCCAGGGCGGTGACAAGTTGCAGGTATTCGATACCGATGCGGGCCGGGTGGGTATCCTGATCTGCTACGACGTGGAATTCCCCGAGCTGGGTCGTATCCTGGCGGACGAAAAGATGGACATTCTCTTCGTGCCGTTCTGGACCGACACCAAAAACGGCTACCTGCGCGTACGTCACTGCGCCCAGGCCCGCGCCATCGAAAACGAATGCTACGTGGCCATCGCCGGTTCCGTGGGCAACCTGCCCCGGGTGGACGCCGTGGACATCCAGTACGCCCAGTCCTCGGTGTTTTCCCCCAGCGACTTCTACTTCCCCCACGATGCCATCATCAGCGAATCGGTGCCCAATACCGAAATGCTCATGTTCGCGGACGTGGACCTGGAAAAACTGAAACTGCTCCACCGGGAAGGCTCGGTAACCAACCTGCGCGACCGTCGCCACGATCTGTATAGCCTGGACTGGAAAAACAAAGGCTGAATCCTGCCAGGGCAGGGCCGTCCGGCCCTGCTTCTTACCTCTATAGCTGTATTTGTAGGAGCGCCTCTCGAGGCGCGAATACCCCCGCCAAAACCGTACTCACATCGGTCAGCTGTGCTCAAACAGTTAGAAGAGCCTGACCCCAGCGCGTACCAGAAAACGACGCCTTCCTCATATCTCCGCCGCTCAGAAAGGACGCCGTTGTAACCCGTTGAGATTTCTGCTTTTATCGGTCGGTATATAAATTTGATAAATGTGATAGGAAGCCGGTGCGTTCATTGGATATTCGAGCGAGCTTCCTGTGCCTGTTCTGTGGAAGAGGAGCCTCAATGAAAATAGTAGACCAATTGGCGCAAATCGCAGAAAGCTCTGTGTTGAGCGCGCTTTCATCAAACGTCAAGAAAGATGACATCTTTGAATTTCAAGAGCACGAATTTTCCGGAGTAAAAAGTGTCGTCATGCTCGTTGGATATGTAAGCCACAACATCGAGGATGGTAGTTGCATTGCGGTGCTCAACCCGGACGAATCAATCAAAGAAGCAATACGACCCAATGTGGGTTACAACTCTGGCATCTTGAAAGAGATTTTCGCTCAAAAATGTGATGCATTAGTTCAAGTTTGGGTTGATGCTTATAAACCTAAAAAAGATCGTTTATCGATACTTACAAAGTACGCATCAAGAAAGCGTACAGCATGAGAGTTCCAGGCCGAAGTCGCTGCTGTCACATAACCAATTGCTCTTGCGGATTCGGTTCCCTCGCGCGCAAAGCAAGGCGTTATGTGTTTTAGAGGTTGCGCTAATGGATGCGCCAATTCCTGAAATAGACAATTGTTGCGAAAAGGAGATCTTTGCTTTTTTTGGTCTTGCCGTATATTCGGCTCAGGTCATGGAGCATGGGGCGTTGAATCTTGCGGCTGTTTTGAGGTTGCCTCAAGTCAGCCTGGTTTCCGAAGAGTTATTTGACGAGTTGTTCGAGTCTCTAAGTCGGCGCACCTTCGGTCAGCTTTTGAAGGCTGCTAAAGATGTCATTTCCCTATCTCCTGATCAGGAAATAATTCTCAACGATGCTCTTGATTTAAGAAATATGCTAATTCATCGCTACTTCAGCGAGCGATATGAGGACTTAGTTTCAGTTTACGGAAAGAATGAAATGCAAAGGGAGCTGCAAGGGATTATCGCGAAATTTGTAGAAGCAGATAATCTGATTGAAGAGATATGCCTTCCAATTTGGAAACGTTTTGGGGTTACTGAAGAAATGGTGAGGATTGAAGTGGACAGAATTCACCAAAAAGCGGCTATGCGTGACGCAAACTCATAACAAGCAGCGGTGGGTGGTTCAAATTTCGCTCGTTCCTCGCTCTAATTATCCGGTTGTTTGGAGGCAGGTGTTCCCCCGTGGATTTCACCGAACCCGGAGAGCGTTGATGGCTAAGCTGTTCGCGCCTCAAGCGGCGTATTCGCTTGGCTCACCCTCCGGGCACGCACTACGTGCGTTACTGCGCTACGCTACGTTCCTACAGTAGGCTTCCGGGCCAGCGCAGAAATGGTGATCTCGTCGTTCCCTGGTAGGCCGAATGTAATCAAAATGTTCCTGAAACCTTTAGGAGAAACAATGAGCGGCAACCTAATCAGAAACGGTTTTATCGCCGCCGCCTTGATGAACATCGGCGGCGTCCTCCTTTTCTCCCGTGCCTTCACTAATGACGTCATCAACCAGGCCGATCCGGTGGTCATGTCCAACTTCGGGCTGCTGATGATTGTGGTGTGGGGGCTGGCCTATCTGGGGGCGGCGTTTATCCAGGGCAATCTCCGCTGGCTTGCGGCAGCCTTTGCCATCGAGAAGTTGGTGTACGTGCTGGTGTGGGGGCTGTGGATGTCGAACCATAGCCTTGGCGCGGTGTATGAGCAGGATCTGTTTGCCGGGGTGTTCTACAGTATCTACGGGCTCAACGATCTGGTCTTTATGTTGTTCTTTGGCTGCGTGTTTCTGTCGCAACGGTCCAAGGGCTGATAGCTTATGAATCCCACGGAAACCGGCAAGAAATACGACACCATTACTCATCTTTGGGAAAGCGAGAAGTTCAATCGGCAGAATGGCGTTGAGGCCCACAAGCGGGCGCTGCAGTTTGTCCGCCGCAAGGGCCGGGCGCTGGATGTAGGGTGTGGGTGTACGGGTCGGTTTATCGATTTGCTACAGGAGCAAGGGTTTACGCCGGAAGGCGTGGATATCTCGGCAAAGATGCTGAGCCTGGCCCGCGATCGCCACAGGGATGTGGCCTTCCATCATCAGGATATTTGCCAGTGGGAAAGCCCTGCTGATTACACTTTTATCACGGCGTGGGACAGCATCTGGCATGTGCCTCTCTCGGAACAGGAGAATGTTATCACCCGGCTGGTGAACAGCCTGGAAGAGGGCGGGGTGTTGATCTTCTCGTTTGGCGGTACCGATGAACCGGGAGATCACCGGGATGATTTCATGGGGCCGGAAATGTATTACTCCTCGCTGGGGGTAAACGGGTTTGTGAGTCTGCTATCCGGCCTGGGCTGTCGTATCAGGCATCTGGAGTTCGATCAGTTTCCGGAGTTGCATGCTTATCTGGTGGTGCAAAAGAAGTCCTAGTCAGAAGGGGGGACCCGTTCAAACAGCGGTTTCTGTCTGGGCATTGGACCGGTAGGAGAGTCTGCGAAAAGTAAACATCCATTCCTTCCCTGTATCTTCTGTCCCGCCCAATTTGACCCATATCAACAAACCATAACATTGCTCAATGTAACTATTGAGCCTGTCATCGTGCTGGCCCTAGCATCCGATCAATCCGATCTGTTCAAGGGGCATGACAATGACAATTCAGGTTGATCCGGTGCGCCGGAATCTCAAATTCGGGCTGCCCGCCGGCAAGGCATTGAGCTGGAATCCGGGCGGGCTGCATATCTCCCAGTTCTATAACACCCTGTCGATTTTCTTTCCGGCGGGGGAGCGCTTCTTTATCCAGAGCGTGCGCAACTATCGCCAGGAAATCACCGATGCGCATCTGAAGGAACAGGTTTCCGCCTTTATCGGCCAGGAAGGTTTCCACACCCGTGAGCACGAGGAATACAACGAAGCACTGGTGGCGGCGGGTATGCCCATTGAGGCCATGGATGCGGTGGTGGTGCGGTTGCTGGAATTGGTGAAGAAGGCGCCCCGTTCCGTTCAGCTGGCGGCCACGGTGGCACTGGAGCACCTGACCGCGGTGCTTGGCGACATGCTGCTGCGCAATACCGAATTGATGGAAGGGGTGGACCCGCATTACTCGGCGATCTGGCGCTGGCATGCCATTGAGGAAACCGAGCACAAGGCGGTGTGTTTCGATGCGTTCGAGCAGGTGGTGGGCAAGGGCATCCAGGCCTATGGCCTGCGTGTGGGGGCCTTTCTGTTGGCCAATGCGTTGTTCTGGAGCCTGTTCGTGCCGTTCTACACGCTGATGGTGGCGAAGGGCGGTGGCCTGTTGAACCTGAAGGGGTGGTGGAAGGTGGCCAACCTGGCGGTGGGGCGTCCGGGAGTACTGCGCCGGGCGCTGCCGGACTGGATGGATTTCTTCCGCCCCGGCTTTCATCCCTGGATGCATGACAACCGGGAATTCCTGGACCAGGCCGAGGCACTGATGGACGAAGTGGCGGCCTTTGATGTGAACCGGCTGCAAGCCGCCTGAGGAGGGCAGGGATATGACCAGTAAAGCGAAGATTTCCGCAAAGACGATTTCCGTGGATGTGGCCATCGTGGGCGCCGGTTTCGGCGGGCTGTGCATGGCGATCAAGCTGCGTGAGGCGGGCAACGAGGATTTTGTGATCCTGGAAAAGGCGGCAGAAGTGGGCGGGGCCTGGTACTTCAATGGCTATCCTGGGGCGGCCTGCGATGTGCAGTCGCACCTGTATTCCTTCTCGTTCGCCGGCAAGGCGGACTGGAGCAAGCGCTATGCGCCCCGGGACGAAATCGAGAACTACATTCTCGACACCGTGGAGCAGTATCAGCTGCGGCCCTTTATCCAGTTCAACCAGGAAGTGAACGAAGCCCATTTTGATGAAACCACCGGCCGCTGGACCGTGCGCACCGCGGCGGGCATGACCATTGATTGCCGCCACTTTGTGCTGGCCTCCGGCCCGTTGCATGTGCCGAACGTGCCCAACATCAAGGGCCTCAAGCGCTTCAAGGGCAAGGTGATGCATTCCGCCGAGTGGGATCATGGCTATGATCTGGTGGGCAAGAAGGTGGTGTCCATCGGCACCGGTGGCAGCGCCATTCAGTACTGCCCGGAAATCGCCCCCAAGGTGAAGAAACTGTCCGTGTTCCAGCGCAGCGCGGCCTGGGTGATTCCCCGGGATGAGCGCGGTTACTGGGGGATTCAACAGCGGCTGTTCAAGCGTTTCCCGGCGCTGCGTAAACTGCATCGGGCGCGGCTGTACTGGAGCAATGAATCCCGGGTGGCGCCGGCTTCCAGCCCGAAGGCGGCGCAACTGCTGGGTGCCCTGTGCAAGCAGTTCATTCGTTTGCAGGTGAAGGACAAGGCGCTGGTGAAGGCGCTGACCCCGGATTACACCTTCGGCTGCAAACGGGTGCTGATTTCCAACAAGTGGTATCCCATGTTCAACCGCGACAATGTGGAGCTGGTCACTGCGGGTATCCGCGAGGTGAAAGCCCACAGCGTGGTCACTGAAGACGGGGTAGAGCATGAAGCGGATTGCATCATTCTTGGCACCGGCTTTGTGGTGGATCCGCGTATCTACATGAAAGATTTTCCGCTCACCGGGTTGCCGGGCCATGATCTTCATAAGGACTGGGCCAAGTCTGCGGAAGCGCATTACGGCGTTACCGTCAGCGGCTACCCGAACCTGTTTATGCTGGTGGGGCCTAATACTGGCCTTGGTCATAACTCCATCGTGTTCATGATCGAGTGTCAGGTGAAATATATCCTGCAATGCATGGCGCTGCTGCGTGAGGAAGGCGCGGATTATCTGGATGTGAAACCGAAAGCCCAGGAAGCCTTTAACGCCAACGTGCAGCGTCGCCTGCAGGGCACCACCTGGACCTCCGGTTGCACCAGCTGGTACCAACAGGACGACGGCAAGAACTTCGCCCTGTGGCCGGGTTCCACCTGGCGCTACTGGCTGGAAACCCGCAACGTGCGCTCCACGGATTATGAGTTTGTGTGTGCCAATGCTGAGGCAACGGTGGAAGCCTGACGGGTTTTGAGTCTGCGTTAAGAGAGAGGGGCAGCCTGGGCTGCCCCTTTTTTGTGGCGGGTGGTTCTGGCATTGCGGATGGCTTGTGGTAAAAAAGGGGAGAAATAAGCCGGCCAGAGAATGTTGATGAGAAAAATAGCCCCGATTATCGCTGCTGTGACAGTGCTGGCACTGTACGGGCTGGATAACCTGCGAGAGGACAGCACCGTCAGCCAGGCGCCGGCTCAGGCCCCCCGGACGGAATTGCCCGCCGCTGCCGGTGATAGCCTGATTCAGGCGGCCTATGAAAACCGGCAAAGCGATGTTCAGGTAGAAGGGGCCGGTCGGGTGGTCAAGGTGCTGCCGGACGACAACAAGGGTAGCCGCCACCAGAAATTCATTCTGGAGCTGGCCTCCGGCCAGACCTTTCTGGTCGCGCACAACATTGATCTGGCGCCCCGCATTCCAGACTTGCGTGAGGGCGACCGCGTCAGCTTCTACGGTGAGTACGAGTGGAATGAGCGGGGAGGGGTGGTCCACTGGACCCACCATGATCCACAAGGCCGCCATGTGGGTGGCTGGTTGAAACACCAGGGCAAACGTTACCAGTAAGTGAGCCGGATCCATCCGGCCCGCGCCACGACTGATACTGCTTTATCTCCCCTTGCCAGATCGCGGCTGCTTGCCGCAGACGGCGTCCTGCATTCCTGCGACCTAATCAGAAAGAGAACACTTTTGTGTCAGGGGCGAAATGCGCCGGCCCATGCGGGGCTGTTATCTGGAACGAAAGTGCTCCAAATTTTGTTCCGGATTCGTGATGGACGTAGCAGATTAGGGCCGGGTTAGGTTCACAATGCGAGGGCAGAAATGACGAAGCAACCGCTTCGTTGTTCTGCAACGGTGCCGGCAGACTCGCCGCACTGCACATATCAGCCATGACACGGAGGTCAAAATGGCAACGGACGATCGCTCTGGAAGCGACGACGCTTCCCCGTCTCTTTCTCTCACCAAAAAACATATTGATGCACTGACCCATCGTGTTCATCGCTTTGATGCCGGTATCAGCAAGCTTGAGGCCGAATCGAAAGCGATGAAAAAACGCGGTGACGAGGCTGGTGCCGCCAGCCTTGATCGCAAAATCAAAGTGCTTCGCGACGAATTGATCGAGCTGCAGAATGAAGCTGCCAGCGCCCCGGAAATCGCCAGCGCGCTAGGCCTGGAAAGTCGCCCACAGGCGGAACTGGCCGAGATTCCTGCCGTGGTCAAAGCGGCCAAGTTTGAAACCATGAACATCGAACTGAGTGAAGCAAAATACCAGAGCCTCACTCCCATCAGTAGCGAGTGGCCACGCCAGGGGCGGGTGGTGAAGGATGGTGTAGCCGAGCCCGTCCAGACCCTTGGCAAGGTGCGCATGCTGGTGAACAGCGAAGAGGGCCAGGCTGCGGAGAATCTGCCGTTTCGCCTGGAAGCGAAGGATGCCGACAGCGGCGAGGTATTGGTTCTGCGTAACGGCCATACCAACAAATTCGGCTATGCCTCGGTGAATCTGGGCAATTTTCCGCTCAGTCGTATCAGCGATATGCACATTGTCGTTGGCAAAGGCGGCAGCAATGAAGAGGGCGGTGATATTCAGCGCACCCCGGTGCTGAATGCGTCCATTGCCACCCACCGTGATCTGGGGGTTCCCCACCAGGTGGTGATTCGTCCGGAGCTGCTGGACAAACTGAAGCCGCGCTTCCCGGGTCGGGATGGGCCGGAAATCCCCGGGACCATCGAAGATCCGGATGACATTGATATCAAGAATTCTCCTCGCTCTTTTGGTTTGAATGAAGAGCACGTGGACGGCAACTGCTGCCTGCGACCTCGCACGGAGTTCCCGGCGCGGGAATATCATTTCCGGCAGATTGTGCGGTTGAATGAACCGCTGCTGAACTTCCGTGAGAAAGGCATCTCTCGCCAGGATGTGCAGTCGCCGATTCCCTTTGGCGATGAGTCCCCGTCGGTTTATGGCCTGACCGGGGGAAACCTGCTTCTGGGTACGGTCAATATGTATCGTCAGGGCTGGTATCCCGTGGGCAGAGGGCTGGGCGAATTGCTGTATTCCCTGGCATTGGCACCCTGTGAGCATGTGAATCTGGCATTTGTGGATTGGTCCAGAACACAGCGTGACACGCGGGTCGAGTCACGGGTCCAGCGCGAGCAGATGGAACATGAACTGAACCATGACCGTGCCATTGAAGAGGTGGTTGATTCGGTGCTCACCGAACGTCAGACCGGTGAATCCGGCAGTGGCGGTGGTGGTGCCAGCCTGGATCTGGGCTTTTTCAGCATTGGTGGGGGCGGCGGTAAGACCTCCAGTACCACCACCGGGCGACGGAGCCTGCAGGCGTCCACGGTCCAGGATATCTCCGATGAAGTCACCCAGCGGGCGTCGTCCATTCGCTCGCAACGTTCAACGGTGGTGACAACGTCCTCGCAGCGGGAATCCGAGCGTATTCAGACGCGCACGGTGCACAACCATAATCGCAATCACGCCATGACGGTGCAGTACTTTCAGGTACTGTCCCACTATTCGGTGAAAACCGAACTGGTGGAAGAGAAGCCGGTGGTGTTGGTGCCGTATGATATCGACGACGCCATTTTCGATGATATTCCCAGCTTCAATAAATTCAGACTGGCACCGAGCCGACCCATCACCCGGTTTCTTGATCGCCACTCCCGCCTGCTTCGTCGCATGGTTCCGCGCAGCTATAGCCGGGCGTTTGAATCGTTGTCACGACTGCTGCATTGCCGTGATGTGTACGATATCGAGACCCCCTATGCCACCTTTTCCCGGTGGAATATCCGCCTGGACAAGGCCTGGCGCCCCGGCCTGACGATCAGTATCGAAACCAATGACGGGCAGAGCTTTCCGCTGACACCCCGGGGTGGCAGTGCGGACCAGGCCCCCGTGGAGTTTATTTCTGATCCTGTCAGAGCCGAAGATATCGAGGCCGTCCGCATCGGCTTTGATCCGGTTGAATCAGCACGGGTTACCGGCAACACCGGCATATTCGGTTTGCTGGGAGAGAGTCTCAATGATTTGCTCGAGCAGACCCTCAATCACAAACTGACCCGCATCGAGATCACGGCACGGACGGACCGTTCCCGGTTTGTGCCGGAGCGGCAGAGTTTCCGCCTGACGGTCGTGCAGCCGAATGTGACGCTGAGTAATGACAATCCTCATGTCTCTCTGGACATCACACCGCCGACCATCAACTTTGATGGTTATCGTGGCCGTGAGCATCAAGACTACTGCAAGCTCAAGTCCCTGATTGCCTATATCCAGTCCCGCCCCATGCGTTTCCTGCGGGCCATCTGGTATATGGAGGACCCGGATCGTCGTGCCATGCGGTTTGACCGCTTCCAGTTCCAGGGAAATTCCTTGCTGGATAGTATCGTCAACAAGCCGGTGGGAGTGCTCGGCAATTATGTGGCATTCGAATTACTCGAGGGCCACAAACTGGTTCAGATTGATGCGCCCAACTACGTGGTTTCCAGTCGTATGGTCAGCCTGCCTACCCGGGGCGTCTTTGCGGAAGTGTTCCTGTCCTGTTGCAACGCCACAGAGAAACGGGATGTGGAGCGCTTTATTGATCCAGACCAATCCTGCCAGAAGTCGGCACCGGAGATTACCGGTATTTCCCCGGGCTCACGGGCGCAGGGCAGCGACACCCGGCCTTCGGATTTCGCCACACCGATGATCAATTTGCAGAACGCGCCGGCGGTACCCAACCCGAATGGTATGACGGCAGGCCTGAATGTGATGGGCACGCCGGATATTTTCCGTGACCTTTCCCGGGGAGCGGAACTGCTTCAGTTTATCAATAACGCCACGAAAGAAGCGTTCACCAGCACCCGTCAACACCGCGCGGCCATGGATGCCATCGCCGGCGATGTGGTTCGCGGGCTGGTGTCGGCCTATACCGGTGTTCCCATCGGCTCCAGCGGCAAGCCGGCCACGGCCAGTTCCGGCACCAGCGGAATTCAATCCGCGCCGTCAGGCTCCGGTGGCAGTGGCGGGGCGGCAACGGGCAGTGCGGGTGACAATGGGGCCTTGCAGGCACTCACCGGCGAGATGGTGCGCCAGAGCTCTCCGTCACAGGTCAGCGATCATGTGCAAACCGTTAGACGGGCGGTGGAAAGTGGCCTGCTCAGTGAAGGGCAGGGCAATGCCATCACCAACTCCCTGTTGGGGGGAACGGCTGCCGGGATCCCGGACAGCACGGCGCCGGTGATCATCCTCACGGCACCCACCTCCCGAGATGGTCTGGCGTTTGGTCCGGCCACGGGGGATAAAAGTGGCGCCCTGGGCCTTTCGGTGAATGTGGAAGGCGAGCCGGAAGGGGCAACCGGTCGCTGGACCCGACCCAATCCCGCCGCCATGGCACTGTCATCACAAGAGGATGACAACATCACCGTCACGCCGCTGATTCCTGGATTGCAGGAGCTGGACTACACCCTGAGAGACACGGCCGGCACCGCACTGGCGAGCATCAAGGTGCCCTTGTCCGTGCCGCAGTTTATCGCCGTGCGCGAGGATGCGGCGGCGTTTGATGCGGTACTGGCCAGTTATAGCCTGGATGACGTGAAACCCTCGGTGCTGCGGGCGGCCAAGGAAACCTGTGACCTGTTGTTGATGACGGCGAATGTCCGCACTGTTTGGGAAATGGCGCCATTCAATGAGGCATTGCCGGCCCAGTTTGCAGCGGGCGGGGCTGCCGCAAACCGGTTGACTGTCGCCACATTGCGGGGCAATCCGCCTTCGGCGGGTCTTGCTGGTCGTACGCAGGCGGGGACCGGTGGCATCGGCGCGACGGTGTATGACGAGACGATCTCCGTCTGGCCGGGGGCGTTCGATGATGCGGCCGCCAGCGGCGCGGCCGGGGATGTGGATGATGCTACCCGCCAAGTGGTGCAGCAGATGCAGGGGCTGGATTTTACCGATCTTCGCCTCAAGCAACTGGCAATTGATATTGTCGGTCGACTCATCGGTGAAACCCTGGCCCATGAGGTGCTGCACAGTCTTCTCGGGTTCCTGATTCCCACCGGACACCACAACCCGGCGGTGGCCAGTGACATCATGAATCGGGGCCTGGATCGCAGCTTCCAGAACCGGACCGGTTTTGAGGTCATCGACCTGGCCAACTTCCCGGATGAGGGCAGTTATTCCGATACGGGGATTGGCTTGATCAATATACCCACGGCGGTGACGCAGGATCTGATCGACCAGCATTTCCCGGTCTCAATCTAGTCCTCGAACCCGAGAAAGCCCTGGCGTCCCCATCTATGGGTCGTCAGGGCAATCCGGTGGTACCTGCCACCGTCCCGCAAATTTCGCGAGCCCGGTCTGGCACTCTGTCAGACCCCATTACGGAGACCGCCGGCTCCGTTATCATGTCTCCATGACCTCCCGATACCATCGTCTTGACCGTTTCCTCAGCGCTCGCCTGCAGATCAGCCGAAGCAATCTGCGGTTATTGCTGGCTGGCGGCCGTGTCCAGGTTAACGGTCAGGTTGAAGGGGATCGGCAACGACGGATTGGTCCGTTCGACAGGGTGGTTTGCGACGGCGAGATTCTGCAGGCAAACCGGCCCCGTTATCTGATGCTCAACAAGCCTGCCGCAGTGGTCAGTGCCACCCGTGATGATCATCACCCCACGGTGCTGGATCTGCTACCGGAGGATCAGCGTGATGGGCTGCACCTGGCCGGGCGGCTGGACTTCAATACCACCGGCCTGGTGTTGCTGACCAACGATGGCGACTGGTCCCGGCAGTTGAGTCAGCCGGAGAATCAGGTGCGCAAGCATTATCGGGTGACACTGGAAAAGCCGTTAACCGACGACTATGTGACGGCGTTTGCCGAGGGGATGTGGTTTGAGTACGAAGGCATTACGACGCGCCCTGCGGCGCTGAAAATTCGTACCCCGTTTGAGGCAGACGTGTGGCTTTGCGAGGGCCGCTATCACCAGATCAAACGCATGTTCGGGCGTTTTGATAACAAGGTGCTGACGCTGCATCGGCTGGCGATTGGTAATTTGGTGCTGGATGAAACGTTGAAGCCGGGCGAATGGCGGGCGCTTTCGGCGTTGGAGGTGTCCTCCATTTTTTCATGAGAGGACACCGTCACAGATTGCGTAGGGTGCACTGAGCCTAAGGCGAACTGCACCATCAAACGCGGCATCGGTGCAGTTCGCCTTAGGCTCAGTGCACCCTACGTCTTGAAGGCGCGGGTGTTTGTGACCTTTCCCTCTCTGATCCTCGAAGCACTTAAACCAGTGGCTTGCCTTTCTTCAGGCGCCGGCGGAAATCCCACAGCACCAGATTGTAAGGGGCCTGCCGGATCACACGCGGCAGCAGCAGGCTGATGCGGCCAATCGTGCGCACGGTACGCTCGAAACGCCGCTGCTTTTTGTCATTCCATTCCAGCTGCATTTGCGCACGGATTTCCGGCGGCAGAAAACCCGTGGTCACAAACCGGTTGAAGCGCCCCAGCAGAAAGCGGGTTGGCCGGCTGAGGAATTCCAGGTCGGCGATCATCATCAGGTACCGGCGAATACGGTCGTCGATGTGCAATTGCTGCAGGCCTTCCTGCCAATAGGCGTCAAAGGCTTGCAGATCTTTCGGCCAGGTGTCCTGACGAACCTGCAGGGTGGTGCCCAGCGGGTGGGCCAGCTGGTAAAAGGTTTCCTTTTCCTGCTGGCTCATGGGGCCATGGAGTTTCTGATGGGTATCCACAAAGCCCCAGTAGAGACAGGCGGCCACCCACATCTGCAGGTTCTCATCGAACGCGTTGTACTTCACCGGTGAGTGTTCGGTGGAGTGGACCTGGGCATGGGAACGATTGACTGCCCTGCGGTAGGCCAGCTTCTCTTCACTGGTGCCCATCATGGCAACGGCCAGGTAGGTGAAGGTGGTGCGCGAGCGTTTGATCGGGTGATGCAGGATCGAGCCACTTTCCACCCGGCTTTCCGCGACGCCATAGCCGACCCCTGGCAGGGCCAGTTGCAGGATAATGTTGGCACCACCGGCCAGCAGCATGGCGCCATCGAAGATGCCGGGAAATTGCGCGTCCAGTTCCCGGGCGGTGGGGGGAGTGGGCCATTGGTGTTCCAGTCGGGCCTGGCGACTTTCCAGGTTGGCTTGGGCTGTCATTGTTTTTCTGTCCTCGCTGTCAGCGCGGTGGTTCATACGCCGTTTTTTTTCATGCTAACGAGGAGTGCGTCATCAAACAATGAGACAAAATTAATTATTTGTATCATCGTGGAGTTTTCTGCCCTTAAAGCCGCAATGCCCGGAACACCGCCCGCACATGGCCGGCCAGCACATGGGTGGCCGAGCCTTCTTCGCCCCGGTAAAGCATGGCGATCTGATAGTCGCCCAGTTCAGGCAGCTGATATTCCTCGCCCAGTTGCTGCAGGGGAGGCTGGATTAGGCTGAGCGGGAAGGGGCCAATGGCCAGATCCGCCTGCATGGCCGCCTCCTGGCCGGCGCAATGTTCGCTGGTGTAAGCCACCCGGTAGCGGTGATCGCTGCGGTCCAGGGCCTCCAGGGCCATCTTGCGCCAGGGACAGCCCTGGCTGGCCAGAGCCAGGGGCAGGGGCGTCTGGCTCACTGCGATCCCCCCCTGGGCGCCGGCCCACACCAGCGGTTCGCTGTGCACCACTTCCCCCCGTGCCGGGCGACCCTGTTTACCGGTGGTGACCATAATCAGGTCCAGCTTGCCCGCATCCAGCTGCTTGAGCATGTCGGCGCTGCGCCCGACGATCACGTTCACCTGCACGGCGGGGTGAGAGCGGGAAAACTGGGTCAGCACCTGGGGCAGGATACGGGTGCCGATGTCATCCGGGGTGCCCAGCCGCACGGTGCCTTCCAGCTCCGGGGCGGTGAAGTGACTGATGGCCTCCTGGTTAAGTTTCAGCAGGCGCCGGGCGTAGCCGAGCATGGCCTCGCCCTCGGCGGTGAGGCTGACCCGACGCGCTTCGCGGAGGAACAGCCGTTGCCCCACCTGTTCCTCCAGCCGCTTGATTTGCATGCTCAGGGCAGAGGGGGTGCGGAACACTTCGGCGGCGGCCTGGGTAAAGCTTTCCGTCTCCGCGATAGCCACGAAGCTGCGCAGGATTTCCGTGTCCAGGAGGGGTTGAAGCGGGCTGTCCGGGGGCATGTTTCACCTTTCAGAAAAATTGAACGATGAGTAAAGATCTTTTCGATTTACTGATAGTAAACCCGATTGCATCATGGACGCCAATCACAGCCCAGCCACTCCACAACGTTCCCAAACAGGGAGGAGACCATGAAGCGCAACGACCCTCAAACACTGGAAGCCCCCAAGCGGATTCACTCCCGCAAGCCGGATCTGCACATGCCGGCCATGCCTCCCCTGGAGCTGATGGATGCCCTGGATTATCGCATCCGTCTGGCCTGGTATCGTCTGCGCAAGAGCCGTGCGCAGCAGCGGTCCCGGGTGGCCCAACGGCTGCAAAGAAAGCCGGTCTGAGTATGGTGTCTGCGACGGATGTGAAAGCATAGCAAGGCGGCTGATTCGCCTTGTGAACAAGGCTCCAACGGGGTAATGACTGATTCCCTTCCGGAATTCACCGTTGGAGCGTTGCTTGCAAAGCGAATGCTTCAGAATTCCGGCGAGTGACCAGACACAAAAAAGGCGCCTTTTCAGGCGCCTTTTTTGTGTGCGACACGGAAGCCGTGCGGCCAATTACATGTTCGGGTAATTGGGGCCGCCGGTACCTTCCGGAGCCACCCAGTTGATGTTCTGGGTGGGGTCCTTGATGTCGCAGGTCTTGCAGTGCACGCAGTTCTGGGCGTTGATCTGGAAACGCTTGTCGCCAGTGTTCTCGTCCTCGACCACTTCGTACACACCCGCCGGGCAGTAACGCTGGGCCGGCTCGTTCCACTTGGGCAGGTTCACCTCAAGCGGTACGTTCGGGTCTTTCAGCGTCAGGTGACAGGGCTGATCTTCTTCGTGGTTGGTGTTGGACAGGAAAACGCTGTCCAGCTTGGCGAAGGTGATCTTGCCGTCCGGTTTCGGGTAGTCGATCTTCTTGCTCTGGTCTGCAGGCTTCAGCGTGGCGTGATCCGGGGTGGTGTCACGCATGGTGATCGGCAGTTTGCCGTTGAACAGGTTGATGTCCACGAAGGCAAAGGCAGAACCGATGAAGTTGCCGAACTTGTGCTGGGCCGGGCCGAAGTTGCGCTGGGCGTGCAGCTCTTCGTGGATCCAGCTCTTGTCGAAGGCATCCTTGTATTCGGTCAGCTCGTCGCCACCGCGGCCGCCTTTCAGGGCTTCTGCCAGGATTTCCGCGGCAATCATGCCGGACTTCATGGCGGTGTGGGTGCCCTTGATCTTGGCGAAGTTCAGGGTGCCGGCGTTACAGCCCACCAGCAGACCACCGGGGAAGGTCATCTTCGGCAGGGACTGCAGGCCACCCTTGGAGATGGCACGGGCGCCGTAGGAGACACGCTTGCCGCCTTCCAGGTGCTTCTTGATTTCCGGGTTGGTTTTCCAGCGCTGCATCTCGTCGAACGGAGACACGTGCGGGTTGGAGTAGGCCAGATCGGTGATCAGACCCAGGGCAACCTGGTTGTTCTCGATGTGGTACAGGAAGGCACCACCCGGGGAGCCGGACTCGGTGAGCGGCCAGCCGGCGGTGTGCACCACCAGGCCTTCCTGGTGTTTGGCCGGGTCGATGTCCCACAGTTCCTTGATGCCGATACCGTAGTGCTGCGGGTCGGTGCCTTCGCGCAGGTTGAATTTTTCCTGCAGCTGTTTGCCCAGGTGACCACGGCAACCTTCGGAGAAGATGGTGTACTTGGCGTGCAGTTCCATGCCGGGGGTATAGCTGGGCTTCTTCTCGCCGTCATGGCCGATGCCGGAATCGCCGGTGGCGATACCTTTTACGGAACCATCGTCGTTATAGAGTACTTCGCTGGCAGCAAAGCCGGGGAAGATCTCGATGCCCAGACCTTCCGCCTGTTCTGCCAGCCAGCGACACAGGTTACCCAGGGAAATAATGTAGTTCCCTTCGTTGTGCATGGTCTTGGGTACGAACAGGTTCGGCACTTTCTGTGCCTTTTCCGGGCCGGTGAGGTAGTAGATCTCGTCGCCGGTGACCTTGGTGTTCACCGGAGCGCCCATTTCCTGCCAGTTGGGGAACAGCTCGTTCAGTGCACGGGGCTCAAGCACCGCACCGGAGAGAATATGGGCGCCGACTTCGGAGCCTTTCTCTACCACGACCACACTGATTTCCTGACCGGTTTCCTGGGCGATCTGGCCCAGACGGCAGGCGGTTGCCAGACCGGAAGGACCGGCGCCGACGATGACTACATCGACTTCCATAGATTCGCGTTCCACAGCCTGTCTCCTCGCTATCGATTGCGTGTTCGGCCCTGAAGCCACTGAGAAAGGGGTTCTGAAACACTCTGCCACAGAAAAACCTTTCTCAGCAGCCACCTGGGGCCAGCCTTGGGGTGGCGCGGAGTATATAGAGATAGGCCAAACCGCACCACTGCCTGGGTTGGCCGCAACGCCCGCTGCATTGTTACCGGGTGTTGATCCGGTGGGGCGGCCACTGCAACCATTTCAAACAGGTGTTCGGATTATCCCTTGCTAGCTGGTTGATTTACAAGGAAATGGCCGACCGTAAAGTCACGAAAAGTGGACACCTTGCAGAGTCTATTTGCAGCAAAATCATTCGCTTACAGATTTTCGGCCTATTGACCTGCTTTGGCCGAGCGTTCAAGATAGCGGCTCTTTCGCGGGGGTGGACCCGGCAACGGCGTCAATTCGCCTCCTTCTACATGTCACCCAATGGAACATTCCGAGGATCCTATGAAGGTTCTTGTACCCATCAAGCGAGTCATTGACTACAACGTCAAGGTTCGCGTGAAGGCGGACAACTCTGGTGTTGATCTCGCTAATGTCAAAATGGCCATGAACCCCTTCTGTGAAATCGCTGTAGAAGAAGCGGTGCGCCTGAAAGAGAAGGGTGTGGTTACCGAAATCGTTGCCGTTTCCATCGGTCCCAAGACCGCTCAGGAGCAGCTGCGTACTGCCATGGCACTGGGCGCTGATCGCTCCATCCTGGTAGAAACCGATGAAGACGTTCAGCCGCTGGGCATCGCCAAGGCACTGAAAGCCATCGTTGACGAAGAAAAGCCGGACCTGGTGATTCTCGGCAAACAGGCGATCGACGGCGACAACAACCAGACCGGCCAGATGCTGGCTGCTCTGACCGGCATGCCGCAGGGCACGTTCGCGTCTGAAGTGGACGTGGCTGACGGTAAAGTGAAGGTGACCCGTGAAATCGACGGTGGCCTGCAGACCGTTGAGCTGAACCTGCCGGCGGTGGTTACCACCGACCTGCGTCTGAACGAGCCGCGTTATGCGTCTCTGCCGAACATCATGAAAGCCAAGAAGAAGCCGCTGGACACCAAGACCGCTGCTGATCTGGGCGTTGACCTGACTCCCCGTGTGACCACTGTCAGTGTGGAAGCCCCGGCCGAGCGTCAGGCTGGCATCATCGTTGGCTCCGTTGACGAGCTGGTTGAGAAACTGAAGAACGAAGCGAAGGTGATCTGATGAGTGTATTAGTTTACGCCGAACACGATAACGCCGCGCTCAACAAGGTCACCCTGAGTGTGGTTGCTGCTGCCAAAGAAATCGGCGGCGACATCACTGTGCTGGTAGCCGGTAAAGGCTGTGGCGCTGTTGCTGAAGAAGCGGCCAAGATCGATGGCGTTTCCAAGGTACTGTGCGCTGACAATGACGCCTACGAGCACCAGCTGGCCGAGAACGTTGGCGACCTGGTTGCTGAAGTTGGCGCGGATTACAGCCACATCCTGGCTGCCGCTACCACCACCGGCAAAAACTTCGCGCCGCGCGCTGCAGCGCTGCTGGACGTGGCCCAGATCTCCGAGATCTCCGACGTGATTGATGCGGATACCTTCAAGCGTCCGATCTACGCCGGTAACGCCATTGCTACCGTGAAAAGCAGCGATGCCAAGAAAGTGATCACCGTGCGTGGTACCTCTTTCGACGGCGTTGCCGCTGAAGGTGGTTCTGCTGCCGTTGAGAACATCGACGTTGCCAAGGACGCCGGTATCTCCTCCTTTGTGGGTGAAGAGCTGGCCAAGTCCGACCGTCCCGAGCTGACCTCTGCCGAGATCGTGATCTCCGGTGGTCGTGGCATGGGCAACGGCGACAACTTCGAAATCCTGTACAAGCTGGCTGACAAGCTGGGCGCTGGCGTGGGTGCATCCCGTGCTGCCGTTGACGCAGGCTTCGTACCCAACGACATGCAGGTCGGTCAGACCGGTAAAATCGTTGCGCCGAACCTGTACGTTGCTGTGGGCATCTCCGGTGCCATCCAGCATCTGGCCGGCATGAAAGACTCCAAGGTCATCGTTGCGATCAACAAGGACGAAGAAGCCCCCATCTTCCAGGTGGCGGACTACGGCCTGGTCGCTGACCTGTTCGAAGCGGTACCGGAGCTGGACAGCAAGCTGTAAAAAGCCTGCAGTCAGCACCAACAAAAACCCGGCCTTGTGCCGGGTTTTTTGTTATGGGATGGCGCTCAATCAGTCTGACTCCGGCTCTGTACACTCCAGCCTTACACTAACCTGAAGATCCGGCCAGGGGTCACTGATGTGGGTGGCGTCGCAGCGAGGCGTCAACCCAAAGGCGGGATCAGTGGGGGAGAGGGTGGCGAACCATTCGCCGCGAGGCCGGCCATTAAAGGCGTCGGTTGACTCACCGGCCCCCAGAGTGATCGGCCCGACGGCAGGATCGCTTGTGCGAAGCTGAATCGCATGTCCCGAGGTATTTGTCACCGTTATCACCTGCACGCTGTCACTGGCATAGCGTCGCTCACGCCATCCGTACTCCCGATCCAGATCGATGGATTGCCATCCGGGTGTGGCGCCGTTGCACACAAAGGGAAAGTCGAAATCCCGGGTACTGGGAGGCGAGAGTTGCAGCATTTCGGTGGCGACGGACATGTCATAGGTCTCGCCATCCGTGATCAGCGTGGCGGTAAACCGGGTACTGGCTTCGGGAGTGACTGTGCGGGAATCCGCCAGGGCCTCGTTTTCGCCATTTACCGGTGGGCTCAGGGTGAGCGTGTCAGCGGTGACCGTGATCGCAAAGGGGGGATAGCAGCCATCATGATTCGGGCAAACCTGGGCAACGCCGGGAGGAAAATCCGAGGGGCAGCAGTAGCCGTCCACACACCGTCCATCACTGGGGCATTCTGATGCCGTGGCACAGCTTGGTGCCGTGCTGTATGCGTCACCGAAAACGCTGCAGTGCGATTCGTCACGGGGCATATTGCGGGCATCCCAGCTGACGGTGATCGGGTCGCCGGGACAGAATAAATGGGGTTCCGCTTTCAGTTGCGCCGGGTCACCGGGTAGTCCATCCAGTTTTACGGCGCAGGCAGAGATCAGTAAAAGAGAAAATAGAAAAGCGGCAAGCAGTCCATTGCGCATCGTTGTTACTCCCTTGTGTTGGTGATAATGCCTCTCTCGGTTGGTGCTATTCCTGCCGCCGGGATTGGCGCAGGGCGAGTCAGTTAAGTGTAGGGTCCGGCAAACAGGAAAGGGGTGAACTGTCTCACTATTAGCACGGATAATGCGTTTCCATCATGACGGACCCTATTTGGCATATCGGGGGCACTCCATGCAGATCTTCAAGGGTAAAACGGCGCTGATTACCGGTGCATCCAGCGGCATTGGTGAGGAAATGGCTAGGCAGCTGGCTTCGGTGGGCTGCAATCTGATTCTGGTAGCGCGGCGCACTGAGCGACTCGGTTCCCTTGCCGCGGAGCTGGCATCGTTCACCGTTGATGTCATTACCGCCGATCTGTCTGATCCGCAAGCGGCCGAAGCGGTGTTTGCACAGACGCAGGCCGCCGGGCGGCAGGTGGATATTCTCATCAACAATGCCGGCTTTGGTTTCCAGAAACCGCTGTTGTCGCTGCCGGTGGCGGATCAGCTGGGCATGGTCGATGTCAATGTACGGAGCCTGCTGGTGCTGACTCAGCGGTTTGCCGCGCCCATGGCGCAACGGGGCCAGGGCTGGGTGCTCAATGTGAGCTCGGTGTCTGCCTGGTTTCCGATCCCGGGCATGGCCACCTATGCAGCCAGCAAGGCCTGTGTGCTGCATCTGAGTCGTGCTCTCCACGAAGAGCTCAAGTCAGCGGGCATTGTGGTGACGGCACTGTGCCCCGGCGGCACCCGCACCGAGTTTTCGTCCATCGCCCGTGAGCGGATGGACCCGGATCTGGAAAAAGCCATGATGCCTGCGGACGTAGTGGCAGGGGCCGGACTGAAGGCGCTGGCCAGTGGAAAAGCGGTGGTGGTTCCCGGGGCCTTGTATCGAGTCATGGTCTCTTTGGTGCGGGTATTACCTGCTAGCTGGGTGACGCGTTTGGCGGGAAGGGTAATGGGACGTCATCACTGATATCGCTCTCAATTTCCGCTGAGCGTAGGGTGCACTGAGCCCAAGGCGAACTGCACCACTAAAACGCCAGATGATGCAGTCCTCCCTAGGCTCAGTGGCACCCTGCCTATATTTAACCCCGACTGGCGATGTCTTCCGCAATGGCCAGCGCTGCTGTCAGGCCGGGGGACTCTATTCCCAGCAGATTGATCATGCCTTTGATGCCGTGTTCCTTCTCATCCTGTATCAGGAAATCCCGCCAGGGCGCTCCGTTGACGAATAACTTGGGGCGGATACCGGCATAGGCGGGGGAAAGTCTCTGGGGGGCAAAGGACGGCCAGTAACGACGTATGGCGTTTTCGAACTGCGGTTGCCGTGACGCGTTGACTTGATAATCCCGCTGCGCAATCCATTCCACATCCGGGCCGAAGCGGGCGTTGCCTGCCAGGTCCACGGTAAGGTGAATGCCCAGTCCATCGCTTTCCGGCAAAGGATAAACCAGCCGTTGTGTCGGGCTGCGGCCCGCCAGTGAAAAGTAGTTCCCCCGGGCCAGCCGTTGCTCGGGAATGCCGTCTGCGGGAAATCCATGGCAGTGCTGCAGCAGTGGTGCGGCACCCAGGCCGGCGGCATTGATGAGATGCCGGCACTGTAACTCGAAGGGCCCCTCGTCACTGTCTACCAGCAGCAGGAAATGCGCCTGATGGCAATCAATCCGGCGCACCCGGTGGCGATAGCAGAGCAGGGCATGATTTGCCTGCGCCTGCGCGGCGAGACACTGCATCAGGGCGTGACTGTCGACAATCCCGCTATGTTCACTGAGCAGCGCCTCGCTGGCATGGAGCCAGGGTTCCTGGCGACCCAACCACTGCTGGCTACATGGATGCAGGCCGGTGGCGCCGCTGTTCAGAGCGTTCTGGTGCAGTTGCTCCAGTGTGTCCTGTTGCCCTTCATTGGCGACGACCAGCTTGCCGCACTGCCGGTAGGGAATGTTTTTTTCCTGGCAGTAACGATATAGCAGGGCATTGCCGCGCAGGCACAGGCGGGCTTTCAGAGAGTCCGGCGGGTAGTAGAGACCGGCGTGGATGACTTCGCTATTGCGGGAAGAGAGGTGTTCGCCAAAGTGGCTTTCCTGCTCAAGCAGTACCACCGACCTTGAAGGGGCCAGTTCACGGGCGATCGCCAGGCCGATGACGCCGGCACCGACGATCACGGTATCAACCTGCTCCATGTAGCCTCTCTCTGCCGGTTCCCGTCCTGTGCGCTATTTTGGACATACTGATCCGTGCTTGTCGAAACCGGTGCTTCATTATGAAGCAGGGCGGCTCTGGAGTGGGGTCGCTGACCGGTCTGTTGAGCGATTTTCTGGCATGGGACTTGCTCAATAACTTTCATGGAAGGCGCAAAGCCTTTCTTGAGAGAAGGAAAGTGCCATGCGGTCATTAACGTTGCCGGCCGTTGCCGGTTTTGATGAGATGATTGCCCCGGGCCGAGGTATTCGGACGCATTATACGCACTACCACGACTGGCTGTTGCAACAGGACGGCCAAAGCCTGGAAAGAAAGCGCAGGGAAGCGGAGCTTCAGTTCCACCGAGTGGGCATTACATTCAATGTGTACGGTGAGGATAGTGGCACCGAACGGTTGATCCCCTTTGATACCTTGCCTCGGGTCATTCCGGCCTCCGAATGGCAGAAGCTGGAGCGCGGGGTGATACAACGGGTCCAGGCGCTGAATCTGTTTCTGCACGATATTTACCACGATCAACGCATCATCAAGGAAGGCCACTTGCCGGCTGAGCAGGTATTCGGCAATGCCCAATACCAGCCCTGCATGCAGGATGTGGATCTTCCCAATCAGGTTTATTCGCAAATCAGCGGTGTTGATCTGATCCGCGATGGCGAGGGTGCCTGGTACGTGCTGGAGGATAACCTCCGTACCCCTTCCGGGGTCAGTTACATGATCGAAAACCGTCGCATGATGATGCGGCTTTTCCCGGAACTGTTTGCCAGACAGATGGTGGCACCGGTTGATCATTACCCCTCGTTACTGCTGGAAACCTTGCAGCAGAGCGCCCGTCACAGTAACCCCACGGTGGTATTGCTGACCCCGGGGCGTTACAACAGCGCCTATTTCGAGCATGCCTTTCTGGCGCAGCAAATGGGGATAGAACTGGTTGAGGGAGCCGACCTGTTCGTGAAGGAAGGCTGCGTCTTCATGCGGACGACCGCGGGTTCCCAGCGGGTGGATGTGATTTATCGCCGGGTTGACGATGCCTACCTGGACCCTCTGGCATTTCGTCAGGACTCCATGCTCGGGGTGCCCGGCTTGCTGTCCGTGTATCGAGAGGGAAGGGTGGTTCTGGCCAATGCGGTGGGTACCGGGGTAGGGGATGACAAGTCCATTTATCCCTATGTGCCGGCCATGATTCGCTTCTATCTGGATGAAGAACCGATCCTGGCCAACGTGCCCACATGGCAGTGCCGCCGCAAGGATGAACTGAAACACGTTCTCGCCAATCTCCCGGAGCTGGTCGTCAAGGAGGTCCATGGGGCCGGTGGCTATGGAATGCTGGTAGGGCCGGCGGCCACCCGGGAAGAAATCTCTCACTTCCGGGACCGGTTGCTGGCAAACCCGGATAACTATATTGCCCAACCGACACTGTCACTCTCGACCTGCCCGATTTTTGTCAGTGAAGGCATCGCTCCCCGTCATATCGACTTGCGTCCTTTTGTTCTCAGCGGGAACGAAACCCGGGTTGTCCCCGGTGGCTTGACCCGTGTGGCCATGAAAGAGGGATGCCTGGTTGTGAATTCCTCCCAGGGCGGCGGCACCAAGGATACCTGGGTGCTGGAGGAGAGAGAGCCATGCTGAGTCGTACTGCTTCTGACCTGTACTGGTTGTCCCGTTATTTCGAGCGGGCGGAAAATACCGCGCGGATGCTGGACGTGGTCTGGAACCTGTCGCTGATCCGCTTTGCGGTGGATCTGGAATCAGAGTTGATGGCGCCGCTGGCGATTACCGGGTCCGGAGAACGCTACAAAAGCCGCTATGGCAACGTGACCATCGGCAACCTGCTGTATTTCTTTACCCTGGACGAGGATAACCCTTCCAGTATCTACCAGTGCCTGCGGCAGGCCAGAAGCTGTGCCCATGCGGTGCGCGGCAAGATTACCGCGGAGATGTGGGAGAGCGTGAACAGTACCTGGATCGAGCTGAAGGATATCCATCAAACCGGCTTGCAGGATTACGGAGAAACGGCGTTTTTCGAGTGGGTGAAAAACCGCTCTCACCTGTTTCGTGGTGCGACCTACGGCACCTTGATGCGCAGTGATACCTTCAACTTCCTGCGTCTGGGCACCTTCGTCGAGCGAGCGGATAACACCGCACGGATTCTTGATGTGAAACATCAGGACGGGGATGTGGAGTCCAATACCACCGTGGATTACTACCGCTGGCATGCATTGTTGCGCTCTGTGGGAGCCTATGAAGCCTACCGGGAAATGTATAGCGAGCCGATTAACGCGGAGCGTGTGGCTGAGTTGCTGATTCTCCGTCCGGAGATTCCACGCTCGTTGTTATCCTGCCTGCAGATGCTTTGCCAGTTCCTGCCCAGCATCGAAGGGGACGCCGGATTACAGTCCAAGCGCCTGGCAGCGGTGCAGTTGGCGCGGCTGCAATACGGTGATATCGAGCACGTTACCGACATCGGTCTGCATGACTACCTGACGGATTTTCTGCGTCGGATTAATGAATTGGCGGATACCATTCAATCTGAATATCTGGAGCTGGTATGAAATTGTCGATCCGTCACAGTACGGAATACCATTATTCTGAGCGAGTAAAGCACAGCACGCAGTATCTGCGACTGACCCCCAGGCCCTCCGCCCGGCAAAAAATTCTCAGCTGGGAAATGGATTTGCCGGAGACGGCGGAACGGGCGTCTGATGGGTACAACAACATCCTCCACGTGCTCACCCTGGATCAACCGCATCAGGAGATTCGGTTGTCGGTCAGGGGACTGGTGGAGATCACGGATGAAGATGGTGAAGACGCGGATCAGCGCCTGTCACCCCTGGTTTTCACGCGCATGACAGAGCTCACTCATCCGGATGAAGCGTTATTGGAACTGGCGCATCGTCATGCTGGCCTGCCCGTGGATGCGCGGCTTGAAGCCCTCAGCGAGACGATACTCTCTGCCATGCCCTTTACCCCCGGAGTAACGGATGTGGCCAGCAACGCGGCGGAGGCGTACCGGGGCGGGTATGGGGTGTGTCAGGATCATACCCATGTGTTCCTGGCCTGCTGTCGTGCCCTGGGATTGCCGGCCCGCTATGTCAGTGGTTACCTCTACAGTCAGGATTCAGAACATGTGGCGAGTCATGCCTGGGCCGAAGTCTGGCAGGACGGTAGCTGGCATACCTTTGATGTGACCAATCAGACCCGGTTACCCCGGCACCACCTGAAGCTGGCAGTGGGTCTGGATTATATGGACGCCTGTCCAGTGCGTGGCGTACGCTTCGGTGGTGGGATTGAGTCCCTGAAGGCGGTGGCAGAAGTGCGCCAGTCGTCTTCTTCCCGTTGCCAGTGATCGTGCGGAGTCTCGAAGATGACCTATTGCGTTGCCATGGCTCTGCAGGATGGCTTGGTGTTTGCTTCCGATTCGCGAACCAATGCGGGGGTGGACCAGATTGCCACCTATCGCAAGCTACACAAATTTGTGGTCGACGATGAACGGGTGATTATCATCCTGTCGGCGGGAAATCTGGCCACCACCCAGAGCGTTATCAGCTTGTTGAATATGCGTCTGAACAGCGATCAGGCGAATCTTTTTGGTGTTCGCTCACTGTATGAAGCGGCCACAGTGATAGGGACCACCAGTCGTGAAGTGGTGCGTCGCGATGCCGGGCAAAGCCAGGGCAATGTGGACTTTGGCAGCAGTTTCATTGTGGGTGGGCAAATTCATGGTGAACGTCACCGCCTGTTTCTGGTGTATCCGGAGGGTAATTTCATCGAATGCACGCCTGATACCCCTTACTTCCAGATTGGTGAAACCAAATACGGTAAACCCATTCTGGATCGTGTGGTGGACTATCAGTTAACCCTGCAGGCAGCGGCCAAATGTGCTCTCATCAGTCTGGACTCAACGATTCGCTCCAACCTCTCGGTGGGGCTGCCTCTGGATCTGTTGATCTACCAAAAAGACGGTTTTTCTGCCGACAATCATCATGATGTTACCGATCAGAATTCGGATTTCCGGGCCCTGGGCGAAGCCTGGTCCCAGGGCTTGCGGGAAGCCTTTTCGCAATTGCCGGATATGAATTGGTAAGAGAGAAACGGTGATAAAAAAAGGGCGTGCCAGGCACGCCCTTTTTTTTCTGCGGTGTCTTATTCCTTGTTATCCACGTTATCGTAGAACAGATATCGTGCTGTTTCGTATTGGCCCCGTGCCAGCTTGAACAGTCGCTCGTAGACCTCCGGGTGCGCTGCGGCCACATCCTGTTTCGGGGTGTCGCTATGCAGGTCATGCAAACTGGCATTGCTGCCATCCGCATTCATTTGCAACAGGAAATCTTTGGTCACCATGCCATAGATAGGGCTGGGGCCTTCCTGCAGCACCACAAAATTGGCGCGTTCCCCTTCCGGGGCGGGCATCTGGAAATCCCGTCCCAGCGTGGTATTGCGGTAGGGAAATCCGAGCATGCCGGCCATGGTGGGTAGCACGTCCACAAGGCCCACGGATTCCTCGATCACCCTGGGCTTCAGGTAGCGAGGGGCATAGATGATGTGCGGGACATGGTTACTTTCCAGGCCCAGCTGATCCATGGCCGGCATATGGGGCAGGGTGGTAATGCGGTTACTGTGATCACCAAAGAACACGAAGATGGTGTTATCAAAGTAATCGCTTTCCCGGGCCCATTTCATGTACTCGCCCACGTTGTAATCCAGCAGCCGTACGGCATTGAACTGGGCGGCACTGCGAAACCCGAACTTGGCCAGCTCCTCATCGGACAGGTCCGTGCGCGGCTGGAAGTCGCCATTATTCTCCGGGATGGTGAAGGGGCGGTGGTTACCGGCAGTCTGGATGAAGGCAAAGAAGGGTTGGTCATCCGGCAGGTCGGCGAGAATCCGGTTGGATTCGCGGAACAGATTCAGATCGGAAATCCCCCAGACATCCACGTCCGGAGATTGCCAGTCGCCTTCCTCATGTAGCTCGAGGTCATCAATGGTCTGTTGCACCAGCCCGTCCAGGTTGGCCCAGCCGGCGTTACCGCCGATGAAATAGAAATTCCGGTAGTCCGGAAATTCATTCAGCACGGTACGCTGATGGCTGGTCAGGGGGTTGCGACTGGCGCTTTCAGTGGGAGCCACGTCGGGGATGCCGGTAAAGGTGGCCCAGATGGTTTTGGCGGTGCCGGTGACAGGCACGTAGAAGTTTTCGAACCGCCAGCCATCGCGGCTTAGTTGGTCCAGGTTGGGGGTGCTCTCGATGGGCAATCCGTAGCTGCTCACCCGGCTCGCTCCGAGGGATTCCAGCATGATGAAGACCACATTGGGCGGACGCTCATAGTCGATCTTGTGGCTTTGCACCTCCACCATGCGCTCGAAATTCAGGTCCTTGCGCTGATCTTCGGGGATGCCGAGGTGCTCCGCCATGAGGGGGTAATACTCGGCGACCTTTTCCTTGTCGAACGGGGAAACCGGAATCAGCAGGGTATCGCGAAAATAGAGGACCGGATTCAGGCCCAGGGCGCCAATGGCACGGTCACCGGAGACAAAGGCTTCGCTCCAGCGCAATGGAATCGGGTTAAGAATATTGATATTGCTGACCCGGCCAAGAATGGCAAAGAAGAACAGGGCAAAGCAGACCAGAAAACCGGCTGTGGCCTGGAGCCCGGAGATACCGGCGGCTGACCGCTGCAGCAATTTGCGCTCGGCAATCCGGGCCAGCCAGTAACTGCCTGCCACGCCGCCAATCAGGCCCAGGGTAATCCAGATTACCGGATAGCTTTCCCAGACCATCAGGGTGGAATCCCGGGTGTCCTGGAGGAAGCGCAGGGCGGTAACGTTCAGGCGTTCACCCAGATAGGCATAATGCCCAAAGTCGAGAATATAGGTGAGGCCGAGCAGGGTCAGTGCAACGATCAGGTAGGCATGCGCAAGGACCCGCATCACTGCGCTGGTGAGCAGGTTGAAGCGGGGCAGATAGGCCAGCGCGGCAAGCGGCAACATCATCAACAGGGCCAGACGCAGGTCGAAGCGCAACCCGATCCCCAGGGCGCTGAGCACGGCGCCTGAATCCGCATCCGGGGTGGAGGGAATTTCTGAAAAGCCGAAATAGAAAACCGCCCGCAGAATGACCATCAGGCTGAAAAACAATGCCGTCATGGCCAGCAGGTAGTGCAGGCGTCGTGATTTCAACCAGGTCATGCTGATGTCTCCGTACCGGGGAAACTGAAAAATTGGCGCCTATGCTACCGGGAAGGGGCCAGTGGCGCATGGTCAAATCGCCGCTTTTGGCGGTTATTTGAACAAATTTCAGCGGGATGTCGCGGCTGGCTAGGGCGATGTCGGGATAATGCCTTTAACCGGCCGGGGCGCAATGGTATTAAAGGCATTCGCTGACGGGAGACGGACATGAATTTTGACGAGATCCTGGCCACGGTGGACGGCCAGGGCAACGGCATGATGCCAGAAGGGTGGGGGCAGGGGCGTGCCCTGTTCGGCGGTCTGGTGGGGGCCGTGTTGTTTGATCATCTGGAAAAAACCGTGGCTGCGGGCAGGACCTTGCGCAGTTTTTCCCTGTCCTTTGTTGCCCCGATGGCGCCGGGCCCGATCAGCCTGCACAGCCAGGTGTTCCGGGAAGGAAAATCCGTGATGCAGGCCATGGTGTCGGCGCGCCAGGAGGGTGAGGTCGTGGCCGCCATGCTGGTCAGCCTGGGGGCTGCCAGGGAATCCGGGGTGATTGTGCCCCCGGCCGCCGCGCCGGCCATGCCGCCACCGGAACGCTGTATAGAGCTCCCTTTCATGCCGGGTCTGACACCGGATTTTCTGCAGCACTTCCAGATGCGCTATGCGGACGGCATGCCTCCCTTCAGCGGCAGTGCGGTGCCGGATTTCAGTGGTTACATGGGCTTTCGAACGCCGCCGCAGGCCATGAGCACGGCGGCCCTGATCGCGCTGGTTGATACCTGGCCGCCCTCGGTATTGCCCATGTTGAAGAAACCGGCGCCGGCCAGTTCTCTGACCTGGACCATGGAGTTGCTGGATGATCCCGGGTCGCGCCCCGCGGATACCCTGTGGCAGTATCGGGTAAAGACGGATCAGAGCAGCGATGGCTATGGCCAGAGCCAGGCAACGATCTGGGACGGGGAAGGCAAGGCGGTGGCATTGAGCCGTCAGACATTTACGGTATTCGCATGAAAAAAGAACTGCCGCCGATCAAGGCGAAAACCCTGGGAGATAAGGTGCCACGCCGTGGGCATTGGCTGTTGGCCGGTCTGGGCCGGGTGATCCTTGCTGCCATGGGATGGCGGGTCGTCGGCACGCTGCCTAATGTGGAGCGCGCGGTCCTGGCGGTGGCGCCGCATACCTCCAACATGGATGGCGTGATCGGTATCAGTGCGATACAGAGCCTGCGTGTCCATGTGAAGTTCATGGCCAAACACACCCTTTTCGAGGGGCGGCTGGGCCGCTTGATGGTCTGGCTGGGTGGCATACCGGTGAATCGTGACAGTGCGGACGATGTGGTGGACCAAACGACGGCCGTGATGCGCGAGAAACCTTTCTGGCTGGGTCTTGCGCCAGAGGGAACGCGGGAGGGCGCCGAGCGCTGGAAAACCGGGTTTTACCGGATTGCCGAGCAGATGCAGATCCCCATCGTCGTGATTGGTTTCTGTTATCAGCGGCGTCAGGTCCGTATTGTCGGCAGCTTTATGCCCACCGGTGACCTGGAGCAAGACATGGCCCGGATTGTTCAGGCGTTGGCCGATATCGTGCCGCGTCGCCCGGATCGGCTTTCCGGGCCGTTACGCAACCATGGGCAGGGCCCTCAAGCCTGAGCAGTGCGGTCCCGCTCCCCCATGCGGTCGAGAAAATGCTGGCGGCGTTGGGCGGATTGCAGTGCAAAGGCCAGGGGCCGGTGTAGCTCGTTGAGCAGCGCTTCCTCGGGGGCAGAGAAGGGCCGGGCCCCGGCTACCTCTACAATACCCAGAGCGACGTCGCCCTGGTGAATCGGCCACATCAGCAGAGTGGCAGGTTGACGCTTGCCTTCTCCCACTTCCAGATCCAGATATCCTTCCGGCACGCTGTGTTGCTGTATCAGCAGCTTCTGATTGAGGGCCGCCCCCAGCAGTGTTTCATCCCGGGGAAGTCGGCGGCGCGCTTCTGCATCGGCATTAAGGCCCCAGGCCGCCAGGCGAACCAGCTCCTGATTTTCCAGCGTGTACGCGGCCCCGGCTTTTGCGTCGATTTGTTCAATGAGGTAGCTGAGCACCCGTTCCAGCAGTTGCGCGGGGGTCAGGTTGCCGGCGATACGTTCGAGAAAGAGGTTGAGCTGCTGTTGGCGCAAGGTGTCCCTTTCGGCCTGTTCGCGCCAGCGGGCCAGCTGGGCGGACTCACTTTCCAGTAGCAGGTTGTTGGCGAAATTGCGGCGGGCACTGATATCCAGAATGTAGCCATTGAGCGTGCAGATCAGCAACGGAATGGCGAAATAAAGCAGCATGGAAAGAAGCGGCAGGTGCAGTTGTCGTAACAGGGCGACAAGTAGCGCCGCGGCGAGTGCGCACAGGCAACTGGTCAGCGTCTGTCTTGGCGGCAGGCGCAGGATGGAGAAACCGATAATCAGGATATAGATGGTCTCAAAGGCGGAAATCTGTCCCGGGAAGAGTCCGTCGAAACGGATGGCGCCCAGCAGGGTGCCGGTGAGGGCAAGGCCGAGTGCCAGATAAAGGACTAGGACGGTATGCGGCTTGAGCCAGGACAGGCGGGTGCTGCACCACAGAGCCACCAGCGCCACTGCAATGGGGTATACGCCGTAATTGCGCCAGGCGACCATCTCGGCCGTATCCACCAGCAGCATCACGGGCACGACCACCACCAGATACAATAAACCCAGCAGATAGACGGAATGGCTGATCAGATCCCTGGCGCGGCTGTGAGCATGTTGCCGATACCGGGCTTCCAGATCCCCATCGAATGTCACCAGCAGGCTGTCCAGCGCGTTGCGCAGAACGGCCTCCTGACTTTTGCTGATCGCTGCTTCCGATGCTGCGGGCATGGGGTTACCTGATTATTATTCCGTTGCGGTGTCTCTGAATAATGCCTTGCACATCCCGTGTGGCCTGAAGGGAGTGGTTGTTGTGCTTTGTCGCCACGCGCAGCATGGCGCTTCTTCCCTCAAGACTGCGGTGGTATCCAGAGTCTCCTTGATTCGCGAGCTGTGACAGCGCAGTATTTTGTCAGCCTGATCGCGAACAAATGGCGCTCGCGATATTCAATAATGATCACAATCAACAGGAAGCATCATGACCGATACCGCACGTTTTGAACAAGCCCAAAAAGATGTGAAAACCCTGGACCGCAAACCCGGCAATGATGATCTGCTGTTCCTCTATGCCCACTTCAAGCAGGGCAGTGCCGGTGATGTCAGTGGCAAGCGCCCGGGGATGATGGACATGGTGGGCCGTGCCAAGTACGACGCCTGGGCAAAGCTCAAGGGCATGTCCGCGGATGACGCCAAACAAAAGTACATTGATAAGGTCGACAGCCTTTTGAAAAGCCACAAAAGCTAATCGATCAACCTCTGGCTTGCAGCAGTTGGGCCTTGCCCAGCTGCGCTTCCCCGGCCAGGTTACGGTAAAACCGTTGTAGTTCGGGGAGCTGAGCCTGCAGGGCCTGGCGAACCTGTCGCCGGGCCGCCTCCATCTCTTGTTCAACCCGCTGCTGGTTTTCCTGCATCTCCCGCTTTCGTTTTTCCAGTTCCGCAGGCAGGGCGGTGCTTCCCAGTTTGTCCAATCGTGCATTGATACGCTGCAGACGGTCGCGGGCATCGTTCAAACGGGCCTGGAGATCCTGCGCATCCGGGGCGTTGTGCAGAACCCGTTCCAGGTCGGCAATTTCCTGGCGGGTGGCGCGCTTTTCCATCTTGGCTGAGGTGCGAAAGGCGCTGTTGGAAAGGTCCCGGGCGGTGGCATGGTGAATGGCGTTATGCAGGGATTTCTCCTGTTGCCGAAGGCACTTGCGCACGTTGTTGGCGTTGATCAATTTACGGGTGGCATCCAGTACCCCGCTGTCATGGTCGCGGACCATGGCCAGTACCAGCTGGTCCATGACCGTGGTGCTGTTACCGGCAACACTGTTGGTGAGCGACCGATAGAGACGGTCCGGGTCATCGGCCAGGGTTTGCAGGGCTTTCATGTTTTCCGCCACCTTGTTCAGAGCCAGGTTGTAGACCGGCAGGGCCTGCTCCATGGCCCCCTGATTGCGCCAATCATCGCCGGCTAGAACCAGACCGGAAATTGCCCGTGGATTGCCCGGAAAGCGCGCGGCAATCCGCACAAACCAGTCCCTGGCCCGTTGCCGGTCCCCGTCCAGTCGATAGCTCTCGGCCAGTAGCAGGGCGGCATCCACCGCTGCCGGGCTGCGCTGTTCTACCTGACTGAGTTGTTGGCGGGCAAACTCGGTATCGCCATCGCGCAGGGCCATGGCTGCCAGGCGCAGACGGGCGTAGTTGCCAAGAATGGGTTTGTTGATACTGTCGGTCCGCTCGTTATAGCGGATCAGATCGGGGGTGTCGCCGTTGTTGGCGCCTGCGCCCAGTATGGTCAGCAATTGCTGGTCCAGGGAGGACAGATGCACAGTGAACGCCCCTTCTGCCTGGCAGTCCGCGGGGGCTGCCTGCAGGGCAGGGGTCAGCAATGCGCCTAGAAGGCAGCAAATGGCCAGGGTGATTGCTCTCATTGTCCCATCGTTTTGTTATTGGTTATCCGGGCTTCAGGCAATGCCACTGGGGCGTATTGCACCGGCAGGAGCTCAGCGAGAACCTGCCTGGCAAATGGTGCGCCAACTGTGGGCGGAGAGAAGGAACTGGGTCACAGGGCGGTACACAAATTTATGCATTCCGGTGTGGCATTCCCCTCGGGGACCCTGTTGCCGTAGCGGCGGGGCAGGCAGGGCAAAGCCCCGCCTGTGGCACTCAGAAAGCCCTGATATTGGCGATAACAAGGCCGATTACCACGGTGGCTACCAGCAAGCCCACGCCCATAAGAACGGTGGCAATGATGCCCAGCACCTTGCCGGCGCGGGTCATGCCTTCCCCGGCCGGATCCATGTCACCTCTGGCCATGCTGTTCAGGTCCTTGCTGCCCAGTATCCAGGCGACGATCCCCAGCGGCGCAAACAACAGGATACCCAGCAGACCGAAGGTCAGTACCAGCCCGCCTCGATGGACTGGAAAATACCCTTTGGGACGAAATTCGACCTGAGGGGGCGCGGAGGCGGGAGCCTTGGGTGACTGGCGACCCGCAAAGGCCGCAAACAGCAGCAGGGCGCTGATGGCCAGATAGAACAGGTTGTAGGCGGCGGTGGCGATGATGGAGTAGGTGTCCGCACTGATCACGTCATCAAACATCCATTCCATCAAGACGATCTGGTTAAAGATGATCCAGCCGTTCTGCAGCAATGTGAGGAGACCGGCGATCAGGACCAGTATGGCGGCCGTGCGGGCACGCTCCATGAATATGCCGGCGAGCACAAAGGCAGTGATTGCTACCAGGGTGCCGGGAGCAAGGGCGGGAATCAGGGTGAGAAGATCCGGTCCCATAAGACATCCTTTTCGTTGGGGGTGAGGAAAGTATCAATCCTGTGTGGAAACACGTGACAGAACCTGTTTCAACAGGCTTCTTACCGCTCGCCAGCGATTGACCAGCAGTGACAGGAAAATCAGCGCGCAGCCAGCCACCTGCCACAGTGTCATCTGCTCGGTAAACCAGGCGGCAGCCATTAGGGCCGTCCACATGGGTTCGAGTACCATGATCACAACGCCGTGGCTTTGCAGTGACAGGCTCTGTGCATAGGTTTGAACGAGAAAGCGCAGGGCGGTGCCGACGGTGGCGCTGAGGATGACCCAGATCGCCAGTTCGAGGGTGGCGTCCGCGGCGGCCTCGCCCCAGGGCTCGATAATGGCGGACAGCATACCCGTCAGCACACCGACCACCGCCAGTACCACCGTGGTCAGCGCCAGGGCGGGAATGCGAGGATGTTCGATGGGGTTGCCACTCCGATCAAGGGTGGAAATGGTGTTGGCGGCCCGGGTATTGAGGTTGAAATAGAGGGCGAAAATGGTCGCCGCCGCCACAAAGAATAACTGCCCGGCTTCAAGATGAAGGCCCTTTTCCAGTGACAACAGGGCCAGTCCGGCGGCGGCTACCGGCAGCGCCAGCCAGGTGCTGCCTGGCACCGGCTCGGCAAACACCAGCCGCGCGATCACCGGTACCAGCACCACACCAAGACTGGTGAGAAAGGCCCCTTCGCCCACATGTTCGGCCATGGCCAGCCCCATGACCCAGCAGCTCATGGCAACGCCAAAAACCACACCTACCCGGGCACAGCGAAACAATTGCCGCCCGTTGAGACGGCGCAATTGCGGATAGGCGATCATGGCCAGCAGGCTTGCCGCCAGCAGGAAACGCAGCGACATGAACAGCAGTGGCGGCATGGCCAGTACCGCTTCTCGCGAGAACATCCAGCTGATGGCGGCGAGCAGGGTGACCAGCAGCAGTAGCAGATCGGCTTTGTGGGCTTGGCTAACAGGCACTGAACAGGATTCGCATGGAAAAAGAGCTGGCGATGGTAGCACAGGCCCGGAGCCGGGTAACGACTGTTCAGGCGACATGGATCAGGTCAAAGTGGACACGGATTAGCGAGTTACGAGTCACGAGTTGAAAGGAGCGAAAGGCATATAACAATGCGGGCTCTGATCTTTTCGTGCCTTTCGACTCGTGACTCGCGACTTGGAGACTGCCAAGTCCGGGAACGGTGGTGATATATCGTAGCACCCGGACAGGGTGTGGCTTTATGGGTTGAGGTAACAATGTTTGCAGCCTGGCGAAACTGGCGCGACAAGCGCCGGGTCAAAAAAATGGGATACACCGAGGCGGAATGGGAAGCGGCGGTGGCCGACTGGCCGGTGTTGCAGCGCTACCAGGGAGAGGCGCGGGCCCGGCTGCGGGATCTGAGCTTTCGCTTTCTGGCGCGCAAGAGTATCGCTCCAGGTTCCGGTTTCGTGATTACCGACGCCATGTGTCTGCGCATTGCCACCATGGCTTGCGTACCGATTCTGGAATTGGGCCTGGACTGGTACGACGGCTGGTACACGGTCATTCTTTATGAAGGGGACTTTATCCCCAACCGGCCCTGGCAGAGTGAGGACGGTGTGGTGCACGCCAGTGGCCCGGTGCTGGCCGGTGAGGCCTGGCACCAGGGCCCGGTGATCCTGTCCTGGCAATCGGTGCTGGAAGCCGGGCAGGGCAGTAATGTGGTGATTCACGAGATGAGTCACAAACTGGATATGCGTCGCAACGGGGCCAATGGTGCACCGCCACTGCATCCGGGGATGAATCCGCGGCAGTGGCACGAGACCTTCACGGCAGCCTGGGATCGCCTGTTTGATGATTATGAGCAGCACCGGCCCCTGTCCATCGATCCCTATGCATTGACCGGGCCGGGGGAGTTTTTTGCCGTTTGCAGCGAAGCCTTTTTCGAGACACCGGCGTCGTTGCTTCGGGACTGGCCGGATCTCTACCGGCTGTTGGCGCAGTTTTACCGACAGGGAGAACAGCCATGAAATTTGTTTTCGAAGTGCGCGTGAAACCGGGCTTTACCGTGGAGGAATATGCCCAGGGTTGGGTGGAAGCCAGTGAAATCATTCAGCAAACCCCCGGGGCCCGTGGTACCTACCTGCATCGCAAGATCGGTCACCCCGATACGGTTCTGGCCATCGCCCATTGGGACAGCAAGGCCCACCGGGATGCCAAGGACGACAGCCGCAGTGAAAAGGTGAAAGCGATCCTGGCGAAGCACGCCAAGGTCTGTGAGGTCACGGTAATCGGGGAATTCGACGAACCGGAATGGCAGGTGCTGCCGGAATAGGAGGCCTGCCGTAGCTCGTGGCCGCACCTTTATCACGAAGCCGCTGTAGGAGTTCCGCTTGGGGGACGAACCACGCGTCAGCGTGGAAATCAGGCGCAGAGTCTACCCGGGCTTCGGTCCGCAGCAGCAGAGCAACCGGCTCTCTAGAGTGATCAGGTGACGCCCGCATCGACTGTTTCTTCGCCAAGGCGCGGATTCGTCCCTCAAGAGGAACTCCTACAACAGGGCGTTCGGGGATTTGAAACAAAAGAGCCGCCTTGCGGCGGCTCCTGAAGCCGACTCAGGATTGCTGGGCGGCTTCTTCGGGCAGGGTGATGTTCAACTCGAGAATTTCGCAGCCGGATTCCCGGTCGAGCTGAATATTGACCGCATCCTGATCCACAGGAACATACTTGCGAACCACCTGCAGCAATTCTTCCTGCAGTTGCGGCAAGTAATCCGGTCCACCGCGGGTGGAACGTTCCCGGGCCACAATAATCTGCAGGCGTTCCTTGGCCACCGATGCGGAGCTCTGCTTCTTGGGAAGCAGGTAACTGAAGATGCTCATCCCTTAGCCTCCAAACAGACGGCCGAACAGACCTTTCTTGTTCACATTGACGAACCGATGGGGCAGTTGGTCGCCGAGGAAGCGGGCAACCGCATCGCTGTAAGCCTGACCGGCATCGGAATCGATATCCAGAATCACCGGGCTACCGGCGTTACTGGCGTTCAGCACCGCCTGGGATTCAGGAATCACGCCGAGCAGTTCAATGGCGAGAATTTCCTGCACATCCTCTACGGACAGCATCTGGCCGTTCTCCACCCGTTCCGGTGAGTAGCGGGTCAGCAGCAGGCGAGCCGGGATATCCCCTTCACCCTGTTCGGCACGGCGTGTCTTGCTGGCCAGAATACCGATGATGCGATCGGAGTCCCGCACACTGGAGACTTCCGGGTTGGTCACGACGACCGCCTCGTCCGCGAAATACGCGGCCATCAGGGCACCTTTCTCGATACCGGCCGGGCTGTCGCAGATGATGTAGTCCATCTTCATGTCATCGCGCAGGGCGTTGAGTACGCCTTCCACACCTTCGGTGGTCAGGGCGTCCTTGTCGCGGGTCTGGGATGCGGGAAGGATGAACAGATTGTCCACCTTCTTGTCCTTGATCAGCGCTTGCTTGATGTTTGCATCGCCACTGATCACATTGACCAGGTCATAGACCACTCGGCGCTCACAGCCCATGATCAGGTCCAGATTGCGCAGGCCCACATCAAAATCAATCACGGTGGTTTTGAAACCGCGCAGGGCAAGGCCTGTGGCCAGCGCTGCACTGGTGGTGGTTTTGCCGACGCCACCCTTGCCGGATGTCACGACCACAATCTTCGTCACGCTCTTCTCCTTACCTTCGTCTTTCCGTGGCGCCAGCTACTCTAGCTCAGCGCGGTAAATTGCATGGCGTCACCGTCCAGGGACAGATACACCGCCCGGTTTCGGTGCGCCTCGGGCAGATCTTCGGCTACCCGGTAATGGCCGGCAATGGACACCAGCTCGGCATTCAGTTGCTGGCAGAAAATACGGGCACTGCCGTCGCCGCGGACGCCTGCCAGGGCGCGGCCACGCAGTTTGCTGTAGACATGGATATTGCCTTCCGCCATCAACTCGGCACCGGTGCTCACGGGCGCCAGCACGATCAGATCGCCACGGCTGTAGACCTGCTGCCCGGAACGGACCGGCTGATCCACCACCAGTGTCTCGATGCGCTGGGTGGCGGTGGGGACTTTCTCTTCTTCCACCTGCGGGGCCGGCTCACTGCGGCGCGGCACATCGCGGCCGCCAGACAGGCTCAGGGTACCCAGGCCCAACATGGCGGCGGTATCGCTATCGATGCCGGTGGTGCGGGCCAGGGCCACCAGATTCACGCCCAGGCTGCGCAGGGTGTCCACTGCGGCCATCAGGGCCACCGGCTCCACCTCCAGGTCCTTGCTCACGTCAATGACAACCGGGGCTTCCTGCAGCCACTGGGCGGCATCTTCCAGCCGTTGGCTGACTTCCTGGTGCAACAGGTTGGCATCCAGATTTTTCAGTTGCAGGACCGTCATCATCAGCATGCGGCCCTTGAATTCGAGAACGGTATTTTCTTCGACGACTGCTGTCATTCCTGACCTGTTGTCCGAGGGGCAAAGGACGCGGGACAGTCTCCAGGCGGAGGCTCTCCGGAGCACGTCTGGCCCGGTGGGGCGTAATTTTGGCAAAGCCTAGACGAAAGCGGCGAGCCGTAAAAGCGCCAAAAGGGTGATATGAATGTTAAATCTGCGTGATATCCCGGTGACAGCGTAATAACTGGTGGAAAAAGCAGCACTTTCCCTGTCGACGTGGCCTTGTGGCTTTTTGTGAAACTGTGGACGAGTTGGCGACCTTGCCAAAAATCTCCAGTAGGAGGCTGCTGCGACGAAGCCGCTGTAGGAGCTATGCTTGCATGGCGAACCGCGCTTGCGCGGAAATCGCCCGAGGGCGATCAGGAATCTCAGAGCTCGACAGGTGTCTCCAGAAACGATGGCGGATAAATGTTGACTTCTGCCGCCTCGCTACGCTCGGTTCGCATGTCGCAGATCCCCCTGGGGGGACAAGCATAGCTCCTACGGGGGGGGGCTTCGGAGTATAGGGGAAAGGAAAAAGCGGAGGGGCTTTGCGGCCACCTCCGCCTGGTGGGTCACATCATCGGCCGCTCTGCGTGCACGTTGACGTCCTTCAGCTCCATATCGAAGGCGTCGGTGAGCAGGCAGTCGTAGCGCATGGCATCGTACTCGTTCACCGCCTCTACCTGATCGGCGTCGATGATGCCCTTGCTGGCGGCATCCTGCAGCTTCTCCAGCATGGTCTTGCCTTCCAGTTGGCCCTTGCCATCGGCTTTCAGGAACGCCAGATAGGCCGGCTCGACTTCCAGCAGTTTGTTGAAGGTTGCCTCCACGCGACCGATGGAATCCTCCGGGTCCTGGGAGATATAGGCCGGCTCCGCCAGGGCATCGCGTACCGAGCTGGGCGCCATGATCATGTCACCCAGAGTACGGATCTGGTCGTCGCTGGGGGCCTGGGCCTTGCAGGGACGACCGAACGGGAAGAACAACCCTTTCAGCAGGTAGCCGACACCAAAGAAGCCGAAGTTGCGGTAGAAGGCTTCCAGAGCGTCGTGGGCCTTGCTGAAGGACCGGCGCAGCGCATAGCTGGCATGGGCGTCATTGGCCTCGTCCCGTGGCAGGGTAGCGTGGTACTTGAGAATGGAGCAGGCAATCAGCAGCTGGCTGTGCACATCCCCCAGTCGAGCCGAGAGCAGCTCGCGGCGCTTGAGGTCGCCACCCAGCAGGGCCAGTGCCATGTCGGCCGTGCTGGAGAGCACCGCGCTGTAGCGGTTCACCAGTCGATACCAGGGCGCGCTGAAGGCGTCCGCGTTGCCCGGCGCATCGGACAGATAGGGCCCGGCCAATGCCTGGATAATGCCGCTGCTGATATTGCCCAGGGTATGCCCGGCGTGGGAGAAGAACAGGGCATCGAAATCCTGCAGCCCCTGTTTCTTGTCTTCCGCCTGAATGGCCTGCAATTCATCGTACAGGTACGGGTGGCAGCGCATGGCGCCCTGACCAAAGATCATCAGGGAGCGGGTGAGGATGTTGGCCCCTTCCACGGTAATGGCGATCGGTGTGGACTGGTAGGGCAGGGCCAGGAAGTTACGCGGCCCCAACTGGATACCGCGACCGCCGGCGATGTCCATGCCGTGGTTGATCAGCTCACGCATCATTTCCGTGGCATGGTATTTGGCCATGGCGGTGACCACCGACGGTGCACCGTCTTCCAGCGAACGGGTGACCAGGTGGCGGTAGGCTTCCAGGGTGTAGCCGATGGCGGCCACTTCCGCGGACGCTTCCTGTACCCCTTCAAATTGCCCCACAGCGGTATTGAACTGGCGACGAATCCGGCCGAAGGCACCGGTCATCCGGTAGCCGATTTCGCCGCTGGCGGTGGCCAGGGCAGGCAGGGAGACACCGCGACCGGCGCCCAGACATTCGATCAGCATGCGCCAACCGCGGCCGGCCATCTCCGGCCCGCCAATGATCACATCCAGCGGAACGAACACGTCCTTGCCGTTAATGGGGCCGTTCATGAACGGGGAGCCCGGGTAATGGCGGCGGCCGATTTCCACTCCGGGAGTGTCGGCAGGAATCAGCGCACAGGTAATACCCAGCTCTTCCTTGTCGCCGAGCAGTTTTTCCGGGTCGTAGAGCTTGAAGGCCAGACCCACCACGGTGGCCACCGGGGCCAGAGTGATCCAGCGCTTGGCAAAATTCAGGCGCATGCCCAGCACTTCCTTGCCGTCAATCTCGCCTTTACAGATCACCCCGGTGTCCGGAATGGCGCCGGCGTCAGAGCCCGCTTCCGGACCGGTCAGGCCGAAGCAGGGGATCTCGTCACCCTTGGCCAGGCCCGGCAGCCAGCGGTCCTTCTGTTCCTGGGTGCCGTATTCGGCCAGCAATTCACCGGGTCCCAGGGAATTGGGGACCATGGCGGTGACTGCAGCGGTCAGGGAGCGGGTGGCGATCTTGCTCATGATGCGGCTTTGCGCATAGGGAGAGAACGCTTTACCACCGTATTCCTTGGGGATGATCAGACTGAAAAAGCCTTTGTGCTTGAGGAAATCCCAGACTTCTTCGGGCAGATCCTTCAACTCGTGGAAAATTTTCCACTCATCCAGCATGTCGCACAGTTCCTGGACCTCGTTGTCCAGAAACGCCTGCTCTTCGTCAGTGAGGGTAGAAAACTGGATATGGGCAAATTTTTCCCAATCCGGTCGGCCGGAGAACAGGTCGGTCTCGAACCAGGTGGTGCCCGCTTCAATGGCTTCACGCTCGGTGTCGCCAATGGCCGGCATAACTTTTCCCAGCGCGTTGTAGACCGGCTTGGTAATGAATTTTTGCCGCAGATCCACATGATTGAGCAGAGCGACACCGGCCGCCAGCAGAATCAGGGAAATCGGGTGAACCAGCCAGGGGGCCAGGAAAGCGCTCAACAGCCAGACTACTACAAAGACAGTGCTGCCTATGCCGCGACTGATTCGCTGGTAGAACAGGGTCATCAGCGTGGCAATTAACACTACAATAGCCAACAGGCTAAGCATGGTGATCTCCTTTGCCGTGAACCCGGGCAAACAGGGGCCCAGGTTGTTTTGAATACAATCCAGCGTACTCAAAGGTCATGTACATGGCGTGAAGCCTTACAGACCTTACTGTCTTGAGTCTAACCCGTGAAAGTGATCAGTTGCACAGGATTTAACCGGATTTAATGGCAGCCATCCCTTACAATTACGTGCAGATTCAAAGCTTTCAGGAGCAAGGCGTTGCAAGCGAACAACTACATCATTGAAGCAACTGAACAGAACATTCAGCAAATTCTTGAGCAGTCCCGGCAGGTGCCGGTGATTGTGGATTTCTGGGCCAGCTGGTGCCAACCCTGTCAGCAGATGGCGCCGATACTGGAGCGCCTTGTCAATGAGTACCAGGGCAAGGTGATCCTGGCCAAGGTCAACGCGGATGAGCAACAGATGCTGGCCAGCCAGTTCGGCGTGCGCAGTCTGCCCAGCTTGAAGCTGGTCTATCAAGGGCAATTGGTCAGTGAGCTGGATGGTGCCCAGACGGAGGGGGCGCTGCGGCAGTGGCTGGCACCGGTGGTCGATCCCGAGGCTGCTGAACAGCAGCAGGAAGAGGGCTTTATCGAGCAGATCCGCATGGCCATCGACGCCGGCCATGGTGAGCAAGCGGAAGCCGCCCTGCGACAGACCCTGCAGCAGAGCCCGGACAAGCACGCCATCCGCGCCATGCTGGTGGAATACCTGCTCGGCGAGGGGCGGCTGGACGATGCGCAGTCGATATTGGCGGAAGTGACGGAAGATGCGGAGCCGCTTCGCCCGTTCCGGGCCCGCTTTGCGTTGCTGGAAAAGCTGGAAGGGGAGAGTGTGTCCCTGGCCGAACTGCGCCAGCGAATCAATGATCAGGCCACACCGGAGGATCTCCATGCCTTCGGCCTGCAGGCCGCCGCCGCCGGCCAGTTCCAGCCAGGGCTGGAGGCCTTGCTACAGTTGTTGCGGGATCACCGGGATTTCCGTGACGGCATTGCCCGCAGCGCGCTGCTGGAAGTGTTCGAGTGCCTGCCCAAGGGCGATCCCCTGGCCAGCGAATACCGGCGCAAGATGTTCAACTACCTTTACTGATCCTCGCTTCGCGCCCCTTTGCCGTGGCTGGCAGAGGGGCGAATCCCCTTGCCGCTTGTCTTCTTCTCACCCATCGCGCCTTACTGGTGCGCCCTGTGGGCTTTCTCTTTCCTGAATCTCCCTTTCTGCCTCATTTCGGAATGCCGTAGTGCATTAAATGGGTGCGTAACCGTGATGCATGAGTTCTATTATGGTGCACTTTTGGGGCGTTTTGCGTCCAAGTTACTGAAAATAAAACATAATAATGCTGGCCTGATTCTTGTATGCGCTATGCCGGTGCAAACTTTTCGGCACGTATTGTGTTGGTGCATTGCTGGCAGCCTGCCGGGGTGCACGAGGATCAGGAGACAATCATGAAAATGCTGACTGCGGTGATCAAGCCGTTCAAAGCGGATGAAGTCCGCGATGCACTGGCCCAGGTTGGGGTCCAGGGCATGACCATTACGGAAGTCAAAGGTTTCGGTCGCCAGAAGGGCCATACGGAGCTGTACCGGGGAGCGGAGTACGTGGTCGATTTCGTGCCCAAGGTAAAGCTGGAGCTGGCGGTCCGCGAAGAGGATGTGGACCAGGCCATTGAAGCGATCATGAAGGCAGCGGGAACCGGCAAGATCGGTGACGGCAAGATCTTCGTTTCCGACCTGGAACAGGTTATCCGCATTCGTACCGGTGAAACCGGCAACGAAGCCATTTAAGGGGGCCACGATGAAATCATTACTTGCTGTCCTGTTGATGCTGCCCTCACTGGCCCTGGCCGATGGCCTGGATACCGGTGACACCGCCTGGATTCTGACTGCCACCGCCCTGGTGCTGTTCATGACCATTCCGGGTCTGAGCCTGTTCTATGGCGGTCTGGTGCGTAGCAAAAACGTGCTGTCCGTCCTGATGCAATGTTTTGCCATTACCTGTGCGGTATCGCTGGTGTGGCTGATCTGCGGTTACTCGCTGGCGTTTTCCGATGGCGGCAGCATGAATGCCTGGATTGGCGGTCTGGACCACGCTTTCTTTGCCGGCATCGGCAAGGACACGCTGGAAGGCACGCTGCCGAAAAGCCTGCACGGCTTGTTCCAGATGACCTTCGCCATTATTACCCCGGCGTTGATTGTGGGTGCCTTTGCCGAGCGTATGCGTTTCGGCCCCATGCTGGCGTTCTCCGTGCTCTGGCTGCTGGGTGTCTACGTGCCTGTCTGCCACTGGGTATGGGGCGGCGGCTGGTTGGCTGATCTGGGCCTGTATGACTTCGCCGGCGGCACCGTGGTGCATATCACGGCCGGTGTGGCAGCCCTGGTGGCGGCACTGGTCCTGGGGGGGCGCAAGGGCTTCCCGGGGCAGGGCATGCTGCCGCACAACATGACCATGACCGTGACCGGTGCCGGCATGCTGTGGGTAGGCTGGTTCGGCTTCAACGGTGGCTCGGCACTGGCTGCTGGCGGCGATGCGGCCATGGCCATGCTGGTGACGCATATTTCTGCGGCAGCAGGCTCGCTGGCCTGGATCACCATGGAGTGGAAGAAATTCGGCAAGCCCTCGGCGCTGGGTATTGCCACCGGTATGGTGGCTGGCCTGGGTACCATTACCCCGGCATCCGGTTTTGTCGGTCCGGCGGCGGCGCTGGTGATCGGTCTTTCCGCGGGCGTGATCTGCTTCTACGCGGTGATTTTCATCAAGCACAAGTTGAAGATCGACGACTCCCTGGATGTCTTCCCGGTGCACGGGGTGGGTGGCATTCTCGGTACCCTGTTTGCCGGTATCTTTGCCTCCACCGAGCTGGGTCTGTTCTCCGGTTACGGGTTTGCCAAGCCGGAGTTCACCATGCTGGATCAGTTCGGTGTTCAGGCACTGGGTGTGGTCGCCACGTTTGTCTACACCGCCGTGGTGACCTGGGTGTTGCTGAAGCTGGTTGGTCTGTTCGCGGAACTGCGGGTGGAAAGCGACGAAGAAACCCAGGGGCTGGATATTGCCCTTCATGAAGAGCGCGGTTACGACCTTTGATTACTGTGTTATGACCGTCATCGAAAAGCCCGGCCCAGTGCCGGGTTTTTTGTCCCGGATAGACGTGGATTGTGCTATTGCCACCCCCTGGGGCTTTCTATAAGGTACGGGTAAGTTTCGAACGCTCGTTTGAATGGCGATGCCGGTTTATGCGGGGTGTCGAAGCCACAACGATAGGTCAAGGAGATATAAGAATGAGCCTGGAATTTTTGTCTGACGAGTGGTTTGCGAAGGTAAAAGAGATCCGTGACGGTGCCGGCGATGTGGAAACTCCGGCTGCCCTGGCAGACCTGGTAATCAACATCACCGTATCCGGTGATAACGGTGACAAGGAAATGGCGCTGGTAGGCGGCATGATTGAAGAAGGTCACCACGCGGATGCGCCGACCACCATGATTCTGCCCGCCGACCTGGCCAAGCGCATCTTCATCGAAGGTGACCAGTCCGCCGGCATGCAAGGCTTCATGAGCGGCCAGATCCGCATCGAAGGGGACATGAGCAAGCTGATGGCGCTGCAAACTGCACAGCCTTCTGCTGACCAGGTTGCCCTGATGAAGCAGATCCAGGAAGTGACTGCCTGATATAACGACGCTGTCGTTTATCCGGAGTCTTTCCCCAATGCCCGCCTTGTGCGGGCATTGTTGTTTCTAGGGGAATCAGTTACGAGGAGCGAGTCACGAGTGACGAAAAGCAGAGCCGCGACGGGTTGTTTGGGTTAGTGCTTTCGCTCCTCGCTCCTCGTAACGCGTTCTTATATCTCTTTGTGATTCAGATTCTGTAGCGGCGTGGCCACGGCCACCGGGTGCACAGGGACCTGCTCCAGCCAGCCGTAGGCGCTACGACCCCCGTTATCCAGATAGCCATGCAGGGACGCACGCCAGGGTTCCGCGTACAGCGCCAGGCAAAGGGGCTGGCGGCGTATCGGGTCCTGGGCCACACAGACGTGATCCGGCCCGGCCTTTTTCAGCAGGTCGCCGGGCATGGGGCCGGGGGGTTGTACCAGGTCGCAGGGCAGGCACAGACAGAGTCCCTGGCTGGCATCCAGTGCCGCTTCCAGCCCGGCCATGGGCCCCTGGAATCCGTCCCGTTCATCGCTGACCACCTGATCCGCCCAGTGCCGGTAGGTGGTCTGGTTGCGATTGGCGCTGATCACGATGCGGGCGGGGGAGGGTGTCAGGTGATCCAGCAGGTGGGCAATCAGCGGTTTGCCGTCCAGTTCCAGTAATCCCTTGTCGGCGCCGCCCATTCGTTTTCCCTGGCCGCCCGCCAGGATGATCAGGGTATAGTTTTCCACGCCCAACTCCTTTGGGGTTCCGCAGGTGAATGGTATGCTCTGTCGCTTGCTTCCCTTCCGACATCCTCAGGACATCGTGTGACCAGCGCCCGTAACCATCTTACCGATCTGACGCGCTTTGCGCCGCTTTTGCCGGGCTATCAGCCCCGTGAGGCGCAGCTGGCCATGGCGGACGCCGTGGATGCGGTCATCGGTACCGGTGGAACCCTGATGGTCGAGGCGGAAACCGGCACCGGTAAAACCCTGGCCTACCTGGTGCCGGCCCTGTTGTCGGAGGGGCCAACGCTGGTTTCCACCGGCACCAAGAGTCTCCAGGATCAGCTTTTCTTCAAGGATGTGCCGCTGGTCAAGAAAGCCCTGGGCCTGCCGCGCAAGGTGGCGCTGTTGAAAGGGCGCGCCAATTATCTGTGCCCCTATCGGATGACCCTGCATCAGGAGGAGGCGCGCTTTCTGACCCGGGAAACCGCCGAGCAATTGCAAATCGTGGCCCATTGGGCCGGGCGCACCCAAACCGGTGACATTGCCGAGCTGCAACAGATTCCTGAAGACGCCCCGGTATGGCCCTGGGTCACCAGCACCGCCGATAACTGTCTGGGGACGGACTGCCCCAATTATCAGGAATGCCCGTTGATGAAGGCCCGCAAGGAAGCCCAGGAGGCGGACCTGGTGGTGGTCAATCATCACCTGTTCTTTGCCGATGCGGCCCTGCGCGGGAATGGTTCGGCCTCGGAGCTGTTACCCAGCGCCAATACGGTGATCTTTGACGAAGCCCATCAACTGCCGGAAATCGCCGCCGCCTTTTTCGGTGACACACTGAGTACCCGTCAGGTTCAGGAACTGGGTCGTGACAGCCTGTCCGAAGCCGGACACACCGCCGCCGACCTGGCGCGGCTCAACCAGTTGATCGCGGCGGTGGAGAAGGGCTGCCTGGATCTGCGTCTGAGTCTGGGGGACGGCGAACGTCGTGAGCCCTGGTCGGAAGTGGCGGAAAAGGACGCGGTCATTGAAGGGGGCGAAACCCTGCTGGCGGCCCTGCGGGATCTGGAAATGTTTCTGGGGCCCCTGGCCAAGGCCAGCCGTGGCATGGAAGCCTGTGCCCGCCGGGCCAGTGAGCAGGTGGACTGCCTGGCGGCGTACCTGAAAGGGGAACAGCCCAACCGGGTGTACTGGTTTGAAACCTTCAAACGCACGGTGGTGTTGCACAGTACGCCCCTGTCTGTGGCTGCCCAGCTGCGGGCCCAGCGTGAGCGCCAGCCATGTAGCTGGGTTTTGACCTCGGCAACGCTCTCCGTGGGCGGTCGTTTTGAACACATCCAGAAACGCCTTGGCATGGACGCGGCGACCACCCTGCGGCTGGAAAGCCCGTTTGATTTCAAGCGTCAGGCGGTCTTTTACGCCCCGGAGGGGCTGCCGGCGCCGAATGATCCCGGTTATACCGCAGCTCTCTGTGACGCCATGGTACCGGTGATCAATGCGGCAAAGGGGCGCACTTTTTTCCTTTTCACCAGTCACCGGGCGCTGCGCGAGGCTGCCCAGTTACTGCGTCCGCGCCTGGACTACCCGTTGCTGGTGCAGGGGGAGTCCGGGCGGCGGGAGTTGCTGGACAGCTTCCGGGAAAAAGGCAACGCGGTGCTGCTGGGCACCAGCAGTTTCTGGGAAGGCATTGATGTCCGCGGCGAGGCCCTCAGCTGCGTGATTATTGATAAACTGCCTTTCGGTTCCCCGGGGGATCCGGTGGCGGCGGCGCGTATCGAACATATCAATCGCAATGGCGGTAATGCCTTCCGCGATTATCAGCTGCCCCAGGCGGTACTGGCCTTGCGCCAGGGCGCCGGGCGCCTGATCCGTGATCCGAAAGATACCGGTCTGCTGGTCGTTGCGGATCCCCGACTGCTGACGCGCAGCTACGGAAAATTATTTGTTAACAGCCTGCCAAACATGACCCGCACCCGGAAGCTGGACGTGGTACAACGGTTTTTTGATTACCTGGCCCGGCAACAGCAAGGGCAGGCAACGGAACAGATGGAATCATGACACGAATTCTGGCTCTGGAAACCGCCGGCGAGACCTGCTCGGTGGCCATCATGGACGGTGACGAGGTGCTCGAGCATTTTGAGCAGGCCCCCCGTCGTCAGACCGAAAAAGTGCTGCCCATGGTGGAGGCGCTACTGGCGGAATCGCAACTGACACTGCGCCAACTGGACGGCATTGCCTTTGGCCATGGTCCCGGTGCCTTCACCGGCGTGCGGGTGGCGGCGGCGGTGACCCAGGGGCTGGCTTTTGCGGCAGACTTGCCGGTGATCGGCATTTCAACCCTGGCCGCCTGTGCCCTCAGTGCTCAGGACATTTCCCCCCATCGGGATGTGATTGCAGTATTTGACGCGCGTATGGGAGAAATTTATCTGGGTGCCTATGCCTGTGAGGAAGCGGGTGCCCGTGCCTTGGCCGATGACGGCCTGTTTCACCCGGATACCTTGCCGGCCTTGCCGGAAAAAGACTGGATGATCGTTGGTTCCGGTCTGGTCTATGGTGAGGCGCTGCGCAAGGCCTATGGCGCAAGTCGCTGTGAGGCTGACGTGCATCCCCATGCGAAAGCGGTAGCACAGCTGGCATTATCGGGTTTCCAGCGCGGGGAAGGGGTGAGTGCGGAACAGGCACAACCGGTTTATCTTCGCGATCAGGTAATTCAGGGAGCAGTACGATGATCAATTGGGACCTTCCCAATGTGCATGAACTGGCGGTAACCGTGCCAGCCGAAGCCATTGACGTGATGGGGCATGTGAACAACACCGAATACCTGCGTTTCATGGAAAAAATTGCCTGGGACCATACCGCGTCCCTGGGGCTGGGCTGGGACCTGTATCAGAAGCTCAACCGGGGCATGGTGGCCCGGCACACGGAAGTGGATTATCTGGCCCCGGCTTTCGAAGGTGAGCACCTGAAAATCGGCACCTGGATCGTGGAAAACGACCAGCGTATCAGCATCACCCGTCGTTACCAGATCGTTCGCGAATCAGACGGGCGGACCTTGCTGCGCGGTCGCACCCGTTGGGTGTGCGTGGCACTGGATTCCGGCAAGCCCCGTCGCATGCCCCCGGAATTCCTGCAGGGCTACCAGATTACCGCCAGCGAATAGAAAAACGTTACGAGTCACGAGGAGCGAGGTACCAGTCGCGAAAAGCAAACCGGTTTTGATTTTCGCAACTCGCAACTCGTCACTGAAGTTTCATTAACAAGGACATTCCATGGATTGGTTCCAGGCCCTGGTGCTGGCCCTGATACAAGGCCTTACCGAATTTCTTCCCATTTCCAGTTCTGCCCACCTGATTCTGCCGTCTCAGGTTTTGGGGTGGCCCGATCAGGGGCTGGCATTCGATGTGGCAGTCCACCTGGGCACCTTGATGGCGGTGATGGCCTACTATCGCCGGGATCTGTTTGCCATGATCGGCGGTGCCGGCGTGGCTGTGACACAGCGCACCATGAATGAGGATCTGAAGCTGGGTCTACTGGTGGTGCTGGCTACCATCCCGGCAGTGGTATTCGGTTTTCTTGGTGGCGACTGGATCGAACAGGAGTTGCGTTCCGCGCTGGTCATCGCCATCACCACCCTGGTATTCGGTGCCTTGCTGTGGGCAGCGGATGCGTTTGGCAAGCGCCAGTTCAGCCTGGTGCGCCTGGGCGTCTTGGGGGCGATCTTTATCGGTCTGGCCCAGGCCTTGGCGCTGATTCCCGGCACCTCGCGCAGCGGCATTACCATTACCGCGGCGCTGGCACTGGGTTACCGGCGCGAGGATGCCGCCCGTTTCTCCTTCCTGCTGTCCATTCCGGTGATTCTTGGCGCTGGCCTATTGAAGACAAAGGATCTGATCGAACAGCAGCTGGCGGTGGACTGGGGAATGATGGCCCTGGGCGTGGTAGTCAGTGCGGTGACCGCCTACCTGACCATCGTGTTTTTCATTCGCCTGCTTGAGCGTATCGGTATGCTGCCGTTTGTGGTGTATCGCCTGATCCTTGGCGTTGCGCTGCTGGCGTGGCTGGCCTGATCCATGCCCGGATCGATGCTGGGCCTGTTGCCCGGGTGCCCCGAAGGGCTTCCCGGTACCCCGGTCGAGGAGGCTGGCAGGGCAGAGGAATTGGGTTTGTCGCTGGTGCTGGGCTGGCACGAAGAGCGCCTGAGCCTGTGGCGACCGGAAGGCCGGGAAACTCCCTTGAGTGTCAGTTTCAATGATGGCAAACAGGGCTACCGGCTGACGCCGGAGCGGGTTCGACACGAACGGTTGATCAAGGCACTGGGCAAACCCCGGCAAGAGACTCTCACCGTGCTGGATGCCACTGCCGGTCTGGGTCGGGATGCAGCCCTGATTGCCATGGCGGGTTTTCCCGTGCTGTTGGCTGAGCGCTCGCCGATACTCCATGCCATGCTGGCGGACGGTTTGCAGCGGGCGCCCGGGGAGCTGGCTGAAGCCATGCAATTGTTGCCCTGCGCTGATGCTGACACGCACACCTTGCCGCCACTCCATGCGGTCTATCTGGATCCCATGTTCCCGTCCCGGGACAAAAGTGCCGCCGTTAAAAAAGACCTGCAATGGCTGCAGCAGTTGGCAGCGTACCCGGATCAGCAGGAAGAAACGGCTTTATTGGAGTGGGCGCTAGGGCTTGACCCGCAACGGGTCGTGGTCAAACGACCCGGCAAGGCAGAGCCGCTGGCAAAACGCCGCCCTCACCACCAGATTGCCGGTAAGGCTATTCGTTTTGATGTTTATGAGTAAAATCTCGCCTGACAACACAGGTGCGCAAGGTGCGATAGTCAGACGAGTCATCTTGATTGAGCGGTTAGCGGGTGCAGTTCGCTACGCTCAGTGCACCCTACGAGCAGAGCGCTGGTCAAAAGGGGAGAGGTAGGAGCTTGCCTGCAAGCGAAACGGCGTTGATCGAAAGATTGCCGCCAGCAGGCTGGCTCCTACGGTAGCCAACCCCGTCAGGCGCTTGCCGGTTTTTCCTCCACCAGGTGCTCAATGTCGGTAACCCGCGTCACCCGTTGAATGGCATCGCTGATATCCGGGCTGAGGATACGGCGGGCTTCATCGTCGAGGGATTCCAGCTTGTCATCAAAGACCAGCGCACCGGCACCGTCCGTGGTGACCAGTCCGGTGCCGTACAGCTGGCTGATGAAGTTTTTCAGCACTACCTTGTCGAAGAATTCCGGAGAGTTGAATTCGTAGAGCAGCGACAGTCGTTGCGCGGTCTGGTGCGCCAGTTCCCCCAGCTGCTCGGCAGTGAGCATGCCTGACCCGTATTGGACCAGCAGGCGAATGGTCAGGTAGTAACGCTCCAGTGATGGCATTACCGTCTGGCCGAGATGATCCAGCATGTCGGATTCGTGGGTGTGGATAGGGGCACCGTGCAGACAGTTATCCTCACGGCTGATCAATTGCTCGGCTTCCAGCACATCCACAGTCTTGCTGACTGCCTGGGACAGGTCATCGCCATCCTGCCAATGGAGATAGTATTCATTGCGCAGGAAGGGGTAGAGCAGGTGGACCATGCTTTGCAGGGTGTCCATGCTGATGGAGCGGGCGTTCATCACCAGGGAACAAATCAGACCGGGAAGAATGAACAGGTGCAGGCTGTTGTTGCGCACATAGGCCATCTGCAGGGCCGTTTTTTCATCGGTGGTGACCACGTCTCCCAGCTTGTGCTCGATGCGCTCCAGGAATTCGTTGTCGAGACCATACTGGATGATGGCAGAGGCATCGTCCGTGGCGATGGAGGCGCTGTCGCTGTAGGGCGCCTGCTTCAGCAGGGCGATGTACAGATTCAGCTGCTGGCGTAACTGGGCCACATCCATGGTGTGCTTGGGGGACGCCAGCAGGGCCAGGCTGAGCAGGTTGATCGGGTTGGCCACTGCCGCCGCATTGATGGATTCCACCACTTCCTGCCCCAGCTCATTGACCACATGCTTGAACCAGGCGGGGTTTTCACTGGCGGCCAGATCCTCGCTACGCCAGGCACCATGGTGTTGATCCAGAAAATCCACCAGCTTGATGGGTTCGCCGAAATTCACATGCACCTGGCCGAAATGACTGCGCAGCACCGACAGGGACTTCATCAGCCCGCCAACGGATTCCTTCTGCTTTTTCTTGCCATGCAGCTCGCCGATATAGGAGCCGGACTCGATAACTTTTTCGTAGCCCACATAGACGGGAACAAAGGCAATGGGTTTGCGTGCATCGCGCAGGAAGCTGCGCAGGGTCATGGCCAGCATGCCGGTGCGGGGTTTGAGCATCCGGCCGCTGCGACTGCGACCGCCCTCCACGAAGTACTCAATGGAGTAGCCGCGCACGGTGATGGTATGCAGGTATTCGCTGAACACCGTGGCGTAAAGGGGGTTGTCCCGGAAGCTGCGGCGCATGAAAAAGGCGCCGCCACGGCGGAGAATGGTGCCAACAATGGGCATGTTCAGATTGATGCCAGCGGCAATGTGTGGCGGCACCAGGCCGTTCCGGAACACCACGAAGGATAACAAAAGGTAGTCAATGTGGCTGCGGTGGCAGGGCACATAGATCACTTCATGATCCCCGGCGACCTTGGTCAGGTTGTCCATATTGTACAGCCTGACCCCGCCATACAGCCGGTTCCAGACCCAGTTCAGGAACAGCTCAAGGAACCGGATGACGGTATGGGAGTAATCTGCCGCGATTTCCATGGCATAGCGCCGGGCTTTGGCTTCCACCTTCTCGACGCTGGTTTCCTGACGCTCAGCCTCGGCACGGATAGCTTCCTGTACCGGAATGGATTCCACCACGGTATTGGTGAGAGTGCGCCGGTGTGACAGGTCCGGCCCAATGGCGGCCTCCTGCTGTCGGCGGAAATGCACGCGCAGGATACGGGAAGCCTTGCGGACGGTCTGTTCATCCGTGGGGCACTGGTCTACCAGGGTGCGCAGGGACATGGGCTTGCTGAAATGGACGTACAGCTGTCGGCCCTGGGTGACGATAATAAAGAACTTCTTGATAAAACCTGCCGGCGACCAGTTGTCGGAAAACAGGATGCGCCACATGGAGCTTTCCTTTTCCGGACGACGACCCCAGAACACGGAGACCGGGACCAGCTGCACATCGGCTTCCGGGTTGGCGCGCAGTGCGCTGACCAGTTTTTCCAGCCGGGGCGGTGAGACCGGGGTGCGCTGCCGGCCATTGCTGAATTTGCGACGGTAAAGCTGGAAGTAACTGTGGCTCAGGTGGCTCTTGCCCAGCGTCAGGCCATGCAGGGCGGAAGCCAGGCCCAGCTGTCGAGCGGATTGATCGGCTGCGGCGGCGTCGGCGGCAGAGCGATCGCGCAGCACATAGACCACCGGAGTATTCGGGGCAAGCTGCAGTTCGTCGGGGTTGGAAGGCAATGCGTTAGCACGTGTGCACAAACGCAGAAAAATGCGGATCAGGAAAAAGCCCAGGCGATCCAGGCCAAGCCAAGGTGTCATAGTCGGATTCAGTTAACCAATGTGGACCAAGTGTAGCGAAAGGCCCGGGCAGGGAACACCAGCGCATATTTCAATTTGTTTCAGAATTGCGTCCGAAATCTTGTACGTATGTTCCTGATATTCACGGGAACCCGCCTTTGAGCCCTGCTACACTGGGTGTGAGAGATGACCAGGACTAAGGAGTGACAGGTGTCGACACCGCAAACGGGGATTTTTGATCGTAGTTATCAGCATCATCTGTTCTTCGAATTTTGCCTCAGCAGTGGCCAGGACATACAGGCGGTGAAAGCCGCACTGGGCCAGCTTAATGCGCTCAAAAGCGGGAAGACGCCGGTGTTGATGGCGTTTGGCCCGGCCCTCTGGGAGCAGCTGGATAGCCGGTTCACCTTCCCGCCGTTTTCCCTGGAGGGGCATGTGCCGGCCACCCAGGGCGATCTGTGGATCTGGGTTCAGGCGAAAGAGCGGGGAGACCTGTTCGACACCGGCATGCAGGTCCGGGATGCGGTGGGGGAGTTGTTCTCCACGCAACTGGAATTAAACAGTTTTGTCTATCACGACATGCGTGATCTGACCGGGTTTGTGGATGGCATTGGCAATCCCACCGGAGACAAGGCAGAAAAGGCCGCCTTCATTGCTGAGCCCCATCCTGGCGCAGGCGGCAGCTGGGTGCTGAGCCAGAAATGGGTCCATGATCTGAAATCATTCAATCAGCTGCCGGTGAACGAGCAGGAAAACGTGTTTGGCCGTACCAAGGAAGATGCGGTGGAGTTCGATGAAGAGCGTATGCCGCCGGATTCTCATGTGGGCCGCACCGACGTGGATCGGGATGGCGTTCCCCAGAAAATGTGGCGCCGTTCTGTCCCCTACGGTGACAGCACCGAACACGGCCTGTATTTCCTGGCGTTCTGCTGCGAACTGGACCGCTATGACTATCTGCTACGCCGGATGTATGGCATCGCCGACGACACCGTCAAAGACCGCCTGCTGAACTATACCCGCCCGGTAATGGGCTCATGGTGGTACGCGCCGGATCAGGAGTGGCTTGATAAGATCAGTTGACAGTTGATAGTGGACAGTTGACAGCGTCGCGAGGAACAACTGTTTTGACCTGAAACGCAAGAGGCCGCGCCCGTATACCGGGCGCGGCCTCTTGCGTTTCAGTAACAGACAATCTGGATCGCGCAGCTGTCAACTTTCAACTGCTAACTGTCAACTTATTTAGTCCGTTTTCCATTTGGTAAACATCTTCTTCACCAGGAACGGTGTGAGTTTCAGTGAGGCACTGAGCATCTGGCCGATGCCCCTGGGGAAGACGAAGTGCAGAGCATTCTTGATGCCGTTGTAGGTGGCTTCGTCGAAGGGGTACCAGAAGATGTTGCGCTTGGAGGGCAGGATGTCCCAGTTGACCACTTTGGCCTGGGTCATTTCTTCCAGACCTTCCGGGCCATGGGTGCGGCCAATGCCGGACTCCTTCCAGCCACCCCAGGGGGTTTCGGACAGGCCGTGGCTGTAGAGGTGGTCGTTGATGGTGGTGACCCCGGACTGCAGGCGGGCGGCAATGGCGCGGCCGCGCTTGTTGTCTTTGGTCCATACCGAGGAGGTCAGTGCCAGTTTGGATTCGTTGGCCTTGCGAATGGCTTCTTCTTCGTTGGCCACACGCTGCACGGCTATCAAGGGCCCGAAGGTCTCGTCGCACATGGTGAGCATGTCGTCGGTGACATTGGTGAGCAGCGTGGCCGGGTGGAAGAAGCCGTTTTCCACATCGCCCACCGGGCGGGACTGGGCTTCGATCCGGGCGCCCTTGGCCAGGGCATCTTCCAGATGTTGCTGCACGGTGCGCAGCTGGCCGGCGGTGGTCAGACTGCCGATATCCACATCGAAATCCTTGCAGCCGACTCCGTGACGCAGCTGGCGGGTCTTTTTGGCAAGCAGATCCACAAACTGGTCGTAGACCGCATCTACCACATACACCCGTTCCACGCCGCCACAGCTTTGTCCGGCATTCTGGTAGCCGGCCCAGGCGGCGCCGTTGGTGGCACGTTCCAGATCCGCGTCTTCCAGCACCAGCATGGGATCATTGCCGCCCAGCTCCAGGGACACCGGGGTGAGGGTTTCGGCGGCCTGGGCCATCAGGGTCTTGCCGGCGGGGACGCTGCCGGTGAAGAACAGTTTGTCCACGCCATTCTCGAAAAAGCCGGTGGCCACTTTGGAACCGGAGCCGACGATATGATGGAACAGGCCTTCGGGTAACTCACCGGCAGCGATGATCTGCTCGATAGCACGGCCCACGGCCGGCGTGGCGGCAGCCACTTTCAGCAGCACGGCGTTGCCGGCCATCAGGCCCATGACAATTTCGCCGAAGGGAATGGATAGCGGGTAGTTCCAGGGGCTGATGATACCCACCACACCCAGGGGAACACGGAGCATGTGGGTCTTCTTGTTGAAGAACAGGATGCTGCCGCCGGGGCGGCTCTTTTCTTTCAGCGTTTTTTCAGCGTTGTTCGCATACCACTTGCAGGCCAGGGCGCAGGGCAGGACTTCCGTGGCCAGGGCGTCGGTCAGGGTCTTGCCGTTGCTCTCGCTGACAGTGCGAGCCAGGTCGTCAGCCCGATCCACGATGTAGCTGCGCATCATGGTGATATGGCGAGCCCGTTCCTTGAACGATTTGGCCGCCCAGATGGCCTGGGCTTCTCGGGCTTTGCTCATGATCTCCGGCAGTTTGGCCAGATCGGTTTCATTCAGCTCCGCCACGGCGGTGCCGGTGGCCGGGTTGGTATCCAGTACGGTCTTGCTGTCGAGTTTTTCTTGCGCGGTCATGTGAGGACGTCTCCATCACGACAGGCCGCCAGGGCGGCCTGTGGGCAGTTCAGAGGGGGCCAGTGTCTGGCGCCGGGAAAGGCGCATAGGTAAACACAGAGTAGACATCCTGGCTAGTGCTGTTCGGGCCGATTTCAGGCGGTGACGCCCCGGTTTTGTTGCGTTTGTGCCAGGCGATACGCCATGCGCTCGAAAGTCAGGGCAATTCGCTCAAGGGCACCGGCAATCAGCTCCCGGTCGCGCTGGGCCAGGTTGCCAGCGTCTTCCATGTCCAGTTTGAGCTTTTCCGACTGTTGGCGAAAGCCCTCGTCGACTTTGCCCTGGGAGCAGGCCTGATAGGCGGCCGACAGTGCCAGTTGCCACCGGTTGGCGCTGTCTGCCAGGGAAGCAGGGGCATTACTGCGCAGCCGGCTTTGAATCCACAGGGAGACCTGGCCCAGGTTCAGCCCGGTGAGCCCCAGGTCAGTGAAGTGGCGGTGTGCCTCTGGCAGCGCCTTGTCACAGATGGTCAGCCAGCGCAGGCGGTCGGCCATGCGCGCATTGAACCATTCCTCGTTAACGTTGGCGTTGCCGCCGGAAGCCTGGGACGGAACTCCCAGAAGCGTCAGATCCGCAGCGGTCTGGCGGATCAAACGTCGTCGCAGGTTGGGGCCATTGGGTGGGGTAATCAGCCGGAACATGAGGAAGGCGATGGCAATTCCCGTACTGATCGCCAGCCCGTTACTGGCCACTCTGGCCACGTCAAAATCCATGGCGTTACCCGGCTGCACCAGAATGATATAGGGCGTGCAGAATCCCAGTCCCAACGGCAGGGTCAGTCGTTTGCTGATCGCCAGCAGGCCGATAAACAGGGGCGCGCCGAGAATCAGGATGAGCAGGGGAAAGTTGCCGTTATTGATCGCCAGCAGGGGCAGGGTGAAGAACAGTGCCACCGGTGTGGCCAGCACGGAACTGAACGTGGCCCGCTTCAGTACCTGATCCGGTTCGGGCAGTCGTGCAAAGAGGATCGTGAACATGACCGGCATGATCATCAGCATGATCGCCATGGGGCTGGCCGTACCGACCCAGAGGCCCGCTGCAAGGGCAAATACCAGCGCACTGCGCAGGCCCACGGCGGCGGCGATTTGCAGATCCCGATAGGGTTTCAGGCCCTGGGGCCGCAGCTGTACCTCGTGGCTCATATGCAGGGCCCGGTTGGCTTCCAGCGCCAGGATCAGATCAGCGGTCAGGTTCTGGGCGACCTGGAAGAAGCGACGCTGCAATGGCGGCGCATCATCGGCCTGGTCTCCCCGGGCCTCTCGCAATTGCTGGCGCAGGGCCTGGGCCTCTTTCATGGCCTGTTCGGCGGAAGGGGTTTCGCGCATGCGCTGGAAGGCGGTCCGCAAGGCATCCAGCAGGTCGCGCAGGGCCGGGGTCAGCAGATCGTCGTGGTTGCGCATCAGGCGCCCGATCACGCGAATGCGAGCGACCAGCGACAGGGTCTTGTGGCAGATTACCGTGGCTGCGCGGGCTCGCCCCGGCCCATGGCTGCCTTCGTAGTGAACCGCGCTGCTGTCATCACTGAGGGCAAAAATACCCTGCAGCAGGGTATCCACCTGATGGTGCCGTTTGGCGTGGGTGCCCGCCGGGTCCAGTTCCAGTTCCAGATAGGCCAGTGTCTGGTTGAGGGCGGTACGGGCATGCTCCTTGAGCAGGCTGCTGACCCGCACCGGCCATAGCAGGCTGCTGACCAGGGTGGCGCAGAGGGCGCCAAGAATGATTTCGCTGACCCGGGCGTTGGCAATGTGGAAGATGCCCAGACTGGAGGTGTTGGCCGGGTCGACAATCGCCAGCACCACAATGAGGGTGGCGGTGATCCCCGCCATGGCAAATCCGTAGATAAAATTGGCCTGGCGTACCCAGGCGGAGGCGCCAGCGTTAAGCCCGATCCACAGGGTCAGTGCGCCAATGGCGAGGGCCGGGTAGGGCAGCAACCAGGCCAGAATCAGCAGCCCCACGGCGCCGCCCACCAGGGTCCCGCCGATCTGGCAGAAGCCTTTTTCAATGACCAGCCCGGTCTCCGGACGAACTTGCAGGAAGACGGCGGAAATCAGCGCCCAATAGGGCCGGTCCAGCTGTAACAGCATGGACAGATAGAGTGCCAGCGCCATGGCAATGACACCCTTGGTGGCGAACAGGACAGACTGGCGGTCTGGAGTGAGCAGGACGGCCAGTCGCGGATCCAGTGTCATTGGTCGCTCTGGTTTTCCCGCTCGTGGAGTCGCACGGTGGCGGTCATGCCGGCGGCCAGCAGGATGTCGTCGGGGATGTGGTCCAGTTCGATATGGACGGGAATGCGCTGGGCCAGCCGCACCCAATTGAAGGTCTGCTGGACCTGGGGCAGTAACTGGCCGTCGGTCTGGGTGTTGGCGTTGGCGATGGCCTGTCCCACGCTGGTGACCTTGCCGCGCAGTTTGCGGGCGCCGTTCATGAGCACCACCGTGGCTCGCTGGCCCACTTCCACCATGGGTAGCTTGGTTTCTTCGAAGTAGCCGGTGACATAGAAGCTGCCGGCTTTGACCATGGAAACCACCGGGGTGCCCTGTTTGACGAAGTTACCCTGTTGCAGGGTCAGGTTGACGATGGTGCCGTCTGCGGGAGCTTCCACCTGTGTCCGCTCCAGGTTGATTCGGGCGCTGGCCACTTCGGCTTGGGCCAGCGCCACATTGGCGGCGGCTAACTGGGCCTCAATACGCGCACTATCCAGCTCTTCAGGGCTGATGCTGTTGCTGGCGTGCAGCTGCTTGCGCCGTTCGTACTGGTGCTCGGCCAGGCGCAGGGATTCCTGCTCGTGAAGCAGCTGGGCTTCCGCCCGTGCCAGGGTGGCCCGGTAGCGGATGTCATCGATACGGAACAGGGGGTCTCCCTGTTGTACGGTCTGATCGTCTCGAATATGCAGTTCCCGTACCCAGCCGGACACATCCGGAGAGAGTGTAATGATCTCGGCGCGCACCTTGCCGTCGCGGGTCCAGGGGGCATAGAGGTAATAATTCCACACCCAGTTGCCGGCCAGCAGGGCCAGAATCACCAGCACTACGGTGAGCAGAATGCGTAGCGGTTGTTGCATGAATTGTCCCTAGCTCAGCGCTCTCAGGAAAAGGGCTACAAAGCAGATAAACAGTGACAGATAGACCCAGGCACTCTTCCAGAGTTGCTGATGCCAGCCCAGTTTGCGCAGCAGCAGGAAGGTCAACAGGGTAAGCACCATGCCCAGCAGCACGAACAGCACCATGGGGCTGATCAGCAGTCCGCCAACCGGAATTTCATGCAGCCACATCGTTGTTTCCCGGCAGTGTCATGTTAGCGAGCATGGTAACGGATAATTCGGGGCCGCTGTAGGAGCATCGCTCGAGGTGCGAACCGCGCATCAGCAAGGACCGAAAAGGAGCTTCCTGGCTCGACAGGTTCAGAAAGACACTCGAAATGGTTTCCCTCGCCAGGGCTCGGGTTCGCACCTCGAGAGGTGCTCCTACAGGTGCCATAAGTAGAGGCCGGATTAGCCTGTTTCCGCGCTACGGACACCCTCGGCAACGAGTGCCGATTCACTGCATCAGCTTTTCGAGCAGGCGGGTGTAGATTCCGGTCAGCGTATTCAGCTCACTGATGCTGGTGTGCTCGTCCACCTTGTGGATGGTGGCATTGATGGGGCCCAGTTCCACCACCTGGCTGCCGGTGGGCGCAATAAAGCGGCCGTCACTGGTGCCACCGGCGGTGGACAGCTCGGTGTCGCGCCCCGTGATATCGCGAATCGCCGCGACGGCAGCATCCACCAGGGCGCCTCGATCGGTGAGGAACGGCTGGCCGGACAGGGTCCATTGCAGGTCGTAATCCAGGCCATGCTTGTCCAGGATCGCCTCGGTACGTTCGCGCAACAGGGCATCTGTCAGCTCCGTGGAGAAACGGAAATTGAAGATGACCTCACAGGTGCCTGGGATCACATTGGTGGCACCGGTGCCGGCGTTGATGTTGGAGATCTGGAAACTGGTGGCGGGAAAGAACGCATTGCCCTGATCCCATTCCGTGGCGGCCAGTTCGGCCAGGGCTGGTGCCACATCGTGGACCGGGTTGCGGGCCAGGTGCGGGTAGGCCACGTGGCCCTGGATGCCTTTGACTGTCAGGCGAGCCCCCAGTGAGCCACGGCGCCCGTTCTTGATCACATCGCCCACGGTGTTGGTGGAGGAGGGTTCGCCCACCAGGCAGTAGTCGATATGTTCGTTGCGGGCCTGCAGATGCTCGACCACCTTGACGGTGCCGTTCACTGACGGTCCTTCTTCATCGGCGGTGATCAGCAGTGCCAGGCTTCCCTTGTGTTCCGGGTTGGCGGCAACGAAATCTTCAATGGCCACCATCATGGCCGCGATGGAGCCTTTCATGTCGGCCGTGCCACGGCCATAAAGCAGATCGCCTTCCTCGGTGGGGGTGAAAGGGTCGTACTTCCACGCTGTCACATCCCCGGTAGGGACCACGTCGGTGTGGCCGGCAAAGGCAAATACCGGTCCCTCCGTGCCACGGCGGGCCCACAGGTTGCGGACCTCCTCGAACCAGAGGGTTTCGCACTGGAAACCGAGGGCTTCCAGTTTTTCAATCATCCAGTCCTGGCAGCCTTCGTCCTCAGGGGTAACGGAAGCGCGGCGGATGAGTTCCTTGGTGTAATCGAGGGTGCGGGACATGACGATTCCAGTATCGGTGATTCAAAGCCGCTGTAGGAGCACCTCTCGAGGTGCGGAGGGTGGTTGCGAGTCACGAGTTACGAGAAGCGAACGGCAAAACCGGTTTTGATTTTCGCAACTCGTGCCTCGTTACTCGCTTCTGGCCTTGGTTCGCACCTCGAGAGGTGCTCCTACAGGTGGCCCGGTCGGGGGCTTGGAGCCTCAGTTGTGTTTGTGCAGCTCTTCGTTCAGGGCGATGGCGCTCTTGTTGGTCAGGCACTGCACCGCACCATTGGTGGTGTTGCGGCGGAACAGCAGGTCGGACTGGCCAGCCAGATCGCGGGCCTTGACGGTGTCCACAATCTCGCCCTTGTCGTCCAGCAACTGCACCTTGGAACCGGAGGTGATGTACAGGCCGGCTTCGATGGTGCAGCGGTCTCCCAGCGGGATACCGGTACCGGCATTGGCGCCCAGCAGGCAGCCTTCGCCCAGGGAGATGATGATGTTGCCGCCGCCGGACAGGGTGCCCATGGTGGAGGCGCCGCCGCCAATGTCGGAGCCTTTGCCCACGAACACGCCGGCGGAAATACGGCCTTCGATCATGCCCGGGCCTTCGGTGCCGGCGTTAAAGTTGATAAAGCCTTCGTGCATGATGGTGGTGCCTTCGCCCACATAGGCGCCCAGACGCACCCGTGCCGTGTCGGCAATCCGTACGCCCTTGGGCACCACGTAGTCCGTCATCTTGGGGAACTTGTCCACGCTGTTCACTTCCAGCACCTTGCCGTTAAGGCGGGCCAGCAGCTGACGCTCGGGCAGTTCGTCCAGATCCACGGCACCTTCGTTGGTCCAGGCCACGTTGGGCAGCAGCGGGAACATGCCGGAGAGATTGACGCCGTGAGGCTTTACCAGACGGTGGGAGATCAGCTGCAGTTTCAGGTAGGCCTCCGGGGTGGACGCCGGCTCCGCATCGGTTTCCAGCACGGTGAGAACCACAGGACGATCGGATTCCTGGAACGCCACCGCATAGCTGGCTTCATGTTCAAAGCCGGCTTCACGCCATTCGCGGGCAATGTGCTGCACCTGACGGTGGGTCAGTTCGATGGCGGCATTGCCACCTTGATAACCCAGTTCCTCGCGGATCACTTCCACCAGTTTGTTATCCGGGTTGATGGCCGGATCCGGGTAAAACACTTCCAGCCAGTTGTCGTTGCGGTTCTTGGTGCCGCAGCCCAGGGCGATGGCGAAAAAGTTGCTCATGGTGTCCTCTCTTCAATGCGTCGAACGACAGGCGTCTGACGCTTAATTCAATGTGTCTTTCCACTCGTCGGCCTTGAAACCGGCGAGGATGAAATCGTCGTTCTGCAGAATCGGGCGTTTGATGATGGACGGATTCTCCGTCGCTACGGTAATCGCCTTTTCCGTGTTCATGGATTCCTGGACCGCATCATCCAGCTTTTTCCAGGTGGTGCCGCGTTTGTTGATCACGGTTTCCCAGCCCAGTGCTTCCAGCCACTGACGAAGACGTTGCTCAGGCACGCCTTCCTTTTTGTAGTCATGGAAGTGATAGACGATACCGTTGTCGTCCAGCCACTTCATGGCTTTCTTCATGGTATTGCAGTTCTTGATACCGAAGAGGGTCAGTTCCATGTCGGTTCCTTCTAACGCTTTCTGTAGGAGCGTCGCTGGCGGCGCGAATCAGACCGGGTGGCGAGTCACGAGTTTCGAGTTGCGAAAACCTTAAAACAATGCTGGTTTTACGTTTTTGACCTTCGAAACTCGCTTCTCGTAACTCGAAACGCTTGTCTCCTTGCTGTCAGCACCGCGCCTGCGGCGATGTTACAGCGTATCCAGCAACGCCTTGATCCGTTTCGCCCCTTCCACACATTCTTCCAGTGGTGCCACCAGCGCCATGCGAACCCGGTTCTTGCCCGGGTTCTTGCCATTCACCGTGCGTGACAGGTAGCGGCCGGGAAGGACGGTCACATTCTGTTCAGCCTGCAGGCGCTGGGCGAATTCCTCATCGGAAATCGGTGTCTTCGGCCACAGGTAGAAGCCCGCTGCCGGGGCGGATACCTTAAGAGCGCCACCGAGAATGTCCAGTACCGCGTCGAATTTTTCCCGGTACAGGGCCCGGTTCGTTTCCACGTGGGTTTCATCATTCCAGGCTGCGATGCTGGCCAGCTGATGATGCATCGGCATGGCGCAGCCATGGTAGGTGCGGTAGCGCAGGAAACCCTTGAGGATTTCGCTGTCACCGGCCACGAAACCGGAGCGCAGCCCCGGCAGGTTGGAGCGTTTGGACAGGGAATGAAACACCACGCAACGGCGGTAGTCATCCCGGCCCAGTTCCGCACAGGCCTGAAGCAGGCCGGCGGGGGGCTTGTCCCGGTAGATTTCCGAATAGCACTCGTCCGAGGCGATCACGAAATCGTACTTGTCGGCCAGCTGTATCAGGGCCTTGAGCTGGGCCTTGGTCAGGGTGGCCCCGGTGGGGTTACCGGGGGTGCAGATAAACAGCAGCTGGGTGCGAATCCAGGTGTCTTCGCTGACGGCATCGAAATCCGGCTGCAGGCCGGTGTCATCGGTGCAGGGCAGATACACGGGTTCGCCACCGGCCAACAGGGTGGCACCTTCATAGATCTGGTAGAAGGGATTGGGCATCAGCACCAGCGGCTGACGCTGGCGATCGATGACCGCTTGGGTGAAGGCAAACAGCGCCTCCCGGGTGCCATTCACCGGGAGTACCTGGCTGCTGGCATCCACGCTATTGAGATGGAAGCGGCGCTTCAGCCAGGTCGCAATGGCGTCGCTCAGCTCCGGAATGCCGGCGGTGGTCGGGTAACGCGACAGCAGGGCAGTGTTGTCGCGCAATACCTCTTGCACGAAGTCCGGTGAAGGATGTTTCGGTTCGCCAATGGACAGGGCAATGGGGGACTTGTCCGAGCCCGGCAAGTCCTTGAACAGGAGCTTCAGTTTTTCAAACGGGTAAGGGTGCAACCGTTCCAGATCTGGGTTCATAGGGTCAGGAGTTTCCGTTGTTCTTGTCGTCGAGCTCTTTGATGAGGGTTTCCTGCAGTTGCTGACACAGGGCCGGGTCGGAAACCGGCTCACCATCAAGATCGGTAATGAAAAAGACGTCTTCTGCGCGCTCGCCCAGGGTGGCAATGCGGGCATTTTGTACCAGCAGTTCGAAGCGCATGAAGATGCGGCCGATATGCGCCAGCAGGCCGGGGCGATCCAGGGTCTGGATGTCTACGGCGGTGCGATCGTTGACGATGTCGTTGCTGATCACCACCTGGGTGGGCACATCGAAATGTTTGTGTCGACGCGGCATGCGCCGGCTCACCGTGGAGGAGAAACGTTCCGGGTGTTTCAGGGTTTCGGTGAGCGTTTTACGAATCTGTTCGATGCGCGGCCAGTCTTCGCCAATGGGGGTGCCATGCTCGTCCAGAACGATGTAGGTATCCAGACTGAAGCCGTCGGCACTGGTGATGATCCGTGCGTCCATGATGGTCAGGCCCAGGGTGTCCAGGGCGTTCACCGTGGCGCTGAACAGGTTGCGGGTGTCCGGGGTGTAGATAAAGATCTGCGACCCTCCCGCCAGCACGCTCTGACTGGACTCCCGAATCAGCACCAATGGGTCGTCCGGATCTTCCCGGTCCAGCAGGGCTTCGGTATGCCAGGCGATGTCCCGGGGTGTCTCGCGCAGAAAGTATTCGTCACCAATGTTCGCCCACAGGGATTCGATGGCTCTGGGATCGTGATCCCGCTCGGTGAGCATCTTCATGGCGGCATCGCGGGTTTCGTCGATCCAGTCCTGTTTCTCCACCGGATTGTTGAGACCCCGGCGCAGGGCGCGCTTGGTTTCCGTGTAGAGCTGACGCAGCAGGGAGGCCCGCCAGGAGTTCCACAGGGTGGGGTTGGTGGCGTTGATATCCGCCACGGTCAGCACATAGAGATAATCCAGGTGGACCAGGTCGCCGACCTTGCGGGCAAATTCGTAGACCACATCCGGGTCGGAGATGTCCTTGCGCTGGGCGGTCACGCTCATGGTCAGGTGGTTTCTTACCAGCCAGGCCACCAGCTTGCCGTCCCAGGCGGTCAGTCCATGGCGCTGGCAGAAGGCAATGGCGTCTTCCGCGCCCAGTTCGGAATGGTCGCCGCCGCGGCCCTTGGCGATATCGTGGTAAAGCCCGGCGGTGTAGAGCAGTTCCGGCTTGGGCAGGCGGTAGAACACCTCGCTGGCCAGGGGGAATTCCTCGCGCAGGTCCTCATAGCGCAACCGGCGCATATTCTTGATCACCAGCAGGGTATGGGCATCCACGGTGTAAATGTGGAACAGGTCGTACTGCATCATGCCGATGATGCCGCCGAACTCCGGCAGGTATTTGCCGAGGATGCCGTAGCGTTTCATGCGCCGCAGCTGCGAGAACAGGGCATGGGGGCTGCGCAGCAACTGCATGAAAAGGTCGGTGTTTTCCGGGTTGCTGCGGAAGGCATCATTGATCTGCCGGCGATGATAAATCAGTGCCCGCACCGTGGCGGCCCGAATCCCTTTCAATTCCGGGTTCTGGGCCATCAACACAAAGGCTTCCAGCAGGGCGCTGGGGTGTTTCTCGAAGACGTCCGGGCTGGTCACTTCCAGGTAATCGTTGCGCACCTGGAAGCGCCGGTTCAGTGGTCGCACCTGGTCCGGCTTTTCGTTGTGCAGGATTACCTCATCGAACAGCTGCAGCAGCATTTCGTTGAGTACCGACAGGGCCAGTGCTACCCGGTAGAAGCCTTTCATGAAATGTTCCACCGCCAGGTTGGCGTTGGAATCCTCGTGGCCCAGACGGGTGGCGAGCTGGCGCTGGTGATCGAACAGCAGCCGGTTTTCGTTGCGCTCGGTGTGGACATGCAACTGCCAGCGTACTTCCCAGAGATAATCCAGGCACTTGCGCAACACGCCATACTCTTCGGCAGTGAGAAAACCCACATCCACCAGGGCTTCAAGGCTGTCGGCATTGAAGTGTCGTTTGGCCACCCAGGCGATCATCTGCACATCACGCAGGCCGCCCGGCGCATTCTTCAGATCCGGTTCCAGGTTGTATTCGGTGTCATTGAAGCGCTTGTGTCGGGCAACCTGTTCCTGCCATTTGGCCGCAAAGAATGCCGCGGAGTCCCACATATGTTCCGGACCGGTGCGTTCTTCCAGCTGTTCGCGAAGGCTGTCGTTACCGCCCAGGGTGCGCGCTTCCATGATGTTGGTGGCAACGGTGATGTCTTCCCGGGCCAGCTCCACGCACTCATCCAGGGTGCGCACTGCATGGCCGATTTCCAGGCCCATGTCCCAGAGAAACGCGACAAAGCGTTCCAGGCTGTCCCGGAGGCTCTGATCCGGGGCTTCGGCCATCAACACCAGGACATCCACATCGGAGCAGGGGTGCAGCTCGGCCCGGCCATAGCCGCCCACCGCGACCAGAGACAGGTCATCACGGTCTGCCAGCCCGAACAGGGACCAGGCGGCGACCATCACCTGGTCCACCAGTTCTGCCCGGGCGCGGACCAGCTCGGTGATGTCTGTGTCTTCGAAGGCCTGATTCAGGCGCTCCTGGCCCTGTTCCAGGTACTGGCGGGCATACTGGCCCGGCTGGGCGCTTTCCTGGAGGGCCTCAAACAGATGTTCCTGGGGCAGGGCGGGGGAGAGAGTCATACAGATCCTGTAATGGCGTTGCGGGCATGCCAGCTCCACGATAAGGCTGGCATGTCTCCGGTGGCTGAACCGTGTCAGTAGAGATCGGTTTCCTCGCTACGGGCCGTCAGTACCTCGTAACCGTCGGCGGTGACGGCAATGGTGTGCTCCCACTGGGCAGACAGCTTGCGGTCCTTGGTGACCACGGTCCAGTTGTCCGGCAGCAGCTTGTTGGCCGCCTTGCCGGCATTGATCATGGGTTCGATGGTGAACACCATGCCTTCCTGCAATTCAAGACCCGTGCCAGGCTTGCCGTAATGGACCACCTGGGGCTCTTCATGGAAGCCTTCACCGATACCGTGGCCACAGTACTCGCGCACTACTGAGAAGCGCTCGCCTTCAGCCATTTTCTGGATGCGATGGCCGATATCCCCCAGGCGTGCCCCGGGTTTGACCATTTTGATGCCGGCCAGCATGCACTCGCGGGTGGTTTCCACCAGGCGGCGGGCCAGTACGGAGGGCTCACCCACATAGAACATCTTGGAGGTATCGCCGTGCCAGCCATCCTTGATGACCGTCACGTCGATGTTGATGATGTCGCCGTTCTTGAGGGCCTTGCGGTCATTGGGAATGCCGTGACAGACCACGTGGTTCACGGAGGTGCAGACGGATTTCGGGAACGGAATCCGGCCCGGCGCGCCGCCATAGCCCAGACAGGCGGGGATAGCATGCTGCTTGTTGACGATATGGTCGTGACAGATGCGGTCCAGTTCCTCGGTGGTGACCCCCGCCTTGACGTGCTCGCCGATCATTTCCAGGACTTCGGCGGCCAGTTTGCCCGCTTCGCGCATTTTGGCGATCTGTTCGGGGGTTTTGATGACTACATTCATGATACTTGAGGAAACTCCAGCTATTTCAGTGGGTTGAGCGGGTGTGTGCCAGCGCTCTCTGCGCCGGTAATGCGCCTTTGGCGTTGCCCGGGAAGGGTGTCTGTGGTATAAAGCGCGCGCTTTCCCGCTCACTGACGGCCCTGTGGCGACAAGTGCCGCATTGTAACCGCCGTTGGGTGGGGAAGGAAATCACACATGCCCCGTCACATAGCCCCGGGTGCCGGCTTTCCTGTTTAAGGTTGCTGGTTGGGTTTATGCGGGGGCGTGGAGGCCTAACCCAAAGTGGAGTATTAACAATGTCCAGCGTAACTATGCGCGATATGCTGAAGGCCGGTGTGCACTTCGGCCACCAGACCCGTTACTGGAACCCGAAGATGAATGCATACATCTTCGGCGCCCGTAACAAGATTCACATCATCAACCTGGAAAAGACCCTGCCTCTGTTCAACGACGCCATGGCGTTCCTGAACAAGCTGGCTGCCAGCAACAACAAGATCCTGTTTGTTGGTACCAAGCGTGCAGCGCAGAAAGCGGTGAGCGAAGAAGCTCAGCGCTGCGGTATGCCCTATGTGGATCACCGTTGGTTGGGCGGCATGCTCACCAACTGGAAAACCATCCGTCAGTCCATCAAGCGGTATCGCGAACTGGAAGCCCAGTTCCAGGATGGCACCTTCGACAAGCTGACCAAGAAAGAAGCCCTGATGCGCAAGCGTGAGATGGACAAGCTTGAGCGTTCCATCGGTGGTATCAAGGACATGGGCGGTCTGCCCGATGCCCTGTTCGTGATCGACGTGGATCACGAAGACATCGCCCTGCAGGAAGCCCGCAAGCTGGGTATTCCGGTTGTCGCGGTGGTGGACACCAACTCCAACCCGGATGGCGTGGATTACGTGATCCCGGGTAACGACGACGCGATCCGTGCGATTCAGCTGTACGTGAAAGCGGCGGCCGACACCATTCTGGAAGGCAAGCAGTACGCCCAGAACCAGACCGGTGGCGAAAGCGAATTCGTCGAGGTAGCCGACGAGGCCGAAGGCGAGAAAGCCGAAGGTTGATCCGTCGAGGCAGGCCTGCGGGCCTGCCTGTTTAGAACCTGTTTACGATCTATACGCGGCCGCGTTGCCGCTGAAAATAGCGCCAGGCAAGGCGCGAACCGTAGGGCCTGACGGGTCAAGTTCAAGGTTCGCAACACAGCATGGCGCTATTTTCAGCAGCAACCCGGAGGGCCGGGCCCCTTTTACCGCCAGCCCGCGATTGCGCTTGTTTATGTAGAATCACTACACAGCACAAGCGCAATCACGACCTAGCGAAAAAATTGACTCCGGCGCGGCTGCGTATAGATCGTGAACAGGTTCTCACCGAAACTTACCAAATTGAGAGGATAATCATGGCTGCTGTAACTGCTGCAATGGTTAAGGAACTTCGCGAGCGTACCGGTCTTGGCATGATGGAATGCAAGAAGGCGCTGGTGGAAGTGGGTGGCGATATCGAAAAAGCCATCGACGAAATGCGTAAGTCTGGACAGGCCAAAGCGGCCAAGAAAGCCGGCCGTACCGCTGCTGAAGGTGCCGCTGTGATTGCCACCAATGACGACAACACCGTTGCTGTCATGGTAGAGATCAATTCAGAAACCGACTTCGTGGCTCGTGACGACAACTTCCTGGGCTTTGCCAACAAGGTGGCTGAAGCCGCTCTTGCCGCTGGTGAAACCGACGCTGCCAAAATCGGCGAGTTGAAGCTGGAAGATGGTTCCACCGTTGAAGAAACCCGCCAGGCGCTGGTTCAGAAGATCGGTGAGAACATCCAGATCCGTCGTGCTGCCAAGCTGGAAGCCGAGGGTGCCATCGGTGCCTATGTCCACGGTGGCAAAATTGGTGTTCTGGTTGCCCTGAAGGGTGGCGATGAGGCTCTGGGTCGGGATGTGGCCATGCACGTTGCCGCGGTAAACCCGATGGTGGTCAGTGGCGACCAGGTTCCCACTGAGGTTCTCGAGAAAGAGAAAGAAATCATCCGTGCCCAGCCGGACATGGAAGGCAAGCCCGCTGAAATCGTTGAGAAGATGCTGGGCGGCCGGATCAACAAGTTCCTGAAGGAAGTGAGCCTGCTGGATCAGCCCTTCGTGAAGGATCCCAATACCTCTGTTGGCAACCTGGTGAAGGGTGCTGGCGCCGAAATCGTCGCTTTCGAGCGTCTGGTGGTCGGTGAAGGTATTGAAAAAGAAGAAGTCGATTTCGCTGCTGAGGTAGAAGCCGCAGCCAAAGGCTGAGGGCTGAGCATCGATCGATGAGAAAAGACGCCTTGCTGGCGAGATCAGCAGGGCGTTTTTTTCGCCTGTTGACTGGCTGTTACAGGCGATTCAAGGAAAACCGCTTGCAACCATCGTGCGGGGAGGTACTGTGCTAGCAGGCCATACACCGACGCGGATTGAGTGCAGCGTAAAAGCCGGCTGATGCCGGTAACACAGCAAGATGATGGCGGGTATTCATGGGTGGCGCTTTCTTATGAGTGGTGGAGAACAAGACATGCCGACGAACAAGGAGCGCTCGCCGCGCTATAACCGTATTCTGCTCAAGCTGAGCGGGGAAGCGCTGGCGGGTGACGAAGGCTTCGGGATTGATCCCAAGGTGCTGGATGCGATTTCCCTGGAAATCGGCCAGCTCGTCGGTATCGGGGTCCAGGTGGGCCTGGTGGTAGGTGGTGGTAACCTGTTCCGCGGTGCAGCCTTGCAAAGTGCCGGCCTGGACCGGGTGGCAGGCGACCATATGGGAATGCTGGCTACGGTGATGAACGGTTTGGCCCTGCGGGATGCCCTGGAGCGATCCAATATCCGCACCCGTCTGATGTCGGCCATCCCCATGAGTGGCGTGGTGGAACATTATGACCACCGGAATGCCAATCGCCATCTCAAGAATGGCGAGGTGGTGATTTTCTGTGCCGGTACAGGCAACCCCTTCTTTACGACGGATTCTGCGGCCTGTTTGCGCGGCATCGAGATCAGCGCCGATGTGGTGCTGAAAGCCACCAAGGTGGATGGCGTCTATAATGATGACCCGCAGAAGAATCCGGCGGCCGTGAAATACGACACCTTGACCTATGACGAGGTGCTGGATAAAAAGCTTGGGGTCATGGATCTGACGGCGATCTGTCTTTGCCGGGATCACTCCATGCCGCTGCGGGTGTTTGATATGAACAAGAAGGGCGCGCTGCTGAACCTGATGCTGGGTGGCAGCGAGGGAACCCTGGTGGAGGCCGGATAATTCCGGGCGGCCCGTTCAGAACGTTTTGTGTTGCCCGCTTGTGGGCGTTGTCTACAAAGGTCTGGTGGCCATTTCGGGGCTTTCCAGACCCAGCTGAAAAGAAAGGCGAGGAATAACGGTGATTGACGATATTCGTAAAGATGCGGAAGCCCGCATGAAGAAAAGTCTGGCTGCGCTGGATACTGCTCTCAAGCGTGTCCGTACCGGCCGTGCCCACCCCAGTCTGCTGGACAATATTACCGTGGACTACTACGGCGCTGAGACGCCGCTGCAGCAGTTGGGCAATATCTCCGTGGAAGAGGGGCGTACCCTGACCATCTCTCCCTTCGACAAGAGCATGATTCCGCAGATTGAGCGGGCCATCATGACCTCTGACCTGGGTCTGAATCCCTCCACGTCCGGCAGCCTGATCCGTCTGCCCCTGCCGCCGCTCACCGAAGAAACCCGTCGGGATCTGGTTAAGGTGGTCCGTGCCGAAGCCGAGCAGGCGCGGGTTTCCCTGCGCAGTGTTCGCCGTGATGCCAACAGCGACCTGAAGGAATTGCTCAAGGAAAAGGAAATCTCCGAGGACGAAGAGCGTCGCGGCGAAGAGCTTATCCAGCAGCTGACCGACAAGATGGTGGTGGAAGTGGACCGCGTGCTGAAAGAGAAAGAAGAGGAGTTGATGACCGTATAACACGGCCGGTCATCATTCACGGATGCGGGCTGCATGTCAGCCCGCTTTTGTTATTGGCGGATGCAGTATGGCCAGCGAAAACCCTCATTCCAGCGCCCCGGATATCGACTCCCATCAGGGCGAACTTCCCCGGCATGTGGCCATTATCATGGACGGCAACAACCGCTGGGCCCGCAAGCAGGGCTTGCCGGGGGAAGAAGGACACCGTGCCGGTGAAGCCACGGTACAGACCATTATCCGTACTGCCGCAGAGCGCGGCATCGAAGCGCTGACCCTGTTTGCCTTCAGCTCGGAGAACTGGCGGCGTCCCCAGGCGGAAGTGGAGCATCTCATGGCGCTCTTTCTCAAGGCTCTGGGAGGCCGCGTGGAAGAGTTGCATGGCCATGGTGTCCGTATCCGTTTTATCGGGGATCGCAGTGCCTTTGCCGAGGACCTGCAAGCCGGTATGGCCGACGCGGAAGCGTTGACTGCCGACAACCCGCGCATGACGGTGGTGATTGCGGTGAATTACGGTGGCCAGTGGGACATTGCCCAGGCTGCCCGTGAGCTGGCGACCCAGGTGGAGCAGGGCGCTATGCGCGCCGATCAGATAACGTCTGAAGCCCTTGGCCAGCATGTGGCCATGGCGGATCTGCCCCTGCCTGACCTGCTGATTCGAACGGGTGGCGATCAGCGAATAAGCAACTTTCTGCTGTGGCAACTGGCTTACAGCGAACTGTTTTTTTCCCCGCTTTTATGGCCTGATTTTGATGCGGACGCCTTTGCTGCCGCCTTACAGGACTATGCCGGCCGCCAGCGGCGTTTTGGACGCTCTGGTGAGGAAGTGGCCGGATTGAAAGGAGAATAAGAATGCTCAAACTGCGCGTGATTACCGCGCTGGTGCTTTTGCCCATCGTGCTGGGGGCCGTGTTTGGCCTCGACCGCTTGCCTTTTGCCCTGGTGGCCGGGGTTTTCTTCCTGATGGCCGGCTGGGAATGGGCGGCGATGATGGGGAAGGTGTCCGCCGCGGTGCGAAGCGGTTGGGTCATTGGTCTGGGCGTGGTGATGGCACTGGCGGAGATCTACCGCCCGGCATGGCTGCTTAACGCCATTCCTGTCTGGTGGTTGCTGACGCTGGTGCTGGTGATCGGTTACCCCGGTAATGCGCGTGTCTGGTACCGGCCTGTCCTGATGGCTCTTGTGGGTCTGCTCTTGCTGGTACCTTCCTGGGCGGCGATTGTGCAACTTCAGGACGAGGGCGCCCTGGGCCTGGCAGGTCCCTGGGCACTGATGTTCATCTTGCTCTGGGTATGGGCCGCGGACACCGGGGCCTATTTCGCCGGTCGTGCCTTCGGAAAACACAAGTTGGCGCCGCTGGTGAGCCCGGGCAAAACCATTGAGGGGCTGGCCGGCGGTGTGGCCCTGGCCCTGGCTGTGGTGGCCGGTGTCTATGCCGCCGGACTTCTGGAGGCCAACCTGCTGCCGCTGATGATCGTTGCCCTGATGACGGTGCTGGCATCGGCATTGGGAGACCTGTTTGAAAGCATGGTCAAGCGTGAGCGCGGCTTCAAGGACAGCGGCACCATTTTGCCGGGCCATGGCGGCATGCTGGATCGCATTGACAGTGTGACGGCGGCGATGCCCATTGCCCTGGCCGGGTTCAACTGGTTTTCCCTGCCCGGAGGCAGTCTGTGACACCCTCTGGCAGACAACGCCTGACCGTTCTTGGTGCCACCGGCAGCATTGGCCAGCAGACGCTGGACGTGGTGGCCCGGCATCCGGAGCGCTATGAGGTATTCGCCCTTACGGCCAGCTCCCGCTGGCAGCTGATGGCGGAGCTTTGCCTGGCGGTCCGGCCGCGCTTTGCGGCCATGTCGGATCCGGCGGCGGCAGCGTCACTGAGGAACCATCTGGCCGAGGCCGGGTCTCAAGTGGAAGTGTTATCCGGCCCCCAGTCCCTGGCGGATCTTGCCGCGCATCCGGATGCGGATACCGTGGTGGCAGCCATCGTTGGCGCGGCGGGGGTCAGGCCCACGCTGGCGGCGGTGGAAAGTGGCAAGCGAGTATTGCTGGCCAACAAGGAAGCCCTGGTCGTCACCGGTTCATTGTTTATGGATGCGGTGAAGCGTCACGGGGCTACGTTGTTGCCACTGGATTCCGAGCACAATGCGATTTTCCAGTGCCTTCCGGCGGAAGGGGTTAACGCGGGGGTTGAGAGACTGCTGCTGACGGCTTCCGGAGGCCCGTTCCGGGAATTCAGTGCCGCCGAGCTTGCCGCAGTGACACCGGCCCAGGCGGTAAAACACCCTAACTGGGATATGGGACCGAAAATCTCGGTGGATTCTGCCACCTTGATGAACAAGGGGCTGGAATTTATCGAAGCCTGCTGGTTATTCGATGTGTCCCCGGAGATGGTCGATGTGGTGGTGCACCCCCAGAGCGTGGTCCATTCCATGGTGGCCTACCGGGACGGTTCGGTACTGGCACAAATGGGCACGCCGGATATGCGTACCCCCATCGCCTGTGGTCTGTCCTGGCCGGAACGAGTGGAGTCCGGTGCCCAGCGACTGGATTTTTCCACCCTGGTGGGGCTGAACTTCGAGGCGCCGGATTTGCAGCGTTTTCCCTGCCTGGGGCTGGCCCGGGACGCCATGCGCGCAGGCGGAACTGCCACGGCGGTATTGAATGCGGCCAACGAGGAAGCTGTTGCCGCCTTTCTGGCTGGCAGGCTGGATTTTATGGGGATTCCCGCCGTGGTGGCGCGCACGCTGGAAAGCCAGTCTGCTCCCGCCTGTCAGGATGTGGAATCGGTAATGGACATTGATCGACAGGCACGCAGTGCCGCCTGTCAGTGGATCAAGGAGCGCGGATGCTGACGATTCTGGCCTTTGTCGTCACTATTGTCATTATTGTGGCTTTCCATGAATGGGGCCACTTTCTGGCCATGCGAGCCTTCGGCGTCCGGGTGCTGACTTTTTCCGTGGGCTTTGGCCCCAAGCTGTTTCGGTTCAAGGACAGGAAGGGGACCGAATGGGTGATCAGCGGCATTCCTCTGGGGGGCTATGTTAAGCCCCTGGATGCCCGCGAAGACGAAACCGCAGCCGGGGACCCGGGTGAATTTTCCAGTAAACCTGCGTGGCAGAGAGTCGTTACCTACGCTGCCGGCCCGGTATTCAATTTTATCCTCGCCATGCTGATCTACTGGTTGTTAATGGTCAGTTTCGGGCAAAGTCGTATGCAGGCGGTCGTAGGCCCGGTAACGCCCGGAACGGTGGCGGAGCAGGCTGGGTTTGCGCCGGGAGACCGGATTGAAGAGGCAGGCGGAACCGCGGTAGAAGGCTGGCGCCCCTTTTATAACGAACTGATTCTGCACCTGGGTGAGAAAGAAAAGCTGCCGGTAACGGTGACGACGGCATCCGGTGATACCGCCGTACGCGAGCTGGATACCTCCCCCTGGTCGGCTGATCTGGAACAGCTTCCTCTTGATGCGCTGGGCATCAGCCAGGCGGTATTGATCGGTGAAGTGGTGGCGGGCAGTGCGGCTGATCAGGCGGGTTTGCGCGCACAGGATCAGGTGGTTGCCCTCAATGGTGAGCCGGTGGCTGGCTGGCAGAGCTGGCAGGAAGCCATCATGGCCTCCGCGGGCGAGACACTGGAAATCACCGTGTTGAGAGACGGTGCCCTGCGGCGTTTTGCCGTGACTCCGGAAACTGTCACGGAAGGGGAGCAGACCTTTGGCCGTATCGGTGTGGCCATGGGCGGCATCTATCAACAGCAATTCGGCCCGGCTGGTGCCATCCTGGCGGCTTCCGAACGCTTTGCGGAGCAGTGCGAGGTCGTTTGGGCCAGCCTGGTGAAACTGGTCACCGGCAAACTGTCCCTGGATAATCTGGGTGGTCCCATTACCATTGCCCAGGTGGCCGGGGAGAGCGCCTCCTACGGGATTGCCAGTTTTCTGGCATTGCTGGCTTATCTGAGTATCACTCTCGGCATTATCAATCTGTTACCGGTACCCATGCTGGATGGCGGCTGGATTTTCTTTGGAATCATTGAAATGATCCGCGGTCGCAGTTTACCGGAGCGGTTTCTTATGGCCGCACAAGGAGTAGGGCTGATGTTTGTTGTCAGCTTTATGCTACTGGCCATTTACAACGACTTGGTGAAGCAGTTTTCATGAGATTTGGGGACAAACTAAACCGCCTGCTGAAAGGCCTTCTGGCGGTAGCCTGCCTGTGTCTGATTCCCTGGGCGAACGCGGAATCCCTGTTGCCGTTCAAGGTGCACGATGTGCGCGTGGAAGGGCTGCAACGTCTGCCGGTGGAACGGGTCTATGCGGAATTGCCCATTCAGGCGGGGGATACCGTGGACCGCGACCAGATTGTGGATGCGGTACAACGCCTGTTTGCCACCGGCAATTTCGAGGATGTTCAGTTGGGGCGGGATGGCGATGATCTGGTCGTGGTCGTGGCGGAAAGGCCCAGCATTGCCCGTATTGATCTGTCCGGTAACAAATCCATCGATGAGGAAAACCTGCGCAAGGGGCTGACCGAGGCGGGACTGGTCGAAGGAGAGGTGTTCCAGCGCTCTACCTTGCAGGCCATTGCCGGCGAGCTGGAACGCCAGTATGTGAGCCAGGGGCGTTACGGGGCCGACATCAAGACCGAATCCGTGCCCTTGCCGCGTAACCGTGTGGCCCTCAAGATCGAGATTTATGAAGGGAAGGCCGCCCGCATCCGCGATATCAATATCGTTGGTAACGACCTGTTCGATGATGAGGAACTGCTCAAGGATTTCGAACTGAACTCCACGGGATTCTGGTCGTTCATCAAGGGGGATGACAAATATTCCCGGCAGAAACTGAGCGGCGACCTGGAGCGGTTGCGTTCCTATTACCTTGATCGCGGTTATATCAACTTTTCCATCGAGTCCACGCAGGTGTCGGTGACACCGGATCGCCGCAGTGTCTTTATCACCGTCAATGTGGCGGAGGGTGAACAGTACACGGTGAATGAAGTGAAACTGGCCGGGGATCTGGTTGTGGCCGAGGAGCAACTCGAGCCGCTACTGATCGTCAAAAAAGGGCAGGTGTTCAGTCAGCAGCTGGTCACCTATACCAATGACCTGCTCAAACGTCGTCTTGGTAACGAGGGTTATACCTTTGCTGAGGTCAACGGCCGCGATCACAACGCCAATGATGAAGACAATACTGTCGACGTGACCTTTTATGTGGAGCCGGGTCGCAAGGTTTACGTGCGCCGCATCAATTTCAGTGGCAATGCAAAAACCGATGATGAAGTGCTTCGCCGGGAGTTGCGTCAGTTTGAACAAGCGCCGGCCAACACCTCCCTGGTGGATCTGTCCCGCCAGCGTCTGCAGCGTCTGGGGTACTTCAGTGTGGTGGAAGCCGACACGCCCCGGGTACCGAATTCCGAAGACCTGGTGGATGTGGAGTACAAGGTGGAAGAGCAGCCCTCCGGTTCCATCGGGGCCAATGTGGGCTTTTCGGATGCATCCGGCTTTATCTTTGGTGCCAACGTGACCCAGAACAACTGGCGTGGCTCCGGCAACCGGGTGTCATTTGCGCTCAGCCGCTCTGATATCCGTGATTCCTACAGCTTTTCCCACTACAACCCTTACTACACGCTGGACGGGGTGAGTCGCGGCTTCAGTTTGTTCTATTCGGAAATTGATTTCGATGAGACCACGGTGGCGTCCTATGCGGCGGACCGTCTGGGTGGGTCAGTGACATTCGGTTATCCGATTTCCGAATATTCACGGCTGAGTTTCGGGGGTACCTACGAGAGGACCGATATCACCACCGGGGATTTTGTCGCCGTTGATATCTTCAACTTCCTGGAGAAGGAAGGTACCGAGTTCAACGAATACAAATTCAATGCTTCCTTGCAGACCAGCACGCTAAACCGGGGTGTGTTGCCGGACCGGGGCTGGTCCAGCAGCGTGGGGCTGGAAGTTGCGGTCCCGGGTTCCGACTACGGGTTCTACAAGCTGAACTGGAACGGTCAGAAATACTTCCCGATTACCCAGCGATGGACATTGCGGACCCGGGCGGATGTGGCCTATGGGGACGGCTATGGCGATGATGCCGTATTGCCCTTCTTCGAGAACTATTACTCCGGCGGTATTGGTTCGGTAAGGGGTTATGAATCCCGCTCTCTGGGGCCTCGCTCAGAAGGTCTGGCGTTCTTTCTCAATGGTACCCGTGATCCGGATCCGGATCCGATCGGTGGCAACCTGCTCACCGAGGCCAGCCTGGAGCTGATTTTCCCGACGCCGTTTGCGCCGGAATCCCGAAGCGTGCGAACCTTCCTGTTCGCCGATGCGGGCAACGTGTTTGAAACCGAACGTAGTGATATTGTGGCCGATTTCGATGTCACTGACTTGCGTACTTCCGTGGGGGTGGGTCTGACCTGGCTGACAGCAATCGGCCCGCTCAGTTTCAACCTCGCCAAGGCATTGAATGACCAGACTGGCGATGACACGGAAGTTTTCCAATTTTCTCTGGGACAGACTTTTTAGGAGTTTAATAATGATGAAAAAATGGATTGTTGCTTTTGTTGTGATGCTGCCCGCGCTTGCCATGGCTGAAAGCCGTGTGGGTGTGATTGATCCCATCGGTGCGCTGCAAGCTGCCGATAATGTGAAAGCACGCATGAGCGCACTGGAAAAAGAGCTGGGCGCCGATGAACAGCGTCTTAACAGCCTGCGCCAGGAAGTGGGCAAGATGCAGGAAAAAATCCAGAAAGAAGGCATGACCATGTCTTCCGAGCAGCAGGAGCAGATGCAGACCGAAGGTCAGCAGAAAATGATCGAAATCCAGAGCCTGCAGCGCAAACTGCAAAAGCGTGCCAACGATGCCCAGCGTGAACTGCTGCAGGAAATGGAACCCAAACTGCAAAGCGCCGTGGCCGAGGTCGCCAAGAAAGAGAATCTGGACCTGGTTGTCAGTGCCCAGGCTGTGATCTACACCAAACCGGACCTGGACATCACCGAAGCGGTGACCAAGCAACTGAACAAGATGAAGTGATGCTGACTCTGCGCGAATTGGCCAGCCAGCTGGATGCGGAGCTGGTCGGGGACCCCGACCAGCAGGTTGATGGCCTGGGAACAATACAATCTGCCACGGGCAGCCAGCTGACGTTTCTGGCCAACCCCCGTTATCGCAGTTTTCTGGAGCAGACCCGGGCTGCCGCAGTGCTGATTCCTGAATCCCAGCGGGAATTCTGCCCGGTGGCTGCGCTGATCGTGAAAGATCCCTACTTGTCATTTGCCCGGGCCAGTGCCTTTTTTGAAACCGCACCCGTGGCAACGCCGGGGATTCATCCCTCTGCCGTGGTCGACGATCTGGCAACGATTGCCGCTTCCGCCTCGATTGGCCCGAATGCAGTGATCGATGCCGGCGTGACGGTGGGCGAGGGGGCCGTGATTATGGCCAATTCCGTGATAGGTGCCGGTTCTCAGATCGGTGACCAGTGCAGAATCTGGTCAAATGTTACAATTTACCATGGTGTCACACTGGGACCGCGCACTATCATACACGCCAATTGTGTAATTGGTGGCGATGGGTTCGGTTTCGCCTTCAATGGCGGTGGCTGGACCAAGCTGCACCAGGTCGGCGGAGTCGTCATCGGTGCCGATGTGGAAATCGGCGCCGGAACAACCGTGGATCGGGGTGCCATTGAAGATACCGTGATCGGCGATGGGGTGATTCTGGATAATCAGATCCAGGTCGCTCACAACGTGGTAATCGGCAATCATACCGCTATCGCCGGCAAAGCCGGCATTGCCGGTTCAGCGAAAATCGGTGCTTACTGCCTGATTGGCGGAGCCGCCGGCATTGCCGGACATATCGAGGTATGTGACAAGGTGCAGATTCTTGCCATGTCACTGGTTTCCAGCTCTATCACCGAACCGGGTACCTACGGTTCTGCGTTGCCTGTGGATACCCAGAGCCGCTATCGTCGGAACGTGGCTCGCTTCCGGAACCTTGATGATCTGGCCCGCCGTGTGCGCAAACTGGAACGTTCAAGCGATTAACGGCCGCGTATTGCGGCACTTGCCTGTGTGGAACACATGATGATGGATATTCAGGCGGTCAGGGAATACCTGCCGCATCGTTACCCTTTTTTGTTGGTTGACCGGGTTCTCGACGTGGAGCCAGGCAAGCGTATTGAAGCGATCAAGAACGTGACCATTAACGAGCCTTTCTTTAATGGCCACTTCCCCCACGAACCGATCATGCCGGGTGTGCTGATCATTGAAGCCATGGCCCAGGCTGCCGGTATTCTGGGGTTCGTTACCGAAAACAAGAAGCCCGGTGATGGCTACATCTATTTGTTGGTGGGCACGGACCGTGCACGCTTCAAGCGCCGGGTGGTGCCGGGTGATACTCTGCACCTCAGTGCCGAGTTCATCATGACCAAACGCAATATCCTCAAGTTTGCCTGCGAGGCCAAGGTCGACGGCAAGATTGTCGCCAGCGCCGAGATGCTGGTAGCTGAACAGAAGGTCTGAGTCGGGCGGCATATTCCCGCACGGGTTTGACGTATACTTCCCGTATTCACAGCAGAATAAAGCGAAACTTTCATGATACATCCGACCGCCCTTATCGATCCGGCCGCGGAGCTTGCAGAGGACGTGCAGGTCGGCCCCTTCACGGTCATCGGCCCCGATGTGAAAATTGGTGCTGGTACCGTCATTGAGTCTCATGTGGTCATCAAGGGACCGACCACCATCGGCAAGAACAATCGCATCTTCCAGTTCGCGTCCGTGGGCGAGGAGTGCCAGGACAAGAAGTACAAGGGTGAGCCGACCCGGCTGGAAATCGGCGATGACAATGTGATCCGTGAATCCGTGACCATCCATCGCGGCACGATCCAGGACAATTCCCTGACCAAAATCGGCAGCCGTAATCTGCTGATGGCCTATGTGCACGTGGCCCATGACTGCATCGTGGGTAACGACTGCATCTTTGCCAATAACGCCTCGATCGCTGGCCATGCCCAGGTTGGTAACGGGGTGATTCTGGGAGGCATGACCGGGGTCCATCAGTTCTGCAAGATTGGCTCCTATGCGATGACGTCCGGCTGCTCCTTTGTGATCAAGGATATTCCGGCCTACGTCATGGTCTCCGGGAACCCGGCCCATGCCCGAAGCATGAATTTCGAGGGAATGAAGCGCCGTGGCTGGTCGAAGGAAACCATCGCCTCCCTGCGCACGGCGTACAAGGTACTGTATCGGCAGGGTCTGACCCAGGAGCAAGCGATCGCGGAAATGGAGGCCATGGAAGCTTCCCCCGAACTGCAGATCCTGATCGACTCCCTCAAGGCGTCCGAGCGCGGTATTACCCGCTAGATGAGCTCGCGCAAGGACGCTCCGAGGATTGCCCTGATCGCCGGAGAAGCCTCCGGCGATATTCTTGGTGCCGGCTTGATGCAGTCGTTGCAGGCGCGTTACCCGGATGCCCGTTTTATCGGAGTGGGCGGCGAGGAAATGACCGCTGCGGGCCTGTCCAGTCTGTTCCCCATGGAAAAACTCTCCGTGATGGGTATCACCGAGGTGATATCCCATTTGCCGGAGCTGCTGCGTCTTCGCAAGCAGCTGGTTGGCTTTCTGCTTGAACAGCAGCCGGATGTGGTGATCGGGATCGATTCCCCGGATTTTACCCTGCCCATTGCCCGTCGCCTTCATGACCAGGGTCTGAAAACGGTCCACTATGTGAGCCCCTCGGTATGGGCCTGGCGCCAGGGTCGGATCAAGGGAATCAAGCGCAGCATCGACCTGATGCTGTGTCTGCTGCCTTTCGAAGCTCGCTTTTATGAGCAGCACCAGGTGCCCGTGGCCTTTGTGGGTCACCCGCTGGCCGATCGGGTACCGCTGGAAACCGATACCCCTGCAGCCCGGGCCGAACTGGGGCTGACGGACAAGGGGGATATCCTGGCGGTTCTGCCTGGCAGTCGGGGCGGGGAAGTGGGGCAGCTGATGCCGGCGTTCCTGGATGCCATGGTGGCCCTGCACGCTCAGCGTCCGCAGTTGCACTTCGTGATCCCCGCTGCCAACGCGGCCCGCCGTGAACAGATTCAGACGTTGCTCGCGTCGACAGCGGATTTGCCGGTTACCGTGGTGGACGGACAAAGCCGCACGGTAATGGCGGCGGCAGACGTGATTCTGATGGCGTCCGGCACGGCCACCCTGGAAGGCTTGCTGGTTGGCAAGCCCATGGTGGTGGGTTATCGGGTGGGGAAGGTGACCTATGCCATTGCCCGCCGTCTGGTGAAAAGTGAATTTGTCTCGCTACCGAACCTGCTCTGCCGGGAACAGCTGGTCCCGGAGCTGATTCAGGATGGCCTCACCACCGATGCCATCGTGGAATCGGTCAATCACTGGTTTGATCACCTGGATCAGGCCGCAGCCCTCAAGTCCCGTTTCCGGGCGGTCCATGAACAGTTGCGTGGTGGCGCCAGTGAAAAGGCCGCGGACGCCGTGAGTCAGCTGCTGGAGCGGCGCTGATGGATCCGTTTTCCGAGTACGCCCTGGCTGAGCCCTTTATCCCGTCAGTGTTCCGCTGGCAGCCGGGGATGCGGGTCGCCGGGGTAGATGAAGTCGGCCGTGGCCCGCTGGTGGGTGCGGTGGTCACCGCCGCGGTGGTGCTGGACCCGCAGCGCCCGATCCCCGGTCTTGCAGACTCTAAAAAAATCAGTGAAAAGAAACGGTTGCAGCTGGAAGTTGAGATAAAGTCTCATGCTTTGGCCTGGTCCCTCGGGCGGGCCGAGCCAGAAGAAATCGACGAGCTCAATATTTTTCATGCTACCTTGCTGGCCATGCAGCGCGCGGTAGCCGCCTTGCCTCTTGACGTGCACGGCGTGCTGGTGGACGGTAATCGCGTCCCCGACTTTGCCTGTCCGGCAGAGGCGGTGGTGAAGGGGGATGGCCGGGTGCCGGCCATTTCTGCGGCCTCCATCCTGGCCAAGGTGGCCCGGGATCGGGAAATGCAGCAGCTTCATGCCTTGCACCCCCAATATGGCTTTGACCGCCACAAGGGATACCCGACCAAGGTGCACCTTGCGGCACTGTCGCAGCATGGCGCCCTGGATCAGCATCGCCGCTCTTTCGGCCCTGTAGCAAGAATTCTTGGGACCGATGCCTGACGCAAGCTGCGGGCATACCGGCGCATAACACGAATACAGAAAGACTGAGGAACACCCCATTGAGTGACCCCCGTTTTGTCCACCTGCGCCTGCACACCGATTATTCCCTGGTGGACGGGGTGGTGCGGGTCAAGGAACTGATCAAGACCTGTGCCAGCCAGTCCATCCCGGCGGTGGCGGTGACAGACGACTCCAACCTGTTTGCCATGATCAAGTTCTACTCCGCCGCCATGAAGGCGGGCGTCAAGCCGCTGATGGGGGCGGATCTGTGGGTGGAAAGCACGCATATCGACGAGCCGGCCAAGCTGTCTTTTCTGGTTCAGAATGAGCAGGGCTACCAGAATCTCACCTTGCTGATCAGCCGCGCCTGGCAGACCAACCAGGACCGGGGCAGGGCGCTGGTCAAAGCCGAGTGGCTGGAAGAGCTTCATGACGGCCTGATTGTGCTGTCTGCCGCCAGCCAGGGCGAAGTGGGGCAGCTGTTGCTGGCCGAAAAAACCGATCTTGCCCGTCAGCAGGCGAGCTGGCTGCAGTCCATTTACGGTGATCGTGTCTACCTGGAAGTCCAGCGCACCTCCCGTCCGGGGGACGAGGATTGTCTGCATGCCACCGTCGCCCTGGCGTCGGAACTGGGGATGCCGGTGGTTGCCAGCAACGATGTGCGGTTTATTCGCCGTGAGGATTTCGAGGCCCACGAGGCAAGGGTCTGTATCCACGACGGCAACACCCTAGATGATCCCCGTCGCCCCAAGAAATACTCCGAAGAGCAGTATCTGAAATCCGAAGACGAAATGGTGGCGCTGTTTTCCGATCTGCCGGAGGCGTTGGAGAACACCGTCGAGATTGCCCGCCGCTGCACCCTGGATATTCGCCTGGGCGAGAATTTCCTGCCGGATTTTCCGATTCCGGACGGCATGACCATCGAACAGTATTTCGAGAAGCTGTCCCGGGACGGGCTGGAAGAGCGGCTCCAGGTATTACTGGACAAGAATGACCCGGAGTATGCGGAAAAGCGCAAAGAGTATGATGACCGGCTCAAATTCGAGCTGGATATCATCAACCAGATGGGATTTCCCGGCTACTTTCTGATCGTTGCCGACTTCATTCAGTGGGGCAAGGATAACGAGGTGCCGGTGGGGCCGGGGCGGGGCTCCGGTGCCGGTTCCCTGGTGGCCTATGCCCTCAAGATTACCGACCTGGATCCCATTGGCTACGACCTGCTGTTCGAACGTTTCCTGAACCCGGAACGGGTATCCATGCCTGACTTCGATGTGGATTTCTGCATGGAGAAGCGTGACCGGGTGATCAACTACGTGGCCGACAAGTACGGTCGCGATGCGGTCAGCCAGATCATTACCTTCGGCACCATGGCCGCCAAGGCGGTGGTACGCGACGTGGCCCGGGTGCAGGGCAAACCCTATGGTCTGGCGGACCGGCTTTCCAAGATGATCCCGCCTACCCCGGGGATGACCCTGGAAAAGGCCTATGAACAGGAAGAAACCCTGCGCGAGTTCCTGGAGAGTGACGAGAACTCTGACCGGGAGTCCGCCAACGAAATCTGGGAGATGGCCCTCAAGCTGGAAGGCCTGACCCGGAACGTGGGCAAGCATGCCGGGGGGGTGGTGATCGCGCCGGGCAAGCTGACGGATTTTGCGCCGCTGTACTGCGAAGAAGACGGCACCAACCTGGTGACCCAGTACGACAAGGATGATGTGGAATCCGCCGGGCTGGTGAAGTTCGATTTTCTCGGCCTGAAGACCCTCACCATCATCGACTGGGCAGTGAAAGCCGCCAATGTGAAGCGTCACCGGGAAGGCCTGGACGATCTCGATATCGACCATATCCCGCTGGATGATGTGCCCAGCTTCGACCTGCTCAAGAAAGGGGATACCACCGCGGTATTCCAGCTGGAAAGTCAGGGCATGAAGGAGCTGATCAAGAAGCTCAAGCCCGACGTCTTTGAAGACATTATCGCCCTGGTGGCCCTGTATCGTCCGGGGCCACTGGAATCCGGCATGGTGGACAACTTCGTCAACCGTAAACACGGCCGCGAACCGCTGGCCTACCCGGATCCGCAATACCAGCATGAATGGCTGGAGCCGATTCTCAAACCCTCCTACGGGGTCATCCTGTATCAGGAACAGGTGATGCAGATTGCCCAGGAACTGGCCGGCTACACCCTGGGTGGGGCGGACATGCTGCGCCGGGCCATGGGCAAGAAAAAACCGGAAGAAATGGCCAAACAGCGCGCCATCTTCGAAGAGGGAGCCAAGGGCAAGGGGGTCGACCCGGACCTGGCCATGAAAATCTTCGACCTGGTGGAAAAATTCGCCGGCTACGGTTTCAACAAGTCCCACTCGGCGGCCTATGCGCTGGTGGCGTACCAGACCGCCTGGCTGAAGGCCCATTATCCGGCGGAATTCATGGCCGCCACCATCTCGGCGGATATGCAGAACACCGACAAGGTGGTGACCTTCATCGACGAGTGCAAGACCATGGGCTTGCAGGTGTTGCCGCCGGATGTGAACTCCTGCGGTTACCGCTTCACGGTGAATCCGGAAGGCGACATCGTTTATGGGTTGGGTGCCATCAAGGGCCTGGGCGAGGGCCCGATTGAGGCCATCGTGTCCGCCCGTGCTGACGGTGGCGGCTTCAAGGATCTGTTCGACTTCTGCCGTCGCATCGACCTGAAAAAGATCAACCGCCGCTCCCTGGAAGCCATGGTACGGGCCGGGGTGCTGGACAAGCTGGGCCCGAACGCAAGCTTCCATGACCGGGCCACCTTGCTGGCCACGTTGCCGGATGCCATTGCCGCCGCTGACCAGGATGCCCGCAACGAAGCGGCCGGTATCATGGATATGTTCGGTGCTGTGGATGAGAGTCCGGCTACCGCCGTGGAGTGGAAGCCGGCCCGGGCCTGGAACGATGACACCCGCCTTAATGGCGAGCGGGACACCCTGGGCCTGTTCCTTACCGGTCACCCCATTGATCAATACGAGAGTGAAGTCCGCCAGTTCGTCTCCGCCCGGTTGAACTCGCTGCAACCCACGGCAAAGGGTGAGGCCGCTACGGTGGCCGGGTTGGTGGTGGCGCTACGCATCACCCGCAGCAAGCGCAGTGGCGAGCGTATGGCGTTTGTGACCCTTGACGACAAGACCGGTCGGGTCGAGGTGTCGGTGTTCGGCAAGACGTTTGCCGAATATGGCGACCTTGTGCAAAAAGATGCGCTCCTGATCTTCAAGGGAGGCGTGCGGAATGACGACTACACCGGCGGCTTCAATCTGATAGCCGATGAGATCATGGACATGCGTCAGGCCCGGGAAACCTTCGCCCGCCGTCTGCGCGTGGCCGTTCCGGTCAGCGAAGCGCTACCCCAGCGACTGCAACAGACCCTGGCGCCGTATCAGGGCGGTAATACACCGGTATTGCTGGATCTGGATCACCCGGTTGCCGCCGCCAGCTTCTGGATGGGCGATGCCTGGAAGATCAGTCCCCACGAGTCACTGGTGGAGGAACTCCGGGTGCAGTTCGGGGAAGACGCGGTACGGATGGAGTACTAGCTACAAGCTACAAGCTACAAGCTACAAGCTACAAGCTACAAGCTACAAGCTACAAGCTACAAGCTACAAGCTACAAGCTACAAGCTACAAGCTACAAGCTACAAGCTACAAGCTACAAGCTACAA